>Ga0209672_100019_pt1 | contig 432215 bp, 378 predicted proteins | sample AraplaCol_mMS_r2_FD_184273 | JGI IMG/M metagenome (GOLD analysis project Ga0209672, IMG submission 184273) | Arabidopsis root microbial communities from North Carolina, USA - plate scrape CL_Col_mMS_r2 (SPAdes) (version 2) | ecosystem: Host-associated > Plants > Roots > Endosphere | place: USA... | reverse complement strand
TCTTCGCTCCGAAACGATACGGATACATGGATCAATTCGCCAAAGAGACCCTGCCCACCTCCCTAGAGGAGGAAATGCGCCGTTCGTATCTCGATTACGCGATGAGCGTGATCGTCGGACGTGCCCTTCCGGATGTCCGCGATGGCCTGAAGCCCGTGCACCGGCGCGTACTGTTCGCGATGCACGAACTGAACAACGACTGGAACCGCGCGTACAAGAAATCGGCGCGTATCGTCGGTGACGTGATCGGTAAGTATCACCCTCACGGCGATACCGCGGTGTACGACACGATCGTGCGGATGGCGCAGGACTTCTCGCTGCGCTACATGCTGATCGACGGACAGGGCAACTTCGGCTCGATCGACGGTGACAATGCCGCGGCGATGCGTTACACCGAAATTCGCATGGCGAAGATCGGTCACGAGTTGCTCGCCGACATCGACAAGGAAACGGTCGACTTCGAGCCGAACTACGACGGCAACGAGATGCAGCCGTCGGTCCTGCCGTCGCGCATCCCGAACCTGCTGATCAACGGCTCGTCGGGTATCGCGGTCGGTATGGCGACCAATATCCCGCCGCACAACCTGAACGAAGTCGTCGACGCGTGCCAGCACCTGCTGAACAACCCGGAAGCGACGATCGACGAGCTGATCGAGATCATCCCGGCGCCGGACTTCCCGACGGCCGGCATCATCTACGGTGTCGCCGGCGTGCGCGACGGCTATCGCACCGGGCGCGGCCGCGTCGTGATGCGCGCGGCCACGCACTTCGAGGAGATCGACCGCGGTCAGCGGATGGCGATCATCGTCGACGAGCTGCCGTACCAGGTGAACAAGCGCTCGCTGCTCGAGCGTATCGCCGAGCTCGTCAACGAGAAGAAGCTCGAGGGCATCTCCGACATCCGCGACGAGTCCGACAAGAGCGGCATGCGCGTCGTGATCGAGCTGAAGCGCGGCGAAGTGCCCGAAGTGGTGCTGAACAACCTGTACAAGGCGACGCAGCTGCAGGATACGTTCGGCATGAACATGGTCGCGCTCGTCGACGGCCAGCCGAAGCTGCTGAACCTGAAGGAAATCCTGCAGTGCTTCCTGTCGCATCGACGCGAAGTGCTGACGCGCCGCACGATCTACGAACTGCGCAAGGCGCGCGAACGCGGCCACGTGCTCGAAGGTCTCGCAGTCGCGCTCGCGAACATCGACGAGTTCATCGCGATCATCAAGGCAGCGCCGACGCCGCCGATCGCGAAGCAGGAGTTGATGGCGAAGCCGTGGGATTCGTCGCTCGTGCGCGATATGCTGACGCGCGCCGAGGCCGAGAACGCGTCGGCGGGCGGCCGCTCCGCGTACCGCCCGGAAGGCCTGAACCCGGCGTTCGGGATGCAGGCCGACGGGCTGTACCGTCTGTCCGACACGCAGGCGCAGGAAATCCTGCAGATGCGTCTGCAGCGCCTGACCGGTCTCGAGCAGGACAAGATCATCGGCGAGTACCGCGAAGTGATGGCGCAGATCGCCGACCTGCTGGACATCCTCGCGCGCCCCGAGCGGATCACGACGATGATCGGCGAGGAGCTGACGGCGGTGAAGGCCGAATTCGGCGACGCACGCCGTTCGAAGATCGAGCTGAACGCGACCGAACTGAATACCGAAGACCTGATCACGCCGCAGGACATGGTCGTCACGATGTCGCACGCGGGCTACGTGAAGTCGCAGCCGCTGTCCGAGTATCGCGCGCAGAAGCGCGGCGGCCGCGGCAAGCAGGCGACGCAGATGAAGGAAGACGACTGGATCGAGACGCTGTTCATCGCGAACACCCACGACTACATCCTGTGCTTCTCGAACCGCGGCCGCGTGTACTGGGTCAAGGTCTATGAAGTGCCGCAGGGCTCGCGCAACTCGCGCGGCCGTCCGATCGTCAACATGTTCCCGCTGCAGGAAGGCGAGAAGATCAACGTCGTGCTGCCGGTCAAGGAGTTCTCGGCCGACAAGTTCATCTTCATGGCGACGTCGCTCGGCACCGTGAAGAAGACGCCGCTCGAAGCATTCAGCCGCCCGATGAAGAAGGGCATCATCGCGGTCGGCCTCGACGACGGCGACTTCCTGATCGGTGCATCGATCACCGACGGTGCGCACGACGTGATGCTGTTCTCCGACGCCGGCAAGGCCGTTCGCTTCGACGAGAACGACGTGCGTCCGATGGGTCGCGAAGCGCGCGGTGTGCGCGGCATGCAGCTCGAGGACGGCCAGCAGGTCATCGCGATGCTGGTCGCGGGCAGCGAGGAGCAGACCGTGCTCACCGCGACCGAGAACGGCTACGGCAAGCGCACGCCGATCACCGAGTACACGCGCCACGGCCGCGGTACGAAGGGTATGATCGCGATCCAGACGTCCGAGCGCAACGGCAAGGTCGTGGCCGCGACGCTCGTCGACGCCGAGGATCAGATCATGCTGATTACGACGGCCGGCGTGTTGATTCGCACCCGCGTATCCGAGATTCGCGAGATGGGGCGTGCCACGCAAGGTGTTACACTCATCAGTCTCGATGAGGGTACCAAGCTTTCTGGCCTGCAGCAGATCGCGGAGGCCGAAGAGGGCGATGGCGAGGCCGACGAGGCGTCGGACGGCGAAGCCTGAAGAACGGATGAGACTCTGGCCGCCGCGGGCGTGAAGCGCCGCGGCCGGCGAGCAACCATTCATATTTCCAAAAGGGAGTGATGATGCAAAAGCAATTCAAGCAACTGGTTCTGCTGGCTGCACTGGTGCCGACGTTCGCGATGGCGCAAGCGCTGTCGAATTCCGCACCGGCAGCTCCGGCGGCAGCTGCGCCGATCGACGCCGACAAGAAGGCAGCGATCAAGGATCTGCTCGACGCGATCGACGCGCCGAAGCTCGTGTCGGCAATCGGCAACAGCGCCGAAATGCAGGCCAAGCAACTCGTGCCGGCCATCCTGTCGGACGCGCTGTCGGAAAACAAGACGCTGAACGACAAGCAGAAGCAGGCTGCCGTTCCGACGCTGCAGAAGAACGCGGTGCCGAAGCTGGTCGACGGCGCAGGCAAGGTGTTCGGCACGCAACAGTTCCAGAGCGACGCGATGTCGGCTCAGTACGACGCATACGCGAAGTACTACAGTACGTCGGAGATCAAGGATCTGACGACGTTCTACAAGAGCCCGACGGGCCGCAAGTTCATCCAGGTTCAGGATCAGGTCGGTCGCGACGTGGTCAACGGCCTGATGCAGAAGTACATGCCGCAAGCGATCCAGGCAACGCGTACGCAGGCTGACAAGGAAGTCGCGGCAGTCAAGCCGGGCAAGTAAGCCGTCCGGGCACGCCACCCGGCCGTTCGGCCGGGTTTGGCGGGAGCCTGATGACAGTGCGATAATGGCCGTTTGCGCGCGAGCGCAAGCGGCCATTCCTTTTCTGGCGCGGTTCTTTCTGCCGGCGGCAAGCCGGTCGCGTCCCTCCCGAGGTTTTCACGATGCGCGTCTTTAATTTCTCCGCCGGTCCTGCGGCGCTCCCCGAGGAAGTGCTGCGGCAGGCCGCCGACGAAATGCTCGACTGGCACGGCAGCGGCATGAGCGTGATGGAGATGAGCCATCGCGGCAAGGAATTCATGTCGATCCACGAGGCAGCGCTGACCGACCTGCGCGAGCTGCTCGATGTGCCGGCCAGCCACCGGATCCTGTTCCTGCAGGGCGGCGGCATTGCCGAGAACGCGATCGTGCCGATGAACCTGCTTGGTTCGCGCACGACCGCCGACTTCGTCGTGACGGGCTCGTGGTCGCAGAAGTCGTTCAACGAAGCGAAGAAATACGGCACGCCGCATCTGGCCGCATCCGGCAAGACGGCCGACGGTTTCACGCGCGCGCCCGCCCGCGCCGAATGGCAGATGTCGGACGATCCGGCCTACGTGCATCTGTGCACGAACGAGACGATCGACGGCGTCGAGACGTTCGAGATTCCCGACCTCGGCGACGTGCCGCTCGTCGCGGACGTGTCGTCACACATTCTGTCGCGTCCGATGGACGTCGCGAAGTACGGCGTGCTGTTCGGCGGCGCGCAGAAGAACATCGGGATGGCCGGCGTGACGGTCGTGATCGTGCGAGAGGATCTGCTCGATCGCGCGCTGTCGATCTGCCCGTCCGCATTCGAATGGAAGACCGTCGCCGCGAACAACTCGCTGTACAACACGCCGCCTACCTATGCGATCTACATCGCGGGCCTCGTGTTCCAGTGGCTGAAGCGGCAGGGCGGCCTCGAGGCGATCGAGGCGCGCAATATCGAGAAGGCGAAGCTGCTCTACGACACGATCGATGCGAGCAGCTTCTATCTGAACAAGGTCGAGCCGGCGGTGCGGTCGCGTATGAACGTGCCCTTTTTCCTGGCCGACGAAACGCGCAACGAAGACTTCCTTGCCGGCGCAAAGGCGCGCGGGCTGCTGCAGCTGAAGGGCCACAAGTCCGTCGGCGGCATGCGGGCGTCGATCTACAACGCGGTGCCGCTCGAGGGCGTGAAAGCGCTCGTCGAGTACATGAAGGACTTCGAACAGCGCGGCGCCTGAGCGCGCGCTGTTCAAACAGCACGGCAACTACGCATGGACGACGAACTGAATTCCCGCCTGAAACCGCTGCGCGACCGCATCGACGCGATCGACGCGCAGCTGATCGCGCTCCTCAACCAGCGCGCCGCGGTGGCGCTCGAGGTGGGCGAGGTCAAGAAGCATTTCAACGCGCCGGTGTTCCGGCCGGAGCGCGAGCTGCAGGTGATCGCGCGCCTGCAGGACATGAGCGCGGGACCGCTCGCGAGCGAGCACATTAGCGCCATCTGGCGCGAGATCATGGCCGCGAGCCGCGCGCTCGAACAGACGATCCACGTCGCGTTCCTCGGGCCGGTCGGCACGTACAGCGAACAGGCGATGTTCGAGTACTTCGGCCAGTCGATCGAAGGGCTGCCGTGTCCGTCGATCGATGAGGTATTCCGCTCGGTCGAGGCAGGCGCGTCCGCATTCGGCATCGCGCCGGTCGAGAACTCGACCGAAGGTGCGGTGTCGCGCACGCTCGACCTGCTGCTGCAGACGCAGTTGCTGATCAGCGGTGAACTCGCGCTGCCGATCCATCACAACCTGCTCACGCAGAGCGGCACGCTCGACGGCGTGACGCGCGTCTGCGCGCATGCGCAGGCGCTCGCGCAATGCCAGCAGTGGCTTGCCGCGAACGCGCCGCAGCTCGAGCGGCAAGCGGTGTCGAGCAATGCGGAGGCCGCGCGTCTCGCGGCGGCGGATCCGAGCGTCGCGGCGATCGCAGGCGACCGCGCAGCCGCGCACTATGGCCTGCAGATCGCGTTCTCGCTGATTCAGGACGATCCGCACAATCGCACGCGCTTCGTGATCGTCGGCAAGCAGCCGGCCGGGCAGAGCGGTCACGACCAGACGTCGCTGATCGTGTCGGTGAAGAACGAGCCGGGCGCGGTATTCAAGCTGCTCGAACCGCTCGCGCGGCACGGTGTGTCGATGACGCGCTTCGAGTCGCGCCCCGCGCGGGTCGGCACGTGGGAGTATTACTTCTACATCGACATCGAAGGGCACCGGGACGAGCCAGCCGTGGCCGCCGCGCTCGCGGAGCTCGGCCAGAAGGCCGCGTTCCTGAAGATACTCGGTTCGTATCCGCGCGCGCGCTGACGCGTAGCGGCCCGTCGCCTGCACCAGCAGGCGGCGCGGCGAAGCGGGTGGGGCAGGCCGGGCGGCGCTGCCCAAGGCGGGTTCGGGCGGTATCCGGTGCAGGTCGCGCCGGGTGCGGGCCCGTTGCCCGGAATCTGGACTTCCGCGCGCGGGGCGTCGTTCCGCGCGCGTCACTTGGCTCTTGTCGTGTCAGGCTTTGCATTCAACAAACTTGTCATCTTCGGCGTCGGCCTGATCGGCGGATCGCTGGCGCGCGCGTTGCGCGAGCGCACACCGGGCGGCGCGGGCGAAGTTGTCGGCGTCGGTCGTTCGCGTGCAACGGTCGAGCGCGCGCTCGCGCTCGGCGTGATCGATCGCGCGGTGGCGCTCGACGACGATGCGCAACTGCGCGACGCGCTTGCCGGCGCCGATCTCGTATTGCTGGCTGCGCCCGTCGCGCAAACGGGCCCGTTGCTCGCGCGCATCGCGCCGTGGCTTGACGCTGCGACGATCGTCACCGACGCTGGCAGTACCAAGTCCGACGTCGTTACGGCGGCACGCGATGCGCTCGGTGCGCGGATTGCGCAATTCGTGCCGGGCCATCCGATCGCCGGGCGCGAATCGAGCGGCGTCGAGGCCGCGCTGCCGGATCTGTACGTCGGTCGCAACGTCGTGCTGTGTCCGTTGCCGGAGAACGCGCCCGAAGCGGTCGCGCGGATCGACGCGATGTGGCGGGCGACCGGCGCCGACGTGCGCACCATGAGCACGGCGCAGCACGATCGCGTGTTCGCGTCGATCAGTCATCTGCCGCACGTGCTGTCGTTCGCGCTCGTAGAGCAAATTCTCGGCGAGGCGGATGCCGAACTGAAATTCTCGTACGCGGCGGGTGGCTTCCGCGACTTCACGCGGATCGCGGCGTCGAGCCCGGAAATGTGGCGCGACGTGTGTGTCGCGAACCGCGCGGCGCTGCTCGATGAGCTCGACGGCTATATGCGCGTGCTCGCCCGGCTGCGTGCGGCGATCGACGCCGGCGATGGCGCGGCGCTCGAAGCCGTGTTCACTCGCTCGCGCGCTGCACGCAAGGCCTGGCAGGAACGTGGCGCGCAGCCCGCTGCCGAACCGGTCAAGAAATAACAGGAAACAGGACGATTCCCATGGACTATCTCGATCTCGGCCCATATTCCAGCGCGTCGGGCACCGTGCGCCTGCCCGGCTCGAAAAGCATCTCGAACCGCGTGCTGCTGCTCGCGGCGCTTGCTGAAGGCGATACGACGATCACCAACCTGCTGGATTCCGACGACACGCGCGTGATGCTCGACGCGCTCGGCAAGCTTGGTGTGAAGCTCGCGCGCGAGGGCGACACCTGTGTCGTCACCGGCACGCGCGGCGCGTTCACCGCGAAGACCGCCGATCTGTTCCTCGGCAACGCGGGCACCGCGGTGCGACCGTTGACGGCGGCGCTCGCGGTCAACGGCGGCGACTATCGCGTGCACGGCGTGCCGCGCATGCACGAGCGGCCGATCGGCGACCTCGTCGACGGCCTGCGGCAGATCGGCGCGCAGATCGACTACGAGCAAAACGAAGGCTTTCCGCCGCTGCGGATCAAGCCTGCCGCGATCACGGTCGACGCGCCGATCCGCGTGCGCGGCGACGTGTCGAGCCAGTTCCTCACCGCGCTGCTGATGACGCTGCCGCTCGTGAAGGCGAAGGACGGCAGGATCGTCGTCGAAGTCGACGGCGAATTGATCTCGAAGCCGTACATCGACATCACGATCCGGCTGATGGCGCGCTTCGGCGTGACCGTCGAGCGCGACGGCTGGCAGCGCTTCGTCGTGCCGGCCGGCGTCCGCTACCGTTCGCCGGGGCGCATCATGGTCGAGGGCGATGCATCGTCGGCCTCGTACTTCCTCGCGGCCGGCGCGCTCGGCGGCGGCCCGCTGCGCGTCGAGGGCGTGGGGCGCGCGAGCATCCAGGGCGACGTCGGCTTCGCGAACGCGCTGATGCAGATGGGCGCGAACGTATCGATGGGCGACGACTGGATCGAGGTGCGCGGCATCGGCCATGACCATGGCAAGCTCGAGCCGATCGACATGGACTTCAACCTGATTCCCGACGCGGCGATGACCATCGCGGTCGCGGCGCTGTTCGCGAGCGGCACGAGCACGCTGCGCAACATCGCGAGCTGGCGCGTGAAGGAAACCGACCGCATCGCCGCGATGGCGACCGAACTGCGCAAGGTCGGCGCGATCGTCGAGGAAGGCCCGGACTATCTGGTCGTTACGCCGCCGCAACGGCTCACGCCGAATGCAGCGATCGACACGTACGACGATCACCGGATGGCGATGTGCTTCTCGCTCGTCAGCCTGGGCGGTGTGCCCGTGCGGATCAACGATCCGAAGTGCGTCGGCAAGACGTTCCCCGACTATTTCGACCGCTTTGCCGCGCTCGCCAAAGCCTGACCCGACAGTTCCGATGAAATCGACCCGACCCTTTCACCCGACCCCAGTCATCACGATCGACGGTCCGACCGCTTCCGGCAAGGGGACCGTCGCGGCGCTCGTCGCCGCGCATCTCGGCTTTCACCTGCTCGACAGCGGCGCGCTGTACCGGCTCGCCGCGCTCGCGAGCGTGCGCTACGGCATCGCGGCGGAGGATGTCGACGCGCTCGTGAAGCTGATCGACGATCTTCACATCACGTTCCGCGAGGGCTGCGCGCAGCTCGACGGCGTCGACGTGTCGAACGACATCCGCGCCGAAGCGGTCGGCAACCGCGCGTCGGCCATTGCCGTGCACGGGCCGGTGCGTACCGCGCTCGTCGCGCGCCAGCGCGCGTTCCGCAAGACGCCGGGCCTCGTTGCCGACGGCCGCGACATGGGCACTGTGATCTTCCCGGACGCCGTGCTGAAGGTGTTCCTGACGGCCAGTGCCGAGGCTCGCGCGACCAGGCGGCATAAGCAATTGATGCAAAAAGGTTTTTCTGCTAATATTGATAACTTGCTCCGGGATCTTCGTGAACGTGACGCGCGCGACAGCAATCGCGCAGCCGCGCCGCTGAAGCCTGCGGCAGATGCCAAGCTGCTCGATACGTCGGCGCTTTCGGTTGATGAAGCAGTCGACCAGGTGCTGCAGTGGTACCGAACGCTCGGTCAGCCCGCCTGAGAAGGCGGGCAGCAGTAGGTGCTTTGCGCGAGAAGCGCGGAGCGTGTTTCGAACCCTTAACCCCGTGTGGCTTCGATCTGGCCCTTTCAGCCTGCCATTCCGGCCGGCGTGGCACAGCGATCCATGCACAATCAGATTTTTATGTCCGACCTGCAAACCTCCAACCCGAATACTGAATCTTTCGCGGCTCTGTTCGAAGAGTCGCTGACCCGCCAAGACATGCGCGCCGGCGAAGTGATTTCCGCCGAAGTCGTGCGCGTCGACCACAACTTCGTGGTCGTCAATGCAGGCCTGAAGTCCGAGGCTTACATTCCGATCGAGGAATTCCTGAACGATCAGGGCGAGGTTGAGGTGCAGTCGGGCGATTTCGTGTCCGTCGCGATCGACGCACTCGAAAACGGCTACGGCGACACGATCCTGTCGCGCGACAAGGCGAAGCGCCTTGCATCGTGGCTGTCGCTGGAAAAGGCGCTCGACAACAACGAGCTCGTCACCGGCACGATCACCGGCAAGGTGAAGGGCGGCATGACCGTGATGGTCAACGGCATCCGCGCGTTCCTGCCGGGTTCGCTGGTCGACACGCGTCCGGTCAAGGACACGACCCCGTACGAAGGCAAGACGCTCGAGTTCCGCGTGATCAAGCTCGATCGCAAGCGTAACAACGTCGTGCTGTCGCGTCGTGCAGTGATCGAAGCAACCCAAGGCGAAGAGCGCGCGAAGCTGCTCGAGACGCTGAAGGAAGGCGCGATCGTCAACGGCGTGGTCAAGAACATCACCGACTACGGCGCGTTCGTCGACCTCGGCGGCATCGACGGCCTGCTGCACATCACCGACATCGCATGGCGTCGTGTGCGTCACCCGAGCGAAGTCCTGTCGGTTGGCCAGGAAGTCACCGCGAAGATCCTCAAGTTCGACCAAGAGAAGAACCGCGTCTCGCTGGGCATCAAGCAACTGGGCGACGATCCGTGGGAAGGCATCTCGCGCCGTTACCCGTCGGGCACGCGCCTGTTCGGCAAGGTCACGAACATCACCGACTACGGCGCATTCGTCGAAGTGGAATCGGGCATCGAAGGCCTCGTCCACGTGTCGGAAATGGACTGGACCAACAAGAACGTTGCGCCGTCGAAGGTTGTCCAGCTGGGCGACGAAGTCGAAGTCATGGTCCTCGAGATCGACGAAGACCGTCGTCGTATCAGCCTCGGCATGAAGCAGTGCAAGCCGAATCCGTGGGATGACTTCAGCCGCAACTTCAAGAAGGGCGACAAGATCACGGGCGCAATCAAGTCGATCACCGACTTCGGCGTGTTCATCGGTCTGCCGGGCGGCATCGACGGCCTGGTCCACCTGTCGGACCTCTCGTGGAGCGAAGCCGGCGAAGAAGCCGTTCGCAAGTACAAGAAGGGCGACGAAGTCGAAGCGATCGTGCTCGGTATCGACGTCGAGAAGGAGCGTATTTCGCTCGGCATCAAGCAGCTCGAAGGCGACCCGTTCAGCAACTACGTTGCAATGAACGACAAGGGTTCGATCGTCGACGGCGTGGTGAAGTCCGTCGATGCGAAGGGCGCTGTCGTCACGCTGACGGGCGACATCGAAGGCTACCTGCGCGCGTCGGAAATCTCGCAGGATCGCGTCGAAGACGCACGCAACGTGCTGAAGGAAGGCGACAAGGTCAACGCGATGGTGATCAACATCGATCGCAAGTCGCGTGGCATCAACCTGTCGATCAAGGCGAAGGATTCGGCTGAACAACAGGAAGCGATCCGCGGCCTGCAGTCGGACACCAGCGCTGCTGCGACCGGTACGACCAACCTCGGCGCGCTGCTGAAGGCGAAGCTCGACGGCCAGAACCAGTAAGCCTCACGAGGTCTGCTGAAGTATGACCAAATCCGAGTTGGTCGCGCAGCTGGCACTGCGATTTCCGCAACTTGTCCTCAAGGATGCGGATTTCGCGGTGAAAACGATGCTCGATGCAATGTCCGACGCTTTGTCGAAAGGGCATCGCATCGAAATTCGGGGTTTCGGCAGCTTCGGCCTCAACCGTCGCCCGGCGCGCGTTGGGCGCAACCCGAAGTCGGGGGAGAAAGTGCAGGTGCCCGAGAAGTTCGTGCCTCACTTCAAGCCCGGCAAGGAATTGCGTGAACGCGTCGACGGCCGCGCCGGCGAGCCGCTGAAAGCTGATGATCCGGACGACGAGCGTTGAGCGTCGTGCGGCTTGCCCGGAATCCGTCCAGCGAAGGCTGAAGAAAAAAGCGCCCCTTGCGGGCGCTTTTTTCATTTCCGGCGGCCGCGTGACAACGTGTACCCGCAGGATGTGCGGTGACGCGGAAACGCTTCCTTTACAATACGGGTCGATTCGGCGCCGCGAAGGGGAGTCGCGCGCCACGGCAAACCTCAACAAAGAGAGGGCTACATGAAGTTTATCGTCTGGCTGATCCGGGTATTGGTGTTCGTGCTGTTGCTGGTGCTCGCGCTGGCCAATACGCAAACCGCGACGCTGAATTTCGTTGCCGGCTACGCATGGCAAGCACCGCTGATCCTGATCGGCCTCGCGTTCTTTGTCGTGGGGCTGCTGGCCGGCCTGCTGTCCGCGCTGCCGGCGATCTTCCGCATGCGCCTCGAGAACGGGCGCCTGAAGCGCGATCTGCGTACGGCGCGCGAAACCCCGGCCGTCGTCGACCAGCCGCCGATGCCGCCCGTCATTTAACACGGACGCCGCGCGACTCTGGCGCGGTTTTCGTCTCTGCTTCGATATTTCGCATGGATCTGGATTTTTGGTGGTTGCTCGCGATTCCGGTGGCGTTCGCGCTCGGCTGGGCGGCGTCACGCTATGACCTGAAGAACCTCCTGTCGGAGAGCGCCAACCTGCCGCGATCGTATTTCCGCGGCCTGAACTTTCTGTTGAACGAACAACCGGACAAGGCGATCGACGCGTTCATCGAGGTCGCGAAGCTCGACCCCGAGACGGTCGAGTTGCACTTCGCGCTCGGCAACCTGTTTCGCCGGCGTGGCGAAACGGACCGTGCGATCCGCGTGCATCAGAACCTGCTGAGCCGCACGGACCTGCCGGTGAACGAGCGCGACCACGCGCTGTACGAGCTCGGCCAGGATTTCCTGAAGGCCGGCCTGCTCGATCGTGCGGAGGAGACCTTCCACCGGCTCGCCGATGGCGATTACGCGCTGGGCGCGCAGCGGGCGCTGCTGACGATCTACGAGATCGAGAAGGACTGGAACAAATCGATCGATACCGCGAAACGCATCGAATCGATGAGCGACAAGCCGCTCGGCACCGAAATCGCGCAGTTCCATTGCGAACTCGCGCAGGAGGCGCTGCAACGCAAGAACGCGGCGGCGGCGGCCGATCAATTGAAGCTCGCGCTTGCAGCGAACCCGCAGAACGTCCGCGCGACGATCCTGTCCGGCGACGCCGCGCAGGCGGCGAGCGATCACGCGGCCGCGATCGAGCACTGGAAGCGTGTCGAAGCGCAGAATCCGGCGTATCTGCCGCTCGTCGCCGACAAGCTGATGAAGGCCTACGTCGCGCTCGGCAAGCCGGTCGAGGGTGCCGAGCTGCTGATGGGCTACGTCGATCGTTATACGTCGAACGACCTGCTCGATATTGCTTATCAGCACATCGCCGGGTTGCGCGGCCAGGAAGCGGCGCACACACTCGCGCGTACGCAGATGGAGAAGTCGCCGAACCTGTCGGGCATGCTGCACCTGCTCGATGCGCAGATCGCGGCCGCCGACGAGCCGCGCCGTAAGGAACTCGAAATGATGCGTGCGCTGATCAAGCAGCGCACCAAGAATCTGCCACGCTATACGTGCCAGAATTGCGGTTTCCGGGCACGGCTCTTCTACTGGCAGTGCCCCGGATGCAGCGGCTGGGAAACCTATGCGCCGCGCCGCGTCGAACCTGCGATGCCGGGCTGATCCCGGCGTTCGACGCGCAAGCGCTGCGGTTGTCGCCGGGCCCGGTCCGGCGGCCAAGTTTGTCATTTACCGGGACGTACCGGAACATCTATGAAAATCACCATCATCGGCACTGGCTATGTCGGTCTCGTCACGGGCTCCTGCCTCGCCGAGATCGGCCACGACGTCTTCTGTCTGGATGTCGATCCGCGCAAGATCGAGATCCTGAACAACGGCGGGATGCCGATTCACGAACCGGGCCTGCTGGACATCATCGCTCGCAACCGCGCGGCAGGACGTCTGCGCTTCTCGACCGACATCGAGGCGAGCGTTGCCCACGGTGAGATCCAGTTCATCGCGGTCGGCACACCGCCCGACGAGGACGGTTCGGCCGACCTGCAATACGTGCTCGAGGCCGCGCGCAACATCGGCCGGTACATGACCGGTTTCAAGGTGATCGTCGACAAGTCGACGGTGCCGGTCGGCACCGCGCAGCGCGTGCGCGCAGTGGTCGACGAGGCACTCGGCGCGCGCGGCCTTGCGGGCAGCGTCGCGCACCGTTTCTCGGTCGTGTCGAATCCGGAATTCCTGAAGGAAGGCGCGGCAGTCGAGGACTTCATGCGCCCGGACCGAATCATCATCGGTGTCGACGACGACGAGACGGGCACGGTGGCGCGCGAGAAGATGAAGAAGCTGTACGCGCCGTTCAACCGCAATCACGAGCGCACGATCTACATGGACGTGCGTTCGGCGGAATTCGCGAAATATGCGGCGAATGCGATGCTCGCGACGCGCATTTCGTTCATGAACGAGATGTCGAATCTCGCCGACAAGGTCGGTGCCGACATCGAAGCCGTGCGCCGCGGGATCGGTTCCGATCCGCGCATCGGCTATCACTTCCTGTACGCGGGCGTTGGTTACGGCGGCTCGTGCTTCCCGAAGGACGTGCAGGCGTTGATTCGCACCGCGAGCGAAAACGGTCAGCCGCTGCGCATCCTGGAGGCCGTCGAAGCGGCCAACTCCGCACAGAAGGACGTGCTGATCGGCAAGATCGAGCAGCGCTTCGGCGCAGACCTGAACGGCCGCGAATTCGCGGTCTGGGGCCTCGCGTTCAAGCCGAACACGGACGACATGCGCGAGGCGCCGAGCCGTCGGCTGATCGCCGCGCTGCTCGGGCGTGGCGCGACCGTGCGCGCGTACGATCCGGTCGCGATCGACGAGGCGCGCCGTGTGTTCGCGCTCGATCTCGGTGAGGCTCCCGACGCGCTTGCGCGCCTGCACTTCGTCGATACCCAGGACGCGGCCGTGACCGCCGCGGATGCGCTCGTGATCGTCACCGAATGGAAGGAATTCAGGAGCCCGGATTTCACGCGCCTGAAGGCCGAACTGAAGGCGCCGGTGATCTTCGACGGACGCAATCTGTACGAGCCGGACGCGATGGCCGAACTCGGCATCGACTACCATGCGATCGGGCGTCCGCATGTCGACCCCCAGTCCTCTCCCCGTGGATGAACGCACGATGACTACCCTTCGCGAAGTGGTGCCGGTACCGCGCGCGCAGCTCGCGCGTTCGCGCGTGCTCGTGGTCGGTGACGTGATGCTCGACCGCTATTGGTTCGGCAACGTCGAGCGCATTTCTCCGGAAGCACCGGTTCCTGTCGTGCACGTGCAGCGCCAGGAAGAGCGGCTTGGCGGTGCGGCCAACGTCGCGCGCAACGCGGTGACGCTCGGTGGTCAGGCCGGGCTCCTGTGCGTGGTTGGCTGCGACGAGCCGGGCGAGCGCATCGTCGAATTGCTCGACAGCAGCGGTGTGACGCCCCATCTCGAACGCGATGCGTCACTGCCGACGACGATCAAGCTGCGCGTGCTCGCGCGCCAGCAGCAGCTATTGCGCGTCGACTTCGAGGCGATGCCGACGCACGAGGTGCTGCTCGCCGGGCTCGCGCGTTTCGATGCGCTGCTGCCGCAGCACGACGTCGTGCTGATGTCGGATTACGCGAAAGGCGGTCTGACGCACGTGACCACGATGATCGAGAAGGCGCGCGCGGCCGGCAAGCCAGTGCTCGTCGATCCAAAGGGCGGCGACTGGGCGCGCTATCGCGGCGCATCGCTGATCACGCCGAACCGTGCAGAGTTGCGCGAGGTCATCGGTCAGTGGCAATCGGAAGACGACCTGCGCGCGCGTGTCGCGAAGCTGCGTGCGGAGCTCGATCTCGACGCGTTGCTGCTCACGCGTTCGGAAGAGGGGATGACGCTCTTTTCCGCAGCGGGCGAACTGCACGCACCGGCGCTCGCGCGCGAGGTGTATGACGTGTCTGGCGCAGGCGATACCGTGATCGCGACGGTCGCGACGATGCTCGGTGCCGGCGTGCCGCTCGTCGATGCCGTCGTGCTCGCGAACCGTGCGGCAGGCATCGTGGTCGGCAAGCTGGGTACGGCCACGGTAGACTACGACGAACTGTTTCACTGAGCGCATTCGGCGGCACGCCGAGCGGGCCGCACGTATTTCTTGCAATTTTTCAGGCAGAACGACCATGACCATCATCGTCACCGGCGCAGCCGGTTTTATCGGCGCGAACATCGTCAAGGCGCTCAACGAGCGTGGCGAGTCGCGCATCATCGCGGTCGACAATCTGACGCGCGCGGACAAGTTCCGCAATCTCGTCGATTGCGAGATCGACGACTATCTCGACAAGACGGAATTCGTCGAGCGCTTCGCGCGCGGCGATTTTGGCAAGGTACGCGCGGTGTTCCATGAAGGCGCCTGTTCGGACACGATGGAAACCGACGGCCGCTACATGATGGACAACAACTTCCGCTACAGTCGCGCGGTGCTCGATGCGTGCCTCGCGCAGGGCGCGCAGTTCCTGTACGCGTCGTCGGCCGCGATCTACGGCGGCTCGACGCGTTTCGTCGAGGAGCGCGAAGTCGAGGCGCCGCTGAACGTCTACGGCTATTCGAAGTTCCTGTTCGACCAGGTGATCCGCCGCGTGCTGCCGAGCGCGAAGAGCCAGATCGCCGGGTTCCGCTACTTCAACGTGTACGGTCCGCGCGAGACACACAAGGGCCGCATGGCGTCGGTCGCGTTCCACAACTTCAACCAGTTCCGCGCGGAAGGCAAGGTCAAGCTGTTCGGCGAGTACAACGGTTATGCGCCGGGCGAGCAGACGCGCGACTTCGTGTCGGTCGAGGACGTCGCGAAGGTGAACCTGTTCTTCTTCGATCATCCGGAGAAATCGGGCATCTTCAACCTCGGCACCGGCCGGGCACAACCGTTCAACGACATCGCATCGACGGTCGTGAACACGCTGCGCGCGCTCGACAACCTGCCGCCGCTGACGCTCGCGCAGCAGGTCGAGCAAGGGCTGATCGAGTACGTACCGTTCCCGGATGCGCTGCGCGGCAAGTACCAGTGCTTCACGCAGGCCGACCAGACGAAACTGCGTGCTGCCGGCTACGATGCGCCGTTCCTGACGGTGCAGGAAGGTGTCGATCGCTACGTGCGTTGGCTATCCGGCCAGGTTTAAGCCTGCGCGTCGCATCGCTAGACTGGGTCTCACGGTCGGCAGCCGCCGACCGTTTTCATCGGAGATCCAGTACATGATCAGGAAATGGTTTGCCGCCGCCGCCATGTTCGGCGCGATCGCGTCGGCCTGGGCGGCCGTCGACGTCAACACCGCGAACGAAGATGCACTCGTCGGCATCAAGGGCATCGGTCCCGCGCGAGCGAAGGCGATTCTCGACGAGCGCGGTGCACGGGGGGCTTTCAGGAATGCAGACGATCTCGCATCGCGCGTGAAAGGCATGGGCGGCCATACGGTCGAGCGCCTTCAGCGGGAAGGGTTGACGATCGGTACGGCCGGCCCAGGTGCTGCGGCACCGGCCGCGGGCAAGCCCGCGGCGGCGACGCCGGCTGCGGCACCTGCCCGCACCGCGCAGAAGTAACGCACGCAAGACAAAGGGCTCCTTCAGCCGCCGTCGTTGCGACGGCTTCCCGCGGCATGCCGCGGGTTTTTTGCGTGCATGCTGCAAATGCACACTCGTCAATCGTGCGGCACATCTATTCCATCGTCACAATGGGGTTGCCGGCGCGAGCCCCGGTGCTGGTTTACAATCAATCGATTGATCGGCCTCGCACTCACGGTATCTCCATGGCTTACAAAACTATCGAAGACACGATCGGCAACACGCCGCTCGTGCAACTGGTCCGCCTGCCGGACGACGAGATTCGCGCACGCAACAACGTGCTGCTCGCGAAGCTGGAAGGGAACAATCCGGCCGGCTCCGTGAAGGATCGCCCTGCGCTGTCGATGGTCAGCAAGGCCGAGGCGCGCGGTCGCATCAAGCCGGGCGATACGCTGATCGAGGCGACGAGCGGCAACACGGGCATCGCGCTCGCGATGGCAGCGGCGATCCGTGGCTACAAGATGGTGCTGATCATGCCGGAAGATCTGTCGATCGAGCGTCGCCAGAGCATGGCCGCCTACGGCGCCGAAATCATCCTGACGCCCGTAAAGGGCGGGATGGAACTGGCGCGCGACCTCGCGGAGCAGATGCAGCGCGAAGGCAAGGGGGTGATCCTCGATCAGTTCGGGAACCCCGACAATCCGATCGCGCACTACGAAGGAACAGGCCCGGAGATCTGGCGCGACACCGAGGGGCGCGTCACGCACTTCGTGTCGGCGATGGGCACGACGGGCACGATCATGGGCACGTCGCGCTTTCTGAAGGAACAGAATCCGGCGATCGAGATCGTCGGCGCGCAGCCGGAAGAAGGGTCGCGTATTCCGGGCATTCGCAAGTGGCCGGAAACCTATATGCCGACGATCTTCGATCGCAGCCGCGTCGATCGCGTCGAGAGCGTGAGTCAGGCCGCGTCCGAAACGATGGCGCGTCGGCTCGCGGCCGTCGAAGGCATCTTTGCCGGCATCTCGTCGGGTGGCGCATGCGAAGTCGCGATGCGTATCGCGCGTCAGGTCGAGAACGCGACGATCGTGTTCATCGTCTGCGATCGCGGCGACCGCTACCTGTCGACCGGCGTATTTCCTGCCTGAGCCTGAACGGCATCAGCAGCGTCACGCGATAAAAAAAGCGCCGCATGAGCGGCGCTTTTTCTTTGCGCGGACCGTGCTTACTGCGCCGGCGCTTCCGTGTCCGCCGCAGGCAGCTGCAGCGCGCCGTTCGCTTCCATCTGCGCCTTCACGGCTTCGCCGAGCTGGTACACGGCGAGTGCGTAGAAGAAGCTGCGGTTGTAGCGCGTCAGCACGTAGAAGTTCTTGAGGCCGAGCATGTATTCGGTCGCGCTTCCCGGCGACGGCAGATCGACCACGGTGACCGGCGTGCCAGCTTCGGTGGTGATGTTGACCATCGGCTCGTTGAGCGTCATGCCGGCGCGCAGAAGTTGCGACAGTGCCCAGTGTGGTTCGGGCTGACCGTCCGCGGCCGCCTGGGCAATGCCGAGGCTGCCGGTGTCGGGCGTGATTCGCCAGACTACCGGGCGATCGGTTTCCCAGCCGTGCTGCTTCAGGTAGTTCGCGACGCTGCCGATCGCATCGGCAGGACTGCTGCGCAGATCGACGTGGCCGCCGCCGTCGTAGTCGACCGCATACTCGCGGATGCTGCTCGGCAGGAACTGAGGGATGCCGATCGCGCCCGTGTACGAGCCGAGCACGGTGGTCGGGTCGAGCTGGTTGTCGCGGGTCCAGACGAGGAAGTCCTCGAGATTCTTGCGGAACGTTGCCTGGCGACTGTCGCGATTCGGCGTGTCCGGGTAGTCGAACGTGAGCGTCGTCAGCGCATCGAGCACGCGGAAGTTGCCCATGTAGCGGCCGTAGATCGTTTCGACGCCGATGATGCCGACGATCACTTCGGGCGGCACGCCGAATTCCTCGGACGCGCGCTGCAGCGTCGCCTGGTTCGCCTTCCAGAATTTCACGCCCGCGTTGATGCGGATCGGTTCGATGAAACGCGAACGATAGACGCGCCAGTTCTTTACCGAAGGCGTCGGAGCCGGCTTTACGAGCTTCACGGCGGTGGCCGAGTAGCTGATGCGCGAGAACAGCGCATGCAGGCTTGTGGAATCGAAGCCGTTGCGGCTCACCATCTCGTCGATGAACGCATCGACTTTCGCGTTGTTCGCGTAGCGCTGCGGAACGATTTCCTCTTCGAAGGTCTGGCCTTGCGGCGCCGGCTGCTGCGGTTGCGCCTGCGCGACGCGCGTGCCGGAGGACTTCGCGGGCTGCGTCTGCGCGACGGCGGGCGCGGCCGCCACGGTAGCGGCGACGGCAGCAGCAACGAGCGGAACGCGAACGCTGAACAGTGCGGAGAGAAGGGCGGCAGGCTTGCTGGAATTCATGTCGAAGCGGGCGGACAGGGCGATGGGGTTCGGCGCAGTATACCCGACGCATCCTGCGTGCCGGGGCGAAGCAGCGTACCGTTGTGGTAAGTTAGCGGCGAATTCGCGGCAGACGATGGACATTATTGATGGAGACCTGCGGCGCACCCCGCGTCGCGGATGACAGATTATGGCAACCGCCTTCTATACGCACCCCGACTGCATGCTGCACGAGATGGGGGAATGGCATCCGGAATGCCCGGCCCGCCTGTCGGCGATCCAGGATCAACTGATCGCGAGCCGCATCGACGACCTGATCGTGCACGAAACCGCGCCGTTCGCGAGCGAGGTGGCGCTGGGCCGCGTGCATACGCAGGCCCACATCGACTACATCCGCAGCATGACGCCCGTCGACGGCTACGTCGAGATCGATCCCGACACGCTGATGAACCGCGACACGTGGCGCGCCGCGCTGCGTGCGGCCGGCGCGGCGATCGCGGCGACCGACGCCGTGATCGAAGGCCGCTACGCGAATGCGTTCTGCAGCGTGCGGCCGCCCGGCCATCACGCGGAGCCAGCGCGCGCGATGGGTTTCTGCTTTTTCAACAACGTCGCGATCGGCGCGCGGCATGCGCTAGACGTCCACGGCCTCGAGCGTGTCGCGATCGTCGATTTCGACGTGCACCACGGCAACGGCACCGAAGCCGCGTTCGCGAACGACGAGCGGGTGCTGATGTGCAGCTTCTTCCAGCATCCGCTATACCCGTTCTCGGGCGTCGATCACCAGGCGCCGAACATGGTCAACCTGCCGATGCCTGCGCGCAGCAACGGGATGGCGATCCGCGAAGCGGTCGACATGTTCTGGCTGCCGCGTCTCGACGCATTCAAGCCGCAGATGCTGTTCGTGTCGGCCGGTTTCGACGCGCATCGAGAGGACGACATCGGCAGCCTCGGTCTCGTCGAGGCCGATTTCGAATGGCTGACCGCGCAGATCGTCGACGTCGCGCGTCGGCATGCGCAGGGCCGCATCGTGAGCTGTCTCGAGGGCGGCTACAACCTGTCCGCGCTCGGCCGCAGCGTCGTGGCGCACCTGCGCGTGCTGGCCGGCATCTGACCGGGAGCGGGGCGGGGCGCGCTCAGCGCGCCTGCACGTGCGCGTGAATCCACTCGATCAGCGCATCGATCACGCGGTCGCGCTCGAGATCGTTCATCGTTTCGTGGAACCCGCCTTCGTATAGCGTCAGCGTGCGATCGGGCGAGCCGACGCGTGCGCCGAACGCGCGGCTTCCGTCGGGCTCGGTCAGCTTGTCCTCGGTGCCGTGATAGACGAGCACCGGCACGCGCAGCGCGCCGCGACCGCGCTCGATGCGCGCCATCGCGTCGAGGATCTCGGCGCCGGTGCGCGCCGGCACCGCGCCGTGGTGCACGAGCGGGTCGGCACGATTGGCCGCGACGACGGCCGGATCGCGCGACAGCAGCGCCGCGTCGATCCTGATCGCGGGGAAGTTCGGCCACACGCGGCTGATGAAGCGGCTCATCGCGAGCATCCAGCGCGGCACGTCGCGTCCCGGCGCGAGCGCCGGGCTCGACAGCACGAGGCCCGCCAGCGCGTGGCCGCGAATCGGCGCGCGTTCGATCGCATACAGCGCCGCGACGGCGCCGCCCATGCTGTGCCCCATCAGGAAGAGCGGCGTATCGTCGCGGGCGGCTTCGGCGACGAGGGCATCCGCATCGTTCAGGTAGTCGTCGAAACGCTCGACCCACGCGCGTTTACCGGGCGACTGGCCGTGCCCGCGCAGATCGATCGCCAGCACGTCGATGCCGGCCGCGTTCAATCTGGACGCGAGCGCCGCGTAGCGGCCCGCATGCTCGGCGAGGCCATGCACGAGAGCAATCGTCGCGCGCGGCGGCTCCGTGCCGTCGCCAGCCGGCCAGCGATACGACGCCAGTTCGAGCCCGTCCGCGGTACGGAGCCGGCCCATCCGCGGGGCGGGCGGCGCTGCCGTGTCCCGTGCTGCGATGGCGGCGGGTGCGGCGACCTGCGTGGTGGTGGCGGTCATCTGGCGGGTCCCCTGTTTGGTTGGCATCGGTGTTCCGGATCATAGTCGCGGCACTCACACGGCGGACCAGCAGTGCTCCTCTAATTTCGTCTGGTTATGAAAAGATCGAAATCGATTATTAAGTGGAATGAGGCGTTTGCGGTAAAATCGCCGGCTATTCCAGATGCATCGGCGGCCGACTGGCGGGCTTCGCCAGTCGGCCGCCGTTTTGTTTACATGATCGAATTACGCAATCTGTCGCAGCGTTTCCCCGGGCCGACCGGCTGGGTCGACGCATTGCACAACGTCAATCTGACGATCCCGCAGGGCGAGGTGTTCGGCATCATCGGCCGAAGCGGCGCCGGCAAGAGCACGCTCGTGCGCACCATCAACCTGCTCACGCGGCCGACCGAAGGCAACGTCGTCGTCGGCGGGCTCGATCTCACGCTGCTGTCGGCCGGCGCGCTGCGCGAAGCGCGCCGCGAAATCGGCATGATCTTCCAGCACTTCAACCTGCTGTCGTCCCGCACGGTCTTCGACAACGTCGCGTTGCCGCTCGAGCTTGCTGGCGCGAGCCGTGCCGACATCGAGGCCGCCGTGCTGCCGCTGCTCGACCTCGTCGGGCTGTCCGCGCAGAAGGACCGCTACCCTGCGCAGATCAGCGGCGGCCAGAAGCAGCGCGTCGGCATCGCCCGCGCGCTCGCGAGCAAGCCGAAGGTGCTGCTGTCGGACGAAGCGACGTCGGCGCTCGACCCCGAGACCACGCGCGCGATCCTCGACCTGCTGAAGCGCATCAACCGCGAACTTGGCCTGACGATCGTGCTGATCACGCACCAGATGGAAGTGATCAAGCAAGTGTGTGATCGCGTGGCGGTGCTCGACGCGGGTCGCGTGGTCGAGGAAGGCCGCGTGATCGACGTGTTCCTGCAGCCGCATCACGAAGTGACGCGCGCGCTGATTGGCGACGTGATCGCGCAGGAACTGCCGCCCGCGCTGAAGGCACGCGTGGCCGAGCGGCTGAAGACGGGCAGTGGGCATTTGCTGCGGCTCGCGTTCACCGGCTCGGGTGTCGACCAGCCGATCCTGTCGGAGACGATTCGCCGGTACGAACTGGATTTCAACATCCTGCACGGCCAGATCGACGAGATCCAGGGGCAGGCGTTCGGGTCGCTCGCGGTGCTCGCGGGCGGCGAACCGGGCAAGGTCGGGCAGGCGCTCGCGTTCCTGCGCGAGCAAGGTGTGGTGGTAGAGGAGCTTTCGTATGTTGAGTGAGATGTTCGATATGTTCGTGCAGTCGTTCTGGGAGACGCTGATCATGGTCGGCATCTCGGGAGCGGTCGGCGCGCTCGTCGGGATGCCACTCGGCGTGCTGCTCTACCTGACCGACCGCCAGGGCGTGCTGCAGAACCTCGGCGTGAATCGTGTGCTCGGCGGCATCGTGAACGCGGTGCGCTCGACACCGTTCATCATCCTGTTGGTCGCGGTCATTCCGTTCACGCGGCTCGTCACGGGATCGTCGATCGGCACGGCTGCGGCGGTCGTGCCGCTGACGCTCGCGGCCGCGCCGTTCGTCGCGCGACTGGTCGAGACCGCGCTGCGCGAAGTCGACCGCGGGCTGATCGAGGCCGCGCAGTCGATGGGCGCGACGACGTCGCAGATCGTGTTCAAGGTGCTGCTGCCCGAATCGCTGCCTGGCATCGTCGCGGGCCTGACGATCACGTTCGTGTCGCTCGTCGGTTATTCAGCGATGGCCGGTGCGATCGGCGGCGGCGGGCTCGGCGATCTCGGGATCCGCTACGGCTACCAGCGCTATCTGCCGGAAGTCATGTGGACGGTCGTCGCGATCCTGATCGTGTTCGTGCAGATCGTGCAATCGTTCGGCGACTGGCTCGTGCGCCGGCTGAGCCACAAGTAAAACGACATTCATTGGTAGGGGGAGACGATGCAACGACGCTTCATGTTGAAGTTCGCGGCCGCACTCGGCGCGGCCGCGCTGTTCGCGAGCGCGCACGCGCAGGCCGAAACCATCAAGGTGGGCGTGACGGGCGGTCCGCACGCGCAGATCATGGACGTGGTGAAGAAGGTCGCGGCCAAGAGCGGCCTCGACATCCGCATCGTCGAATTCTCGGATTACGTGCAGCCGAACGCGGCACTCGCGTCGGGCGATCTCGACGCAAACAGCTACCAGCACGATCCTTATCTGCAGGCGCAGGTGAAGGATCGCGGCTACAAGCTGATCAAGGTCGCGGATACCGTCACATTCCCGATGGGCATCTATTCGAAGCGGGTGAAGTCGCTGGCCGAGCTGAAACCCGGCGCGCGCATCGCGGTGCCGAATGATCCGACCAATGGCGGCCGCGCGCTGCTGTTGCTGCAGAAGCAGGGGCTGCTGAAGCTGCGTGCGGACGCCGGGTTGAAGGCGACGCCGCTCGACATCGTCGACAATCCGCGCAAGCTGAAGATCGTCGAACTCGATGCGGCGCAGATTCCGCGTTCGCTCGGCGACGTCGACGCCGCGGCGATCAACACCAACTACGCGATGGAAGCCGGGTTGAAGCCGAAACAGGGCGCGATCGCGATCGAGGGCCCGAACGGCCCTTACGCGAACGTTCTCGCAATTCGCGACGCCGACCGGAGCAAGCCGTGGGTCGCGAAGCTGGTAGCGGCCTACCATTCCGCGGAAGTGAAGCAGTTCATCGAACAGAAGTTCGGCGGCGCGGTCATCGCCGCCTGGTAACACGTGGTGCTGGGCGCGCCCGGTGACGATTAGAGTTGATGATCGAAAACCCGGGCTTTGCGTCCGGGTTTTTTCTCTTTTAAAATAGAACGACCGTTCGCTATTGCCGGCGCGCCGAAGAGGAGCGTTATCCTCGATAGCCGCGATGGATTGGTCCGCTTGGCCGCGCAGTCATGAGGCCTCGCTATAGAATGGCCTCTGGTCGTATTCGTAACTTTGGAGCGTGTGCATGAAAATCCTGGTGCCAGTGAAAAGAGTGGTCGATTACAACGTGAAGGTCCGCGTGAAGTCGGACAACACGGGCGTCGACATTGCGAACGTGAAGATGTCGATGAACCCGTTCGACGAAATCGCGGTGGAAGAAGCGGTGCGCCTGAAGGAAGCGGGTGTGGCGACCGAAGTGATCGCGGTGTCGGTCGGTGTGACGCAAGCGCAGGAAACGCTGCGCACGGCGCTGGCGATCGGCGCGGATCGCGCGATCCTCGTCGAATCGAACGACAGCGTCGAGCCGCTGGCGGTGGCGAAGATCCTGAAGGCGCTGGTCGACAAGGAACAGCCGCAACTCGTGATCCTCGGCAAGCAGGCGATCGACGACGATTCGAACCAGACGGGCCAGATGCTGGCCGCGCTGGCGGGCCTGCCGCAAGCGACGTTCGCGTCGAAGGTGACGATCGCCGATGGCCGCGCCACGGTTGCACGTGAAGTCGACGGCGGCGCGGAAACGCTGTCGCTTCAACTGCCGGCAGTCGTCACGACCGACCTGCGCCTGAACGAGCCGCGTTACGTGACGCTGCCGAACATCATGAAGGCGAAGAAGAAGCCGCTGGAAACGGTGAAGCCGGAAGACCTGGGCGTGGACGTCACGCCGCGTCTGAAGACGCTGAAGGTGGCCGAGCCGCCGAAGCGCGCGGCCGGCGTGAAGGTGCCGGACGTGAAGACGCTGGTCGAGAAGCTGAAGACCGAAGCCAAGGTGCTGTAAGAGGGAGCGGAAAGAAATGACGATTCTGGTGATTGCAGAACATGACAACGCGTCGATCAAGGCCGCGACGCTGAACACGGTGGCGGCGGCCGCGAAGATCGGCGGTGACATTCACGTGCTGGTCGCGGGGCACAACGCGCAGGGCGCGGCCGATGCCGCAGCCAAGATTGCAGGCGTGTCAAAGGTGTTGCTGGCCGACGCGCCGCAGCTCGAAGCGGGCCTGGCGGAAAACGTCGAAGCGACCGCGCTGAACATCGCGAAGGACTACTCGCACATCCTCGCGCCGGCAACCGCCTACGGCAAGAACATCGCGCCGCGCATCGCCGCGAAGCTGGACGTCGCGCAGATTTCGGACATCACGGCGGTCGATTCGGCCGACACGTTCGAGCGTCCGATCTACGCAGGCAACGCGATCGCGACGGTTCAGTCGAGCGATCCGATCAAGGTGATCACGGTGCGTGCAACGGGTTTCGATCCGGTCGCGGCGGAAGGCGGCAGCGCGTCGGTCGAGAAGATCGAAGCGGCGGCCGATGCAGGCAAATCGCAGTTCGTGAGCCGTGAAGTGACGAAGCTGGATCGTCCGGAGCTGACGTCGGCGAGCATCATCGTGTCGGGCGGCCGCGGTCTGGGCAGCGGCGAAAACTACACGAAGGTGCTGGAGCCTCTGGCCGACAAGCTGTCGGCAGCGCTTGGCGCATCGCGCGCGGCAGTCGACGCCGGCTACGTGCCGAACGACTATCAGGTCGGCCAGACCGGCAAGATCGTTGCGCCGCAGCTGTACATCGCGGTCGGTATCTCGGGTGCGATCCAGCACCTGGCCGGCATGAAGGATTCGAAGGTGATCGTCGCGATCAACAAGGATCCGGAAGCGCCGATCTTCAGCGTGGCCGATTACGGCCTCGTCGGCGACCTGTTCGCGCTCGTGCCGGAGCTCGTGAACGAACTGGGCTGACACGGCGTGACTTGACGCTTCGGCGGCAAGTACGCAGGACGAGGGGGCGCGATATGCGCCCCTTTTTTTTGTGCGACGAGAGAAGCGGGCGGGGGGGCTGTCGGGCAGCGAGCCGTGCTCGCTCAATGCCGCGCCGAACATGTCGTCGTGCGGACAGGTGGGCCAGAAGAGTTGATCGTCGGCGCGAATGGCAACGACCGTGCGCGAGTCGACGGAGGCCCTGTTCCGAGCCCGCAACGCATTCGCTGTAACGAAAAAGGCGCCCTCGGGGCGCCTTTTTCGTTGATGCGGACCGGCCTGCGTCGCGGCGGGCCGTTCCGACTTATGCGTATGCCGGGCGCGTCTGGCCGGCTACGTCCTTCAGGTAGCGATGCACCGACAGGTCGTCGGCCTGGATTGCCGGCTTCTTGCCCGAGATCAGGTCGGCGAGCAGCTGGCCCGACCCGCAAGACATCGTCCAGCCGAGCGTGCCGTGGCCGGTGTTCAGAAACAGGTTCGAGACCGGCGTGCGGCCGACGATCGGCGTGCCGTCCGGCGTCATCGGGCGCAGGCCTGTCCAGAACGTTGCCTTCGACGTGTCGCCGCCGCCCGGGAACAGGTCGTTCACGCACATTTCGAGCGTCTCGCGACGCGCGGCACGCAGGTTCTTGTCGAAGCCGACGATCTCCGCCATGCCGCCGACGCGGATGCGCTGGTCGAAACGCGTGATCGCGATCTTGTAGGTTTCGTCCAGCACCGTCGACACGGGCGCGGCCGTCTCGTCGACGATCGGCGCGGTGATCGAATAGCCCTTCAGCGGATAGACGGGGATCTTCATCAGGTTTGAGATGAAGTTGGTGGAGTACGACCCGAGCGCGACGACATATGCATCCGCGCGCACCGTCTCGCTGCCGCACTGCACGCCGGCGATCTTGCCGCCCGCGATCGCGAGCGCGTCGATCGGCGTGTTGTAGCGGAACTTCACGCCGAGCGATTCTGCGAGCGCCGCGAGGCGCGTCGTGAACAGCTGGCAGTCGCCGGTTTCATCGCCCGGCAGGCGCAGGCCGCCCGTCAGCTTGTGCGACACGGCGGCGAGCGCCGGTTCGGCATTCTTGAGCTCGGCCGGCGACAGCAGTTCGAACGGCACGTTGGCTTCCTGCAGCACCGCCATATCCTTCGCCGCGCCGTCGAGTTGCTGCTGCGTGCGGAACAGTTGCAGCGTGCCGCCCGTGCGGCCTTCGTACTGGATGCCCGTGTCGGCCCGCAGCGCCTGCAGGCAATCGCGGCTGTATTCGGCGAGGCGGACCATGCGGCCCTTGTTGACTGCATAGCGCTCGGCCGTGCAGTTGCGCAGCATCTGCCACATCCATTGGAGCTGGAAGCGCGTGCCGTCGAGGCGGATCGCGAGCGGCGCGTGCTTCTCGAACATCCACTTGACGGCCTTCAGCGGCACACCGGGCGCGGCCCACGGCGCGGCATAGCCGGGCGAGATCTGACCTGCGTTCGCGAAGCTCGTCTCGAGCGCCGGACCGGCTTCCCGGTCGATCACCGTGACTTCATGACCGGCGCGCGCGAGGTAATACGCGCTTGCCACGCCCACCACACCGCTGCCCAGAATGACGACTCGCATAGCTGCTCCAGATGGAAGGATCAGGTCGAGGCCGGGCGCACCTGCGTCTCCGTGTAACCTCTAGCTGATCTAGTTTTTTGCGCTATGGTATTGTCGAATGTGTAGGTTTTGTTATCGTATTTTTCAGGTTTTCAGCATAAACAAATGAGAACGCAACGCCAGCCAGTACGCTCGCTCGACAAGCTCGACCGGCGCATCCTCAAACTGCTCCAGGACGACGGCCGGATGGCGATGAAGGACCTCGCGGAGCAGGTCGGGCTGACCGTCACGCCATGCATCGAACGCGTGCGGCGCATGGAGCGCGACGGCGTCATCACCGGCTATCACGCACGCGTCGATCCGGGACAACTGGGTGCCGCGTTGCTGGTGTTCGTCGAGATCACGCTCGGCCACAAGGGCGGCAACATGTTCGAGCAGTTCCGGCGCGAAGTGATGAAGATCGACGAGGTGCTCGAATGTCATCTCGTGTCCGGCGACTTCGACTACCTGATCAAGGCGCGGATCGGTGAAATGGCCGACTATCGCAAGCTGCTGGGTGACATCCTGCTGCAGCTGCCTGGCGCGGTGCAGTCGAAGAGCTATGTCGTGATGGAAGAAATCAAGGAGACGCTGACGATCTCGGTCGGCGAATGACCCTGGCTGTGGCCGACAGTCCGTCCCTCTATCTCTCCCTTGGCATGCTGCACCCAATACTGTATAAATGTACAGTATTGGGTGCAGGCGAATGGGTGAGTGCATGGGCGGTCGGTCCAACAACGAATTTCCGATAGCGCCGCCGGCGCCCCGCAAGGGGCGTGGTGCGGTCGGCAACCTTCAGGGGCGATACGAAACGGCGCTGCGTGAAGCGGTCGACGACGGCTGGACCCACGAATCGGTCGACACCGATCTGCCGGCTTCGCTGCGCACGCAGGTGTTCGAGGAGCGCGCGAAGAGCATCCTCACGCACAACCAGTCGCCGGACATACCGTTCAGCGTGTCGCTCAATCCGTATCGCGGCTGCGAGCATGGCTGCATTTACTGCTTTGCACGGCCGACCCATAGTTATCTCGGTCTGTCGCCGGGGCTCGATTTCGAGAGCCGTATCTATGCGAAGGTCAACGCTGCCGAATTGCTCGAGCGCGAGATTTCGCGCAAGCGCTACGTGCCGGAGCCTATCGCGCTTGGCGTCAACACCGATGCATACCAGCCCGTCGAGCGCGATCTGCGCATCACGCGCAGCGTGATCCAGGTGATGCACGATCACGGGCTGCCGTTCGCCGCGATCACGAAATCGTCACTGATCGAGCGCGATCTGGATCTGCTGGCCCCGATGGCCGAGCGCGGGCAGGTGATGGCCGCGGTCACGATCACGACGCTCGATGCCGATCTCGCGCGTACGCTCGAGCCGCGTGCGGCGACGCCGGCGCGCCGGCTGCGCACGATCCGCGCGCTGCGCGACGCGGGCGTGCCGGTGGGCGTCAGCATTGCACCGATGATCCCGTTCGTCACTGAGCCGGACATGGAGCGTGTGCTGGAAGCCTGTGCGGAAGCCGGCGCAACGCACGCGAGTTACATCATCCTGCGGCTGCCGTGGGAGGTCGCGCCGCTGTTCAAGAACTGGCTCTCCGCGCATTTCCCCGATCGCGCGGAGCGCGTGATGAACCGCGTGCGCGACATGCGCGGCGGGAAGGACTACGACTCGGATTTCGCGAAGCGGATGAAGGGCGAGGGAATCTGGGCAGACCTGTTGCGGCAGCGGTTCCGTCAGGCCGTGAAGCGGCTCGGGTTGAACGAGCGCGCGAACGGCATTCTGGATCTGTCGCAGTTTCGCGGTGCGCCGGCAACCGGGGCGGCAGCGCAAAGCCCGATGGCGGGCGCAACCGGCGCGACGTCGCGTGACGACGTGCAGCTGAGGCTGTTCTGAGCTGACCGACGCGCGTCGGTGCTTATTGCGAGATTTGCTTCGCCGCTTCGACTTGCGATTCGAAGTATGTCTGGAAGGACAGCGCGAGCGCGGTCATCAGCAGGAACGCACCGATCAGCAGCGAGAAGATCACGATGAAGATCACCGTCCAGCCTGACTGGCTGTGCTTGCCGGTATCGGCATTGAATTGCGCGTCCCATTTCTCGTCGGGGCGCAGGCCGTAGACGAGCGCGGCGAGGAACGCAGCCAGAAGCGAGATCGCACCCGGCACGGCGAGCCACCAGCCGAGGTTGGCACTGCGCTGGGTCGCGGCGAGCAGCAGGAAACCCGGGATCCCGACGATCGTCGCGAGCAGGTGCGCCCAGCCGTACACGTCGCGAAAGCCGTACAGGTAGAAGCGGTGCGCACCGAGCGAGCCGAGGAGGAACGCGAGGGCGGCGGTGAGCGTCTTGGAGCGGAAGCGGCGGGACGACGATGCGGTGCTGCTGGACATGGATGGCGGCGGATTATCGTTGGCATGGGCGGCCGGCAGGCCGGCGCGGGGCGCGTGGCCCGGCAGGCATTCTACGATGCCCGGTCGGGCCGGGTCACCCCTTGCCTGCGTCAAGGTGCCGCATAGGTGACGCGATAGATGGTGCCTGCGTAGTCGTCGCTGACGAGCAGCGAGCCGTCCGGCAGCGGCAGTACGTCGGCCGGGCGCCCCCACACAGTGCCGTCTGCGCGCAGCCAGCCGGTGATGAACGGTGTCTGGCTTGCGTGGCTGCCGTCGGCCGACACGACCGCGCGCATCACGCGATAGCCGACCTTCGTGCTGCGATTCCACGAACCGTGCTCGGCAATGAAGATGTTGTTGCGATAGGACGCCGGAAACATCGGCCCCGTATAGAAGCGCATGCCGAGTGCCGCGACGTGCGCGCCAAGTTTCAGCACGGGCGGCACGTAGCGGTGGCACACGTCGGCGCTCCCGAATTCAGGGTCAGGCGTGTCGCCGCCGTGGCAGTACGGAAAGCCGAAATCGAGGCCTGGGCGCGGCGCACGGTTCAGTTTGTCGTCGGGCACGTCGTCGCCCATCAAGTCGCGCCCGTTGTCGGTGAACCACAGCTCGCGCGAATCGGGGTGCCAGGCAAAGCCGACGGTATTGCGCACGCCGCGGGCAAACACTTCTCGGCCGCTGCCGTCCGCGTTCATGCGTGCGATGATCGCGTATCGGCCGCGATCGGCGAGGCACACGTTGCACGGTGCGCCGGTTGGCACGTAGAGCTTGCCGTCGGGGCCGAATGCGATGAATTTCCAGCCGTGACGATGGTCGGTCGGTAGCGCGTCCGTCACGACCGTCGGCACCGGAGGACTGGCGAGCCGGTCGTCGATGTGGTCGAGGCGCAGAATGCGCGACACGGCGGAGATATAGAGCGCGCCGTCGCGATACGCGACGCCGACGGGCATGTCGAGCCCCGATGCGATCACGTATCGGGCCGTGATCCGGCCCTCCTGCATCACAAATGCATGCACGCGACCTTCCTGCGACCCGACATACAGGATTCCGCGGGGCGACCATGCCATTTCGCGGGCGGTCGGCACGGCGTCGGTCAGCACGTCGACATGGAAGCCGGATGGTACGACAAGCTTGTCCACCGGCGTTGCAGCGCAAGCTGCGGTGGCTGCAAGACAGGTGACGAGGCCGGTCAGCAAGCCCGCGAGGCGGTGCTGCGCGCGGCCCGCCGGGGTGACGCAAAATAGCGGCATGGCGGCGGTGAGCGTCGTGGACACGACGATTGTATGCCTGGCGCGCAGGGAGTCCGTGGAATTTTTGCGCGTAAGTGTTTGTTGTGGCTTTGGTTTCCGGCTATAATCGCACGTTTCAGTAGTTTCGAACCCGGTTTCCCCGAAGGATTTCATATGGTTATCATCCGTCTGGCTCGCGGCGGCTCGAAGAAGCGCCCGTTCTACAACATCGTCGCTACCGATTCGCGCAACCGTCGTGACGGCCGCTTCATCGAGCGCGTCGGCTTCTACAACCCGGTCGCCACGAAGGGCGAATCGCTGCGTATCGCTCAGGACCGTCTGACGTACTGGCAAGGCGTTGGCGCGCAACTGTCGCCGACCGTTCAGCGTCTCGTGAAGGAAGCGCAAAAGGCGCAACCGGCTGCCTAACATGGCGCGGTGTGCCGGTCGTGCCGGCTGCAAGGAGCATTGATGTCCGGTCACGATTCCGGTAACGCAAAGCGCGGGCGAGCGTCGTTTGGCGCATTCGTCCGCAAGCCGGTCGAGCGCGGCACTGTCGCGAGCGCCGGTGAGGCTGCCGAGTCGGGCAGTCTCGAGGCGGTGCAAGCCTGGCCCGACGATGCTGTCGAGGTCGGGGCGGTAGTCGACGCCTACGGCCTGAAAGGCTGGGTCAAGGTGGCGACGCATGCCGACGCCGGTCGTGGCGGCGATGCGTTGCTCAACGCGCGCTGCTGGTGGCTGGAACGGGGTGGGGAGCGGTTGTCCGCTCGCATCCTGCAGTCGAAGACGCACGGCGACACTGTCGTCGCGCATACCGCGGGTGTCAGCGACCGCGATGCCGCGCTGGCTTTGCGCGGCTTTCGCGTGTTCGTGCGCCGGGAAGATTTCCCGGTATTGGCCGCGGACGAATTCTATTGGGTCGACCTGATCGGCCTCGAGGTCGTCAACGAGCAATCGGTGGCGCTCGGGACGGTGAGCGGGATGATCGACAACGGCGTGCATTCGATCATGCGCGTCGAGTATCCGGCAGTCGACAAGGATGGTCGGCCGACCACCGGCGAACGGCTGATTCCGTTCGTCGGCGTCTACGTTAAAACGGTGGATCAGGCGGCACGTCGCATCGTCGTCGACTGGGAAGCCGATTACTAATGAACCAGGTTACGGAGAGCGCGGTGCAGTTTGACGTCGTCACGCTCTTTCCCGAAATGTTCCGCGCGCTGACCGACTGGGGTATCACCAGCCGTGCCGTGAAGCAGGGGCGCTTCGGGCTGCGCACCTGGAATCCGCGTGATTTCACGACGGACAACTACCGCACGGTCGACGATCGTCCGTACGGCGGCGGTCCGGGCATGGTGATGCTGGCCAGGCCGCTCGAGGCTGCGATCGGTGCTGCGAAAGCAGCGCAGGCGGAGCAGGGCGTCGCGAGCACGCGTGTGGTGATGATGTCGCCGCAAGGTGCGCCGTTCACGCACGAACGTGCGGTGCGAATGGCGCAGGAGCCGGGTGTCATCGTGCTGTGTGGCCGCTACGAGGCGATCGATCAGCGTCTGCTCGACCGTTGCGTTGACGAGGAAATCAGCCTCGGCGATTTCGTTCTGTCGGGCGGCGAACTGCCGGCGATGGCGATGATGGATGCCGTTGTGCGCCTGCTGCCCGGCGTGCTGAACGATGCGCAGTCGGCCGTGCAGGACAGCTTCGTCGACGGGCTGCTTGATTGTCCGCATTACACGCGCCCCGAGGAGTACGAGGGGATGCGCGTGCCGGACGTGCTGCTCGGCGGCCATCATGCCGAGATCGAGCGGTGGCGGCGCCAGGAAGCATTGAGAAATACGTTGCGGAAGCGGCCGGACCTGATCGTCCGGGCGCGCCGCGAGAAGTTGTTGAGCCGTGCCGACGAGGCCTGGCTTGCGAACCTCGCACGCGAAGCGAAGAACGCCTCCTGAGGCGGCGTCGCGGGCGGGAAATGGCGGTGCCGTGCATGCGTGCGCGGCGCCTGATGTGAATCCATCCTCTATCGGGGCCGAGCCTGGAAGCAGGCGGGTGCAAACGCCGACAAGATGGCTTTAGGAGTCAGTGATGAATCTGATTGCAAAACTTGAGCAGGAAGAGATCGAGCGCGCGCTCGCCGGCAAGACGATCCCCGAATTCGCCCCGGGCGACACGGTGATCGTGAACGTGAACGTGGTTGAAGGTAACCGCAAGCGCGTTCAGGCGTACGAAGGCGTCGTGATCGCGATTCGCAACCGTGGCCTGAACTCGAACTTCATCGTCCGCAAGATCTCGTCGGGCGAAGGCGTCGAGCGTACGTTCCAGACCTACTCGCCGCTGCTGGCGAGCATCGTCGTGAAGCGTCGCGGTGATGTGCGTCGTGCGAAGCTGTACTACCTGCGCGAGCGTTCGGGCAAGTCGGCTCGAATCAAGGAAAAGCTGGTGTCGAAGGATCGCGCCGCAGCAGCTTCCCAAGAGTAAGAGCTGTAAGGAAAAAGCACCCACCCGGGTGCTTTTTTCATTCTGGCGCGACAATATGCTCGATACGTCACGAACTCGAGACCCCGATTGAATCGCCGCCCCATCATTGATCCCGAAGTGCTGCCGGTCGAAGGCACCGGCGCCGGCCTGCCGTCCATCGAATCCCGCTTGATGACGCCGCCCGGGCTGCGCGAGCGTTTCGCGCGCACGCTCGAATGGAGCGTCGAGCCCGGAGAGGTACGGCTGCAGGAGGGCGTCGATCCGCGCAGCGCTGCCGTTCTTATCCCGCTCGTCGTTCGCGAGAGCGGTCTCACCGTGCTGCTGACCCAGCGCGCCGATCACCTGAACGACCATGCCGGGCAAATCAGCTTTCCCGGTGGTCGCCGCGAGCCGTTCGATCGCGATGCGACGGCGACCGCGTTGCGCGAGGCGAAGGAAGAAATCGGACTGGCCGCCGAACCGGTGGAGATTCTCGGTGCGCTGCCCGACTACCTGACGGGGACCGGCTTCTGCGTGACGCCCGTCGTGGGTCTCGTGCATCCCCCGTTCACCGTGCAGGCCGATACGTTCGAAGTTGCCGAGATTTTCGAGGTGCCGCTCGCGTTCCTGATGAGTCCGTCGAACCACCAGGTGCGCGTGTTCCGCTGGGAAGGCGGCGAGCGTCGTTTTTTTGCGATGCCCTATCCGAACGGCGAATCGGCCGGGTATTACTTCATCTGGGGCGCAACTGCCGGCATGTTGCGCAATCTGTACCGCTTCTTGGCAGCCGGATAGCATCCCACCCGAACCTGCGCACGCGGCCGGCTGCCGGCCCCGTCGCGTCGGCAGCCATGCGCCCCTTACGCTGTGCTATCGTTATGCAAAAAATGACATAACTCCGAAGACGGCACCACGCATGACTTTCTTTTCGGTTCTTCTCGCCCTCATCATCGAACAGGTCCGCGCGTTGTCACCGAGCAATCCGGTGTTCGCGCTGTTCCAGTTTCATGCGGAAACCGTCGCCCATGGCCTCGACGCCGGCAAGCAAAAGCATGGCCTGCTCGCATGGATCGCAGTCGTGCTGCCGTGGGTTCTGGTCGTCGCGCTGATCTACTTCCTGCTGTTCAAGGTGAGCTTCGTGCTCGCGTTCATCTGGAACGTCGTCGTCGTGTATTTCACGCTCGGCTTCCGCCAGTTCAGCCACTACTTCACCGATATCCATCTCGCGCTCAACAACGACGACGTGCCGCGGGCGCGTGAAATCCTGCACGAGTGGACGGGCCTCGATACGGTCGACATGCCGGTCGGTGAAATCGTCCGCCATACGCTGATTCATGCGGTCGTTGCGTCGCATCGCCACGTGTTCGGCGTGTTCTTCTGGTACGTGCTGCCGATCGGTCCGGCCGGAGCCGTGCTGTACCGCATCTCCGAATATCTCGCGCGCAGCTGGTCGACGCCGGGCGACGATCGCACGGCCGCGTTCTCGACGTTCGCGCAGCGCGCGTTCTTCGTGATCGACTGGATTCCGTCGCGACTGACCGCGCTCGGCTTCGCGATCGTCGGCAACTTCGAGGATGCGATCTACGCGTGGCGCAATCACACGCGCCAGTGGCCCGACCCGAACGACGGCGTGCTGCTCGCGGCCGGCAGCGGCGCGCTCGGCGCGCGCCTCGCGGGGCCGCTCGCGGAACCGTCGAGTCTCGACGCGTTGGCGGTCGGTGACAGCGGCCCGTTGACGGTCGGTGATGATTGCACGCCGCGCACGCTGCAGTCCGCGGTCGGCCTGGTTTGGCGCGCCGTGATCCTGTGGATGATCCTGCTGTTGATGCTGACGCTGGCCGTCTGGGTGTCTTGACGCGGCAGCGAACATGCGCGATGAAACGAAAAGGCCGGCTTCATGCCGGCCTTTTTGCTGTGCGTCCGGTCAGTCCGCTCAGTCGTCGAGCGGATCGCGTACGGCGCCGCATTGCCAGCAGGCGGTGAACTGGGCCTCCAGCGCCTCGCCGCATTGGCGGCAGCGCCACGAAACCGCGCCGGCCGACGGGCCGTGCGACGCCGCATCGAGGAGCCGCCGGGCGAGTGCATCGTCGCGCTCGTCGTCGAGCCACAGCTCGGGGGCGCAAGCGTCGGCGGGCAAGCCGCCGAGCGCGCCGGTCGCGTAGCAGTTGTGCAATTCGCAGCCGATGCCGGCCACCTGCAGCACATTCGCCCAATGCTGCGCGGTGGCGAGATCGGGGGCCTTGAAGCGCATCGCGGCTCCTGTCGGTGAAGGCCGGGCCGGCCCCGGCCGCCTTCTGTCCGCCGTGCGGTCAGCGGACGATCTGGCTTGCCTCGTGCACGAGCTGTGCGTAAAGCGCATGCCGCGACGGTGAAATGCGGCCGTCGGAGACGGCTTCGAGAATCGCGCAGCCCGGCTCGTGCAGATGATGACAATTATAGAAACGGCAGTCCGCGAGCAGCGGGCGGAATTCCGGGAACGCGCGCTCGAGGCGGCCTTCCGTCAGGTGGTAGAGGCCGAATTCCTGGAAGCCCGGCGAATCGATCAGTGCGCCGCCGCCTTCGAGCGGGTAGAGGCGCGTGAACGTCGTCGTATGGCGGCCGCTGTTGAGCGCGGCCGAGATTTCGCGGGTCGCGGCTTCGGCGTCGGGCACGAGCAGGTTCACGAGCGTCGACTTGCCCATCCCGGACTGGCCGAGCAGGATCGTCGAATGCCCGGCCAGATGCGGCATCAGTTGCGCGCGCGCATCGTCGGGCGAGCCCTTCACCGACAGTTCGAGCACGTCGTAGCCGAGCGCGCGGTAGGGCGCGAGGCGCTCGCGGGCGACCGGCAGCGCGGCCTCGACGTCGATCTTGTTCAGCACGACGAGCGGCTTCAATTCGTTCGCTTCGGCCGCGATCAGCGCGCGGCCGAGGAGGTCCTCGCTGAAATAGGGCTCGGTTGCGAGCACGATCAGCAGCTGGTCGAGGTTGGCCGCGAACAGCTTCGACTTGAACTGGTCGGAACGGTACAGCAGGTTGCGCCGCTCGCCGATCTCGACGATCACGCCCTGGTCCGCCGACGCCTGTTCGTACACGACGCGGTCGCCGACCGCGATCTCGCTTTTCTTGCCGCGGGGGAAGCACTGCAGCATCGGGCCGCCGTCGTCGGGCGCGACGATGTAGTGGCGGCCGTGCGCCGCGATCACGCGGCCTTCGACACGCGACGCGCCTGATGCGCGCGCAGCCGGCTTGCGGGAGGTCGGCCGGCTCATGCGTGCTGCATCAGGCGGTCGATCCGCTGCGACGCCGGCGGATGCGAGTAGTAGAAGGCCGTGTAGACCGGGTCAGGCGTGAGGGTCGACGCGTTGTCCTCGTAAAGCTTCACGAGCGCGCTGATGAGATCCTGCGCGTCGGTCTGGCTGGCCGCGAACGCGTCGGCCTCGAATTCATGCTTGCGCGACGTGAGGCTGCTGAACGGCGTCGCGAAGAACAGGAACACGGGGATCGCGAGGAAGAACAGCACGAGCGCGGCGCCCGCGTTGCTCGTGTCGAGCGAAGGCGTGACGCCGAGCCCCGTGTAGAACCACGTGCGCTGCGCGAGCCATCCGAGCAGCGCGAGCAGCACGAGGCTCAGCACGAACGACACGAGCATCCGCTTCATTACGTGGCGGCGCTTGAAGTGGCCGAGTTCGTGCGCGAGCACGGCCTCGATCTCCTGGCCGGACAGCCGCGCGAGCAGCGTGTCGAAGAACACGATCCGCTTCGATGCGCCGAAGCCCGTGAAATAGGCGTTGCCGTGCGCGGAACGGCGGCTGCCGTCCATCACGAACAGGCCCTTCGCCGCGAAGCCGCACCGTTTCATCAGCGACTCGATGCGCGTGCGCAGCGCTTCGTCCTTCAGCGGTTCGAACTTGTTGAAGATCGGCGCGATGAAGGTCGGGTAGATCAGCAGCACGAGCATCTGGAATGCAACCCAGACGATCCAGGTCCACAGCCACCACAGGCTGCCGGCCTGGTTCATCAGCCACAGCACGACGAACAGCAGCGGCAGGCCGAGCACGGCGCCGAGCAGCGTGTTCTTCAGCATGTCGGTGAAGAACAGGCGCTTGGTCATGCGGTTGAAGCCGAACCGCTGTTCGATCCCGAACTGGCGGTAATACTCGAACGGCACGTCGATCACGCTCATGGTTGCGAGCACGGCGGCGACGAGCGCGACCTGCTGCCCGTAGCCGCGGCCGAACCAGCCCGTCAGCAGCGTGTCGAGGGCACCGACGCCGCCGAGCAGCGTGAGGCCGACCAGCACGGCCGCGCTGACGACGATTTCAAACATCGCCAGCCTGGTGCGCTCGACCGTGTAGTCGGCCGCGCGCTGGTGGGCGGTCAGCGGAATGGTGGCGCTGAACTGCGCGGGCACGCCGTTACGGTGTGCGGCGACGAAGCGGATCTGCCGCGACGCGAGCCACAGCTTGGTGACGACCATCGCGAGCACGGCGAGCGCGAACAGCAGGGTGAACGAAAAGGGTGACATCGAAGGCGCCAAAGGGTTCTATGCGAGAATTATATGTTCTTGCGGACCGGGCCCGCTCACGCGATGCCGGCCGCCCGGGCGGCGCCGCGCGCCGTCCGCCATTTTCCAGGATGACTCATGACCGATACCGCCGCTTCCGCCAGCCAGCCCGCGCTCGTGCGCAACGAGTTGAACCTCGTCTGGCTCGACATGGAGATGACGGGCCTCGACCCGGATAACGACCGCATCATCGAAATCGCGGTCGTCGTGACCAATTCCACGCTCGACATCGCCGTCGAAGGCCCCGTGTTCGCGATCCACCAGAGCGACGAAACGCTCGCGAAGATGGACGACTGGAACAAGTCGACGCACGGCCGCTCGGGCCTGATCGACCGCGTGCGCGCCTCGACCGTGACCGAGGCGGACGCCGCCGCGCAGCTGCAGGCGTTCCTCGCGCAGTACGTATCGCCCGGCAAGTCGCCGATGTGCGGCAATTCGATCTGCCAGGATCGCCGTTTCATGGCGCGCTGGATGCCGGAATTCGAGAAATTCTTCCACTACCGCAATCTCGACGTCAGCACGCTGAAAGAGCTGTGCCGCCGCTGGCAACCCGCGATCTACAAGGGCTTCCAGAAGCGCGCGATGCACACGGCACTCGCGGACATCCACGAGTCGATCGACGAACTGAAGTACTACCGCGAGCATTTCCTGATTCCGGCCGCGTCGGCGCCGGCAGGCGAGTCCGCACCGGCCGCCTGAGCGGGCCGGCACGCGCTCAGCGCGGCGCGCGTTGAGCGCTCTTCGGCCGGAACGCCGCGACCACTGCGGCGTCGGTCTCGATGTACGGGCCGCCGATCAGGTCGATGCAGTAGGGCACGGCCGCGAAGATGCCGGGCACGGTCGACTTGCCGTCGGCGTCGCGCAGCCCTTCGAGCGTTTCCCGGATCGACTTCGGCTGGCCGGGCAGGTTGATGATCAGGGCCGCGTGGTCGGCCGTCTCGCGGATCACCGCGACCTGTCGCGACAGAATCGCGGTCGGCACGAAATTCAGGCTGATCTGCCGCATCTGTTCGCCGAATCCCGGAATTTCCTTCGTCGCAACGGCCAGCGTGGCTTCCGGCGTCACGTCGCGCCGCGCAGGGCCGGTGCCGCCGGTCGTCAGCACCAGATCGCAGCCTGCCACGTCGACGAGTTCCGCCAGCGTGGCGGAGATCGTCGGCGCGTCGTCCTGGATCAGCCGGGTTTCGGCGCGCCACGGCGAGCGCAATGCGCCGGCGAGCCATTCCTGCAGCGCCGGAATGCCCTTGTCCTCATAAACACCCGTGCTCGCGCGGTCGCTGATCGACACGAGGCCGACCACGAGCTCGTTCGGGTGGTTACGCTTCGTCGTCGTCATGGTCGTCTCCGGCGTCGTCGGCCGCTTCGTCATCCCCGTCGGGCGTACCGCTCGCGGTCTTGATCCACTGGAACAGCTCGCGGAAATAGCGCGGCGGCTTGCCTTGCTGCGCTTCCTTGCGCGCGTTGCGGATCAGCGTGCGGCCTTCCTGGATGTCGGCGTCGGGGTGCTGGCGGAGGAATTCGGTCAGCGCGTCGTCGCTGGCGAGCAGCTGTTCGCGCGTGCGCTCGATCCAGTGCAGGCGAGCGGTCGCGGCCTTGTTCACGCCTCGCTGGGCGTCCAGCGCGGTGCGCAGCGCGCCCGTTTCCTCGTCGGTCAGCGAGCGCATCACGCGGCCGACGTACTGGAGCTGGCGGCGCTTGCCTTCGTGGTCGGTGATCCGACGTGCCTCGCGCACGGCGTCGGCGAGGTCCTCGGGCATCGGCATGCGCTTGAGCGCGTCCTTCGGCAGGTCGACCAAGGCCTGGCCGAGCTCCTGCAGCGCGTGCATCTCGCGTTTCAACTGGGATTTGCTGGGGCGATCGTAGCCGTTGCCGACGTCGTCGTCGGCATGCTCGATCGGCTGGATTCGGGTTTTGCGTGTCATGGGCGGCATTGTATCGCGGCGCGAACACCCCAAGCTTGTCGGTATGCGGCCCCGGACCTTGCTATGATCGCGGGATACGCAACATTTTGAACATGCGGGCGGCTCGCCCGCCACCGGATATCACGACGATGGCAGCCAATCTCGACGTACAAGCGCGCTATTTCCCGCACACGCAGGACCAGCTCAAAGAAATTGCCTCGGACATCCTTCGCCATGCGAAGGCGCTCGGCGCGACGGACGCCGCGACCGAAATCTCCGAAGGCGACGGCCTGTCGGTGTCGGTGCGCCGCGGCGAGGTCGAGACGATCGAACACAACCGCGACAAGATGGTCGGCGTGACGGTGTTCATCGGCAAGAAGCGCGGCAACGCGAGCACGTCGGACTTCTCGCCGGCCGCGATCAAGGATACCGTCGCCGCCGCGTACAACATCGCGCGCTTCACGGCCGAGGACGACGCGGCCGGCCTCGCCGAGGCCGAGCTGCTCGAAACCGACCCGCGCGACCTCGATCTCTATCACCCGTGGGCGCTGACGGCCGATGAGGCCGTCGAGCTCGCCCGTCGCGCGGAGGACGCCGCGTTCGCGGTCAGTCCGCAGATCCGCAACTCGGAAGGCGCGAGCGTGTCGGCGCAGCATTCGCAGTTCGTGCTCGCGACGTCGCGCGGCTTCCTTGCCGGCTACCCGTACTCGCGCCACTACATCGCGTGTGCGCCGATCGCGGGCACCGGCCGCCACATGCAGCGGGACGACTGGTATTCGTCGAAGCGCAGCGCGGTCGACCTCGCTGCGCCGGAAGCCGTCGGGCGCTATGCGGCCGAGCGTGCGCTGGCGCGGATGGGCGCGCGCCGTCTCGACACCCGCAAGGTGCCCGTGCTGTTCGAGGCGCCGCTCGCGGCCGGCTTGCTCGGCGCATTCGTGCAGGCCGTCAGCGGCGGCGCGCTGTACCGCAAGACGTCGTTCCTCGTCGATAGCCTCGGCAAGCCGGTGTTCGCACCGCACGTGCAGGTCGTCGAGGATCCGCACGTGCCGCGCGCAATGGGCAGCGCGCCGTTCGACGAGGAAGGCGTGCGCACGCGTGCGCGCAGCGTCGTCAGCGACGGTGTCGTCGAAGGCTACTTCCTGTCGACCTATTCGGCGCGCAAGCTCGGCACGCAGACGACCGGCAACGCGGGCGGTTCGCACAACCTCGCGCTGCGCAGTTCGAACACGCAGCCGGGCGACGATTTCGACGCGATGCTGAAGAAGCTCGGCACGGGCCTGCTGTTGACGGAGCTGATGGGGCAGGGCGTGAACTACGTGACCGGCGACTATTCTCGCGGCGCGGCCGGCTTCTGGGTCGAGAACGGCGTGATCCAATATCCGGTCGAGGAAATCACCGTCGCGAGCACGTTGCAGGAGATGTTCCGGCATATCGTCGCGATCGGCGCGGATTCGATCGTGCGCGGTACGAAGGAAACGGGCTCGGTGCTGATCGAGCAGATGACGATCGCCGGGCAGTAAGCGGCGCGGCGTCGGCCGCCACGAAACGAAAAAGCCCGACTGGCGTGAGTGCGCCGGTCGGGCTTTTTGTCGTGTGCCGCGTGTCAGTCGCGCTTGCGCGCGTAGACGACGAACGCATAGCCGAACGTGTTCGGCGCGGCGGCCTGGTGCGGATCGCGCGACACTTCTTGCCAGTGCGCGGGATCGGGCGCCGGGAACGACGCATCGCCGTCGAAGTCCGCGTCGATCTCGGTGACGACCAGCTTGTCGGCGAGTTCCAGACCTTCCGCATAGAGCTGTGCGCCGCCGATCAGGAATGCTTCGGCCACACCGTCGCGCGCGGCGAGCGCGAGCGCATCGGCGAGCGACGTGACGGTGTCGCAGCCGTCGAAGCGGCGCGCTGCGTCGCGCGTGACGACGATATTGCGGCGGCCCGGCAGCGGCCGGCCGATCGACTCGTGGGTCTTGCGGCCCATCACGATCGGCGCACCCATCGTCGTGCGCTTGAAGAACGCGAGGTCCTCGGGAAGTTTCCAGGGCAACTGGTTGTCGCGGCCGATGATGCCGTTGCGGGCGCGCGCGACGATCAGGGTCAACGTCGTCATGAAGGTCGGAGAAGAGGAGAACCGGAATGGCGCCGATTCTACCGGAATGGCGGCGCGCGACCGCATCGATGCGGATGCGCGGGCGCCTTGGCAGATTCCGGTCCGCCGCACCTCGCCGACGGTGGCGACGAGGTGCGGCCTTTGCGCCGTAATGTCCTGAATAAAAAGAGTGCCCGCCGGGGGACGGACACAAAAACGGTTCGCGTCGAGATATCGGCGCTGTGTGAATTGACCTGACTCATCTCGCTCGTCTGTAATCCTCATCAATTGAGCGGCATGTGGCGTCGTGAGCAGATTATTGATGCACGCGGTTTCCGGCGTTTCCCTCCATCGCATGCTGTGCGTTGCCGGGAAGCGGAACAGGAATCGGTACCGGCAGCGGAGTAGGCGGGGCGAGCTCGTCCCACAGCGTCACCCATGTCTTGCTCGACGAACGCGGTTGGGGTGCGGCGACCGGCACGATACCGATGTGGTTGTCCGGTTGCGTGTGCGGCGCGTTATCGGCAAGCAGCATCGCGCGTTCGGGCCGCGCGCTTTCTTCCGCGCGGGCCGGCATGAACGGGCACGCGAGCGCAAATGCAATCGTCATCTGCACACAAGACCGTGAAAAAAGTGTTTGCATGGCTGCCTTCTCCGATCCGTTGCACATTCAGCGAAATACATGCCATCGGGCGAAGAGCATTGTCGCGTCTGCGATTCGCGGGGGAGCATCGTGAATCGCAATCGAAAACGCCGGGAAATGTTTCAGGCGTGAAACGAAGGGGCTTGGGAGTACTGCGGATTCATTCGATACGCTTCAAGGATGAAAATCTGGGCGTGTGTCGATGCAGGTACGCGTCACTGCGCGTGTGCTTATGTGCAGATGATTGATAAACGTCGACCATTGAGCGATTCGGCCGCTCGCCCATTTGCGCTGCAATCGGTTTGTCGTATTCAGCGCCTATAACTAAGCCGTCGTGACCCAAAAATAACTGGACGCGAGACAAGCGCCATCATGCGAGGCTGGTCGTCGCCGCGCATCGGCATGGCGAATCGAGCCGCTTCGGCTGACCCGGTTCGATCCTTTAGCACGCGACTTGGCGTGTGCTGCAATCGTTAGACGGTTGATGAACGGGGTGGGCATATGGGAGCCGAGCAGCGGCATGTGATCTATTTCTCGCGCGAGCCGAACGACGCGTTGCGCGGGCATTTCGACGAATGCGGTTGGCGCGTCGATCTTGCGGAAAGCGCACGCGACGTGCGGCGTGTCGTGCAGCACGGCGTGGCAACCGCCGGCCTGCTTGATTTCTCGCCGGGCTTTCGGCCGGCGGATCTGCGCGAACTCGAAACGTGTCTGAGCATCCAGCACATCGGCTGGATCGCGGCGACCCGGCGTGGGCAGTTGCAGGACGCCACACTGCGGCATCTCATTCGCGACTATTGCTTCGACTACGTGACGATGCCGTACGAGGCGTCGCGCATCGTCGAGACCATCGGCCATGCGCACGGCATGGTCGCACTGACCGACCCGGTGGCGGCGCCCGTCGGCGCCGGGCGCGCCGAAGGCGAGATGGTCGGCACCTGCGATGCGATGCTCGGACTCTTCAGGACGATCCGGCGCGTCGCCACGACCGATGCACCGGTGTTCATCTCCGGCGAATCGGGTACCGGCAAGGAACTGACGGCCGTTGCGATCCACGAGCGCTCGGCGCGCGCGCAGGCGCCGTTCGTCGCGATCAATTGCGGTGCGATTCCGTCGACGCTGCTGCAAGCCGAGCTGTTCGGCTATGAGCGCGGCGCTTTTACGGGCGCGAACCAGCGCAAGATCGGCCGTGTCGAGGCCGCGAACGGCGGCACGCTGTTTCTCGACGAAATCGGCGACCTGCCGCTCGAGAGCCAGGCGAGCCTGCTGAGATTCCTGCAGGAAGGCAAGATCGAGCGGCTCGGCGCGCATGTGTCGGTGCCGGTCGACGTGCGCGTGATCTGCGCGACGCACGTGAACATGGAAGCGGCGCTGCGCGACGGGCTGTTCCGCGAGGACCTGTTCCATCGGCTGTGCGTGCTGAAGATCGAGGAGCCGCCGCTGCGCGCGCGCGGCAAGGATATCGAGTTGCTGGCGCGCCACATGCTCGAGCGTTTCAAGGGTGATGCGCATCGCCGCCTGCGTGGCTTCTCGCCGGATGCGATCGCCGCGCTGTACGGCTATTCGTGGCCCGGCAACGTGCGCGAGCTGATCAATCGCGTGCGCCGCGCGATCGTGATGTCGGAGGGCCGGATGATTACCGCGGCCGATCTCGAACTCAACGAATTCGCGATCCTGGCGCCCGTCTCGCTGACCGAGGCGCGGGAAGCGGCCGAACGGCAGGCGATCGAGCAGGCGCTGCTGCGCCACCGCGGCCGTTTCGCCGATGCGGCGCGCGAACTCGGCGTGTCGCGTGTCACGCTGTACCGGCTGATGTGCGCGCATGGCATGCGCGATCGCAGCGACCCGCTGGGAGGGTTTTCGGCGCCGTTGCCGGAGGTTCCGCGTCACGCTTGCTAAAATTGGCGGGTGACGGCCGCCCTCGCGGCCGAAGGAACCCGCATGAAACAGTACCTCGACCTCGTTCGCACCATCCTCGACACCGGCACCTGGCAGGAGAACCGCACGGGCATCCGCACCATCAGCATGCCCGGTGCGATGCTGCGGTTCGACCTGCAGCAAGGTTTCCCGGCCGTGACGACCAAGAAGCTCGCGTTCAAGTCCGCGATCGGCGAACTGGTCGGCTTCCTGCGGGCGTCGCGCAGCGCGGCCGATTTCCGCGCGCTCGGCTGCAAGGTGTGGGACGCGAACGCGAACGACAATGCGCAGTGGCTCGCGAATCCGTACCGCCAGGGCGTCGACGACCTGGGCGACGTGTACGGCGTGCAATGGCGCCAGTGGCCCGGCTACAAGGTGCTCGACGCGGGCGCCGACGCGCAGGTCGCCGACGCGACGCGCCGCGGTTTCCGGATCGTCACGCGCTTCGACGAGGACGGTGCGCCGAAGGTGCTGCTGTACAAGGCGATCGACCAGTTGCGCCAGTGTCTCGACACGATCATGGAGAACCCGGCCGATCGCCGCATTCTGTTTCACGCGTGGAATCCGGCCGTACTCGACCAGATCGCGCTGCCCGCGTGCCATCTGCTGTACCAGTTCCTGCCGAACGTCACGAAGCGCGAGATTTCGCTGTGTCTGTACATCCGCAGCAACGACGTCGGGCTCGGCACGCCGTTCAACCTGACGGAAGGGGCTGCGCTGCTGTCGCTCGTCGGTCGGCTGACGGGTTATACGCCGCGCTGGTTCACGTACTTCATCGGTGACGCGCACATCTACGAGAACCAGCTCGACATGCTGCAGCAGCAGCTCACGCGCGAACCGTACGACAGCCCGCGGCTCGAGATTGCCGAGCGCGTGCCGGACTACGCGAAGACGGGTGTTTATGCGCCCGAATGGCTCGAGCAGATCGAGCCGTCCGACTTCTCGCTCGTCGGCTATCGGCACCATGAGCCGCTGACCGCGCCGATGGCGGTCTGAGCCCCGGCGGTTGACGGCGCGGCGGTGCGGGTTACGCGATCCGCGCCAGACGGAATGAAGAAGGCCCGACTGGCATTCGCCGGTCGGGCCTTTCCGTTTCATCGGGCGCGGTTACTGGCGGTGCCGCTCGTCGTGGCCGCCGGGCGGCGGGTTGCTCGGGTGCGGCGCCTCGACGTGCGGCGCCGGTTGCGGGCGTGGTTCCATGTGCGGCGCGGGCATCGACGGCCGCGGCTCCATGCGCGGAGCTTGCGGCTGCGGTCGCGGCATTTCGTGTACGGCCGGCGCGGGCGGGCGGTACTCGTTCACGCGCGGCGGCGCGACTTCGTGCCTTGGTGCCGGTTGCGCGAATTCGGGGCGCGGTTGCGGTGTCGGGGCGGCCCGCTCGGGCCGCGGCTGCGCATGCTGCGCCGGTGCCGCGAAGTCAGGACGCGGACGCGGCTGCGGAATCTGCGCGGTCGTATCGAGCCGTGGTTGCGGCAACGCGCGCGGCGTTTCCTGCCGCCCGCCGAGTTGCGTACTGGGCGCGGCTTCCGGATGCTGGGCCGGTGCCGCGCCGCGCACGGGCGGCAGTGCATTCTGTCCCGCTGCGTGGAGAGCCGTCGGCGGCGTCGGGCGCTGACGCTCCATCGGCGTATGCGGCTGCATCCACGCGGGCGCGGGCGCCGCGGCAGCATGCGTGTTGTCGTGCCCGGTCGGCGTGTTGACGGAGGTCGGCGGGTGCGGGACGCCATTTCCAGGGCCCAATGCCTGATGCGCAGCCGGATTGCCCGGTGCCTGCGGCGTGGCACCGTTCGTGAAGCGCGGCGCATTGGGGCCTTCGCCGTTCGTCGGCCGCGCGCCATTCGGCACGACAGGCATCGGCGCACCCGGCCGTGCGGCCAGTGCCTGTGCCGGGGCTGGCTGCCCGTCGCGCGGCGCGTGCGCCGGTTGCACGACAGGACCGTGCGGGTTCACGAGCTGAACGTTGCGCATCGCCCATGCACCGGCCTTCGGGTTGCCCGGAACGCGGACCGGGCGAGCCGTATAGTCGGCCGGCACGTTCGTCTTCGCGACGGGCGCGCCCGCGCCCGGCACGCGCCCGCCTTGCCGGGCGAGATGCGCGGCGGCCTGGTCCCGATATGCGGCCGGTACCGCCGGATTGCGCGTCGCGACGAACGTGTGCTGTCCGATCGCTGCCGGCGGGCGGTAGCTGGCCGTGCGCAGTCCGCCGGTAAAGCTCTGGCGTACCGGCGCAATGCCGGGGGTGCCCGGCATCACGTGCGCGTTGCGCCATTGCTGCGGATCGACGCGCTGCGAGAAGTGCGCGACTGGCTGACCGTGCACGAACGCGGACGCCGGCACGGCCGTGATCGCGTGCGGCGCGCGGAAGTTCACGTACGTCTTGTTGATGTTCGTGATGTTGGTGATGTTCGTCACGTTCACGGTCTTGTTGACCGTCACGTTGTTGACCACGATGTTCCGGTTCACGCGATCGTAGTAATGCGGGCTCCAGCCACCCCAGCCGGGATGCCAGGCTTCGCCCGGGCCGAGTGCGAACCACGCGCAGCCGGCCGCCGCGACGCCGCCGACCGTCAGGGCGACGCTCCAGTCGGGACCGCCGCCTCCACCCACGAACGCGACGAGCGCCGGCGCGTAGACGGGCGGCTGGCTGACGACCATCGGGCCGGGCACCCATGCCCAGCTGTCGTCGACATAGGCCCAGCGGCCGTAGTGATAGGGCGCGAAGCCCCACGGTGCATCGTCGACCCACGTCCAGCCCCACGGCGCTTGCCAGATCCAGTGACCGTCGTGATACGGCGCCCAGTCGGCCGGCGTGTCGTTCGGCACCCAGACCTCGCCGTAATTCGGGGTTTCGCGCCACGTACCGTTCGCGTCGAGGTCCTGATAGCCGGGAACGTCGCGCGATACGTAGCGGGCCGACACCGAGCGCTGCTCGGCCGCATCGCGGCTGGCGGCCCACTGGTCGAGCGCATCGGGGGCCGGTGCGGCCGATTGCTGTGCGACCTGCAGGTCGGTGCCGGTGAACACGACCTGCTGCCCGGGCGACAGCGGATACTGCCCGTTACTGCCGTAGACGGTCGCGCTGCCGCTGCGGACGGTGACCGTCGTGGTCGCACCGTTCGGCGCGACATCGACGCGATAGTCGCCGGGGCCCGTGATGCCGAGCGCGAGATTGGGCGTATCGATTTCGTAGGTTCCGCCGGGCGGCAGATCGCGCACGTGGGTCGACACGGTGCCGAGCCCGACTTTCAGCTGCGTCGTGTTGTCGTCGAGGTTCAGGACCGACAGGTTCGTCGATTCGCCGAGACGCACCGCGGTCGAGCCGATGTGCAGTTCCGAGCGCGCGCCGGCATCGTTCCACAGCTGGTCGCCGGTCGTCAGCGGCCGGTTCACGGCGGCGTACGACCAGGTATCGGTGCCGGCGGGTTCCGTCGTCACGGCACCCGACATGTAGTTGAGCCGGGCGACGCGGCTCGGCGGATCGCCACCCGGTTGTCGGGCGGCGGCCGCATACGCCGCGGCCTGTGTCGCTTGCGCGAATGCGGACGGCAGGGTCGCCAGCGTGGCGACAGCGAGCAGCGTGCAGTGGGCGGTTCGCTTGAGCGTGAACAGGGAGGCCATGATGAGCGTCTTCGTCGTTATCGCGGCGCGTCGATTCGTGCCGTCGAGTTCACAATATCCGCTCGGCCTGTTTCAGTGCTCAGTGTTTTGTAAGTCGTATGGCACGCGATGTAACAAAACCTGTCCATCGCGCGCCGTTGTCATCCGGTCGCAATGCGCACGTCAAGCGGACGTAAGCCAGTCGTCGAAAATCTGCTGTCCGGGTACGGTGACGCGCAGCACGCGCGGCCGCACGGTGCGCTCGATCCAGCCGTGCGCGCAGAAGCTGTCGAGCAGTGCCGCGCCCAGCGCGCCGCCGAGATGCGGGCGGCGCTCGCTCCAGTCGAGGCAGCGGCATGCGAAACGGCGGCGGCGCGTGCGCTGCTGTGCGACGTCGATGCCCCAGCGCCCGAGCGCCTGCGTGCCGAGTTCGGTGGCTTCGATCGCATCGCCGTCCGCCTGCAGCCAGCCGCGTGCCGTGAGCCCGTCGAAGATGCGGACCGCGAGCTCGCCGGCCATGTGGTCGTAGCAGGTGCGCGCGTAGCGCAGTTCGGCCGGCACCGTGCGCGACGGCGGCGGCACCGGACGGTTCGGCGCGGCCGCGCGGGCCACGTTCGCGAGTGCCTCGAGCGACGCCGCGATGTCGACCGACGCGAGCCGGTAGTAGCGGTGCCGGCCACGCACGTCGAGCGCGAGCAGGCCACCTTCGGTCAGACGCGCAAGGTGGGCGCTCGCCGCGGAAGGCGACAGCCCCGCGATCATCGTCAGTTCGCCGGCCGGCCGCGCGCTGCCGTCCATCAGCACCCACAGCATCGCGGCGCGCCCGGGATCGGCGATCAGTGCGCCGATCCGGCTCAGGCCTGGAAAGTGGTGGTCGTCTTGATCGGTCATCGTCGTGTCTCGTCAGGCGGAATGCCTGCAGTGTAGGCGCTGCGCGCATTCGATGTTTCGCGTTCGGATGAAATGTCAGATGCGGCGGGGCGGTGTGCGCCCGCGGTTGCCGGTCGCGCGCGTAGAATGACCCGACGCGGCGGCAGTGGGCCGCCGGATGCGACACGATGCAACGATGAAGACGATTTTCTGCCTGTTGGCGGCCGCGTTCCTCTGCGCGGCCTGTGCCCAGGGCGGTGCGGGTGCCGCCGGCGCGCGGGGCGGCAGCCTCGAGATGTACGGGACGATCGACCAGGGCATCACGGTGCGCCGCTGACGGGCGCCAGCTTGCGGTGCCGATCCCGGGTCAGTGCGCGGGCGGGCGTGCCGTCGCTGCGGCACGGCGGGCACCGCGACGTGTTGCCGCAGTGCAACGTATAATGCGCCGATTGCAGTGCCCCCGCCGCCTGGAGCTACCACGATGTCCCAACCGTCCCCCGTACCGGCCGCCCTCGACCGCACCGAAACCGTATTCCGCTTCCTCGCCGAGCCCTCGTCCGTGAACTTTGGCGGCAAGGTGCATGGCGGCGCGCTGATGAAGTGGATCGACGAGGTCGCGTATGCGTGTGCGGCGGTCTGGTCGAGCCGCTATTGCGTGACGGTCAGCGTCGGCAACATCCGCTTCCAGCGGCCGATCCTCGTTGGCAACCTGGTCGAACTGAAGGCGCGCGTCGTCGCGACGGGGCGCACCAGCATGCACATCCATGTGTCCGTGCACGCCGGCGATCCGAAGGGCGGCGTACTGCGCCAGACGACCGATTGCCTCGTCGTGTTCGTCGCGGTCGATGAGAACGGCAACCCCGTGCCGGTGCCGCCGTTCGTGCCCGAGACCGACGAACAGAAGGTGCTCGCAAAATATGCGGCCGACGTGCGCGCCGCGCTCGACAAGATCGTCGAGATGAAGCCCGAGGAAGTGGCGAAGGGCACCGTCTGACGACAACGGGCGCCGCGCATGCGTGCCGCGCCCGTCATCGCGTCGCCTCCCCTCCCCGCGATTACCGCGATCCGATCATCTCTTCGGGGCGCACCCACGCGTCGAATTCCGCCTCGGTCAGGTAGCCGAGCGCGAGCGCGGCGGCTTTCAGCGTCGTGCCTTCCTTGTGCGCCTTCTTCGCGATCTGCGCGGCCTTGTCGTAGCCGATGTGCGGATTGAGCGCCGTCACGAGCATCAGCGATTCGTTCAGCAGCAGGTCGATGCGCGCGCGATTCGGCTCGATGCCCACCGCGCAGTGGTCGTTGAAGCTCTGCGCGCCGTCGGCGAGCAGCCGCACCGACTGCAGCACGTTGTGCGCGATCATCGGCCGGAACACGTTCAGCTCGAAATTGCCGCTGGCGCCGCCGACGTTGACCGCGACGTCGTTGCCGAACACCTGACAGCACAGCATCGTCACGGCTTCCGACTGCGTCGGGTTCACCTTGCCCGGCATGATCGAGCTGCCCGGTTCGTTTTCCGGAATCGACAGTTCGCCGAGCCCGCAGCGCGGCCCGCTCGCAAGCCAGCGGACGTCGTTGGCGATCTTCATCAGGCCGGCCGCGACCGTCTTCAGCGCGCCGTGCGCGAACACCAACGCGTCGGCGGCTGCCATCACCTCGAACTTGCTCGGGGCGGTCACGAACGGCAGCTTCGTCAGCCGGCCGATCTCGTCGGCCACGCGCACCGCGAACTCCGGATGCGCGTTCAGCCCGGTGCCGACGGCGGTGCCGCCGAGCGCGAGTTCGTACAGGTGCGGCAGCGCGGATTCGACGTGCCGGACGCCCTGGTCGAGCTGCGCGACGTAGCCGGAAAACTCCTGCCCGAGCGTGAGCGGCGTCGCGTCCTGCAGGTGCGTGCGGCCGATCTTCACGATGTCGGCGAAAGCCTTCGACTTCGCGTCGAGCGTCGCGCGCAGCGTGCGCAGCGCGGGCAGCAGGTGGTTGACAATCGCGTAGGCGGCCGCGACATGCATCGCGGTCGGGAACACGTCGTTCGACGACTGGCCGCGGTTCACGTCGTCGTTCGGGTGGACCTTGCGTGCTTCGCCGCGCTCGCCGCCGAGCAGCTCGCTCGCCCGGTTCGCGATCACCTCGTTGAGGTTCATGTTGGTCTGCGTGCCGGAGCCCGTCTGCCAGACCGCGAGCGGGAATTCGCGCGGATGCTTGCCAGCGATGATCTCGTCGGCCGCGTCGATGATCGCGCGCGCCTTTTCGTCGGCCAGCACGCCGAGCGACTGGTTCACGGCGGCCGCGGCACGCTTGACGATCGCGAGCGCGTGGATCAGCTCGGGCGACTGCTTCTCCGTCGAGATCCGGAAATTCTGCAGCGAGCGTTCCGTCTGCGCGCCCCAGAGCCGGTTGGCCGGCACGGCGATCTCGCCGAACGTGTCGCGTTCCATCCGAACTGCTTCGTTCATGATGCACTCCTCTTGGGAAGGGGAAAAGCCGCGGGTCGTGCGGCGTCTGGCGTATCGTGAGGCATTCGCGCCGCTGGCGCGGCGTCCTGGGTCTTCAACCGACAAGCATAGCGCCGGCTGCGATTTTGCGTCGTGCCGAGCTCAACGCGTCGGCGCGACGAGCGACGAGGTCTTCCGGTGAAAGCGCCAGGCCATCAGCACGGCGACGCTCGCGAGGCCGGCCGCGAGCCCCCACCACAGGCCGCGAGCGCCGAGGCCGGCATGGAATGCCAGCCAGTAACCGGTCGGGAAACCGATGCCCCAGTAGCCGAAGGTCGCCGCGAGCATCGGGATGCGCGTGTCCCGCAGTCCGCGCAGTGCGCCCGACCCGACGGTCTGCATGCCGTCGACGATCTGGAACACCGCGGCGATGCCGAGGAGCGATGCGGCCAGCGACACGGTCGCCGCGTTGGCCGGGTCGTCGAGTTGCAGATACAGGCCGACGATCGCATGCGGCGCGACGATCAGCACGAGCCCCGACAGCGACATGAACGCGACGCCGAGGCCGAGCGCGACGAAACCCGCATGTCGCGCGGCGACCGGCTGGCCGGCGCCGACCCAGTAGCCGACCCGCACGTTGGCGGCCTGGCCGATCGCGAGCGGCACCATGAACGCGACCGACGCGACGTTCAGCGCGATCTGATGCGCGGCAAGCGACGTCGCGCCGAGCACGCCGATGGTGAGACCCGTGGCGAGAAAGAGCGTCGATTCGACCCCGTACGTGATCGCCACCGGCCAGCCGATGCCGATCAGCTCGCCCATCAAGGGCAGTTTCGGACGGGAGGCGGTCACGAAATGGCGGAACCGCTGGCGGCCGTGCAGCAGCCACATCAGCGCGAGCGCGGTGAGCCAGATGGTGATGGTCGTCGCGACCGCCGAGCCGAGGAAGCCGAGCCGCGGCAAGCCGAATGCGCCGTGGATCAGCCCGTAGTTCAGCACGCCGTTGATGCCGACGCCGCCGATCGAAACCCACAGCAGGCGTCGTGCGGCGCCGATCGCCGGCAGGAATGCGCGCATCAGTCCGACGCCGATCAGGCTGCCGAGCGCCGCGAACCGCAGAATGCCGGTGTACTCGCCGACGTGATGCGCGAGCGTCGGCGGCTCGTGGAACATCAGCAGGATCGGTTCGGACAGCGACAGCGCGACGATCGCCGGAATCGCGAGCAGCACGGACAGCATGAAGCCGGTCCAGTAAATGTGCGGCACGCGGTGTTCCGCCTGCGCGCCGCGCGCATGCGCGACGCTCACGCTGACCGACGAGAGCACGCCCTGCAGGACGGTCACGATGACGAAGAAGAAGTTCGCTCCGAGGCCGCCCGCCGCGAGCGAATCGGGGCCGAGCGAGCCGAGCAGTACCGTGTCGGTGACGCTCATCGCCATCTGCGAGAGCTGCGCGATCGCAAGCGGCGCGGCGAGGCGCGCGGTATCGGCGGCATGACTGGACAGGGACGGCGGCGCGGCGGCCGTCCGCGTAAGACCGGAATGCGACATGGAATGAGCGCTCGCGCGGGTGCGGGCCCGCGCTGTCTGTATTTATTTTGAGAGACGGCTAGCTTACGGCTTTATTCGAACGGTGTCGAACGCGCGCGCCGATGGCCATGTCACGGTCAGGGGGAACCGCTACGCGTCGTGAACCGCGATCCGCATGTCGCCGAACAGCACGACCTGACCCGCGCGGATCTTGCAGGTCTTGCGCAGTTCGACCACGCCGTCGACTTTCACCGCGCCGGACGCGACGAACATCTTCGCCGTGCCGCCGCTGTCCGCGAGACCGGTGATCTTGAGAAGGTTGTGCAGCTCGACGTATTCGCCGGTCAGCGTGAAATCCAGATTGGGCATGACGAAGGATGCGCGCGATGCGCGGGAGGAATCGCCCCGCATCATACGGCACCGAGGGCCGGCGCGCGAGTGCGGACGGTCGTGCAGGCCCGCGCGCAGCAGTTGTTAAGGACTGTGAGCGATTCGTCAGCAAATGAAACGGTGGGTAACAGTCTGAGAGATTGGAGAACCGGACGTGCGGCCTGCGGGTCTTTCGTCGTACCTGCTGCGTGTTGCGGCAGGGGACGCGACGGATCGCATCGAGGCGGTCCGCGCCCACAACTTCTTGAGGAGGATTCTCATGTCCAAGATTCGTACGATGCTGATCGGTGCCGCGCTGACGGCGTTCGCCACTTCGGCCGCATTCGCGCAGACGGGCGTCGCGGCACAGGGCACGGCAGGTGCCGGCGTGCAGGCGCAGGCGCCGGCAGCAGGGGCAGGCGCTGGCGCGGGCATGCAGGGTGGTGCCGGCGCGAACGCGTCGGGCAATGCGGTCGGCGGCGCGACCGACGCGGTCGGTGCGGCAGCCGACAGCGCGAAGGACACGGCGGCGGCGTCGGTCCACTCGGCCAAGAAGCACGCGAAGCACGCGGCGAAGTCGGCCAAGCATCATGCCGGCTCGGCGAAGTCGAAGGTGGGCGACGAGGCGGTCGAAGGCGGCGCGTCGGCCGGCGTGCAGGGCGGTGCATCGGCCTCGGGCGCCGCGCAGTAAGCGGCCCCCGACGTCGCACGACGTTCGCCCCGGACGGCGCGTCGTGACGGCGATCGATCGACGGCCCGGTTCGCTTCGCGCGGACCGGGCCGTTCTTCATGCGTCGACGCGGGCCGTCATGGCCGGTGCTGTTCCGGCCCCGGTCCGTGCGCCGGCCGCGCGGCGGACGGCGTGAATACGCTGCGCAGCCACGCGGCAAGCCGCGCGAATACGTCGTACGGTTCGTCGACGAAGATGTCGGGCTTCAGCAGCCGCAGGTATTCCATGATCTGCTGCGCTTCCTGTTTCTGGAACGAACCGTGCGCGAGCCCGAGCCGCAGCAGGCCGCGCAGTTCGCCGAGCTTGTCGCGCGCGGCGCTGCCGACGCTCATCTCGCACGCGAGCTTCGCCTCGTAGACGCGCTGGCGCAGCGATTCCGCAAGCCGCCATGCGGGCGTCTGCATCGTTTCCTCGAGCGTCTGGATGTCGTGCACCGCGCCCTTGATCTGCGCGGCGAGCGGATCGACGAGCGACGCGTCGCCCTGCGCTTCGGCGACGATCGCCTTGGCCCAGTCGCGGCACGCCTTTGCCAGCTCGTCGGGGGTCCATTCGGAGCGCGACGCGAAGCCGAAGCCGAATTCGCCGGCCTGCCGCATCAGGATCGCGACGACGTCCGGAAATTCCTTGTCGAGCGTGCGCTTCGCCCACGCGTACTGGCCGCCCTCGAGCATCCGCTGCACGGCATGCTCGGTCAGCGGCACCATGTTGTCGAGCAGCTTGGCGCGCAGGAAATCCTCGAACGACGGCGTCGCGAACTGCGGGTCGAGTTTCAGCGACACGCGCACGAATGCGTCGTAGTCCTTGCGCAGGGACGCAAGCGTGTCGTCTTTGAGGGAAAGGGTGATCTGGCCCATGAATCGTCTCGATGGCGGCCCGCGCGGGCCGGCGGCCGACACCGCGCACCGGTGCGGGCGCAGCGTCGACGGACCGGTTCGCGCCGAGGCCGATGGCGGGTCTTCATACCCGATATCGGCGCGCCGGGCGAAAACTTGAGCACGGCCGGCGACGTTCGCTCAGGCCGGCAGCCAGTGCGGCATCACGATCCCTTGCCAGATGAAGAACACCGCGAGCCCGACCGCGATCGTCACGAGCGGCCGGCGTGTCGTCGCCGATACGGCCACGGCGGCGAGCGCGCCGACGAGCTGCGGATTGCGCCAGGTCAATTCGGCCGTGCCCCCGTGCGGCGAGACGGTCATCGGCACGATGATCGCAGTCAGTACGGTGACGGGCACGAAGCCGAGCGCGGTCCGCACGAGCGGTGGGAAGGTCAGCCGCTCGCCGAACAGGAACAGTGTCGTCCGGATCGCATAGGTGATCACGGCCATCCCGAGGATCAGCAGCGCGTAGCTCACGATGCGGTCTCCGTGCGTGAAGCGGTGCGCGAACGCTCGTGCCGCAGCGTCAGCGCGACGCCGACCACGACGCCGGCGGCGACCGCGCCCAGCAGCCCGAGCTTGTACGGCCAGCCCTGCCAGAAGTACGCGAGCGTGCCCGCCGTCGCGGCGGCCGCGAAATAGCGCAGCGTGCCGAGTTGCGGAACGACGATCGCGATGAATGTCGCCGCCATCGCGAAATCGAGGCCGAGCGACTGGAGGCCCGGGAAGGCCGCGCCGAAGCCGATGCCCGCGAGCGTCCAGACCTGCCAGTTCAGGTACATCGCGAGGCCCGAGCCGAAGAAGTAGTGGGGGCCGATTGCACCGGGCGGGAAGTGCCGGTAGTGCGCGTAGGCGACCGCGAACACTTCGTCGGTCATCAGCGCACCGAGCGTCGCGCGCCAGCGCAGCGGCAGGTGCGCGACGTACGGCGCGAGCGTCGCGCTGTACAGCAGATGACGCAGGTTCACGATCAGCGTCGTCGCGAGCACGACGACGAAGCTTGCGCTGCCGGCGATCAGGCCGAGCGCGATGAATTGCGCGGAGCCCGCGAACACCGCGAGCGACATCAGCGCGCCGTGCCACGCGGCGAGCGGGCCGCCACCGACCAGCGTGCCGAAGATCACGCCGAACGGCGCCGCGCCGATCATCATCGGGATCGTGTCGCGTGCGCCGTCGAGCCATTCGTTGAGCGGGCGGCGGGGCGGGGGCGAGCTTGTGGGTGCGGGATTCAAGGGGTGCGTCTCCATGAAATGCAGGATAGCGGAGCGCTGCCCGTGGCGGCTTGTACGTTCTTGCGCCCGCGGTGCCGGCGGCGCAACCTGCGTGCCGGTTGCCGCGTATTGTCGAATGCAGGGCGGGGAGTGCGCGTCAGCGCGCTTGCCAGCGTCCGGGCGGCACGCCGAACATTCGTTTGAAATGTCGCGAGAAGTGACTCTGGTCGACGAAGCCGCTGGCCGCGGCGACGTCGGCGATCGACACGCCCGCGCGCAACGGCGCCAGTGCGCGCTGCAGCCGCAGCTGGTTGCGCCATGCATGCGGCGGCATCCCGATCGTCCGGGTGAACAGGCGCGCTGCGTGGAACGGCGACAGGCCGGCAGCCTGCGCGACGTCGTCGAGCGTGACAGTGCAGGAGAGATCGGCGGCGAGCCTCTCGCGCATCGCGTCGACGCGCGGCTCGTCGGCCGCAAGGACTGCCGGCTGCAGCCGCGCGTCGGCGTGGCGCGCGATCAGTGTCGACAATGCATCGAGCATCGCCGTTTCGGCGGCGAGCGGATCGTAGACGCGCGCTGCCGCGGCGGCCGGAGCGTCGGCGGCCGGCCACTCGTGCGGATGGAACGCCGGCATGCATTCGCTGCCGGCCTCCATCATCCGGTGGGCCAGCGCGAGCCGTGCCGCGAGATCGGCCGTCGCGGATCACGTCGGACGGGAACCATGGCGCGTCCTGCGGGCGTCCCGCGATCGCGCTCGCGAGCGCGCGAATGTAGTCGACCGGCACGTAGCTCACGCGATAGCACCAGCCTTCGTCGGTCGCGCGCGAGCCCGTGTGCACTTCGCCGGGATTGATCACGGGCACGGTGCCCGTTTCGGCGACATGGCCGCTGCCGCGACACGTGTAGCGCTCCGCGCCCTCGAGGATCACGGGGATCGTGTATGCGTCATGCCAGTGCGGCGCGAACGTATGGTCGCGATAGGTAGCCGTGAGCAGATCCGCGCCCGGCAGCAGCGGCGTGCGCCAGTAACGTGCGGAGTCCGGAAGAAGGCGGGTGGCGGACATGGTCGGGCGCGGGGGCGGTCGAATCGACAGTGTATCGCTCGAGCGCCCGGCCGGCGCGGGCTTACTTGACCGGAATCGTCGTGCCGGCCGGCATCGGCACCGCGGTCACGGCGTTCTTCGGGCTGCCGCTGACGATGCGGTCGCTGTAGGTCAGGTAGACGAGCGTGTTGCGCTTCTTGTCGACCACACGCACGACGTGAAGTGTCTTGAAGATGAACGACATCCGCTCGCTGAACACGTCGGTCTGCTGCTTGAGCGGCTCCTTGAAGCTGAGCGGGCCGACCTGCCGGCACGCGATCGACGCTTCGCTCGGATCCTCGGCGACACCGAGCGTGCCCTTGATCCCGCCGGTGCGCGCCCGCGACACGTAGCAGGTGACGCCCGTCACGAGCGGATCGTCGTACGCTTCGACGACCACGCGGTCAGAGCCCGTCACGCGGAAATGGGTGTTGACGCTGCCGACTTCCTCCGCGTGCGCGAGCGGCGCGGCGGCAAAGGCGGAGAGGAGAAGGGCGAGCGGCGCGGCGGAAAGGAGGTGATGCTTCATCGACGGAACCGGATGCGAATGCGGGACAGAGACTCTAGCATGCGCGGCGGTGAGCGACGGGCGCCGGAAAAACAAAAGGCCCGTCGAATGACGGGCCTTTTGCTGTCTGGCTCCCCGACCTGGGCTCGAACCAGGGACCTACGGATTAACAGTCCGGCGCTCTACCGACTGAGCTATCGGGGAATAAATCGGTACATCTGCGTGCTTGTCTGGTGGCCAACAAAAAACCCGTCCACTTTCAACGGGCTCTTGCGTTTTTGGCTCCCCGACCTGGGCTCGAACCAGGGACCTACGGATTAACAGTCCGGCGCTCTACCGACTGAGCTATCGGGGAACAAACAACAACAGCAGAGAAACGAGATTTTATGGAGCGTTCGCTAACCTGTCAACACTTTTGAGCGGCGGAGTGCAAAAAATTTTGCGGCGCCGCTGCGCGATCAGCGTTCGAGCAGGTGCAGCTTGTCCTGCACGTCCTTCCACTCGTCCGCGTCGGCCGGTGCCGGCTTCGTCTTCGTGATGGACGGCCAGTTCTTCGCCAGTTCGGCGTTCAGCTCGGTGAACTGCTGCTGGTCGCCCGGAACGTCTTCTTCGGCATAGATCGCATTGGTCGGGCACTCGGCGACGCACACGGCGCAGTCGATGCACTCGTCCGGATCGATGGCGAGAAAGTTGGGACCTTCACGGAAGCAATCCACCGGGCACACATCCACGCAATCCGTGTATTTGCACTTGATGCAGCCTTCGGTCACAACGTGAGTCATTAAAACGCTCCTGCTTCGCGGTATATATGGGGTGGCGTTTGCGCCAAAAGCGGCATTGTAACTGAAGCGCAAAACCCGCATGGCGTGGTCGGCTTTCCGGCTTATATCGTTTCGTGATTAGTTTATGGGGCCGACCGTGGGCGCGGTGCGTGCGGCCGGCCGCACGACGCGGTGGGCAAGGGGGAGGCGGTTTCACGATGGTCGGGCCCGCATTCGGGTAACATGGCCGGCAGACCGGGCGGCGCGCGGTGCGCCGGGGCCGTGTCTCGATATTGGCGGTACCGCAATCATGATCATCACTTCGCTGCTCGACACGGATCTCTACAAGTTCACGATGATGCAGGTCGTCCTGCATCACTTTCCTGCCGCACACGTCGAGTACCGGTTCCGGTGTCGCACGCCCGGCGTCGATCTCGTCCCGTACATCGACGAGATCCGCGACGAGGTGCGCGGCCTGTGTTCGCTGCGCTTCACCGACGACGAACTCGACTACCTGCGGCGCATGCGCTTCATCAAGAGCGACTTCGTCGACTTCCTCGCGCTGTTCCATCTGAACGAGAAATACATCTCGATCACGCCTTCTCCGAAGGGCAACGGCGAGATCGACATCGTGATCGAGGGGCCGTGGCTGCACACGATCCTGTTCGAGATTCCGGCGCTCGCGATCGTCAACGAGGTCTATTTCCGCAACACGCAGCGCGAGCCCGATTATCGCGAAGGCCGCGAACGGCTGCGCGAGAAGATCAAGCTGCTCGGCGCGAAGCCCGAGTTCGCCGACTGCAAGATCGCCGACTATGGCACGCGCCGGCGCTTCTCGAAGGTGTGGCACGAGGAGGTCGCGCTGACGCTGCGCGACGGGCTCGGGCCGCAGTTCGCGGGCACCAGCAACGTGTTCTACGCGATGAAGCACGGCCTGACGCCGCTCGGCACGATGGCCCACGAATACCTGCAGGCCTGCCAGGCGCTCGGCCCGCGGCTGCGCGATTCACAGACCTATGGTTTCGAGATGTGGGCGAAGGAGTATCGCGGCGACCTCGGGATCGCGCTGTCGGACGTCTACGGGATGGATGCGTTCCTGAACGACTTCGACATGTACTTTTGCAAGCTGTTCGACGGCGCGCGCCACGATTCGGGCGATCCGTTCGAGTGGGGCGAGCGCATGCTGCGCCACTACGAGGCGAACCGCTGCGACCCGCGTACCAAGGTGCTCGTGTTCTCGGACGCGCTCGACATCCCGAAGGTCATGCAGCTGTACGAACGGTTCCGCAACCGCTGCAAGCTCGCGTTCGGCGTCGGCACCAACCTCACGAACGATCTCGGCTACGTGCCGCTGCAGATCGTGATCAAGATGGTCCGCTGCAACGGACAGCCGGTCGCGAAGCTGTCGGATTCGCCGGGCAAGAGCATGTGCGACGACAAGGCGTATCTCGCGTACCTGCGCCAAGTGTTCGGCATCGCGCAGCCGGTCGACGAGGACGCATCGCAGTAGGCGTCGGCCATGCGGCCAGGTGCGTCGCGGCGAGGGCGGCCGGTATAATCCGACGGTATCGCACGCCAACGTCACGAGGACCGTTCATGGACACTTCCGCTGCGCGTCGCCAGATCCTCGCACGCATTCGCGCGTCGCAACGACGCGCGCCCGAACCCGATGCAGCGGAGCGCGACGGCGTCGCCGACTACCTCGCCCGCCATCCCGAGGGGCCGCGCCCGCCGATGCCGGCCGACCTCGTCGCCGCATTCGGCGATGAAGCGGCTCGCCTCTCGACGACGGTCGACGAAGTCGCGACACTGGCCGACGCGCCGTTCGCCGCCGCCCGCTATCTTTCCGCTCACGGCCTGCCGATGCAGGCCGTCGCATGGCGCACGCTGGCCGAGCTCGACTGGGCCGGTGCCGGCCTGTCGGTCGAATGCCGAAAACCGCGCGACGGCGATCTCGTCGGCCTCACCGGCTGCTTCTGCGCAACCGCCGAAACGGGTTCGCTGGTGTTGCTGTCCGGCCCCGACACCTATGCATCGGCCGCGCTGCTGCCGGAGACGCACATCGCGATCGTGCCGGCGTCGCGGATCGTCGCGGGCCATGAAGACGCATTCGCGCTGATTCGCGCGGAGCGCGGCGAATTGCCGCGCGCGGTCAATTTCGTATCGGGCCCGTCGCGCACGGGCGATATCGAGCAGACCATCGTGCTGGGCGCGCACGGCCCGTACCGCGTTCACGTGATCGTCGTACGCGGCGCATGACGCGCGCACCTGATCCATCCTCACTCGACTCACTCGCACAAGGAAGTTCTGCATGAAACGACATGCCGCCTGGGCGGGCATGGCGTCCGGAGCCGCGCTTGGCGCCGTTCCCGCGCTTGCATCGGCCGCCACGCTCGACGGTGCCACGCTGTCCGCACTCTGGGGCATCCCGTTCGCCGGGATCCTGCTGTCCATCGCGGTGTTCCCGCTCGTCGCGCCGGTGTTCTGGCATCACCACTTCGGCAAGATCGCCGCAGCGTGGGCGATCGTGTTCCTGGTCCCGTTCGCCGTCGCGTTCGGTGCGAGCACGGCGTTCGGTACGCTCGTGCACGCGCTGCTCGAGGAATACATCCCGTTCATCGTGCTGTTGACGGCGCTCTACACGGTCGCCGGCGGCATTTGCGTCAACGGCAACCTGCACGGCTCGCCGAAGCTGAACACCGCGATCCTCGCGCTCGGCACGCTGCTCGCGAGCGTGATGGGCACGACGGGCGCAGCGATGCTGCTGATCCGGCCGCTGCTGCGCGCGAACGATAACCGCAAGCACGTCGTGCACGTCGTGATCTTCTTCATCTTCCTCGTCGCGAACGCGGGCGGCTCGCTGTCGCCGCTCGGCGATCCGCCGCTGTTCCTCGGCTTCCTGAATGGCGTGAGCTTCTTCTGGACGACCACGCATCTCGCGCTGCCGATGCTGTTCATCTGCGCGGTGCTGCTGACGCTTTTCTTCGTGTTCGATACGTACTTCTACCGGAAGGCCGGTGAGGAGCGGCCGGCCGCACTCGACCCGACGCCCGACGGCGGCGCGCTGTCGATCGACGGCAAGGTCAACTTCGTGCTGCTCGCGGCCGTGATCGGCCTCGTGCTGATGAGCGGCATCTGGAAGCCGGGCATCTCGTTCGACGTGTGGGGCACGCACGTCGCACTGCAGAATCTCGTGCGCGATGTCGCGCTGGTCGTCGTGGCGCTCGCGTCGCTCGCGCTGACGCCGCGCTCGGCGCGCGAAGGCAACGCGTTCAACTGGGCGCCGATCGAGGAGGTCGCGAAGCTGTTCGCGGGGATCTTCGTGACGATCGCACCGGTGATCGTGATCCTGCGCGCGGGTGCGGACGGTGCGTTCGCACAGATCGTCCATCTCGTCACGGGGCCCGACGGCAAGCCGATCGACGCGATGTATTTCTGGGCGACCGGCCTGCTGTCGTCGTTCCTCGACAACGCGCCGACCTATCTCGTGTTCTTCAACCTCGCGGGCGGCGATGCGCAAGCGCTGATGACGACCGGCGCGACGACGCTCGCCGCGATTTCCGCGGGGGCGGTGTTCATGGGAGCGAACAGCTACATCGGCAATGCGCCGAACTTCATGGTGAAGGCGATCGCGGAATCGCGCGGCGTGAGGATGCCGAGCTTCTTCGCATATCTCGGCTGGGCGCTCGTGATCCTGGTACCCGTATTCCTGCTGACGTCGTGGATCTTCTTCCCGGCGTAGGCTGACGATTTTCAACCAAGCGCGGACGGCTCCGGCGGCGCACGAAGTGCCGCGTGCCGGCCGCGGCATGCGGAGATGGCGATGCAGAAGATCCTGGTCGCACGTCCGATCTTTCCGGACGTGATCGAACGGCTCGAGCAGTATTTCGAAGTCGACTGGAACAATGGCGATGCGCTCGCCCCGGACGCGCTCGCCGCGCGCCTCGCGGACAAGGACGGCGCGCTGACGGCGGGCGACCCGGTCGGCGCGGCCGCGCTCGCGGCGGCGCCGCGCCTGCGCGTCGTGTCGAACATGGCGGTCGGCTACAACAATTTCGACATGGCCGCGTTCAACGCTGCGAACGTGCTCGGCACCAATACGCCCGACGTGCTGAACGAATCCACTGCGGATTTCGGCTGGGCGCTGATGATGGCTGCCGCGCGGCGGATCGCCGAATCCGAGCACTGGTTGCGCGCCGGACACTGGAAGAAGTGGGCGTACGACGGTTTCCTCGGCAGCGACATTTACGGCTCGACACTCGGCGTCATCGGGATGGGGCGCATCGGTCAGGCACTCGCACGGCGCGCGCGCGGCTTCGGGATGCAGGTGATCTATCACAACCGGTCGCGGGTTGCGCCCGAGATCGAGGCCGAGCTGAACGCCGAATACGTGTCGAAGGATGCGTTGCTGGCGCGCGCCGATCACGTCGTTCTCGTGCTGCCGTACACGAAGGAGAACCATCACACGATCGGCGCGGCCGAGCTCGCGAAGATGAAGCCCACCGCGACGCTGACCAACATCGCGCGCGGCGGCATCGTCGACGACGCAGCGCTGGCCGTCGCGCTGCGCGACGGGACGATCGCCGCGGCCGGCCTCGACGTCTATGAAGGCGAACCGAGCGTCCATCCAGCGCTGCTCGAGGTACCGAACGTCGTGCTGACGCCGCACATCGCGAGCGCGACCGAGAAGACGCGCCGTGCGATGGCGAACCTCGCGGCCGACAACCTGATCGCCGCGCTGGGCGAAGGGCCGCGCGCGGGGCAGCCGCCGAACCCGATCAACCCTGACGTAATCGGGAAGCCGCGCGCATGACGACGATGTTGTTGCTGGCGGCGGTCGTCGTGCTGGCCGTCGCGCTCGCGGTGGCGATCGTCGCGATCGTGCGCGGTGGCGGCCGCCACGACGATGCGGCCGTGCTGGGCGACCAGATCGAGGACGCCGCGCACGCGCAGGCGCTCGCGGTCGAGCGGCTCGAGCGCGAGCTGCGTGGCGAGATCGTCGAGAACGCACGAGGCTCGCGCACCGAGCTTGCTGGTAGTTTCTCGCAGCTTCAGCAGACGCTCGCGACGCAGCTCACGAGCATCGCGACCGTGCAGAACAATCAGATCGAGGGCTTCGCGCAACAGCTGGGCAAGCTCGTCGCGGGCAACGCGCAGCAGTTCGACGCGATGCGCGAGAGCGTGCAGCGCCAGGCGCAGCAGGCGCGTGAAGAGCAGACGGTCGCGCTGCGGCTGTTCGGTGACACGCTGAACCGGCAGCTCACGCAACTGACCGAGGCCAACGATCGCCGGATCGGCGAAGTGCGTGCGACGCTCGAACAGCGGCTGAAGGAAATCGAGACGAACAATGCGGCGAAGCTCGAGGAGATGCGCCGCACCGTCGACGAGAAGCTGCATGCGACGCTCGAACAGCGGCTCGGCGAATCGTTCAAGCTCGTGTCGGACCGGCTCGAGCAGGTACACCGCGGGCTCGGCGAGATGCAGACCCTCGCGGCTGGCGTTGGGGATCTGAAGAAGGTGCTGACCAACGTGAAGACGCGCGGCACCTGGGGCGAGGTGCAGCTCGAGGCCTTGCTCGAGCAGATGCTCACGCCCGACCAGTACGCGAAGAACGTCGCGACGGTGCCGAAGAGCAGCGAACGCGTCGAGTTCGCGATCCGGCTGCCGGGGCGCGACGCCGGCACGCGCGACGCGCCGCCGGTGTGGCTGCCGATCGACGCGAAATTCCCGCGCGAGGACTACGAGCGGCTGATCGACGCGCAGGAGCGTGCCGATTCGGCGGCAGTCGAGGACGCGGCCCGTGCGCTCGAGGCGCGCGTGCGGTTGGAAGCGCGCACGATCGCCGAGAAGTACGTCGCACCGCCGCATACGACCGATTTCGCGCTGCTGTTCCTGCCGACCGAGGGGCTCTATGCGGAGATCCTGCGCCGCCCTGGGCTGACCGACCTGCTGCAGCGCGACTATCGCGTGACGGTGGCCGGGCCGACGACGCTGACTGCGCTGCTGAACAGTCTGCAGATGGGCTTCCGCACGCTCGCGATCGAGCAGCGCTCGAGCGAAGTGTGGCAGGTGCTCGGTGCAGTGAAGACCGAATTCGGCAAGTTCGGCGATGTGCTCGCGCGCACGAAGGCGCAGCTTGAAACGGTCACGCGCTCGATCGAGTCCGCCGAGCAGCGCACCCGCGTGATGAACCGCAAGCTGAAGCAGGTCGAGGCGTTGCCAGGTGAGGCGGCCGCCGGGCTGCTCGGCACGGAAGGCGCCGATGGAGCCGATGCGGACGATGCATGACGCATCACGCGTACAGCCGAAGCCGGCTGGAAAGAAAAACGGGCGCCGCGGCGCCCGTTTTCTTTTGCAGCATCGACCAGCGTGGCCGGCCCGCGTTCAACGTGCGGCGAGCGTGTTCAGTGCATCCCCGGTGACGCGCACGATGCGCCACTCGGGCAGCACGGTCGCGCCCATCTTCTGGTAGAAGTCGATCGCCGGCTGGTTCCAGTCGAGCACCGACCATTCGAAACGAGCACAGCGGCGCTCGACTGCGAGTGCTGCGAGGTGCTGCAGCATCGCGGTGCCGAGGCCCGTGCCGCGCTGCGACGGCTGCACGTACAGATCCTCGAGATAGAGGCCGCGACGGCCGAGGAACGTCGAATAGTTGTGAAAGAACAGCGCATACGCGACGATCGCGCCGTCGCGCTCGGCCACCAGCGCTTCGGCGGCGGGGCGCTCGCCGAACAGCGCGTCGGCCAGATCGGCGTCGCTCGCGACGAACAAGTGCGTGAGCTTCTCGAACTCGGCCAACTCGCGCATCAGCGCGAGGATCGCGCCGACGTCGCGCGTTTCCGCCGTGCGGATCAGCGGCGTGCCGCTCACGCTTCCTCCGGCGGATCGGACAGCACGATCTCGATGCCGCCGAAGCGCGACGCGACCCAGTTGTACGCGTGGCAGGCGATCCACAGCAGCACGAAACCGAGGATCGCGTTCAGCAGCAGCGCGCTCAGGATCGTGCTCAGTTCGACCATCCCGTAGCGGATGTACGCGACCAGGATGCCGAGCAGCACGATCGGCACGCTGAACGTCAGGTAGACGAGGATCAGCGCCTTCGCGGTCTGCCCCGCGGCGATCGACGAGATTTGTTTCTTCATGTGTGGATGGCCCCGTAGAGATATACCGATTGGAATTCAGATCAAGCCGTCGAGCGGCAGGATGTCGACCGGGGCGCCCGCGTCGACTGCTGCGCAATCGTGGCCCAGGACGATGAAACAGTTGGCGGCCGCGAGGCCGCTCAGCGATGCGGAACTTTGCGAACCGGCCGGCTCGACAAGCCACTGGCCGTCGGCGTCGCGCGTCGCGATGGCGCGCAGATATTCGGTACGGCCCGGGCGCTTTTTCAGCGCCTGCGTGCTGCGTGCCGTATACAGCGCCGGCGGTGGCGCATGCGCGCCGGCCAGCGTCAGCAGCGCGGGGCGCACGATCGCATAGAACGTCACGGCGGAGGCGACGGGATTGCCGGGCAGCCCGAAGAACAACACGTGGCCGGCGCCGTCGCCCGCAGGTGCGAGCGTGCCGCATGCGAGCGGCCGGCCGGGCCGCAGCGCGAGGCTAGCGAAGGTCACGTCGCCAAGCCGCGCCATCACGTCGCGCGTGAAATCGGCTTCGCCGACCGACACGCCGCCTGACGTGATCACCGCGTCCGCCTGTGCGGCGGCGGCATCGCGCAGCGCGCGCTCGAGGGCCGCCGGATCGTCGCGGACGATCCCGAGGTCGAGCGCGTCGATGTGCAGCCTTTCGAGCATCGCGACCAGCATCCCGCGATTGCTGTCGTACAGCGTGCCGCGGCCGAGCGGCTCGCCGGGTTCGCGCAGTTCGTCGCCGGTCGAGAACACGGCGACGCGCACGCGGCGGCGCACCGTGACTTCGCGCAACCCGAACGATGCGAGCAGGCCGAGATCGGACGGGCGCAGGATGCGGCCAGCGGCGAGCGCGCAGGCGCCGCGCGCGAGGTCCTCGCCGGCCCGGCGGCAGTTTGCTCCGCGCGTGACGTCGTGCGCGGCGAAGCGGATGACGTCGCCGTCGACGCGCACGCGTTCCTGCGGAATGACCGTGTCGCATCCGGCCGGCATCGGCGCGCCGGTCATGATGCGGATGCACGTACCGGGCGCCACGGCTCCATCGAACGGATGGCCGGCGAACGCCGTGCCGGCGACCGTCAATGCGATGTCGGGGGCCGATGCAGGCGTGTGTGCGCCGCAGTCGAATGCATAGCCGTCCATTGCCGAGTTGTCGTACGCGGGGATGTCGAACGGCGCATTGACGTCGGCCGCGAGCACGCGGTCGAGGGCGTCATGCAGCGGCACCGTGTCGCACGCGTCGACCGGCACCGCGAACCGGCACGCGAGCGCCTGCGCATCGGCGAGCGACAACGGGGCAGCGGAATCGGGTGCGGTTCGGGAGGCGGGCGAGGATTGCGTGATCATCAGTGTGACTGCGCCGCAAGGCGTATCGGGTTCGTGGCCGGTGGCGCGCGGAGGGCGCCGGAGCGCGAAGGCGCATGCGGCGGGCGGGAACGGATGCCGGTGCCGTCAGCGGCGGGCAAGCGCGGCAAGTTCCTGCCAGGAGTTGGCATTGTAAAACGCACGCTCGTCGCAAAACTCGACTTCGACCGTCTTGTGGCGTGCGTACCACGCACGCACCTTGCGCTCGCCGGCCGCGAGTCCGGCCGCGAGATCGTCGGCGAGCGACGTTCGCAGCAGCGCGAACGTCGGCTGCGGCGAACGTGCCTGTTGCGCGTCGACGGTCACCGCCATCGCGATGTCGGCCTGCTGCGCATCGAGCGCCGCGTGCAGTCGTGCGACGAGGTCGGTCGGCAGATAGGGTGTGTCGCACGGCGAGCACGCGACGAGCGGTGCGCGCGCCGCCCGCATGCCGGCCAGCAGACCCGCCAGCGGGCCGGGGAAATCGGGTGTTTCGTCCGGCACGATGCGCGCGTCGAACGGCGCACCGAGTTCGGCGTAGCGTTCGGCGTTGCGATTTGCGCTGATCAGCGTCTCGTCGACCTGCGGCGAGAGCCGGCGCAACACGTGCAGCGCAAGCGGCGTGCCGTCGAGCAGTTGCAGGCCCTTGTCGGCGCCATCCATGCGCGTCGCGCGCCCGCCCGCGAGCAGCAGGCCGGTGACGGAAGGCGAGGTGGAAGCGGACATCGCGGGAAATCGGGGCGGCGGGCGCGCGTCAGCCGCCGATGTACGACATTTCTACGCGCTTGCCGGCACCGTGGGGTGCCGCGTCGGCGGTCGCGCTGCCGCGCAGCTGCGAATAGCGGTCGGTGCGGGCCTGCCAGATCCGGGCGATCGCGGTCGCGATCTCGGCGTCGCTGGCGCCACCGCGCACCAGGGCACGCAGGTCATGGCCGGTCGACGCGAACAGGCACAGGTACAGCTTGCCTTCGGTCGACAACCGCGCGCGCGTGCAGTCGCCGCAGAATGCCTGTGTGACGCTCGAGATCACGCCGATTTCACCGCTGCCGTCCGCATAGCCCCAGCGCTGCGCGGTTTCCGCCGCCGTGTGCGGCTCGAGCGGCACGAGCGGGAACTGTTCGGCGATCCGTGCGACGACGTCCGCGGACGGCAGCACTTCGGTCATGTTCCAGCCGTTCGACGTGCCGACGTCCATGTATTCGATGAAACGCAGGATCACGCCGGTGCCGCGGAAGCGCTGGGCCATCGGCAGGATCTCGCTGTCGTTGGTGCCGCGCTTCACGACCATGTTGACCTTGACCGGCGCGAGGCCCGCGGCCTGCGCGGCGAAGATGCCGTCGAGCACGTCCGCGCTCGCGAAGTCGGCGTCGTTCATGCGCTTGAACAACGTATCGTCGAGCGCGTCGAGGCTGACCGTCACGCGCGTGAGGCCGGCATCCTTCAGCGCGCGCGCCTTGCGCGCGAGCAGCGAGCCATTGGTGGTCAGCGTCAGGTCGAGCGGGCGGCCGTCATGGGTCGTCAGGCGCGCGAGGCGCTCGATCAGGAATTCGAGGTTCTTGCGCAGCAGCGGTTCGCCGCCGGTGATCCGGATCTTTTCGACGCCGTGTGCGACGAACAGCCGCGCCACGCGTTCGATCTCCTCGTGCGTGAGCAGCGCGCTGTGCGGCAGGAACGGGTAGTTCTTGTCGAACACGTCGCGCGGCATGCAGTACACGCAACGGAAGTTGCAGCGGTCCGTCACCGAGATGCGCAGGTCGCGCAGCGGCCTGGCGAACGTGTCGGCCAAGGCGCCGTCAGGGGTATGCGCGACGCCGGAGATATCCGGCATCCCGCTGACGTCTGCGAGAGGAATGATGCGTCGGGACATGTCGAAAGAAGTGCGAGCCAAGCTTCTATTCTAGCCGCAAGCGGCTGGCCGGGCCGGTGGGCGGAAACCCTCGGCGCGGAAATGGAAAAGCCCGCCGGGGGCGGGCTTTTCCTGGTCGGGCGATGCGCCGCTTAATGTTGCGACGTTTCGACCTGCTGCATCGGGGTCGGGTCGACCGGCGGCAGCGCCTTGCGCTCGCGCGGAACGCGGACCGCGCGCGGCAGGCGCGACGCGGCTTCCTGAGCAGCGCGGAACTTGTCGGCGTCGGTGCTCACCCACACGAGACCGGCTTGTTCCAGCACGGCATCGAGGCTCGCCGAAGCTGGCGCAGCGGCCGGTCGCACGGGTGCCGGAGCCGGCGCAGCGGCCGGTTGCACGGGCGCCGGAGCCGGCGCGGCAACGGCTTCGACCGGTGCAGTTTCGACGCGGGCCGGTTCGACAACGGCCGGAACCGCTTCGGCTGCGATGACCGGTGCCGGTGCGGCCTGCTCGACGGGCGCGGACTGCGGCGCTTCGACGACAGCCGGCGTGGCCGGCACTTCGAACGCATCGGTCGGCGAAACCGCGACCGGAGCCGGGCCGGCTTCCGGAGCAGCGGCCGGCGCGACCGGTGCCGATTCGGCTGCCGGTGCGACGACGGCGGGCTCGAGCGGTGCGACCGGCGTTGCTTCGACGCGAACCGGTGCCGGTTGCGGCTCGGCTACGACCGGTGCGACCGGTGCGGCCGTATGAGCCGGCTCGTCCGCGCTCGAGGGTTCCGTCGTCACGGCCTGCATGGCGACTTCGCCGTCCGCGCCTTGCTCGGCGTGGTCGACGACTGCGCCTTCGTCCTCGCGTTCGCGACGACCGCCACGGCGACCGCGGCGGCGACGGCGACGTTCCTCGCCGTCACGTGCGCTGGCTTCCGCGTCGGCTGCGACATCGGCGCCCGGCAGGGCGACGGCTGCGGCCTGGTCGGCATCCGCTTCCGGATGGTTTTCGCCACGGGTGACGGTTTCGAGCGTCGCCGCGTGTTGCGTCGGCTTGCGGCGCTCTCCGCGCTCGCGACGCTCGCCGCGCTCCTGGCGCTCGCCGCGGCCGGCTGCCTCGACGGCCTCCGGCTGCTCGTTGCGCTCGCGCGGTTCGCGGTTCTCGCGCGGTTCACGCGGCTCACGGCTCTCACGCGGCTCGCGGCCTTCGCGCGGGCCACGGCCCTCGCGACTTTCTCGACCCTCACGGCTTTCGCGCGGCTCGCGGCCTTCACGCGGCTCGCGGCTTTCGCGCGGTTCGCGGCCTTCACGCGGTTCGCGACCCTCGCGCGGCTCGCGACCTTCCTTGCCTTCGCGTTCCAGACGTTGCGACTGGCCACGGCCTGCCGCTGCCTGGTCGCGACCACCCTGAGCCTGCTGGGCGCCGCCACGGCGATTGCGGTTGCGATCGCCGCCGCGCTGCTCGGTCTTCTCGGTCCGCTCGCGGGCCGGACGGGTTGCCTGTTCCTTGGCCGGTGCCGGTGCGACCGGCGCGGGCGCCGGAGCCGGCGACATGCCGAACAGACCCTTCAGCCAGCCGATGAAACCGCCGCTCGCCGCGGCGACCGGTGCGGGCGCCGCAACCGCCGGCTCGACCGGGCGCTGCGGTGCCGGGCTCGGTGCCGGACGCTCGGGCGTGATGCCCTTGACCGCCGCTTCCTGCTTCGGCTTCACGTCGGCCGCACGCTTGCTGTAGCCGGTTTCCGACTCCAGTTCGCGGGCGGCTTCCTCTGCCATCTTCCAGGACGCACGCGGATCGTCGAGGCGCGCGTCGTCATGGCGCAGGCGCTCGAGCTTGTAGTGCGGCGTATCGAGGTGCTTGTTCGGGATCAGCACGATGCCGACCTTGAAGCGCGACTCGATCTTGTTGATTTCCTGACGCTTTTCGTTGAGCAGGAAGGCGGTCACCTCGACCGGCACCTGGCAGTGGATCGCCGCGGTGTTTTCCTTCATCGCTTCTTCCTGAATGATCCGCAGGACCTGCAGCGCGGACGATTCGGTATCGCGGATGTGGCCGGTGCCGTTACAGCGCGGGCACGTCACGTGGCTGCCTTCCGACAGGGCCGGACGCAGGCGCTGACGCGACAGTTCCATCAGGCCGAAGCGGGAGATCTTGCCCATCTGCACGCGTGCACGGTCATGCTTGAGCGCGTCTTTCAGGCGCTGTTCGACTTCGCGCTGGCTCTTCGCCGACTCCATGTCGATGAAGTCGATCACGATCAGGCCGCCGAGGTCGCGCAGGCGGAGCTGGCGGGCCACTTCGTCGGCCGCTTCGAGGTTCGTGCGGGTCGCCGTTTCCTCGATGTCCGCACCCTTGGTCGCGCGCGCCGAGTTCACGTCGATCGCGACGAGCGCTTCGGTGTGGTCGATCACGATCGCGCCGCCCGACGGCAGCGGCACCGTGCGCGAGTAGGCCGTTTCGATCTGGTGCTCGATCTGGAAGCGGGAGAACAGCGGCACGTCGTCGTGGTAGCGCTTCACCTTCGACACGTTGTCCGGCATCACGATGTCCATGAACGCACGGGCCTGATCGTAGATCTCGGTCGTGTCGATCAGGATTTCGCCGATATCGGGCTGGAAATAGTCCCGGATCGCGCGGATCACGAGGCTCGATTCCAGGTAGATCAGCATCGGCTGGCCGGAGTTGCCGCTTTGCGACGCCGCTTCGATCGCGCGCCACAGTTGCAGCAGGTAGTTCAGGTCCCACTGCAGTTCCTCGGCGCTGCGGCCGATGCCCGCGGTACGGGCGATCATGCTCATGCCGTCCGGAATCTGCAGTTGCGACATCGTTTCGCGCAGTTCCTGGCGCTCGTCGCCCTCGATCCGGCGCGATACACCGCCGCCGCGCGGATTGTTCGGCATCAGCACGAGGTAGCGGCCGGCGAGCGAGATGAAGGTCGTGAGGGCGGCACCCTTGTTGCCACGCTCTTCCTTCTCGACCTGGACGATCAGCTCCTGGCCTTCGCGCAGGGCATCCTGGATGCGCGCGGAGCGCATGTCGATGCCTTCCTTGAAGTACTGGCGGGCGACTTCCTTGAACGGCAGGAAGCCGTGGCGGTCCTCGCCGTAGTTGACGAAGCACGCTTCGAGCGACGGCTCGATACGGGTGATGACACCTTTGTAGATATTGCCTTTGCGCTGTTCGCGCCCGGCGGTTTCGATGTCGATGTCGATGAGCTTTTGCCCATCGACGATGGCGACGCGCAGCTCCTCCTGCTGCGTCGCATTGAACAGCATGCGTTTCATGAACGACTCCAGGCGGCTCCGCTGCCGGCGCCTCGCGGTTGTCAGGCGCGAGGGCGGGAACGACGACAGGCCGCACCTTGTTGTGTTGTCACGAGCACGCTGGAGCGGGAATGCTGGCGGGGAGAATTGCCTGAAGAGGCGCTTGGGCCCGAAAGACGGGGCCGGCGGCCATAGGGCACCTGCGAATACGGCTTCAAAGCACGGCGTTCACACACCGCACGCTGCAAAAGCGCGCTAAGCCTGTCCGGGCATTGCCACGGGCGCGCGCAATGCGTCGCGCGCGCCGACGGGCGGCAGATGCTGCGGCTTGGGCCGCAGCGGGGAGTATCGAATCCAGCCCGACTTTCCCGCTTGGGGTGTACTTCCCTGGTTTGACGTCGCCAAGCCCCGCACGCTTCGCGGGGCCAAATCGGGCGCAACGCCGTAATTTTCGCAACCGGCAGCCTGCGGACGCACTTCGCGCCGTCGGGCTGCCGATCAAATTCTTTTCAACCAACTTTCCGTTACCGCGGCGCCTTGCCGACCGAATCCGCCTGTGGGCGCGATCCTTGCCGACGGGCGGCGCCGTGCGTGCAACTTGCTGCATCTCTTTGATTAGGGGCGAGCAGCGGACCCCCGGCGCAAGTAAAATAATGGTTTCCGCTTGCACCTTGCCCGACTCGGTCGGGGCCGGCCGGTCAGGCCACCCTCAACGTCAGGCTGGGCAAAATTATATTCAGTATGAATGAGTTAGGCAAAATATCCCAGAATTCAGTCGCAAGCGGCCAGGTATCGATGATCGAGATCGACGAAAACTCGGCCGGTCAGCGGATCGACAACTTCCTGTTGCGCGTCTGTAAAGGCGTGCCGAAAAGCCATATTTACCGGATCCTGCGCAGTGGCGAAGTGCGCGTGAACAAGGGCCGGATCGATGCGCAGTACCGGCTCGCCCTCGGCGACATCGTGCGCGTACCGCCCGTGCGCGTGGCGGCGGCGGACCTCGCGCGCGCCGACACGCCGATCGTGCCGCCCGCGCAATTCGAGGTGCTGTACGAAGATGACGCCATGCTCGTCATCAACAAGCCGGCCGGCGTGGCCGTGCACGGTGGCAGCGGCGTCGCGTTCGGCGTGATCGAGCAGATGCGTCAGGCGCGTCCGCGCGCGAAGTTCCTCGAACTCGTGCATCGGCTCGACCGCGAGACGTCTGGGATCCTGATGCTCGCGAAGAAGCGCTCGGCGCTCGTCGGCCTGCACGAGCAGATTCGCGAGAACCGGATGGACAAGCGTTACTTCGCGTGCGGACATGGAGAATGGCAGGCCGACTGGGGCCGCCGCCGTGCGGTGAAGGCGCCGCTGTTCAAGTATTCGACCCCGGAAGGGGAGCGGCGGGTGCGCGTGCAGGACGACGGCCTGCCGTCGCACACGGTGTTCAACCTGATCGAGCGCTGGCCGGACTATGCGCTGGTCGAAGCGGAACTCAAAACGGGTCGGACCCATCAGATTCGTGTGCACCTCGCGCATCTCGGCCTGCCGATCGCCGGCGACGCCAAGTATGGCGACTTCGCACTGAACAAGGCGCTGGCGCGAGCGAATGCGCGGCCGTCGCTCAAGCGGATGTTCCTGCACGCGCACCGGCTGAAGCTCATGCATCCGCTGACCGGCGAGGCGCTGCAGTTCGACGCGCCGCTGCCGGACGAATGCCGGCGCTTCCTCGATCAACTCAGCGCTCTGCGCGATACCGCCTGACTCGCATGGCCCGACAGCAATTTGACCTGATCGTCTTCGACTGGGACGGCACACTGATGGATTCGACTGCGCACATCGCGCACAGCATCCAGGCCGCGTGCCGCGATCTCGGCCTGCCCACGCCGTCGGACGAGGCGTCCCGCTATGTGATCGGCCTGGGCCTGCGCGATGCGCTTCAGATTACTGCGCCGACCCTCGATCCGTCCGACTATCCGCGGCTGGCCGAACGTTATCGCCATCACTACTTGCTGGACGATCAGCGCATCGAGCTGTTCGCCGGCGTGCGCGAACTGCTCGCGGAATTGCGCGACATGGGTTACCTGCTCGCGGTCGCGACCGGCAAGGGCCGCGTCGGGCTGAACCGCGTGCTCGACCAGTCAAAGCTGACGAGCCTGTTCGATGCGACGCGCTGCGCGGACGAAACATTCTCGAAGCCGCACCCGGCGATGCTGCACGAACTGTCGCGCGAATTGGGGCAGGATCTTGCGCGTACCGTGATGATCGGCGACACCACGCACGACCTGCAGATGGCCGCCAGTGCCGGGGCCGCCGGCATCGGTGTTTCGTACGGTGCGCACACGGCCGATGCGCTGGCCGCGCTGACGCCGTGCTTCGTCGCGCCGGACGTCGGCGCGCTGGCGGCGTGGCTGCGGGAGCACGCATGAGCACGGCGCCGGAAGTCGTGCGCGTATGCGCATCGGACGCGCTGGCCGACGGCGGTGCCGGCGTGCGCGTCGACGCATCGCTGCGCGGCGAGCAGGCGGTCGTGTTCTTCGTGCGCTACGAAGGTCGTGCGTACGGCTACCTGAACCGCTGCGCGCACGTGCCGATGGAGCTCGACTGGGCCGAAGGGCAGTTCTTCGAGTCGTCGGGCCTGTACCTGATGTGTGCGACGCACGGCGCGATCTATGCGCCGGATACCGGCAAATGTGTCGGCGGCCCATGCCGCGGCGGTCGCCTGCGGCCGGTCGAAGTCGACGAGCGCGACACGCCGGACGGGCGTGCGGTATTCTGGGTGCCGGATGCCGACCTGGGCCCCGCCGCTCCGCCCCCTTCCGCCACGACCGACTGAAGACATCACTGCATGGCCGACCAACCGAACATCCCTGATTCCTCCTCCCGTCCCGACAGCCGCGAACCGAACTGGGAGCGTGCGGCGCTCGAGCGGATCGCGCTCGCGGCCGTCAAGGAACAGCGCGCGGCGCGGCGCTGGAAGATCTTCTTCCGCTTTGCGTTTCTCGGCGTATTCGTGCTGCTCGCGTTCGCGCTGATCGATTTCTCGAGCGACTCGAAGTTCTCGTCGAGCGGGCGCCACACGGCGCTCGTGACGATCGACGGCGAGATCGCGGCCGGCACCAACGCGAATGCCGACGACATCAATACGGCGCTGGATGCCGCTTTCGACGACAGCGGCACGGCCGGCGTCGTGCTGCGGATCAACAGCCCGGGCGGCAGCCCGGTGCAGGCAGGGATGGTCTATGACGAGATCCGCCGGCTCCGCACGAAGTATCCGGACAAGCCGTTGTACGTCGTCGTGACCGACATGTGCGCATCGGGTGGCTATTACATTGCGTCTGCCGCCGACAAGATCTTCGTCGACAAGGCGAGTATCGTCGGCTCGATCGGCGTGCTGATGGACGGGTTCGGCTTCACGGGCCTGATGGGCAAGCTGGGCGTCGATCGCCGCCTGCACACGGCGGGGGAAAACAAGGGCTTCTACGACCCGTTCTCGCCCGACACGCCGAAGATGGATGCCCATGCGCAGGCGCTGCTCGACCAGGTCCATGCGCAGTTCATCAAGGCCGTGAAGGATGGCCGCGGCAAGCGGCTGCACGAAACGCCCGACATGTTCTCGGGCCTGTTCTGGACCGGCGAGAAGAGCGTCGAACTCGGGCTCGCCGACGGCTACGGCACGACCGACACGGTCGCGCGCGACGTGCTGAAGGCGCCGGATCTCGTCGACTACACGGTGAAGGAAAGCCTGACGAATCGCGTTGCGCGCAAGTTCGGCGCGGCGGTCGGCGGTGCCGCGATGAAGGCGCTGACCGCGGGCGGCACGTCGTTCAGCCTGCGCTGAGCGGCAGCCGGCCGGCGCCGCGCCGATTGGGGCGGGGCGCCCCGTGCCGCGAGGCTGTTGCCGGTGCCGATCTCAGTTCGCGAGCAGCAGGAAGATGGCAGGGCGCTTGTGCAGATTCGGCGCCGGCGCCTTTTTCCAGTCGGCCACCGAACGGCTGGCGATCGTCTCGGTTTCGAGGGTCAAGTCGGCCGCGACGCAGATCTGCGTCGACGGCGCGCAGGTCGCGACGAGCGTATCGAGCATCGCATGGTTCCGGTACGGCGTCTCGATGAAGATCTGCGTCTGGCGCGCCTTGCGCGACAGCTGCTCGAGTTCACGCAGGCGTTTCGCGCGCGCGGCCGCATCGACCGGCAGATAGCCGTTGAACGCGAAACTCTGGCCGTTCAGGCCCGATGCCATCAGCGCTAGCAGGATCGAACTCGGCCCGACGAGCGGCACGACCTTCACGCCGCGCTCGTGCGCCCGGCGGACCAGCAGCGCGCCGGGATCGGCAACGGCGGGGCAGCCGGCCTCGGATACGAGCCCGGCGTCCGCGCCCGCCAGTACCGGTGCGAGCAGCCGGTCGATCTCGCCGGCCGGCGTATTGACGTTCAGTTCCCGAATCTCGATCTCCTGGATCGGCCGCGTCGTGCCGATCTTCTTCAGGAACGCGCGGGTCGTTTTCGCGTTTTCGCCGATGTAATAGCCGAGCGTGCCGGCGCGCGCCTGCACGGCCGCGGGCAGCACGGCGGCGAGCATCGATGCGTCGCCTTCGCCGAGGGTGTTCGGGACGAGATAGAGCGTGCCGGCCGTCATGCGCGGTCTCCCTGGGTAGCGAACAATGGATAGCCCGCGGCGCGCAGCATCCGCGTGAGCGCGATCAGCGGCAGGCCGACGAGAGCCGTGGGGTCGTCGGAGTCGATGGCATCCAGCAGCGCGATGCCGAGCCCTTCTGACTTCGCGCTGCCGGCGACGTCGTACGGCGTTTCCGCGCGCAGGTAAGCGTCGAGTTCGGCTTCGGACAGCGAGCGGAAGCGCACGTGCGTGACGACGTCCTCGCTCCAGGTTTCACCCGTGCGGCTGTCGTACAGGCTGAGCGCACTGTGGAATTCGACGTCGCGGCCCTGCATCGACAGGAGCTGCGCGAGCGCGCGCTCGTGCGTGCCGGGCTTGCCGATCTGGCGGCCGTCGAACGTCGCGACCTGGTCCGACCCGATCACGAGCACGCCGTCCGGCGCGTCGATCGTCGCGGCGACCGCGCGCGCCTTCGCGCCGGCGAGGCGCAGTGCGGTCTCGGCCGGCGTTTCTCCTGCGAGCGGGGTTTCGTCGAGGTCGGGCGACATGACGTCGAACGGCATGCCGAGGCGCTCGAGGAGCGCGCGGCGGTAGCGGGAACTGGAGGCGAGAATCAGCCGCGGCGGGCGGCAAACGGTATCCGGCATGGTCGGTTGGGTCGATGAGTCGTCAGGTGTGGCGCGGTGTTGCGAGGGCGCAAGCATAAGTGATTGACCGAAAAAGGTAAAACAGGTATGCTTTCCCGCTTTTCATCGGCAGGCTTTCGCTGTGGTGGCGCCTGCCGGGTCTTCGGACGTAAAGTACGTAATCGTACGCGGCGTAGATCGCGCACGTGTGCGGCGCCAAATATATGTGGCGCCAGCAAGTCGGGTCCCGCAAGTCAGCCTGTAGGCAGGAGCGCAACATGAACACTTCTTCTGGCAAACCTGCGGCGTCGCTTGATCCGCACGCGGTCGACCTGTTCGAATTGGCCCGCAGCGGGCGGCAAGCAGCGGGTGCCGTGCGTCTGTCGCAGCTGCCGCGCATGCTGAACGAAGTGCCGGCAGACGCGCCCGATCGCGACACGGTCTTCACGTGGCAGGCCGAAGGGTTCACCCAGAAAGAGTTGCAGGACGACGGCGCCGATGGGCAGCAGCCGTATCTGCGCCTCGCGGTGCATGGCCATGCGTGGCTCACGTGCCAGCGCTGCATGACCCCGTACGACCAGACGTTCGACGTCGACATGACGTACCGGGTCGTTGCGACCGAAGAAGAAGCTGAAGAATTTCCGCTCGACGACGATGAAGCCGATGTGATCGTGGGCTCACGCCAGTTCGATCTCGTCGACTTGATCGAAGAGGAGTTGCTGCTTTCGTTGCCGCTCGTGCCCAAGCACGAGGTTTGCCCGGCAGTTCACGAAAGCCTCGTGTCGGGTGCGAGCGGTCCTTCGGAAGACGCGGACGACGAGTCCGCCGAAGACGAGGACGAAGGCAAACGGCCGAATCCGTTCGCGGCGCTGGAAGCGCTGAAGAAGGACGGGGACGGCGGCAAGAAACACTAAGCAGTTGTGGCGCGGGAAGGCGTAAGGGCTTTGGGCCAGGGTAGTTAAGCGCCGGATCGGGCTGTGTTAGAATCCGGAAAATTATTTAGGAGTTAGTCATGGCAGTCCAGCAAAACAAGAAGTCGCCGTCGAAGCGCGGCATGCATCGTTCGCACGATTTCCTGACGGCAGCGCCGCTGGCAGTCGAGCCGAGCACGGGTGAAGTGCACCTGCGTCACCACGTCAGCCCGAACGGCTACTATCGCGGCAAGAAAGTCGTCAAGACGAAGAACGACTAAGCGTCAAGTCACGCGTTGCGCGCTACGCTCGCCGTTCGCGTGACAACTGGTTCGCTTGACACTTTCCTGGCTCAACAAAAAGGCGGCATTCAACTGCCGCTTTTTTGTGCCTGAAATTCGTCGCATTCCATGACCGTAAAGCTCACAATCGATTGCATGGGAGGCGACCACGGCCCGTCCGTGACCGTTCCCGCGGCAGTCAAGTTCGTCCGCGCGCATCCCGATGCGCACCTGATGCTCGTCGGCATCGAAAGCGCGATTCGCGCTCAGCTGAAGAAGCTGAAAGCCCTCGACGATCCCGCGTTGACCATCGTGCCCGCCACCGAAGTCGTGGCGATGGACGACCCTGTCGAAGTGGCGCTGCGCAAGAAGAAGGATTCTTCGATGCGCGTCGCGCTCAACCACGTCAAGGAAGGCGCGGCGCAGGCCTGCATCTCCGCCGGCAATACCGGCGCGCTGATGGCGGTTTCCCGTTACGTACTCAAGACGCTGCCCGGCATCGAGCGGCCCGCGATCGCGTTCGCGCTGCCGAACCCGACCGGCTACACGATGATGCTGGACCTCGGCGCGAACGTCGACTGCGAGCCGCAGCACCTGCTGCAGTTCGCGGAGATGGGGCATGCGCTCGTTGCCGCGCTCGAAGGCAAGGAGCGTCCGACGATCGGCCTGCTGAACATCGGCGAAGAGGTCATCAAGGGCAACGAGACGATCAAGCGCGCAGGGGAACTGCTGCGCGCCAGCACGCTGAATTTCCGCGGCAACGTCGAAGGCAACGACATCTATAAAGGCACGGTCGACGTGATCGTCTGCGACGGCTTCGTCGGCAACGTCGCGCTGAAGACGTCCGAAGGGCTCGCGCAGATGCTCTCCGACATCATCCGCGAGGAGTTCGGCCGTTCGCTGATGTCGAAGCTGATGGCGCTGCTTGCGCTGCCGGTGCTGATGCGTTTCAAGAAGCGCGTCGATCACCGCCAGTACAACGGCGCGGCGCTGCTGGGGCTGAAGAGCCTCGTGATCAAAAGCCACGGTTCGGCCGATGCCTATGCGTTTGAGTGGGCGATCAAACGCGGGTATGATGCCGTCAAAAACGGCGTGCTGGAGCGCCTCGCGCGCGCGATGGCGGACAATTCGGTGTCGCTCGGCGACGGCGAACACGACGCGGGCGGCGCGGGCCAGACGAGCCCGGCCGCAGGCCATCACGCCGAACCTTCCGCTGCGCAATCCTCTAAAGCATAAATGGCCCAATCGACTCTCTATTCCCGCGTGCTCGGCACGGGCAGCTATCTGCCGCCCGACCGCGTCACGAACCAGCAGCTTGCCGATCGACTCGCGAAGGAAGGCATCGAGACGAGCGATGAGTGGATCGTTGCGCGCACGGGCATCCATGCGCGTCACTTCGCCGCACCGGACGTCACGACGAGCGACCTCGCGCTCGAGGCGTCGCGTCGTGCGATCGAAATGGCCGGTATCGATCCGCAGTCGATCGACCTGATCATCGTCGCGACTTCGACCCCCGATTTCGTGTTTCCCAGCACGGCGTGCCTGCTGCAGAACAAGCTCGGCATCAAGAACGGCGGCGCGGCATTCGATGTGCAGGCCGTGTGCTCCGGCTTCGCCTATGCGATGGCGACGGCAGACAGCTTCATCCGCAGTGGCCAGCACCGCACGGCGCTCATCGTCGGCGCGGAGACGTTCTCGCGCATTCTCGATTTCAAGGACCGGACGACCTGCGTGCTGTTCGGCGACGGCGCGGGCGCGGTGATCCTGTCCGCATCGGAAGAGCCGGGCGTGCTCGGCAGCGCGCTGCACGCGGACGGCAGTTATTCGAACATCCTCTGCACACCGGGCAACGTCAATCGCGGCGTGATCGACGGCAGCGCGTTCCTTTACATGGACGGGCAGGCCGTGTTCAAGCTCGCGGTCAACGTGCTCGAAAAGGTCGCGATCGAGGCGCTCGCCAAGGCGAATCTCGCGCCGGAGCAGATCGACTGGCTGATTCCGCACCAGGCCAACATCCGCATCATGACCAGCACCTGCCGCAAGCTCGGCCTGCCGCAGGAGCGCATGGTCGTGACGGTCGACCAGCACGGCAACACGTCGGCTGCGTCGATCCCGCTGGCGCTCGACACCGCGGTGCGCGACGGCCGCATCCAGCGCGGTCAGCACGTGCTGATCGAAGGCGTCGGCGGTGGCTTCACGTGGGGCGCATCCGTCTTCCGCTACTGATCCGCGGCGCGCAATGGCTGCGCGCGGATCCTGAACCGGCGCGCCGTTCGCGCGCGCCGTCCGAATCGATTCAATTGGGGACGATATGAAATTTGCATTCGTTTTTCCGGGGCAGGGCTCGCAGTCGGTCGGCATGCTCAACGCATTCGCCGATCTGGCCGTCGTGCGCGAGACGCTTCAGGAAGCATCCGATGCACTCAATCAGGATCTCGGCAAGCTGATCGCCGAAGGTCCGGCCGAAGAACTGAATCTGACCACCAACACGCAGCCCGTGATGCTGACGGCCGCCTACGCGTGCTACCGCGCATGGCAGCAGGCCGGCGGCCCGGCCCCGTCGATCGTCGCGGGCCACAGCCTCGGCGAATACACGGCGCTCGTCGCCGCGGGCGCGATCGCGTTCAAGGACGCAGTGCCGCTCGTGCGCTTCCGGGCGCAGGCGATGCAGACGGCCGTGCCGGTCGGCGAGGGCGGCATGGCCGCGATCCTGGGTCTCGATGACGACACGGTGCGCGCGGTGTGTGTCGAAGCCGCGCAAGCGGGCGTCGTCGAAGCCGTGAACTTCAACGCTCCGGCGCAGGTCGTGATCGCGGGCGCGAAGGCGGCCGTCGAGAAGGCCTGCGAGATCGCGAAGGCGAAGGGCGCAAAGCGCGCGTTGCCGCTGCCCGTGTCGGCGCCGTTCCATTCGTCGCTGCTCAAGCCGGCGTCGGACCAGTTGCGCGACTATCTCGCGAACGTCGACGTGAAGGCGCCGCAGATTCCGGTCGTCAACAACATCGACGTCGCGGTGGCCAGCGATCCGGCCGCGATCAAGGACGCGCTGGTGCGCCAGGCCGCGGGCCCGGTGCGCTGGGTCGAATGCGTGCAGCACATCGCGGGCACGGGCGTCACGCACGTGATCGAATGCGGTCCGGGCAAGGTGCTGTCGGGCCTGACGAAGCGCATCGACGGCAACCTGGTCGGCGTATCGGTGTTCGATCCGGCTTCGCTCGACGAAGCACTGAAGCTGGCGACCGCCTGACGCGGCGCCTTTCCTCAAGAGACGGATATTCGATTCATGGAAAAGACTCTCGATAAACAGGTCGCGATCGTGACCGGCGCGTCTCGCGGCATCGGCCGGGCGATCGCGCTCGAACTCGCGCGCCTGGGCGCGACGGTGATCGGCACGGCGACGAGCGAATCGGGCGCCGCCGCGATTACCGCAGGGTTCGCGGAAGCGGGCGTGACGGGCCGCGGCGCGGTGCTGAACGTCAACGACGCGGCGGCGGCCGAAGCGCTGATCGACGCGACCGTGAAGGAATTCGGCGCGCTCCACGTGCTCGTCAACAACGCCGGGATCACGCAGGACCAGCTCGCGATGCGGATGAAGGACGAGGACTGGGACGCGGTGATCGACACCAACCTGAAGTCGGTGTTCCGCCTGTCGCGTGCAGTGCTGCGCCCGATGATGAAGGCCCGCGGCGGCCGTATCATCAACATCACGTCGGTGGTCGGTTCGGCCGGCAACCCGGGGCAGGTCAACTATGCTGCCGCGAAGGCCGGCGTCGCGGGCATGACCCGTGCGCTCGCGCGCGAGATCGGCAGCCGCGGCATCACGGTGAACTGCGTCGCGCCGGGCTTCATCGACACCGACATGACGAAGACGCTGCCGGAAGAACAGCAGACCGCGCTCAAGACCCAGATTCCGCTCGGCCGCCTCGGCAGCCCGGAAGACATCGCCCATGCCGTCGCGTTCCTCGCATCGCCGCAGGCCGGTTACATCACCGGCACGACGCTGCACGTGAACGGCGGCATGTACATGTCGTAACGGTTTTCGTTTACCATCCGCGCCGTATCCCGTTTTTCAGGCGGATAGGCGCTTGATCGACCATCAAGCCAACGCGCGTTTTGGCGTCAGCAAACCTGATAAAATGCGCGCACTTGTAAATCTGAACTTTCCCTCGGAGGGGTAATGGATAACATCGAACAACGTGTCAAGAAGATCGTCGCTGAGCAACTGGGCGTCGCAGAAGCCGAGATCAAGAACGAAGCATCGTTCGTGAACGACCTGGGCGCGGACTCGCTCGACACGGTCGAACTGGTGATGGCGCTCGAAGACGAGTTCGGTATGGAAATCCCGGACGAAGAAGCAGAGAAGATCACGACCGTTCAGCAAGCGATCGACTACGCTCGCGCAAACGTCAAGGCGTAAGCGCCTTAGCGCTTGTCTGCCACGTCGCCGCGATCTTCGCGTTTGACGCGCCATCCTGCCGGCAACCGCGCCGGACGGACTAACAGCCACAGGGCTCGCAGGGCTGGTTCCTGTGGCCACTGTGGCTTTTGTTTTTGTCATCCAATGGAAAAGAGGTTACCGTGAGCCGCCGTCGTGTTGTCGTTACAGGCCTGGGGCTGATTTCGCCTGTTGGCAATAATGTTGCCGACGGCTGGGCCAATCTCGTCGCCGGCAGGTCCGGCATCGCCACCGTCACGAAGTTCGATCCGTCGAACCTTGCCGTGCATTTCGCGGGTGAGGTGAAGGGTTTCAGCGCCGAGGAGTACATTCCGGCGAAGGAAGCCCGCAACATGGATACGTTCATCCATTACGGCATCGCAGCCGGCGTCCAGGCAATCCGGGACAGCGGCCTCGAAGTGAACGAAGCCAATGCGGAACGCATCGGCGTGCTGGTCGGCTCCGGCATCGGCGGCCTGCCGATGATCGAAGACACGCACCAGACCTACGTCGATCGCGGCGCGCGCCGGATCTCGCCGTTCTTCGTGCCGGGTTCGATCATCAACATGATCTCGGGTCACCTGAGCATCATGTTCGGCCTGAAGGGCCCGAACCTCGCGGTCGTGACGGCCTGCACGACCGGTCTGCACAGCATCGGCCTCGCGGCGCGCCTGATCCAGGCCGGCGATGCCGACGTGATGGTCGCGGGCGGCGCCGAATCGACGGTGTCGCCGCTCGGCATCGGCGGCTTCGCGGCCGCGCGTGCGCTATCGACCCGCAATGACGATCCGGCCACTGCGTCCCGTCCGTGGGACAAGGACCGCGACGGCTTCGTGCTGGGCGAGGGTGCAGGCGTCATGGTGCTCGAGGAATACGAGGCGGCGAAGGCGCGCGGCGCGAAGATCTATGCGGAAGTCTCGGGCTTCGGCATGACTGGCGATGCGTACCACATGACCGCGCCGAACATGGACGGTCCGCGCCGCTGCATGGTTGCGGCACTGCGCGACGCCGGCGTGAACGCGGACGAGGTTCAGTACCTGAACGCGCACGGCACGTCGACGCCGCTCGGCGACAAGAACGAGTCCGACGCGGTGAAGGCAGCCTTCGGCGAGCATGCGTACAAGCTCGTCGTGAACTCGACGAAGTCGATGACGGGCCACCTGCTGGGTGGCGCGGGTGGTCTCGAGTCGGTGTTCACGGTGCTGGCGCTGCACAACAACGTGTCGCCGCCGACCATCAACATCTTCAACCATGACCCCGAGTGCGATCTCGATTACTGCGCGAACACCGCGCGTGACATGAAGATCGACGTTGCCGTGAAGAACAACTTCGGCTTCGGCGGTACCAACGGCACGCTGGTGTTCAAGCGCGTCTGACGCCGAATCGCTTGACGAGTCCATTCGATGCTCCGGCCGGGCGTCCGCGGCGCTTTGCGTTGCGGGCCTCGGCCGTGTCGTATGTCGCGTTGGCCGTGTTCGTCGCGGCGGCTGCCGCGTCCGCGTACCTGTTCTGGGCGCCGCGGGCCGGTGCTGCCGCCGGCGCGTGCGTGTCCGCGGCGACGGCTGCGCTGCTTGCTGCGTGTGCCGCGCGGGCCTGTGCCCGTCGGCTGCCGGCCGAGCTGCGGATCGATGCATTCGGGGAGATTGCGGCGTTTGGCCGCACCGGGCGCTTGCTGGCCCGGGGCCGCGTGACCGGCCATGCACACTGGAGCAGCCTGCTGCTCGTGCTGTCGGTCGGTCAGGGCGCCCGGCGCGCCCGGCCGCTGCTGATCCCGGCCGATGCGCTCGATGCCGCGTCGTTCAGCGCGCTGTCCGTGCTGGCGCGTACCGCGGGCACGGCGGGGCGGGCATGACGGTGGCGCAGTTACCGACCGTAACCAGCGCCCGGCGCCGGAACGCTACAATAACGCTCCGCGTTGCATCCCTAGTTAACGGATTTGTCAGGTGAGTGAAAAAGAAATCGATCAGGCTCTGGTCGAGCGCGTACAGAAAGGCGACAAGGCAGCGTTCGAACTCCTGGTCTCCAAATACCACCGCAAGATCATTCGGCTGATCTCGCGCCTCGTGCGGGATCCCGCCGAGGTCGAGGATGTGGCCCAGGACGCGTTCATCAAGGCGTATCGTGCGCTGCCGCAATTTCGCGGTGAGTCGGCGTTCTACACGTGGTTGTACCGGATTGCCGTCAATACGGCGAAGAACTACCTTGCGACGCAGGGCCGCCGGGCACCGACCTCCACCGAGGCCGATGCCGAGGAAGCGGAAACTTTCTCCGACGCAGACCAACTAAGGGATATCAACACGCCTGAGTCGATGTTGATGAGCAAGCAGATTGCCGAGACGGTCAACGCTGCAATGGCCGTCCTGCCCGAAGAACTGCGCCAGGCGATCACGCTGCGCGAGATCGAGGGCCTGAGCTACGAAGAGATCGCGGAAATGATGGATTGTCCGATCGGGACGGTCCGGTCGCGGATCTTCCGGGCGCGCGAGGCAATTGCTGCGAAATTGCGTCCGCTGCTCGATACGCCCGAAGGCAAGCGCTGGTAAGCGCGACGGGCGCAACGAAGCGGGTCGGGGTCTAGTTACGGATAGAGTCGTGAAGTCACGACGGGGTGTGTGCAAGATGGGGAGCATCATGGGGTCGGTCAATACGCAGTCGCAGGCGTGCTCGCGCGGCGAGCGCCTTTCCGCTCTGGTCGACGGTGAACTGTTCGACGGCCCGGATCACGGGCAGTTTCTGGCTGAGCTCGACCGCGCGGATCGCGCTGCGTGGGCCCATTACCACCTGATCGGCGATGCGCTGCGCTCGGACGAGCTCGCGCTGTCGCCCGCGCTGAGCGTTGCGTTCACCGCGCGCATGTCGGCCGCGCTCGAAAGCGAGCCGCACCTGCTCGCGCCGGCCGCCGCGCCGGTCGCGCGCAAACTGCTGTCGCTGCGCCGGCGAGTCGTGCCCGCGTTCGCGGTGGCCGCCGCGGCCGCCACGCTGACGTGGATCGTCGTCCCGCAGATGCAGACGTCCGGCGCGCCGGGCGCCGTCCAGGTCGCGTCGACAGGCGCACCGCAGAACGGCAACCTGCAGCGCGTGACGGTTGCGCAGGCATCGGCGCAGCCGGGTCTGCAGGACGTCAACATCATCCGCGACGCAAGTCTCGACCAATACCTTGAAGCGCACCAGCAATTCGCGCAGCAGCCCGTCGTCACAGGCTCGATGCCGCTGATCCGCGCTGCCGTGACCACCACGCCAGGCCAATAAACCCGATGCGGACATTGCAGTTGAATCACGCCATCTCCGGATGGAAGCGGCTGCCGGCCCTCCTGCTTTGCGCAGCCGCCCTGTTGTCCGTCCAATCCCTCACAGCCAGCGCCCAGCAACCGGACGATCCCGTCGCGACCCGCAAGGGGGCGGCGGATTGGCTCGATCGCATCCAGCAGGCGGCGCAGCAGCAGAGCTACGAGGGTACGTTCGTCTACCAGCGCGGCGGCTATGTCCAGTCGTCGCGTATCGCGCACGTGGCGTCCCGCGACGGCGAGTTCGAGCGGATCGAGTCGCTCGACGGCAAGCCGCGCAAGGTTCTGCGGCACAACGACGAGTTGTACACGTTCGTTCCCGAGCGCAAGTTGTGCGTGGTCGAGCGCCGCCAGACGCGCGATTCGTTCCCTGCATTGCTCGGCGCGGGCGGCGAGCACGTGATGTCCGTTTATGACGCGAAGCTGCTCGGCAAGGACCGTGTGGCCGGAGTCGACGCGCAAGTGGTCGAACTCGTACCGAAGGATGCGTACCGGTTCACGTACAAGCTGTGGGCCGACACCCGCACCGGGCTGCTGCTGCGTTCGCAGACGCTCGACGCGAGCGATCACGTGCTCGAGCAGGTCGCATTTTCGCAAGTGCAGACAGGCGGCACGGCCGGCGACAAATCCGCGATTGCGGCCGGCATGCGCAACCTGAGCGGCTGGACGGTCGTCCGCCCGCCGGTCGCGACGGTCGACATGGAAGCGCAGGGCTGGCAGATCGCACCGACCATCGCCGGATTCCGGAAGATTCGCGAGGTGCGCCGCCCGATGGCCGCGCGCGACGCCGGTGATCCGCCGATTCCGGTCGATCAGGCCGTCTTCACCGACGGCCTCGCGACGATCTCCGTCTTCATCGAGCCGGCCGAAAAGAACACGCGCAAGGAAGGTGCGGGCAGCACCGGCGCGACCCACGTGCTCGTGAAGCGTCGCGGCGACTACTGGATCACCGTGCTCGGCGAAGTGCCGCCGGCCACGTTGCAGCAGTTCGCGTCTGCCATAGAATACAAGGCTTCCAAGTAACGCTACGGCTTTCGACATGACGAAACTCACGCTGCGCAAAGTGTTCGCGGCGGCGGTGCTGTTTGCCTGCCTGCCGCTTGCCTCGCATACCGCCGCCGCTGTCACGCCTCCTGCAGCCAGCCTTCCCGACTTCGCCGATCTGGTCGAGAAGGTCGGGCCGGCTGTCGTGAACATCCGGACCACCGCGAACGTGCCGACGCCCGGGCCGCGCGGCGTGCTCCCGCCGGGCTTCGACAACGGCGACATGTCGGAATTCTTCCGGCGCTTCTTCGGCATTCCGCTGCCGCAGGCGCCCGGTAGCGGTGGCGGCAACGGCAATGGCAACCCGAAAAACGCGCCGGCGCCGGACAATCCGCCCGACACCGAGCAGAACCGCGGCGTCGGTTCGGGCTTCATCGTGTCGGCGGACGGCTACGTGATGACCAACGCGCATGTCGTCGACGACGCGGACACCATCTACGTGACGTTGACCGACAAGCGTGAATTCAAGGCGAAACTGGTCGGCGTCGACGACCGCACGGACGTCGCGGTCGTCAAGATCCAGGCGTCGAATCTGCCGGTCGTCGCGATCGGCGATTCGAACAAGGTGCGCGTCGGCGAGTGGGTCGTCGCGATCGGCTCGCCGTTCGGCCTCGACAACACCGTGACGGCCGGCATCGTGAGTTCGAAGAGCCGCAACACGGGCGATTACCTGCCGTTCATCCAGACCGACGTCGCGGTGAACCCCGGCAACTCGGGCGGCCCGCTGATCAACATGCAGGGCGAGGTGATCGGCATCAACTCTCAGATCTACAGCCGCACCGGCGGTTTCATGGGCATTTCGTTCGCGATCCCGATCGACGAGGCGATGCGCGTGGCAGACCAGCTGAAGGCGACCGGCAAGGTCACGCGCGGCCGCATCGCGGTGGCGATCGGCGAAGTGACGAAGGACGTGGCCGACTCGATCGGGCTGCCGAAGGCGGAAGGCGCGCTCGTCAGCAGCGTCGAGCCGGGCGGTCCGGCCGACAAGGCGGGCATTCAGCCGGGTGACATCATCCTGAAGTTCAACGGCCGGCCGGTCGATGCGGCGTCGGATCTGCCGCGCATGGTCGGCGACACGAAGCCGGGCACCAAGGCGACCGTCAGCGTGTGGCGCAAGGGTCAGGCGCGTGATGTGCCGATCACGATCGCCGAGACGCCGGCGGAGACGACGGCGAAGGCCGAGCAGCGCAAGAATGTGCCGCAGAAGCCGCGCCAGGCCAATTCACTCGGCTTGACGGTCAGCGACCTTTCGGCTGACCAGCTGAAGTCGCTGAAGCTGAAGAATGGCGTGCAGATCGACGGCGTCGACGGTCCGGCGGCCCGTGCGGGCCTGCAGCGCGGCGACATCGTGCTGCGCGTCGGCGACACCGACATCACGAGCGCGAAGCAGTTCGCCGACGTGACCGCGCAGTTGGATCCGCAGAAGGCTGTCGCGGTGCTCGTGCGGCGCGGCGACAACACGCAGTTCGTGCCTGTGCGCCCGCGCCCGATCCAGAAGTAACGCGCCGATGTTCACGCTCTACGGCCGCGGCTGGTGCCATCTGTGCGACGACATGCGCGATGCGCTGGCGCCCGTGGCGGCCGAGTTCGGCGTTGCCGTCGACTACGTCGACATCGACGCCGATCCGGCGCTCGTCGCCCGTTACGACGAGGACGTGCCGGTGCTGTTGCTGGACGGCACGGAGGTGTGCCGCCACCGGTTCGACGAGGCGAGGGTGCGCGGCGCGCTATCGGCGCGGCGCTGAATCTGGCCCCGCCGCCGGCCGCGCCCTGCGCGGAGTTCCGGTGCGAGTCTGCCCGCCAAGGCCTCCGGCAGGGTGCCCTGACCGGGCGTCCTCGACCAGACGTCCCAAATTACCGCCCGGCAAAGGCCTTTTCGGCTAAAATAAGTCGTTTTTTCACCGACTTACAAGGCGTGCTCCGCAGTCGTCGAGCGCGCCTTTTTCGCTTGATCGGCACTGAATGGATCATATTCGCAATTTCTCGATCATCGCGCACATCGACCATGGCAAGTCGACGCTCGCGGATCGCATCATCCAGGTATGCGGCGGCCTCGCCGACCGTGAAATGGAAGCGCAGGTGCTCGATTCGATGGATATCGAGCGCGAACGCGGCATCACGATCAAGGCGCAGACGGCGGCACTGTCCTATCGCGCCCGCGACGGCAAGGTCTACAACCTCAACCTGATCGATACGCCGGGGCACGTCGACTTCTCGTACGAGGTCAGCCGTTCGCTGTCCGCGTGCGAAGGTGCGCTGCTCGTGGTCGACGCGAGCCAGGGCGTCGAGGCGCAGACGGTCGCGAACTGCTACACGGCGATCGAGCTCGGCGTCGAGGTCGTGCCGGTGCTGAACAAGATCGACCTGCCGGCCGCGAACCCCGAGAACGCGATCGAGGAGATCGAGGACGTGATCGGCATCGATGCGACCGACGCGACGCGCTGCAGCGCGAAGACGGGCCTCGGCGTGGAAGACGTGCTCGAGTCGCTGATCGCGAAGGTGCCGCCGCCGAAGGGTGATCCGGCCGCGCCGCTGCAGGCGCTGATCATCGATTCGTGGTTCGACAACTACGTCGGCGTCGTGATGCTCGTGCGCATCGTCAACGGCACGCTGCGTCCGAAGGACAAGATCAAGATGATGGCGACCGGCGCGCAATATCCGGTCGAGCACGTCGGCGTGTTCACGCCGAAGTCGCGCAATCTCGACTCGCTGTCGGCGGGGCAGGTGGGCTTCATCATCGCCGGCATCAAGGAACTGACGGCCGCGAAGGTCGGCGATACCGTCACGCACGCGGCCAAGGCCGCCGCCGAGCCGCTGCCGGGCTTCAAGGAAGTGAAGCCGCAGGTGTTCGCGGGGCTGTATCCGGTCGAGGCGAACCAGTACGACGCGCTGCGCGAATCGCTCGAGAAGCTGAAGCTGAACGACGCATCGCTGCAGTACGAGCCGGAAGTGTCGCAGGCGCTCGGCTTCGGTTTCCGCTGCGGCTTCCTCGGGCTGCTGCACATGGAAATCGTGCAGGAGCGGCTCGAGCGCGAATTCGACATGGATCTCATCACGACCGCGCCGACGGTCGTCTACGAGGTCGTGCAGAGCGACGGCTCGACGATCATGGTCGAGAACCCGGCAAAGATGCCGGAGCCCGGCCGCATCGCCGAAGTTCGCGAGCCGATCGTCACCGTGAACCTGTACATGCCGCAGGACTACGTCGGGTCCGTGATCACGTTGTGCGAGCAGAAGCGCGGCTCGCAGATCAACATGCAGTATCACGGCCGCCAGGTGCAGCTCACGTACGAAATCCCGATGGCCGAAATCGTGCTCGACTTCTTCGATCGCCTGAAGTCGGTGTCGCGCGGTTATGCGTCGATGGATTACGAGTTCAAGGAATACCGCACGTCGGACGTCGTCAAGGTCGACATGCTGATCAACGGCGACAAGGTCGATGCGCTGTCGATCATCGTGCACCGCTCGCAGTCGCAGTATCGCGGCCGTGAAGTGGCCGCGAAGATGCGCGAGATCATTCCGCGCCAGATGTACGACGTGGCGATCCAGGCCGCGATCGGCGCGCACATCGTCGCGCGCGAGAACATCAAGGCACTCCGCAAGAACGTGCTCGCGAAGTGCTACGGCGGCGACATCACGCGAAAGAAGAAACTGCTCGAGAAGCAGAAAGAAGGTAAGAAACGCATGAAGCAGGTGGGTTCGGTCGAGATCCCGCAGGAAGCGTTCCTCGCGATCTTGCGCGTCGAAGACAAATAACAGGACTGATCCTTTTATGAATTTTGCGCTGATTCTTTTTGTGCTCGTCGTCGTGACGGGCGTAGCGTGGGTGTTGGACAAACTGGTGTTCCTGCCGCGGCGACGCAAGGCGGCCGATGCGGCGATCGAGGAGTTCGATCGCCAGCAGTCGCGCATCGACAAGCGTTTCGCGGACGAAAACGCGGGGCAGACGCGTTCGAAGCTGCGCGACGAAAAGCTGCGCCAGCCGTGGTGGCTCGAGTACACCGCGAGCTTCTTCCCGGTGATCCTGGCCGTATTCGTCGTGCGTTCGTTCGTCGTCGAGCCGTTCAAGATCCCGTCGGGCTCGATGGTGCCGACGCTGCTGGTCGGCGACTTCATCCTCGTCAACAAGTTCGAATACGGCCTGCGCATGCCGATCACGAACACGAAGATCACGCAGGGCAGCCCGCTGTCGCGCGGCGACGTCGTCGTGTTCCGTTATCCGAAGGACGAGTCGGTCGACTACATCAAGCGCGTGATCGGCCTGCCGGGCGACACGGTCGCATACCAGGACAAGCAACTGACGATCAACGGCCAGCCGGTGCCCGAAACGCCGTTGCCGGATTTCTTCGACGACGAGCGCCAGAACTACGCAAAGCAGTTCGAGGAAACGATCGGCAACAAGAAGAACGCGATCCTCAACAATCCTGCCGTGCCGCCGTTCGTGATGGGCGCCTACGATTATCCGTATCGCGACAACTGCACGTACAACAGCCGCGGCGTGATCTGCAAGGTGCCGCCGGGCCACTACTTCATGATGGGCGACAACCGCGACAACAGCGCCGACAGCCGCTACTGGGGTTTCGTGCCGGACAACAACATCGTCGGCCGCGCGTTCTTCATCTGGATGAACTTCGGCGACCTGAAGCGCATCGGTTCCTTCAACTGATCGCGTTCGACTCGCACGCAATACGCGACGCACGGGCCGCGTCGCGTATTGCCGAACTACTTTAAGAACCGGCGGTAACACCGCCTCGTCACGCCTTTTCGCGTCCGGCCGTGCCGTTTCGGCCCGACCGGCGCCCGCGTTATACTCCTGCACATGCCCCTATCCCAGTTGGAAAGCCGGCTGCGCTACGAATTTCGCAATGCGGAATTATTGCGCCAGGCTTTGACCCATCGTAGTCACAGTGCCACGCACAATGAACGGCTCGAGTTTCTCGGCGATTCCGTTCTGAATTGCGCGGTGGCCGCCCTTTTGTTCCAGCGTTTCAGCAAGCTGGACGAAGGCGACCTGTCGCGCGTGCGCGCCAACCTCGTCAAGCAGCAGTCGCTCTACGAAATCGCTCAGGCCCTTAATATTTCGGAAGGGCTGCGGCTGGGCGAGGGCGAATTGCGCAGCGGCGGCTTCCGTCGCCCGTCGATCCTCGCGGACGCGTTCGAAGCCATCATCGGGGCCGTATTCCTCGATGGCGGCTTCGAAGCCGCCCAAGGGGTCATCAAACGCCTCTATATCCCGATTCTCGACCACATCGATCCGCGCACGCTCGGCAAGGATGCGAAGACGCTGCTGCAGGAGTACCTGCAGGGGCACAAGATCGCGCTTCCGACCTATACGGTCGTCGCGACTCATGGTGCGGCGCACAATCAGCAGTTCGAGGTCGAGTGCACGGTGCCGAAGCTCGACGTGAAGGTGTCGGGCTCCGGCGCGAGCCGGCGGGCGGCCGAGCAGGCTGCCGCGAAGAAGGCGCTCGACGAGGTGCTGGCGGCCGCGCCGATGCTGGCCGCGAAGCCGAAGCGTTCGAAGAACGCACGCGGGTCGAAGCACGTCGAGCCTGAAATCGTGCCGGGCGTGAAGGGCGTGCAGGAAGCACTCGACCTGCGTTCGCCGGAACGAAAGGAGCGTGCGACGACGCGCGACGCAAAGGCGCCTGCTGCCGGGTCGGCAGCGACCGACGCCGGCGCACACACGACCGAGCGGCCGACGCAGGCGCCGATGGCCGCGATTCGCGCGGCGCATGTGGAAACGGCCACGGACAAGGCCGACCGGCCCCCGAAGCCGATGGCCGACAAGCCGGCCGACAAGGCGTCTGAGAAGCCGTCGGATCGCAACGAAGCCGGTTCGCGCGCGACGGACAAGCACGCGGAAGGCGCACCCCGTGCAGCCGACAAGCAGGCGGGCCAGGCGGCCGATCCGGCCGCGTCCACCGACAAGCCCGCCGCCGGTTCGGACGCCGCTTCGCGTGCAACGTCGCGCGCCCGCGACGCCGCGGCGCCCGGCACCGAGACGCCGCAGGGTGGCGCAAGCCTCGCTGCCGCGCAGGCGCGCGTGGCCGATGCCGACCACTGAATTGCCCCTCGATCGTGCCGCGCGCCGCGCGGCCGTTTCCGAACCTGTCTCCCAAACGATATGAACACTCCCGCTCCTACCGGTTTCCGTTGCGGCATGATCGCGATCGTGGGCCGCCCGAACGTCGGCAAGTCGACGTTGATGAACGCACTCGTCGGCCAGAAGATCAGCATCACGTCGCGCAAGGCGCAAACGACCCGCCATCGCATCACCGGCATCAACACGTTCGACGACGCGCAATTCGTGTTCGTCGACACGCCGGGCTTTCAGACGCGTCACAGCACGGCGCTGAACCGCTCGCTGAACCGCGCGGTCACGTCGACGCTCACGTCGGTCGACGTGATCCTGTTCGTGATCGAGGCCGGCCGCTTCGGGCCCGACGATCAGAAGGTGCTCGACCTGATCCCGCCCGGCATGCCGACGCTGCTGATCGCGAACAAGATCGATCGTGTGTCCGACAAGGCGACGCTGTTCCCGTTCATGCAACAGATGAGCGGGCTGCGCGAATTCACCGAACTCGTGCCGCTGTCGGCACAGCGGCCGGAAGACATCAAGCGCCTGCTGGACACCATCAAGCCGTACCTGCCGGAAGGCGAGCCGATCTACGGCGAGGACGAACTGACCGACCGCAGCTCGCGCTTCCTTGCGGCCGAAATCCTGCGCGAGAAGGTATTCCGCTGGACCGGCGACGAACTGCCCTACACGAGCACCGTGCTGATCGACAAGTTCGAGGAGGAAGGGCGCCTGAAGCGTATCTTCGCGACGATCCTCGTCGAGCGCGATTCGCACAAGGCGATGGTGATCGGCAAGAAGGGCGAGAAGCTCAAGCAGATCAGCACCGAGGCGCGGATGGACATGGAGAAGCTGTTCGACGGCCCCGTGTATCTCGAGACCTTCGTGAAGGTGAAGAGCGGGTGGGCCGACAACGAGGCGGGGCTGCGCGCCTATGGGTACGAATGACGCGCTGACGTCGACCGAAGACGCGGTGACCGCCGGCGCGAACGACGCGCCGTTGCCGGCACCGCCCGAACCGCCGCGTCGCAAGGCGCGGCGCGCGACGTCTCGCACGTCCGATTTCCGCGTCGCCGAGCAGCCGGCGTTCGTGCTGCACAGCTATCCGTATCGGGAAACGAGCCTGATCATCGACGTGCTCACGCGCGATCACGGCCGCCTCGCGCTCGTCGCGAAGGGCGCGAAGCGCCCGCACTCCGCGCTGCGCGGCGTGCTGCAGACGTTCCAGCCGCTACTGCTGTCCTGGTCGGGCAAATCCGAAGTACGCACGCTGACGGGTGCCGAGTGGGTCGGCGGGATGCTCCCGCTCGGCGGCGACGGGCTGCTGTGCGGCTTCTACGCGAACGAGCTGCTCGTGAAATTCTGCGCGCGCGAGGATCCGCAGCCGCCGCTCTTCAATCACTACGTGCTGACCCTCACGCGCCTTGCGCACGGCGAGCCTGCGGTGCAGGTGCTGCGTTCGTTCGAGCGCGTGCTGCTGCGCGAGACCGGCTATGCGATGGCGCTGAACCGCACGGTCGCGCGCCGTGCGGTCGAGCCGGATCGCCGCTATGTGTTCGATCCGGAGCGCGGCGTGCGCAATGCGGACGACGACGTTCCGTCGCACTGGCCGGTGATTACCGGACAGACGTTGCTCGACATGGAGCAGGACGATTACCATCGAGCCCAGACGGTCGCGCAAAGCAAGACGCTGATGCGCTTCCTGCTGAACACCTATCTCGGCGGTACGCCGCTTGCCACGCGTCAGATCCTGATCGACCTGCAAAACCTATGAGTTTCTTCCTGACAACGCCCACCGCCATCGACCTCGGCGTGAACATCGACCACGTCGCGACGCTGCGCAACGCGCGCGGCACGTCCTATCCCGATCCGATCCGCGCGGCGCTCGCCGCCGAAGAGGCCGGTGCGGACGCGATCACGCTGCATCTGCGCGAGGACCGCCGCCACATCGTCGACGCCGACGTGCGCAAGCTGCGCCCTCTGCTGAAGACGCGGATGAACCTCGAATGCGCGGTGACGGCCGAGATGCTCGACATCGCATGCGAAGTGCGTCCGCACGACGCGTGCCTCGTGCCGGAGAAGCGGGAGGAACTGACGACCGAAGGCGGTCTCGACGTTGCCGGCCGCTTCGAGGCCGTGCGTGCGGCATGCAGGCAGCTCGCCGACGCCGGCGTGCGCGTGTCGCTGTTCATCGATCCGGACGAGACGCAGATCCGTGCCGCGCACGAAGCCGGCGCGCCGGTGGTCGAGCTGCATACCGGCCGCTACGCCGATGCGCACGACGAGGCCGAGCAGCAGCGCGAATACGAGCGCATCGTCGCCGGCGTGCAGGCCGGCGCGCAACTGGGTCTCAAGGTCAACGCCGGCCACGGGCTGCATTACACGAACGTGCAGCAGATCGCCGCGATCGACGGCATCGTCGAACTGAACATCGGCCACGCGATCGTCGCGCACGCGATCTTCGCAGGCTGGGACAACGCGGTGCGCGAGATGAAGGCGATCATGGTCGCCGCACGCGTCGCCGCGCTGCACGGCGGCGCGCGCTGACGATGCGTTGCGTGCGCGCGCGCTTCGCTCGCCGCCCGGCATCGTCCGCGCATCACGGCGGGCGTTGAGATGGCGATCTACGGCATCGGCACCGACATCGTCCAGGTGAGCCGCATCGCGGCCGTGCTCGAGCGCACGGGCGGCCGGTTTGCCGAGAAGGTGCTGGGCCCCGACGAGCTGCGCGTGTTCCAGGCTCGCCGTGCGCGCTCGGAGGCGCGCGGCATCGCGTTTCTCGCGACGCGCTTTTCCGCGAAGGAAGCGTTCTCGAAGGCGATCGGGCTCGGCATGCACTGGCCGATGACGTGGCGCGCGCTGCAGACGCTCAACCAGCGCAGCGGCGAGCCGTACGTAGTCGCTTCGGGCGAGCTGGCCGACTGGCTTGCCGCGCGTGGCATCACGGCGCGCGTGACGGTCAGCGACGAACGCGATTACGCGGTGTCGTTCGTGGTCGCCGAAACGGACGCCGCGCCTGGCACTACACCTGCACCTGCATCTGTTTCCCGAACCCCCTCCTGACGGAATTCCGATTCGATGAAAACGACTCCCGGCCCGGTCATGCTCGACGTCGTCGGCACGACCCTGTCGCGCGACGATGCGCGGCGCCTCGCGCATCCGAATACCGGCGGCGTGATCCTGTTCGCGCGGCACTTCCAGAATCGTGCGCAACTGACGGCGCTGACCGACTCGATCCGCGCGGTGCGCGAAGACATCCTGATCGCCGTCGATCACGAAGGCGGCCGCGTGCAGCGGTTCCGCACCGACGGCTTCACGGTGCTGCCCGCGATGCGTCGCCTCGGCGAACTGTGGGACCGCGACGTGCTGCTCGCGACGAAGGTCGCGACCGCCGTCGGCTACATCCTGGCCGCCGAACTGCGTGCCTGCGGGATCGACATGAGCTTTACGCCGGTGCTCGATCTCGACTACGGGCACTCGAAGGTGATCGGCGATCGCGCGTTCCATCGCGACCCGCGCGTCGTCACGCTGCTCGCGAAGAGCCTGAACCACGGTTTGTCGCTCGCGGGCATGGCGAACTGCGGCAAGCATTTCCCGGGGCACGGCTTCGCGGAAGCCGATTCGCACGTCGCACTGCCGACCGACGACCGGCCGCTCGACGCGATCCTCAAGCAGGACGTCGCCCCGTACGACTGGCTCGGCCTGTCACTCTCCGCGGTGATCCCCGCGCACGTGATCTACACGCAGGTCGACAAGCGGCCCGCGGGCTTCTCGCGCGTGTGGCTGCAGGACATCCTGCGCGGGCAGCTCGGCTTCACGGGCGCGATCTTCAGCGACGACCTGTCGATGGAGGCGGCACGCGAAGGCGGCACGCTCACGCAGGCGGCTGACGCAGCGCTCGCCGCCGGCTGTGACATGGTGCTCGTCTGCAACCAGCCGGACGCGGCCGAGGTCGTGCTGAACGGGCTGAAGGCCCAGGCGTCGGCCGAGTCGGTGCGGCGCATCAAGCGGATGCGGGCGCGCGGCAAGCCGCTCAAGTGGGACAAGCTGATCGCGCAACCCGAGTATCTGCAGGCGCAGGCGCTGCTGAGCAGCGCGCTGGCGTAAGCGGAGAAGGGCGGCGTGATGTCGTCTTTCCCGTTGTCGAAAGCAAAAAGCCGCGCAGAAGCGCGGCTTTTTGCTTTTCCATCGAGGCGGGGCGAGGCGCAAGGCGACATGGCTTTACGCAACTAACCGTTAACTCCCGCCCGCGCCCCGAACAACTGCGGCGCGGTCAGTTGACCTTCATCCGCTGCAGCTTGTTGTACAGCGTCTTGGGGCTGATGCCGAGCAGCGTCGCCGCCCGATGGCGCGTGCCGCCGACCGCGTCGAGCGTCGCGCGGATCAGCAGGTCCTCGACGTCGGACAGCGGGGTGCCGACCTTGATCTGCACGCTGCTGCCGTTCAGCGCGCCGCCAGCCGCGAAGCTCACTTCGCCCGCGCGCAGCGTTTCGATGAAATCGCCGGACGCGTCATAGGCGAAACGCACGCGCTCCTGCAATTCGCGCACGTTGCCGGGCCATTCGTAGGACAGGCATTCGCGCACGAAGCCCGGTGCCGCGCGCTTGTCGGTCGTGCTGCGACCGGTGGCGCTCGCTTCGCGGTTGAGTTCGTCGATAAGCGCGTCCGCGATGGCGAGCGCATCACCCTCGCGCTCGCGCAGCGGCGGCATCGTGATCGACGCCGCATCGAGACGCAGCCACAGATCCTCGCGCAGCGTGCCGTTCGCGACCGCCTCGCGGGCCGGGCGGCGCGTGGCCGCGATCAGCCGGAAGTCGCTCGCGATCGAACTCGTGCCGCCGATCCGCATGAAGTTCTGCGAGTCGAGCGCATGCAGCAGCGCCTCCTGCAGCACGAGCGGCAGTGCGGTGATCTCGTCGAGGAACAGCGTGCCGCCGCCGGCCTGTTCGAACAGGCCCGATTCGCGCCGCTCGGCGCCGTCGAACGCGCCGCGTTCATGGCCGAACAGCACGCTGTCGAGCGACGCGCCGTGACGCCCGGCATGCGCGATCGTGCGGCAGTCGAACGACACGAACGGCCCCTTGCGGCGCCGGCTCAGTTCGTGCAGCGTGCGCGCGGTCAGCTTCTTGCCCGTGCCGGCTTCGCCGGTGAACAGCACGGCCGTTTCGGTGCCGGCGTTGTGCTCGATCATGTCGTACACGTGCTGCATCGCCTCGCTGCGGCCCACCAGAGCGCCGAAACGGCCCAGGTGGCGCAGCGACGCGCGCAGCGTCCGCACTTCGTCGATCAGTTCGTAGGGACGCGGAATCCGGGCCAGCAGGCTGCGCAGGCGCGGAATGTTGATCGGCTTCAGCAAGTAGTCCCAGATGCCGTGACGCAGGCCTTCGATCGCGCTCTCGACCGTCGCGTTGCCCGTCAGCACGATCACCGGCAGCGAACCGTTCGGCTGCTGCTGCGGCAGATGCTGGAGCAGGTCAAATCCGCTGCCGTCCGGCAGGTTCAGATCGACCAGGACGACATCGGGAATCGAGCGGCCGAGCGCCGTGCGTGCCTCGGCGAGCGACGTGGCCGTGTCGACCGAGAAGCCGTCCGCGGCGAGCAGCGCGGTCAGGCCGGACAGACTGTTGGGATCGTCTTCGACAATCAGGGCGTGTGGCATGGTGGACGCGAGTCGAGTCAAGAGAGGCGGGCTGTCGGCTGTCGAGCCGGCCGCAGCCGCATGTCAGATTAAAAACTGATTTTATGCCCCGCTGAACGCCTGACGTACATTATTTCTTTGTCGCTATAAAACAGTTACCGATGATACAAATTGAATACCTTTAGTGCTGGATTTTGTATTATCGATGGTGCCGACGCACCGGTGCTGTTGGCGGCAGGCAAACAAAAAGCGCCCCGAAGGGCGCTTTGTCCGATCCGGAAATCGCGAGCGATTACGCGCGGCTGCGATATTCGTTCGTGCGCGTATCGATTTCGATCTTGTCGCCGGTACTGCAGAACAGCGGCACTTGCAGTTCGAAGCCCGTCGCGAGCTTGGCGTTCTTCAACACCTTGCCCGACGACGTGTCGCCCTTGACGGCCGGTTCCGTGTAGGTGATCTCGCGAACCAGGATCGTCGGCAGTTCGACCGAGATCGCCTTCTCGTTGTAGAACACGACTTCGCAAGCCATGCCGTCTTCGAGGTAGTTCAGCGCTTCGCCCATCATTTCCGCTTCGACTTCGTACTGGTTGTAGTCGGCGTCCATGAACACGTACATCGGATCGGCGAAGTACGAGTACGTTACTTCCTTGCGGTCGAGCACGACGACGTCGAACTTGTCGTCAGCCTTGTAGACCGATTCCTGGCCTGCGTTCGTCAGCAGGTTCTTCATCTTCATCTTGACGACGGCGGCGTTACGGCCCGACTTGTTGTATTCCGTCTTTGCGATGACCCATGCGTCGCTGCCGATCTGCACGACGTTGCCTACGCGGAGTTCCTGTGCGGTCTTCATAAAAAACTGTCCTGATCCAATCAAATAAATAGGTGCCTGAGCGTTGCACAACGGCTGACGGCGCAAGCGGGGGCGTTCCGGTGGGTGCCAAGAGCCCCAAAACGCGAGCGCTTGCGTGGTCAGCCGTCGGATAACCGCTTATTTTAACTGAGATTTTGCGTATTCCGCCAGCTTTCCGGCGAGATCGCCGACGCCCGCCAGCGCGTCGGCCCAGCATGCCGCGTTGGCGTCCAGCGCGGCACGGTGTTGCAGCAAATCGGCCCAATCGGGCGTGCCGCCGCCGTTCCATGCGTGCCAGAAGCGCTCGAGCGCGGCGCGCGGCGCGTCGGCGAGGCCGGCCGACAGGTGCGCGAGCGCGGCGTCGAGCTTCGGCAGGTGCGCGTCGTCGGCCTGCGGGTAGATGTGCCACACGAACGGTTTGCGCGCCCATTGCGCGCGAACGAACGAGTCCTCGCCGCGCACGAAGTTGATGTCGGACACCCACAGCAGCGGGTCATAGTCCGCCTGCGGGACGAACGCGAGCCCGTAAGCGGTCAGGTTGCCGGCGGCCGCGCGCGCGCCGGCGACGAACGATTCGACCCCGAAGAAACGCGCGACGGCCGGCGATACGCGGCCGGCAGGCACGAGCGCGACGACGTGCGACGGGCCGTCGCGCCACTGCGCGAGCAGCGCATCGACGGCCGGATTTTCATAGGCGAAGAGGCTGACGACGGTCGTGCCCGGCGCCGGCGGCGCGTCGCCGGTCGCCTGCCGCCACCAGGCGGCGCGCGCTGCCGTGTCGGCTTCGAAGGCCGCGCGGCGCGCGTCGAGGTCGCGTTCCTTCAGCACGCCGCCCGTGCCGGCCGATAGTCCCGGGAAGAAGAACGTCTTCAGCAGCGGGTACCGCGGATGGGGCGACGGCCGCAGATGGAAATCGGCGACCCAGTCCTCGGCGCTCAGGTATTCGAGATTGATCCACACGGGGCGGCGCGCGCGGCGCGCCATCGCCGCGAGATACGCGCCGGGCAGCTCGCACGCGAACGCCTCGATCACGACGTCGGCGATCTCCAGCGCGTCGCCGGCTTCCGCATGCCAGTGTTCGATCACGATGGCGTCGAGCGTCTGCCGTCCGGCATCGGGATCGACCCCCGGCAGCAGACGCGCGAACGTGCGCAGATCGTCGACGAACAGGCGCACCTGCCAGCCGTGCTCGTGTGCGAGCTGGCGCGCGAGGCGCCAGCACACGCCGATGTCGCCGAAGTTGTCGATCACGGTGCAGAAGAGGTCGCACGCGATCGGTTCGTCGGGTGCGAGCGGCGCAGGGGAGGCGGGGGTGGTGCGGGGCATCGAAGCGGACCGGTGAATGCTCTAAACTGGCGATTCTAATGGACCCGTTCCGCGCCACAAGGCACCCGGATCACGCATGACATCCCCAGAAGCCGCCGACATCCCGTTCGAACCCAAGAAGATCCTCGCGCAGTTGCCGCACATGCCGGGCGTCTACCGCTACTACGACACGGCGGGCGCCGTACTTTACGTAGGCAAGGCGCGCGACCTGAAGAAGCGCGTATCCAGCTATTTCACGAAGACGCAGCTGTCGCCGCGCATCGCGATGATGGTCACGCGCATCGCACGCATCGAGACGACCGTCACGCGCTCGGAGGCCGAGGCGCTGCTGCTCGAGAACAATCTGATCAAGGCGCTCACGCCGCGCTACAACATCCTGTTTCGCGACGACAAGTCGTATCCGTACCTGAAGCTCACCGCGCACCGCTTTCCGCGCATGGCTTACTACCGCGGCTCGGTCGACAAGCAGAACCAGTACTTCGGGCCGTTCCCGAGCGCATGGGCCGTGCGCGAGAGCATCCAGATTCTGCAGCGCGTGTTCCAGCTGCGCACCTGCGAGGATTCGGTCTTCAACAACCGCACGCGTCCATGCCTGCTGCATCAGATCGGGCGCTGCACGGCGCCGTGCGTCGGCGCGATTTCCGAGGACGGCTACGCGATTGACGTGTCGAATGCCGCGCGGTTTCTGCTCGGTCGGCAGTCGGAAGTGATGAAGGAGCTCGAGCAGAAGATGCACGCGTTCGCGGCCGAGCTGAAGTTCGAGCAGGCGGCCGCCGTGCGCAACCAGATGAGCTCGCTCGCGACGGTGCTGCACCAGCAGGCGATCGAGGTCGGCAGCGACAGCGACGTCGACATCCTGGCGGTCGTCGCGCAGGGCGGGCGCGTGTGCGTGAACCTGGCGATGGTGCGCGGCGGCCGGCATCTCGGCGACAAGGCGTATTTCCCGACGCACGTCGAAAGCGCGCTGACGCTTGCCGAAGGCGGGCTCGGCGACGAAGCCGAGGCGGCGGACGCAGCCGACGAAACTGCCACGGCATTGCCCGAGGCGCCCGAGGAAGACGCTGCCGCCGCGCGTGACGCGGGGGCGTCGGTGGAGGCCGAGGTGCTCGATGCGTTCATCGCGCAGCACTATCTCGGCAATCGCGTGCCGCCCGTGCTGGTCGTGAGCCACGCGCCCGCGAGCCGCGACCTGCTCGACTTGCTGTCCGAGCAGGCCGGTCACAAGGTCTCGCTGGTGCGGCAGCCGCAGGGGCAGCGGCGCGCGTGGCTGTCGATGGCCGAGCAGAACGCGCAGATTGCGCTCGCACGGTTGCTGTCCGAGCAGGGCTCGCAGCAGGCCCGCACGCGCGCGCTCGCGGAGACGCTCAGCTTCGAAGGTGACGATCTCGCCACGCTGCGGATCGAATGTTTCGACATCAGCCACACGATGGGCGAGGCGACGCAGGCGTCGTGCGTCGTATATCACCATCACAAGATGCAATCGGGCGAGTACCGTCGCTACAACATCACCGGGATCACGCCGGGCGACGATTACGCGGCCATGCGGCAGGTGCTGACGCGCCGCTACGAGAAGATGGTCGAGCAGGCCGCGCAGGCGGCGGCCGCCGACGACGCGGCCGGCATCGACGGCGAATCGACGCGCAAGGCCGAGGCATCGAGCCTGCTGCCGAACATCGTGCTGATCGACGGCGGCAAGGGGCAGGTCGAGATTGCGCGACAGGTGTTCACCGAACTCGGGCTCGACACGTCAATGCTGGTCGGCGTCGCGAAGGGCGAAGGGCGCAAGGTCGGCCTCGAGACGCTCGTGTTCGCGGACGGCCGCACGCCGCTCGAACTCGGCAAGGAGAGTGCCGCGCTGATGCTCGTCGCGCAGATCCGCGACGAGGCGCATCGTTTTGCGATCACCGGAATGCGCGCGAAGCGGGCGAAGGCGCGCCAGACCTCGCGGCTCGAGGAGCTCGAAGGAATCGGCGCGAAACGCCGGCAGCGACTGCTCGCGCGGTTCGGCGGGCTGCGCGGCGTGGTCGCCGCGAGCGTCGAGGAACTGGCGAGCGTCGAAGGTATCTCGCACGCACTCGCCGAGCAGATCTACAAACAGCTTCACTGAAGCGGCCGTGCGGCCGGCGGCTCCTGCGCGCGATCTCGCGTTCTTGTGGCAGGCCGGTCGACACGGCACAATTGCAAATCCTTTACTGACCCGCCTGCCATGCCGTTCAATTTCCCGATTTTCCTGACGTGGGTACGGATCGTGCTGATCCCGCTCGTCGTCGGCGTGTTCTATCTGCCGGACACGGTGATGGGCGGCGCGCACCGCAACCTCGCGGCGGCGGCGATCTTCATTCTCGCCGCGCTGACCGACTGGTTCGACGGGTTTCTCGCCCGCAAGTGGAACCAGACGTCGTCGTTCGGCGCGTTCCTCGATCCGGTTGCTGACAAGCTGATGGTGACCGCCGCGCTGCTGATCCTCGTGCAGATTTCGCGGGTCGATGCGGCGATCGCGCTCGTGATCGTCGGCCGCGAGATCGCGATCTCGGCGCTACGCGAATGGATGGCACAGATCGGCGCGTCGAAGAGCGTCGCGGTCAACCAGCTCGGCAAGTTCAAGACCGCGTGCCAGATGGTCGCGATCCCGATGCTGCTGTACTACGGCCCGCTGCCGCTCGGCATCGCGACGATCGACACGCGCGTGTGGGGCGAGTGGCTGATGTATCTCGCGGCGGTGCTGACGATCTGGTCGATGCTGTACTACATGAAGCTTGCATGGCCGCAGATTCGCGAGCGCGGCGGCGCGTGATCGGCCCCGCATGGTCGATTGCGCAGGTTTTTGGAAAAAGGGCTGGAAAAGCCCTTGACACACGAATGTGCCTTCGACATAATCTCGCTTCTCCGCTGCACGACGAAGTAAGTGTGTGACGGGGAAGCAGTAGCGTATCAATACGCGGGAGTAGCTCAGTTGGTAGAGCGCAACCTTGCCAAGGTTGAGGTCGCGAGTTCGAGACTCGTCTCCCGCTCCAGATTTTTTCTGGCAGCGTGTTGTACGGCAAAGCGCTGCAGATGCAGGACACATGCGGGAGTAGCTCAGTTGGTAGAGCGCAACCTTGCCAAGGTTGAGGTCGCGAGTTCGAGACTCGTCTCCCGCTCCAGATTTTTCTGGCAGCGTGTGGTACGGCAAAGCGCTGCAGATGCAGGACAATGCGGGAGTAGCTCAGTTGGTAGAGCGCAACCTTGCCAAGGTTGAGGTCGCGAGTTCGAGACTCGTCTCCCGCTCCAAGTAATGGGGAAGCCACGCTTCCCTTTTTATTTGATGGACTGATGGTCCTCGAATAAAAAATCTGTCGCTTGCCTCCACGGCATCCGGACAGTCCGCTTTTGGCGCGATAGCAAAGCGGTTATGCAGCGGCCTGCAAAGCCGTTTAGGCCGGTTCGACTCCGGCTCGCGCCTCCAAGTAAGAAAAGAAAAAGCCCCGCTTCGGCGGGGCTTTTCTTTTTTCCGCGCCTCATTCGCGCATCTATTCCGCCGGATACGTCAGCGTCACCAACTCGCACTTCGACGTGCTCTTGCCGTCGTAGTCGTAAATCGCGAGCAGATGCTGGCCCTTGCTGTTCAGTATCGGCAGTGTGATCGTCCGCCGATTCGGGTTGCCGCCGCCGGCGGGTTCGTCCGACACCTGTTTACGGATTTCCGATTCGAGGTCCGACGGCGTGTTGATGCCGTTCTCCGGCCCGCGGCTGCGCACCCGGCTGTAGAAATGAAAACCGTTGTCGGTCCAGCCGCGCGGCAGCATGTTGCGCCACTGGTTGTTGGTGACTTCCTTCCACAGCAGATCGGTGTTGCCGCTCAACGCGAACGGCGTCGGACACGCGCCGGCCGCGAAAGCTTGTCCGCAGAAAAGCGGGAGGGCGGCAAGCGACCACGCAACGCGTCGGGCCGCGCGGCGCGCGAGGCCGGCATCGCGCCGCGATCCGGCAAGGTGCGACAGGACAGGGGGCGTTTTCATACGGCATTCTCCGGGTGATGGATCGGTACGCGGCCGTGCTGCGACCGCTGGGGAATACCGTATCGCTACCGTTCTCGCAGAAGAATGCGGCGAACGTCACACGTGCGGTCACGGGGCAAAGGGGCGAGGCCTCGGCCCGGGAAGGCCCGGAGGAGGGGCGACAACGCGCTCCGGTGGGGAGGGGGCGATCGCGCGTTGTCGCGGGCGAAGCGATGGGCGTGCTGCGGGCCGTCCATACCGGCCGCGTCATCATGAGCATGCCGAACGTTCGGCGATGCCGGTCAGCCGTCGACCGGCCGTGCCGGCGTGTCGAGCCTCAGCTGATAGAACGCCGCATCGAGCCAGCGGCCGAACTTGAAGCCCGCTTCGGTGATCGTGCCCGAGTGCGCGAAGCCGAGCCGCGTATGCAGCGCGACGCTGCCGCTGTTGGTGGCGTCGATGCAGCCGACCAGCAAATGCACGTCAGCTTCGCGCGCACGCCGGATCAACTCGCGCAGCAGCAATTCGCCGAGCCCGCGGCCGCGATGGTCGCGGTGGACGTAGACGCTGTGCTCGACCGTGTACTTGAACGCCGGGAACGCGCGGAACGTCCCCCAGCTCGCGAAGCCGACCAGCGTGCCCGATTCGTCGACCGCGCCGACGACCGGAAACCCGCCGGCGCGCTTCGTCGCGAACCAGGTGACCATCGCTTCGAGTGGGCGAGGCTGGTAGTCGTACAGCGCGGTGGAGTTCAAGATCGCATCGTTCAGGATCTCGAGAATGGCCTCGGCATGCTCGGCCTCGTTGCAATCGATCAGGCGCACGTCGTCGCGCGGTGTCGGGGAATTCATACGGGCTCCTGCGCCTGTCGGCCTTGAACGGATGACACATTCCGCGCGCCGATGGCGGCGGGGGCATCGCAGATCGCGACGACATAGCGCGCGACGTGCGACGACGGGTTGCTGAACACCAGCGGCTGATCGACGCGCATGGCCAGACAGTCGCCTTCGTGTAGTTTGTGAAGCTGGTCGCCGAATGTGACGTCGATGCACCCGCGGACGACCCACACCTGTTGATGCAGCGCGCTTTCGCGCCCGCCGGAGTCGTACGCGACGCGCGCGCCGGGCGGGAAATCGACCTCGACGAGCTGGATCGGCGACGGCCATCCGGGCGGCGACAGATTGCGCCGCACGTACCCGGATGCCGGATCGCGCCATTCCGCCTGCTGTGCGCGCCGCACCAGCGGCTGCGCGGGTGCGTCGTCGCGATCGCCGGCGAACAGCCCGGCCAGCGACACGCCCAGACCGGCCGCGAGCTTGTCGAGCACGACGGCCGTCGGGCTCGCCGACGCACGCTCGATGAGCGAAATCATCGAACGGCTGACGCCGGAACGCGCGGCGAGCGCATCCAGCGTGTAGCCTCGCAGCGTGCGCAGGTCGCGCACGCGTCGGGCAATGCGTTCGTTGATGCCGGTGTCGTCAGCGGGGGCAGCGGTTGATTCTTGCATGATGGATTTATTGTCCAGCAAGCTGGAATTTGATGTCAACGGGATTCCTGCCGTCGCGGGTCGACGATTCGCTGTCGGTCGCGTGCTTGCCGGACGACCCGGGGGAGCGTAATATACGAAACGGCTATATTTCGTTTAATTAGAGACATATGGGAATCATCAAGATATCCGAGCACATGCACGAACGGCTGCGCTCGACCAGCACCGCGCTGAGCCGTTCGATCAATGCACAGGCGGAGCACTGGCTGCGCGTCGGGATGCTGGCGGAGCTCAATCCGTCACTGTCCTACGGCGATATTTGCCGGATGCTGATCGAGACCGAAGCGCGCGGCGGCGATGCCGGGCCGACAGAGTCGGTCGCCCACGGCATCGAGCAGGTGGCGTGATGGCGAGACGCGAAATCCCGATCCGCGGTGCCGCGGAAATCGCCAGGTCGCGCGAGGCCGCGAAGCTCGCGTCCCAGGTGCTGACGATGATCACCGAGCACGTGAAGCCGGGCGTCACCACCGACGAGCTGGATGCGCGCTGCCGTGAATACATCGTTGACGAGCTCCGCGCGATCCCGGCGAACATCGGCTACCACGGGTATCCGAAAACCCTGTGCACGTCGGTCAATCACGTGGTCTGTCACGGCACTCCGTCGTCGCGGCCGATGCGCGACGGCGACATCGTGAATCTCGACATCGCGGTGATCAAGGACGGCTGGTTCGGCGACACGAGCCGCATGTACTTCGTCGGCGAGCCGGGCGAACTGGCGCGGCGCCTCGTCGCGACGACCTACGAGGCGATGCATGCGGGCATCCGCGCGGTTCGTCCGGGCGCGACGCTCGGCGACGTCGGCTACGCGATCCAGCAGGTCGCACATCGAGAAGGGTTCAGCGTGGTCCGCGAGTATTGCGGGCACGGGATCGGCGACGTATATCACGACGAGCCTCAGGTGCTGCACTACGGCCGCCCGGGTACCGGCGTGCCGCTGCGGCCGGGGATGATCTTCACGATCGAGCCGATGCTGAACGCGGGCAAGCGCGATACGCGCGTGCTGGCCGACGGCTGGACGGTCGTCACCAAGGACCATTCGCTGTCCGCCCAATGGGAGCACATGGTCGTCGTGACGGAGCAGGGCTTCGAGATCCTGTCGGACGACGTGAAGCCGCCGGCATTCGCGGCGCTGTCCGGCACGCACGCGGCCTGACGCGCGGCGTACCGCACGCAGCGGCGCAATGAAAAGGGCCCCGTCATGGGGCCCTTTTCATTTGGAGTCGCGCGGCGCGATCAGCAGAGGATCGTCTCCACCGCCGCGACCCGCAGCGCCACGCGGCTCAACCGGGGCTCAACCGCGCGCCTTCTGCCATGCGTGCTCGACGAATACGCGGCACAGCGCTTCCATTCCGTTGCGGTCCTCGTCATCGAAACGTGCGGCAACGGGGCTGTCGACGTCCCACACGCCGATCAGCGTGCCGTCGGCGGCCACCAGCGGCACGACGATTTCCGATTCCGACGCGGCATCGCAGGCGATATGGCCGGGGAATTCGTGCACGTCGCGCACGACCTGCGTCTCGCGGGTCTGCGCGGCCGTGCCGCACACGCCCTTGCCGAGCGCGATCCGCACGCACGCGGGCTTGCCCTGGAACGGGCCGACCACGAGTTCAGTCCCGTCGAAGAAATAGAAGCCGGCCCAGTTCAGGCGGTCGAGCGAGTGATAGACGAGCGCGGAGAAGTTCGCGGCGTTCGCGGTCAGGTCGCGTTCCGTTTCGACGAGCGCGCGTGCCTGTTCGACGAGCGTCGCATAGAGTTCGGCCTTGGAGGCGTGAGGGGCGGTGGACAGCGTGAACATGGCTGAAATGCGAAAAGGGTTGTGGGCAGCGGGGTTGTGAAAAGCGTGATGCGCGTCCCGCAGTCTACGGCACGCGCGGCCCGTTTGCAGCGTGTGGTTCGGGGGCGCCGTGGTGAACGCGCAGCGCCGTCGCTCAATCAGGTTCGAGCGCGGCGAACCGCTCGGCCAGGAAATCGAGCAGCGCGCGCACTGCGGGCAGCAGCCCGCGCCGCGACGCGAACACCGCGTGCACGATTTCGCGCCGCGGTGCCCAGTCCGGCAGCACGGTCGCCAGTTCGCCGCGCGCGACTTCGTCGCGCACCATCATCGTTGGCAACTGCACGATGCCGACGCCCGCGACGGCCGCCGCACGCAGTGCGAGCATGCCGCCCGTCACAAGCCGCGGCTGGTGATGGATTTCCGCCTGCGCGCCGTCGGGGCCGCGCAGCCGCCATACGTGCGCGGCCTGCGGCACGCCGTGATCGAGGCTCGGCAAGCGGGTCAGGTCTGCGGGGACGGCCGGCACGCCGCGCTCGCGCAGCAACGCGGGGCTCGCGACGAGACACTGCCCGCGCTCGGCCAGCACGCGCAATGCGAGATCGCTGTCCTCGAGCGGCGGCGGGCGCACGCGAATCGCGACGTCGATCCCTTCGCCGACGACGTCGACGCGCCGGTTGGTCGCTTCGAGATGAATCTCGACGCGCGGGCACGTGACCATGAACGCGGCGATCATCGCGCCGACCAGCGAATCGAGCAGCACGACCGGGCAACTGACCCGCACGATGCCGCGCGGCTCCTCGTGCAGCAGCGCGATCGCCTCGTCGGCGGCGTCCGCTTCGACGAGCATCGCGCGACAATGCGCGTAATAGGTCTGGCCGACGTCGGTGACAGTGAAGCGGCGTGTCGAGCGCTGGATCAGCCGCATTCCGAGCCGCGCTTCAAGCAGCGCGATGCGGCGGCTCAGCTTCGATTTCGGCATGTTCAGCGCGCGTCCGGCCGGCGCGAAGCCGCCGTGCTCGACCACCTGCACGAAGTAATAGAGATCGTTCAGATCCCGTTCGTTATCGTTCATTAAATAGAACGCTGAGTGCGATTTTGGCAGTCTACCGCATCGATCGTTCCACCTCTATATTCCTTCTCAGGATGCGAAACACGTGTTTCGCCGCAATTCGGAGAAGGCAAATGAAGAAGATCCAGGGTGTGTACAGTGCGCCGCGCGGTCATTGGGTCGGCGACGGTTTCCCGGTGCGTTCGATGTTCAGCTATCAGTCTCACGGCGCACATCTGAGCCCGTTCCTGCTGCTCGACTACGCCGGTCCTGCGAACTTCGAGCCGGCTTCGGTGCCGCGCGGGGTGGGGCAGCACCCGCACCGCGGGTTCGAAACGGTGACGATCGTCTATGACGGCGAAGTCGCACACCGCGACTCGACCGGCGCGGGCGGCGTGATCGGCCCGGGCGACGTGCAGTGGATGACGGCTGCGAGCGGGATCCTGCACGAGGAGTTTCACTCGGAAGCGTTCACGAAGCGCGGCGGTCCGCTCGAGATGGTGCAGCTGTGGGTGAATCTGCCCGCCGCCGACAAGATGGGTGCGCCTGGTTATCAGACGCTTCTGAACGCGGACATCCCGGTGGTCGAATTGCCGGACGGCGCAGGTCGCGCGCGGATCATCGCGGGCGAGTTCGACGGGCGGCGCGGCCCGGCCCGTACGCACACGCCGATCGATGTGTGGGACGTGCGGCTTGCAGCAGGCGGCCGTGCTCGGTTCCCGATCGCCGAAGGGCGGACGCTCGCGGTGGTCGTGCTGAGCGGGACATTGCTGGTGAACGGCGAGACGGTCGCCCGCGAAGCGCAGTTCGTGCAACTGAGCCGCGACGGCCGCGACGTCGAGATCGAAGCGAACGGCGATGCCAAGCTGCTGATTCTGAGCGGCGAGCCGATCGATGAGCCGGTCGTCGGTTACGGGCCGTTCGTGATGAACTCGCAAGAGGAAATCCGGACCGCGATCGACGATTTCAACAGCGGCCGCTTCGGCCAGATGCCGGTGTGACGGACAGGCCCCGCGCAATGCGGGGCTTTTTTTCATGCGCGGCGCGGCGGCACGCGTGCCGCGTGCGCTTCGAGGCATAATCATCGGTTGCTGCGCGCCGGCCGGCGCGCTTGATTCAGGACCGACCATGAACGCTTCCGCACCTGCCGCCTCCGTGCGCGCCGACGATCTCGACTGGCACTGGAAATCCTTCGACGCGCTGACGGCGCGTGAACTCTATTCGATCCTCGACGCGCGCAGCGCCGTGTTCGTTGTCGAGCAGAACTGCGTGTATCGCGACATCGACGGTGCGGATCAGGCCGCATGGCACCTGGCCGCGTACGACCCGGCGGGCCGCCTCGCCGGCTATCTGCGCGTGCTGCTGCCGGATGCGCAGCACACTGACGTGCGCATCGGCCGTGTGCTGACGACCGCGCCGTTTCGCGGCGCGGGCCTCGGCAACGCGTTGCTGTCGCGCGCGCTCGAGTTCATCCGCGCGCAGTGGCCGGATGCGCAGGTGAGCCTGCATGCGCAAGCCCATCTGCAGCGCTTCTATGGGGCATTCGGTTTCGCGCCGAGCTCGGACGTGCACGACGAGGACGGCATCCCGCACGTGTGGATGACCAGCGCGCGCGGCTGACGCGCCGCGCGCCGCGCCGTCAGTGGGCGGCGCGAGTCACCGGCGAGTTTTGCGCGTGCCGGGCGGCCGCCCGCTCGTCGACCAGGCGGCCGCGCGCTGACAGTCGCAGCCAGTGCCGCAGCGCGATCAGCGCGCCGATCACGCTCATCATCGAACCCGGGATCCACAGCAGCAGGCCGCCGATCTGCTGATCGCGCAGCGGGCTGAGCCATGTGAATGCGCGTCCGCAGATCGAGTAGATCGGATACAACTCGTGCGGCGTGAAGAAGATCAGCGCACCGAGCGCGATCTGCGGCGGGATCGCCGCGACGACGATCAGGATCCGGCGGCCCGGTGACAGCCGCGCGGGCGGCGCGGGACGCGGATCGACGACGAGCCACCAGAACAGCAGCCCGTCGATTACCATGCTCCAGTTCATCACGCGATACAGGCGCCAGTCGAGCATCGCGATGAAGTGGATCGGCGATAGCAGCCAGAAATAGATCAGCCCGACGAACAGCACGACCGCGACGACCGGATGGAACACCACGTCGAGCGTCGCGCGCATGGGCGCCCACGCGAGCGCGGGGCGCACGAAGCGCTGCCGCCAGCGAAACGGTATGCCCGCGCGGATCGCTGCGCCCGGGTAGGCCAGCGCGATGAAGAACGGCCCGAGGTGATGCAGCACGAGGTGCTGCGCACGGTGCATGAAGAATTCGTGCTCGAAGAAGTAGTCGAGCCGGGTATGGAGCGCGATGTAGAGCGCCGTCAGCCCGAGCCAGAACGAGAACTGCCGCAGCGGCGACACCTTCGCCTTCTTCACGCCGCGCGCGAACAGCACGGCGGCCGTCAGCACCGCGATGACCACGGTCGGCGACGGTTCCCACGGATCGAGCCAGTACAGGACGTTCATCGCGCGCGCATCACTTCGCCTGGGCCGGCGACTTCACGGCGAACGGCGTGTCGACCGTCTCGCCATCGGAGAACTTCAGGCGCAGGCGCACGGTGTCGCCGGGCTTGATCGTGTGCCTGGGTTCCTCGAGCATGAAGTGATAGCCGCCCGGCGCGATGTCGACCTTGCCGCGCGCGGGGATCGTCAGCTTGTCGACCATTTCCATCTTCTGCGTCGAGCCGTTCGACACGGTCTGGTGCAGCATCGCCATCCCGTAGTCGGGGCTGTCGACGTCGACGAGATCGACCGGTTTGTCGCCCGTGTTGACGAGCGTCACGTAGCCGCCCGCGGGCAGCTTGTTCGGCAGCCAGCGCACCCATGCGTTCTGCGCGATGATCGCGCCGGCGGCATACGCGTGCGCGCCGGTGCACAGCGCGGCGAGGAGGGCGAACGTCTTGAGGGGCGTCTTCATGTCGGAGTTCAGGTGGTGGAGGCGGTGTCGATGATCCGGCGCACATCGGCGGCGATGGCGTCGGGTGAATCGCGGTCGGTCGCGAGCAGGCGCGCGCGACCGTTCGCGTCGAAGATGTAGACGGCCGAGCTGTGCGTAACCTCGTAGCCGCCGGACGGATCGCGTTTTTCCATCTGGTACGCGACGCGATAGCGTTTCGCGAGCGATTCGATCTGGCTGTCGGTGCCGGTCAGGCCGCGCGCGTGCGCGGCGTCGAACGCGGCGACGTACGCCTGCATCGTCTGCGGCGTGTCGCGCGCGGGGTCGACCGAGACGAACAGGATGCGCACGTCGTTCGCCCGCGGGCCGAGCTTCGCGAGCACTTCCATCAGCCGTGCCATCGTTTCGGGGCAGACGTCCGGACAGTGCGTATAGCCGAAGTAGACGAGCGCGACGCGGCCGCGAAACGCGTTCGCGTCGACTGCCTGGCCGTCGCCGCCGGTGAGCGTGAACGACAGGTCGGGCAGGTGGCCCGTGACGTTGGTCAGGTGCCAGTTCGGCTCGTCGTGCGTGCATGCGGCGAGCGCGACGGCGGCGGTCAGCGCCGCGACCGTGCGGACGAAGCGGGTCAGACTGAAGAGGCGCCGGTGCGGCGCGGGACGGGCAGACGACATCCTGGGGCTCGATCGGACGGAACGGTCGTCGGCCGGCGCGGCGCCATGCGTCGCGCGGCCGGCGGTTGCAGACTGTAGCGCAATTCCTGCGCCTGCGTCCTTTCGAAACCCGTACGGCATGGGCGAGCGGGGCAATATGTCGCAGTTGACGCGGATGGCTGCGCGAGGCTCGCCCGCCACCGGTTTCGCCCATCTCGCTACGCAGGCGCGGTAAGATGCGCACAATTCCATTCTCGCAGCGGCGGCCCGCGTTTGCAGGCCGCTCCTCAGACCATCGAATCGATGCAATCCGTTCCGGCTTCCCTGTCCCTGACCGATACCGCGTTCTTTTTCGACTTCGACGGCACGCTCGTCGAGCTGGCGCCGACGCCCGACAGCATTCACGTGCCACCGTCGCTGCTGACGCTGCTCGATGAACTGCGGCGTCGCACGCACGGTGCGGTCGCCGTCGTGTCGGGTCGCGGCATCGACAATCTCGACACGTTCCTGAACATGCCGGACCTGCCGATCGCAGGCCTGCACGGCGCCGAACGTCGCGATGCGAACGGCGACACGCAGCGTATCGGCTTCAACGACGAACGGCTGCTGCGCATCGAGCGCGAGCTCGCGGCCGTCGTCGACCGTCATCCGGGCATGCTGCTCGAAATCAAGGGTGCGGCCGTCGCGCTGCATTACCGCAACGCGCCCGAGCGCGAGCCGGCCGCGCGCGAGGCGGCCGAGCGCCTCGTCGCCGAATATGCGGATGCGTACGTGCTGCAGCCCGGCAAGATGGTATTCGAGATCAAGCCGAAGGGCGTCGACAAGGGTCGCGCGCTGGCCGCGTTTCTCGACGAGCCGCCGTTCGCGGGCCGCATGCCGCTGTTCGCGGGCGACGACCTGACCGACGAGAAGGGCTTCGCGGTGGTCAACGCGCGCGGCGGCCTGTCGATCAAGGTCGGCGCGGGCGAGACGTCGGCCCGCGCGCGGCTCGACTCGGTCGACGCGCTGCACGAGCAGATCGCCCGCTGGCTTGGCGCGGAGCAGCAGGGCGCATGAGTCGACTCATCATCGTTTCGAACCGCGTCGCCCCGATTTCGGAAGGCGAGCCGGCGGCGGGCGGCCTCGCGATCGGCGTGTACGACGCGCTGAAGGAGACGGGCGGCATGTGGTTCGGCTGGAGCGGCGAGGTGGTCGCGTCTGGTGCGCCGCAGATCCGGGTCGAGGAGCGCGGCCCCGTGACGTTCGCGACCGTCGGGCTGTCGCGCCGCGATTACGACCAGTACTACCGAGGTTTCTCGAACGCGACGCTGTGGCCCGCGTTTCATTACCGCGCCGACTTGATCCAGTACGACCGCCACGAGTTCGAAGGCTACAGCCGCGTGAACGTCTGGCTCGCACAGCAGCTCGTGCCGCTGCTGCAGGACGACGACGTGATCTGGGTGCACGACTATCACCTGATCCCGTTCGCGCGTGCGCTTCGGGCGGCCGGCGTGAAGAACCGCATCGGCTTTTTCCTGCACATTCCGTTTCCGGCCGCGCAGGTGCTCGTCAACGTGCCGCCGCATCGCGAACTCGTCGAGTCGCTGTGCGCGTTCGACCTGCTCGGCTTTCAGACCGAGCCGGACCTGCGCGCGTTCTGCGACTACATCGAGTTCGAGGCCGGCGGCGAAGTGGCGCGCGAAGGGCGCACGGTGCGCGTCAGCGCGTTCGGCAAAACGCTGCGTGCGGCGGCCTATCCGATCGGCGTGTATCCGGACGAGATCGCGTCGCTCGCGCAGGCCGGCGAGAACGGCAAGGCCGCGCGCATGGCCATGTCGCTGCGCGGGCGCCAGCTGATCATGAGCGTCGACCGGCTGGATTATTCGAAGGGGCTCGTCGAGCGGTTCCGCGCGTTCGAGAAGCTGCTGGAGCACCAGGCGTCGATCCGCAACCGCGTGTCGTTCCTGCAGATCGCGCCGTCGACGCGCGCCGACCTGCGCGCGTACCAGGACATTCGCCTGCAGCTCGAAGCGGAGTCGGGCCGCATCAACGGCCGCTACGCGGAGCTCGACTGGGCGCCGATCCTCTACATTCACCGCCAGTACGACCGACAGGTGCTGGCCGCGCTGTATCGCCTCGCGCGCGTGGGCTTCGTGACGCCGCTGCGCGACGGCATGAACCTCGTCGCGAAGGAATACGTGTCCGCGCAGAATCCGGACGATCCGGGCGTGCTCGTGCTGTCGCGGTTCGCGGGTGCCGCGCGCGAGCTGACGGGCGCGCTGATCGTCAATCCGATCGACATCGACGGGATGGCCGATGCACTGTCGCAGGCGCTGACGATGCCGCTCGCCGAGCGGCGCGCGCGCTATGCGGACATGATCGCGCAGCTGCGCGAGAACAACGTGTCGGTGTGGCGCGACAACTTCCTGCGCGACCTGCAGCGCGTGTAACCCGCGCGCTGCACGGCGGAGGCCGCGCGATGCCATGAAAAAAGCCGCCGTGCGCGAAGCACGGCGGCTTTTTTGTCGGCTGCGTGGCGCGGCGTCAGGCCACGCGTTCGCCGGTCGGTGCGGTGCCGTCGGGCGCGTGATGGCGGCCGTGCTGCTTCGCGAGCAGGTCGCGGTACAGGCCCGGACGGTTGCGCAGCACGTCGGGGCTGCCGTCGTCGATCACCTTGCCGTTGCTCATCACGATGATCCGGTCGAAGTTGCGCAGCGTCGACAGCCGGTGCGCGATCGCGATCACCGTGCGGCCGACCATCAGGCGGTCGAGCGCGCTCTGGATCGCTTCCTCGGATGCGCTGTCGAGTGCGGACGTCGCTTCGTCGAGCAGCAGGATCGGCGCATCCTTCAGGATCGCACGCGCGATCGCGATGCGCTGGCGCTGGCCGCCCGACAGCTTCACGCCGCGGTCGCCGACGATCGTGTCATAGCCTTCCGGCATCGCCTCGATGAACTCCGAGCAGCGGGCGTCGCGCGCGGCGGCGAGCACTTCCTCGCGGGTCGCCTCGGGGCGGCCGTATGCGATGTTGTCGTAGATGGTCCGGTGCAGCAGCGAGATGTCTTGCGGCACGAGCGCGATCGCGTGCCGCAGGCTGTCCTGCGTGATCGCCTTCACGTCCTGCCCGTCGACCTTCACGGCGCCGTCCTGCGTGTCGTAGAAGCGCTGCAGCAGCGCGAGCACGGTCGACTTGCCGGCGCCCGACTTGCCGATGAGGCCGACGCGCTGGCCCGGTTCGATATGGAGGTCGAAGTGGTCGAGGATCGCGCGGCGATGCGGATACGCGAACGTCACGCGTTCGAAATCGACGCGCCCACCCTTGGCCGACAGCGGTTGCGCGTCGGAGCGGTCCGGCATCCCGTGCGGCTCGAGCAGCGTCTTCACGGCTTCGGACAGGCGCGCCACATGCTGCGTGACGTCGACGAGCGCGACCGCCAGATCGCGCGTGCCGTGCAGGATCGTGAAGCCGAGCGAGCTGACGAGCACGATGTCGCCGGAGGTCGCGCGGCCTTGGTCCCACAGCCACAGTGCCCAGCCGAGCAGGCCGGCGGACAGCATCGCGGTGATCACCGCGTGCAGCAGGCGCAGCTTCTCGAGATAGAGCAGGCTTTGCTGGCGCGCGTCCATCTCGGCCTTCACCGTTGCGCCGAAGCGCTTCTGTTCGCGCAGCGTCATCCCGAACGCGCGCACGAGGCCCATGTTGCCGATCACGTCGACGAGCTCGCCGTCGACCGCCGCGGCCTTCGACGCGAACGCGTGATGGCGCGCGGAACCGCGCCCGGCAAGCTTGAACAACACGACCGAGAGCACGGCCGAACAGCCGAGCAGGCCGGCGGCCATCAGCGGGTTCACGACGATGATCATCAGGATCGCGCCCATCACCGCGATGCACGGCGGCAGCACGTTCCACGCCATCGTGTTCTCGGACGTATAGACGGCGTTCGACGTGGCGGTGATGCGGCTCGCGAGCGTGCCCGGCTGCTTTTCCGAGTAGTACGTCGGCGAATGGCCGATCAGGTACTGGAACAGGTCGCGCCGCAGGTCGCCGGTGACCGCGACGAACGTGTGCGCGGCGACCCAGCCGCCGACGCGCCACAGCAGGTTGTCGGCCGCGATCAGCCCGACGAGCAGCGCGAACGCACTCCACAGCGGGCCAGGATGATGACGCCCGGTCGCGAGCACGTCGATCAGGTGTTTGATCGCGTATTGCGAGCCGAGCGCGCAGCCGACGGCGGCCAGCACGCTGCAGAGCACGATCAGGTGCGCGACGGGATGCAGGCGGATGTAGCGGAACAGAAACGCGATCGGCCGATGCGCGTAGCTCGACAGCTTCGCGTTGTGGGCGTTGCGCTGGGCAGGGGTGAGAGATTCCAAAATATGCGTGCGGTGATTCGGTGATTGAGCGGATCGGTGGATCGCAGCCCACGGTCGCCCGGACTGAATAATCCGGCATTGTAAACAAGGCCGTGCATTGCGCTGCGCGAATCTTGCCTTGGTCAGGGGCGCGCGACCAATTTTGAGATAAAATTCGGCATCCGTCCTGCCGCATGCGCCGGAATCGCGATGCCGGCAGCGAGGAGACGACTCGGAACGCCAAAAGGGCCTTCCACTCTAGAACGGACGCCCAAGTCCGCGGGTTGCAAAGTGTTGCACCTTTGTAACAAAGTAAAGTGTTTGAAATGTTGTGCGCCGTATCGGGATTAACCCTAGATAATCGGCTCCGGGTTCGATTCCAGGTTTTTACGAACCCCTGTCAACGGGTCTTCGTTTCAAACGTTCTATGCCTGTCGCGTCGCCGACGCTCCTTGAGCAGCGCGGGTTCGACGCCCCCGGCAGGCTGATTCGTCCGATTTTCGGACGAAATGCATCCAGCCCGGACCGCCGGCAGGTTGCCGACCCATACCTGGTTTTTAGCCGATTTTTTAGGAGTTACGCATGCGAATCGCCCAAATCGCTCCGTTGCACGAAGCGGTGCCCCCGAAACTGTACGGTGGTACCGAGCGAGTGGTGTCCTACCTCACCGAAGCGCTTGTCGAGATGGGGCATGACGTCACGCTGTTCGCGAGCGGCGATTCGCAAACGTCGGCGAAGCTCGAAGCGTGCTGGCCGCAGGCGCTGCGCCTCGACCCGACGATCCGCGACGTGATGGCCCCGCACATGCTGCTCCTCGAGCAGGTGCGCCGCCGTGCGGAAGAGTTCGACGTCCTGCACTGCCACATCGACTACTACCCGTTCTCGCTGTTCTCGCGCCAGCCGGTCCCGCATCTGACGACGATGCACGGCCGTCTCGACCTGCCGGAACTGCAGCCGATCTTCAACGCGTTCAGCGACGTGCCGGTCGTGTCGATCTCCGACAACCAGCGCATCCCGCTGCCGCAGGCGAACTGGCTGTCGACCGTGTACCACGGCCTGCCGGAAAACCTGCTGACGCCGATCCCGAACGTGAAGCCGAGCTACCTCGCGTTCCTCGGCCGCATCTCGCCGGAGAAGCGCGTCGACACCGCGATTCGCATCGCCGAGCAGGCCGGCCTGCCGATCAAGATCGCCGCGAAGCTCGACAAGGCCGACCGCGCGTACTACGAAGAGAAGATCAAGCCGCTGTTCGCGCTGCCGCACGTCGAGTACATCGGCGAAATCAGCGAGTCGGAAAAGACCGAGTTCCTTGGCAACGCGCACGCGCTGCTGTTCCCGATCGACTGGCCGGAGCCGTTCGGCCTGGTGATGATCGAGGCGATGGCCTGCGGCACGCCGGTGATCGCATTCAAGCGCGGTTCGGTGCCGGAAGTGATCGAAAACGGCGTGTCGGGTTTCGTCGTCGAAGACGAACTGTCGGCCGTCGCGGCGCTCAAGCGTCTCGATACGTTGCCGCGCGAGAAGGTGCGCGCCGCGTTCGAAGCACGTTTCTCGTCGAAGGTGATGGCGCAGAACTACGTGAAGGGCTACGAGGAACTGCTGCGCCAGAAGCACCGCACGGTGCTGCGCGAAGTCAACGCAGGCTGATGCCGGCGCGTCGGCCGCACTGCGGCTGAGGCCGTCATTGACGCCCCGTCCGGGTCCCCGGCGGGGCGTTGTCACATCTGCGGCGCCGATCTGTTGTATTCTCGCCGCGCCCGGCGCCGCGAACGGTCCCGGAAGCGGCCCGGCACGCCATCCGGTCGTCTGTCCAGACGGTAATGTCCCTATAATGGCCGTGCCGCGAAATCCGGCCCCGCACGAACATCGAGAGGAGAGCAGTCTTGGCGAGATCGAAAACCACGCGCGCAGCGCCGGCCCCCGGCGCCGGCGTGATCTTCGCGTTGCGCGCGATCGGTCTCGTGCTGCTCGCGCGCTGGCTGTTCTCGATGTCGCAGATGGGCTATCGCGCGTCGCTGTCGGCGATGGTGTCGTCGCCGTGGGCGTTCGTCTATCTCGTGCTGATTTTCCTGCTGCTCGCGCTGCCGGGCGCCGTCGCGCGCGCCGAGCGGCCGTTCCATCCGCTGCCGCAGTGGCTGCGCCAGGCGCTGCGGGTCTTCGCGCTGATCGGTTTCCTGTTTGCCGTGTGGTCGATCGGCGCGTTCGCGTGGGCGGCCGGCTGGCGCCGTGCGCTGCACGCGGTGACGGCGACCAACGGTTGGCTCATCGCCGCGCCGGCGCTGTATGCGGCGATCGTGTGGATGTGTCGCCCGCGGCCGCTGTGGCGCACCAACGTGGCCGCGCGACGCTTCGCGGTCGGCCGCTACGCGATCTCGCTCGATACGCTCACGCGTACCGCGATCGTCTGGATGGAGAGCCGTAAGGTCGGCCAGTACGACGCGCGCGAACTGTCGGTGCGCTGGCCCGGCCAGGGCGCGTCCGCCGCGGCCGAGCAGGGTGCGCAGGCGGCCGTCGTGCCTCCGCGTCGCGGCAACCTGTTTCGGCGGCCGAAGGTGGAACTGCTGTGGGATTCTCCGGCGGCCGTCGGCCATAACCGGCAGATCGTGATGCGCGCGCCGCTCGCGACCGACGGCGACCGCGTTGCGGTGCTCGCGCTCGACGCCGCGCTCAAGCAGATCGTCTGACAAGGCCTGCGCGGCGCGCGGGCGACAAGGAGGCGCAATGATCGTTCGCTGGTTGCTGGCAGCCGTTCACCTCATGGCGTTCGGCGTCGCGTTCGCCGCGATCGCGGGGCGCAACCGCGCGCTGCGCCGGGTCATCGCGTCGGCGCAGGCCGCCGACCTGCCCGGCGTGTTCAAGGCCGACGCGGCCTGGGGATTGTCCGCGCTGGTGCTGATCGCGACGGGGCTCGCGCGCGCGTTCGGCGGCTTCGAGAAGGGCGCCGCGTATTACCTTCACGCGCCGCTCTTTCACCTCAAGATGACCGCGCTCGTGCTGATCCTGCTGCTCGAGATCGTGCCGATGCTCGGGCTGATCCGCTGGCGCATCGCCGCGCGGCAACAGCAGATGCCCGATCTGGGCCGCGCACGGACCTATGTGCGCATCGGCCATTGGCAGGCCGTGCTCGTGATGGTCATCGTGTTTGCCGCGTCGGGAATGGCGCGGGGGATCGGGGCGGCCGGTTAGGCCTTCCGGCCGGGCGGACCAGCCGCCCGGCTCGTCCTGCGCTCAGCGCACGAGGCAGGGGCGCTTGTTGTTGAACGTCCAGCCCGGAATCAGATACTGCATCGCGGCTGCATCGTCGCGCGCGCCGAGCCCGTGCTGCTTGTACAACTCGTGCGCGACCGCGACCGCATCCATGTCGATGTCGATGCCGAGACCCGGACGCTTCGGCACTTCCACGAGCCCGTTCTCGATCTTCAGCGGCTCGCGCGTCAGCCGTTCGCCGTCCTGCCAGATCCAGTGCGTGTCGATCGCGGTGACTTGACCGGGTGCGGCGGCCGCGACGTGCGTGAACATCGCGAGCGACACGTCGAAGTGGTTGTTCGAATGCGAGCCCCACGTGAGGCCCCAGTCGCGGCACATCTGGGCGACGCGCACCGAGCCCTGCATCGTCCAGAAGTGCGGGTCGGCGAGCGGGATGTCGACCGCCTGCAACTGCACCGCATGGCCCATCTGCCGCCAGTCGGTCGCGATCATGTTGGTCGCCGTCGGCAGCCCGGTCGAGCGGCGGAATTCGGCCATCACCTCGCGGCCCGAGTAGCCGTTTTCCGCACCGCACGGATCTTCCGCATAGGCGAGCACGTGATGCAGGTCGCGGCACAGCCGCACGGCTTCGTCGAGCGACCACGCGCCGTTCGGATCGAGCGTCACGCGCGCATCGGGGAAGCGCTCGGCGAGCGCCGTCACGGCTTCGATCTCGCGCGCGCCTTCGAACACGCCGCCCTTCAGCTTGAAGTCGTTGAACCCGTAGCGCGCATGCGCGGCTTCGGCGAGGCGCACGACCGCCTCGGGCGTCAGCGCGGCCTCGTCGCGCACGCGCGTCCAGTCGTCGGTCGCGCCGCGGCCGTCGCGATAGGGCAGCGCGGTTTGCGTCCGGTCGCCGACATAGAACAGGTAGCCGAGCATCTCGACGCGCTCGCGCTGCTGTCCCTCGCCGAGCAGGGCGGCCACGGGCACGCCGAGATGCTGGCCGAGCAGGTCGAGCAGCGCGGCTTCGAGCGCGGTGACCGCGTGGATCGTGGTGCGCAGGTCGAAGGTCTGCAGGCCGCGGCCGCTCGCGTCGCGGTCGGCAAAGGTGCGCCGCACGTCGTTGAGCACCGCATGGTAGTTGCCGACCGGCTGACCGACGACGAGCGCGCGCGCATCCTCGAGCGTGCGGCGGATGCTTTCGCCGCCCGGCACCTCGCCGACGCCGGTGCGGCCCGCGCTGTCCTTCAGGATCAGGAGGTTGCGGGTGAAGAACGGGCCGTGCGCACCGCTCAGGTTGAGCAGCATGCTGTCGTGGCCGGCGACCGGGATGGCTTGCAGGTCGACGATGCGCGGCGTGTCGTGGGAAGGCGAGGCAGTGACGGCGTTCATGGCGGCGATGGCGAAAGAGTGGGCAATGCCGTGCGGCAAAAGCTTTGCCGCGCGCGGCGGGAGGTGCGATCATTCGACAACCGACGTGCGCGGCGCGCAAGCCCCGCATGTCGACAGCAACCCGAAAGGGTGAGGGCGACCCGCTCGATGCCGGTGTCGCGGCGGACCGGAGCCAAGCGCGGATGCGCGCTTCGGTGTCGACCGTGAAACCGGGCGCCGGCAGCCGCGCACAAGCGCGAATGCTGGCCGATCGCGAACCACGGGACCCGGCAGGTGCTTGTACACCAGCCTTGGTCAACAGGAGATCCGTATCGCGATCATCAGTCGTCGGATGACTTGTGACGCAGTATAATGAATCATCGGCGTTCGCTCAAACCCCGCGTAAACCCTCGGCTCACATTACGATCATTCAAAAAGGAACCGGCCTCATGTCCGTGCCCACGCTTCCCGCAGCGCCGCGCCGTCGCGCACGCAGCCTCGCACAAGATGTCGTCGACGCGCTGACCGCGCAGATCGAAAACGGCACGCTGCGTCCCGGCGACAAGCTGCCGACCGAAACCGAAGTCATGGCGGCGCAGGGCGTCAGCCGCACGGTCGTGCGCGAAGCGATCTCGCGGATGCAGGCGAGCGGCCTCGTCGAGACGCGCCACGGCATCGGCAGCTTTGTGCTCGAACCGACGCGCCGCCAGGCACTCGGCATCGATCCCGCGACCATCACGACGCTGCGCGACGTACTAGCCGTGCTCGAGCTGCGCATCAGCCTCGAAAGCGAATGCGCGAGCCTCGCCGCGCAGCGCGCGAACGATACCGACCTCGCCGCGCTGCGGCGGGCGCTCGACGCAATCGCGTCGGGGGCGGGCGGCGGTCGCGACACGGCGCAGCTCGATTTCCAGTTCCACCTGCAGATCGCGCAGTCCACCGGCAACCGCTACTTCGTCGACATCATGACGCAACTCGGCGCGTCGATCATTCCGCGCACGCGCGTGAATTCGGCGCGCTTCGCCGGTGACGACCTCGAGCGCTATGTCGGCCGGCTCAATCACGAGCATGAAGACATTTACGAGGCGATCGCGCGTCACGACCCGGAGGCCGCGCGTGCCGCAATGCGCACGCACCTGACCAACAGCCGCGAGCGGCTGCGCCGTGCGCACGAGGCGGCCGAGGCGGAACGCGACACGCAGGCCAGCTGACGAGACGCCCCGCACAATGCCGCGGGTCACGTCGAATATCGCCGCAACATCAGTCATCGTATAAGATCGGTGCGATTGCGCCGATCGTTTTATTGCTGGCGACGCATCCGTCGGCACGCGCATCGTGCGAGAGAAGGCGGGGCGGCGTTTTCCGCCGTGGCCCGCCCCCAGGCCGCCTGGCTATCCAGGCAGCCGATCCCGCTCGATCAGCCTCCCTTCGTCACGATGGTCTTCCACGTACCGCTCTTCACCTGATACAGCGTCGACATCCCGCTCTTCAGCGAGCCGTCGCTCGCGAACGAGATGCGGCCGGTGACACCTTCGAAATCGACTTTCTTCAACGCCGGGCGATAGACCTTCGGATCGGTCGAGTTGACCGCCTGCATCGCCTTGATCGCCGCCCACGCCGCGTCGTAGCCGAACTGCGCATACGACAGCACGTCGACACCGAAGCGCTTCTTGAACCGCTGCTCGAAATCCTTGCCCTGCGGCAGCTCATCGAGCGGCCGTCCGTATTCCCACGCCATCGCGCCTTCCGCGGCCGGGCCGGCGATCTTGATGAACTCGTTGTCCTTCACGCCGCCGCCGCCGACGAACTGCGCGTTCAGCCCGAGCTGGCGCATCTGCTTGATGAAGTTCGCGGCGAGCGAGTCGAGACCGCCGAAGAAGATCAGGTCGGGATTCTTGCCCTTCAGGCTCGTGATCTGCGCGCGGAAGTCGACCGCCTGGTTGCTGGTGAACTCGCGGCCGATGATGTTGCCGCCGGCCGCCTTCACGGCCTTCTCGAACTCGTCGGCCTCGCCCTGGCCGAACGCGGTGCGGTCGTCGATGATCGCGATGCGCTTCGCCTTGGTCACGTCCACGGCGTACTTGCCCGCGTTGCCGGCGTTCTGGCCGTCGGTCGCGATCACCATGAACATGTTCGCGAGCCCGCGCGACGTGAGCGTCGGGTTGGTCGCGGCCGGGTCGATCACCGGGATGCCGGCCTTGTCGTAGACCACCGACGCCGGAATCGTCGTGCCCGAGTTGAAGTGGCCGACCACCACCGACACGTTCTGGTCGACGAGCGCCTGGGCGGCCTGCACGCCGATGCGCGGGTCGGCCTGGTCGTCCTGCACGACGAGGTTGAAGTGCGCGGGCTTGCCGGCGATCTGGATCTTCTGCGCGGCCGCATCGTCGAGCGCGAGCTGCACGCCGTTCTGGAGATCCTTGCCGTAACCGGCGTTCACGCCGGTGAGCGGCGCGGCGAACCCGACCTTCACGTCGGTTGAGTCGGCCGCCTGAGCGGCCTGTTGCGAGAGGAGAGCTACCGCGGATACGACCGATACCGACAACAGGGAATGACGGAATTTCATGTTCGTTCCTCTTGTTCTTACACCAGCGGGTGGGTACCGCACGCAGCCGGCGGGCCGGGCGCGTGCGACGGGCGGGCGGTTCGACCGCTTCTCGGAATCGGGCGGGGAGGTTGGCATGCTGATGCTTCCCGGAAGAATCTCCCGTCAGGCTCTGCGAGGAGCCCCGATCGCTTCGATATATAGGTCGCCGATATGCGCGGGTCTTGGCAATTTGCTGCGCATTCGGTGCGGATTTGCGCATAGCTTCTACGCGAGCGTGGGCGGCCGGTATCGGGAGTTTCCCGTCGCGAGCGCAACGGGTCGGAAGGCGGGCGGCGGTGGGGGGCAGACACGGCGCGGCCCGCCGGGGCCGCGCCGCGTCATGCGAGCCGTCAGTCGGACAGCGCGTCCGATGCGGCTTCGGCGTCGTCGTGCGCCGCGGTCGTGCGGATCAGCGGGTCGCTGGTGCTCGGGCGGCCGGTCTCGACGTGGCCCGCGAAGCGGCGCTGGAATCCGAGCGGCTTGCCGTCGCTGATGGTCAGGTCATACCAGCCGTTGCTGCCGCGCAGGTCCCAGTAGTCGTCGACGTGCGTACCCGGCTTGAGGTCGAACTCACGTGCATGGCCGTGGCCGTATGCGTTCGTCACCTTGAGCCGCACGGTCTTGTGGCCGCGGTTCATCAGGCGCAGCGTGATGTTGCCGTTCGCGACGTCGTAGCCGTAGATCACCTCGGGGTTGACGCTCGCGGGGCCGACCGCCGATGCGGCGGGGCTGCGGAAGTGGCAATAGAAGCCGTTCGGGCCGTACACGTCGAGGTCGTACAGGCCGAGCGACGGCGCCGGGCTCCACGTGTCGGAGAGCCGCTTGCCGGCGTCGACCGTGTAGGTCCACGGGCCGTCGACGCGGTTGCGCGCCTGAACCTGGAACGCCGCGCCCGCCGCGCCGGTGTTCGCGAAGGTCAGCCGGAACTGGCCGCTCGCGTTGTCGATCCGGCCGTGCACGAACAGTTCGTACGGCAGCGCGCGCGCCGGACGCAGGCCGGCCTCCTGCTTCGGCAGATGCTGGACGACCGGCGGCACCGGGATGTAGTCGGGGTGACGGTTGCGGTCGGGCGGCGCGTAGCCGCTCGTGTCCGGGAGCTGTGGCCAGCTTGCGTCGGGTGTTGCGAAGTCGAACGCGGATGTCAGGTTGCCGCACACCGTACGGCGCCACGGCGAGACGTTCGCCGCGGTGACCGCGTACTGCGCACCGAAGCGCGCTTCGATGAATTGCAGCAGCGACGTGTGATCGAAGGTTTGCGAACAGACCCAGCCGCCCTTGGTCCACGGCGATACCACCAGCATCGGCACGCGCGGCCCGAGCCCGTACGGGCCGGCCATGTGCGACGCATCGCCGGCGAACACCTCGTTGGTCGTCGCGACCGTTGACAGCCCGTTGTCGCGCGACTGCGGCGCGAACGGCGGCTGCACGTGATCGAAGAAGCCGTCGTTCTCGTCGTAGGTGATGAAGAGCGCGGTCTTGCTCCACACGTCCGGATTCGACACGAGCGCCTTCAGCACCTGCTCGATGTACCACGCGCCGTAGTTCGCCGGCCAGTTCGGGTGCTCCGAGTACGCTTCCGGCGCGCAAATCCACGACACCTGCGGCAGCGTGCCGTTCTTCACGTCCTGCTGCAGCACGTCGAACAGCGTGCCGCCGGCGCTGATGTTGGTGCCGGTGCGCGCCTTGTCGTACAGCGGCGTGCCGGGCAGCGCGCTGCGGTACTGGTTGAAGTAGAGCAGCGCGTTGTCGCCGTAGTTGCCGATGTAAGGGTTCTGCGTCCAGCCCCACGAGCCGTTCGCGTCGAGCCCCGTGCCGATGTCCTGGTAGATCTTCCACGACACGCCGGCCTGCTCGAGCACTTCCGGATAGGTCGTCCAGCCGTAGCCCTTTTCCTCGTTGCCGAGCACCGGGCCACCGCCCGTGCCGTCATTGCCGACGTAGCCGGTCCACATGTAGTAGCGGTTCGGGTCGGTCGAACTCGGGATCGCGCAGTGGTACGCGTCGCAGATCGTGAACGCGTCGGCGAGCTGGTAGTGGAACGGAATGTCGTCGCGCTTCAGGTACGCCATCGTCGTGGTGCCCTTGTTCGGCACCCACTGGTCGTAGCGGCCCTTGTTCCACGCGGCGTGCATGTCCTGCCAGCCGTGCGGCAGGTCCTGCAGGAACTGCAAACCGAGCTTGTCGGCGCCCGGGTGGAACGGCAGCAGCTCGGCCGGGCCGACCGGCTGGTGAAACACCGACTTGCCGTTCGCGAGGCGCGGCGGGCGCGGGTCGCCGAAGCCGCGGACGCCGCGCATCGTGCCGAAGTAATGGTCGAACGAGCGATTCTCCTGCATCAGAATCACGATGTGTTCGATGTCGCGGATCGTGCCGGTACGGCGGTTCGCGGGAATGGCGAGCGCATCGCGGATCACGGGCGGGAACAGGTTCAGCGCGGCGGCGCCGGCGGTGCCGGCGGCGACGCGCAGGAAGTCACGACGGTTCGATCGGGTCATGGTCGTTATCGTGCGTTAAAGAGGGAGCCGGTTGGCGGGACATGCGGGAAATAACGGGCGCGTCTGCGGCGCAGGATGCGGCTGCACCGGTCGTGCCGCCGCGAGCATAGCGAGTATTCGGTGTCATTCATGTGAAGTCCGGAAACGTTTGCAGGCGCGGCATTGAACGGACAACGGCCGGCGGTCGTGGTGCAAGGGAAACAGGGACGCGGACAGCGGGAAGGCGGGACAGCGGGACAGCGGGACAGCAGGACAGCAGGACAGCAGGACAGCAGGACAGCAGGACAGCAGGACAGCAGGACAGCAGGACAGCAGAGGGCGCGCGCCGGCGACGCGGATGCGGCGGCGTCAGGCGTCCGTCACCCACGCGCCGAACCATTCGCTCGGGCGGGCGATTTCATCCTGCGCGGCGACGAGTTCGAGCTCGTAGCGGCGCGCGTCGTAGGTCGCCTTCACGACCGCGTGCACGGCCGCGAGCGTGTGCTCGAACGCGGCGCGCACCGAGTCGCCGCGCAGCCGGCGTGCGACGAAGATGGCGCTGGTGAGGTCGCCGACGCCGACCGGATGGCGCGGAAACGCATACAGCGGGCGCTGGCCGATCCACGCCTCGGTCTCGGTGACGGCGAGCATGTTGAAGCGGTCGGCCGGGCTGTTGCGGTCGTGCAGGTGCTTGACGAGGATGATCTTCGGGCCGCGGCGGATCAGCGCGCGGCAGGCATCGACGGCTTCGGCGACGGTCTCGATGCGCCGCCCGGCGAGCTTCTGCAGCTCGGTGTGGTTCGGCGACATGCCGTCCGCGAGCGCTGGCATCTCCTGGACGATGAATTCCTCGACGCCGGGTTCGGGGCGGATGCCGCCCGTCTGGCCCAGCGCCGGATCGCAGAAGTACCACGCGTTCGGGTTCATCGCCTTCACCGTGCGCACGATTTCGACCGTCGCGCGCGCCTGCGCGGGCGAGCCGACGAAGCCGGACAGCACCGCGTCGCAGCGCTTGAGCGCGCCGATCGCGGCGACGCCGTCGACGAGCTGCTCCATCTTCGCGGCATCGATCGCGCTGCCGGCCCAGTGGCCGTACTGCATGTGATTCGACAGCTGGACGGTGTTGAGCGGCCAGACGTTGACGCCGAGGCGCTGCATCGGGAACACGGCCGCGCTGTTGCCGGCGTGTCCGTAGATGACGTGCGACTGAATGCTGAGGACGTTTTTCATGAGCGTTCGCCTGCAGGCGTTTCAGGGTCACGTCACACGATACCCGAGATCGTCGCGTGCGCGGAAGCCGCGCAGTCATCGAGTGTTGCGCGCCGTCGTCAGCCCGACCGCGTAGAATCGCGGTGCGCGGGGCCGCCTGGTTGCCCGCGTGCATTTCCCATTACCGTGATCGCCATGCCCTCGATTTGCAAGATGTTGTCCCTCGCGCGCGCCGCCGTGCTCGGCGCGGGTGTCGCTGCCGCATGCGCGACGCCAGCCGCGGCCGCCGTCCCGGCGCCGGCCGGTAACGACGGGCCCGCGTACGGCCCCCGCCTGGAAGGCTTCGCCTATCCGGAGCCGGTGCACCGCTACGCGTTCGTGTCCCAGCGCGAAACCCTCGAGATGATGTACATGGACGTGCGGCCGGCGCACCCGAACGGCCGCACCGTCGTGCTGCTGCACGGGAAGAACTTCTGCGCGGCGACGTGGGAGGACACGATCGGCGTGCTGAGCCGCGCCGGCTATCGCGTGATCGCGCCGGACCAGATCGGCTTCTGCAAATCGTCGAAGCCCGAGCGCTACCAGTTCAGCTTCCAGCAGCTCGCGCGCAACACGCATGCGCTGCTCGAGTCGATCGGCGTGAAGTCGGCGACGATCGTCGGACATTCGACGGGCGGTATGCTCGCGATGCGCTACGCGCTGACGTACCCGAAGGCGACCGAGCAGCTCGTGCTGGTGAACCCGATCGGCCTCGAGGACTGGAAGGCGCTCGGCGTGCCGCCGCTGTCGGTCGACTACTGGTATGCACGCGAGCAGAAGACGACGGCGGACGGCATTCGCCGCTACGAGCAGGCGACCTACTACGCGGGCAAGTGGGCACCGTCCTACGAGCGCTGGGTGCAGATGCTCGCCGGCATGTATCGCGGCCCGGGCCGCGACGCGGTCGCGTGGAACTCCGCGCTGATCTACGACATGATCCTCACGCAGCCGGTGGTCTACGAACTCGGCGCGATTCGCGTGCCGACGCTGCTGCTGATCGGCGACAAGGACACGACCGCGATCGGCAAGGACGTGGCGCCGCCCGACGTGCACGCGAAGCTCGGTCGTTACCCGGAACTCGCGAAACGCACGCAGGCGGCGATTCCCGGCGCGCAGCTCGTCGAATTCCCGGCGCTCGGGCACGCGCCGCAGATCCAGGACCCGGACGCCTTCCACAAGGCGCTGCTCGAAGGGATGGAGGCGGTGCACCCGCCGCAATGACGCGTGCGCGGGCGCACCCGCCCGGTCAGCAGGTTTCGTTCGCGAGTTCGTCGCGGATCTGTGCCGCCAGTTCGAACGAGCGCACCCGTGCGGCGTGATCGTAGATCTGCGCGGTGATGATGACCTCGTCCGCGCCCGTCTGCGCGATCCGGTCGCGCAGCTTGTCGCGCACCGTGTCGCGCGAGCCGACGGCCGCGAACGACAGCGCGTGCGCGACGTTCGCGAGTTCGAACTCGCTCGCCTCGAGCGCGTCGACGGGCGGCGGCAGCTTGCCCGGCGTGCCGCGGCGCAGGTTGATGAACTGCTGCTGCAGCGACGTGAAGAGGCGCCGGGCCTCGTCGTCGGTATCGGCCGCGAACACGTTGACCCCGACCATCGCATGCGGCTTCGGCCACGCGGCCGACGGCCGGTACTGCGCGCGATACAGCTCGAGCGCACGCATCAGATAGTCCGGCGCGAAGTGCGACGCGAACGCGAACGGCAGCCCGAGCATCGCGGCGAGCTGCGCGCTGAAGAGGCTTGAACCCAGCAGCCACACGGGCACGTCCAGCCCCGCGCCGGGCACCGCGCGCACGCGCTGGCCGGGCACCGGCTCCGCGAAGTAGCGCTGCAGCTCGGCGACGTCGTCCGGAAACGAGTCGGCGCTGCCGATCAGGTCGCGGCGCAGCGCGCGCGACGTGGTCTGGTCGGTGCCGGGCGCGCGGCCGAGCCCGAGGTCGATGCGCCCCGGATACAGCGACGCGAGCGTGCCGAACTGCTCGGCGATCACGAGCGGCGCATGGTTCGGCAGCATGATCCCGCCCGAGCCGACACGGATCGTCTTCGTCGCGCCCGCCACGTGACCGATCACGACGGCGGTCGCCGCGCTCGCGATTCCGGGCATGTTGTGATGTTCGGCGAGCCAGTAGCGCCGATAACCGAGGCGCTCCGCGTGCTGTGCGAGATCGACGGTGTTGCGGAACGCCTGGGCAGCGTCTGCGCTGGCGGGAATGGGAGCGAGATCGAGTACGGAAAACGGAATCATCGGGTGGCCTTCGAAAGGGAGGGGCGCGGTGATGCGCATGCGCAACAGATGGCGACGATTTTGCCAAAGGGTTCCGGAACGCGCTGGCGACGCGCGGATACCCATGCGCCTTTCAGGGGTGCAAGGTAAGGTCTGGTGATTGTTGCAAAAATGGACCCAATCACCAAATAATTACCGATCTTTACCGCGATTGCGCGTGTCTTCGCATCGACGTACAAATTTCCACGAAACGTCTGATTTTCAAGACTGCAATATGCCTGCAAAGCGCTTACGCTAACGTGAACGGGGTGGCACCAGAATGGTTCCCCGGCCGCACAGCTTTGCCGAAATCGCACCAGTCCGTTACGCGAGGCGTCCGAGCGCACGTCGGCTCGGGCTGATAAAATCCGGCGCTTGCCCATGTTGTGCCGATGGTAGCCATTCGAATCTTCCCGCATCCCGTCCGGGCATCGCGCGAGGATGTGCCACGCGAAGCCGGGCATGGCCGCCTTCGGGGAATGGGCCGTGCCTCCCCATTACACAGACGCTGCTGGAACAAGGAGTCGGGTCGTGCCCGCGTTCGTTGCTGTCGGAATATCCAATCACGTTCAACCCGGTTCGATCGATCGGCAGGGCGCGCGCGTTGCCGGAGGGCATCGCGCATGACGCCGGCCGTCACGCTGCTGGACTGGCTCCTGACCGTGTTCACGCTGGCCGCGGCTGGCTACGCGCTCGTCGCCGCGTTCGCGCCGCAGCCGCGCACGCCGCGCACCGCCGCGCGCGACGGCTTCGAGCCAGTCAGTGTGCTCAAACCGCTGTGCGGCGCGGAGCCGCACCTGTACGAGAACCTCGCGACGTTCTGCGAGCAGCGCCACCCGCGCCATGAAGTGCTGTTCGGGGTCGCTTCGGCGGCTGATCCGGCCATCGCCGTGGTGGAGCGGCTGCGCGCCGATTATCCCGAATGCGACATCACGCTCGTGATTGACGCGCGCGTGCACGGCAAGAACCTGAAGGTCAGCAACCTGATCAATCTGGCCGAGCGGGCGAAGTATGGCCGCATCGTGATCGCGGACAGCGACATCGCGGTGAAGCCGGATTATCTGGAGCGCGTGACGGCGCCGCTCGCCGACGCGTCGGTCGGGGTCGTCACGTGCCTGTATCATGCGCGCAGCGTCGGCGGGTTCTGGACGCGGATCGGCGCGCAGTTCGTCGATGCCTGGTTCGCGCCGTCGGTACGGATCACGCACCTCGGCCGCTCGAGCCGCTTCGGCTTCGGCGCGACGCTCGCGCTGACGCGCGACACGCTCGCCCGGATCGGCGGCTTCATCGCGTTGAAGGACGAACTGGCCGACGATTTCTGGCTTGCCGAGCTGCCGCGTCGCCTCGGGCGGCGTACCGTGCTGTCCGAGGTCGAGGTCGCGACCGACGTGATCGAGCCGTCGTTCGGGCCGCTCTGGCACCGCGAGACGCGTTGGCTGCGCACGATCCGTTCGCTGAATCCTGCCGGCTTCGCGTTCCTGTTCATCACGTTTACCGCGCCGTGGCTCGCGATCGGCGCGGCACTGGCACTGCGCCTCGACGGCACCGTCGCCGGGACGCTGGCGGGTGGCGCGGCCGTCGTCGGTGCGTTCGGGCGGCTCGTGCTGCACGCGCGCGGCGAGGACGGCTGGTGCGCCTTCTGGCGCGATCTCCCGCTCGTCGCGGTGCGCGACACGCTGCTCGCGCTCGAATGGCTCGCGGCCGCGTTCGGCACGCACGTCGTATGGCGTGGCGCGAGGATGACGGTCGTCGGCGGCGAACGCGCGACGGCGGCAGTGGAAGGCGGGGACGGCCGCTGAGGTGCGTTTCCCGAGGGAGCCGGCCATGCGTGCGGTCCCGATCGAATCCGGCCCGAAGGCCGAGACGCGCCGCGCGGCAACGCCCGCGCGACGCGACATGACAGAGAGGCGGGCGCCGGCAGGGCGGCCCGCGGTTGATTGACTGAATCGTTGAAACGAATCGAACTATGCAGGCTACCGGAGCATTCATGAAAACGCTGTTCTTGCAGGCCCCTTCGTATGACGGCTTCGACGGCGGAGCCGGTTCGCGCTACCAGGCGAAGCGCGAAATCCGTTCCTTCTGGTACCCGACGTGGCTCGCGCAGCCGGCGGCGCTCGTGCCGGGCAGCCGCGTCGTCGACGCGCCGGCCGACGGCCTGTCGGTCGAAGAGACGCTGAAGATCGCCAACGACTACGATCTCGTGATCATCCACACGAGCACGCCGTCCTTCCCGACCGACGCGATGTTCGCGCAGGATCTGAAGAAGATGAAGCCGTCGATGCTGGTCGGCATGGTGGGCGCGAAGGTGATGGTCGATCCGCACAATTCGCTCACGGCGAGCGAGGCGATCGACTTCGTGTGCCGCGAGGAATTCGACTACACCTGCAAGGAAATCGCGGAAGGCAAGCCGTTCCCCGAGATCAAGGGCTTGAGCTGGCGCGCGAAGGACGGCTCGATCGAGCACAACGAAGCGCGTCCGATCCTCGAGAACATGGACGAACTGCCGTTCGTCGCGCCCGTCTACAAGCGCGACCTGAAGATCGACAACTACTTCATCGGCTACCTGAACTACCCGTACGTGTCGATCTATACGGGCCGCGGCTGCAAGTCGCGCTGCACGTTCTGCCTGTGGCCGCAGACGGTCAGCGGCCATCGCTACCGCACGCGCTCGGTCGAGAACGTGCTCGCCGAAGCGAAGTGGATTCGCGACAACATGCCGGAAGTGAAGGAACTGATGTTCGACGACGACACCTTCACCGACGACCTGCCGCGCGCCGAAGCCATCGCTATCGGCCTGGGCAAGCTCGGCATGACGTGGTCGTGCAACGCGAAGGCCAACGTGCCGTACAAGACGCTCAAGGTCATGAAGGAAAACGGCCTGCGCCTGCTGCTGGTCGGCTTCGAATCCGGCGACGACCAGATCCTCGTGAACATCAAGAAGGGCGTGCGCACCGATTTCGCGCGCCGCTTCAGCGCGGACTGCAAGAAGCTCGGCATCAAGATCCACGGCACCTTCATTCTCGGCCTGCCGGGCGAGACGCAGGAAACCATCAAGAAGACGATCGAGTACGCGAAGGAAATCAATCCGCATACGATCCAGGTGTCGCTCGCCGCGCCGTATCCGGGCACGACGCTCTACAAGCAGGCCGTGGAAAACGGCTGGATGGAAGAGAACAAGACCATCAACCTGGTGAGCAAGGAAGGCGTGCAGCTGGCGGCGATCGGCTATGCGCACCTGTCGCGCGACGAGATCTATCACCACCTCGAGCAGTTCTATCGCCAGTTCTACTTCCGTCCGTCGAAGATCTGGGAGATCGTCCGCGAAATGCTGACGAGCTGGGACATGATGAAGCGCCGGCTGCGCGAAGGCGTCGAGTTCTTCCGCTTCCTGCGCGCGCACGAGGCCTGATTCGTGACGACGCAGCGGGCGGCGCGGGCGCTGATCTTCACCGCGGACGACTTCGGGCTGCACCCGCGCGTCAACGCGGCGGTCGAGCGCGCGCATCGCGACGGCGTGCTGAACGCCGCGAGCCTGATGGTCGGTGCGCCCGCGGCGCAGGATGCGATCGAACGCGCGCGGCGCCTGCCGTCGCTCGCGGTCGGCCTGCATCTGGTCCTCGCGGACGGGCCGGCCACGCTGCCCGCGCATGAGATCCCCGCGCTCGTCGGCCCCGACGGGCGGTTCGGCGACGCGATGGCGAAGGACGGCTGCCGCTTCTTCTTCCTGCCGCACGTACGTGCGCAGCTGCGCCGCGAGATCCGCGCGCAGTTCGAAGTTTTTGCGGCGAGCGGCCTGCCGCTCGACCACGTGAACGCGCACAAGCATTTCCACCTGCATCCGACCGTGCTGTCGATGATCATCGAGATCGGCCGCGACTACGGGCTGCGCGCGGTGCGGCTGCCGTACGAAACGAGCGCGCCCGCGCTGCTCAAGCCGTGGATCGCGCTGGTGCGCGCGCGGCTCGACCGCGCGGGGCTCGCACATAACGACTATGTGGTCGGGATCGAGCATACGGGCGCGATGGACGAGGCCGTGCTGCTCGACGCGCTGGCCAAGCTGCCGCCCGGAGTCGGCGAGATCTACTGTCATCCGGCGGAAGCGGGCGACGGCCCGATCACGCCGACGATGGCCGATTACCGTCCGGTCGACGAACTGGACGCGCTGCTGTCTCCGCGCGTCGCGGCCGCGCTGAAGGCTGCGGGCGTCGCGACCGGCGGTTTTGCCGACGTATTCGGCCAGCCCGCGGTGCGGCGCGGCGCGCAATCGTCGCGCGCACCGGGAGCGCAGCCGTCATGACCAAGTGGATCAAATGGCTCGGCTGGCCGATCGCCATCGGCATCCTCCTCGCGCTCGGGTTGCACGAAGGCATCGGCGACGTGACCCAGATGCTCGAGCGCGCCGGTTTCGCGCTGCTGTGGCTCGTGCCGTTCCACGCGCTGCCGCTGCTGCTCGACGCGTATGCGTGGCACCAGCTGCTCGACCGGCGCGCGCCGCTGTCGTTCCTGTGGTGGGTCGCGACCGTGCGCGAAGCCGTGAACCGGCTGCTGCCGGTGGTCGGGATCGGCGGCGAGCTGGTCGGGATCCGGATGGCGCGCTGGCAGGTGCCCGATGCGAGCCGCGTGACCGCGTCGGTGATCGTCGAGGTGCTGGTGACGATCGTCGTCCAGTATGCGTTCGCCGCGCTCGGCCTCGTGCTGCTGCTCGCGACGACGCACGACATGGGCGGCGGCACGATCGGCCTCGCGCTGCTGCTGACGCTGCCGCTGCCGGTGCTCGGCGTCGTGCTGATGCGGCGCGGCGGAATCTTCCACGCGATCGAGCGATTCGCGGGGCGTCTGCTCGGCGATTCGCACCGGTTGCTGCAGGGCGTCGACGGCAAGCGGCTCGACGCCGACATCGATGGCCTGATGTCGCGCACCGGCCTGCTGTTCAGCGCGTTCTTCTGGCAGCTGTCCGGCTATGTGCTCGGCGCGCTCGAAATTTACTGGGCGCTCGCGCTGCTCGGCCATCCGGTATCGATCGGCGGCGCGATCGCCATCGAGGCAATGACGCAGGCCGTGCGGCATGCGGCGTTCATGGTGCCGGGCGGTCTCGGCGTGCAGGAGGCGACCGTCGTGCTGCTCGCGCAGATGTTCGGCGTCGATCGCGAGACGGCGCTGTCGCTCGCGCTGGTCAAGCGCGGCCGCGAGGTGCTGTTCGGCTGCCTGGCGCTCGGTTCGTGGCAGCTGGCCGAGCTGGTGCGCACGCGCCGCCGGATCAAGGCCGCGCCGGCCGGGGCGCGCGCGGCGCAGGCGAGCCGCGAGGCCGAGGTGGAAACCGAAACGATGCATTGAACACAAGACAACACGAGACGGGCCGCGCGCCCGTCTCGCGCTTTTGGCGTCGCGCGGGTATCCTTGCCGCGTGTTTTCTCGACGCGCATTTCTTCTGATGATTTTCCGTTTCCGGCTTCTTCCCGTGACGATGCTGGCCGCCGCGCTGGCGCTGACCGGCTGCGACGACAAGCAAGGCAATTTCGACGTGCAACGCATCAGGGACTTTTTCAACGCGATCAAGCCGGCACCGCTGCTGCTCAAGGGGCTGAAGGCCGGCGTATCGACCGAAGCCGACGTGCGCGCCACGATGGGCAAGCCCGAGACCGAGCGCGCCTTCACCGACGGCTCGAAGCGCCTCGAATATCCGCGCGGCCCGATGGGCAACCAGACCTGGTTCGTCGACCTCGACGCGAGCGGGCACTACACGGGCGCGACGCAGGTGCTGACCGCCGAGAATTTCGCGAAGGTGCGTCCCGGGATGACCGAGGACGAGGTGCGGCGCCTGCTCGGCAAGCCGGGCGACATCGCGCAATACCCGCTGAAGCCCGAGACGGTGTGGAGCTGGCGCTGGCTCGAGGACGGCGTGAACACCGACGCATTCTTTAACGTTCATTTCGGCCCGGACGGGCTTGTCTATACGACTTCGCGCTCCGACATCCTGAAGGGGCGGTGAGACCGGCTGCGGCGCTATATCGAAAAAGCGACCGGAAAATTGCAAAAAGTCCGCTTCCCTGCGTGTCATCCGACTGTCAGGAAGCGGCTTTTTTCCTTTTGAAACAGTGGCGTAGGCCGTGCCTGCAAATGGTGGGACGAATTGCTGCGGCGCAGCAATCGCGTGCACGGTGATTTGAGGCAATCAATTTCGCTTGCGACTATCCGCGTCAGCCCGGCGCGGAAAGGTATGCGCGCCGGTGTTCATATCAACACTGGAGACGCGCGTGTTCCTTTACGGCTTTGGTCCTGTTCTCTGGGCCGGCACCGTGCAGACCATCGAACTGTCGGTGCTGTCGCTCGCCGCCGCGGTGGCGCTGGGGCTGATCGGCGCGGTGGCGAAGCTGTCGCACAACCGGGTGCTGCGAGCGATCGCGACCGGTTATACGACGCTCATCCGCTCGGTGCCCGATCTCGTCCTGATGCTGCTGCTGTTCTACAGCATCCAGATCTGGCTGAACCAGTTCACCGACCTCGTCGGCTGGGACCAGATCGACATCGACCCGTTCGTCGCCGGCGTGCTGACGCTCGGCTTCATCTACGGCGCGTACTTCACCGAGACGTTCCGCGGTGCGTTCCTGTCGGTGCCGCGCGGCCAGCTCGAGGCCGGCGCGGCGTACGGGATGAGCGGCATGCGCGTGTTCGTGCGGATCATGTTTCCGCAGATGATGCGTTTCGCGCTGCCGGGCATCGGCAACAACTGGCAGGTGCTTGTGAAGGCGACCGCGCTGGTGTCGATCATCGGTCTCGCGGACGTCGTGAAGGCCGCGCAGGACGCCGGCAAGAGCACGTTCAACATGTTCTTCTTCATCCTCGTCGCGGCGCTGATCTACCTCGCGATCACGACCGTTTCCAACCTCGTGCTGATCCAGCTCGAGAAGCGTTATTCCATGGGCGTGCGGCACGCAGAACTATGATCGAGATCCTCCAGGAATTCGGCCAGGCGTTCCTTTACTGGGACGGCCAGCGCCTCTCCGGCCTTGCGGTGACGTTGTGGCTGCTCGTCGCGTCGATTTCGCTCGGCTTCGTGTGCGCAGTGCCGCTCGCGGTCGCGCGCGTATCGAAGAAGAAGTGGCTTTCGATGCCGGTGCGGTTCTACACGTACGTGTTCCGCGGCACGCCGCTCTACGTGCAACTGCTGCTGATGTACACGGGCATGTACAGCCTCGAGTTCGTGCGGTCGCACTCGCTGCTCGACGCGTTTTTCCGCAGCGGCTTCAATTGCGCGATCCTCGCGTTCGCGCTGAACACCTGCGCGTATACGACCGAGATCTTCGCCGGCGCGATTCGCGCGATTCCGCACGGCGAGGTCGAGGCAGCGCGTGCTTACGGGATGTCGCCGTTCACGATGTACCGCCGGGTGATCCTGCCGTCGGCGCTGCGCCGCGCGCTGCCGCTGTACAGCAACGAGGTGATCCTGATGCTGCACGCGACCACCGTCGCGTTCACGGCGACCGTGCCCGACATCCTGAAGGTCGCGCGCGACGCCAATTCCGCGACCTACATGGCGTTCCAGTCGTTCGGAATCGCCGCGCTGATCTATCTTGCGGTATCGTTCGCACTCGTCGCGGCATTTCGCCGGGCGGAGCGCCACTGGCTCGCGTATCTCGCGGCCGGCCGTCATTGATTTCACTTCGAGGAGAGCCAGTTGGCCGAGATCACTCAAACGAGCGCGTCCGCTTCCGTCAAGCTTGCAGCGGTCGACATTCACAAGCGCTACGGCGACAACGAGGTGCTCAAGGGCGTGTCGTTGAACGCGAAGGCGGGCGACGTCATCAGCATCATCGGTGCGAGCGGTTCGGGCAAGAGCACGTTCCTGCGCTGCATCAATTTTCTCGAGCGGCCGAATGCGGGGCAGATCGTCGTCGACGGCGAGGCAGTGCGCACGAAGACCGACCGCGCCGGCGCGCTCGAGGTTGCCGATCACAAGCAGTTGCAGCGCATCCGCACGAAGCTCGCGATGGTGTTCCAGCACTTCAATCTGTGGGCGCACATGAACGTGCTCGAGAACGTGATGGAAGCGCCGGTGCACGTGCTCGGCATTTCGAAGAAGGAAGCCGAGGAGCGTGCGCGCGAGTATCTGGAGAAAGTCGGCCTCGCGCCGCGCGTCGAGAAGCAGTATCCGTCGCATTTGTCGGGCGGCCAGCAGCAGCGTGTCGCGATCGCGCGTGCGCTGGCGATGCATCCCGACGTGATGCTGTTCGACGAGCCGACCTCGGCGCTCGACCCGGAACTGGTCGGCGAAGTGCTGAAGGTGATGCAGAAGCTGGCCGAGGAAGGCCGCACGATGATCGTCGTCACGCACGAGATGGGTTTCGCGCGCAACGTGTCGAACCACGTGATGTTCCTGCATCAGGGGCGGACCGAGGAAGAGGGTGATCCGAAGGAGGTGCTGGTGCGTCCGCAGAGCGAGCGTCTGAAGCAGTTCCTGTCGGGCAGTCTCAAGTAACGCGAAGGGCGGGTTTCATACGTGGTACCGGTGTCTCGTCCCGCAGGCGCCACCCGCACGACGCAGGTGGTGATCGTTGCATTGCCGCCCGTGTCGATGTCGGGCGTGGGTCCGATCGTCGATGCGTTGCATCTCGCGAACGAGATCGACGGGCGCTTGCTGTATCGCTGGCAGGTGTGTTCGTGGGACGGGCGGCCGGTGCCGCTCGTCGGCGGGGCGCAGTGGCATGCCGATGCGGCGTTCAACGATGCGATCGCGTGCGACTGGCTGATCGTCGTGTCGGAGCGGTTTCAGCAGTTTGCCGACTACCGGTTGTTTCTCGCGAGCCTCGCGCGGGTCGGGCAGCGGACGCCGGTCGTGACCGGCATTCATCACGGCGTGTGGTGGCTTGCGATGGCCGGACAGCTTTCCGGATATCGCGTGAGCGTGAACTGGGAGACGTATCAGCAGTTCGCCGAGCAGTTCGAGCGGTCGATCGTCACGCAGCAGATCTTCGAGATCGATCGGGACCGCGCGACCTGCGCGGGTGGGCAGGCTACCGTGGATTTCATGCTGGCCATGATTGGCCGGGAACATGGGCCCGATCTCGGTGAGCGGATTGCCGATGCGCTCGGGGCCGGCACGCTGCGCAGCGGCGAGGAGCGGCAGCGGATTCCTTTCGTGACTGCGCCGGGCGAGCGGCATCCTCGGCTGAACGATGCATTGCTTTTGATGGAAGCCAATATCGAGGATCCCTTGACGACCGACGAGATCGCCGGGCTCGTGGGCGTGTCGCGGCGGCAGCTCGAAAGGCTCTTTCGGCAGTATCTCGGGGCGATGCCCTCCAAGTATTACCTCAATCTCCGGTTGCTCAAGGCAAGGACGCAGTTGCAGCGCACGAGCAAATCGGTCGTGCAGGTCAGTCTCGCTTGTGGGTTTTCTTCTGCTGCGCATTTTTCCAATGCCTATCGGGAGCGGTTCGGCGTGACGCCACGCGAGGACCGGCGAGCCTGGCTCGAAAAGCAAACCGGGAGCGAGCCTCGCGGGGGCGCGTTGGTCGAGCGTGGGGGGAAGGATTGATTCTCGTGGGTTGCTCGCCGGTTGGCGTGAAGCACCTGTGATCGTGTCGGTCTATTAGCCTCGCCCCTGCGCGGGGCGGCGGTTACTTTTCTTTGTCTTGCCAAAGAAAAGTAACCAAAAGAAAGGCGCTGTGAAAACGCAAGACCTCCCGGTGCCGTGGCCCACGAAGTGGCCCTCGCCTAAGTGTCGGCGCCAGTCAGGAAACCGGAGTGGTTCGAGCAATGGTTCTGACTCGTCGCACCACCCGACGGAGCGGTATACCGCCCGCGAGCTCCATCCTCGCTTCGCTCGGCTGCAAGGTGCTTCAAGTCGCAAGATGAGGGTGCTTGCTGTGGCCTTGCCAGGAGGCGTGCGACAAATGGACGACGACGGCGCACATCTGATCCCCAAGAGCAGCGATAGGGGTTAGTCGGCAAGACCTAAGTAGGGTGCGACGTATGGCTTGCAATAGAACAGCGCGGCGAGCAACGTTACAACGAAAAATGCTCCTCCCCAACGACGTCCCGACCATCGTTTATATGCTACCGCGTTTAATATCGCGCATGTGACAGCGGGCCATAACAGCATGGCGAACATGCCCCACAGGAACTTCGCATGCGATGTGCAGTGTTCCATGTCGTTGCAACCCGCTGTATGTGACTTCACCGCAGGCCAACGGATGTGATTGAGGGCGTAGATGGTCACCCATGTGACGAGCAAGCCCCACGCGAACCCTAGTATAGCGAGCGCCATACGTTTCATTTCACTTCCCAGAATAGGATTTCTTTGGAATTGGCCAGGTCGGAGAACCAACTGTTGTTTGTCAGTGGGTTTCGGAATTGCGACATGCCAATGCGGAAGCGTAAGAAACTCACGACGGATGGGGTAAGTGTGTCCTTGTTCCACAGGTCGATATGACCGCCGCTGAGTGTGTCGGCGGAATCGCCATCCTGTCGCCAGTAGCCGAAAAAGTAGATGATACCGGTTCGGTTTCTTATCTTGGTTTGCCAATCTGGACCAGTGATGTTGTCAGGTTTGCCAAGCCCAAGGAACGGGCGAAGCTTTAACCATTCAGCCAGCTCGTACGCGCGTGTCGCTGTCGCTTTGCCACCAAGCATCAGACGGCCTAGCATCTTCTTTCCCGGCATCGGCTTCAACACATTTTGTGAAAACGACTTCATGTCGCTTCCGATGCTGTGAAACGTGACGCTCATGCGAATGGCGCATTGATTCTCATATTCGCCAGTGGGGTCGTCGTAGGGGTCTTTCTTCGGGTACGCGTTCCAGAGCTCTTGAAAGGACAGCACTCGAAGCTGTAAAGATTTCTTCGATTTTGGCGTGTCGTTCGTGCGGACCTTCGTAGATGGATTAGGCATAACTCACCCCGGTGTGTCCTTTTGCAATTGCTTCGTCTCCCCAGTAGACGGTGTAGTCTCGGGGGCCGTCGCCGGTGTGGACGCGCGGTAGCTCGCCGTTTGCATCGAGCACGCCGGAATGGATGCGGCCGTCTGCCGTCTCGATGTAATAGGGGTAACCCGCGGGCCCTTGGGCAGTACTGCCGCTACACTTCGCCTCGACCTGCTCATCAAATTCGCCTTGCTTGATCGACACGACGCGGCCGGTTGTTGTTCGGTCCGAAACGACCTCCCCGAGACCCTTTAGCCAATCATCACACCATGCTTCACCGGCAAGCAAAGCAACGATGCTCGGCGGAGTCGAACAGCCGCACAGGACAATATCGCGGTCGAGTGCGACTTCTCCCTGAAACTTGAGTCGATATGGCCCGCCGGCCTTCGCGATGACGCCGGTGCTTTGACATGCAGTGCAGAACGCACTGCCGCCAATCAAGGCTGCTTGATGCCCGTGGACTAGGAATGGTGGCCCGCTGTATGGGCTAATTGTTCCTCCGCTTGAAAGGCTGTCACCCACAACCGCAATTCTTCTATTCATCGTTTGGCCCTCTCGGAAAGTCACAATGGTAGCCGCACGGCGTAAGGCTATATCTCGATATTGTTCGAAGTACTTGAGAAGGCGTGATCACGCTGGCTGCACTACTTGTCGAACGGTGCTCACTTACCCTTTGCGTTATCAAGCAATGTGCCGACTGCGCTATTCCGTGTTCGCCAGCCGCGTTATTCTCAAGGGCCGTGAGGATGACGAGGTGCTTGTGGGTGGGATTCGTGGCGTCATTTACATGCCGTGGCCCCGGGGACCGATCGACCAACTGTGCTGCTTGAAGGATGTGTCCCCGTCAGCCGAGCGAAGCGCGGATGGAGCTCGCGGGCGGTATACCGCTCCGTGGGGAGGCGAGAGGTGTCAGAACCATTGCTCGAACCACTCCGGTTTCCTGACTGGCGCGGACACTTAGGCGGAGGCCACTTTGTTGACCACGGCACCGGGAAGTCATGCGTTATCCGAGCGCCTTTCTTTTGGTTACTTTTCTTTGGCAAGACAAAGAAAAGTAACCGCCGCCCCGCGCAGGGGCGACGCTAATAGACCGACACGATCACAGGTGCTTGACGAAGAACGTGGGCGCACCACCCGAGAAGCCCCCAAAAAAACACCGCCACCCCCGAACCCCCCGCCGGGAAGGGCAAAATAGACCGAAGAAAAGCGCTTCCGATAGAACCCGTCGCAAATCCGCAAGACGCTTGCGTCACCCTTACCTAAACTTGATCCTGTTGAACCCTCTTACGAAACCGAAAGGAACGACCATGACGACCTCGACCGTGACCCGCCAGACATTCGATGAAGTGATGGTGCCGGTATTCTCCCCCGCGCCGTTCGTGCCGGACCGTGCAGAGGGCTCGCGCGTGTGGGACACGGCCGGCCGCGAGTATGTGGACTTCGCCTGCGGCATCGCAGTGACGTCGCTGGGCCACGGCCACCCGGAACTGCTGAAGGTCCTGGACGAACAAGGCCGCAAGCTCTGGCACATCGGCAACGGCTACACGAACGAGCCGGTGCTGCGCCTCGCCAAGCGCCTCGAATCGCTGACCTTCGCCGACCGCGCGTTCTTCGCGAACTCGGGCGCGGAAGCGAACGAAGCCGCGCTGAAACTCGCACGCCGCGTCGCATTCGACCGCCATGGCGCCGACAAATACGAAATCGTGTCGTTCGTCCAGTCGTTCCACGGCCGCACGTTCTTCACGGTCAGCGTCGGCGGCCAGCCGAAATACTCGGAAGGCTTCGGCCCGGTGCCGGCCGGCATCAAGCACCTGCCGTTCAACGACATCGAAGCCGCGAAGGCCGCGATCGGCCCGCAAACCTGCGCGGTGATCGTCGAGCCGGTGCAGGGCGAAGGCGGGGTGATCCCGGCCGATCCGGCCTTCCTGAAGGCACTGCGCGAAGCATGCGACGCGAACGACGCACTGCTGATCTTCGACGAAGTGCAAACGGGCGTCGGCCGCACGGGCCAGTTCTACGCGTACATGGACACGGGCGTCACGCCGGACATCCTCACGACCGCGAAAGCGCTCGGCAACGGCTTCCCGATCGGCGCGATGCTGACGACGAACGAGCTGGCCGCACACTTCAAGGTCGGCGTGCACGGCACGACGTACGGCGGCAACCCGCTCGCGTCGGCGATCGCGGACAAGGTCGTCGAACTGATCGGCGACCCGGCATTGCTCGAAGGCGTGCGCGAACGCAGCGTCCGGCTGAAGGGCGCGCTGGAACGCATCAACGCACGCTTTGGCATCTTCAAGGACATCCGCGGCAAGGGCCTGCTGGTCGGCGCGGAACTCACCGCCGCATTCGACGGCCGCGCGAAGGACTTCGTCGCCGCCGCGGCCGAGAACGGCCTGATCATGCTGATCGCGGGCCCGAACGTGCTGCGCTTCGTCCCGTCGCTCGTGATCCCGTTCGACCTGCTCGACGAAGGCGTGAAGCGCTTCGAGAAGGCAGTCGAGCAGGTGCTCGCGGCCCAGGAAGCCACCGCGCGCTGATCGGCGCACCCATCGCAGACAGGAACGACGATGCTATTTGTTCGCCCCGGCAAACTCACGGATCTCGATGCGCTCGCGCACATGGCGCGCACCGCGCAGCCGGTCCTGCACTCGCTGCCGCACGACCGCGCGGCGCTCGAAGCGCGCGTGGCGCTCTCCGAGGATTCGTTTCGCGCGGACGTCGATTTCGCCGGCGAAGAGTTCTATCTCTTCGTGCTCGAGGATTCGTCGACGGGCAAGCTGCTCGGCACGGCGAGCATCGTGGCCGCGGCCGGCTACTCGGAACCGTTCTACGCGTTCCGCAACGACGCACTGATCCACGCGTCGCGCGAGCTGCACGTGAACCGCAAGATCCACGCGCTCACGATGTCGCACGAGCTGACCGGCAAGAGCCGGCTGGCGGGCTTCTACGTCGATCCGTCGCTGCGCGGCGACGCGGCCGCCCACCTGATCTCGCGTGCGCGGATGATGTACATCGCCGCCAACCGCCGCCGCTTCACGCCGGAAGTGTTCACGCTGCTGCTCGGCGTGAGCGACGACACGGGTGCATCGCCGTTCTGGGAAGCGGTGGGCCGCAAGTTCTTCGGCCGCAACTTCACCGACGTCGACATCGCGTCGGGCGGCCGCAGCCGCACGTTCATCGCGGAAGTGATGCCGGCGTATCCGCTCTACGTGCCGCTGCTGCCGGAAGCGGCGCAGCGCGTGCTCGGCGAGCCGAACGAAACGGCACTGCTCGCCTACGACATCCATCTCGAGGAAGGTTTCGAGCCGGACCGCTTCGTCGACATCTTCGACGCGGGCCCGGTGCTGACCGCGCAGGTCGACCGCACCGCATGCGTGAAGCACGGCGCGGAGCGCACCGTGCGCGAAGCGGCGCGTCAGCAGGGCGATGTCGCGTACATGGTGTCGACGGGCAGCGGCGAATCGTTCCGCTGCGTGCTGGCCGACCTGCCGGGCGACACGGCCGACGCGCCGCTGGCCGGCGACGTGCGCGCGGCGCTCGATGTGAAGGATGGTGATGTCGTGCGCTGCGTGCCGCTGCATCGCCGCGACGATGAAGAGATGAAGGGAGACGCAGCATGATCGTCGTTCGGGTCGTACAAACGGGCGACGTCGACGCGCTCGTGTCGCTCGCGAAGGAAACCGGGCCGGGCCTGACCACGTTCAAGCCCGACCGCGACGCGCTCGCCGCGCGCATCGAACGTACGCGTCGCACGCTCGACGGCGAGGCCGCGCCGGGCGAAGCCGGCTACTTCTTCGTGATGGAAGATTCGAAGACGGGCGACATCGCGGGCGTGTGCGGGATCGAGTCGCAGGTCGGCCTCGAACAGCCGTTCTACAACTATCGCGTGAGCACGGTCGTGCATGCGAGCCAGGAGCTCGGCGTGTGGACGCGGATGCACGCGCTGAACATCTCGCATGACCTGACTGGCTACGCGGAAGTGTGCTCGCTGTTCCTGAGCCCGCGCTATCGCACGGGCGGTGTCGGCGGCCTGCTGTCGCGCTCGCGCTTCATGTTCATCGCGCAGTTCCGCGACCGCTTTCCGGAACGCATCTGCGCGGAGCTGCGCGGCCACTTCGACGAGGACGGCACGTCGCCGTTCTGGCGCGCGGTCGGTTCGCACTTCTACCAGATCGATTTCAACGCGGCCGACTACCTGAGCTCGCACGGCCGCAAGTCGTTCCTCGCGGAACTGATGCCGCGCTATCCGGTGTACGTCGACCTGCTGCCGCAGGACGCGCAGGACGCGGTCGGCCTCACGCACCGCGACACGCTGCCGGCCCGCAAGATGCTCGAAGCGGAAGGGCTGCGCTACCAGAATCACGTCGATATCTTCGACGCGGGTCCGGTGCTCGAATGCCACGTCAACGACCTGCGCACGGTGCGCGAAAGCGTCGTCGTGCCGGTCGCGATCGGCGAGCCGGATGCGCGAGAGGATGCGTGGGGCGGCCATCCGCCGAAGTCGCTCGTGTCGAATACGTCGCTCGGCGATTTCCGCGTCGGCGTCGCGCCGGGCGTGGTCGCGAATGGCTCGTTCGTGCTGTCGGCCGACGATGCCGCCGCGCTCGACGTGAAGGCCGGCGATCCGGTCCGCGTGCTGCCGCTCAAAGTCAAACAGGGATAAACGAATCATGACGGAACTCTTCATCGACGGCGCCTGGGTCGCAGGCTCGGGCCCCGTCTTCGCTTCGCGCAACCCGGGCACCGACGCGATCGCATGGCAGGGCGGCAGCGCATCGGCGGCCGACGTCGACCGCGCGGTCGCGAGCGCGCGTCGCGCATTCGCCGGCTGGTCGGCACTCGACTTCGAATCGCGCTGCGTGATCGTCAAGCGCTTCGCTGCGCTGCTCACGGAGCGCAAGGAAGCGATCGCCACCGCGATCGGCCGCGAGACGGGCAAGCCGCTGTGGGAAGCGCGCACCGAAGTCGCGGCGATGGCCGCGAAGGTCGGCATCTCGATCCAGGCGTACCAGGAGCGCACCGGCGAGAAGCGCCAGGACATGGCCGACGGCGTCGCGGTGCTGCGCCATCGTCCGCACGGCGTCGTCGCGGTGTTCGGCCCGTACAACTTCCCCGGCCACTTGCCGAACGGCCATATCGTGCCGGCGCTGATCGCGGGCAACACGGTCGTGTTCAAGCCGTCGGAGCTCGCGCCGGGCGTCGCGCGCGCGACGGTCGAGGTGTGGCAGGAAGCCGGGCTGCCGGCCGGCGTGCTGAACCTCGTGCAGGGCGAGAAGGACACGGGCATCGCGCTCGCGAATCATCGGCAGATCGACGGGCTGTTCTTCACCGGCAGCTCGGACACCGGCACGCTGCTGCACAAGCAGTTCGGCGGCCGTCCGGAAATCGTGCTCGCGCTCGAGATGGGCGGCAACAACCCGCTCGTGATCGGCGAAGTCGAGGACATCGACGCGGCCGTGCATCACACGATCCAGTCGGCGTTCCTGTCGGCCGGCCAGCGCTGCACGTGCGCACGCCGCATCTTCGTGCCGCAAGGCGCGTTCGGCGACCGCTTCCTCGCACGTTTCGCCGACGTCACGTCGAAGATCACGGCCGACGTGTTCGACGCCGATCCGCAGCCGTTCATGGGCGCGGTGATCTCGGCACGCGCGGCCGCGAAGCTCGTCGACGCGCAGTCGCGTCTGATCGAGCAGGGCGCGAAGCCGATCATCGCGATGACGCAGCGCGATCCGCGTCTCGGTTTCGTGAACGCGTCGATCATCGACGTGACCGGCGTGGCGAACCTGCCCGACGAAGAGCATTTCGGCCCGCTCGCGCAGATCGTCCGCTACGCGACGTTCGACGAAGCGATCGAGCGCGCGAACGACACGGCGTTCGGCCTGTCCGCCGGCTTGCTGGCCGACGACGCGCAGGCATGGGACCACTTTCGCCGCACGATCCGGGCGGGGATCGTCAACTGGAACCGCCCGACCAACGGTGCATCGTCCGCCGCACCGTTCGGCGGCACGGGCCGCTCGGGCAATCATCGGCCGAGCGCGTACTACGCGGCCGACTATTGCGCGTATCCGATGGCGTCGGTGGAAAGCACCGAACTGACCTTGCCCGCGAGCCTGTCGCCGGGCCTGCATTTCTGATCGAGGGAACGACGATGAACGCACAAGAAGCCAATTTCGACGGACTCGTCGGCCCGACCCACAACTACGCCGGGCTGTCGTTCGGTAACGTGGCGTCGCTCAACAACGAGAAGTCGGCCGCGAACCCGAAGGCCGCCGCGAAGCAGGGGCTGCGCAAGATGAAGCAGCTCGCGGATCTCGGCTTCGCGCAAGGCGTGCTGCCGCCGCAGGAGCGCCCGTCGCTGCGCCTGTTGCGCGAGCTCGGCTTCTCCGGCAAGGACGCGGACGTGATCGCGAAGGCCGCGAAGCAGGCGCCCGAATTGCTCGCCGCGGCGAGCTCGGCGTCGGCAATGTGGACCGCGAACGCGGCCACCGTCAGTCCGTCGGCCGACACGAGCGACGGCCGCGTGCACTTCACGCCGGCCAACCTGTGCAGCAAGCTGCATCGCGCGATCGAGCACGAAGCGACGCGCCGCACGCTGTCGACGCTGTTCGCCGATCCCGCGCACTTCGCGGTGCACGAGGCGCTGACGGGCACGCCGGCACTCGGCGACGAGGGGGCCGCGAACCATACGCGCTTTTGCGCGGAATACGGCCAGCCGGGCGTCGAGTTCTTCGTGTACGGCCGCGCGGAATATCGCCGCGGCCCGGAGCCGAAGCGCTTCCCGGCGCGCCAGACCTTCGAGGCGAGCCGCGCGGTCGCGCATCGCCACGGTCTCGCCGAGACGGCGACGGTCTATGCGCAGCAGGATCCGGACGTGATCGATGCAGGCGTGTTCCACAACGACGTGATCTCGGTCGGCAACCGCGACACGCTGTTCACGCACGAGCGCGCGTTCGTCAACAAGCAGGCGATCTACGACACGCTGACCGCCGCGCTCGACGCGCGCGGCGCGCGCCTGAACGTGATCGAGGTGCCCGATGCGGCCGTGAGCGTGAACGACGCTGTCACGTCGTATCTGTTCAACAGCCAGCTGCTGTCGCGCGCGGACGGCTCGCAGGTGCTCGTCGTGCCGCAGGAGTGCCGCGAGAATGCGAACGTTGCCGCCTATCTGGACCAGCTCGCGGCCGGCAACGGGCCGATCCGGGACGTGCTGGTGTTCGACCTGCGCGAAAGCATGAAGAACGGCGGCGGCCCCGCGTGCCTGCGCCTGCGCGTCGTGCTGAACGAGGCCGAGCGCGCGGCCGTCACGTCGAACGTGTGGATCAACGACACGCTGTTCGCGTCGCTCGACGCGTGGATCGAAAAGCACTACCGCGACCGTCTCGCACCGGAAGACCTCGCCGATCCGACGCTGCTCGACGAATCGCGCACGGCGCTCGACGAACTCACGCAGATCCTGCGCGTCGGGTCGCTGTATGACTTCCAGCGCTGAGTCCGGCATGCCGGGCGCCGCGCTGCTCGACGATTTTCTCGCGTTCACGCTCGCGGGCGCCGCGCCGCCCGTGAAGGACGGCACGTGCGCGGGCGGTGCGGTGCGCTGGCAATGGCTCGGCGACGGGCTGCTCCAACTCTCGCCGGCTTCGGCCGATGGGGCCGGCGACGCGGCGAGCGTGCTCGTGTCGGCCGGCGTGCATGGCGACGAGACTGCGCCGATCGAGCTGCTGTCGATGCTCGTGCGCGATCTCGCGGCAGGCACGCTGCCGCTCGCGTGCCGATTGCTCGTCGTGCTCGGCAACGTGCCGGCGATGCGCGCGGGCGAACGCTATCTCGACGACGACCTGAACCGCCTGTTCAGCGGCCGTCACGCGCAAGTGCCCGCGAGCCGCGAAGCGCCGCGCGCGGTGCAACTCGAAGCGGCGGCTGCCGCGTTCTTCGCGGCCGCGCCGGCGGGCGGTGCGCGCTGGCACATCGACATGCACACGGCGATCCGCGCATCGGTGTTCGAGCAGTTCGCGCTGCTGCCGCATACGGGCACGCCGCCGACCCGCGCGATGGTCGAATGGCTCGGCGATGCGCGCATCGCGGCCGTGCTGCTGCATAGCGCGAAGGGCAATACGTATTCGCATTACACGGCCGAGCATTGCGGCGCGCACGCGTGCACGCTCGAACTCGGCAAGGTGCGGCCGTTCGGCCAGAACGATCTGTCGCGCTTCGCGTCGGCCGATCATGCGGTGCGCAACCTCGTCTCGGGCGCGCCGCGCGACGTCGACCCTCCGCCGTTGCCGCGCGTGTTCACGGTGATCGACCAGATCACGAAGCAGAGCGACGCGCTCGAGCTGTTCGTCGCGGCCGACGTCGCGAACTTCACCGCGTTCGCGCGCGGCACCGTGCTCGCGCAGGACGGCGACTACCGCTACACGGTGCAGCACGACGAGGAGCGCATCGTGTTTCCGAATCCGACCGTGAAGCCGGGTTTGCGCGCGGGCCTGCTCGTCGTCGACACCACGCGCGAGACGCTCGCCGCACTCGTCTGACGGAAGACCGGCGGTGCGCGGCTACGGCGATCCGTCGCCCGCGCATCGTCCGGCAGCATCCCCGAAGTGCGTCGACGCCCGCATGCCATGCAGACGGCCCGCGCGTCGCGCCTTGCGTATTTGCGACATCGTCTTGCAAGTTCGACGGCGCATCCGGTCGTCATCGCGCATGCAGTGCAGCATCGTGTGCCGGCGGCCGCTTTGCCGTATCGGGCCTCGCGGATTGGTACAATCGCGGCCTTGCGGCTGTTGCGCCGCATCAAGGCGCGGCATCGGCATTGTGGTTGTCATCCGACCCTGCAATGATGCATGCGCCCGTAGTTCCGGAACATTCGAGTATCGAGGAGAACACCTGATGAAGTTGGATTGGCGTAAAGTGGCCGCGCACGCGGTAGTGGCGGCATCGGCCGTGGCGGCAGGCAGCGCGATGGCTGCGGATCCGAAGGAGATCCGGTTCGGCGTCGAGGCCTCGTACGCGCCGTTCGAATACAAGACGCCCGACGGCAAGCTGACCGGCTTCGACATCGACATCGGCAACGCGGTGTGCGCGAAGCTGAAGACGAAGTGCGTGTGGGTCGAGAACGACTTCGACGGCCTGATCCCCGCGTTGCAGGCGCGCAAGTTCGACGCGATCAACTCGGACATGACGATCACCGACCAGCGCAAGCACGCGATCGCGTTCACCGATCCGATCTACACGATCCCGAACCAGCTGATCGCGAAGCAGGGCAGCGGCCTGCTGCCGACCCCGCAAGCGCTGAAGGGCAAGCGCGTCGGCGTGCTGCAGGGCACGATCCAGGAAGCGTACGCGAAGAAGAAGTGGGCGCCGGCCGGCGTCGACGTCGTGCCGTACCAGACGCAGGACCTGGCCTACGCGGACCTGAAGTCCGGCCGTCTCGACGCGACGTTCCAGGATTCTGAGGCGGGCTCGAAGGGCTTCCTGTCGAAGCCGCAAGGCCAGGGCTTCGGCTTCGCCGGCGGCACGGTCAGCGATGCGGAGATCCTCGGCTCGGGCGTCGGTTTCGGTCTGCGCAAGAACGACGCGGCGCTGAAGACGGCGCTCGATCAGGCGCTGAAGGAACTGAAGGCCGACGGCACGATCGACAACCTCGCGAAGAAGTACTTCAGCGTGCCGGTCACGCTCAAGTAAGCGTTTCGATCCGTCGCACGATGCAGCCGGCCGCTTTCGCGGCCGGTTTGCTTTTGGGGCACCGCTTGCGTTACGCGGGGAAGAACCGCCCCAGTTCCCGCGCGAGCTCGTTCAGCACGCTCATCTCCTGCTGCGTGATCTTGCGCGCCGGCTGCGCACCGGCCCAGTCGCCGTACAGCAGGCCGACGGTCTTCGTGCCGACGCGTACCGGCAGCAGCACGAACGCGCGCGTGCCGGGAAGCGCATTGAGATACCACGCGGGCAGGCGCTTCACCATCTTCGGGTCCTGCGCCTGCTCGATGAAGATGCCGACCGAGTTCGTGATCGCGAGATGGAACACGTCCGGCTCGAAGCGCTCGTCGAAGCACAGCCGGTCGAGCGCCGCGTCGACGTCCTGGCCGAAGCCGAGGCGCGCGGCGAACGCGCCGTCTTCACGGCGCACGAACATCACGGTGCGCGTGAACGCGAGGCCCGCGAGCAGGCTTTCCGACGCGAGTGCGAGCACCGGCGTCAGCACGTGTTCGGACGGCAGCGCGCGCAGGTCGGCGAGGCCGGCCTCGAGGCATGCCTCGGGGTCGGGCTGCGCCCGTGCGATCGCGTCGGCGTTCGCGCGCAGCTCGACGATCTCGCGCATCACGGTGTCGCTCGCTTCCTCGCGTGCGAGCCGGTCGGCGATTTCCACCAGCGCGTCGGCGTCGATGTCCAACTCCTGCGCGTAGTGCTGCGCGAGCGCCGCGATATGCGCATCGCGCTGCGGGCCCGTGGGCATCGCGAGCGCACCGGCGACGTCGGTCGAGCAGCGGCTCACCGCGCGCAGCCAGCGCACGCGCTCGGGGCTGTCGTCGGCGCAGGCGTCGCGGGGCCGCTGGCGGTCTTCGTCGATGTCGTCCTCGTCGAGGCCGGCGGCGTGTGCGCTACCGCCGTCGCCGTCGGCCATGCCGGCGCGGATCACGTCGGGCAGTCGCCAGCTCGCGGCGGCCTCGAGACCGATCTCGTCGAAGCCGACGCCCAGGACGTCGACACACGCGGCCGCTTCGTCGCCGTTCAGCTCGGCGGCGCGGCGCCGGATCCGGTCCCACTCGCTGTCGAGATAGCACACCACCAGCAGCTTGCCGACCTGACGCATCAGCGTGCAGACGACGGCTTCTTCGCCGCCGCGCAACTCGGCATGCTCGGTCAGCTTGCGGGCGACGCAACCGGACAGCAGTGCGCGGTTCAGCTCGAGCTTCGCGTCGATGCGGCGCGGCGTGCTTTGGTGGAAATGGTCGACGAGCTTGAGCCCGACGACGAGATGGCCGACGGTGTCCATGCCGAGCACCATCAGCGCCCGCGTGACGGTCGTGATGTTGCCGCCGAACGCCATGTACATCGCGGAATTGGCGAGCCGCAGGACTTTCTGCGTGAGCGCGAAATCCGACAGCACGACGCTCACGAGCGCGGTGAAGTCGAGATCGTCGTTCTTCATCGCGGCCATCGTCGCGCGTAGCGACTCCGACAGCAGCGGGAAGTCGCCCCGTTCGTTCATCCGGGCCCACAGCTTGTCGAGCAGCGCCGTGCGGGGCAGGTGTGCGGTGATTGACATACGGATGTATCCGGTTCGCCGCGCGCGTCAGGCGGCGTGCAGGCGCAACTGCTGCGCCTCGAAGCGCCGCGCGAGCTCCTCGGACGGCAGCGCCTGACAGACGAGCCAGCCCTGGATGTGGTTGCAGCCCATCTCGGTCAGCAGTTCGCGCTGCGCCTCGGTCTCGACGCCTTCCGCGACGAGCTCGAGATCGAGCGTTTGCGCGAGGCCGACCACCGCCGACACGATCGCGCGGTCGTTGCGCGACGTCAGCAGGTTTTCGACGAAGCTGCGGTCGATCTTCAGCTTCGCGAGCGGGAAGCGCTGCAGGTACGCAAGGCTCGAATAGCCGGTACCGAAATCGTCGATCGCGAAGCGGATGCCGAGCGCGGTCAGCTCCTCGAGCAGCCCCTTCGCCTGGACGGGATCGTGCATCAGCAGGCTTTCGGTGATTTCCAGCACGATGCGGCGCGGGTCGATGCCCGTCAACGCGATCGCCTCGCGCACGCTTTGCGTGAAGCGCGGGTCGCGGAACTGCTGCGGCGACACGTTGACCGCCACATACTGCAGCGCGAGCCCCTGGCGATCCCAGGCGACGAGCTGCATGCACGCGGCCTTGAGCACCCAGTTGCCGAGATAGTTGATGAGGCCGATCGATTCGGCGAGCGGAATGAAGGTTGCCGGCGGCACGAGGCCGTGCACCGGATGACGCCAGCGGATCAGCGCCTCGACGCCGTCCACCGCACCCGACTGGCTGCGCGTGATCGGCTGGAAGTGCAGCGAGAACTCGCCGTTGCGCACGCCGTCGTACAGGTCGGCCTCGAGCTTCAGTCGTTCCGCGTCGGCCGGATCGTCGACCGGCTCATGGAACGCGAGCGCATTGCCGCCGGCCGCCTTTGCCTGCGCGAGCGCATGGTCGGCGCGGCGCAGCAGCGGGCTGTGATGCTGCGCGCGATGGTGTGCGGCGCGTTCGTCCGGGTACAGCGCGATGCCGATGCTCGCGGACAGGTGGACGGTCTGCCCCTGGTAGGCGTAAGGCTCACGCACCGCGGCCTGCAGCCGGCGCGCGAGCGCGTCGGCGGCATCGCTTGCCCGCGCGCGGTCCGGCGCGGTGAACACGATCGCGAACTTGTCGCTCGCGACGCGCGCGAGCTGCTCGCCGGGCGCGACGAGCGCCTGCAGCCGCTGCGCGGTGTCGCGCAGCAGCGTGTCGCCGGCGTCGTAGCCGAGCGCGCGGTTGATGCGCTGGTAGTCGTCGAGGTCGAGCAGCAGCAGCGCCGCGCAGGTGCCGCTTTCGTCGGCGGCCTGCTGCGCGCGCATCAGCGCGGGCACGAGCGCGGACAGATTGTCGAGCCCCGTCATCGGGTCGTGGTGCATTTCGTACGTCAGGCGCGCCTCGAGCGCACGCCAGGCCGACACGTCGAACGCCGCGATCGCGAAGCCATCGACGCCGTGGTGGCGGCTCTTGAACGCGCGGATCTCGACGTCGAGCGGGTAGGTGAGCGACTTGACGATGCACATCGTCGCCTTTTCGACCTGGCCGGAACGCGCGGCGCGCGCAAGCAGACCTTCGAGCGCCGCGGTATCCTGTTCCGCGATCAGGTCGCGCAGCGTCAGCGTGTGCAGGTAGTCGCGGTGATAACCGATGAAGCGCAGGCTTGCGTCGGACACGTACAGAAAGCGCAGCTCGCGGTCGACATGGGCGAGGAAATCCACCGTGCCGACCGTCTGTTCCAGCCAGTTGCGCACGGTGTCGTCGCGGCGCGGCGTGCCGGCGCGTGCAGGCATCAGCGCGCCGCCCGACCAGGCGAAGCGGCGCAGCGTATGCAAGGCGTTGCGCCAGGAGCCCTTGCGTGGCGTCTGTTTCCTGTTGGCTTCCATGTATCTCGCTGACGTGAAGGGCTGGAACCGGCTGTCCGGAAGGAATAACGGCAGACCAGGCGGAATCTTTAACCGGTCGGCCGCGGCTGGCGTTGCCGCCGGACCGGGTCATGCACACTGGCGTTCGACAGGCGAACGCCAGTATGGCCTACATCGAGGCTGACTTTATAAGAAATGAGGACGCAGATGAAGCGAAAACTGTTGGTGGGCGCCGCGGCGGCGCTGATGGTGGCCGGCCATGCGCTGGTTGCGCAGGCGCAACTGAAGCCGGGCGACACGGCGCCCGACTTTACGACGCAGGCGTCGCTGGGCGGCAAGACCTACGCGTACTCGCTGGCCGATGCGCTGAAGCACGGGCCGGTCGTGCTGTATTTCTACCCGGCGGCGTTCACGAAGGGTTGCACCATCGAGGCACATGCGTTCGCGGACGCGGTCGATCGTTACAAGGCTTACGGCGCGACGGTAATCGGCGTATCCGCGGACAACATCGACACGCTGACGAAGTTTTCGGTGAGCGAGTGCCGCAGCAAGTTCCCGGTCGCGGCCGATCCGGACGCGAAGATCATCCGCGAATACGACGCGAAGCTGCCCGCGCTCGATCGTGCGAACCGCGTGTCCTACGTGATTTCACCGGAGCGGAAGGTGCTGTACGAATACACGAGCCTGTCGCCCGACAAGCACGTCGAGAACACGCTCGGCGCGGTGAAGGCGTGGGCCGACGCGCATCCGAAGCAGTAAGCCGGAGGCAGCAAGCGCGCAGTCGAGCGGCCCGCATCGCGGGCCGCCGGCACGACGAAATGCGCCGCCCCGTGGCGGCCCGGGCGTGTGTTACGCGCGCAACGCCTGTTCGATCGGCACGCTGCCGCCGACGAAACCGACGACCTTGCGTGAAATGCCGAGCTTGATCGCCTCGATCGCGGCCCATGCGACATCCTGGCGCGACACCGGCGGCGCCGAGTCGAGCGGTTCCTCGGTCAGCGCGATCTTGCCGACGCCTGGCCCGTCCGCGAGCGGGCCGGGGCGCAGGATCACGTAATCGATGCCCGACGCGATCACGCGCTCGTCGCCTTCGCGCTTCATCTGCGAGTAGTGGCGCAGCGCGTCGCCGCTGCGCTCCGGCCAGTAGGCGCTCAGCGAACTGATCACGACCAGCTTCTGCACGTTGTAGGCGAGCGCATGCTCGGCCGTGCGGGCGACCGCGTCGCGGTCGATCTGCTCCTCTTCGGCGGCGCCTTCCGATTCCGCCGAGCCGGCCGCGTAGATCACGTGCGAGATGCCCTGGAACGCGTGCGAGAAATCGCCCGTCAGATCGGCCTCGACGACCTTCGCGCCCGGCAGCGCATAGCCATGCCGGCGCACCAGCGCAGTCACCTCGAATTCCGGCTGCTCGAGCAGCAGATCCGCGCAGGCCCGACCCGTGCGGCCGGTCGCGCCAATCAGCAATACCTTCGTCGTCATGAAACCGCTCCTTGCGCGATGCGTCATCCTCCCAGATAGGGACGGACGACCGATACTCAAGTGTATGTCGATTTGGGGCGGCGGCGCGCGGGTAATTGGGGCTGCACCACTCCGTAACGGCCGGCGCTGCAACCCGTTATCCGCGCGGTCGCGCGCATGGATGGCGGAATCGACCCGCCGACCGGCTATCATGTGCGCGATGCATTCTTCGCCGCTACGCAATACAACGCGGCGACCAACCGGTTGGAGTACACATGGCATTACCCCTGGACAACGTCAGCATGGCCGTGTTCTGCGACTTCGAGAACGTCGCGCTCGGCGTGCGCGACGCGAAGTACGAGAAATTCGACATCAAGCCCGTGCTGGAGCGGCTGCTGCTGAAAGGCAGCATCGTCGTGAAGAAGGCGTATTGCGACTGGGAGCGCTACAAGGGCTTCAAGGCGTCGATGCACGAGGCGAGCTTCGAACTGATCGAGATTCCGCACGTGCGCCAGTCAGGCAAGAATTCGGCCGACATCCGGCTCGTCGTGGACGCGCTCGACCTCTGCTACACGAAGTCGCATGTCGACACGTTCGTGATCATCAGCGGCGACTCGGATTTCTCGCCGCTCGTGTCGAAGCTGCGCGAGAACGCGAAGAAGGTGATCGGGGTCGGCGTGAAGAAGTCGACGTCGGACCTGCTGGTCGCGAACTGCGACGAATTCATTTTCTACGACGACCTGGTGCGCGAGCAGCAGCGCGCGCTGGCGAAGCGCGAACAGCAGCGCACGGGCAACGGCGGCGCGAAGCGGCCCGACGAGCCGTCGCGCAAGCCGGAGCTGGAAGCGCGCCGCAGCGAGGCGATCGCGCTCGCGGTCGAGACCTTCGATGCGCTGGCATCGGAGCGCGACGACGTCGGCAAGATCTGGGCGTCGGTGCTCAAGAGCGCGATCAAGCGCCGCAAGCCGGACTTCAACGAGTCGTATTACGGCTTCCGCGCGTTTGGCAACCTGCTCGACGAAGCGCAGGCGCGCGGCCTGCTCGAAGTGGGCCGCGACGACAAGTCGGGCGCGTTCGTGTCGCGGCCGCGTCAGCCGGCCGTGGCCGAACCGGTGATGGCGCACCGCGATACGGGCGGCGCGCACCACGGCCACGGCGGACGCCACGCGGCGCCGGCACCGGCCGAGCGCGGGTCGCGACGTCGCGGGCAGCGCGCGGAAGCGGCCTCGCCTGAACGCGAGCATGTCGACGTCGACGAAGCGATCGTCGACATGACGAGCGAGGCGGCGAGCGTGCCGGCCGAAGCAGCCGAAGTGACCGAAGCGGTCGAGACGCACGGCGACGCGAAGGACAGCCGCAAGCGCGCGCGCAAGAGCCCGGCGAAGAAGGCCGGTGCGAAGAAGGGCGCCGGCGCGAAGCACGGCGGCGACGCGCGCGCGGACGGCAAGCACGCCGAAGCGGCACATCGCGACGCGGAGCATGGCGACGACCGCCACGTTGCGGCGCAGCATGCGGCGCCGACGGCCGACGACCACGTCGCGGCGGCACGTGCCGCGCAGCCGTCGCACGACGCAGCACCGGCCGTACCGGCGGCCGAGCCGGCCGGGGAAGCGGTTGGTGAAGGGGCTGGTGAAGCAGCCACCGGCACCAAGCCGAAGAAGCCGGCTCGCAAGACGGCGACCCGCGCACGTCGTCCGCGCAAGACGGCGGCTGCCGCCGAGTAACGGTGGCAGGGCGGGGGCCGCTGTCCGACGCGATGGCGCTACCCGCCACCCGCGGCCGGGTGCCCGTCGCTCGTGCCGTCACGTCGGCCGGCGCAACGCCGGCCGATGCGTTCCGTTATCCGTTCAGCACATACGGCTGGGTCATCACTTCGAGGAAGTGACCGTCAGGATCGTCGAAATACACGCCGCGGCCGCCGTTATGGCGGTAGATGTCATCGGGCTGCCGCTTGGCCGGATCGGCCCAGTGCGGCAGCCCTCGCTCGCGAATGCGCGCATACACGCGATCGAAGCCGGCTTCGTCGGTCAGAAATGCATAGTGCTGCGCCGTGATGTCTCCCGCCTTCTCGTAGAAATCGAGCGACACGCCGTTGTCGAGCTGGACGACCAGCATCGCGCCGAATGGCGTCGGTGCCGGCAGTTCGAGAAGCTCGGCGAGAAAGCGGCTCGACGCATGCTTGTCGCGGCACCAGACGATCGTATGGTTCAGCTGGACGTTCATGACGGGTCCCCGGAACGGGGCGCGAGGATGGGCATGGACACACGATAGCCGATTGCGGCCGGTGTGCAAGCCCGTCGCTCGTGCCGTTACCCGCTTACTCGCCCGCCACCGCCGGTCCGCCCGAATTGCCGCGCCGGTTGCGGCGCTTCTCGCCCCACACGCGGAACCGGTCCATGTACAGGTAGACCACCGGCGTCGTATAGAGCGTCAGCACCTGCGACATGATCAGGCCGCCGGCGATCGCGATCCCGAGCGGCGCGCGCAGCTCCGCGCCGTCGCCGTGGCCGAACGCGAGCGGCAGCGCGCCGAGGAGCGCCGCCATCGTCGTCATCATGATCGGCCGGAAGCGCAGCAGGCACGCCTCGTGGATCGCATCGAACGACGACTTGTTGCCGTTGCGCGTCTGGTCGATCGCGAAGTCGACCATCATGATCGCGTTCTTCTTCACGATACCGATCAGCAGGATCACGCCGATCAGCGCGATGATGCTGAACTCGGTCTTGAACAGCAGCAGCGCGAGCAGGGCGCCCACGCCGGCCGACGGCAGTGTCGACAGGATCGTGATTGGGTGGATGTAGCTCTCGTACAGGATCCCGAGCACGATGTAGACGGCCAGGAGTGCCGCGAGAATCAGGATCGGCTGGTTGTTCAGCGACTGCTGGAACGCCTGCGCGGTGCCCTGGAAGCTGCCGACGATCGTCGGCGGCACGCCGATCTGCGCCATCGTCTGGTAGATCACCTGGGTCGCCTGAGACAGCGACACGCCCGGCGGCAGGTTGAACGAGATCGTCGTCGCGACGAACAGCCCCTGGTGGTTGACCGACAGCGGCGTCGTGCTCGGGCCGAAGGTCGCGATCGCGGAAAGCGGAATCATCGTCGACTTCGACGTCGACACCGCCGCGCCCGACGACGCGCTCGACTTGCCGCTCGACGCGATCGAGTTCAGCGCCTGGTTGCGCGCCGAATCGGACGCGATCGCCGCGGCGCTGGTGGCGGCCGTCCCGGCGCTCGACGTGCCGGCCGAGGTCGCGACGAAGGTGCCGGCCGCGGCGTTGGTCGTCTGTGAGCCGTTCGCGCTGCCTCCCGACGTGCTGATCCACACCTGGTTCAGCATCTCCGGGCTCTGCCAGTATTTCGGCGCGACTTCCATCACGACGTGGTACTGGTTCAGCGGGTTGTAGATCGTCGAGACCTGGCGTTGGCCGAACGCGTCGTACAGCGTGTTGTCGATCTGTGAGGGCTTGATGCCGAGCCGCGCGGCAGTTGCGCGGTCGATCGTCACCATCGCTTCGAGGCCGCCTTGCTGCTGGTCGGAGTTCACGTCGGTCAGCTCGGCGCGCTTCTGCAGCGCCTCGGTCAGCAGCGGCCCCCACTTGTACAGCTCGGCGCTCGAATCGCCGAGCAGCGTGAACTGGTACTGCGCATTGCTCTGCCGGCCGCCGACGCGGATGTCCTGCGCGGCCTGCAGGAACGTGCGCGCACCCGCGACGTCAGCGAGCGGCTTGCGCAGCTGCTGGATCACCTGGTCGGCCGACAGCTTGCGCTCGGTGCGGTCCTTCAGCGTGACGAACATGAAGCCCGAGTTGGTCTGCGTGCCGCCGGTGAAGCCCGCGACGCTCTTCACGTTCGGGTTCGCCTGCACGATCCGCATCATCTCGGAGAACTTCAGCTTCATCGCCTGGAACGACGTCGACTGGTCGGCCTGGATGCCGCCGATCATCAGCCCGGTGTCCTGCTGCGGAAAGAAGCCCTTCGGCACGACGATGTACAGGTAGACGTTCAGGCCGATCGTCGCGAACAGGATCAGCAGGACCAGCAGCGGACGGCGCAGCGCCCACGACAGCGTGCGCTCGTAGCCGCGCTGCATCCGCGTGAAGAAGCGCTCGAGGAACCGGCCGAGGCGGCCTTCCTCCTGCACCTCGTGCGACTCGCGCAGCAGCCGCGCGCACATCATCGGCGTGACGGTCAGCGAAACGGCGAGCGACACGCCAATCGCGAGCGACAGCGTCAATGCGAATTCGCGGAACAGGCGCCCGACGATGCCGCCCATCAGCAGGATCGGCAGGAACACCGCGACGAGCGAAATGCTCATCGACAGCACGGTGAAGCCGACCTCGCGCGCGCCGTCGAACGCAGCCTGCAGCCGCGGCTTGCCGTTCTCGATGTGACGCGTGATGTTCTCGAGCACGACGATCGCATCGTCGACGACGAAGCCGGTCGCGACGATCAGCGCCATCAGCGACAGGTTGTCGATCGAGAAGCCGAGCAGGTACATCGCGCCGAACGTGCCGATGATCGAGATCGGCACCGCGACGCTCGGAATCAGCGTCGCGCGCCAGTTGCGCAGGAACAGGAACACGACCATCACGACGAGGCTCACCGCGATCAGCAGCGTGTGTTCGGTGTCCTTCAGCGACGCGCGGATCGTCGTCGAACGGTCGAGCACCGGCGTCACCGTGATGTCGGCCGGCAGCGACGCGGTGAGCTGCGGCAGCGCCGCGCGCACGCGGTCGATCGTCTCGATGATATTCGCGCCGGGCGAGCGGTAGAGGATCACGAGCACCGCGCGCTTGCCGTTCGACAGGCCCAGGTTGCGCAGGTCCTCGACGCCGTCGACGACCTCGGACAGGTCGGACAGCCGCACGGCCGCGCCGTTGCGGTAGGCGACGACCAGGTCGCTGTACTGCGACGCCTGCGAGGCCTGGTCGTTCGTATAGAGCTGATAGTGCTTCGGGCCGAATTCGATCGCACCCTTCGGGCTGTTCGCGTTCGCGGATGCGAGCGCGGCCCGCACGTCCTCGAGGCCGATTCCGTAGTGGAACAGCGCGTGAGGTTCGAGCTCGACACGCACGGCCGGGTTCGCGGAGCCGCTCACCGACACCTGGCCGACCCCGTCGATCTGCGACAGCGACTGCTGCAGCACCGTCGACGCGGCGTCGTACAGCTTCGCGGGCGACGACGTTTCCGATGTCAGCGACACGACCATGATCGGCGAATCGGCCGGGTTGACCTTGCGGTACGTCGGGTTGCTTTTCAGTGATGCGGGCAGGTCGGCGCGCGCCGCGTTGATCGCGGCCTGCACGTCGCGCGCGGCGCCGTCGATGTCCCGGTTCAGCCCGAACTGCAGGATGATCCGTGCGTTGCCGACGGTGCTGGTCGACGTCATTTCGCTGACGTCGGCGATCGAGCCGAGGTGCCGCTCGAGCGGGCTCGTCACGCTGGTCGCGACCGTCTCGGGACTCGCGCCGGGCAGCGACGCCTGCACCGAGATGGTCGGGAAGTCGACCTGCGGCAGCGGCGACACCGGCAGCTTGATGAACGCGAACAGGCCCGCGAGCGCGACGCCGAGCGCGAGCAGCGTCGTCGCGACCGGGCGGGTGATGAAGGGACGCGACAGGTTCATCGCTTATGCGCCCGTGTGCTTGCCGGTGTCGCGGCCGGGGCCGTGCCGTTCGAACCAGTCGCGCACGCGCCGTGCGAGGCTGTCGAAGCCGAGGTAGATCACCGGCGTCGTGAACAGCGTCAGCACCTGCGACACGATCAGGCCGCCCGCGATCGCGATCCCGAGCGGCTGGCGCAGCTCGGAGCCCGCGCCGGCGCCGACGATCAGCGGCACCGCGCCGAGCAGCGCGGCGAGCGTCGTCATCAGGATCGGCCGGAAGCGTAGCAGGCACGCCTGGTAGATCGCCTCACGCGGCGGTTTGCCTTCGACGCGCTCGGCTTCGAGCGCGAAGTCGATCATCATGATCGCGTTCTTCTTCACGATGCCGATCAGCAGCACGATCCCGATGATCCCGATGATGTCGAGGTCGTGCCCGGTAATCATCAGCGCGAGCAGCGCGCCGACGCCGGCCGACGGCAGCGTCGACAGGATCGTGATCGGGTGGATGTAGCTCTCGTATAGCACGCCGAGCACGATGTACATCGTGACGACCGCCGCGAGGATCAGGAACAGCTGGTTCGACAGCGACGCCTGGAACGCGAGCGCCGCGCCCTGGAAGCGCGTCTGGAACGAGCCGGGCAGGCCGATGTCCTTCTCGGCGGCGTCGATCGCCTTCACGGCCTCGCCGAGCGATGCGCCCGGTGCGAGGTTGAACGAGACCGTCGTCGACGGGAACTGCGACAGGTGTGCGACGAGCAGCGGCGACGGCCGTTCATGGAACGACGCGATCGACGACAGCGGCACCTGGCCGCCGCCCGCTGACGGCAGGTAGATGTCGTTAAGCGATTCGGCGTAATGCTGCTCCTTCGGCTCCGACTCGAGAATCACGCGGTACTGGTTCGACTGCGTGAAGATGGTCGACACGATGCGCTGGCCGAACGCGTCGTACAGCGCGTTGTCGACGGTCGCCGGCGTGATGCCGAAGCGCGCGGCGCTCGCGCGGTCGATCTCGATGTAGACCGACTGGCCGTTGCTCTGCAGATCGGTCGCGACGTCGGCGAGCGACGGCTCCTGCTGCAGCCGCGTGACGAGCTTCGGCACCCAGGTCGCGAACTCGTCCGGGTTCGGGCTCGTCAGCATGAACTGGTACTGCGTCGGGCTCACGGTCGAGTCGATCGTCAGGTCCTGCACCGACTGCATGAAGAGCGTGATGCCGGTCACGTTCGCGACACGCTGCTGCAGGTTGCGGATGATCTGCGCGGCCGACTCGGCGCGCTCGTCGCGCGCCTTCAGGTTGATCAGCATCCGGCCGCTGTTCAGCGTGATGTTGCTGCCGTCCACGCCGATGAACGACGTGAGGCTTTCGACGTTCGGATCCTTCAGGATCTCGGCCGCGAGCGCCTGCTGGCGTTCGGCCATCGCGCCGTACGAGATCGACTGTGGCGCCTGCGTGATCGCCTGGATCACGCCGGTATCCTGCGCGGGGAAGAAGCCTTTCGGCACGTACACGTAGAGCAGGGCGGTGAGCCCGAGCGTCAGCAGCGCGACGACGAGCGTCGAGCGCTGGCGGTTCAGCACCCATTCGAGCGCGACCGCGTAGCGCGCGATCACCCAGTCGATCGCGCGGTGCACGCGCGCCTCGAAGCGGTGGCTCTCGGGCGGCGGCGAGTGGCGCAGCAGCTTCGCGCACAGCATCGGCACGAGCGTGAGCGATACGATCGCCGAGATCACGATCGTCACCGCGAGCGTGATCGCGAATTCATGGAAGAGGCGCCCGACCACGTCGCCCATGAACAGCAGCGGGATCAGCACCGCGATCAGCGACACCGTCAGCGAGATGATCGTGAAGCCGATCTGCCGCGAGCCCTTCAGCGCGGCCTCGAGCCCCGATTCGCCTTCCTCGACGTAGCGCGCGATGTTCTCGATCATCACGATCGCGTCGTCGACGACGAAACCGGTCGCGATGGTGAGCGCCATCAGCGACAGGTTGTTCAGCGAGAAGCCGGCCATGTACATCACCGCGAGCGTGCCGATCAGCGACAGCGGCACCGACAGGCTCGGGATGATCGTCGCGTAGACGTTCGCGAGGAACAGGTACATCACCAGTACGACGAGCCCGACCGCGAGCAGCAGCTCGAACTGCACGTCGCGCACGGCGGCGCGGATCATCGTCGTGCGGTCGGTGACGATCTGCACGTCGAGCGCGGCGGGCAGCGTCTCCTGCAGCTTCGGCAGTTGCGCCTTGATCGCGTCGACGGTCGCGATCACGTTCGCGCCCGGCTGGCGCTGCACGTTCAGGATGATCGCGGGCTCCGAGTTCACCCACGCGCCGAGCTTGGTGTTCTCCGAGCCGGCGACGACCTTCGCGACGTCGGTCAGCATCACCGGACGGCCGCTCTTGTAGGCGACGACCGCGTCGTTGTATTGATCGGCGCTGGTGAGCTGGTCGTTCGCGTTGATCGTGTATGCGCGCGTCGGGCCGTCGAAGTTGCCTTTCGGCGTGTTCACGTTCAGGTTCGAGATCGTCGTGCGCAGGTCGTCGAGGTTCATCCCGTACTGCGCGAGCGCGGTCGGGTTCGCCTGGATCCGCACGGCCGGCCGGTTGCCGCCCGACAGGCTGACGAGGCCGACACCCGCGATCTGCGAGATCTTCATCGCGAGGCGCGTGTCGGTCAGGTCCTGCACCTGCGTGAGCGGCAAGGTCTTCGACGTGATGGCCAGCGTCAGCACCGGCGCGTCGGCCGGATTGACCTTCGCGTAGATCGGCGGGGCGGGCAGATCGGACGGCAGCAGGTTGCCGGCCGCGTTGATCGCGGCCTGCACTTCCTGTTCGGCGATGTCGAGCGGCAGGTCGAGCGAGAACTGCAGCGTGATCACCGATGCGCCGGCCGAGCTTTGCGACGACATCTGGTTCAGCGACGGCATCTGGCCGAACTGCCGCTCCAGCGGCGCGGTGACCGACGACGTCATCACCTCCGGGCTCGCGCCCGGATAGAAGGTCTGGACCTGGATCGTCGGGTAGTCGACTTCGGGCAGCGCGGCGAGCGGCAGGAAGCGCAGCGCGACGAGGCCGGCCAGCATGATCGCCGCCATCAGGAGGGCGGTGCCGACAGGCCGGAGAATGAAGAGGCGGGACGGATTCATCGAGCGGCCCGCGCGTTACTGGGCCGCGGGGGCCGCAGCCTGCGACGCGTCGTGCTTGTGTCCGCCTCGGTGGGCGGCCGCACCCGATGCGCCGGACGCCGCGCCGGCGCCATGCGCGCCCGACGCGCCTTTCGGCTTGTCGGCCGGGATCGTGATCTTCGCGCCTTCGCGCAGCCGGTCGGAGCCGTCGGTGACCACGCGCTCGCCGATCGCGACGCCGCTGACGATGCTCGTGCGCTCGCCGTCGACCGGGCCGACCTTGACCTTGCGCACCGTCACCGTGTTGTCGGGTTTCACGATGTACACGAACTGGCCGATCGAGCCTGTCAGCACGGCGGCCGTCGGCACGATCGTCGCATTGCGCATCACGTCGACCAGCAGCCGCGTGTTCACGAACTGATTCGGAAACAGCAGGCCTTCCTTGTTGTCGAAGGTCGCGCGCAGCTTGACCGTGCCGGTGCTCGTGTCGATCTGGTTGTCGAGCGTTTCGAGCGAACCCGTCTCGAGCGGCACGGTGTTGTTGCGATTGTAAGCGGTGACCGACAGTTTCTGACCCGCGTTTACCTGCTTGACGATCTGCGGCAGGTTGTCCTCCGAGGTCGTGAAGATCACGCTCATCGGCTGCAGTTGCGTGATCACGACGATCCCGTTCGTGTCGCCCGCAGTCACGTAGTTGCCGGGGTCGACCTGGCGCAGGCCGACGCGGCCCGACACGGGCGCCGTGATGCGCGCGTACGTGAGGTTCAGTTTCGCGGAGTCGATCGCTGCCTGGTCGGTCTTCACCGTTCCTTCGTATTGCTTGACGAGTGACGCCTGGGTGTCGACAGTCTGCGACGCGATCGAGTCCTGCGACAGCAGCGTCTGGTAGCGCTTCAGGTCGATGCGGGCCGTCGCGAGCAGCGCTGAGTCGCGCGCGTGCGTGCCTTCGGCATTCTCGAGCGCGACCTGGTACGGGCGTGGGTCGATCTGCGCGAGCAGGTCGCCTTTCTTGACGATCTGGCCTTCCCGGAACGCGACCGACTGCAGATAACCCGACAGCTGCGTCTTGACAGTCACGCTCGCGAGCGGCGTCACGGTGCCGAGCGCGGACAGCACGATCGGCATCTCGCCCTGCGTCGCGGTCGCGACCGATACGGGCTGCGGAACGTTTGCCATGGCGGCGGGGCCGCCGCGGCCGCGATGGCCGTTACTGCCGCCGGCGCTCGCGCCGGAGGCCGCGTTGCCTGCCGCCGACGCGTCCGCCTGCGTACGGCTCCACGGGTGCCACCACAGCAAGCCGCCGATGACGACGACCGCGAGCGTCCCGATCACCAGCGTGCGGCGCGGGCGGCGCGCGGCGGGGGAGGCGGGATCCTTCGAAGGGGGCGTGGGCTTTTGTTGGTTGTCCATCGTGTTCTGTCAGGAAGACGGCGCGGCGGGCCGGGAGACGGGCCTGGGGCGGCGCGTGGGCATGCGGTGCCGGAGGGCCGGCTCGGTCCGGGCCCTTCCGGTCCGCGCGGGAAAAAGAAAAGAGCGGTGCGCGCCGCGGATGCGGCGCGACGATGGGCATGATGCTACGTCCCGTCCCCGTTACAGTCCAGTCGTCTATCTTTCAACGGGTTACGGTCGTTACATAAGGCGACAGGACGATGACGGACCGATTACACGGCGCTGCGCCGGGCTGGCGCGCCGCCGATCTCGCGGGTGATTTTCGCGATGCATTCGTGCAACGCGGGCACCACGTGTTCCTGCAGCCATTCGGGCGGGCACTGACTGGATGCGCCGCCGCAGTTCACCGAATAGTGCTGGCCCGACGGGCCGACGAAACCGGCCGCGACCGCGTTCAGCCCTTCACGCCATTCGCCGATCGCGATCGCATGGCCCGCGCGCATCGCGTCCTCGAGACCGGGGGTCAGGCGCGCCGATACGTGCGGCCAGTCATCGCCGGCCGTCGCGCGCAGCGCGTCGAGCAGTACGCGGCGCTCGTCGTCCTCCAGTGCCGCGAGATACGCGCGGCCGACCGCGGTGCGTGCGATGTCCATCCGCGAGCCGATCTCGAGGCGCGTGACGAGCACGGCCGAGCGCGGCCGGATCACGTCGATCGCGACCATGTCGAGCCGGTCGCGCACCGCGAGGTGCACCGACAGCGACGTGCGCTCGGCGAGTTCGATCATGAACGGCCGCGAGCGCGCGCGGATGTCGAAGTTGCGCAGGAAGCCGTGGCTCAGCTCCAGGACCGACGCGGTCAGCACGAAGCGCTCGCTGTCGGGCAACTGGAACAGGAAGCCGGCGCTGACGAGGGTCGCCGTGATGCGTGACACGGTCGGCTTCGGGATGCCCGTCAATTCGGTGAGCTCGCGGTTGCTGACCGGGGCGTCGGCGGCCGCGATGCGCCGCAGCACGGCGAGGCCGCGCGCGAGCGCGGTGATCTCGTCCGGCGACGATTCGCGGTCTCGGGGCGCGGGAGGCGTTACAGGTGTCGACACGAGGGATTCTCTCTATTTCCGAAACTCGATTTCAATTTTGTTGGTATTGTAGGATGATTGTCAAAAGATGCATGTTCCATGGGTGAATCGTTCATCGGATGAGATTTTACGGGTTCACCCTTGGTTTATTAGGAAAGCGCTCAAATGAGCATTGCCGGAAAGCGAACAAACCGGTGCAAATACCGCTTGACTTGTCGGGCGGAAACGGAAAGAATGTCTCACGTTTTCGAAACATCGTTTCAGGAGTTTAACCGGCAACGGTGTTTCGCGCAGTCTCTCAGGTTCTAGCACGGCCCTCGGAATGGCTAGAACTTTTTTAGCGCCACGGTCTCCGTGGCGCTTTTTTTTGCCCGTCCGCCGGACGCGTCAGGTCCGTATTATCCCCCGATCGCTGAAATCGCCCGTTCGACCGGGCTCGTGCGCACTCGCGTGCGCGTGGCGCGCGCAAAAAAAAAGCGCGATGCCTGCAATGGGCATCGCGCGTAAACCGGCGTGGAGCGCCGACGAATGAACGGTGATGAAGAAAGGGACGCCCGGTCAGGGACGCCCAGTCAGGGACGCCCGGTGAGGGGCGGCCTGCCAGGGCGCTGACCCCCTCGTGCGAAGCGGTCAGGCCTTCGCGAGCTTGATGCTGGTCGGCTCGGCCGTCAGGTAGCCGACGCTGGCGCCGAAGCGGTCCTTGAAGTTTGCGCGCACGAGCGGATCGAGCGTCGGCTTGACCTTGTCGTGCAGCGGCGACTCCCAGTCGCCCGCGTGCTGGAAGTTGCTCATGATGTAGGTCCAGCCGTTGATCTCGTCGACCGCGTGCAGGCCCGTCGATTCGGCGCCGGCCGGGCACGACAGCACGCGCGCGAGCGACTTCGTGTCGACGTTGTACGCCCACAGGAAGTTGTTGACGTGCATGCCCGAGTCTTCGCCGATGAAGAGCGTGCGCAGCTTCTCGGAGAACTTCAGGTTGTCGGGGTTTGCGATCTTGTCCGGGTTCGCCAGGTTGCCGAGCGCATCGGCCGCGGCGAGGTCCTCGCCGACGAGCGCGGCCGGCGCGCCCATGTCGACCGGCACCCACTCGCTGTCGATCGCGCCGCCCGTCGTGTCGCGCTGGCCGGCCTTCAGGTTCAGCGCGTAGACCGCGCCCGAGGCGATCTTCTTGTCGACCGCGACGTCGCGCGACGCCGCGTTGCCCTGGACCATCGACGTCTCGATCCGCGACATCGCCGTGTAGACGATCTTGTCCTTCGCGTTCACGGTCGTGCCTTCGAGCTTCGTGAACGCCATGCTGCCGCCGAGCAGCGCCGCGTAGCGGTGCGTCTCGAGGAACGCGGCCGCTTTTTCCATGCCCGGCTTCACGCGGATCCAGTTGAACTTGCCGCCGAAATGGATCTTCGTGTAGCTCGCATCGTTCGGGTCGGTGGTCACCAGGTCCATGATGTCCGACGCCTTCAGCGTGTTCGCGAGCGTTTCGATCTCGCTGCTGGTCGCGTGGCCGATCCTGATCCACGTGAGCGTCGCGGTGCCGGCGCCGGCCGACGACGTCTGCGTCCACTTCGCGACGTACAGCGTGCCGGCCGACAGGTCGGCCGCCTTGTCGGCGACGAACATGAACAGGCCGCCGTTGGTGGCGTCGTCGCCCATCATCACGGTGCGCTGGTCCGGCATGACCTGGATCAGCTCGTGCGAGATGCGGCCGAGGCAGTAGTGCTTCTTCACGGTGCCGGTGCCGTCCGGATTCACGGTGATCTCGGGCAGGTGGCCGTAGTGGTAGGGGTTCGCCTTCGTCTCGTCGCCGAACGTGTTCTTGCTGAACGCCTTGAACTGCGCATCGGTCGCGGCCTTCGTCGCGTCCGGCTCGTATTCCTCGCTCGACAGGTGCGTGCCCCACGGCGACAGGCTCGCGCCGCAGGTGATCCACAGGCCGTGCGCCTTCGACGTGTCGACGTTGTGGTACTTCACGACCTTCAGCGCGCCGGTGGCCGGATCCTGGTCGAGCGTGAGCACGGCGATCGGCGACGGCAGCTGGCCGTACTGCGACGCGCTCGCCTGGTCGCGCGTCGTGTATTCGAACTGCACGACCGCGAACACCGTGTTGCCCTTCACGCCGGGCACGTTCGCATTTTTCAGCGTCAGCAGCGAGCTGCCGTCCGGGCAGTCGGAATAGAACTGGCGCTCCTTGCCGGCCACCGAGCGATCGATGATCGGCTGGTTGTTGATGTCGTAGTAGCCGCCCGCGAGCGTCGTGCCGCCCTTGCCGTCCGGCACCATGTCGCCCGTCACGAAGAACGGCCGGTACGCGAGCTTGAAGTTGCGCGACGAACCGTCCGAGAAGGACACCGACAGCGTCGAACCGACCGTCGTCGTGGCCATCGCGGCCGCGTTGTCGAGCGTGGGCGCGGCCATCGCCGAGAACGCCGCCGACGTGTACGCGGCGGCGGCCGGCGTCGCCGCCGGATTGTCGTCGCCGCCGCAACCTGTCAGCAGGGCCGGCAGCGCGAGGCCGGAGAGGGGCAGCATGGGTGCGCCGGCGAGGATCTTCAGGGCCTGACGACGGGAAGCATTGGGCAACGCGGGCATGTGGAGTCCAGTTTCGAATGTTGGAAGAATCGCCTTTCGCGAAGCAGGCGATCAGCAAGCATTGCGAAGGCAAGTTGAAAACTGGACCGAAGTTTAGGGGCGCTCGATGAAAGTTTTTTGAATTGAAAACGTAATGATGCGTTGGGCGTCCGTCAGGCGGGCTGCCGGACGCCGATCGGACGCGTATTCGCGCTCAGTCGCGCTCGGGCGTCGCCGAGATGCGATGGATCGACAGGTCGGCGCCGTCGAATTCGGCTTCGCGCTCGAGGCGCAGCCCGACGGTCGCCTTCAGCGCGCCGTACACGAGCGTGCCGCCCGCGGTGGCGATCGCGATGCCGCCGAGCGTGCCGATGAGTTGCGACATGAACGACACGCCGCCGAGGCCGCCGAACGCGGGTTGCCCGAACACACCGGCCGCGATGCCGCCGAGCGCGCCGCACATTCCGTGCAGCGGCCACACGCCGAGCACGTCGTCGATGCGCCACTTGTTCTGCACGCAGGTGAACATCGCGACGAACAGTGCGCCGGCTGCGGCGCCGGTGACGAGCGCACCGATCGGGTGCATCACGTCGGAACCCGCGCAGACCGCGACGAGGCCCGCGAGCGGGCCGTTGTACGTGAAGCCCGGATCGTTGCGGCCGGCCATCCACGCGGCGAGCGTGCCGCCGACCATCGCCATCAGCGAGTTCACGGCGACCAGGCCGCTGATCTTGTCGAGCGTCTGCGCGCTCATCACGTTGAAGCCGAACCAGCCGACCGCGAGCACCCACGCGCCGAGTGCGAGAAACGGAATGTTCGACGGCGGGTGCGCGGCGATCCGGCCGTCCTTCGCATAGCGGCCGTGGCGTGCGCCGAGCAGCAGCACGGCCGGCAGCGCGACCCAGCCGCCGAACGCATGCACGACGACCGAGCCCGCGAAATCGTGGAACGGCGCGCCGAAGGCATGCGTGAGCCAGCCCTGCACGCCGAAGCGTTCATTCCATGCGATCCCTTCGAAGAACGGATAGATGAAGCCGACGATGATCAGCGTCGCGACGAGCTGAGGATTGAATTTCGCGCGTTCGGCGATGCCGCCGGACACGATCGCGGGAATGGCCGCCGCGAACGTCAGCAGGAAGAAGAAGCGCACGAGCGCGTAGCCGCTGTGCTGCGACAGCGTGCCGATATCGTCGAAGAACTCGACGCCGTACGCGATCGTATAGCCGATGAAGAAATACGCGAGCGTCGACACCGAGAAGTCGACCAGGATCTTCACGAGCGCGTTGACCTGGTTCTTCTTGCGGACCGTGCCGAGCTCGAGAAATGCGAAGCCCGCGTGCATCGCGAGCACCATGACGGCACCGATCAAGAGGAACAGTGTATCGACGCCGGATTTCAGACCATCCATGCCGTGGCTTCCTTGCGCAAAAAACGGGCAAGGAATGCAAATATCGAGCCAACTTGGTGAACGCGTGCGTACAAGTGGTGCGGAAGGCCGTGCGATGCGGCACGCGGGCGATGCGTGCACGGTAGCGGGGCAGGCCGCGTGTGGGCCCGGAGCCGCAGTGGGTGCACGCGCGTGGTGCGATGAGAGCTCAAATGGTGCGCGCGATGCGTGGCGTGGTGCGCCGCGATGCACCGGTCTGGCGCGTCAGCGGCGGGCGAACAGCACGCGTGAGCGCCGCAGCCGCAATGCGCAGGCGCACCAGTAGGCGGCGACGGTGGTGAGCCCGAGTGCGGCAAATGCGAGCGCCGCGAAGCCGGCGTGCGACTGGCCGTCGCCGTCGGGGCCAAGGATGCCCTGCGCGACGATCAGCGCGGCCGTCCAGAAACCGATCACAGCCTGAACGAGCAGGCGAGCGCACGCCACGCGGCGCGGGCGCCCGGCTGCACGCAGGCGCGGCGCGGACGGTGAACGAAGGCACAGGAACAAGGTGGTGGCGAGCGCGGCGGCCAGCGCGATGAACCAGTCGATGAGGAAAGCCATGAAGAAACGGGAAGCAGACGGAGCGGATTGAAGCCTGCCCACTTTAGTCTCGGCACGCCTGCAATTGAATCAGACAAATCCGAAATTGAAAGGCATTTTTAATCACGAGTCGTCATTGGCCCTGTTCCACAGGCGGTATCATCGACGCTGGTCCAACCATTCAGGCCGTGCGGCGCACGGCCGGAGATCGCTGATGAAGATGAAGACTTGGCCGGCGCGTCGCGTGCCCGGGTCCGTGCTGGCGGCCGCGGCCGTCGGTGCGGTGCTGTTGCTCGCAGGCTGCGAGAAGTCCGGCACGCCGGCCACGCAACCCGATACGGCCGCCAGCGCGGCCGCCGATGCCGCGAACAACGCGGCCAAGGCGCTCGACCAGGTGGCGAGCACCGTCAACCAGCAGATCAATGCCGCGAAGGCCGGCATTGCGAGCGCGGCCTCGGCCGTGCCGCCGCTGTCGGCGAGCGGCCTCGCGTCCGCCGCGCAGGCGCAGATCGATGCGGCCGCTTCCGCCGTCGTTGCACACGCGGCATCGGAAGCGGGCGCGAAGATGGCGGAGGCCGGCAAGAAGCTCCAGCAGTGGAGCCAGCAGAACGCGTCGGGTGCGAAGCCGGCCAGCGGCGAGTGAAGGGCCCTTGCGGAATCTTCAATATGTAATTATCATGGTTACACATCGTCGCCGGCTGCCGTTCGAGCCGGCGTCACCGAGAGAGTGAGGAATGAATACCAGCAGCCGGTTCGCGTTTGCCGTTCATGTGCTTGCGTTGCTGTCGATGCAGGAAGGTGCGCCGCTGTCGTCCGACATCATCGCGGGTAGCGTGAACACGAATCCGGCGCTGATTCGCCGTCTGCTGTCGATGCTGGCGGCCGCGGGGCTGACCACGTCCCAGCTCGGCGCAGGCGGCGGCGCGCTGCTGGCGCGCGAGCCCGGCGAGATCACGTTGCTCGACGTGTATCGCGCGGTCGACGATGCGCAGCTGTTCGCGCTGCATCGCGAGGCGCCGAATCCCGCGTGTCTCGTCGGGCGGCACATCCAGGGCGTGCTGATCGACTATATCGGCGACGCGCAGCGCGCGATGGAAGCATCGCTTGCCACACGCACGCTCGCGGACGTCACGGCCGACGTGCTCGAATCGGAGCAGCGCAGCCGGCCGGCGGGAAGCGCCGGCGGGTGATCGCGGGCAATGGATGATGCCGGGCAGGAGGCCGGGTGACGCGCATGCGCGGCGGCCGGCACGACGGAGTGTTGCTCCGTTTTTTTTCGGTCTTATATGTAATCATTGTAGTTACTTTTTATTTCTGGAGAATCGACATGACGCAACCTACCTTGAACATCGCACTGTTCGGCGCCACCGGGATGATCGGCTCGCGCATCGCCGCGGAAGCCGTGCGCCGTGGCCATCGCGTGACCGCGCTGTCGCGCCATCCGGGCGCGGCCGGCGACGGCATCACGGCGAAGGCTGCCGACCTGTTCGATGCGGCCAGCATCGCGGCCGCGCTGCCGGGCCACGACGTCGTCGCGAGCGCGTACAGCCCGAAGCAGGACGATCCCGCGAAGATCGTCGCCGCGGCGAAGACGCTGGTGGAAAGCACGCGCCAGGCGGGCCTGAAGCGGCTCGTGGTGGTGGGGGGCGCCGGTTCGCTCGAAGTTGCGCCGGGCAAGCAGCTGGTCGACACCGAAGGTTTCCCGGACGCGTACAAGGCGGTCGCGCTCGCGCACCGCGATGCGCTCGATTATCTTGAAACGGTCGGCGATCTCGACTGGACGTTCTTCGCGCCTGCGGCCCTGATCGCGCCGGGCGAGCGCACCGGCACGTTCCGCACGGGCGTGGGCAAGCTGATCGTGGACGCAGAGGGCAACAGCAGGATCTCGGCCGAAGACTATGCGGTCGCGTTCGTCGATGCGCTCGAGCAACACGGCTTCGTGCGCGAGATCGCGACGGTCGCGTATTGAGCGATCCCATGGCGAGGCGGCGCGCAGGGTGCCGTATTCGCCGTGAGCGGCTGGCCAGGCAGCGCAGCCGCAGTGACTTCAGGCGATTCCACCTCGACGGGTGGAATCGCCTGTTTCGTCTGGTGTGCCGATGATCGATGGACCGCTGCGCACGGGATCGTGCGTGATGCGGATTCTTCCCGGCCTGATTGGTATTTATCCCGGTCGACGCCGCGCAGCGGTTTCCATATTGTTCCCCGTCATGCAGGATGCATAGAAAAAATTTCTATCTACGAGGGACTGGGTAAATGGATGCCATCGATCGCAAACTGCTTGAGCTGTTGCAGGCAGATGCCACCTTGCCGATCGCGGAGCTCGCGCAGCGCGTGAACCTGTCGCAGACGCCGTGCTGGAAGCGCGTGCAGCGGCTCAAGGAAACCGGCGCGATCCGTGCGCAGGTCGCGCTGTGCGATCCGCGCAAGCTCGGTGTCGGCACGACCGTGTTCGTCGCGATCCGCACGAACCAGCACACCGAGGAGTGGGCGCAGCGCTTCACGCAGGCCGTGCGCGACATGCCGGAAGTCGTCGAGGTCTATCGGATGAGCGGCGAGACCGACTATCTGCTGCGGGTCGTGGTGGCCGGCATCGACGATTACGATCGCGTGTACAAGCAACTGATCCGCGCGGTGCCGCTGTTCGACGTGAGCTCGTCGTTCGCGATGGAGCAGATCAAGTATTCGACCGCGCTGCCGGTGCGCGATCTGTCCGAGCCGGCATAGCGCGCGCGACGGCAACGGAGCGCGTCGGTGCGCACGGATGTTACGTGTGTGCGCCGCCAATACGCGCCATTGTCGCCCGGTCAGCGGCCGCGCGACAGCGCGCGTGCGCGTTCGTCCGCCAGCGCGTCGCGGCGCACGAACTCCGCGACGAACGGACTGGCCGGATGGTGGTGCAGCGCGTACGGCGTGTCCCATTGCGCGAGCTGGCCATCCTTCATCACGCCGATCCGGTCGGCGATCGCGAACGCTTCCGCCTGATTGTGCGTGACGAGGATCGCGGTGTGACCCGTGCGCTTCAGGATGTCGCGCAGCTCGAACGCGAGCCGCTCGCGTGTATCGACGTCGAGATTCGAGAATGGCTCGTCGAGCAGCAGCAGCTCCGGTGACGGCGCGAGCGCACGGGCGAGGGCGACGCGCTGCTGCTGGCCGCCCGACAGTTCGTGTGGATACGCGTCGCCGGAAGCGGCGAGCCCGACCAGCTCGAGCATGTCCGCGACGCGCGCGCGCCGCTCGGCCTTCGGCATGCGCCGCAGGCCGAACGCGACGTTGTCGGCCGCACTCAGGTGCGGGAACAGCGCATAGTCCTGGAACATCATCCCGATGCGCCGCCGCTCGGGCGGCACGTCGAGCGACGGCGCCGCGACGGGCGTGCCGTCCAGCACGATGCGTCCCATGCGTACGGGCTCGAAGCCCGCGATCGCGCGCAGCACGGTGGTCTTGCCGCAGCCCGATGCGCCGAGCAGGCAGCCGATATCGCCGCGCGGCAGCGCGAGGCTCAGCCCGTCGACCACCGTGCGGCGGCCGTGCGGCGTGTCATAGGCGACGCAGAGGTCGTCGAGTTCGAGCAGATTCACGGTGTCAGGCTCCGATCTTGTGACGGGTGCGCGCGAGCAGGATCACGGGCACGAGCCCGGCCAGCACGATTGCGAGCGCGGCGACCGCGCCTTCCTCATAGGTGCCGCGCGCGGCCTCCGCGTACAGCCAGGTCGCGAGCGTGTCGAAATTCAGCGGGCGCAGCAGCAGTGTCGCCGGCAGCTCTTTCATCGCGTCGACGAAGACGAGCAGTGCGCTCGTCGTGAGCGCGGGCCGCAGCAGCGGCAGGTGCACGCGGCGCAGCGTGCCGCCGGCCGTCTCGCCGAGCGAGCGCGCGGCGTGTTCGAGCGACGGCGGAATGCGCGCGAGGCCGGCTTCGATGCTGCCGGCCGAGATCGCGAGAAAGCGGACGGTGTAGGCGATCACGAGCGCGGCCGCCGACCCCATCAGCAGCAGCCCGTCACGGCCGAGCGCCGCGCCGAGCAGCCGGTCGGCCGCCGCGAACGGGATCAGCAGGCCGATCGCGAGCACGGTGCCCGGCACCGCGTAGCCGAGGCTCGCGATGCGCGCGCACACGCGGGCCGGGCCCGCACGCGCGCTGTCGCGCTGCGCGCGCGCCGCCCACGAGACGACGAGCCCGCATGCGAGTGTCGCGACGGTTGCGGCGGCGGCGATTGTCAGCGTGTTCGCGAGCCCGGTCATCAATTGAGCGGATACGCCGCCGACGAGATGCAGCCGCTTGCCGGTCTCGACCGCGAGGTATGCGGCCGGCGCGCCGAAGCCGAGCAGCACCGGCAGCCAGCCGAGCGCGGCGGCGCTCCACGCGGCCGCGCCCGTCAGCTTGCGCGGTGCGACCGGACGCATGCGTCGGCCGTGCGCGTAGCGCTGGCGACGGCGCCCGTAACGTTCGAGCACGATCATGCCGACGACGATCGCGAGCATCGCGAGCGCGATCTGCGCGGCGCCGGCGAGATCGGAGCGCGTGATCCACGTCGTGTAGACCGACACGGTGAGCGTCTGCACACCGAGGAATTCCGACGCGCCGATGTCGTTCAGCGTTTCGAGCAGCGCAAGGCTCACGCCGACGGCGATCGCGGGCCGGGCGAGCGGCACGACGACGCGCCAGAACGTCGCGATGCGTCCCGCGCCGAGCGTGCGCGCGGCTTCGAGAAGACTCGCGGACTGCGTGACGAACATTGCGCGCGTGCTCAGGTATACGTACGGATACAGCACGAAGCCGAGCACGAAGATCGCACCGGGCAGCGAGCGCAGGTCGGGCAGACGGAACTGGCGCGGGCTGTCGAAGCCGAGCAGCCAGCGGATCGCGCCCTGCACGGGGCCGATCGGGTGGAGCAGGTCGAGATAGGCGAATGCGACGATATAGGTGGGCACCGCGAGCGGCAGCAGCAGCGCCCAGGTCAGCATCCGGCGGCCGGGAAAATCGTACGCGGTGACGAGCCACGCGCAGCCGGTGCCGACCACCGTGACGATCGCGCCGACGCCCGCGAGCAACAGCAGCGTGTTGACCAGCGCCTGCGGCAGCACGAACTCGGCGAGATGCTTCCAGTGCGCGAGATCGGCGCCGAACGCGGCGGCGACCAGCACCGCGAGCGGCGCCGCGACCGCCGCCGCGATCGCGACGGCCGCGCCCAGCCAGAGGCCGCCCGCGCGCGAACGGAGCGGCCGGCGGCGCGTGCGGGCGAACGGTGCGTCAGTTGTCAAAGCCGACCTTGTCGACGAGCTGGCTGGCCGCCTTGCGGTGCTTCGCGATGTCGGTCAGCGCAAGCGGGTCGACCTTCAGCGTGCCGAAGCTCGCGATCACCGGGTCGAGCTTCACGTTCGCGCGCACCGGATATTCGTAGTTCGCCTGCGCATACAGCGCCTGCGCTTCCGGCGACACGAGGTACTCGAGCAGCTTCACTGCATTGGCCTTGTGCGGCGCGTGCTTCGCAACCGTCGCGCCGCTGATGTTCACGTGCGTGCCACCGCTCTTCGCGTTCGCGAACGTCGGCCGCACGACCTTGATCGCGTCGCCCCACTTGCGCGCGTCGGTGCCCGGCTCCGCGTTCTTCATGTGACCGACGTAGTACGCGTTGGCCAGGCCGACGTCGCAGATGCCGCCGAGAATGTCGCGCGCGACGTCGCGGTCGCCGCCCGTCGCCTTGCGGGCAAGGTTCGCCTTCACGCCTCGCAGCCACTTTTCGGTCGCGGCTTCGCCGTCGTGCGCGATCATTGCCGCGACGAGTGCCGTGTTGTACGGATGTTGCCCCGAGCGGATGCAGACCTTGCCCTTCCATTTCGGATCGGCGAGATCCTCGTAGCGGAACGCGTCGACCTTCAGGTCCTTCTCCACGTACAGCACGCGATCGCGCAGCGACAGCGCGTACCAGTCACCCTGCGCGCCGCGCAGGTTCGCGGGGATCGCATCGTCGAGCACCTTCGAGCGCACCGGCTGCGCGAGCCCGCCGTCGACAAGGTCGAGCAGGTTGCCGATGTCGACCGTCATCAGCACGTCGGCCGGCGACTGCGCGCCTTCCGCCTTCACGCGCTCGAGCAGGCCGTCCTTCACGAACACCGTGTTGACCTTGATGCCGCTCTGTTTCGTGAACGCGTCGATGAGCGGCTGGATCAGCTTCGGTTCGCGGGTGGTGTACAGGCTCACTTCCTCGGCCGCGTGGGCGAAGGGCGCGAATGCGGCGGCGGCAAGGGCGAGGGCGCCGACGAGCGGCAGCAGGCGGGTGCGCGGATTCGACATGAAGACTCCGATGAGGCAGGCGGACGAAGAAGCGTTCCGGGGCGTGCCTGCCGTCCGAGCAACCCGAAACATTACAAAACGAAAGATTTCGGATTCTAGATCGGAATGGGAATGATTATCAAATGAAAGGTGGCGGAAAGCAGGGAAGAAGGCGGGAGGAGGGGGCGCTACCGGGGCGTCGCAGCGCGGGCGCAAGCGCGTAGAATGCCCGCTTCAACGAAATCGACGGAGCCGTACCGATCATGAACGATCAGCGCAAGAAGAACCCTGTCCGCAACGTGAGCATCCTGATCGTCGTGGCCGTGCTGCTCGTGATCGGGACGATCCTGTATAACGCGATCTCGCAGAAGCACGCGTACGACGAGGCCCATCCGGCCGAGGCCGCGAGCGCCGCGTCGCACTGACGCCGGCGCGGATGCGCATGATCGCTGGGCGGCCCGGTCGGGCCGCCAGCGATGCGCGGAAACGGCAGGAAGCGTGGACGCGGTGCGTGGCGCGAGGCATCGCGCCGGGACGGGCGCGGGCGCCGAAGCCGGCGCGCCGCGTGGAAGGGTCAGCCGTGCGTCAACGTGACGCAGGCGCAAATTTCGGGCGGATTCGTGCGTAGAACACGGCCGCGAGCAGCACGAGCCATGCCGCGCCGACGTAGAGCGCGACGCGCGTATCTTCGAACCAGCCGAGCATCACGATCACGAAAGCCATGAACGCGATCGTCAGCGCGGGTGCGACGGGCCACAGCGGCACCTTGAACTTCAGCGCCGCGACTTCCGCGCTCGACAGGCGACGGCGCATCGCGACCTGCGACAGCAGGATCATCAGCCACACCCACACGGTCGCGAACGTCGCGATCGCCGCCACCACCAGGAACACGTCCTTCGGCATCAGGTAGTTGAGCACCACGCCGATCAGCAGCGCGCCGGCCATCACGAGCACCGTGACCCATGGCACGCCGTGCCGCGACGTCGCCATCAGCACGCGCGGCGCCTGGCCCTGCCGCGCCATCCCGAACATCATCCGGCCCGCGCCGAAGATGTCGCTGTTGATCGCCGAGATCGCCGCGCTGATCACCACGAGGTTGAGAATGGTCGCGGCCGACTTCACGCCGAGCGCCGAGAAGATCTGCACGAACGGGCTGCCGTCGCTGCCGACGCCGGTCCACGGGCTGATCGACATCAGCACGACCATCGTCAGCACGTAGAACAACAGGATGCGCGCGGGCACCGCGTTGATGGCGCGCGGAATCACGCGCTCCGGATCCTTGGCTTCGCCGGCGCTCATCCCGATCACCTCGATGCCGCCGTACGCGAAGATCACGACCGACAGCGACGCGATCAACCCGCCGATCCCGTTCGGGAAGAAGCCGCCGTGGTTCCACAGGTTCGCGAACGTCGGCACGTCGGCCGAATGGCCGAAATGCATGCCGGTCAGCAGGATCGCAACGCCGCCGCCGATCATCGCGACGATCGCGCCGACCTTGATGAGCGACAGCCAGAATTCGAGCTCGCCGAACACCTTCACATGGCACAGGTTCAGCCCGCAGATGACCGCGACGACGCCGAGCACCCAGATCCATTGAGGGACATCCGGAAACCAGAAGCCCATGTAGATGCCGAACGCGGTGATGTCGGCGATGGCGACGATCACCATTTCAAGCGTGTAGGTCCAGCCGGTGACGAAGCCCGCGAATGGGCCGAGGTTTTCGGTCGCATAGTGGCCGAACGAGCCGGCGACGGGCTCGCGCACGGCCATCTCGCCGAGCGCGCGCATCACCATGTAGACAGCCGCGCCGCCCAGGATGTAGGCCAGGATCACCGCCGGGCCCGCGAGCTGGATCGCGGACGCCGAGCCGTAGAACAGGCCGGTGCCGATCGCCGAGCCCAGCGCGAGAAAGCGGATGTGCCGCGCGCTCAGATGGCGCTGCAAGTTCTTCATTGAGTCTCCGATATCGTTATGCGACAGACCGGGCGAACGGGGCCGGCCCGGTTGGTTCAAGTTGTATATACAACTTAGGCGTGCCCAAATGATAACAAGCCTGACCATGCGACCGGAATCGGGTATTCCCTGACTGGCGCAACCGGCGCAATCGAAGGTGGGGCCATCGCGCAGCGGGCGCGTGGGCCGTAAGGGGCGTGCGGGTCATGCTTCGGGAAGGGTGTTGCGGGCGCGGGGAGCGCTGCCGGCCGGCCCGCTTGTGTGTGCGGGCGGCCGGTGGCGGAACGACGTCATGGCGTCATGCGGGCAGGCGGATGACGCTCGCGTCCTTGCGGATCAGCAGCGACGACGCGAGCATCTGCTTGCACTGGTGCGCGAGCACCTTCAGGTCGTGCGTGAGCTCGGCGCCGACCGCGTCGGATTTTTCCGCGGACACGACCATCGCGTCGAGGTCGCGGGTGATCTGCTTCGTCGCGTCGAGCTGGTCGGCCGGCGGCGGTTCGCCGGCTTCTGCCTTCTCGAGGTTCTCGAGCACGGCGGACAGGCCGCGGCGCAACGCATCGTCGTGGACGATGTTCTCGTCGGCCGCACACGCGCTCCGGATCAGTGGCGCGGCGGCGGTGATCTGCGCACCGAGCACGTGGGTCTGCACGAGCAGGTCGTTCAGCTCCGGCACGAAGCGCTGGTGCGCCTTCGGCTCGATCATCATCCGCTGGAACGCCTGGCCGAGGTTCGCGAACGCGATGTGCACGTCCTTGCGCGCGAGGCGGTAGCGGTAGTCGTCGTCGAGGGCGGCGGCCGGCGTCTCGATTGCCGCCGCGACGACCGGCACGACCGCCGCGCCGTCGGCGGCCGGCACGGGCGGCGGCGACACGCCGCGCCCGGCGCGCCACACTGCTTCGAAATACCTGCGTGTCGAGGTCAGCATGTCGGTGACGAGCTTGCCCATCAGCCGGTATTCCCAGTACGGGAACAGGCGGCTCGCCGCGATTGCGATCATGCAGCCGACCACCGTGTCGATCGCGCGCTCGCCGATGATCCGCATGCTGCCCGGCGCGAGCAGGTGGAACATCAGCAGCACGTAAGACGACGTGAACACGACGCTCGCCGCGTAGTTGAACAACAGCAGGCTGTAGCTCATCACCATCGACCCGAACATGATTGCGATCAGCAGGTGCGGTTCCTTGACCGTGTAGATCAGCGCGATGCTCGCCGCGCAGCCGATCAGCGTGCCGACGATACGCTGCGCGTTGCGCTGCTTGGTGAGCGAGTAGCCGGGCTTCAGGATGATGATGGTCGTCATCACGATCCAGTAGGCATTCGTGAGCGGTAGCAGCCGGCCGAGCCAGAAGCCGACCGCGACCGCGATCGTCACGCGCAGCGCGTGGCGAAAGCTCGGCGAGCGCATGTTCAGGTTCGAGAAGATCAGGAGTGGCGACATCCGGCGCCGCTGCAGGAAGCGCGTGAGCGCCTTGTCGATCTTCAGTTCGGTCTGCTGCGGATCGGCATGGCCCGACAGGTTGCGGCGCATCCGGTCGATCAGGCGCGTCGCGCTCCAGATGCGGCGGAAGGTCGCGAGCACGGCTGCGTAGGCTTCCGCGTTGGTGGCCGGGAAGTTCTTCTTGCGCATCAGCTCGATCTCGTACTCGATCGCGCGCAGTTCGGCCTTCACGCTGATCCGCGAATGCGGCGCGCGATTCTCGAGCACCGCGAGGCCGATTTCCTCGAGGTCGCGGGCCGCCTTGTGGATCAGGTCGCGATAGAAAATGATCAGGTCGGAGCCGCCGAACGTGTTGCGCACGAGCGGGTAGTCGGTGTGCGCGCCGACGAACAGCTCGTGCAGGTCGACGCTGTTGATGAACAGGTTGTACATCATCGTGCGGCCGGGGTCGAGCTTGCCGCGGCGCAGCTTCGGCAGGTTGCGCAGCACGATGTCGCGCGCGGTTTCCTGGGTTTCGACCGCGGTGATCTGCTTCGCGACGAGATTGCGATAGCACTCGTCGAGATCGGCATCGAGATCGTAGAATTGCGCACGGGCGAGCAGGTAGTCGGCGCATGCGAACAGGCTTTCGGCGAGCGCCTGCTGTTCGATCCGGCGCGCCTGCCATTGCGACACGAGCGTCGCCCAGTACGTGTACCAGAGGCCGCCGGCGAGAATCCAGCCGGCATTGACGAACGCTTGCAGCGGCGTGAAATTCTCCTCGAGCGTCATCACCATCATGAACAGCGTCGCGAAGCTGATCTGCGGCCAGCGGTTGCCGTAGACGACGATCAGCGACAGCACGAACGTGAGCGGCACGATCGTCAGCCACAGCGCGAAGATGTTCGGCGTGGCGAGGCCGGTCGCGAGCGCGGCCAGGAAGCCGATCACGCTGCACGCGAGCATTTCGTTGTGCTTGTACTTCAGCGGGCCAGGCATGTCGACGACGCACGCGCCGAGCGCACCGGTCGAGATCGTGAAGCCGAGCTCCCGGTTGTGAAACACGATCAGGCACAGCACGGCCGGCAGCGATACGCCGACCGCGATCCGCAGGCCGCCGAAAAAGTACTGGCTGTAGAAAAACTTTCTGATTTCGACCGAATAGCGCATCGATGGGCTGAATGACAGACGAAGACGCCCGGGGCGTCGTATTGACTGGCGACGAGTCTATCGTATTTCGCGGTCCGCAAAACCTGGCCTTTCGGACGAGGTTCGCCGCGACGGCCCTTTTGCTATCCTTGGTGCTCCCGTTCGCACGGCCTGGCCGGCGCGAGGCTCCGACACCCGCTTCATGCTCCATCTCTTCTATTCGAACCGTCACGAAACGCTGGCCGACGCGCTGCTCGACGACCTGGCCGCGTTCCCGGCCCGCAACGGCCCGTGGGCGCCGCAACAGGTCATCGTACCGAGCGCGGCGCTTCGCCGCCGTCTGGAACTCGACATCGCCGCGCGCCACGGCGTGTGCGCGAACGTCGAGTTCACGTATCTCGCGCAGTGGCTGTGGGCGCAGATCGGCCGCGTGCTGACGGTGCCCGCGCGCTCGCCGTTCGCACCCGATCGCCTCGTGTGGCGCTGCTACCGGCTGTTCGCACAGGGTGCGGGCAGCGCGCCGTGGCTCGCGTCGCCGCGGCTGGCTGCGTATCTGTCGGCGTCCGACGACGCGATGCGCTACGAGCTCGCGCAGCGCGTCGCGGCCGTGCTCGATCATTACCTGACCTATCGGCCCGAATGGCTGGCCGCATGGCAGGCCGGCGAGTCGGTGCTCGCGGGCGACGCCGCGCCGCGCGGAATCAGCGATGCCGCACGGGACGACGAGCGCTGGCAGGCGGCGCTGTGGCGTGCGCTGCTCGCGGAGCTGAGCGACAGCGGCACGCCACCCGCGCATCGCTTCCTCGTGGAGGCGCGCAACCTCGATCTCGAGACCGTCGCGCGTGCCGACTGGCCGGAATCGGTCAGCGTGTTCGCGCTGCCGACGATGCCGCCGCTGCACGTCGCGTTGCTGCGCGAGCTGTCGCGCTGGATCGACGTGCGCGTCTATGCGCTCAATCCGTGCCGCGAATTCTGGTTCGACATCGTCACCGCCGCGCATGCCGAAGCGCTCGATGCGGCCGGCCGGCTCGACTATCAGGAAGTCGGCCATCCGCTGCTCGCGGAGTGGGGCCGGCAGACGCAGGCGCAGCTGCACATGCTGCACGAACTGACTGAAAGCGCCGCGTCGGGCGATGCGTCGCGTTTCGTCGGGAATCCCGCGCCGACCTGGCTTGCGCGCGTGCAGAACGCCATCCTCGACCTGCAACCGGAGGCCGAGCTCGGCGAAGCGCCGGCCGAGCGCGGGATCGAGGTGCACGTGTGCCACAGCCTCGCGCGCCAGCTCGAGGTGCTGCATGACCGCCTGCTCGCGTGGTTCGATGCGGACGCGACACTGCAGCCGTCCGATGTGCTCGTGGCGGTCGCCGATCTCGCGGCGGCCGGGCCACTGATCGATGCCGTGTTCGGCACGGCGGGCGCCGGCGGCGCGCGCGTGCCTTACCGGATCACCGGCCTGCCGCCGTCGCAGGCGAACCCGGTCGCGCGCGTGCTGCTGGAATGGCTCGCGTTGCCGGAGCGGCAGGTCGGCGCGCCTGAGTTGGTCGAATGGCTGCGCGTCGACGCGGTGGCGGCCCGTTACGGCATCGACGCAACCGCGCTCGAGACGGTTCAGACCTGGCTCGCGGCCGCAGGCGCGCGGCGCGGGCTGTCGCCGACGGTGAGCGACGATGCGGCGGTGCCTGCGCCGCGCCATACGTTTTCCGATGCGCTCGCGCGGCTCTTCCTCGGCTATGCGATGCCCGAAGGCGCGGCACCGGTCGGCGCGTGGCTGCCTATCGAGGCGGCGACCGGCAGCGAGGCCGAACTGCTCGGCCGGCTCGCGCGCTTCACGGACGATCTCGACGGCTTCTCGCGACGGCTCGCCGACGCGCACACGCCGCGCGCCTGGAGCGAACTGTTCGCCGACACGCTCGCGCGGTTCTTCGACTCCGGTGCCGCATATGCCGATGCGCTGTCGGGCGTGCGCGACGCGCTCGACGCGATGCTCGCCGCGATGACGGAAGGCGCGCCCGACGAAGCCTTGCCCGCGGCCGTCGTACGCGCGGGGCTGGCAGCCGCGCTCGACGATCCGGCGCGCGGCGGGGTGCCGTGGGGCGGCGTCACGTTCTCGTCGCTGACGAGCCTGCGCGGGCTGCCATACCGCGTCGTGTGCCTGCTCGGCATGGACGACGGCGTGCTGCCGAGCCTCGCTCGCGCGGACGAGTTCGACCTGATGGCCGTGTTGCCGAAGCTCGGCGACCGGCAGCGCCGCGACGACGAACGCAACCTGTTCCTCGACCTGCTGCTCGCCGCGCGCGACCGGCTGTTGATTGCCTATACGGGGCGCAGCATTCGCGACAACGCGCCGTTGCCGCCCGCGGCGCTCGTCGACGAATTGCTCGACCATCTCGCGCTCGTCACGGCCGGCGCGGACGCCCCACCGGACGCCGTCGATGCCGCGCGGCGCGCGTTCGTCGTCGAACATCCGCTGCAACCGTTCGCGGCCGAGTATTTCCGGCCCGGCAGCGAACTGGCTTCGTACGACGCCGAGCGCGCGACGCTCGCGGCACTGCTGGCAGCCGAAGCCGCACGCGATGCCACGCAAGAGCAGCCGTTCTTCGCGCAACCGCTGCCGGCCGAGCCGGTCGAGCCCGTCGCGTTCAGCGAATTCGAGCGGTTCTGGCGGCATCCGGCCCGCGCGCTGCTGCGCGCGCGGCTCGGCATCGTGCTGGCCGACGCGCAGGCCGAACTGCTCGATACGGAGCCGTTCGCACTCGACTTCGCGGGCAGCGACGCGCTCGCCGAGCGCGTGCTGCCGCTTCTGATCGAATCGGATGAAGGCGGCGTGCACGATCACGCGCTGCGCATCGCGGACGCCAGCCCGGAGCTGCCGGGCGGCGCGACAGGCGCCGTCTGGCGCGACCAGGCGCTCGGCTCGATGACGCAGCTTGCGTCGAACGTGCGGCGTGCGCTGGCCGACGGCATGGAGCGGCGGCCATTCACGCTCGTGATCGCGCCTGCATGGCCCGACACCGAACAGGCGCTGTTCGGTGCCGATGACGCGATGCTGTCGGGCGATGCGGTGGGCGCGCCGCTCGAGTTGCACGGCACGCTGAACCGGCTGACGCCGGCGGGCCAGATCATCTATCGCTATGCACGGCCGAGCGCGCGCGACTACCTGTCCGCGTGGCTCGCGCACCTCGTCTACTGCGCGGTGGCGCCCGACGGCCCGCGCCGCACGCTGTGGTTCGGCAGCGGCGGCGCGTTCGAACTCACGCCGGTCGCGGCACCGCTCGAGCGCCTCGCGCCGCTCGCCGCGCTGTTTCGCGCGGGGCGGCGCATGCCGCTGCGGTTCTTCCCGCGCAGTGCGTGGGCGCGCATTTCCGACGGCGAGGCGAAGGCCGCGAGCGTCTGGATCAACGAGCGCGTGGTGAGCGAAGCCGACGATCCGGCGATCGCGATCGCGTGGCGCGGCGCGCATCCGTCGCTCGACGAGCCGTTCGGCACACTCGCGCGGCTCGTGTTCGAGCCGATGCTGGAACATCTGAAGGAGGTCGCATGAGCGCCGCATCCCAGCCGCAGGCGGCGCTCGAACTCGACGTGTTCGCGTGTCCGCTCGACGGCGTCAACCAGATCGAGGCGTCGGCCGGTACCGGCAAGACGTGGAACATTTGCGCGCTTTACGTGCGCCTGCTGCTGGAGAAGGATCTCGGCGCGGACGAAATCCTCGTCGTGACCTTCACGAAGGCGGCGACGGCCGAACTGCACGAGCGGATCCGCGGGCGGCTGGCGCAACTCGCGCATGCGCTCGATACCGGTGACGACGGCGGCGATCCGTTCGTCGCGCGCCTGCTCGAGACGACGCTCGGCGAAGCCGGCGCGCTCGACCCCGAGACCGCCGCGAAGCGGATCCGGCGCGCATTGCGTGCATTCGACCAGGCGGCGATCCACACGATCCACGCGTTCTGCCAGCGCGCGCTGCAGGAGGCGCCGTTCGCGGCCGCGATGCCGTTCGCGTTCGAGATGCAGGCCGACGATGCGGCGCTGCGCTTCGAGCTCGCGGGGGACTTCTGGCGCACGCGCGTCGAGCCGATGGCCGCGCGCTGGCCCGGCTTCGCGACGTGGCTCGTCGATTCGGGCGCGGGCCCGGCCGCGCTCGACGCCCAGCTCGCGCGGCGGCTGAAGAAGCCGCTCGCCGCGCTGCGCTGGGACGGCGTCGTCGAACCGGACGCATCGGCGGAGGCCGCTGCCGTCGAATGCTTCGCGGAGGCCGCGCGGATGTGGGCCGACGAGCGGGATGCGATCGACGCATTGCTGCGCACCGCGCAGCCCGTGCTCAATCAGCGTACGCACAAGCCCGACGCGGTCGCCGATGCGCTCGGCGCGTGGTCCGCGCATTTCGCGCAAGGCAACGCGGCTGCCGCGATACCGAAGGCGGCGCTCAAGCTCACCCGCACCGCGCTCGCGAAAGCGACGAAAAAGGGCGGCGCGACCCCCGAACACCCGTTCTTCGACGTGGCCGACGCGCTCGAAGCGGCGGTGGCCGCCGCCGAAGCCGCGCAGCGCGCGCGCTGGCTCGCGCTGGTCGCCGACTGGCTCGACACAGCGCCGGGCGAGCTGGCCGAACGCAAGCGTACGCGCCGCGTCGTGTCGTTCGACGATCTGCTGGCGAACCTGTATCACGCGTTGCACGCGCATCCGTGGCTCGCCGAGACGCTGCGCGCGCGCTATCCGGCCGCGCTGATCGACGAATTCCAGGATACGGACCCGCTGCAGTTCGCGATCTTCAACAGGATCTTCGCACCGGGCGGGCCGCTCTTTCTCGTAGGCGATCCGAAGCAGGCCATTTACAGCTTCCGCGCGGCGGATCTGCATACGTATCTCGCCGCGCGGGCAAGCGCGAGCGCGTGCTACACGCTCGCGGTCAACCAGCGCTCGACACCGGCGATCGTCGATGCGTGCAACCGCTTCTTCATGTCGAACCCGCGTGCGTTCGTGCTCGACGGGCTCGACTATTACGCGGTGCGCGCCGGCACGCGCGTGCGCGCACCGTTCGTCGACGGAACCGATCCTGGCCCATCCGGCGATTTCCGGATCTGGGTGCTGCCGGGCGGCGACGCCACGCTGCTCAAGCGCGACGCGCAGGCACAGGCCGCCCAGGCGTGCGCGGCCGAGATCGCACGGCTGATGCGCGGCGCGCGCGAAGGACATGTGCGGCTCGGCGATACGCCGCTGTCGCCGGGCGACGTCGCGGTGCTGGTGCAGACGCACCGGCAGGGCAGCCTCGTGAAACGCGTGCTCGCCACGTGGGGCATCGGCAGCGTCGAGCTCGCGCAGGCGTCCGTGTTTTCGACCGGCGATGCGGAGCAGCTCGAGCGCGTGCTTGCGGCGATCGATGCGCCGGGCGACCTGCGGCGCTTGCGTGCGGCGCTGGCCGCCGACTGGTTCGGCCTCGATGCGGGGGCGCTGTGGCGGATGGAGCAGGGCGACGGCGATGTTTCGCGCGCAGCGGCCGACAGTGCGGACGCGATGAGCTGGGTCGAGCGCTTCTCGCGCTATCGGCTGTTGTGGCGCGAACGCGGCTTCGCGGTGATGTGGCGCACGTTCACGCGCGAGCTGCGGATCGCCGAGCGGCTGATGGCCGGCGCCGACGGCGAACGCCGCGTGACCGACATCAACCACCTGGCCGAATTGACGCAGGCGCGCGCGTCCGCGCAGCCGGGCATCGCACCGACGCTGCGCTGGCTCGCCGCGCAACGGCTCGACGGCGGCGGCGAGGAAGCGCAACTGCGTCTCGAATCCGATCGCAACCTCGTGCAGATCGTGACCGTGCATAAGTCGAAGGGCCTCGAATATGCGGTCGTGTTCTGTCCGTTCCTGAACGACGGGGGGCTGCGCGAGCCGCCCGCGTCGGCGCTACCCGACGCGCGCGAGTATCACGACGATGCGGGCGACGCCGTGCTGCATTACGGGTGCGACGACGAAGCAGCCGAGCATGCCGCGCGCCAGGCGTTGCGCGAACAGGCGGCGGAACGCGCGCGGCTCGTCTACGTGGCGCTCACGCGCGCGGTCTATCGGTGCTATCTCGTCGCCGGGCCTTATCTGTCGTCGCGCTCGACCCGCGAGGCGCGGCGCAGCGTGCTGAACTGGCTCGTGGCCGGGGCCGGCCAGTCGTTCGACGCGTGGCTCGACGAGCCGCCCGACGAAGCGGCGCTCGACGCCGCGTGGCAAGCGCTCGCGGGCGGGCCCGTGAGCGTTGCACCGTTGCCGGTGCCGGCGCGCCGTGAGCGGCTGGCTGCCGGCCACGATGCATCGCAGACGCTCGCCGCACGCCATGCGACGCGCGTGCTGCGCGACGCGTGGCGGATGGCGAGCTTCAGTTCGCTGACCGCGTCGATGGCGCGCGAGGAGGCGGGCGTCGCGGTCGTGCCGGACGACGATCTGCGGCCCGATCACGATGCGCTTGCCGCCGTCGCGCCGGACGGCGCGCTTGCCGTGGCCGACACCGTCGCGGTCGAGGTCGAGCCGCCGGACGACGATATCCTCATGTTTCCGCGCGGCGCGGCAGCGGGCGAGTGTCTGCACCGCTTGTTCGAACTCAGCCGGTTCACCGAGCCCGATTCGTGGCACCAGGCGGCGCTCGGCGCGCTGCACGACCGGCCAGTCGAGGCCGAGCCCGAACTCGCGACGCGCCTGCCCGCGATGATGGCGCGGCTCGTCGACGATGTCGTGCGCACGGAGCTCGTGCCGGGCATGCGGCTCGCGGATCTCGATCCCGCCAAGCGGCTCGACGAAATGGGTTTCCTGTTCCCGGCGCCATCGCTCGAGCTGGGCGCGCTGCGTCGGCTGCTGGTCGCGCACGGCTATCCGGACGTTGCGCTGGACGCGGGCGTGCTCGCCGGTTTCATCAAGGGTTTCATCGACATGATCGTCGAACACGACGGCCGCTTCTGGATCGTCGACTGGAAGTCGAACCATCTCGGCAATACGCCGGACGCTTACGGCCCGCGTGCGCTCGACGTCGCGATGGCCAATCACGCCTATCACCTGCAGGCGCTGCTCTATACGGTTGCGCTGCATCGCTATTTGCGCGGGCGGCTGCCCGACTATGACTACGACACGCATATCGCGGGCTATCTGTACCTGTTCGTGCGTGGCGTGCGGCCGGACTGGCGCAGTGCCGGCGAACCGGCCGGCGTGCATGCGCGGCGGCCCGCGCGCGAACTCGTCGACGCGCTCGACCGGATGATGGAAGGGGGCCGCGCATGAACGTGTCCGACGATACGCTCGAATTCACCGGCGGCCTCGTTGCGCGCCTGCCCGAGCCGGCTGATTTCGGCATCGCGCTCGCGGAAGGATTCGCGCGGCGCATCGGCGACCTGTCGCGCCGCGCGGGTGCACCGGCAGCGGCTGCGCGCTGGGCGGCGCGTGCCGCGTTTGCGACGAGCCGGGCGACCGCGGGCGGCCACGTATGCGTGTCGCTCGGCGCGCTCGCGCAGCGCTACGAGGAACCGCTCGACGACGTGCGCGCGGCGCTTGCCGCGAGCGGCGTGGTGGCCTTCGGCACGCTCGCGCGCGGCGACGAGCGGCCGCTGATCGTCGACCGGCACGACCATCTGTATCTGTCGCGTTATTTCGACTACGAACGTCGACTCGCCGATGCGCTCGTCGCGCAGGCCGGCGTCGCCGCACCGGGCGACGTGCTGTCGCCCGACCGGTTGCGCGACAGTCTCGTCCGTTACTTCGGGCCCGCGACGGGCGAAGTGGACTGGCAGCGCGTCGCGGCGATCGTTGCGCTGACAGGACGCGTGACGATCGTCAGCGGCGGCCCCGGCACCGGCAAGACGACGACCGTCGTCGGCGTGCTGGCTTGTCTGCTCGACGCGCAGCCGGGATTGCGCATTGCGCTGGCGGCACCCACCGGCAAGGCTGCGCAGCGGATGCAGGAAGCGCTGCACGCGCGGGCGGGCGACCTGCCGCCGGAACTTGCCGCGCGCCTGCCCGACACGTCGTACACGCTGCATCGCCTGCTCGGCGGCGGCGGGGCGGCGGGCTTCCGCCATCATCGCGACAATCCGTTGCCGTACGACCTGATCGTGGTCGACGAGGCGTCGATGATCGACGTCGCGCTCGCCGCGCATCTGCTCGATGCGCTCGCGCCGGGCGCCCGGCTCGTGCTGCTCGGCGACAAGGATCAGCTTGCCGCGGTCGAGGCCGGCGCCGTGTTCGCCGAACTCAGCGCACGGCCGACGTTCACCGCCGCTGCGCGCACGCGCATCGCGGATGCGCTCGGGATCGACGAAGCGGCTTTCGTCGCGGCCTTGCCGGTGCCGGACGGCGAGGCGGCGGGGGTGGTTGCTGTTGCGGCTCAACCCCCGGCGTCCGCGCCATTGTCGGCGAACGTGGCGCGCAAGCCATCGGCGCGGCGCAACGTGGATACGCGCCAGGCGTTGTTGTTCGACGACGACCCGCAGGACGAAGTGGTTTCCCCGGCGGCTTCGTCGTCACCTGCACCCGCTGACCTCGAAGGCACCTCCGTAGCCACCGATCCTGCATGGATCGAGGCCGACGAACTCGCGTGGCTCGACGCGGTCGAGCTCGCGCCGCTCGATCCGGCCCATGCGGGAGGGGCGGCAACGCGGGTGTCGACCACTGCAACGCGAGCCGATGACATCGCCGCCGCGTCACCCGCACCGCTCGCAGACTGCGTCGTGTGGCTCGAACGCAATTACCGCTTCGGTCTCGATTCGCCGATCGGCCGCCTGTCGCTCGCGATCCGCCGCGGCGACGTGCAGGGCGCGCTCGACGCGTTGCCGGCTGACGATGCCGCTGCCGCGTCGTTTCACGACGACGCGGGCGAGACGCTTGCGGCGTCGACGGTCGAGCGGCTCGCGCGCCGGTTCGGTGCGTACATCGATGCGTTGCGCACCGCGTTGTCCGGGCCGCAGCCCGATCCGTTGCCGTTGTTCGATGCGCTCAACCGCTTCCGGATCCTGTGCGCGACGCGCACCGGCTCACGCGGCGCCGAGCACGTCAATGCACTGGTGGCCACGCACGTGCGGCATGCCGTGCACGTGCCGCTCGCGGTCGGCGCACACTGGTTCACCGGGCGGCCGATCATGGTGACGCGCAATGACTATGCGCTCGGGCTGTTCAACGGCGACATTGGCATCGCGTTGCCGGACGCGCACGGCGTGCTGCGCGTATGGTTCCGCCGCGCGGACGGCACCGCGCGCGCCGTGTCGCCCGCGGCGCTGCCGCCGCATGAGACGGCGTTTGCGCTGACCGTCCACAAGTCGCAGGGGTCCGAATTCGACGAGGCCGCGCTCGTGCTGCCGGCGTCGTTCAGCCGTGTGCTCACGCGCGAACTCGTCTACACCGCCGTCACGCGTGCGCGCACGCGCGTGCAGGTGATCGGCCCGCGGCGCGTGCTGGCGCAGGCAGTCGCGACACGTACGCAACGCGATTCGGGCCTCGCGGCCCGCGTCGACGAGGCGCTCGCGCGGCGCCGCAAGGAGACGTCGCGATGATGATCCGCTACACGCTCGATCCGGCCGAAGTCGAATGGACTGCCGTGCGCGCGCAGGGTGCCGGCGGCCAGAACGTCAACAAGGTGTCGAGCGCGATTCACCTGCGTTTCGACATCCGCGCGTCGTCGCTGCCGCCCGTCATCAAGGAACGGCTTCTCGCGCTGTCCGACCAGCGCATCACGCGCGACGGCATCGTCGTGATCAAGTCACAGGAATACCGCACCCAGGAGAAAAACCGCGACGCAGCACTCGCGCGGCTCGATGCGTTGATCGGCAGCGTCGCGTACACGCCGCGTGCGCGGGTCGCGACACGGCCGACACGCGCATCGAAGGAGCGGCGGCTCGAACACAAGTCGCGCCGCAGCGTGGTGAAGTCCGGAAGAGGGAAGGTGATCGACTGACGAAAGAAAAGGCCGACCGGCCGGCATGGCGGGCGGCGTCGTGCCGCCCCATGCGCTACCGCATCACGGTGCCCGCACTGTCGAGCACGAAGTCGACGCAGAACACGACGAGACGGTTTTGCGCGCGAATCGCGACAGCTGCCGTGTAGCAATCGCGGCCTTCGGTCAGCGAGAAGTGCGGACCCATTAGCGCGACGCGCCCTGGCGCCGCGATCGCGCGCTGGAAGTACGGTCGCCGCGACCAGTTGCTGTGCGTCTCCGGGAACAGCGGCGAGAGTCGCGTGCCGCTCGTCTGGCCGTCCTCGGGACGCGCGCCGATCGACGGCAGGAACTGTTCGCCGATCTCGTCCGTGACGAACACCCGGCGCGCGGCCGGCACCACGAATACGCGCTGCGCGGCGTCTTGCAGGCTGCCGCTCGCGGAAAATGCGGCCGCGCCGGCGAGCACGAGCCGCTCGATCGCGTCGAAGCCCGGCTGCTCGGCGATCGCCGGCGTATGCCGACGGGCGATAAAGCGTTGCCACGCGGCGTCGAGCATCGCGGGCGCCGCGGCGCTCGCGTGCGCGATCGACGCATCGGGCTGGCCGAACTGGAAGCCCTGGACGAAATCGATATCGGCCTCCATCAGCGTCTGCAGCGCGTCGTCGCTTTCGACGCCCTCGGCGAGCACCATCGCGCCGGCCTGATGGAGCATCGATACCAGGTGATGCATGATGCGGCGATCGTCGGCCGACGCGTTCGCGCGTTCGACGAGCGATCGATCGAGCTTGACGATATCGGGCCGTGCGCGCCACACGCGGTCGAAATTCGAGAACCCGGTGCCGAAATCGTCGATCGCGATCAGGAAGTCCCGATGCTGGATCATGTCGATCGTGCGGGCGAGTGCGGCTTCATCGCGCGCCGGCTGCTCGACGACTTCGAGCACGATGCGGTTCGGCGGCAGCGCGAAATGACGGCACAGCGCCTCGACGAATTCGCGCTGCACGAGGCCCGAATCGAGCACGCGCGGCGTCACGTTCAGGAACAGCCAGCCGTCGCCGATGCCTTGCGCAACGAAGTTCGCCGTATGCAGGCAGCGAGCGAGCCGGTCGAGCAGCAACGCGTCGGCAGCGGCACGCGTCCTGTCGAACAGCGCGACCGGCGAAACCAGCGTGCCGTTCTCGTCGACGACGCGCAGCAGCGCTTCATAGCCGACCACGCGCTTGTGCGTGATCGACAGCACGGGTTGAAACACACTGCGCAGCGTCGTCTCGCGATACGTGGCGATCCAGCCGCTGGGCGTCGGCGTGAGGCGTTCGAGCAGGGAATCGAGCGAGAGGTCGCGGGAGGGCTTCATGTCAACGATGCCCTGGGGCGATCGGGGGGCGGTATCGTACGCGCCACGCAGAAGCCGTCGCACGCGCAGGTGGACGCGAAAGAACGTGGTGCATCTTGACCGCCTTCTGCGGATGAGTGATCCGAGTGTAACGGGAATGGCGCGGCGCGCGTATCAGGGTAACTCCAGACGCAAACGCTACACCGACGGCTGGACGGGGCATCCCGCCCGGGAGCGCGACACGCAAGGGCCACCGGTCGCGTATGCGGCGACAGCGTCGCGTGTGCCGCGTGCATCGCGTGCGAAGAATGCCGGAGAGCGGCAAAGCCGGGCGGCTGCATCGGCATCAGGCGAAACTCGACATGCGCCGTCGCGCACCGGCCGACGCGCGGCGCTCGAGGATCGGCGGCCGGCGCGTCGCGGGGAGCCCGCACCGGCGGGGTGCCGGCCCTGCCTCCGCCGCTCAGGCTGCTTCGCCGCCGCGCGGGCGGAGCCCGGGAATCCGCTTGATCACGCCGGTGGCAAGCGCGGTGCCGACGAGCACGATCGCGCAGCCTTCGATCATCACGACCGATACGTGTTCGCCGAGGAACAGCGCGCCCCATAGCAGGCCGAACACCGGGATCACGAACGTCACCGTAATCGCGCGGGCCGGGCCGACATGCGCGATCAGGTAGAAGAAGATGAAATACGCGATCCCCGTGCAGGCGATGCCGAGCGCGAGCACGGCGCCCCATGCATGCGCGCCGACGGCTGCCGCGGGCCAGGTCGCGATCGCGAACGGCAGCAGCAGCACGGTCGAGCCGATCATGCTGCCGGTCGCGTTGACGAGCGGATCGACGCCGCTGAGTGTGCGTTTCGTGTAGTTGGCCGCGATGCCGTATAGCAGCGTCGCGCCGAGCGCGGCGGCGGCGGCGAGCGCGGTCGCGTTGGCGCCGGTGCTGCCGTGCGCGTTCGCGATCTGATCCCACACGAGCGTGAGGACGCCGGCAAAGCCGATCACGAGGCCGAGCGCGCGCGGCAGCGACAGCTTGTCCTTCAGCCAAACATAGGCGACGAGCGCGCCCCACAGCGGTGTCGTCGCGTTGATCACCGACGTCACGCCGGCCGACAGCGTCAGTTCGGCGAACGCGAACAGGCAGAACGGGATGCCCGAGTTCAGCGCGCCAACGACGAACAATGGCCACGCGCGACGGCGTAGCTGCGCGCCGAGCTCGGCGGGCTTGAAGCGCGTCAGCGCGAAGCCTGCGAGAAACAGCGCGCCGATTCCCACGCGCAGCGCCATCAGCGGCGCGACACCGAAGTCGGCGACGCCGATCCGGATGAACAGGAACGACGCACCCCACAGGGCAGCGAGGACGGTCAGCAGAAAGGCGTTCTTGGGTGACATCGAGCGTGGCGGGCGAGGGGACGGGATGCGGAGAATCTTACACCGCGCTCCCGTGCCATCGTTTCACGATCGGATGAAACGGCAAGAACCGGGAAATCCGCTCGTCCCCGACGCGAACCGGCCGGACGGCCGGGGCGGCCGTTCAATGATGGCGCCAGCCGCCGCGTCCACCGAAGCCGAAATTGAGCGACACCGCGGGGCCCCAGTAGCCACCCCAGGCCGGGGCATAGGCGGGGGCCGGATAGTAGTACGCGGGGCCCGGATCGACATAGACGGGCGCGGGCTGCACCGGCGCCGCCGTGTAATAGCCGGACGGATAGTAGCCGTAGGGGTAGTAACAGCCGGCGAGCGTCATGCACGCGAGCGCCGCGGCGACGAGGGTCCTGTTCATGATGTCTCTCCGGCGGAGCCGGCAATCGGCAGATGCTTAAAGCTTAGGCCGCCCGGGGATGACAAGATGCGCTAAACGGTAACGGATCATTTCCGGGCCGCTGCGCGTGTTGCGGCGCCGCATGTGAAAAACGGCGTTTCCGCCGTGCGGAAACGCCGTCAGGCCGGAGCTTGCCGCGCGTCGCGCGGCAGCCGGATAAGCCGGCCGGCTTATTTGCCGACCTGGTTGCCGATGATGCCGCCGGCTGCCGCGCCGCCCAGCGTCGACAGCGCGTTGCCGCCGATCGCCGCGCCGGCGACGCCGCCGACACCCGCACCAATCGCGGTATCGCGCTGGCGTCGTGTCATCGAATCACAGGCCGAGAGGCTGGCCACCGTCGCGACGAGCAGCGCGCATACCCCAAAACGCCGAATCGAATGGTTCATGATCGTTGTCCTTGTGGTAGTGAACGGAGGTCGCGCGACCGCCTGACGGCCGCGCATGCAATCAATCTACGCGTCGTTCCGCGCGGCGGTTGTAAGGACTTGTTAAGGCTCGAGCGGTTTCGTAATCAATTGTTTCCCGTGCACCGGCGGGTACACGGGATGCGTGCGTTCGGGATGCGTGCGCGCAAAAAAGCCCGCTCGAAAGCGGGCTTTCTGCCGTGCTTCACGAAGCGAAGCGGTCCGTGCGGACCGCCGCGTTCGCTCGCCGACTTACTGACGATGATAGATCTCGGCGCCGGTCTTCACGAACTCGACCGCCTTGACTTCCATCCCCTTCTTCAGCGCCTCGGTTTCCGACACGCCCTGCTGCGCCGCGAACTCGCGCACGTCCTGCGTGATCTTCATCGAGCAGAAGTGCGGGCCGCACATCGAGCAGAAGTGCGCGACCTTCGCCGAATCCTTCGGCAGCGTCTCGTCGTGGAATTCGCGCGCCTTGTCCGGGTCGAGGCCGATGTTGAACTGGTCTTCCCAGCGGAACTCGAAACGCGCCTTCGACAGCGCGTTGTCGCGCACCTGCGCGCCGGGGTGACCCTTGGCCAGGTCGGCCGCGTGCGCGGCGAGCTTGTACGTGATGATCCCTTCCTTCACGTCGTCCTTGTTCGGCAGCCCGAGGTGCTCCTTCGGCGTCACGTAGCACAGCATCGCGGTGCCGAACCAGCCGATCATCGCGGCGCCGATGCCCGACGTGATGTGGTCGTAGCCCGGTGCGATGTCGGTGGTCAGCGGCCCGAGCGTATAGAACGGCGCTTCCTTGCACCAGTCGAGCTGGAGATCCATGTTCTCCTTGATCAGCTGCATCGGCACGTGGCCGGGGCCTTCGATCATCACCTGCACGTCGTGCTTCCACGCGATCTGCGTGAGCTCGCCGAGCGTCTTCAGTTCGCCGAGCTGCGCTTCGTCGTTCGCGTCGTAGATCGAGCCGGGACGCAGGCCGTCGCCGAGGGAGAAGCTCACGTCGTACGCCTTCATGATCTCGCAGATCTCTTCGAAGTGTTCGTACAGGAAGCTTTCCTTGTGATGCGCGAGGCACCACTTCGCCATGATCGAGCCGCCGCGCGACACGATGCCCGTCATCCGGTTCGCGGTGAGCGGCACGTACTGCAGGCGCACGCCCGCGTGGATCGTGAAGTAGTCGACGCCTTGCTCGGCCTGCTCGATCAGCGTGTCGCGGAAGATTTCCCAGGTCAGGTCCTCCGCCTTGCCGTTGACCTTTTCCAGCGCCTGGTAGATCGGCACCGTGCCGATCGGCACCGGGCTGTTGCGGATGATCCACTCGCGCGTTTCGTGGATGTGCTTGCCGGTCGACAGGTCCATCACCGTGTCGCCGCCCCAGCGGATCGCCCACGTCATCTTGTCGACTTCCTCGCCGATCGACGACGTGACGGCCGAGTTGCCGATATTCGCGTTGATCTTCACGAGGAAGTTGCGGCCGATGATCATCGGCTCGGATTCCGGGTGGTTGATGTTCGCGGGGATGATCGCGCGGCCGCGCGCAACTTCGTCGCGCACGAACTCGGGGGTGATCTCGGCCAGCGCGTTCGCGCCGAAGGCCGCGGCGCCGAACGCCTGGCCCGGGTGCTGGCGGCCCATCATCGCGGCGAGCTTCGCGCCGTTCGGGCCGCTCGACTTCAGGCTCTCGATGTACTCGGCGCGGCGCTGGTTCTCGCGGATCGCGATGTATTCCATTTCCGGCGTGATGATGCCCTGACGCGCGTAGTGCATCTGCGTGACGTTCTTGCCGGGCTGCGCACGGCGCGGATTGCGGTGCAGGCCTGGAAAGCGAAGTTCGGCCGTGGCCGGATCGGCCGCGCGTTCGAGGCCGTACTGGCTCGACAGGCCGGGGAGCACTTCGGTGTCGCCGCGCGCCTCGATCCAGCGCTGGCGCAGTGCGGGCAGGCCCGCGCGGATGTCGATCTTCGCGTCCGGATCGGTGTAGGGGCCCGACGTGTCGTACACGTAGATCGGCGGATTCTTCTCGCCGCCGAAGCCGGTCGGCGTGTCGGCCTGCGTGATTTCGCGCATCGGCACGCGGATGTCGGGCTGCGAGCCGGTTACATAGACCTTTCGCGAATTGGGCAGCGGCGCGACGGCGGCGGCGTCGACGTGCGCGTCGGCAGACAGAAACTTCGGATTGGCGTTCATGCAATCTCCTGTGCGGGCGCCGGACAGGCGCTGCGGCGCTTGCCCGGAGCCCTTGACGAATGTGGGGCTCGAGCTAAGCAGGAGACGAGGCTTGGTGAGGCGGCGGATTTCGTCAGAAGGATGGCGGCGAAATCCGTACGCTTCCCTGCGCTGGCATTATCCAGATCAGGTTCAAAGGGTATTTCTCACCCGCAATGCCGGTTGTTTGACCGAACGCATTGCAGGACCCCCGCGTTAGCAGCGCACACGATACACTGGCTTCGCGGCGGTTTCAACCGGTGGCAGATCGGTTGCCGCGGTGCAGTTGCAGCATTGCGGGCGGCGCGCCAGCCGCGCAAGCCGCGATGCATGACACCGCCGCACGGCCCTGCAGCCCGGCTGACAACGACGGCGCGGCGCAGCATGGCGGCACTTCTGGCAGCCCCAAAAAAATATTTTCGAAACGGCTGTCATATCCCGCGACGTCCTCCGTCTATTCGTCTCCTCAAACCCATGTTTCGGAGAGATGTCATGAAAAAAGTACTGATCGCAGCGTGTGTCGCCGGTTTCGCCATGGCCGCAACGGGTGCGTATGCGCAGAACGACGCGATGTCGAAGGAAGGCTCGTCGATGTCGAAGGATGCGATGGGCCACGACGCGATGGCGAAGGATGGGGCGATGAAGAAAGGCGCCATGAAGAAGCACGCGATGAAGAAGGACGCGATGTCGCACGACGCGATGGGCAAGTCGATGTCGGGCGACAAGATGGCACCGTCGAACTGACCGACGCGGGCGGGGCGCGGCCCGCGCATGCGGTACACGAGGCCGCCCGCGCATCGCGCACCGCCGCAACGTTTCGGGAGTTTTCATCATGCAAACCGTTCCCGCTGCCGGGCGCACGGCTGCCACGCCGCCCGCCCGCAAGATTCATCCGCTGTGGGTGCGCGTGAGCCACTGGCTCAACGCGCTCGCGGCGATCCTGATGGCACTGTCCGGCTGGCGCATCTACGATGCGTCGCCGATCTATCCGCCGTTCACGTTCGCGCACGGCATCACGCTCGGCGGCTGGCTGGGCGGCGCGCTCCAATGGCATTTCGCGGCGATGTGGCTGCTGGTCTGCAATGGGCTGTTCTACCTCGCGATGTCGATCGCGACGGGCCGCCTCGCGCGCAAGATGCTGCCCGTCACGCCGGCGTCGATATGGCGCGACGTGCGCGCGGCGCTGGGCGGCCGGTTGTCGCACGACGACCTGAGCGTCTACAACGCGGTGCAGCGTGCCGCATACCTGACCGCGATCGTCGATCTGATCGTGCTGGTGCTGTCGGGGCTCACGATCTGGAAGTCCGTGCAGTTTCCGCTGCTGCGCGAGTTGTTCGGCGGTTACGACAACGCGCGCGTCGTGCACTTTTGGGCGATGTCGCTGCTCGTTGCATTTTTCGTCGTACACGTCGCGATGGCGCTGCTGGTGCCGCGCTCGCTGCTCGCGATGCTGCGCGGTCGCTGACCCGCACGCCGCGGGCGAAGGAACCCATCATGTCGGAATCCGGAAACAACCGCGGTCAGCCGAGCTGGACGCTCGACCGCAAGTCGCTCGAGCTCGACGTGCGCCGCGAACTCGAGATGCCGTCGCGGCGCCTCTTCAACCGGCGCGTGCTGACGCTCGGCGGCCTGACGATGCTGACCGGCTGCACGCTGCAGGACGACGCATCGGTCAACGCGTTCCTCGAGAAGGTGTCGCGCATGAACGATCGCGTGCAGGCCTGGCTGTTCAGCGGCGAGCGGCTCGCGCCGACCTATACCGAGGCCGACATCACGCGGCCGTTCCCGTTCAACGCGTATTACGGCATCGACGACGTGCCGCACGTCGACGCATCGACGTACCAGCTCGTGCTGTCGGGCCGGGTGACGGGCAAGCGCGTGTGGACGCTCGACGAGCTGTATGCGCTGCCGCACGCGGAGCAGATCACGCGGCACATCTGCGTGGAAGGGTGGAGCGCGATCGGCCGCTGGGGCGGCACGCCGTTCGGCGCGTTTCTGGCACGCGTCGGCGCCGATACGCACGCGAAATACGTCGGCTTCAAATGCGCGGACGATTACTACGAAAGCATCGACATGCCGACCGCGCTGCATCCGCAGACGCTGCTCGCATTCGACTACGACGGCCGTCGCCTGCCGCCCGAATTCGGCTTTCCGATGAAGCTGCGGATGCCGACCAAGCTCGGCTACAAGAATCCGAAGCACATCATGGAAATCTTCGTGACCGATACCTACCCGGGCGGCTACTGGGTCGATCAGGGGTACAACTGGTTCGGCGGATCGTGAGCGGCGGGGCGCGGCCCCGCACCGCCGTGCTTCACGGCTGTGTCAGGCGGATTCGCGTACCTGCAGATCGACGCGCAGGCCGACCGCCGCCGCCATGTTCACGAGCGCGTCGAACTCGAACCGTTTGATCTTGCCGCGCAGCAGATCGGACCCGCGCGGCTGAGTGACGCCCAGCTGCTTCGCGGCTTCGGCCGGCTGGCCCTCGCTGGCGTCACGGACATGCGTATCGCATCCGTCGGTCATCGTTTCTTCCCGATCGTCAACGCACGATAGCGCCGTGCGGCCCGCGCGACGTCCGCGCAGCGCCTATCCGGCCCCGGATTCCCGTTGGTCCGGATGCCGAAAAATGTCGCGCCGAAACGTCAGTCGATATCCTTTCAGACGGGTCCGATGATGCTTTCGAATCCTTGATGCCATAATGCCGAGCGTGCGCGGCCAAAGCCGTCTGCGCGCGTGTTTTCGACCCTCTGCCGCCGCTTGCCGGTCCTTATTCGTCGCCGTTCGCACTGCCATGTCGTTCCGCACGTTCGTCTCCGCCTTCCTGGTCCCGTCGGGGCCGTTTGCCGGCATTGCCGGCGTCTTTCAGCGGAGCACGCGACACGTCGTGCGGGCGAGCTGAACGATGACGCCGCTCGACCGCCTCCTCGATTTCCTCGCTCGCCTGCCGATCCGGATCCGCCTGCCGCAAAGCCGCGGCGGCCGTGTCGCTCTGGCCCTGGTATTCATCTATTTCGTCTGGGGCTCGACCTACAGCGGCCTGCATTTCGCGCTGCAGTCGTTCCCGCCGCTGCTGCTGTCGGGGTTGCGCAACCTGCTCGGCGGGATCGGTCTGTTCATCTTCGCGCTGCGTCGCAAGCCCGAATGGCCGACGCTGCTGGAAATCCGCAATTCGGCGATCGTCGGCACGATGCTGGTCGCGCTGTCGTCCGGCACCATCGCGCTCGGGATGCGCACGGTCAGCAGCGGCTCGGCCGCGGTGATGGTCGCGACCGTGCCGCTCTTCGCGACCGTGATCGCGGCGGTCGCCGGGCGTCCGGTGACGAAGGGCGAGTGGGCGGCCGTCGCGCTCGGGATGGTCGGCATCGTCGTGCTGAATTCGGGCGGCGCGGCCGCCGCGAACTCGGCGCTCGGCACGATCTGCGTGCTCGCCGGCGCGCTGTTCTGGGCGGGCGGCGCGCATCTCGCGACGCGGCTCAAGCTGCCGTCGGACCTGTTCCTGTCGACATCGCTGCAGATCGGCCTGGGCGGGTTGATGTCCACGATCGCCGCGTGGCTGATGGGCGAGCGCATCGAGCAGGTCGCGGTCGGTCCGGTGTTCGCGTTCGTCTACCTGATGGTGTTCTGCACGATGGCCGCGTACGTCGCGTACGGCTACCTGATTCGCCATACGAGCCCGATCATCGCGAGCAGCTGCATGTACGTGAACCCGATCGTCGCGGTCGCGCTCGGCGCGCTGATGCTCGGCGAGCCCGTGACGACGGCGACCGTGGTCGCGACCGTCGCGATTCTCGGCAGCGTCGGGCTGTCGTTCGTGTTCGATCCCGCGCGCCGGCCCGCGGCGCGCGCGGCGGCCGACGCTTCATCGGCCGCGGCAACCGTGGCCGTCGAATCAGCGGCAGGTGCGGCGTCCGCACCGGATCAAGCCGCGATGCCGGACCCGGCACCGATCCTCGCGCCTTCCGCGGTATCGCTTGCGGTGCCGGTACCGGCTGCCGTCGTGGACCCGGCCGCGGTCATGGATCCCGCCCCGGCATTCACGCTTCCACCGGCCGACGAACCGGCCGCGTCTCGCGCCGACGCGTGACGCCGGCGCGCGGGGCGGCGTTCAGCCGTGCCGTGCGCCGCGATGGTGGGACCAGCCGGCGAGCGCGGCAAACAGCAGGCCGGCCGCGCACATGCCGGTCCAGCCGAACGCGTGCCACGCGGCGACGCCGGCCGACGAGCCGAGCGCGCCGCCAATGAAGTAGCACACCATGTACACGGTGTTCACGCGGCTGCGCGCCTCGGGCTTCAGCGCATAGATGCGCGACTGGTTCGAGATCTGCGCGGCCTGCACGCCGACATCCAGCACGATCACGCCGATCACGAGCCCGACGAGGCTCGTCCCCGACAGCGCAAAAATCACGAACGACGCCGCGAGCAGTGCGATCGCGAGCGAGATGATCGCGCGCGGGCCGCGCTTGTCCGCGAAACGTCCCGCGTATGGCGCGGCCAGCGCACCCGCCGCGCCGACGATCCCGAAGAGACCTGCGGCCTGCGGGCCGAGGTGGAACGGCGCGCCGGCGAGCAGCAGCGTGAGCACCGGCCAGAACGCGCTGAACGCGGCGAACAGCGCGGCGCCGGTCAGCGATGCCTCGCGCAGCCCGCGCAGTTCGACCACGAGGTGCCACATCGAACCGAGCAGCTTGCCGTACGGCAGCGTCGACGTCGGCGAACTGCGCGGCAGTCGCAGCACGATCACCGCGGCCAGCGCGACGAGCGCTGCGACCGATGCACCGAACACCGCCCGCCAGCCGAAATATTCGGCGACGAAGCCGGCCGCCGTGCGCGCCAGCAGGATGCCGAGCAGCAGGCCGCTCATCACGGTGCCGACCGCATGCCCGCGCTCGGCCGGCGGCGCGATTTCGGCCGCGAACGGCACGGCCTGCTGCGCGATCGTCGCGAGCACGCCGATCGCGAGGCTCGCGCCGGCGAGTACCGCCAGCGATGGCGCGGTCGCGGCAACGATCAGCGCGATCGACAGGCCAGCGATCTGCATCAGGATCAGCCCGCGGCGATCGAAACGGTCGCCGAGCGGCGCGAGCAGGAACATGCCGGCCGCGTAGCCGAGCTGCGTCGCGGTCGGCACCGCGCCGATCCATGACGCGCCGTCGGGAAAGGCCGAGCGGAAGCTGTCGAGTAACGGCTGGTTGTAATAGATGTTCGCGACCGATACGCCCGCGATCGTCGCGAGCAGCAACAGCAGGCTGCGCGAATAGTGGGGAGAGGCGGCGTCGGTCGGACGATCGGTGGAGGCGGCGGACATGGCGGCAACGGAACGAAGTTGGGCGGCGTGGGCGCGCGGCACGGCGTCGGCCGCGCGCCGATCGAGGGTGCCGATCATACCGGAGCACGGTGAATCCTGCCGGCCGTGCCGCCGGGCGATCGGGCCGCACGGCCAGGGCGTGACGGGTCGCTTTCAGTTGCTATCGGTCGCGATCCGCCGAACGGGCCGCGACCGCCCGCAGCCGCCCGTCATCGCGAGCGACGCGCGCCTTCAGTCGACCAGTTCGCCGCTCGGTTCATAGAACGGATAAGGCCCGTCGCCTTCGTCCACGTACACGTGATGGGACATCATTCCCCCTTCCGGCGTAAGCACGTGGACCGCGAACGCGGGCGGCTCGAGCCGGAACGCGGACGGCGCGTCCGCGCGCAGGTCGAACGCGACCTGGTGCGCGGGCGCCGGCACGGCCGACGCAAGCGTGCCGCCGAAGCGCGTGAACATCGTCCGGTGCACGTGGCCGCACAGCACGCGTTCCACGTTCGGATGGCCGCGCAGCAGCGCATCGAGTTTCGCGGCGGCGGCGGGCGCGAGGCGCAGCGCGTCCATGTGCCCGATCCCGGATGCGAACGGCGGATGGTGCAGCGCGACGATCACCGGCCGGTCGCGCGCGGCGTCGAGCTGCGCGGCGAGCCACGCGAGCCGCGCGTCGCACAGGTCGCCGTGGCTGGCGCCTGGCACCTGCGAATCGAGCGCGAGCACGCGCACGGCGCCGATGTCGAGTGCGTACTGCACGAATTCGCCGTCCTGCAATTCGGGGCGATCGGCGAACGCGCGGCGCAGCCCCGCGCGATCGTCGTGATTGCCGACCATCAGGTAATACGGAATCTCGAGCGGCGCGAGCAGGTCGCGCAGATGGCGGTATTCGTCGTCGTGGCCGAAGTCGGTCAGGTCGCCCGTGACGAGCACCGCGTCGGGACGCGGCACCAGCGCGTTCAGCCTCGCGATGCAGCGCGCGAGCGCGGCGGCGGTGTCGACGCGCCGGTACGCGAGCTGGCCCGGACGCTTGATGTGGAGATCGCTGATTTGAGCAAGCAGCATCGTCGTTCCTCGGAATGTCTGGTTATCGTTGGGCGGTGTTACTCACGCGGCGAGTGCGATCAGGCCCTCTGCCGCGATCGTGAGGCCGACCGCCGTGCCGCGCGCGAGCTCGATGCGGCCCGGCACGTCGATGACGAGCGCGTCGGGCGCCGCATGCTCGATCGTGAGCCGCGTGCGCTCGCCAAGGAACGCGCACGCGCCGATCGCGCCGCGCAGCGGCGCATGCGCGGGATCGGCGAGCTGCGCATCCTCCGGGCGGAAGAACCACTCGTCGGCGGCGTGCGGCGTGACGATCGAGCCGCCGGTCGTCACGAGCGCGCCGTCCCGCCATTGTCCCGCAAGCCGGTTCAGCGTGCCGATGAACTGCGCGACCGTGCGGTTCGCCGGCCGGTAATAGATGTCGCGCGGCGTGCCGATCTGCTCGATGCGGCCCGCGCCCATCACGACGATCCGGTCGCCGAGCTCCATCGCCTCGGCCTGGTCGTGCGTGACGTACACGGTCGTTACACCGAGGTCGCGCAGCAGCGTATTCATCTCGCGGCGCAGCACGTCGCGCAGCTTCGCGTCGAGCGCGGTCAGCGGCTCGTCGAGCAACAGCACGCGCGGGCGCACTGCGAGCGCGCGCGCCAGCGCGACACGCTGGCGCTGGCCGCCCGACAACTGATCGACCGGTTTGTCCGCATGCGCGTCGAGCCGCATCATCGCGAGCAATTCGTCGACGCGTTCGCGCAGCGCGCGCGGCTCGGTCTTGCGGATCTTCAGTCCGTAGCCGACGTTGCCGCGCACCGTCAGGTTCGGGAACAGCGCGTAGTTCTGGAACACCATGCCGACCTGGCGGCGCTCGATCGGAAGCGCGGTCACGTCGTCGCCGCCGAACAGGATCGTGCCGCCGGCGTCCGGCGTGTCGAGGCCGGCGATCAGGCGCAACGTCGTCGTCTTGCCGCAGCCCGACGGGCCGAGCAGCACGAGCGTCTCGCCCGCGCCGATCGACAGGTCGAGCGGTTCGAGCACGCGCGTGCCGCGGAACGTCTTCGCGCAGCGGGTCAGGGTGATGGGAGTGGAATCGAGTTTCATGGGAGCGGGAAAGTCAACGCAGGGTCAGCGCGGGCGACGCTTCAGTGCGCGCGTGCCGGACGGATCGACGCCGAGCCACTGCATCGCGACGAGAAGCGGCAGCGTCATCAGCAGGAACACGATCGTGTAGGCGCTGCCGACCTCGAGGCGCAGCGATGCGTAGGTGTCGGCGAGCCCGACGGGCAACGTCTTCGTGTCGGGCGTATGCAGCATCCACGTCAGGTTGAATTCGCCGATCGACAGCGTGAGCACCGCGAGCGCGCCCGCGACGATGCCGGGGCGCAGGTTCGGCAGCACGATCGTGACGAAGCGCGTGACGAACGACGCGCCGAGGCTCGCCGCGCCTTCCTCGAGCGTGCGCAGGTCGGCACCGGCGGCAACCGCCGCGACCGCGCGCACCATGAACGGCAGCGTGAACACGACGTGGCCGACGACGATGAACCACAGGCTCATCCGGAACGCGGTGAAGCCGCCGTACACGACCAGCAGCGCGAGCGCCGAGGCGAGGCCCGGCAGCGCGACCGGCAGCACGAGCGCTTCCTCGATCACGCGGGCGACGCGGTTCTTGCTGCGTGCGAGCGCATAGCCGGCCGGCACGCCGACGACGAGCACGATCGCGAGTGTCGCGAACGCGACGCCGAGCGACAGCGCGACCGAACCCTGGTATTGCTGCCACACCTGTTCGAGCCAGCGCAGCGTGAGGCCGCTCGACAGCCCGCGGAAATAGTTGACGGTGAGGCCCGCGAGCACCGACATCACGACGGGCACGATCAGGAACGCGCACAGCAGCAGCGTGACGCCCCATTGCAGCGCGGCGATCGCACGCGCGCCCGACACGCGCGGCGCTCGCCGTGCGGCGCCGTGCGCATGCGACGGGGCGGGTGCCGGCGACGGCGCCGACGAACCGGAAAGCGATTGCATGAAGAAATCCTCAGGCCGCGGCGGCGGCGGTGTGGCCGGTGAAGCGGCGCGCGAGCGCGAGCACGGCCCAGGTGACGATGCCGAGCACGATCGACAGGCCGGCCGCCGTCGCGATGTTCGCGTTCAGCGTGAACTCGGTGTAGATCGTCATCGGCAGCACGTTCAGGTCGGTGGCGAGCGTGAAGGCGGTGCCGAATGCGCCCATCGCGGTCGCGAAGCAGATCGCGCCGGCCGCGATCAGGCCTGGCGCGAGCGCCGGCAGCACGATGTCGACGAAGATGCGCCACGGCGACGCGCCGAGCGAGCGCGCGGCTTCCTCGAGCGACGCGTCGAGCTTCGACGCGGCCGCGATCACCGTGACGATCACGCGCGGAATCGAGAAGTACAGGTAGCCGACGAACAGCCCCGCAACCGAATACGCGAAGACCCACTTGTCGCCGGTCAGCTTCGCGGACAGCATCCCGATCAGCCCTTGCCGGCCGGCGAGCATGATCACCATGAAGCCGACCACGACGCCCGGGAACGCGAGCGGAAAGGTGAGCAGCGCGAGCAGCACGCGCTTGCCGGCGAATTCGCGGCGCGCCAGCAGCAGGCCCGAGATCGTCGACAGCGCGAGCGTCGCGAGCGTGACGCCGGCCGACAACGCAACCGTTTCACCGAGGCTCTTCATGTAACGCGCGTTGCCGAGCAGCGCCGCGTACTGCGTGAAGAACGCGCCGTCGGCGGACACCTGCACGAGTGCCGCCATCGGCAGCAGCCAGAACGCGGCGAACACCGCGAGCGCCGGCGCGACGAGCGCGACGCGCCAGCGCAGCGGGAAAGTCAGGTCGAGCATGGCTTGAGTCCGGCGCTTACTGCATCACCTGCAGGTATTGTTGGCCGAACGCCTGCTGACCGGCGGCCATCTTGCCGAAGTCGACCGATTTCGCCCGCGCATATTCGCTCGCCGGCAGGAACTTCGCGGCGACGTCGGCGCCGAGCGTCTGCGCGCGCACCGGACGCAGGTATGCGTTGGCCCACAGCTTCTGGCCTTCGTCGGACAGCACGAAGTCGAGCACCTTCCTGCCGTTCGCATCGTGCGGCGCGCCCTTGACGAGGCTCATCACGTACGGCACCGCGATCGTGCCTTCCTTCGGAATCACGAACTCGACGTTCGCGTGATCCTTGTACTTCGCGCGATACGCGTCGAAGTCGTAGTCGAGCAGGATCGGAATCTCGCCGGACAGCACGCGCGCATACGCGGTCTGCTTCGGCACGATAGGCGCGTTGGCCTTCAGCTTGCGGAACCAGTCGAGCGCCGGCTTGAAGTTGTCGAGGCTGCCGCCGAGCGCCTGGTTGACGGCGACCGCGCCCGCATAGCCGACGAACGCGCTCGACGGATCGAGGTAGCCGACCATCCCCTTGTATTCGGGCTTCAGCAGGTCGGCCCACGAGCGCGGAACCGGCTTGCCGTCGAGCGCGTCCTTGTTCACGAAGAAGCCGAGCGTGCCCGAGTGGATCGCGAACCAGTAGCCCTGCGGGTCTTTCAGGTTCGCGGGGATGTCGTTCCAGTGCGCGGGCTTGTACGGTGCGATCACGTCCTTGTCCTTCGCCTGGAACGCCGACGACACGCCGAGATAGACGACGTCGGCGACCGGGCTCTTCTGCTCGGCGATCAGCTGCGCGATCGCCTGGCCCGAGTTCTTGTTGTCGAACGGCACGCGGATGCCGGTCTTCTGCTTGATCGCCGCGATCTGCGCGGCCCAGTCTGCCCATTCGGGCGGGCAGTTGTAGCAGATCGCGGTTTCGTCGGCGTGGGCGGCGGGTGCGAACGCGACGAGCGCGGCGCAGGCGAGGGGTGCCGCGAGCACGCGCAGCAGCGAGGTCAGGCGAAAGGACACGGTGGGTCTCCGGGCAGGGTAAGGGTATGTCGCCGCGCCGTGCGCGATGGCGCGGCGCGTGCGTTCAGGCCTGGTGCAACTGAAGGTCGGCGGCCGGCGGCGCGACCGTCGCGCCGTCGCGCACGGTATGCGGCAGGATCAGCGACGTGCGCTCGATCGTCGCGCCGCCGATGCATTCGACGAGACGCCGCCATGCATGGCGGCCGATGTCCTGGTTCGGCGTCGCGACGCTCGCGAGCGGCGGCGCGAGCAACTCGCCGATCGCGATGCCGTCGAAGCCGAGCACCGACAGGTCGTCGGGAATCGAGAAGCCCGCGCGGCGCAGGCCGCGCATGACGACCATCGCGAGCAGGTCGTTGCTGCAGAAGAGGGCGGTCGGGCGCGTGGCCTGCGCGGTGAGGTGCGCGAGCACCGCGTCGGGCAACTCGGCCGCGTTGAAGTCGACTTCGACCGGCGGCAGCGTCGCGACGCCGGCTTCCTCGAGTGCCTGCGCGTAGCCGAGATGGCGCTGGCGTGCGCGATCCGACGCGGCGAGCGAGCCGGCCAGCATCAGCACGCGGCGATGACCGCGCGCGGTCAGCAGACGGACGCCGTCATAGGCGGCGCGGCGGTTGTCGACCGACACCGACGGGCGGCGTTGCGTGTCGTTGTGCATCAGCACGTAATGCGGGCCGTCGCGGTCGAGCATGTCGAGCAGCGGATGCGTGTCCGCATCGGCGACGGTCAGGATCAGCCCCTCGACGCGCTGCTCGCGCAGCGTCTCGATCGCATGGCGCTCGCGCGCCGCATCGTATTCGGTCGTCATCAGGATCAGCTTGAAGCCGGCCGCGGTCGCGAGTTCGTCGATGCCCTGCAGGCAGTCGGCGAAGACCGGGTTCGACAGCGTCGGCACGACGACGCCGACGAGCCGCGTGCGCTCGCCGCGCAACTGCCGGCCGAGCGGGCTCGGGCGGAACTGCAGCGTGTCGATGGCGGTGCGGATCGTCGCCAGCGTGGCGGGGCTGACGGTGTGCGGCGCGTTGATCGCGCGCGAGACGGTGGCGATCGAGAAGCCGGCGAGCGCGGCGACGTCCTTGATGGTCGGGGTCATGAAGTTACGCGATGTAAACGTTTTCGGCAGGGGAATTATCGAAAACGTTTGTGACCTCGCGATGACGCGCGAGACGTCTGTTTCGCGAGCAGCACGACACAAACATCTGACGTTTGGCGCCCGGCGAGCGGGGCGGATTCGATTGTATCGGCGGATGCTGCGGCGCGGGACGAAATCGATGAAGGTGTCGCGTCGATGTCGATGACGGCGGATAGATCGGGGCGCGGACGGTGCGGGCCGACATGCTGCATCGCGATGCAATGCGCGTGAATCCGCTAACGCATGTGCAAGCAATGGTAGAATCGCGTCCGCCCTTTTGCCGGGGTGATGAAATTGGTAAACATAGCGGACTTAAACGATTGAGTGCCCGGCCGGAAACGGTCGGTGCAGAACCCTTCAAATTCGGCGAAACCCCTGATGCGCGCATCGAGGCAACGCCGAGCCAAGCCTCGCGGTACAGCTCAAGCGAGGAAGGTGTAGAGACTAGACGGGGGGCGCCTAAGGCGCACGGGCGGCGATCACGCCCGCGCGCGACGGCGAAGGCATAGTCCAGCGCACGAACGGCTTCGTTTCGACGCCGCCGGCTTTGAAAGAAGCAGTGTGACGAAAATCCGCCGCCTTGATTGGCTTGCCGGTTCAAGTCCGGTCCCCGGCACCAGATTCGCTTCAATGCGATGCCATGAAGTTCAGAAGACCCGCGAGAAACACGTTTCTCGCGGGTTTTTTGTTTTCAGGCCCTGCTCGGGTGCCATTCACGTCCGAGGGCATGCGGGTGTATGCGGGCATATGGGTACGGGCTGTTACGCGTCGCACGTCGTCGCCCCCGATGAAGTGGTCTTTACCGCCTTGCTATCCGGTTTCCGTGCCGAAAAATAGTCTCCGTTCCGGAGAGCACCTTTCCGCTGCCGGTCACTAACAGTAGAAAAACGGCTCATTACACTGCGCCCGTCGCATCGCGGGATACATCGACGCGGCACGCATTCGCAGCGCGCAAGCCTTGCGACCAGCAAACGAGAGACCTTGGGGGGTAAATCATCATGAACAAGCGTTGGGGGATCATCGTGCCCGCCGCGTTGCTTGCCACCGCGGCGCATGCGCAAAGCAGCGTGACGCTCTACGGCAAGATCGAGGACGGTATCAACTACACGAGCAACGCACGCGGCCACGGTACCGTGCAACTGCAAAGCGGCTACGATTACGGCAGCCGTTGGGGCATCAGGGGTACAGAGGACCTCGGCGGAGGCTACCAGGCCATTTTCACGCTCGAGAGCGGTTTCGACGTCAACAACGGGAAAATGAGCCAGGGCGGCCGGGAATTCGGCCGTCAGGCTTTCGTCGGCATCGCGTCGGAGCGTTACGGCACCGTGACGTTCGGCCGCCAGTACGATCCGAGCGTCGACATTTTCTCGCCGCTCACCGCGAACGGAAACTGGACGGGCTATCTGTTTGCGCATCCCTACGACAACGACAACACCGATTACTCGTTCCGGGTGAACAACTCGGTGAAATACGTGTCGCCCGTGTGGCACGGGATTACCGCGGAAGCCATGTACGGATTCAGCAATCAGGCGGGCGGCTTTGCGAACAATCGTCTGTATGGCGCCGCGCTGCAGTACCAGCAGGGCGGGCTGACGGTCGGCGCGTCGTATTTGAAGATCAACAACGCACACAATGGCGATACGACCGGCGCGATCACCGGCGACAACACGTTCGATGCGTCGTCGCAGCAGAACATCGGCATCGGCGTGAACTACGCGTTTGCGAATGCGCTCGTCGGGTTCACATACTCGCACGTGGATGTGTACGATCCGACGTCCAATGCGTATTTCACCGGGACGACGCAGCCGGCCGGCGGCACATGGAACGCGTGGAAATTCGATAACTTCGAGGTCAACGGGCTCTATCATTTCACGCCCGCGTTGTACCTCGGCGCGGCTTACACCTATACGCAGGCTCGTGTCGCCTCGACGGTCGGCTCGTTCAATCCGAAGTGGCATCAGCTGAGCACGAAGTTGAATTACGACATGTCGAAGCGCACGTCGGTATTCGTGGAAGGGGTCTATCAGCATGCAATGAACGCACACACCGGGACCGACTTCGACTACGCGTACGTTCCGGGCGCGGCCGACATCTCGTCGAGCCCGAACCAGTACGTCGTGCGTGTCGCGCTACTGCATCATTTCTGACACGGCTGCTGTTCGCGGGCACCGTTCGCCACCCACCGCATCGGCCCGCACGCGATAGCGTGAAGGATCGCGGGCCGTTCTCCTCTTGCAGTGGTGCCGGACGGGTGGATCGCGTGGAGTCCGGCCTCGATAAGACCCGCGAGACGCCATGCACTCGCGGGTTTTTCATTGTGCGCGCCGCCCGCATCGGCGTTGCAACGCTGTCCGCGGTGCGCTTCGCTGCGACGAACGTGAGGCCATGTGATACTTGGAACACACGTCGCGCCGCACGCATGTGCTTCACCGGCACACGCACCTGCGCCGAGCGCTTTCAACACCATTTGCCTGTCGCACCACGATCCGCCATGACCGATTCGAACTACCACTATTACGAACCGTCGCAAGGCCACGGGCTGCCGCACGACCCGCTGAACGCGATCGTGGGTCCGCGCCCGATCGGCTGGATTTCATCCCGAGGCGCCGACGGCACGCTGAACCTCGCGCCGTACAGCTTCTTCAACGCGTTCAACTATCGTCCGCCGATCATCGGCTTTTCGAGCACCGCCGCGAAGGACAGCCTGCGCAACGTGCAGGAAACCGGCGAGTTCGTCTGGAACCTCGCGACGCGCGACCTTGCCGAGCGGATGAACCAGACCTGTGCCGCGGTGCCGTATGGCGTCAACGAATTCGAACTCGGCGGCCTGACCGCGATTGCGTCGCGCCTCGTCGACGTGCCGCGCGTGGCGGAAAGTGGCGTGAACTTCGAATGCAAGGTGACCGACGTGATCCGGCTGCGCGATCACCGCGGCGTCGAGACACCGGCGACGCTGGTGCTCGGCGAGGTCATCGCCGTGCATATCCGTCATGACCTGCTGAAGGACGGCATCTTCGACACGTTCGGCGCGGGCATCATCCTGCGCGCCGGCGGCCCATCGGCCTACGTGCACGTGACGCCCGGCAGCCGCTTCGACATCGCGCGCCCCGACGCGTGATTCATCGTCCGCCGGGGCCAGTCGGCCAGCCGGCCAAGCTGGCGCGCAAGCGCCCCGACGCACCGAGACCCCGCCGGGATCCAGGATTTCGCGGGGTCTTTTGCTTCGGATCATCCGATATGACCGCGGTGTGCCGATCGGTCCGGCCTCGACACGCACGCTTCACCGGCCGTTGACGCAGCGCAGCACGGGCGGCGCGCGTTCACGCCGCCGCCAGCATCGATCGTCCATCGACCCCGCCATGGCAAATCTGCTCACCCGCAACGAGCGGGTTGGCCATCGACGTTTCGCGCCATAAGGCATAAATTTCCAAGGTTGGCGCGCTTATCCGTGCGCCAGCTCGCGCGTGAGCCGGCAACCGGCCGCGCGCGTCCATCAGCGTGAGACACAATCGAGCGTGGAGACGACACGATGAGCCTGTCAGAGCCATTGCGTCTGCATGTGCCGGAGCCCACCGGGCGTCCGGGCTGCAAGACGGATTTTTCCTATCTGCATCTATCGCCGGCAGGCGCGGTTCGCCGCCCGCCGATCGACGTTGCGCCGGCGGATACCGCCCATCTCGCCCGCAGCCTGGTGCGCGTGCTCGACGACCACGGCGAAGCCCTCGGCCCGTGGGCGCCGGACCTCGACGATGCGCGCCTGATCGCGGGGATGCGCGCGATGCTCAAGACCCGCATCTTCGACGCGCGCATGATGATCGCGCAGCGTCAGAAGAAGATCTCCTTCTACATGGTGAGCCTCGGCGAAGAGGCGATTGGCGCCGCGCATGCGATGGCGCTGCGTCATGGCGACATGTGCTTCCCGACTTACCGCCAGCAAAGCATCCTGATTGCGCGCGACGTGTCGCTCGAACGGATGATCTGCCAGTTGATGTCGAACGAAGGCGATCCGCTGAAGGGGCGCCAGCTTCCGGTCATGTATTCGGACCGCGAAGCCGGCTTCTTCTCGATCTCGGGCAATCTGGCGACGCAGTTCATCCAGGCGGTCGGCTGGGCGATGGCGTCGGCGATCAAGGGCGACACGAAGATCTCGTCCGCATGGATCGGCGACGGCGCGACCGCGGAATCCGACTTTCACACCGCGCTGACGTTCGCGCACGTGTATCGCGCGCCGGTCGTGCTGAACGTCGTCAACAACCAGTGGGCGATCTCGACGTTCCAGGCGATCGCGGGCGGCGAGGGCACGACGTTCGCCGGGCGCGGCGTCGGCTGCGGCATCGCTTCGCTGCGCGTCGACGGCAACGACTTCCTCGCGATCTACGCGGCATCGACCTGGGCGGCCGAACGCGCGCGCCGCAATCTCGGCCCGACGCTGATCGAGTGGGTGACCTATCGCGCCGGCGCGCACTCGACGTCGGACGATCCGACCAAATACCGGCCGAGCGACGACTGGGCACATTTTCCGCTCGGCGATCCGATCGCCCGCTTCAAGCAGCACCTGATCGCGAAGGGCATCTGGTCGGACAGCGCGCACGACGCGCTCACGGCCGAGTTGGAGGCCGAGGTGATGGCCGCGCAGAAGGAAGCGGAGAAGTTCGGGACGCTGGCCGACGACCGGATTCCGTCGCCGGCCTCGATGTTCGACGACGTGTACAAGGAGCTGCCCGCGCATCTGCGCCGTCAGCGCCAGGAACTGGGAGCCTGATCATGGCGCAACATGAAACGACGACGGCATCGGCGCAGCCGATGACGATGATCCAGGCGCTGCGCTCCGCGATGGACGTGATGCTCGGCCGCGACGACGACGTGGTCGTGTTCGGGCAGGACGTCGGCTACTTCGGCGGCGTGTTCCGCTGCACCGAGGGGCTGCAGGCCAAGTACGGCAAGTCGCGCGTGTTCGATGCGCCGATCTCGGAAGGCGGGATCGTCGGCGCCGCGGTCGGGATGGGCGCGTATGGATTGCGGCCGGTCTGCGAGATCCAGTTCGCGGACTACTTCTATCCGGCGTCCGACCAGATCGTGTCGGAAGGCGCGCGGCTGCGCTATCGCTCCGCGGGCCAGTTCACGGCGCCGATGACGATCCGGATGCCGTGCGGCGGCGGCATCTACGGCGGCCAGACGCACAGCCAGAGCCCGGAGGCGATGTTCACGCAGGTCTGCGGATTGCGTACGGTGATGCCGTCGAATCCGTACGACGCGAAAGGACTCCTGATCGCCTCGATCGAGAACGACGATCCGGTGATCTTCCTCGAACCGAAACGCCTGTACAACGGGCCGTTCGACGGCCATCACGAGCGTCCCGTCACGTCGTGGCTCAAGCATCCGGGCAGCGCGGTGCCGGAAGGCTATTACACGGTGCCGCTCGATACGGCTGCCGTCGTGCGGCCCGGCAACGACTTGACGGTGCTGACGTACGGCACGACCGTGCACGTGTCGCTGGCCGCCGCCGAGGAGACCGGCATCGATGCGGAAGTGATCGACCTGCGCACGCTGTGGCCGGTCGATCTCGACACGATCGTCGCGTCGGTGCGCAAGACCGGCCGCTGCGTGGTGGTGCACGAAGCGACGCGCACCTGCGGCTACGGCGCGGAGCTGGTGTCGCTCGTCCAGGAGCACTGCTTCTACCATCTGGAAGCGCCGATCGAGCGGACGACCGGCTGGGACACGCCGTATCCGCACGCGCAGGAATGGGCGTATTTCCCCGGCCCGGCCCGGGTCGGCGAAGCGTTGCGACGCGTGATGGAGGCCTGAGATGGGGATTCATGTCATCAAGATGCCGGATATCGGCGAAGGGATTGCCGAGGTCGAGCTGGTGGCCTGGCACGTGCAACCGGGGCAGACGATCGCCGAAGACCAGCCGCTCGCCGATGTGATGACCGACAAGGCGGCGGTGGAGATTCCGTCGCCGGTGGCCGGCAAGGTGCTGGAGCTTGGCGGGCGAATCGGCGAGATGATGGCGGTCGGCAGTGAGTTGATCCGTCTCGAAGTCGAAGGCGACGGCAACCTGAAGCCGGGCGCGAAGGCGCGCGATGCCGGCGCGGAGGTGACGCAGCCTCCGGCGGCGGTCGATGCGCGTGCGGAGTCGTCTTCCATCGCTGAGGGATCCGAAACACATGCGTCACCGACGACGCCGCCGCCTGCTGCGTCCCGCGTGCCGGCCGAGACGCGCCGCGCGGAACACGCGGTGCCGCCGCGCGCGGCGCTCGCGCCGGGCGAACGGCCGCTCGCGTCGCCGGCGGTGCGTCAGCGCGCATGGGACATGGGCATCGAGCTGCGCTACGTGCGCGGCACCGGCGAAGCCGGGCGGATCCTGCATGCGGACCTCGATGCGTACGCACGCACGGGCGGCGGCGCGCCGCGCGGATCCCAGGCGCGCGGCTACGACGAGCGCAACGACGAAACCGACGTGCCGGTGATCGGCCTGCGGCGCGCGATCGCGCGCAAGATGCAGGAAGCGAAGCGCCGCATTCCGCACTTCAGCTACGTCGAGGAGCTCGACGTCACCGAGCTCGAATCGCTGCGCGCCGAGCTGAACCGGCGCCACGGCGACACGCGCGGCCGGCTCACGCCGCTGCCGCTGCTGATTCGCGCGATGGCGATCGCGCTGCGCGACTTCCCGCAGATCAACGCGCGCTACGACGACGAAGCCGGTGTGGTCACGCGCTACGGCGCGGTGCACGTGGGCGTCGCGACGCAGACGGACGACGGTCTCACGGTGCCGGTCCTGCGTCACGCGGAAGCGCGCGACGTGTGGTCGATCGCGGCGGAAATCGCGCGGCTCGCCGACGCGGTGCGCGCGAACCGCGCGCAGCGCGACGAACTGACCGGCTCGACGATCACGATCTCGAGCCTCGGCGTGCTTGGCGGCATCGTGTCGACGCCGGTCATCAATCATCCCGAGGTCGCAATCGTCGGCGTGAACCGGATCGTCGAGCGGCCGATGATCCGCGACGGCGCGATCGTCGCGCGCAAGATGATGAACCTGTCGTCGTCGTTCGACCATCGCGTCGTCGACGGCGCGGATGCGGCCGAATTCATCCAGGCCGTGCGCGGGTTGCTCGAGCGTCCGGCGCTGCTGTTCGTGGAGTGAGCGCGATGAAGAACGAACACACCACGTTGCTCGTGATCGGCGGCGGGCCGGGCGGTTACGTCGCTGCGATTCGCGCGGGGCAGCTCGGCATTCCGACGGTGCTGGTCGAGCGCGAACGGCTCGGCGGCACGTGCCTGAACATCGGCTGCATTCCGTCGAAGGCGCTGATCCATGTCGCCGATGCGTTCGAGCAGGCGTGCGGTCAGGCCGGCGACGGGATGCTCGGGATTCGCGTGCGCACGCCGGAGATCGACATCGCGAAAAGCGTCGCGTGGAAGGACGGCATCGTCGAGCGGCTCACGCGCGGGGTCGGCGCGCTGCTGAAGAAGCACGGCGTGCGCGTGTTGCACGGCGATGCGCGCGTCGTCGACGGCAAGACGGTCGACGTCGTCGCCGGCGACCACACGACGCGGCTCGCATGCGAGCACCTGTTGCTCGCGTCGGGTTCGGAACCGGTCGCGCTGCCGTCGATGCCGTTCGGCGGCCACGTCGTGTCGTCCACCCAGGCGCTGTCGCCCGCGTCGTTGCCGAAGCGGCTGATCGTCGTCGGCGCCGGGTACATCGGGCTCGAACTCGGATTCGTCTATCGCAAGCTCGGCGTCGACGTCGGCATCGTCGAGGTGGCCGAACGCGTGCTGCCCGCATACGACGCGGAACTCGCGAAGCCGGTCGCCGATTCGCTCGCGCGGCTCGGCGTCGGGCTCTGGCTGGGCCACAAGGTGCTGGGCCTCGCGAGCGACGGCGCGGTGCGCGTGCAGGCACCCGACGGCGCGGAGAAGACGCTGCCGGCCGATCGCGTGCTGGTCGCGGTCGGCCGCCGGCCGCGCGTCGACGGCTTCGGGCTCGAATCGCTGCCGCTCGATCGCAATGGCCGCGCGCTGCGCATCGATGACGAATGCAGGACGTCGATGCGCAACGTATGGGCGATCGGCGACGTCGCCGGCGAGCCGATGCTCGCGCATCGCGCGATGGCGCAGGGCGAGATGGTGGCCGAGCTGATCGCCGGACGCCGCCGCAAGTTCACGCCGGCATCGATCCCGGCCGTGTGCTTCACCGATCCCGAGGTCGTCACGTCCGGCTGGTCGCCCGACGACGCGAAGGCGGCCGGCGTCGACTGCATCAGCGCGTCGTTCCCGTTCGCGGCGAACGGCCGCGCGATGACGCTGCAGGCGACCGATGGCTTCGTGCGCGTCGTCGCGCGGCGCGACACGCATCTGATCGTCGGCTGGCAGGCGGTCGGGCGCGGTGTGTCGGAACTGGCCGCGGCGTTTTCGCAGTCGCTCGAGATGGGCGCGCGGCTCGAAGACATCGGAGGCACGATCCACGCGCATCCGACGCTCGGCGAAGCGATGCAGGAGGCGGCGTTGCGCGCGCTGGGGCATGCGTTGCATGTGTGATCTCCGCGTCGTTGTTCATATCGATCGAAGCCCCGCCACGGCGGGGCTTTTTTGTGTGCGCGGGTTACGGGCGCGGCCGTTCGACCGTCCGCCGCAGCTGAAGGGCATCGCGACGCTGCTGAACACGAGCGAGCACAGGCTCACGCGCCGGCTGCAGGAAGAGGGCGCATGCTTCGGCGACATCTCGAATGCGGTGCGCAAGACGCACGCGCAGGCGCTGGTCGCCGAAGGGCGGTTGTCGATCAAGGAAAATCGCGGCGGAACTGGGGTTCAGCGACTTGTCGCCGTTCTCGCAGGCGCACAAGCGCTGGACCAGCGTCGCGCCGAGCGTGTCGTGGCTGGCGGGAACGCGCTCGTAGCGGGCGGGATGCGGGTTGCGGTTGACCCTCCCGCGCGGACCGTTCATCGTGTCGGTTCCACGCCGATTCACCGGCCTCACACGGAATGACTTGCCATGAAACTGTTGCTCGTCGGCGCGACCGGACTCGTCGGGCGTCACGTCCTTGAAGCCGCGCTGGCCGATGCGCGGGTGGACCAGGTCGTCGTGCTCGCGCGCCGGCCGTTGTCGCCGCATCCGAAGATGCGCGCGCTGGAGGTCGACTTCGATCATCTGCCCGAGGCGGCCGACTGGTGGCAGGCCGACGCGGTGATCTGCACGCTCGGCACCACGATGCGCGTCGCGGGCTCGCAGGCCGCATTTCGACGCGTCGATCACGACTATCCGCTCGCGGTTGCGCATCTCGCGCATCGGTCCGGCACGCCGACCTACGTGCTGAATTCCGCGCTCGGCGCCGATCCGGGCTCGCGCATCTTCTACAACCGCGTGAAGGGCGAGGTCGAGCGCGCGCTCGCGGGCATCGGGTTCGCGTCGCTGACCTGCGTGCGACCGGGCCTGATCGGCGGCAGCCGCGACGAATTCCGGTTCGGCGAACGGATGCTGGTGCTTGCGTTGAGCGTCGCCGGGCCGCTGCTGCCGCGGAAGTGGCGCGTGAATCCCGCGCCGCGCATTGCCCGCGCGCTGCTCGACGCCGCGCTCGAGGCGCGCCCGGGCGTGCATGTGATCGGATCGGAACGGTTGGCCTGAACCGGAACGGGCGACGACGCGCTGCCGGCGGCACGGATGAACGAACGGACGGCCCGCGCCGGCTGTTCGCGCACGACGCCGTCGAGCGGGCCGAACTGCTGTAAGACTGTTTCGTCACACCACGCAATGGCGGACAAGTGGCTGCACGCTGACCTACGATGAAGACATCGCGTCCATCGTCTGCCCAACCGTGTGCACCCACTACCGCGCCCCTGATGAAGACCCGGGTATCAGCGAGCTGAGGATCGGCATCGGCGACCTGTTTCGTCGCGCTCCGTGGGAGCCCGACGTCTATCCGGATTACGCGGCACCCATCGCGCGTGCCGACGGTGACGGCCTCGCGGTCGTTCGCGCGGTGTTCGGCTTCTGGCCGAAGTTCATGCAGCCCGAGCGTCTCGACGAGAACGGCCGTAAGCGAAAGAAGCTCGATACGGTGAACGCGCGCGCGGAAACGATCGGTTCGTCGCGACTCTACGGCAACGCCTGGCGCAACGGCCAGCGCTGCCTGATTCCAGTGCGCTGGATCTTCGAGCCGTGCTACGAAACGGGCCGCAACGTATGGCACCGGATCGGTGTCGACGGCTGGCAACCGTGCTGCGTCGCCGGCCTCTGGCGGCGTTACGAAACCGCCGATGGCCATGAGTGCATCGGCATGACGATGCTCACGGTCAATGCCGACGATCATCCGGTGTTCGCGCGCATGCATCGGCCCGGCGACGAGAAGCGGGGCGTCGTGATCCTGCGTCGCGACGACTACGACGAATGGCTGCATGCGCGCGACGTCGAGGCTGCGCGGCGCATGCTGACGCTCCTTCCCGCCGGGGACATGGTCGCCGCATCCGATCAGGTGTCGCCCGCTGGCACCTGAGGTTTCGTTTTCCCTGCATTTTTCATGCGTTCAACTGACGCATCCGGCCGCCGGATGTGCTCGGCTTTCCCGGGCGATATGCAAAACTGCCAGACACCGGGTAATCACCGATATCAGCCATGTTGTATATACAAGATGATCCGCTGGCACTCTCGGCGCGGGTCGTGCCGGCTGCGCGCCCGCGTGCGGACCTTGCGTGGCGCGTGCCCCGGCGATCCACGGCGCGCCGCACCCGACGAGTCGGAGGGGCGGCTCGGCACGTTCCCCGTCTCGTCCAAACCATTTGCGATCCTCAGTATCCTGGAGATTTTCCCGTGTCGACGAATCCCAATGGAAAAGCCGGTGGTCTGATCGAGGTACGCTCGATCGATTTCATTCCCGACGCCGAACGCCACGGCGGCCTGCTGAGCCAGTTCACGCTGTGGCTGTCGGCGAACATGCAGATCACGGCCATCGTCACGGGGGCGCTGGCGGTCGTGCTCGGCGGCGACGTGTTCTGGTCGCTGGTCGCGCTGCTGCTCGGCCAGTTCGTCGGCGGCGCGGTGATGGCGTTGCACGGCGCGCAGGGGCCGCAACTCGGCTTGCCGCAGATGATCTCGAGTCGCGTGCAGTTCGGCGTCTACGGCGCGATGATCCCGATCGTGCTCGTGTGCCTGATGTACATCGGTTTTTCCGCCAGCGGCTCGGTGCTCGCCGGGCAGGCCGTCGCGCAACTGCTGCACGTCGACGACGCGGCCGGCATCCTGCTGTTCGCGGCCGTGATCGTCGTGCTGACGGTGTTCGGCTATCGTGCGATCCACTTCGTTGGCCGGATCGCGAGCGTGATCGGCATCGTCGCTTTCGTCTACATGTTCGCGCAGCTGTTCGCGAACCACGACGTCGGCGCGCTGCTCGCGAACCGGCACTTCTCGCTCGCGAGCTTCCTGCTGTCGATGTCGCTGTCCGCGTCGTGGCAGATTGCGTTCGGCCCGTACGTCGCCGATTATTCGCGCTACCTGCCGCGCTCGACGTCGTCGGTCGCCACGTTCCTCGCGGTTGGCCTCGGCTCGGTGATCGGCGCGCAGGCGGCAATGGTGTTCGGCGTGTTCGCGGCCGCGCTGGCCGGCAGCCAGTTCGCGCACCATGAGGTGTCCTATATCGTCGGCCTCGGCTCGACGGGCGCCGTGGCTGCGTTGCTGTATTTCACCATCGCGTTCGGCAAGGTGACGGTGACGGCACTCAACGCGTACGGCAGCTTCATGTCGATGGCGACGATCGTCAGCGGTTTCCGCGGCAAGGGCGCGGTGTCGTCACGCAGCCGTCTCGCGTACATCTTCGGGATGATCTGCGTGTCGACGCTGATCGCGCTCGCCGGCCGCCATTCGTTCCTGAAGGAATTCACCGCGTTCATCCTGTTCCTGCTCGCGTTCTTCACGCCTTGGAGCGCGATCAACCTGGTCGACTATTACTGCTTCACGCGCTCGCGCTACGATGTGCCGGCGCTGTCCGATCCGGACGGCCGCTATGGCCGCTGGAACGTGATGGCGATCACGATCTACGTGGTCGGCATCCTCGTGCAGCTGCCGTTCATGTCGACGCATATCTACACGGGCCCGCTCGTCGACGCGCTCGGCGGCACCGACATCTCGTGGATCCTCGGCCTCGTCGTGCCGGCCGTGCTGTACTACGTCGGTGCGCGTGCATCGCGACGCAGCATCCCCGAGCGCCTGATCCTGCCGCTCGAACGCGGCGAGGTTCAGCACTGAACTGACTGACGCATCGCCTCGCCCGCGTGCCGGCAGGCAGCCGAGCTGTTGATGCCGGTGCGGGCGTTTCCCGATTGCGGTGTCGCTTCCCGCCGCCGTGCGGATCGCCGTGTGCTTACGAACTCGCGGCGACCGGCACGCGGCGGCGCTGGATCATCTGCAGTGCGACCAGCGCGAGTCCCGCCGCGGCGATCAGCCCGCCGACGAGCGGCACCGCCCCATAGCCGAAGCCGGCCGAGATCGCCGCGCCGCCGGCTGCCGCGCCGAGCGCGTTGCCGAGATTGAACGCGCCGATGTTGACGGCCGAGGCGAGGCCCGGCGCTTCGTGTGCGGCACGCATCACGCGCATCTGCAGCGGCGGGACCACCGCGAACGTCGCGACACCCCAGACGAGCAGCGTGACCGCGGCACCGACATGCGTGCGGGCGAGCAGCGAGAACGCGGCCATCGTCATGATCAGCAGTACGAGGAAGCCGATGAGCGTGCCGTCGAGCGAGCGATCGGCGAGGCGGCCGCCGGCGATGTTGCCGATCGAGAAGCCGACGCCGATCAGCACGAGCATCGCGGTGACGAAGCCGGGTGTCGCGCCGGTCAGGTGTTCGAGCGTCGGGGCGACATACGTGTACAGCGTGAACATCGCGCCGGCGCCGAGCACCGTGGTCCCGAGCGCGCCGAGCACGACGGGGCGCGTGAGCACGGACAGTTCGGCGCGCAGGTTCGGCATCTTGCCGGCTGCGCCCTTCGGCAGGGCGGCCAACAGGCCGGCGATCGCGATCAGGCCGAGCGCCGCGGTTGCCGCGAACGACATGCGCCAGCCGATCATCTGGCCGAGCCAGGTCGCGGCCGGCACGCCGCCGACGTTCGCGATCGTGAGGCCCATGAACATCGTCGCGACCGCGCTGGCCTGCTTTTCACGCGGCACGAGGCTCGCCGCGACCACCGAGCCGAGCCCGAAGAACGCGCCGTGGTTGAGGCTCGTGACGAGCCGTGCGAGCAGCAGCGTCGTGTAGTCCGGCGAGACGGCCGACAACAGGTTGCCGATCGTGAAGATCGACATCAGCGCGATCAGCGCCGAGCGATGCGACCAGCGCGCGAGCAGCAGCGTCATCAGCGGCGCGCCGACCATCACGCCGATCGCATACGCGCTGATCAGCATGCCTGCCTGCGGAATCGACACGTGCACGCCGTCGGCGATCACGGGCAAGAGGCCCATCGGCGAGAACTCGGTCGTGCCGATGCCGAAGGCCCCGGCGGCGAGCGCCAGCAGCGGCAGCGCGGCGCTGCCGCCGGGGCGGGAAGGGGAAGAAGTCGTGCTGTTCACGCGATGAGCTCCTGCAAGCATTGGGCAACGGCACCGGGCCATTGCGGACAGGGTGAAGTGTGCCTGCATTACTTTTGCGGAAAAAGCCGCGCTCCGGCGAAATTATCTTGATTCGATATCAACAATCCGGAGTCGAGGCGGCATGCGCGTGCGGCCCGTGGGGAGCAGGTTTCAGCGATTCGTCGGCGCGGCTCGCCGTCGAAAAAAGCCCCGGTCACAGGGGGGCCGTGACCGGGGCGAAAAGCATCCTCTCTTTGGCACGAGGGTTGGATGCGGGCGCAGTATATTTCGGGGCATAACCTTTCGAAATGACGTTAAACGGCCACTTTTGGTGCCAATTTAAAAATTCCGACGTGACGGCGTCGTTCGTCGTCGATCTGAAAGATTTTTCGTCGGTCCGAGCGGATGTTGAGTGCGCGATAACGGCGAAGCCGGCTGAATCCACGGCCATGCGACGAGGCGGAATCCACCGCCCGCGCACGGATGGCGCATGTCGGCGATCGATCATTCCGCCTGGCCGGCCGCGTCGCGCACCGCTTCGAGAAACCGCGCGACGACGGGTGACGCCGGCACCGCCGCCCCGTCGAATACGAACTCGATGTCGAAGCGGCTCGCGAGTTCGTCGAGCGCGACGAGCCGGACCGTGCGCGGGCACGTCGGCGACGCGCTTTCCGGCACGAATGCGCAGCCCATGCCGGCCGCCACGAGACCGATCAGCGTCGGGATGTCGCTACCCACCTGCGCGATGCGCGGCGTGAAGCCGGCCTGTTCGCACTGCACCATCAGGAAGCGGTGGTGCGCGGCGGAGCGCTGCGCGTCGAACCAGACGAACGGTTCGTGTGCGACGTCGGCGAGCGTGCGCGGCGCGCGGAAGCGGCCGCCGGGCGGCGCGGGCATCGCGAGCACGAAGCGGTCGCTCAGCAGCCGCACGCCCGACAGATGCGGCGCTTCGTCTCGGCGCCACGCCATGATGCCGCCGTCGAGCTGGCCGCGCATCAGCGCTGCCGCCTGTTCGGCAGACAGCATCGGCGCGATCGATAGCTTCACGTCCGGACACGCGTCGCGAAACGCCTTCAGCACGTTCGCGACGACCGGCAGCGGCAGGCAGTTCGGCAGCGCGCCGAGGCGCAGCTCGCCGAGCTGGCCGGACGCGCTGCGCAACGCGCGTTCGCGGCTGTCCTGCAACGTCGCGAGCAGGCCCGTCGCATCCTGCAGGAAACTCGCGCCGGCCGCCGTCAGCGTGACGCCCGTCGCGCGGCGGATCAGCAGCGGCGTGCCGATCGCATCCTCGAGTTCGCGAATCTGCCGCGACAGCGCAGGCTGGACGATGCCGGCCGCGCGGGCGCCGGCCATCACGCTGCCGGCTTGCGCGACGGCCACGAAGTAACGCAGGTGACGCAGTTCGATCTGGCGCATGCGGTGTCGACTCCGGTTGTCGGCCTTGATTCGGTGGATATGCCTGTCAAGCATAGCAAGTGCCATTCGATGGTATTGGAAAAGCATGGCGGACGTGCCGTACGATGATCGACGTTGCCGGGCCCGTTCACGGGCCGCGTGCGTTCCCTTTGTCCCGACCGTGTCCCGCACCATGCCGCTTCATATCCAGACCCCCTATATCCGCTCGCAAATCGCGTCGCGCCGTCTCGGCAAGCACATCCGATTGAAGCTCGACGCGCTGCAGCCGTCCGGTTCGTTCAAATTGCGCGGCATCGGCGCGGTGTGCGAAGCGCGGCATGCGGCCGGTGCGCGCCGGTTCGTGTCGTCGTCGGGCGGGAATGCGGGCATCGCGGTCGCGTATTGCGGTCGCGAGCTCGGCGTGCCGGTGCTCGTCGCCGTGCCGGAAACCGCGTCGGCCCGCGCGCGGGCGCTGATCCGCGCAGAGGGCGCGGAGGTGGTCGTACACGGCGCGAGCTGGGTCGAGGCGAACGCTTACGCGCTGTCGGCCGTCGGTGCGCAGGACGCGTTCGTCCATCCGTTCGACGACCCCGTGCTGTGGCAGGGGCACGCGACGATGATCGACGAGATGGCGGCGGCCGGCCCGAAACCCGACGCGGTCGTGCTCGCGGTCGGTGGGGGCGGGCTGCTGTGCGGCGTCCTCGAGGGGCTCGCACGCAACGGCTGGCACGACGTGCCGGTCGTCGCGGTCGAGACGGAGGGCGCGGACAGCTACGCGCGCTCGGTCGCGCAGGGGCATCCGGTCGAATTGCCGGCGATCACGAGCATCGCGACGTCGCTCGGCGCGAAGCGGCCGTGCGACGCGGCGGTCGAGTGGGCGAAGCGGCACGCGATCCATCCGGTCGTCGTGTCGGATGCGCAGGCGGTGGCTGCGTCGCTGCGGTTCGTGGACGAGCACCGGATCGTCGTCGAGCCGGCGTGCGGCGCCGCGCTGGCCGCGCTCGAACAGCCGGTGCCGGTGCTTGCTCGTGCGTCGGATATCGCGGTGATCGTGTGCGGCGGCGTGACGGCGACGGCCGAGCAGTTGCAGACGCTGAACGCGACGTTGCAGTAACGCGGTGGCGCGCGTGCCGCGGCGCAGCCGGGCGGCGATGCGGGCGAAGACGTAACGACGGCGTGATCGCGCGGCGGGAATGATCGGGGGCGTCCGAGGACCCGGGATTCATGTGGTCCGCGCGACCGGTTGCACTCGATCGCCGGTCACGTTACGGCGCGCATGCGCAACCGGCCTTCAGGTGTACGACGATCACGTGGCGCGGCGGGGAGGGGCGCACATGGCGCGCCGCGCGCGACGGGCGCACGACGCGGAGAGACGGTCGCGCGATCAGTTCGCGGACGGCGCGCTGGCACCGGTCGGTGCGGACGAGGCGACTGGATCGGCGGCAGCGGGCGCGGGCGCCTTGTCAGCCGATACCGGAGCAGCGTTCACGGGGGCCGGTGCCGAGGCTGCCGGGGCAGGCGCGGCCGATGCCGACGTTGGTGCAGTTCGCGTGGCAGCGGCAGGCGTCGATGCGGGCGGTGCCGAGGCAGACGCGGGCGTCCGAACGGAGGCAGGTGCCGAAGCCGACATCGAAGCAGGCACAGCCGACGCGGGTGCCGGAGCCGATGCCGAGGAGGAAGTCGGGACTGCGGTCGAAGCCGACGCAGGTGCCGAAGCCGATGCCGAGGGCGAAGCCGGCACGCCACCCCGCATCGCCGCCGGCGCGACCACGGCCGATGCCGCAGGCGAGGCAGGCGCGGCCGACATGCCCGAAGCCGGCGCGACGCCCGGCCCCGACAGCGGCACCGGCGCGGCGGGCGGCGTCGGCACGACCGGCGTCGTCATCTTCATCGGCTCGCCCTGCGGCGTCGGCGCGGGTTCGGGCAGTGGGGTGACGGGTTCCTTCTCGGCCGCCTTCACGGTCGCGCGGTCGCGGCGGGCCGGATCGATCTTCAGAAAATGCTCGACGAGATTGAAGAAGCGCTCGTAGAACACGCCGGCGGGAATCGTCTCGCTGGCGGTCTTGACGAGCGCGTCGTCGCTCGACCCGATCGGCAGCGACAGCGAGCCGAACACGCTGAGCCCGACGCTCGCCGACGTATTCGACTTCTTCAGCGTGTAGCGATCCTGCACCGCGTTCACGTACGCGATGCTCGACGAGCCGTCGGCATTCGCGTCGGCGCACACGACGTGAAACTCGATCACGACGTGCATGTCGTTGCTCGGCTGGAAATTCTTGCTGCCGTCGACCGCATCGTTGCGCGACGACGACACCACGTAGCCCTGGCTCAGCAGCGCGCGCCGCGCGGCCTCGCAGGACGCGTCGGATTTCGAGCGGAACGTGTGCGCGTACGGGCTGCTCGTTGCGTCGAACTGCTCCTGCTGGTAGATCGGCTTGGGCGGCGACGAGCACGCCGCCAGCACGGTCGCGGCCGCGAGCGCGCACGAAACGGAAAACAGGCGAAATCGGTTGTGCATGGCGTCTTTCAGAAGGCTCGGCGAGATGCGCGGGGCTGCGGGCGCAGCGGCGGGGCCGGTGCGATGCGCGTGGCAATCTCGTATGGCCGGGGCGTCATTATAGTTTCGTTTGATGTCGCGCTCGCTTCAGGCGGTCGGCGCCGGCCGCGCGGCGGCGAGCAGTCGCGACGCCAGCGGGTGGTGTTCGCCGCGCCGCGAGCGGATCGCATGGATCTCCTCGGTCACGTCGCCCGCCCGGCCGAGCCGGCGCAGCCCGCGCAGCAGCGACGCGTCGTTCGCGCCGAGTTCGCTGAGCGGAAACACGCCGAGGCCGCGCGCCGCGAACACGGCCATCAGCGCGCTGTCCTCGAATTCCCCGGCCACGCGCGGCACGATCCGTTCGCCTTCCAGCCACAGGTCGAGGCGAGCGCGCAGCGCCGAGTGGGCGGTCGGCAGCAGCACCGGCAGCTCGGCGAGGCACTGCGGAAAGCGCTGCCGCGCAGCCGGCGTGACGAGTGCCGCGGGTCCGTACCAGTCGACCGGCGAGGCGACGAGCCGCTCGCTCGTCACGCGCAGGTTCGACCCCGACGGCGCGCCCTGGCCCGCCAGCACGAGGTCGAGGTGATGCAGCGCCAGTTCCGCGAGCAGCGCGTCGTGCTCGCCCTCGTGGCACAGCAGCCGCAGCGTGGGCGTATCCAGCACGGGCGCGAGGATCGCGTGCGCGGCGAGCTTGGAGATGCCGTCGGCGAGCCCGACCGCGAGCCGCACAGTCGGCTGGCTGGCCGCCGCGCGCACTTCGTCGGGAATCAGCCGGCCCATCTCGAAGATGACCTCCGCGCGCGCATATGCGGCCTGGCCGGCGTCGGTCATCGCGACGCCGCGCCCGGCGGGGCGCAACAACTGGTGCCCGAGCGCCTTCTCGAGCTCGCGCACCTGCGCGCTGATCGTCTGCACGGCCATGTCGAGCCGCGCGGCCGCGCGCGCGAATCCGCCTTCCTTCACGACGACCCAGAAATAGTACAGATGTCGGAAATTGAGCATCGGATCGTAATTTCGGAAAAACCGAATCAAAAATCAGATTCTCTCTGATTTTTACGAAGTTCGTGGCGGCATATCATCTGGCTTTCCACTTTCGTATCGGCCCATTCATGGACTACCTGCTGACGCTTGCCGCCGACCCCGCCGTCTGGGCCGCGCTCCTCACGCTCGTCGTGATGGAAGTCGTGCTCGGCATCGACAACCTGATCTTCATCTCGATCCTCAGCAACAAGCTGCCCGAAGCGCAGCGCGCCCGCACGCAGCGTCTCGGTATCGCGCTCGCGCTCGTGATGCGCCTCGCGTTGCTCGGCAGCGTCGCGTGGATCGCGAGCCTCACCGAACCCGTATTCACCCTGTTCGATCACGCGTTCTCGTGGCGCGACATGATCCTGCTGTCGGGCGGCCTGTTCCTCGTGTGGAAGGCGACCACCGAGATCCATCACCACGTGTCGCACGACGGTGAAGGCGCGGGCGGTGCCGGCGGCGCGGCCGGCCTGACGATGTGGGCCGCGATCGGCCAGATCGTGATGCTCGACATCGTGTTCTCGATCGACAGCATCGTGACCGCGATCGGCATGACCGAACACGTGCCGATCATGTTCGTCGCGGTGATCGTCGCGGTGAGCGTGATGCTGTTCGCCGCGCAGCCGCTCGCACGCTTCATCGACCGCAACCCGACCATCGTGATGCTCGCGCTGTCGTTCCTGGTCGTGATCGGCATGACGCTGATCGCCGAAGGGTTCGGTTCGCACGTGCCGAAGGGTTACATCTACGCGGCGATGGCGTTCTCGGCCTTCGTCGAAGGCATGAACATGCTGGCGCGGCGTGCGAAGGCGAAGCGCGCGGCACGCACGCAAGGTCACTGAGCCACCGCGCGTGACGCCGGCTATGGCCGGCTCGCGCGCGTCATACGGAATCCGGACGACATTCGCCCGGAAAGGAGAGACGCGATGAAATGCCCTGTCTGCAAGACGCCCGACCTGCTGATGGCCGAGCGCCAGTCGATCGAGATCGACTACTGTCCCACCTGCCGCGGCGTGTGGCTCGATCGCGGCGAACTCGACAAGCTGATCGCCCGCGAAACCGATGACGCGCCGGCACGCCGCGACGCCGCGCCGGCGCCACCCGATGCGCCCGCGCCGCGCGGTCGCGACGACGGTTGGGGACGCGACGGACGCTCGCACGACGAGCGTTACCGGCACGACGGCCGGCGTCGCAAGAAGTCGGTGTTCGACCTGTTCGATTTCGATTGAAGCCGCCGGCAGCCGCCGCATGCCGCGCGTCGTGAAACAAGCCCCGCACAGGCGTTGCCTGGCGGGGCTTGTTCATCGTTGGTACGGCCTCGGGCAGTGCCGGAGCGCGACGCTCATGCGTCGCCGGCTTTCACGTCGATACGGCGCGGGCGGGCTTCTTCGCGACGCGGAATCGTCAGCGTGAGCACGCCGTCGCGCAGGTTCGCGTCGATCCTCGACGTGTCGAGGTCCGCACTCAGCGCGAACGTGCGCACGAAGCGCGGCGCGCGAACTTCCGCATGCCGCACGCGCAACTCGGCCGGCGTGTCGATGCGCGCTTCGGCTTCGATCGTCAGCGTACTGTCGTGCACCTTCACGTCGAGGTTTTCCCGCGGCACGCCGGGCAGATCGGCGCGCAGCGTGACGCACTGCGAATCTTCGACGATGTCGACGGCCGGCACGATCGCGGGCCGACGCGATGCGTCCTCGGCGGCGGCGGTCGCGGCAGCGGACGGGGTGCCGGGCTGGCGTTCGGTCAGGGTCTGGCTCGTATTCATGTCGTTCTCCTGAAGGTGATGCCGAGGTTACTGGACGGTGATGGCGCGCGGCTTCGATTCTTCGCGACGCCCGACGCGAATCAGCAGGCAGCCGTTTTGGTAGCGGGCGCTGACGTTGTCGGGATCGGCGTTCTGCGGCAGCTCGACCACGCGGCGGAACTTGCCGTGAAAGCGCTCATGCGCATAGGTGCGTACGTCGTCGCCGGCTTGCTGCGGCACGGGCTTGCGCTCGCCGCTGATCGTCAGCAGATCCTTGTCGATCGATACGTCGAAGTCCGCCGCGGCCATGCCGGGCGCGAACGCGACGATTTCGATCGTGTCGTCGGTGGCGCCGATGTTCAGCGCGGGGAACGCGCTCGGCCGGCCCTCGCGGATGCCGGTCGGAAGCCCGCCGAACAGGCCCGCCATCTGGCGCTGGACGCGGGCGAATTCGTCGAACAGGTCGTTGCCGAAATAGAGATCGCTCATGATGGTCCTCCTGCACGTGAAGCGCGGAATACGCGACGGGCGTTGACGACAAGGTGCCGCGCGGTTTTCCGCGGGATTGAAACGGGGCGGTGCGCGATACCGGCACTGCCCGGCACCGCGTAATTAGAGGCCGTCGAAACGTATTTCAAGAGGGAAATCGCACGTTGCATCGCCGCAGCGCGACGCCGCGAATCGATGCGACAATCCCCGCGCATCAACTGACCACGGAGACGGGACGCACATGGACATTCAACGTATCGCGATCGTCGGCACCGGCGTGATCGGCGCGAGCTGGACGGCTTTCTATCTGACGCAGGGTTTCGACGTCGTCGCGACCGACCCGGCGCCGCAGGCCGACGTGCGGCTGCGCGACGCGCTGGCTGCGTTTCTCGGCGAGCGCGCCGCCGAACTTGCCGCGCGGCTGTCGTTCGATGCCGATCTCGTGCGTGCACTGGACGGCGTCGACTTCGTGCAGGAGAGCGGCCCCGAGCGGCTCGACCTGAAGCGTGCACTGTACCGGCAGATGGACGACGTGCTGCCCGCGCACGTGCCGATCGCGTCGAGCTCGTCGGGCCTGAAGATGTCCGATATCCAGACCGCGTGCGCGAAGCATCCGGAACGCTGCCTGATCGCGCACCCGTTCAATCCGCCGCACCTGATCCCGCTCGTCGAGCTGGTCGGCGGCGACGCGACCGACTCGAGCATGATCGCGCGCGTGAAGGATTTCTACGACGCGCTCGGCAAGCAGACGATCGTGCTCAACAAGGAGATGACCGGCCACGTCGCGAACCGCCTCGCGGCCGCGCTGTTCCGCGAGGTGTATCACCTCGTCGGCGAAGGCGTCGTGAGCGTCGCCGATGCGGACAAGGCCGTCGCGTGGGGCCCGGGCTTGCGCTGGGGGCTGATGGGGCAGTGCCTGACCTATCACCTCGGCGGCGGCGCGGGCGGGATCGCGCACTTTCTCGAACACCTGTCGGGGCCGATCACGAGCTGGTGGGACGACCTCGGCACGCCGTCGTTCGATCCGGCCGTTGATCGCAAGTTGAACGATGAACTGCGCGCGATCCAGGGTGACCATTCGATGCAGGAACTGGCGGCCGAGCGCGACCGGTTGCTCGTCGAGCTGATCGACGCGCGGCGCCGCAGCTTCCTGCCCTGATCCGGGCGCGGCTGCGCCAGCTATTGCTGCGACATCGCTTGGCGGGCCGGCGGCGTCTGGGCCAGCCAGGCTGGGCTCGCGGCCTGCACGAGTTCGCGGTTGCGCGCGCGCGTCGCAGCGTTCGGCGGGTAGTTGCCGTCGTTCGTCGGCAGTTCGCCGTCGAGATAGGCCTGCTTGAGCTGGTCGATGACTTCCGCGCGGGTCAGCCCCGGTGTGGGGGCCGACGCATCGGTCTGGGCAAAGGCGGGGGACAGCAGGGCGGCTGCAGCGGTCGCGACGGCGAATCGCAGGACGTTCTTCATGGTGGGCTCCGATCAATGGGACGGGGTACCGGAGGCGCGCGGCGAGGTGCGATGCGTTCCGATGGGAGCCCATTGTCGCGAGAGGGTGCTGCGCGGACGATGACGCGTTCCGGGCAACGCTGTCAGGTGCGACGGACGCGCCCGGGTGCGGCCGGGCGCGCGGTGCCGCTACAGCTCGGCCGCCGCCGTGATCAGCGTGGCTTCGAGCGCGAGCGTCGAGCGCGACGCGGCCGCCGGGCGGTCGATCACGTATTCGAGTTCGCCGAGTTCGGGCAGCCCTGCGTCGAGCCGCGCGAGCCCGGCCGGAATCACGTAGCCGGCGAACGCGCTGACGCCGAGCCCCGCGCTCGCGGCCGCGCGCAGCACCGCGATGCTGCTGCTCACGACGGCGATCCGGTACGGGCGGCCGACCGCCTCGAGCGACTCGAGCACGCGGCGGCGCGACACGCTCGGCTCCGGATGCATCGCGAGCGGCAGCACGGCCTCGTGGCCGGTGATCCGCGAATCGGGGCCGGTGCACCAGTACAGCGGCTCGCTGCGGATCACGCGGCCGCGTCGGCTGCCGGCGATGCGTTTCGCGAACACCAGATCGTGCCGGCCTTCGTCGAGCGCGTCGAACAGGTCGCCCGACAGCCCCGTCGAGATCGCGAGCTCGACGTCCGGATTGCGCTGCACGAAGCTCGCGAGCGCGGCCGTCAGGTGCGCGGACGCGAAATCCTCCGACATCGCGAGCCGCACCTTGCCCGACAGCGGTGGGCCGCACACCGACGTGACGGCTTCGTCCATCAGCTCGAGGATGCGCACCGCGTAGCGGAACAGCGCGTCGCCGTGCTGCGACAGGTGCACGTTGCGCGTGTCGCGCTCGAACAGCGGCCGGTCGAGCAGCTCCTCGAGGCGGCGGATGTGCTGGCTGACGGTCGACTGCGACAGGCTCACGCGCTCGGACGCGGCGGTGAAGCTGCCGGACTGGGCGACGGCAACGAAGCTGCGCAGCAGCTCGGGCGGTAACGGGCGCATTGCTAAATCCACTGAATCGGTTTCGACAACTTCATAAATGGCCGGATTATGCGGGGCTAGTATCGGATCACGCCCCGGTGCGGCCCATGCAAACGGGGCGCACCGGACGCGTAGCCCGTGTCGGGTCGCCGGCTGTATCGGTCAGTCTAAGCCATCCGGCGTCCGGCCCGAAACCGCATCATCCCATCGACCGCCCGAGAACGCGCTCGCACGACGAGCCGCCGGGCCGCGGCGCACCGCCGCAGGAGACAGACAGTCCGCCCGGGATCGGCGTGCGGGCCTGACTCCCGCACGCGTTCGGCGCCCGTCACGAAGAGACTGGAGACGACTCATGATCATCTACGGAACCGCGCTGCTGGCGTTCTGCCACCTGGCCGGACTGTTCCTCGGCGACCTGCTTGGCACCGCGATCGGCGTGAAAACCAACGTCGGCGGCGTCGGCATCGCGATGCTGCTGCTGATCTGCCTGCGCCTGTGGCTGCATCGCCGTGGCTGGCTGCCGAAGGAGACCGAGGCCGGCGTCGGTTTCTGGGGCGCGATGTACATCCCGGTGGTCGTCGCGATGGCCGCGAACCAGAACGTCGTCGCCGCGCTCAAGGGCGGCCCCGTCGCGCTGCTGGCCGCCATTGGCGCGGTCGCGATCTGCGCATGCTGCATCGCGGTACTCGTGCGCACCGGGCGCGACGACACGGCCTTCGCGGGCGTGCCGCAATTCGAAGAACAGTGACGGAGGCCACCATGTTGCAGATGCTCGAAAAAACCGTCGCCCACAACGGGCTCGTCGCATCGTTCGCGCTGGTCGGCCTGATCATGTGGCTGTCGTCGATCGCGTCGCGCAAGCTCACGTTCGGCCGCGTGCACGGCTCCGCGATCGCGATCGTGATCGGCCTCGTGCTCGCCTATGTCGGCGGCGCATTCACCGGTGGCGAGAAGGGGCTGGCCGACGTCAAGCTGTTCGCCGGTATCGGCCTGATGGGCGGCGCGATGCTGCGCGATTTCGCGATCGTCGCGACCGCGTTCGAAGTGCAGCCGGCCGAGGCGCGCAAGGCCGGCCTCGTCGGCGTCGTGTCGCTGCTGCTCGGCACCGTGCTGCCGTTCATCGTCGGCGCGTGCATCGCGCGCGCGTTCGGCTATACCGACGCGGTCAGCATGACGACGATCGGCGCGGGCGCCGTCACCTACATCGTCGGGCCCGTCACGGGCGCGGCGATCGGTGCGAGCTCCGACGTGATCGCGCTCAGCATCGCGACCGGGCTCGTGAAGGCGATCATCGTGATGGTCGGCACACCGGTCGCGGCCAGCTTCATGGGCCTGAAGACGCCGCGCTCCGCGATGATCTTCGGCGGCCTGGCCGGCACCGTGAGCGGCGTGAGTGCGGGGCTTGCCGCGACCGACCGCCGGCTCGTGCCGTATGGCGCGCTGGTCGCGACGTTCCATACCGGCGTCGGCTGCCTGCTCGGGCCGTCGGTGCTGTTCTTCACGACGCGCGCGCTGGTCGGCGCGTGACCGCGCATGGCCCGTCGCGCGCGGGCCGCATCCATCGCGGCGTCCTCTGAGTCGCATTCGTCAACATCATCAATCGGCGGCGGCGCCAGGCTTAGAATGCCGCTGAACCATCGAAGCGGGAGAACTGTTCATGACGGGATGGAATCACGCGCGGCAGGCGCGCGATGCACGCCTCGCGGCCGGCGCAGCCTTCGCGCAGGGCAAGCGGGTCGATGCGCGCGACACCGTCGCGTTGCTCGAAGCAGTGTTGCGGCCCGGCGATCGCGTGTGCCTCGAAGGCGACAACCAGAAGCAGGCCGACCTGCTCGCGACGGCGCTCGCCGACGTCGACAGCGCGAAGATCCACGACCTGCACATGGTGCAGTCGGGCGTCGTGCTGGCCGAGCACCTCGACGTGTTCGAGCGCGGCATCGCGAAGCGGCTCGACTTCGCGTATTCGGGCCCGCAGTCGCAGCGGATCGCGAAGCTGCTGTTCGGCGGCAAGATCGCGCTCGGCGCGGTGCACACGTATCTCGAACTGTTCGCGCGCTACTTCATCGACCTCACGCCGCATGTCGCGCTGATCGCGGCGGTCAGCGCCGACGCCGACGGCAATCTCTATACCGGCCCGAACACGGAAGACACGCCGACCGTCGTCGAGGCCACCGCGTTCAAGGACGGCATCGTGATCGCGCAGGTCGACCGGATCGTCGACAAGGTGCCGCGCGTCGACATCCCGGGCGATCGCGTGCATTTCGTCGTCGAGGCCGGCCGGCCGTTCTACGTCGAGCCGCTGTTCACGCGCGACCCGGCCGCGATCACCGAGACACAGATCCTGACCGCGATGCTCGCGATCAAGGGCATCTACGAACCGTACGGGATCAAGCGCCTGAATCACGGGATCGGCTTCAACACGGCCGCGATCGAGCTGCTGCTGCCGACCTACGGCGCGAAGCTCGGGCTGAAGGGCAAGGTCTGCACGCACTGGGCGCTCAATCCGCACCCGACGCTGATTCCCGCGATCGAATCGGGCTGGGTCGAGCAGATCCACTGCTTCGGCTCCGAAGTCGGGATGGACGACTACATCCGCGCGCGCTCCGACGTGTGGTTCACGGGCCCGGACGGCTCGCTTCGCTCGAACCGTGCGTTCTGCCAGACCGCCGGCCTTTACGCGTGCGACATGTTCATCGGCTCGACGCTGCAGATCGACCTGTCCGGCCATTCGTCGACGGTCACCGCCGAGCGGATCGCCGGTTTCGGCGGCGCGCCGAACATGGGCAGCGACGCGCGCGGCCGGCGCCACCCGAGCGAGCCGTGGCTGAAGGCCGGCGCGGAAGCCGACCCGGACACGCCGGCGGCGCTCAGGCGCGGCCGCAAGCTGGTCGTGCAGATCGGCGAGACCTTCGGCGACAAGAACGTGCCGATGTTCGTCGAGAAGCTCGATGCGCTGAAGCTCGCCGACAAGCTGCAGCTCGACCTCGCACCGATCATGGTCTACGGCGACGACGTCACGCACATCGTCACCGAGGAAGGGATCGCGAACCTGCTGATGTGCCGCGACAAGGACGAACGCGAGCATGCGATCCGCGGCGTGGCCGGCTATACGGAAGTCGGCCGCGGCCGCGACCGCAGGATGGTCGAGCGCCTGCGCGAGCGCGGCGTGATCCGCCGCCCGGAAGATCTCGGCATCGATCCGCTCGACGCCGACCGCCGCTGGCTCGCCGCGCGCTCGATCAAGGATCTCGTGCACTGGTCGGGCGGCCTGTATGCGCCGCCGGCCCGGTTCCGCAACTGGTGAGGAAGAGGGCATGGAACAGTTGAACTATCGCTTCACCGCGCGCGGGCGTGCGCGGGGCGAACTGGCCACCGCGCTCGTTGGCGTGGTCGCGTCCGGCAATCTCGAGGTGCTCGTCGAGCGCGTGCTGCCGGGCAACGAATGCGAGATCGACATCCGCACCGCCGCGGTCGGTTTCGGCGCGGTGTGGCAGGCGGTGGTGTCGGACTTCGTCGAACGGCGCGCGCCGGGCGGCCTGAAGCTGTCGATCAACGACGGCGGCGCGCGGCCGGACATGGTGTCGCTGCGGCTCGCGCAAGCCGTGCGCGCGATCGAGGGGGACGCATGATGACCGACGCGATCCACGACGCGCCCGCGTTCGTCGCGAACGCCGCGAGCTGGTACGAAGCGTCGGCGCGCCAGCGCGTCGACGGGCTGCTCGACGCGGGCAGCTTCACGGAATTTCTCGGGCCGGGCGAGCGTGTGACGAGCCCGCACTTGCCGCTGTTCGACCTGCCGCAGCAGTTCGACGACGGGATGGTGGTCGGCCATGGCCGGCTCGGCGGCCAGCCGGTGTTCGTCGCCGCGCAGGAGGGCCGCTTCATGGGCGGTGCGTTCGGCGAAGTGCACGGCGCGAAGCTCACCGGGTTGCTGCGCGCCGCGCGCGACGTCGGCAAGCCGGTGCTGATCCTGTTCGACACCGGCGGCGTGCGGCTGCAGGAAGCGAATGCGGGCGAGCTCGCGATCGCCGAGATCATGCGCGCACTCGTCGAGGCGCGCGCGGCGGGCGTGCCGGTGATCGGGCTGATCGGCGGGCGCGCGGGCTGCTACGGCGGCGGCGGGCTGCTCGCCGCGTGCTGCTCGGCGCGCGCGGTGTCCGAGCAGGGGCGCATCAGCGTGTCGGGGCCCGAGGTGATCGAGACCAACCGCGGTGTCGAGGAATTCGACGCGAAGGACCGCGCGCTGATCTGGCGCACGATGGGCGGCAAGCACCGCCGGCTGATCGGCAGCGCGGATCGCTATGTGGCCGATACGCCCGATGCGTTTCGCGCGGCCGCGCTCGACCTGATCGGCCGTGCGCCGACATTCGATGCGGCGATGCTGCGTGCGGAGCAGGCGCGGCTGGAAGCGCGCGTCGAGCGGTTCGGCGCGTGCAGGGATGCGCTCGACGTGTGGCGCGCGCTCGGCGCGAGCGAGCCGGAAGCGATTCCCGGCATGTCCGACGATGAATTCGCGAAGCTCGCCGATCAACTGCAGGAGCAGAAATGACACGACCCCCACGCTCACTTGGTTCGCTGCCCCCCGAGGGGGCGCCTGCCTCCCTTGGGGTGGCCCGGCGGGAGGCAGCATGACGCGCGATGAAGTTCTGAATTCGCTGTTTCCCGAAGGCCATTCGATCAAGCGAAACGGCGGCCTGCTGACGGGCCACGCTGAACTGAACGGCACGCGCGTCGACGTGATCGGCGTCGCCGATCGCTTGCCGTTCGGCATCGACGAAGCCATCACGCTCGCATCGCACGTGCTCGACACGATCGAGCGTGGCGGCGGCACGCCGATTCTCGTGCTCGTCGACAGCGACAGCCAGCGGATGAGCAAGCGCGACGAACTGCTCGGCCTGAACGAAGGGCTGTCGCATCTCGCGAAATGCCTGATGCATGCGGAGCTTGCCGGGCACCGGACGATCGGCCTGCTGTACGGCCATACGGCCGCGGGCGCGTTCATCGCGACCGCGCTCGCGACACGCACGCTGCTCGCGGTGCCGGGTGCCGAGCCCGAGGTGATGGACCTGCCGTCGATGTCGCGCGTGACGAAGCTGCCGATCGACGTGCTGAAGGCAATGGCACGCTCGACGCCGGTGTTCGCGCCGGGGCTCGACAATCTCGTGAAAATGGGCGCCGTCGACGCCGTGCTCGATCCAGCCCGCGCGCTCGACGGGCAGGTCGGCGAATGGCTCGGCAAGCCGGCCGATCGCACCGATGGTCGTGCGGCGCGCGGCCGGCCGGTCGCGGCCGATGTCGCGCGGCGCGTCGAGGCACTCGCGCGTGCCGCACGCTGACACGCCGCTGCGACGCCACACGCTCGTCACGCTGACGGCGGCCGGGTGGCGCGCGGCATGCGCGCGCGATCCCGCGCTGGCGGCCGATCCGCTCGTGCACGCATGGGCCGCGCGCGGCTGGCCGACGATCGTGCGCCGCGCGTCGCCCGACGAGGCCGATGCGCGGCGCGTGCCGCTCGGCTTGCCGCTGCCGCCTTCCGCGGGCAAACGGCGCATCGCACTGAACGTCGCCGCCGACGCGGTGGAGTCGGTCGGCCCGCTGCCCACGCTGGCCGACGTGCTGGCCGCTGCGCCCGACGCATGGCACGCGACGCTGCGCGAGCTGGATGCGCTCGGCGCGCGCTGCGGCGTGCAGGGTCGCGTGTTCGGCAGCCTCGCGTGGCAGGCGCTGACGGGCGAGCGCTATCTGAGCGCGTCCTCCGATCTCGACATCGTGTTCCCGCTGCCGGACGCCGCATCGCTCGCCGCGCTTCTCGACGGCCTGGCGGCACTCGACGCGCGCGCGCCGATGCGCATCGACGGCGAGCTGCTGCGCGACGACGGCGCGGGCGCGAACTGGCGCGAATTGCATGCGCGGCTGCCTGAAGTCGCGGTCAAGACGGCGATCACCGTCGAACTGATGTCCGCCGACGCCTTCACGGGAGGCACGCGATGAGTGCATGGGCCGCCCGCCGAGCGGCGGCGCCGTCCGAGGCCGAGCGCATCGCCGAACTCGCCGAGCGCAGTCTCGTGCTCGAAATCGAGACATATCCGAAACCGGGCCTCGTCAGTCACGTCGACACCGGCAGCCATGCGGACATGGACGCCGCGACGTTCGCGCGCAGCGCGGCCGTGCTGCGGCCGTACTTCGCGGAACTCGCCGGCGCCGGCGCGCGTGACGCGGATATGGCCGTGCTGCGCAAGATCGGGCTGCGCGCGGAACACGCGATGCTCGCGGCGACCGGCGGCGTCAACACGCATCGCGGCGCGATTTTCGGGCTCGGGTTGCTGTGCGCGGCCGCCGGCCGCCGCACGGTGCCCGGCACGGCGGCCCGCACGATGACGCTCGGCGCGTTCGTCGCGCAGCGGTGGGGCACCGAGATCCTCGGCGGCCCGCGGCTGCCCGACAGTCACGGCGAGCGCGCGAGCCGCCGCTACGGCGTCGGCGGCGCGCGTCGCGAGGCGGCCGACGGGTTCGCGACCGTGTACGGCGTCGGATTGCCCGCACTGCGCCGCGCGCAGCGCCGCGTGCCGGACGATCCGGAGGCCGCGCGCGTCGACGCATGTTTCGCGCTTATCGCTGCGCTCGACGATACGAATCTGCTGCACCGGGGTGGGCAGGCCGGCCTCGATTTCGCGCGGGCCACGGCACGCGCATTCGTCGCCCGCGGCGGCATACGCGCTCGCGACTGGCGATTGCGCGCGGCCGCCGCGCACCGCGCGTTCGTCGCACGCCGGCTGAGCCCGGGCGGCGCGGCCGACCTGCTGGCGATGAGCGTGTTCGTCGACGCACTCGAAGCGGCCGAGGAGGGGTGATGACGCTGGCGATCCTGTGTTCGGGGCAAGGCGCGCAGCGGGCGGACATGTTCGAGTTGACCGGCGCCGCGCCACAGGCTGATACGCTGTTCGAGCATGCGGGCCGGCTCCTTGGCGACGATCCGCGCGACTGGGTGCGGCATGCCCGACCGGACGCGCTGCGCGAGAACCGCGCCGCGCAGATCCTTTGCACGGTGCAGGCGCTCGCGGCGGCCGCGTTGCTCGATGCGGTGTGGCCGCGCAGACGCTGTGTCGCGGGGTACAGCGTCGGCGAAGTCGCGTCGTGGAGCGTCGCGGGGATGATCGATCCGCACGACGCGCTGGATCTGGCCGACGCGCGCGCGCGCGCAATGGACGCCGCGAGCGGCGGCGACGAACGGATGGCGTTCGTGCGCGGGCTGACGCGCGCGCAGCTCACGCAACTGTGCGACGGTCGCGATGCGGCGATCGCGATCGCCAACCCGGGCGACGCATTCGTGGTGGCGGGGCGGCAGGCCGACGTTGCCGCGGTGGCCGACGACGCGGCACGCGACGGTGCGCTGCGCGTCGCGCCCGTGTGCGTACGGATCGCGTCGCACACGCGCTGGCTCGCGTCGGCGGTGCCCGCGTTTCGCGCGTCGCTGGCTGGCGTGAACGTGCGCCGGCCGTTGCCCGGTACGCGGCTGTTTTCGGGGATCGACGGTGCGTCGGTGCTCGATGTCGGCACGGGGCTGGACAAGCTCGCGCGGCAGATCGCGGAGCCGGTCGAGTGGGCGGCCTGCCTGGCCGCGTGCGTCGAGGCCGGCGCGACCGCTTTTCTCGAACTTGGCCCGGGCCGAGCCTTGGCCGAGATGGCGGGCGGCGCTTATCCGGCACTGCCGGCACGCAGCGTCGCGGATTTCCGTTCGGTCGACGGTATCGCGAACTGGCTCGCGCGCGTCGCGCCCGGCTGACGGGCGGCGCGCCAGCGGCCCGGAAACGCCTGGAAATCCCGGCGAGATCGATTCCGGAACCGGCCCGCCAGGTGGTTGTTGCGCACCGGGTGTTGCGCCGGCGCAGCAGCGTCGCAGCAGGCGCTTGCCACGCGAATTGGCGTCGCTACAATGGCGCCCGCCATGAGACCAGCCGCCTTCCTCCTCGCCGTGCTTTGCTGCGCGGCGACCGCCCACGCCAGCCCGATTCCGTCCGATGCCGCATCGGTCGGCACGTACTTTTCGTATGACAATGCGGCGGCCGACGCGACCGTCGACCTGATCGGACAGGCGCAGCGCCGCGTGCTGCTGGCCGGCTACGCGTACGTGCCGCCCGCGGTCGCGGCGGCGCTGCGCGACGCGCGTTCGCGCGGGATCGAAGTGCGGGTCGTGCTGGTGCGTTCGCCGCGTGCGGGCAAGTACAGCGGCGCGGGTTATCTGAAATCGGCCGGCATCGACGTCGCGATCGATTCACGGCATGGCGATCCCGCGCCGCGCTTCGTGATCGTCGACGATAGCGTCGCGCTGACGACGCTGTCCGACGGCGCGCCCGCGCACGCGGAAACGGTGAACGTGTTCCAGCGCGCACCGGAGCTCGCGCAGTCGTACGCGCAGTCGTTCTGGCGGCTGTACCGGCAGGCCGGCGGGCTCTGAGCGCCTGACGGCGGACCCGCCCGGGCAAACGCCACCCATCCTTTTCCCGCCGTAATCCGCATGCCGCGCGCGCCGGTATGACCCCGCTTGCATCGGCGCGTCCGATGAACCATGCTCGTTGAACAGGGTGCCGGTGCGCGCGTCGCGCATCCGGCGCAACGGGCAGGGAGCTATCGTGATCGAATGTTTTGCCGATCGCGCCGACGCGGGGCGCCGGCTTGCGCATGCGCTGCAGGACTATGCGGGGCGTCGCGACGTCGTCGTGCTCGCGCTGCCGCGTGGCGGCGTGCCGGTCGCATTCCCGGTCGCGCAGGCGCTGCGCGCGCCGCTCGACGTGCTGGTGGTGCGCAAGCTCGGCATGCCGTCCGATCCGGAATTCGCGATCGGCGCGATCGCGACTGGCGGAGCGATCCACCTGCAGCATTCGGCGATCCGCGCGATGGGCGTGACCGATGCGCAACTGGCCGACGTGATCGCGCGCGAGACAGCCGAACTGCAGCGCCGCGAAGCGCTGTATCGCGGCGCCCGGCCACCGCTGCCGGTCGACGGCCGGATCGCGATCGTCGTCGACGATGGCGTTGCGACCGGCGCGTCGATGCGCGTTGCGCTGCAGGCGCTGCGCGAACGCCATCCCGCGCGCATCGTGGCCGCCGCACCTGTCGCGCCGGGCGGTGCCCGGCATGCGTTCGACGATCTGGCCGACGCGTTCGTGACGGTGTTGCAGCCGCTGTCGTTCCTCGGAATCAGCCAGTTCTACGCGCGTTTCGACCAGACCGGGGACGACGAGGTGCGTGCGCTCCTCGACGCGGCCCGCGCGCCTGACGACGACATCACGTCCGCCTGATACGGCGCCGGCGCGATCCCGGGCGAGCGGCTTCGGCCTGCACGAATACGCGCTGCAGCGCCGGATGGACTTCGCCGTGCCAGCGCGCGCCCGTGAACAACCCGTAATGATCGCAATCGTCGACATCGAGGCGCTGGCGCTCGCCGGCCTTGAGGCCGCGACACATGGCCAGCGCTGCATGCGTCTGGCCGATGCCCGTGACGGCGTCGCATCCGCCTTCGACCGTCAGCAGCGCGACGCCGCGCAGCGCGGCCGGCTCGACGCGCTGCCCGCCGACGTCCCACGTGCCGTTCGCGAGGCACATCCGCTGAAACACGATATCGACGGTATCCAGGAAGTATTCGGCCGGCATGTCGAGCAGCGCCGTGTATTCGCGCAGCGCACGCCGCGCGTCCGCCAGCGCCGTCAGGTCGAAATGCGACGCCGCGCGCGCGTAGTCCTCGATCAGCGTCAGAAAGCGTTGCGGATACAGCAGCGCGATCTCGCCTTGCTGAAGATAGGTCGGGAACACGTGCCGGCCGCGGCCGGGGAAGCGGGGCGGCACAATGTCGATCAGGTGGCGGCGGCACCACGCGAGCGACCGGGACGCGGCGGTCGTGCCGAGCGTGGTCGGGTTGACGCGCGCGTCGAGCGGCCCGCCGATCAGCGTGATGCTCGCGGGCGGTGCGAGACCGCGAGCGGCGCGCAGCGCAAGTGCGCCGAGCGCGGGAACGGTGGCCTGGCACACGGCGACGACGTGCAGCGGTCGCTCGTCGCGGGCGAGCGCGTCGACGAAGCCGTCGAGCGTCGCCACGTATTCGTCGAGCCCGAAGCGACCCGCCGCGAGCGGGACGTCGCGCGCATTGACCCAGTCGGTCACGCAGACGTCGCCGTCCGCGAGCAGCGCCTCGACGGTCTCCCGCATCATCACGGCTGCATGTCCGGCGAGCGGTGCGCACAGCAGCACCGTGCGCCGCGCGGCATCGCGCGCGAAGCGTCGCAACTGGCAGAACGGCGTGCGCGCGACGATCCGCTCGTCGATCGCCGGACGCCGGATCTCGAATCGCGGCGGCCCGGCGGCGGGCCCGAGGAGCGGCTCGAACAGGTCGTCGTAGCACGACGACGCGGCGTGCGCCAGCGTCGCGGCGGGCCATGCGTCGAACGCGTGGCGCGTCGCCGCGCGCCAGGCGCGCATCCATTCCCGCTGCTGCTCGACGACGGTGTACCACATGGCGAACCTTGGGGCGGAGGGGGCGTGAATCTGCATTATGGTCACTCTGGCCACGCAGCGGGTGTCGGAAACGCGAACAGGCCCTAGGCGGCGACGCACGGCGCTGCTACAGTCGTCGGTCCCATTCCCTCAAGCGGAGCGTTCGCGATGAAGCTGATCGGCATGCTGGATTCCCCGTTCGTGCGCCGTGCCGCCATTTCGGCGAAGCTGCTCGACCTGCCGTTCGAACACGAGTCGATCTCGGTGTTCCGTCAGTTCGACCGGTTCCAGACATTCAACCCGGTCGTGAAGGCGCCGACCCTCGTGACCGACGACGGTGCGACGCTGATCGATTCGTCGCTGATCGTCGACTATCTCGACCATCGCGTCGCGCCCGAGCGGCGCCTGCTGCCCGACGCCGCCGACGCGCGGCTGCGCACGCTCGTGCCGGTCGGATTCGCGCTGGCAGCGGCGGAGAAGACCGTGCAGGTGGTGTACGAGCACGCGCTGCGGCCCGCCGAGAAGCAGCACGCGCCATGGCTCGAGCGCGTGCTGGGCCAGATCGAGGCCGCGTATGGCGAGCTCGAGCCGCTCGTCGCGGCCGCGAACGGCTGGCTCGGCGGCGCGCGCCTGCTGCAGTCCGACGTGACCGTCGCCGTCGCGTGGCGCTTCACGCAATTCATGACCGCCGATTACCCGGCGCTCGCACGGATCGATCCGGCCCGTTATCCGGCACTCGCCGCGCATTCGGCGCGGGCGGAAGCGCTGCCGGCGTTTGTCGAGACGCCGCTCGACTGAAGCCGGCGGCTGTCGCGTCGGCACGGGAGCGAGGGCGGCGGGCGACGCGACCGGCGTGCGGTCCCGCCGGGACTCGTGCCGGCTTCCGGCACGGATCGACCCGGCCGCTATCGGCCGTCCGGTCGCCCGTTTTCGCCCGGTGCGGCGTCCGCAAGACGCCGCCGCGCACCCTCCGTCTGGCGCTCCCGAACCATCCGCCGCCGCCCGCTCGGCCCCGTGCGCCAAAGGCCCGGCCGATTGTTCTCCGTCACTGACAAGTGACTTCGCATTCGCGCTGTTTATCCGGTTGCGGCCGATCCCTAGAATCCACTCCATCGAATAAGCATTACCTGATGGAGCCGATGATGAAAGCGCTGATCGAATCGAGTCTGTACCACCCGTCCGTCGTGTTGCCGCTTGCCGCGCTGACGCAGCTGATGGTCGAGCGCGATTTCAATCTCGGCCAGGTCGGCCTGATCGTCGCGGCGCGCGGTGCGCAGGCTGCGGTGTCGCGTTCGCGGGCGCTGATCTTCTGCCGCCACTGCGAAGCGCACGCATGATCGCGCAGCCACCCAACAGATGAAAAAAAGCCCGGCCGGCGCAAGCCGGTCGGGCGGATCGGATTCGATCTGGCCCCGGCTTTTGCCGGGGCTTTTTCTTGGGCGATGCTCAGGCGCGTACAGTCGACACGACGCCGTAAATCTCCGCATCGTCGTCCTCGCGCATCTGGCGTACCAGCTGGTGCGCCTCGCGGCGCGTCGCGACGGCCGGCGGCGAGCCCTTGAGCGGCTGGCGCGCGGTTTCGGCAAGCGCGACGACCGACACGATGCCGATCACGGCGGCGCCCATCATGTAGTACGCGGGCATCATCAGGTTATGAGTTACGTCGACGAGCCACGCGGTGACGAGCGGCGTCGTGCCGCCGAACAGCGACACCGACACGTTGAAGCCGATCGCGAGCGCGCCGTAGCGGATCTCGGTCGGGAACAGCGCCGGCAGTGCCGACGGCATCACACCGGTGAAGCACGACAGCAGCACGCCGAGGATCAGCAGGCCGCCGAACACCGACGCGGTGGTGCCCGCATGGATCAGCATCATCGACGGGATCGACAGCACGAGCAGGCCGACGCAGCCGGCCAGCATCACGGGCTTGCGGCCGATCCTGTCCGACAGGCGGCCGGCGGCGAGCGTCAGCGGCATCATCAGCACCATCACGATCAGCACCAGCACGAGGCTGTGCGATTCGTCGAAGTGCAGCGTCGACGACATGAAGCTCGGCAGGTACGACAGCACCATGTAGTCGGTCACGTTGAAGATCAGCACGAGACCGACGCAGAGCAGCAGCGCACGCCAGTTGCGCATCAGCGTTTCGCGGAAGCGCGCCTTCGGCACGGCCTTGTCCTGCGCTTCGCGCTCTTCGGCCTGACGCTTGAACGCCGGCGTTTCCTCGAGCTTCATCCGGATGTAGAGGCCGATCAGGCCGAGCGGGCCGGCGATCAGGAACGGCACGCGCCAGCCCCACGACAGCAGCGCCTCCTGCGACAGCGATGCGGTCAGCAGCGCGACGACACCCGCACCCATCACATAGCCGATCAGCGTGCCGAACTCGAGGAAGCTGCCCATGAACCCGCGGCGCTTGTCGGTCGAGAATTCGGCGATGAAGGTGGCGGCGCCGCCGTATTCACCGCCGGTCGAGAAGCCCTGCACGAGGCGGGCGACGAGCAGCAGTATCGGCGCCATGATGCCGATCGACGCGTAGCTGGGGATCAGGCCGATCGCGAAGGTGCCAACGGCCATCATAATCATGGTGGCGGCGAGCACGCGCTGGCGGCCGATGCGGTCGCCGAGCGGGCCGAACACCATGCCGCCGAGCGGACGCACGAGGAACGCGGCCGCGAACGTGCCGAAGGTCGCGAGCAACTGAGCGGACGGGCTGCTGGAGGGGAAGAACACCTTGCCGAGCGTGACGGCGATATAGCTGTAGACGCCGAAGTCGAACCATTCCATCGCATTGCCGATGGCCATCGCGCTGACGGCGCGCTTGAGCAGGCTCTGGTCGACGACGGTAATGTCGTCCGCGGCGAGTGGGGCCTCGCCGGACGACGTGGAGGAAGAAGCAGCGGTCGGGCTGACGTGTGTTGCGGTCAAGGTCATGCACTCCTTTGACTGCGCCGGAACGGGCGGGCCGTCCGACACGGTTTGCCGGCGAGCGCGATGTCGCGTGCTGCGCGTCGGGGCAGGCCATTTAAGCGCTTACTGCACATGAGGCGGTAAAGGGCCGGAAGGGACTGCTTCGACGCGGGCCCGATGGGCCGTCGCGACTGTGCGCTCATGAAGAATGGGCCGCGTGATGCAAGCGGCAGATGCCGGTGCGGACGGTGTCCGGCGTTCCGGCAAGCGCCCCGGAGGGGCAACGAAACGAGAAAAGCGGGCCTGTCGGGCGGGCTTTCCTGTGGATGCAATTTCGGTCGAAGCACCGGCCCGCAACGCGCGGACGGACTCCTTTCGAAATCGAATAGACAGATATTGAATGTTGAAACGGGTGACATGATAGCACGATGGCAGACGATCGTGCAAATTGCCCGGAATCCCCCGTCTGGCGGCGGTTCCGCCCGGGTCGCCTCCGGTATGATCGGCGGCGCGCGGCCCACCGGGCGGGTGGGGCGAATCTGCGAGGAACCGGATGACCGAACTGATCAGGATTGCGGCGCTGTTCGCCGTCACTGCACTGGCCGAAATCGTCGGCTGCTACCTGCCTTGGCTCGTGCTGAAGGGCGGCCGGCCCGTGTGGCTTCTGGTACCGGCGGCGCTGTCGCTCGCGTTGTTCGCGTGGCTGCTGACGCTGCATCCGAGCGCGGCGGGGCGCACCTATGCGGCGTACGGCGGCGTGTATATCGCGGTGGCGCTGATCTGGCTGCGGGTGGTCGACGGCATCGCGCTGTCCCGCTGGGATGTGGCCGGCGCGGTGCTCGCGCTCGGCGGGATGGCCATCATCGCGCTGCAGCCGCGCGCGTGAGCGCGGCTGCAGGCGCCGGCCGGGAGATGCTGCGTCAGGCGGCTTTGGCGGCTTCGCCAGCATCCGCGTCGGCGGACTTGCGCCACACGCAGGTGCCCTTGACCGACTTGTCGAGTTCGTCGAGTTGGGTCTGGTGGGCGGCGAGTTCGTCGTCGCTCGCCGCGAGAACCGGCAGGTCGAGCGACGCGAGCGACACGCGCTTGCCGTTCGCTGCGCCACCGTCGGCGCCTGCGTCGTCGAGCATGTCGATCACGAGGCTGTCCTGGCCGCGCGTCATCGCGAGATAGACTTCGGCGAGCAGTTCCGAGTCGAGCAGTGCGCCGTGCAGCGTACGGTGCGCGTTGCTGATGCCGAACCGGTCGCACAGCGCGTCGAGCGAATTGCGCTTGCCGGGAAACATCTGCTTGGCCTGCACGAGCGTGTCGATCACGCCGCTGCAATGCTCGCTGAACGGCGGCAGGTCGAGCCGGGCGAATTCGGCGTCGAGGAACCCGAGGTCGAACGGCGCGTTGTGGATGATCAGCTCGGCGTCCTTCACGAAGTCGCGGATCTGGTCGACGACTTCCGCGAACTTCGGCTTGTCGCTCAGGAATTCGGTCGTGAGGCCGTGCACGGCCAGTGCGCCCGGATCGCTGTCGCGCTCGGGGTTCACGTAGATGTGCAGGTTGTTGCCGGTGAGCCGCCGGTTCAGCAGCTCGACGCAGCCGATTTCGATCAGGCGGTCGCCCGTGCGGGGATTCAGGCCGGTGGTTTCGGTATCGAGAATGATCTGGCGCATGTCGGATAAATCGGGAAAGACAGTAGGGTTGGGTGGCCTGCGTTCAGGCCACGAGCGATTCGACACCGCGATTCGCGAGCGCGTCCGCGCGTTCGTTTTCGGGGTGGCCCGCGTGGCCCTTCACCCAGCGCCACTCGACCTCGTGCTGCGCGACGAGCGCGTCGAGGCGCTTCCAAAGGTCGGCGTTCTTCACCGGGGTTTTCGCCGCGGTGACCCAGCCCTTCTTCTTCCAGCCGTGGATCCACTCGCTGATGCCTTTCTGCACGTATTGCGAGTCGGTATGGACGATCACGCGGCACGGCCGTTTCAGCGCCTCGAGCGCGGCGATCACGCCCATCAGTTCCATGCGGTTGTTGGTCGTGTCGGGCTCGCCGCCGAACAGCTCCTTTTCGCGGTCGCCGTAGCGCAGCAGTGCGCCCCAGCCGCCGGGGCCAGGGTTGCCCTTGCAGGCGCCGTCGGTATAGATGTCGATGGTGTCGGTGGTCATGAGTGTTCTTGATGGGTGGTCGGGGTGGCCGCCGGCGTGAGGCCCGGCGCGAGCACGGGCTTCTTCATCTTGATCGGGCCGACGAGGCGCATGCCGCGCACGCGCTTGACGGCCGTGACCATGTAGACGGCGCCGAAGATTGGCCACCAGCGGTCGCCGGCGGCTTCCATGAAGCCGTAGCGGGCAAGCCATTTGTCGGTAATGAGCGGCGGCCGGTAGCAGCCGAAGCGGCCGCGCTCGAGATCGAAGCCGAGCAGCTTGATCCAGTCCTTGAGCCGGATGAACGCGATCTGGTCGCGCGCGGCCGGCACGAACGGACGGTTCGCCATGCGTCCGAACGATTGCCGCATGCCCCACAGGCTCAACGAATTGAAGCCGGTGATCACGAGCTGGCCTTCCGGCATCAGCACGCGCTCGGCTTCGCGCAGCAGGCGGTGAGGGTCGGACGTGAATTCAAGCGTGTGCGGCATCACGATCAGGTCGACGCTCTGCGACTCGAACGGCAGGTCGAGCAGGTCGCACCACGTGGTGCTGCGACCGGCCGGCGCGTGTTCGGGCGCGTGCGCCTCGCGTGCCCACGGATACTGGTAGGGCGCGCTCGCGCCGCTTGCCGGGTCGAGCACGAGGCCGCGATACGGCATGCGGTTCTCGCGCAGCGCATCGAGCTGCGGCAGGCCGAGCTGCAGCGCATGAAACCCGAAGACGTCGGACACGATCCGGTCGAGCTGCGCTTGCTCCCAGTCCAGCACGTAGCGGCCGGGCGGCGAGTCGGTCCAGGCGGGCCAGTCTATAATTTGACGATCGGACATAACGATGATTGCGCGCCCATGAACGAGCTGGAATACGTGCCGGTTCCGGCATTCGAAGACAACTATATCTGGCTCGTCTCGGACGGCCGCGATGCGATCGCCGTCGATCCGGGTGAAGCCGCGCCCGTACGCCGTGTTCTTGCCGAACGCGGCTGGCGGTTGACCGCTATTTTACTCACGCACCATCACGCCGACCATGTCGGCGGTGTCGCCGCGCTGCGCGATGGCCAACCGGACGATGTGCCACTGGTCGTCTTCGGCCCGGCGGCCGAGGCGATCGGCGTGGTCATGCGGCCGCTCGCGGGCGGCGATCGCGTGACGCTCGACGCACCGGCGCTCACGTTCGACGTGCTCGACGTGCCGGGGCATACGCGCGGTCACATCGCCTATTTCCAGGCGGCTGGGCAGGGCGCCGCCGCCCCTCATGTGTTCTGCGGCGACACGCTGTTCTCGTGCGGCTGCGGTCGCCTGTTCGAGGGCACGCCGGCGCAGATGCTCGCGTCGCTCGACGCGCTCGCGGCGCTGCCCGGCGACACCCGCGTGCATTGCGCACACGAATATACGCTGTCGAACATCCGCTTCGCGCTCGCGTGCGAACCGGGCAATGCGGCGCTCGCCGCCTGGCGCGACGAAGCGCAGGCGCTGCGCGCGCGCGGCGTGCCGACGCTGCCCACTACGATCGCGCACGAACGTGCCGTCAACCCGTTCATGCGGTCGGACAGCGCGGCCATCCATGCGACGCTCGAGGCCGAGCTGCACGAAACCGTGCCGGATCGCCTGGCGGCATTCCGGCTGATGCGCGAGTGGAAAAACCGGTTCCGATGACGATTTCCGGAGGACTCCAAAAAGCTCAGGCAGAGCCTGTAAAAATTGCTCCAACTGTAGGATTTGGCTGAGTTTTCGGTGTTTTTATTGACGTGAAGCACGCACTTCCGTAGTATCGCCAGCAATTTCCAGCCGTCGGAAGCCGAGATTTTCATGCGACTTATATTGAGTGCGATGGTGGTCCTGCTGCTCGCCGCTTGTGCGAGCCAGGCTCCTGTCGCCAACAACGCCGCCGATTCGCAGGCAGCGTCCAACTACCTCCGTAAATCAGCCACCGCCAAAGAAACTGTCGACGTCGACAAGCAATCCGTCGGCGACCTGACCAGTGCGGATTCCGATCTCTGGGGCCGTATCCGTCGCGGCTTCCAGATGCCCGACCTGCAGAGCGACCTCGTCGACATGCAGACGACCTGGTACACGCAGCGTCCCGATTACGTGCAGCGCATGACCGAGCGCTCGCAGAAGTATCTGTATCACATCGTCGAAGAGCTCGAGGCGCGCCATATGCCGACCGAGCTTGCGCTGCTGCCGTTCATCGAATCCGCGTTCAATCCGCAGGCGCTGTCGGTCGCGAAGGCGGCCGGCATGTGGCAGTTCATGCCGGGCACGGGCCGCACGTACAACCTGAAGCGCAACATGTGGCAGGACGAGCGCCGCGACGTGCTCGCGTCGACGAGCGCTGCGCTCGACTACCTGTCGCGCCTGCATGACATGTTCGGCGACTGGTATCTGGCGCTGGCCGCATACAACTGGGGCGAGGGCAACGTGCAGCGTGCGATTGCACGCAACCAGGCGGCCGGCCTGCCGACCGACTACCAGAGCCTGCGGATGCCGAACGAGACGCGCAACTACGTGCCGAAGCTGCAGGCGGTGAAGAACATCATCGCGAATCCGCAGCAGTTCGGCCTGACGCTGCCGGAGATCCCGAACCACCCGTATTTCGTGACGGTCACGACGTCGCGCGACATCGATGTGGCGGTGGCCGCGAAGCTCGCGAACCTGTCGCTCGACGAGTTCCGTTCGCTGAACCCGTCGTTCTCGAAGCCGGTGATCCTCGGCGCGACCGAGCCGCAGATCCTGCTGCCGTTCGACAACGCCTCAGCGTTCGAGAAGAACCTGAAGGCTTACAACGGCCAGTTGTCGACGTGGACCACCTATACGGTCAGCGAGCGCGCGCGCCCGGCTGCGATCGCCGAGAAGATCGGTGTCGACGCCGATACGCTGATGTCGGTCAACAAGATTCCCGCCGGCATGCGCCTGAAGCCGGGCTCGACGATCGTCGTGCCGCGCGGCGACGACGACGACGAGGACATCAGCGCGGACGTTGCGGAAAACGGCGTACTCGCGATGGAGCCCGACGTACCCGACACGCGCAAGATGCTGATCCGCGTGCGCCGCAAGCAGTCGATGGCGGCGATCGCCGGCCGCTACGGCGTGTCGGTCGGCCAGCTGAAGGCATGGAACCGCACGCATCGCGATCTCGCGATGCCGGGCCAGGCGCTCGTGCTGCACGTGCCGGTCGGCCGCGCGGTGCCGGCCGAGCCGGGTCCGGAGCGGATCGCGACGTCGACCTCCGGCGCGCATATCGAGCGCGCGAGCCTGTCCGTCGGCGGCAAGTCGCGCGGCGCGAAGCGCGGTGCCGCGAAGCCGGCGGCTCGCGCGACGAAGGCTGCTCCCGCGAAGGCGGCGCCGGCCAAGGCAGCGCCGAAGGCCGCTGCAAGCAAGGGCAAGAAGAAGTAACGCGGTCGCGACCGCGGCGCGGCGGTCCGGCCGGACCGTGCGTTTGCGTTATCATCCGATGAAACACGAAGCAACGCCGTCACCAAGGTGACGGCGTTTTCGTTTGTGCGCGGCAGCGGGGTCGCTGCTTCGCGGGGCCGGGATCGGATCACAAGGAGGAGCGATGTCGTCGGTGCAGGTGAGGGCGCTCGCGCTGTTTGCGGTCGGATATTTCGTGTCCTATGTGTTCCGCGGCGTCAATCTCGGCTTCGCGCCGTTCGTCACGCACGAGCTCGGGCTATCGGCCGCCGATCTCGGACTGCTCACCAGTCTCTATTTCCTCGGTTTTGCCGGCGCGCAGATTCCGGCCGGCGTGCTGCTCGACCATTTCGGCCCGCGCCGCGTGACGGCCGGGATGCTGCTGTTCGCGGCCGCCGGTGCCGCCGTGTTTGGCGTCGCGCACGACCTCGGCACGATGATGGTCGGCCGGCTGCTGATCGGCGTCGGCGTATCGGTGTGTCTCGGTGCGGCGTTCAAGGCGCTCGCGCAGCATTTTCCGGTCGGCCGGCTGCCGCTCGTCAACGGTCTCGTGATGGCCGTCGGCGGCCTGGGCGGCGTCGCGGTCGGCTCGCCGTTGACCTGGCTGCTCGGCGTCACGAGCTGGCGTGTGATCTGCGGCGGCCTCGCGGTGCTGACGGTCGTCGTCGCGGCCGCGATCGGCTTCGGTGCGCCGGAAGCGGAGCGGCCGCGCCATCAGGGCGGGCTCGTCAGCCAGTTCAAGGGCACGTGGCACATCCTGGGCAGCCGCGCATTCTGGAAGATCTCGTCATTCTCGATCGTCACGCAGGGCGTGTTCTACGCGATGCAGTCACTGTGGGTCGGTCCGTACCTGCGCGACGTCGCGGGATTCGATGCGCAGCGCGCCGCACGGCTCGTGTCGGTGCTCGGCTTCGCGATGATGGCCGGCTGTGTCGGTTTCGGCGCGGCGGCGCGTGTGCTCGAGCGCCGCGGGGTGTCCGTCCAGGCATTTTGCGGCGTCGGCATGGTGCTGTTCGTCGCCACGCAAATCGCGATCGTCGCGCGCGTGCCGCTGCCGCCGGCCGTGCTGTGGGCGGCCTACGGAATGTTCGGCGGCGTCGGGATCCTGACCTATGCTGTGCTTGCCGGCCAGTTCCCGGCGCATCTGATCGGCCGCGCGAATACGACACTGACGCTCGTGATCTTCGTGCTGATCTTTGCGTTCCAGATCGGTATCGGCGCGGTGCTGTCGCACTGGCCGGCCGTCGACGGCCATTACCCGGCTGCCGCCCACGTCACCGCGTGGAGCGTGCTGCTCGCGCTGCAGCTTGCGAGCGCGGTCTGGTACGTGTGGCCCGCGCGCAGTGCTGGCAAGCACGTTGATCCGGCGGTACGCTGACGGGTGGGCGGCTGCGGAAACGGGGCCGCAGCAAGGAATGTCGCGCCTGATGCCACCGCATTGCGCGCGCCGCATGCGTGATCGGACGGCCATATCAATTGAAGATAAGGTCATTTTCGGGCTATAATTTGAAAGTTTGTGCTGATCAACCTCGCACCCTAGCGCCTACCTCACTTATCCCGTTCATCCGCCGCACGCCGCCTGTCGGGCGATGCCGCGAAGCCTCGTGCGCCACGCGCCGGGTTCGCGTGCCGACACAGCAGGTCGCGTCCAGCTAGCGACTCCGCGCGCCTATGCAGCGCGGCGCTCGCGCGGCAGGGTAAACAGGTCGGCAGCAGGGTGTTCCCCAAGGAGCCTCCCGTGTTGCCGTCTTTTTCTCCCGCCTTGCTTGCACTCGCCGACGGCACGGTCTTTCGTGGTTATTCGATCGGGGCCGAAGGCCACACGATCGGTGAAGTCGTGTTCAACACCGCGATTACCGGCTATCAGGAAATCCTGACTGATCCGAGCTACGCGCGTCAGATCGTCACGCTCACCTACCCGCATATCGGCAACGTCGGCGTCAACGCCGAAGATGTCGAAGCCACGAAAGTCCATGCCGCCGGCCTGATCATCCGTGATCTGCCGACGCTCGCATCGAATTTCCGCATGGACCGCACGCTCGGCGACTACCTGCGCGACGAAGGCGTCGTCGCGATCGCCGGCATCGATACCCGCAAGCTCACCCGTATCCTGCGCGACAAGGGCGCGCAGAACGGTTGCATCCTGGCCGGCTCGAACGACGAGGCGAAGGCGATCGAACTCGCTCGCTCGTTCCCCGGCCTCGCGGGCATGGATCTCGCGAAGGTCGTGTCGACCACGAAGCCGTTCGAGTGGAAGCAGACCGAATGGCGCCTCGGCAGCGGCTACGGCATGCAGGAAGCGCCGAAGTACCGCGTCGTCGCGTACGACTTCGGCGTCAAGTACAACATCCTGCGCATGCTCGCGGAGCGCGGCTGCCACGTGACGGTGCTGCCGGCCGAGGCGAGCGCGGCCGACGCGCTCGCGCTGAATCCGGACGGCATCTTCCTGTCGAACGGCCCGGGCGACCCGGAGCCGTGCGACTACGCGATCGCGGCGGCCAAGGAGTTCATCGAGCGCGGCGTGCCGACCTTCGGCATCTGCCTCGGCCACCAGATCATGGGCCTCGCGGTCGGCGCGAAGACGCTGAAGATGAAGACGGGCCACCACGGCGCGAACCACCCGGTGAAGGATCTCGGCGACGGTCGCGTGGTGATCACGTCGCAGAACCACGGTTTCGCGGTCGACGCGGATTCGCTGCCGGCCAACGCGCGCGTGACGCACGTGTCGCTGTTCGACGGCACGCTGCAGGGCTTCGAGCTGACCGACAAGCCGGCATTCTGCTTCCAGGGTCACCCGGAAGCGTCGCCCGGCCCGCACGACATCGCGTATCTGTTCGACCGTTTCACCGCACTGATGGACGCGGCGAAGCAGCGCAACGCCTGACGCGACTGAAGCAACCGAAGAACGGGAGATTCGCATCATGTTCGGCCACGCACTCGGCATCACGGATATCTGGACCTACGTGTTCGGCGTGATCTTCATCATCCTGCTGCCGGGGCCGAACTCGATGTACGTGCTGTCGCTTGCGGCTCAGCGCGGCGTGAAGGCCGGCTATCGCGCGGCCTGCGGCGTGTTCCTGGGCGACACGGTGCTGATGGTGCTGTCCGCCGCGGGCGTCGCGTCACTGCTGAAGGCGAACCCGCTGCTGTTCTCCGTCGTCAAGTACGGCGGTGCCGCGTACCTGCTGTACATCGGCACGGGGATGCTGCGCAGCGCGTGGCAGAAGCTGCGCGCGCGCGCCGATGCGCCGGCCGATGCACCGCGTGCGGTCGACGGCGAGCGGCCATTCCGCAAGGCGCTGATCGTGAGCCTCCTGAATCCGAAGGCGATCCTGTTCTTCATCTCGTTCTTCATCCAGTTCGTCGACCCGGCGTTCCCGCATCCCGCGCTGTCGTTCGTCGTGCTCGGGGCGATCGCGCAATGCGCGAGCTTCCTGTACCTGAGCACGCTGATCTTCGCGGGCGCGCGGCTCGCCGAGCATTTCCGCCGCCGCCGCAGGCTCGCGGCGGGCGCAGCGAGCAGCGTGGGCGGCCTGTTCATCGGTTTCTCGGTGAAGCTCGCGCTCGCCACCATGAGCTGAGCGCAACCGCCGATCCGCGACAACGCCACGACAAAGATTACTTACTGAATTCACAAGCCATGCCAAAACGCACAGACATCAAAAGCATCCTCATCATCGGCGCCGGCCCGATCATCATCGGCCAGGCGTGCGAGTTCGACTATTCGGGCGCGCAGGCTTGCAAGGCGTTGCGTGAGGAGGGCTACAAGGTCATTCTCGTCAACAGCAACCCGGCGACGATCATGACCGACCCGAACACGGCCGACGTGACCTACATCGAGCCGATCACGTGGGAAGTCGTCGCACGCATCATCGAGAAGGAGCGCCCGGACGCGATCCTGCCGACGATGGGCGGCCAGACCGCGCTGAACTGCGCGCTCGACCTGCACCACCACGGCGTGCTCGAGAAGTTCGGCGTCGAGCTGATCGGCGCGTCGCCGGAAGCGATCGACAAGGCGGAAGACCGCCAGAAGTTCAAGGAAGCGATGACCAAGATCGGTCTCGGTTCCGCGAAGTCGGGCATCGCGCACTCGATGGAAGAGGCGACCAAGGTGCACGCCGAGATCATGGCGGAGACGGGCGGCAGCGGCTACCCGGTCGTGATCCGCCCGTCGTTCACGCTCGGCGGCTCGGGCGGCGGCATCGCGTACAACCGCGAAGAGTTCGAAGAGATCTGCAAGCGCGGTCTCGACCTGTCGCCCACGCGCGAGCTGCTGATCGAAGAGTCGCTGCTCGGCTGGAAGGAATACGAGATGGAAGTCGTGCGCGACCGCGCCGACAACTGCATCATCGTGTGCTCGATCGAAAACCTCGACCCGATGGGCGTGCACACCGGCGACTCGATCACGGTCGCGCCGGCGCAGACGCTCACCGACAAGGAATACCAGATCCTGCGTAACGCATCGCTCGCGGTGCTGCGCGAGATCGGCGTCGACACCGGCGGCTCGAACGTGCAGTTCTCGATCAATCCGAAGGACGGCCGCATGGTCGTCATCGAGATGAACCCGCGCGTGTCGCGTTCGTCGGCGCTCGCATCGAAGGCGACCGGCTTCCCGATCGCGAAGGTCGCGGCCAAGCTGGCGGTCGGCTACACGCTCGACGAGCTGAAGAACGAAATCACCGGCGGCCAGACGCCGGCGTCGTTCGAGCCGACGATCGACTACGTCGTCACGAAGATCCCGCGTTTCGCATTCGAGAAGTTCCGTGAAGCAGATTCGCGCCTGACCACGCAGATGAAGTCGGTCGGCGAAGTGATGGCGATCGGCCGCACGTTCCAGGAATCGTTCCAGAAGGCGCTGCGCGGCCTCGAAGTCGGCGTCGACGGTCTCGACGAGAAGTCGACCAACCGCGACGAGATCGCGATCGAGATCCACGAGCCGGGCCCGGACCGCATCTGGTATGTCGGCGACGCGTTCCGCATCGGCATGACGGCCGAGGAAATCTTCGCGGAAACCGCGATCGATCCGTGGTTCCTCCATCAGATCGAGCAGATCATCCTGAAGGAAAAGGCGCTCGCGGGCCGCACGCTCGCGTCGCTGACGTTCGACGAGCTGCGCTACCTGAAGCAGAGCGGCTTCTCCGACCGCCGCCTCGCGAAGCTGCTCGGCGCGACGCCGGAAGACGTGCGCCGCCGCCGCATCGAACTCAACGTGCGTCCGGTGTACAAGCGCGTCGACACCTGCGCGGCCGAGTTCGCGACCAAGACGGCCTACATGTACTCGACCTACGAGGAAGAGTGCGAGGCGCAGCCGACCACCAACAAGAAGATCATGGTGCTGGGCGGCGGCCCGAACCGGATCGGCCAGGGCATCGAGTTCGACTACTGCTGCGTGCACGCGGCGCTCGCGATGCGCGAGGACGGCTACGAAACGATCATGGTCAACTGCAACCCGGAAACGGTGTCGACCGACTATGACACGTCCGACCGCCTGTACTTCGAGCCGCTGACGCTGGAAGACGTGCTCGAGATCGTCGACAAGGAAAAGCCGGTCGGCGTGATCGTCCAGTACGGCGGCCAGACGCCGCTGAAGCTCGCGCTCGACCTCGAGGCGCACGGCGTGCCGATCGTCGGCACGTCGCCGGACATGATCGACGCGGCCGAAGACCGCGAACGCTTCCAGAAGCTGCTGCAGGACCTCGGCCTGCGCCAGCCGCCGAACCGCACCGCACGCGCCGAAGACGAAGCGCTCGCGCTGGCCGACGAAATCGGCTACCCGCTGGTCGTGCGTCCGTCGTACGTGCTCGGCGGCCGCGCGATGGAAATCGTCCACGAGCCGCGCGACCTCGAGCGCTACATGCGCGAGGCCGTGAAGGTGTCGAACGATTCGCCGGTGCTGCTCGACCGCTTCCTGAACGACGCGATCGAGTGCGACGTCGACTGCATCTGCGACGGCGAAGCCGTGTTCATCGGCGGCGTGATGGAGCACATCGAGCAGGCGGGTGTCCACTCGGGCGACTCGGCGTGCTCGCTGCCGCCGTACTCGCTGTCGAAGGAAACGGTCGCCGAACTGAAGCGTCAGACGGGTGCGATGGCGAAGGCGCTGAACGTGGTCGGCCTGATGAACGTGCAGTTTGCGATCCAGCAGGTGCCGCAGGCGGACGGGTCGAAGCAGGACATCATCTACGTGCTCGAAGTGAACCCGCGCGCATCGCGCACGGTGCCGTACGTGTCGAAGGCGACCAGCCTGCCGCTCGCAAAGATCGCGGCGCGCGCGATGGTCGGCCAGAAGCTCGCGCAGCAGGGCGTGACGAAGGAAGTCGAGCCGCCGTATTTCAGCGTGAAGGAAGCGGTGTTCCCGTTCGTGAAGTTCCCGACCGTCGATCCGGTTCTCGGGCCTGAAATGCGTTCGACCGGCGAAGTGATGGGCGTCGGCCAGACGTTCGGCGAGGCGCTGTTCAAGTCGCAGCTCGCGGCCGGTTCGCGCCTGCCGGAGTCGGGCACGGTGCTGCTGACCGTGATGGACGCCGACAAGCCGAAGGCGGTCGAAGTCGCGCGCATGCTGCACGACCTCGGCTACCCGATCGTCGCGACCAAGGGCACGGCTGCCGCGATCGAAGCGGCCGGCGTGCCGGTGAAGGTCGTCAACAAGGTGAAGGACGGCCGTCCGCACATCGTCGACATGATCAAGAACGGCGAGATCGCACTCGTGTTCACGACGGTCGACGAGACGCGCCAGGCGATCGCCGATTCGCGTTCGATCCGCATGAGCGCGCAGGCGCACAAGGTCACGTACTACACGACGATGTCGGGCGCGCGCGCGGCCGTCGAAGGCTTGCGCTACCTGAAGGATCTGGAAGTCTATGATTTACAAGGTCTTCACGCTCGCCTAAACTAAGCGGTCAGTTACCTGTCGAAGCAACACGTGCCGCGATTAAGCGGTGTTTCCGGTTCGCCGGAAATGCGCTTAATCGCGGTGATTTTTTTTAAAGCCGTTTTTAGCGATTGAGCCGTTTATGAGCACCATTCCGTTGACAAAGCGTGGCGCAGAACTCCTGCGCGATGAATTGCAGCGCCTCAAGTCCGTCGAGCGGCCGGCCGTGATCAACGCGATCGCGGAGGCCCGCGCACAGGGCGACCTGTCCGAAAACGCCGAATATGATGCCGCGAAGGAAAAGCAGGGCTTCATCGAGGGTCGTATCGCGGAACTCGAATCGAAGCTGTCGGCCGCGCAGGTCATCGATCCCACCGTGCTCGACGCCGAAGGCCGAGTGGTTTTCGCATCGACGGTCGAACTCGAGGATCTCGAGTCCGGCGACACCGTCAAGTACCAGATCGTCGGCGACGACGAAGCCGACATCGATCACGGCCTGATCTCGGTCAGCTCGCCGATCGCACGCGCACTGATCGGCAAGTCCGAAGGCGACGTCGCGGCCGTGCAGGCGCCGAGCGGCGTGCGCGAATACGAAATCATCTCGGTCAGCTACATCTGAAGCGGGGCGACGTGATGCCGCATCGCGTGTTCCGTCTGCTGTCGGCCGTGTGGGTCGGCAGCCTGCTGACGATCGGGTATGCGGTCGCGCCCGTGCTGTTCAAGACGCTGGAGCGGATGACGGCCGGCACGGTCGCCGCCCAGTTGTTTCGCATCGAGGCGATCCTCGGTGTCGTATGCGGTGTGTTGCTGCTCGCGCTGTCGAACCAGCAGGTGCGGCGCGGCAGCGGTGATTACCGTCGCGTGCGCTGGATCGTCGCGGCGATGGTCGCGTGCGTGCTGGTCGGGTATTTTGCGCTGCAGCCGTTCATGAACGCGCTGCGGGTGGCCGCGATGGAGGCGGGCACCGATATCGCGAACTCGCCGTATGCGAGCCGCTTCGGGATGCTGCACGGCGTCTCGAGCCTGTTCTATCTCGTCGAGAGCGTGCTGGGGCTGATGCTGATCTGGCGTTTGCCGGCGCAAGACGCCTGAACGGCCTGAGCGCCGCACCGGCAGGGCGGCACGGGCTGCCCCCGTGCCGCGCGGCAGGATTACTTGTCCTGGTGCGGCCGCTTCGTGCTGGCCTGGCGCTTTTTCGCGCGCTTCACGTTGCCGCCCGCCGTCACGCGCTCGTTGCCGCGCACGACGACCTTGGTCGGCTTCGGACGACGCACGGGGCTCGCGTTCGGCGACACCTTGACGACCTTGACGGTGCGCGGCGCACGGCCTTTCTTGTCGTCGACGGCTTCGGCTGCGCTCGGCAGCGCGCCGGCACGACGGCCGCGGGTCGGGGCCGCCACGGCAGCCTCGGGCTTCCAGATCACCAGCAGCTTGCCGATGTGCTGGATCGGCGCCGCGTTCAGGCGGTCGCAGATCTCGTCGTAAATGGCGACGCGCTCGTCGCGCTCGTCACCGAACACACGGATCTTGATCAGCTGGTGCGCGGCGAGGTGTACCTTGATTTCCTTCAGCACGGCGTCGGTCAGCCCTTCGGCGCCGATCAGCACGACGGGCTTGAGCGCATGGGCCTGGGAGCGCAGCGCGGAGCGCTCGGCGGGGGAAAGCGAAAGGGCGGGCATGGAAATGTCGAAATCAAAATAGGGGCGCGCTGCATCAGAAGCGAATCGCGGGAAGTTACCGCATCAGCCGCGCGCCGAAACCACGTAAAATCGCGGCTTGGGCCCTGGAAGGGGCCGTAGCCGCGCGAAGAAGACGCGTATTATCCGCCAAAAGCACGGCTTCACGAAGCAAATAGCAGCAATCTCTCTCTCGAATGGCAAAAAACCGCTTTAACCAGCACTGGCTGCACGATCATATCAACGACCCGTACGTCAAAATGGCGCAGCGGGAGGGCTACCGCGCGCGTGCCGCGTACAAGCTGAAGGAAATCGACGAGCAGGACAAGCTGATCCGTCCGGGCCAGGTGATCGTCGATCTCGGCGCGACGCCGGGCAGTTGGAGCCAGTATGCCCGCAACAAGCTCGCGCAGGGCAAGAAGCGTGACGCGGAGCGCGAAGGCGGCATCGACGGCACGATCGTGGCGCTCGACATCCTGCCGATGGAACCGATCGCCGACGTCCACTTCCTCCAGGGCGATTTCCGCGAGGACGAGGTTCTTCACCGGCTGGAGGAAGTGCTCGAAGGCCGCTCGGTGGACCTTGTTATTTCGGACATGGCCCCCAACCTCTCGGGCGTGGCCTCGGCGGACGCGGCGCGCATCGAGCATCTGTGCGATCTGGCGCTCGAATTTGCGCAGAATCATCTGAAGCCGGAAGGTGCGCTGCTCGTGAAGTGTTTCCACGGCAGTGGCTACAGCCAGATCGTCGAAAAGTTCAAACAGCAGTTTAAGATCGTCGCGCCGCGCAAGCCGAAGGCGTCGCGCGACAAATCGTCCGAAACGTTCATTTTGGGCCGGCAACTGAAGCATCCGCGGTGACGCGGCGCGCTGTGCCGCAAACGGGCTCCGGCCCTTGCCAGACAAGCGAAGCGCTATTGCGACGGTTGTCAATGCTTATGGCAGGGGTGGTCGGACTGGATTAGAATGACCGAGGAGCGCCGCAAGGAAAATGTAGGCGCTCGTCTACGAGTGAAGGAGTGGTGCTTTGAACAACAATATGTTTTCGAAGGCAGCGGTGTGGCTGGTGATCGCACTGGTGCTGTTTACGGTGTTCAAGCAGTTCGACAAGCCCCGCGTCCAGGAAGGTGTGTCCTATTCGCAGTTCATGGACGACGCCAAGAACGGCAAGGTCAAGAACGTCATCGTGCAGGGGCGCAACCTCACCGTCACTCCGGCTGATGGCCAAAAATACCAGATCGTGTCGCCCGGCGACATCTGGATGGTCGGCGATCTGATGAAGTACGGCGTGCAGGTCAGCGGCAAGGCCGATGACGAACCGAACGCGCTGATGTCCGCGTTGTACTACCTCGGGCCGACGATCCTGATCATCGTGTTCTGGTTCTACATGATGAGACAGATGCAGGGAGGCGGCAAAGGCGGCGCATTTTCGTTCGGGAAATCGCGGGCGCGGCTGATCGACGAGAACAACAACGCGGTGAACTTCTCCGACGTCGCGGGCTGCGACGAAGCGAAGGAAGAAGTGTCCGAGCTCGTCGACTTCCTGCGCGACCCGCAGAAATTCCAGAAGCTGGGCGGTCGCATTCCGCGCGGCGTGCTGCTCGTCGGCCCCCCGGGTACCGGCAAGACGCTGCTCGCCCGCGCGATCGCCGGTGAAGCGAAGGTGCCGTTCTTCAGCATCTCGGGTTCCGACTTCGTCGAAATGTTCGTCGGCGTCGGCGCGGCCCGTGTGCGCGACATGTTCGAGCAGGCGAAGAAGCACGCACCGTGCATCGTGTTCATCGACGAAATCGACGCGGTCGGTCGTCATCGCGGCGCCGGCATGGGCGGCGGCAACGACGAGCGCGAGCAGACGCTGAACCAGATGCTGGTCGAGATGGATGGCTTCGAAGCGAACTCGGGCGTGATCGTGATCGCCGCGACCAACCGTTCCGACGTGCTCGACAAGGCGCTGCTGCGTCCGGGCCGTTTCGACCGCCAGGTCTATGTCGGCCTGCCGGACATCCGCGGTCGCGAGCAGATCATGCGCGTGCACCTGCGCAAGGTGCCGATCGCGAACGACGTCGACGCAGCGGTCATCGCGCGCGGCACGCCGGGCTTCTCGGGCGCCGATCTCGCGAACCTCGTGAACGAAGCGGCGCTGTTCGCCGCACGTCGCGGCAAGCGCATCGTCGAGATGCAGGATTTCGAGGACGCGAAGGACAAGATCTTCATGGGTCCGGAGCGCAAGTCGGCGGTGATTCGCGAAGAAGCGAAGCGTGCGACGGCTTACCACGAGTCGGGCCACGCGGTGATCGCGAAGCTGCTGCCGAAGGCCGACCCGGTGCACAAGGTCACGATCATCCCGCGCGGTCGCGCGCTGGGTGTCACGTGGCAGCTGCCGGAGCATGACAACGAGACGTACTCGAAGGACTACCTGCTCGACCGCCTGGCGATCCTGTTCGGCGGCCGCGTGGCTGAGGAACTGTTCCTGAACCTGATCAGCACCGGCGCGTCGGACGACTTCAACAAGGCGACGCAGACGGCGCGTGCGATGGTGGCGCGTTTCGGCATGACCGACGCGCTCGGACCGATGGTCTACGTCGACGACGAGAACGACAGCAGCCCGTTTGGCCGCGGCTTCACCCGCACGATCTCGGAAGCGACGCAGCAGAAGGTCGACAGCGAAATCCGTCGAGTGCTCGACGAACAGTACGGCCTTGCGCGTCGCCTGCTCGAAGAGAACCGCGACAAGGTCGAGGCAATGACGGCCGCGCTGATGGAGTGGGAGACGATCGACGCCGATCAGATCAACGACATCATGGAAGGGCGTCCGCCGCGCTCGCCGAAGAGCTCGCCGGCCGTCGGCGGCGATTCCTCGGGTGGCGGCACGGCTGCCGAAGTGAAGCCCGGCAACGCGCCGGCGCCTGCTTCGCCCGCCTGACCTTCGCCGTAGCGCCGTTCACGGGCTGGTGTGGCTTCACACCGGCCCGTTTTGCATTCATCAACGTCTCCCGCCCGTGCCCGAATCCGCAGTTCCAGCCTCCATTCCCGCGCCGCTCCAGTGCGGCCGTTTCTCGCTGACGTTCGAACGCCCGCTCGTGATGGGCATTCTCAACGCCACCCCCGATTCGTTTTCCGACGGCGGCCGCTTCCTCGCGCGCGACGATGCGCTGCGCCAGGCCGAGCGGATGATCGCCGAAGGCGTCGACCTGATCGACATCGGCGGCGAGTCGACGCGTCCCGGTGCGCCGCCCGTGCCGCTCGACGAGGAACTCGCGCGCGTGATCCCGCTCGTCGAAGCGCTGCGGCCACTGAACGTGCCGCTTTCGATCGACACTTACAAGCCTGCCGTGATGCGTGCGGCGCTCGCTGCCGGCGCGGATATGATCAACGACATATGGGGGTTCCGCCAGCCGGGTGCGATCGACGCCGTGCGCGAAGGCAACGGCGGGCTGTGCGCGATGCACATGCTCGGCGAGCCGCAGACGATGCAGGTTGGCGAGCCCGACTACGGCGACGTCGTGACCGACGTGCGCGACTTTCTCGCCGCACGCGTGCAGGCGCTGCGCGACGCGGGCGTCGCGCCGGAACGGATCTGCGTCGACCCCGGGTTCGGATTCGGCAAGGCCGTGGTCGATGACAACTACGCGCTGCTGGCCGCGTTGCCGGACACGGCGCCCGCGCGGCCCGACGGGCGCGCGTATCCGATTCTCGCAGGCATGTCGCGCAAGTCGATGCTCGGCGCGGTGATCGGCGGCAAGCCGCCGATCGAACGCGTCGCGGCGAGCGTGGCGGCTGCGTTGTGCGCGGTCGGGCGCGGCGCGGCGATCGTGCGTGTGCACGACGTCGCGGCGACGGTCGATGCGCTGAAGGTCTGGAACGCCGTGCGCGAAGCCGCGCGGCAACGATAAGTCAGAAGTCAGAAAGACGAAGGAGGAAGGTAAGCCATGGGACGTCGATATTTCGGCACGGACGGCATTCGCGGCACGGTGGGCGATGCGCCCATCACGCCTGATTTCGTGTTGCGTCTCGGCTATGCAGCCGGCAAGGTACTGGCCGGCGCGGCCGACGTCGCGGCGGGGGCACGTCCGACGGTGCTGATCGGCAAGGACACGCGCGTGTCGGGCTACATGCTCGAGGCCGCGCTCGAGGCCGGTTTTTCGGCGGCAGGCGTCGACGTGATGCTGGCCGGCCCGATGCCGACGCCGGGCGTCGCATACCTGACGCGCGCGCTGCGCCTGTCGGCCGGTGTCGTGATCAGCGCATCGCACAACCCGTATCAGGACAACGGGATCAAGTTCTTCTCCGCCGATGGCAACAAGCTGCCCGACGATACCGAGGCCGAGATCGAAGCATGGCTCGACAAGCCGCTCGAATGCGCGTCGTCGGACCGGCTCGGCAAGGCGCGCCGCCTCGACGACGCGGCCGGCCGCTACATCGAGTTCTGCAAGAGCACGTTCCCGGCTGCATACGACCTGCGCGGGCTGAAGCTCGTGATCGACTGCGCCCACGGCGCCGCGTACCAGATCGCACCGCACGTATTCCACGAACTCGGCGCGGACGTGATCCCGATCGGCGTCGCGCCGAACGGCTTCAACATCAACGACGGTGTCGGCGCGACGGCGCCCGACGCACTGGTGCGTGCCGTGCGGGCGAACCATGCGGACCTCGGCATCGCGCTCGACGGCGATGCGGACCGCCTGCAGGTCGTCGATTCGACGGGCCGGCTGTACAACGGCGACGAGTTGCTCTACGTGCTCGTGAAGGACCGGATTGCGACCGCCGGCAAGGTCGACGGCGCGGTCGGCACGCTGATGACGAACCTCGCGGTCGAGGTCGCGCTGCAGCGCGAGGGCGTGCAGTTCGTGCGGGCGGCCGTCGGCGACCGCTACGTGCTCGAACAGCTGCGCGAGCGCGGCTGGCAGCTTGGCGCGGAAGGCTCGGGCCACATCCTGTCGCTCGACCGCCATTCGACCGGCGACGGCATCGTGTCGGCGCTGCTCGTGCTGGCCGCACTCAAGCGCAGCGGCCGCACGCTTGCGCAGATGCTGGACGGCGTCACGCTGTTCCCGCAGAAGCTGATCAACGTGCGCATGAAGGCGGGTGCCGACTGGAAGGGCAGCGCATCGATTCGCGCGGCGATCGACGCAGCCGAAAGCGCGCTCGCCGGCCGCGGCCGTGTGCTGATCCGCGCGTCGGGCACCGAGCCCGTGCTGCGCGTGATGGTCGAGGCACAGCATGCGGCCGACGCGACCCTTCACGCGGAAGCGATTGCCGACGCGGTTCGCGCGGCGACGAGCTGAGCCGAATCGGTGACGGCGCGCGACGGTCAGGCCGTGTGCGCGCCGCCTCTTTGGTGATTCGACGGGCGGCGCTTTCAGGCGCCGCAATTCGTCAGACGCAAAGGTTTGCGCTATTAAATAGAGGGCGGCGTCGGCGCGGATTTCGTGTGACGGACGAAAACATCCGACCCTGAATTGCATTGGCTGTGGCGATGGGTTTTCCTGCCCCCACGTGCGGTGCATATGGTCGCTCCGGGCCTCGCATCAGCGGGTACCGAACAGCCCTTCCTGACCGGTAATTCTTGCCGTCATTCCCGCCGCGCTGCCCTTGCGCGGCCGCCCTCACAGGGCCCGATACTCCCTTTCAACCAGTCATGTTACTGTCACACCAGTTTCATCGATTGTCACATTATCGTCATGAGGAGCCCCTAACCTTCGCGGTGCCGTAGTCATCCGCTCACACACTGGAGGTCTCATGAAATTGATGCAAACCGCGATTGCCGGCCTGGCTGGCGCGCTTTTCGCAGTCGCCGCGCAAGCTGCCGACATCACGGGCGCAGGCAGCACGTTCGCGATGCCGATCTATACGAAATGGGCTGCCGACTACCAGCAGTCCGGCGGCGCGAAGGTGAACTACCAGGGTATCGGTTCGTCGGGCGGCCTCAAGCAGATCAACGCGAAGACGGTCGATTTTGCCGGTTCGGACGCACCGCTGAAGGATGAAGAGCTCGCGAAGGAAGGCCTGTTCCAGTTCCCGACGGTGGTCGGCGGCGTGGTGCCGGTCGTCAACGTGCCGGGCGTGAAGGCCGGCGAACTGACGCTGTCGGGCCCGGTGCTCGGCGACATCTACCTCGGCAAGATCAAGAAGTGGAACGATCCGGCGATCGCCGCGCTGAACCCGAAGGTCAAGCTGCCGGATACGGACATCGCCGTGGTCCGCCGCGCTGACGGCTCGGGCACGAGCTTCATCTGGACGAACTACCTGTCGAAGGTCAACGACGAGTGGAAGTCGAAGATCGGCGAAGGCACGACGGTCAACTGGCCGACGGGCACGGGCGGCAAGGGCAACGACGGCGTCGCGGCCTTCGTGCAGCGTCTGCCGGGCGCGATCGGCTACGTCGAGTGGGCGTACGCGAAGAAGAACAACATGACCTACACGGCCCTGAAGAACTCGACGGGCACGGTGGTCGAGCCGAAGACCGAAACGTTCAAGGCTGCTGCTGCTGGCGCGAACTGGTCGAAGTCGTTCTACCAGATCCTGACGAACCAGCCGGGCAAGGAAGCATGGCCGGTCGTCGGCGCGACGTTCGTGCTGCTGCACGCGAAGCAGGACAAGCCGGAGCAGGGTGCCGAAACGCTGAAGTTCTTCAGCTGGGCGTTCAAGAACGGCGAGAAGGCAGCCGACAGCCTCGACTACATCTCGCTGCCGTCGTCGGTCGAGACGGAAATCCGCAAGCAGTGGAAGACGAAGGTGACGGACGCATCGGGCAAGCCGGTCGCCGCAGAGTAAGCAATCCAGCGGTTCGCTGCCCGGCCGTGCCGGCCGGGCAGTGTGTGCGGTAAGGCCGGGCGTCACGGCGCACGGCGATCCAGAACAGGCGCCCATGTCTGATATTTCCTACACGTCTTCCCGGTCCGATGTCCCGCAGCAACGCGCGCCGAGCCGTCTCGGAGACGTTCTGTTCGGCGGCCTCGCACGGCTCGCCGCGATCGTGACCCTGCTGCTGCTGGGCGGGATCATCGTGTCCCTGATCATTGCGTCGATGCCGACCATCCAGAAGTTCGGCCTCGGCTTCTTGTTGCAAACCGAGTGGGATCCGAACTCGGATATCTACGGTGCAGTGGTGCCGATCTACGGCACGATCGTGACGTCGCTCATCGCGCTCGTCATCGCGGTGCCGGTCAGCTTCGGCATCGCATTGTTCCTCACCGAATTGTCGCCCGTGTGGCTGCGTCGCCCGCTCGGCATCGCGATCGAGCTGCTCGCCGCGATTCCGTCGATCGTGTACGGCATGTGGGGCCTGCTCGTGTTCGCGCCGATCTTCGCTGAATACTTCCAGAAGCCGATCGGCCGTCTCTTCAAGGACGTGTGGGTGCTCGGTCCGCTGACGGCGGGCCCGCCGATCGGCATCGGCATTCTCGCCGCCGGCGTGATCCTCGCGATCATGATCATCCCGTACATCGCATCGGTGATGCGCGACGTGTTCGAAGTCACGCCCGTGCTGCTGAAGGAATCGGCCTACGGGATCGGCTGCACGACGTGGGAAGTGATGTGGAAGGTCGTGCTGCCCTACACGAAGACCGGCGTGATCGGCGGGGTGATGCTCGGCCTCGGCCGCGCGCTCGGCGAAACGATGGCCGTGACCTTCGTGATCGGCAACACCAACCTGCTCGACAGCGTGTCGCTGTTCGCGCCGGGCAACAGCATCACGTCGGCGCTCGCGAACGAATTCGCGGAAGCGCAACCGGGCCTGCATACGTCCGCGCTGATGGAGCTGGGCCTGATCCTGTTCGTGATCACGTTCATCGTGCTGTCCATCTCCAAACTGCTGCTGCTTCGTCTCGAGAAAGGAGAGGGCAAGAAATGAGCGAGCCCGTCATGAATTTCCCGGGGCCGAACGGCGCCGCGCTCGACGCGATGCGCAACCGCCTGCAGCGCAAGCGCAAGGTGACCAACGCGATCGCGCTGACCGCGTCGCTCGCTGCAATGGCGTTCGGCCTGCTGTGGCTTGTATGGATTCTCTACACCACGGTGCATCTCGGCGTCGGCGGTCTGTCGCTGCAGCTGTTCACCGAATCGACACCGGCACCGAACACGGAAGGCGGCGGTCTGGCGAACGCGATCGTCGGCAGCCTGCTGCTGTGCGGTTTCGGCACGCTGGTCGGCACGCCGATCGGCATCCTCGCGGGCGTCTATCTCGCCGAATACGGCCAGAAGAACCTGCTGGCGGGCACGATCCGCTTCATCAACGACATCCTGCTGTCGGCGCCGTCGATCGTCATCGGCCTGTTCGTGTACGCGATCGTCGTCGCGAAGTCGGGGCGCTTCTCGGGCTGGGCCGGCGTGATCGCACTTGCGCTGCTGCAGATCCCGATCGTGATCCGCACGACCGAGAACATGCTGAAGCTCGTGCCGAACGCGCTGCGCGAAGCAGCCTTCGCGCTCGGCACGCCGAAGTGGCGAATGGTGCTGAAGATCACGCTGCGCGCATCGGTGGGCGGCATCATCACGGGCGTGCTGCTCGCGATCGCGCGGATCGCCGGCGAAACGGCGCCGCTGCTGTTCACCGCGCTGTCGAACCAGTTCTTCTCGTGGGACATGAGCCAGCCGATGGCGAACCTGCCCGTGACGATCTACAAGTTCGCGATGAGCCCGTTCGCCGAATGGCAGTCGCTCGCATGGGCGGGCGTGTTCCTGATCACGCTCGGGGTGCTCGGACTCAACATCCTGGCGCGCTCGATCTTCTCGAAAAAGTAACGGCGGAGCAATCCGATGAATATGGCAGAAAGCCACCTGAATCCCGTCGAGCGCACCGCTGCGCCCGCCGGCACGCAAGATGCGGCACATGGCCGTCCGCTGGCGCCGCTGAACGCGAAGATCGAGGTCAACAACCTCAACTTCTTCTACAACAAGTTCCACGCGCTGAAGAACATCAACCTGCGCATTCCCGAAGGGAAGGTGACGGCGTTCATCGGTCCGTCGGGTTGCGGCAAGTCGACGCTCCTGCGCACGTTCAACAAGATGTACGCGCTCTATCCGGAGCAGCGCGCCGAAGGCGAAATCCTGATGGACGGCGAGAACCTGCTGACCACCAAGCGCGACATTTCGCTGCTGCGCGCGCGGATCGGCATGGTGTTCCAGAAGCCGACCCCGTTCCCGATGTCGATCTACGACAACATCGCGTTCGGCGTGAAGATGTTCGAGAAGCTCACGCGCTCGGAGATGGACGATCGCGTCGAGTGGGCGCTGACGAAGGCCGCGCTGTGGAACGAAGTGAAGGACAAGCTGAACCAGAGCGGCTACGGGCTGTCCGGCGGCCAGCAGCAGCGTCTGTGCATCGCGCGCGGTATCGCGATCCGTCCGGAAGTGCTGCTGCTCGACGAGCCGTGCTCGGCGCTCGACCCGATCTCGACGGGCCGCATCGAGGAGCTGATCGCGGAGCTGAAGAGCGACTACACGGTCGTGATCGTCACGCACAACATGCAGCAGGCTGCGCGCTGCTCGGACTACACGGCCTACATGTACCTGGGCGAACTGATCGAATTCGGCGAAACCGAAAAGATCTTCATCAAGCCGGTGCGCAAGGAAACGGAAGACTACATCACCGGCCGTTTCGGCTGATGACGGAGAATCACAACCATGTCGGATAAACATCTGTCGAGCCAGTTCGACGCGGACCTGAATGCCGTGTCGTCGAAAGTGCTGGAAATGGGCGGACTCGTCGAGTCGCAGATCGTCGGCGCGATGCATGCGCTGAACGAATTCGACCGCGAGACGGCCGAGAAGGTGATCGCGGCCGAGGAAACGCTGAACGCGATGGAAGTCGACATCGACCAGGAATGCGGCAACATCATCGCGCGGAGACAGCCGGCCGCGCGCGATCTGCGTCTTCTGATGTCGATTTCGAAAACGATTACGAACCTCGAGCGCGCCGGCGACGAGGCCGAGAAGATCGCGAAACGCGTGCGCCGCCTGATCGACGAGCCGGCCGCGCGCGCGGTGAACATCGCCGAGATCAAGGTGTCGGGCGAGATGGCCGTGACGATCCTGCGCCGCGCACTCGACGCATTCGCGCGCCTCGATACGGTAGCGGCCGCGCAGATCGTCAAGGACGACAAGGAAATCGACCTCGAATTCCGCGCGTTCGTGCGCAAGCTCGTGTCGTACATGCAGGAAGACCCGCGCACGATCTCGGTCGGCCTCGAGTACCTGTTCATCGCGAAGGCGATCGAACGGATCGGCGACCACGCGAAGAACATCGCCGAATTCATCATCTACATCGTGAAGGGCACCGACGTGCGGCACCAGCCGCGCGACACGCTCGATCGCGAAGCCAACAGTTAATCGACTCCGTAAGGAAGAACAGAGGTGCCGATGCCCAGCAACATTCTCGTCGTCGAAGATGAGCCCGCGATTTCCGAACTGATCTCGGTGAATCTCCAGCATGCCGGTCACTGCCCGATTCGCGCGTACAACGCCGAGCAGGCGCAGAACCTGATCAGCGACGTGCTGCCCGACCTCGTGCTGCTCGACTGGATGCTGCCGGGCAAGTCCGGCATTGCGTTTGCGCGCGACCTGCGCAACAACGAACGGACCAAGCACATCCCGATCATCATGCTGACCGCGCGGGGCGACGAGCAGGACAAGGTGCTCGGCCTCGAGATCGGCGCGGACGACTACGTGACGAAGCCGTTCTCGCCGAAGGAACTGATGGCGCGGATCAAGGCCGTGCTGCGCCGTCGCGCGCCGCAGCTGACCGAGGACGTCGTGTCGATCAACGGGCTGCGCCTCGATCCGGCCACGCATCGGGTCGCCGCGCACGGCGACGGCAGCGAGATCAAGCTCGATCTCGGCCCGACCGAATTCCGCCTGCTGCATTTCTTCATGACGCATCCGGAGCGCGTGCACAGCCGCACGCAACTGCTCGATCAGGTCTGGGGCGACCACGTGTTCGTCGAAGAGCGTACGGTCGACGTCCATATCAAACGATTGCGCGCGGCCTTGAAACCGGCCGGTTGCGATGCGATGATCGAGACCGTGCGCGGCAGCGGCTACCGGCTCGCCAAGCACGCGTAACGTATCCGGACATGCCGTGTGCCACGGCATGTCGTTCATTCTTTCGGGCGCTGAAACATGAACATCATCTGGGCGCGCTTTCTCGTGTCGCTCGTGCTGCTCGTGCTGATCAGCGTATTGGTCGGCGTGTTCGCCGGCCCGATCGCGGGCCTCGGGTTCGCGGTCGTGATGCTGGTCGCGCAGGGCTTCTTCAGTACCTTCCATACGCAACGCCTGTGGCGTCTGCTCGATGCGCCCGTCTACGGCGAGGTGCCGAGCGCACCGGGCATCTGGGGTGAAATCTACTACCGGCTGCACAAGCTCGCGAAGCAATGGCATGCGCAGGTGCGGCAGGTCGAGCAGCAGCATTCGCGCTTCATCCAGGCGATCCAGGCGTCGCCGAACGGCGTCGCGATGCTCGACGACCATGACCAGATCGAGTGGTGCAACGCGATCGCCGAGGTGCATTTCGGCCTCGACGCGAAGCGCGACCTGCGCCAGCACATCACGAACCTGGTTCGTCATCCGGAATTCGTGCGCTACCTGAACGCGCAGCATTACGACGAGACGCTCGTGATGCGCGGGATGGGCGACTCGCGGCAGAACGTGCTGGAAGTGCAGGTGTTTCCGTACGGCGAGAACCGCAAGCTGCTGCTCACGCAGGACATCACGGAGCTCGAGCGCACCGACGCGATGCGGCGCGACTTCGTCGCGAACGTGTCGCACGAACTGAAGACCCCGCTCACCGTGCTGTCGGGCTTCCTCGAGACGATGCGCGAACTGCCGCTGAACGAGGAAGATCGCGCGCGCTATCTCGAGATGATGGAGCAGCAGGCGTCGCGGATGCGGCACATCGTCACCGATCTGCTGGTGCTCGCGAAGCTCGAGGGCGAAAGCAAGCCGCCGATGGATCACGCGATCGACATGCGTGCCGTGTTCGACCATCTGAAGGAGGATGCGCAGACGCTGTCGAACGGGCATCACGAGATTACGTTCACGATCGACGAGACGCTCGGCGTCACGGGCGCGCAGACCGAAGTGTTCAGTGCGTTCGCGAATCTCGTGACCAACGCGATCCGCTATACGCCGGACGGTGGCAAGATCTTCGTGTCGTGGCGGCGCGAGGGCGCGCAAGGCGTGTTCTCGGTCACCGACAGCGGCTTCGGCATCCCGGCCGCCGACCTGCCGCGGCTGACCGAGCGCTTCTACCGCGTCGACCGCAGCCGCTCGCGCGATACGGGCGGCACGGGGCTCGGCCTCGCGATCGTCAAGCACGTGCTGCAGCGGCACGACTCGCACCTGTACGTGCAGAGCGAGGAGGGGCGGGGCAGCACGTTCACCGCGCGCTTCCCGGCCTCGCGAATCATCGCGATCCGGCCGGCCGCGTTCGAAGCGTGAGCGCGTGACGCGAATCGGGTGCCTGACGTCGGCATCCCAACGCAAATACGCCGCAAACAAAAAAGCACAGCCCGTGGGCTGTGCTTTTTTGTTTGGTGGTGCGGCACGCGAAACCGCGCGCCGCACCGTGTCTACGAACAGAACTTCGCGAGCAGCCCGAGCTGCGCGTTGCGGAGCGTCTTGCCCGCACGGCGCCGGCGGTAGTGGCCGTCGCTGAGCATCTGCCAGGCCGACTGGTTGTCGCCGAGGCAGACCGACAGCCCTTCGGCGATCACGCGGCGCTTCAGCTTGCGCTCGCGGATCGGGAACGCGACTTCGACGCGGCGGAACAGGTTGCGGTCCATCCAGTCGGCGCTCGACAGATAGACGTCCTCGGCGCCGCCCGCGTGGAAATAGTAGATGCGGTGGTGTTCGAGGAAGCGCCCGACGATCGAGCGCACCGTGATGTTTTCCGACAGCCCCGGCACGCCGGGCTTCAGCGCGCACACGCCGCGCACGATCAGGTCGACCTTGACGCCGGCCTGCGACGCTTCGTACAGCGCGGCGATCACCGACGGCTCCAGCAGCGCGTTCATCTTCGCGACCACGCGCGCGCGCTTGCCGGCGCGCGCATTGTCGATCTCCGCGCGGATCGATTCGATGATGCGCGGATGCAGCGAGAACGGCGACTGCCACAGCTCGTGCAGCGTGAGCTCGCCGCCGATCCCGGTCAGTTGCTGGAAGACGTGGTGGACGTCTTCGCAGATTTTCTGGTCGGCCGTCATCAGGCCGAAGTCGGTGTAGAGGCGGGCGGTGCGCGGGTGATAGTTGCCGGTGCCGAGGTGCACGTAGCGGCGCAGCGACGCCTTGCCGTTCTGCACGACGCGCCGCACGATCAGCATCATCTTCGCGTGGCACTTGTGGCCGACCACGCCGTACACGACGTGCGCGCCGACGGCTTCGAGCTGCGACGCCCAGTTGATGTTGGTTTCCTCGTCGAAGCGCGCGAGCAGCTCGACGACGACGGTCACTTCCTTGCCGTTGCGCGCGGCTTCCATCAGCGCGTCCATCAACGGCGAATCGGTGCCGGTGCGGTAGATCGTCTGCTTGATCGCGACGACGCTCGGGTCCTTCGCGGCCTGCTGCAGCAGTTCGAGCACCGGCTGGAAACTTTCGTACGGATGGTGCAGCAGGATGTCGCCGTCGTCGATCGCGTCGAACATCGTCGGCGCGTTGACGATCGCAGGCGGGATCGACGCGGCGAACGGCGCGAACTTCAGGTCGGGGCGATCGACGAGATCGGGGATCTGCATCAGTCGCACGAGGTTCACGGAGCCGGCCACGCGATAGCAGTCCTTCTCGCTGAGCAGGCTTTCCTCGAGCAGGCGCCGAACGATATGCGCCGGCGTATCGGCCGACACTTCGAGCCGTACCGCGTTGCCGAGGTGGCGCGCGGGCAGCTCGCCCTGCAGCGCGACGCGCAGGTTGGTGATTTCGTCCTCGTCGACGAAGAGCTCGCTGTTGCGCGTGATGCGAAACTGGTTGCAGCTTTTCACGACCAGTTGCGGGAACAGTTCGCCGACGAAGCGCTGCATGAACGAGCTGAGCAGCACGAAGCCGTGCTCGAAGCCCGACAGCGCCTGCGGCATGCGCACGACGCGCGGCAGCGCGCGCGGCGCCTGCACGATGCCCATCACCGCCTGGCGGCCGAACGCGTCTCGGCCCTCGAGCTCGACGACGAAGTTCAGGCTCTTGTTCAGCACGCGCGGGAACGGGTGCGCGGGATCGAGGCCGATCGGCGTCAGCACCGGCAGCAGTTCATCGAGGAAGTAGCGGCGCGCCCATTCGAGCTGCTCTTCGTTCCACGTGTCGCTCGCGTGGAAGTAGATGCCTTCCTGTTCGAGCGCGGGCAGCACGGTATCGTGCAGCATCGTGTACTGGCGGTGAACGAGCCGTTGCGCGCGCTCGACGACCAGGTCGTAAGCGTGCTGCAGCGACATGCCGTCGGGGGTCAGTGCGCCGGGGTTGTCGCGGATCTGTTCCTGAAGGCCGGCCATCCGGACTTCGAAAAATTCGTCGAGGTTGCTGCTCGTGATGCAGATGAAGCGCAGTCGCTCGAGCAACGGAATCTGCGGGTCAGCCGCCTGGGCCAGCACGCGCTCGTTGAAACCGAGGATGCCGAGTTCACGATTGAGAAGCGGATAGCGGACGGACATCGGCAGAGTAGGGGGTGATTCGGGCGATGATTCGAAAGGACGCTCGGAAACTCTCACGGTACGATGACGTGCTGATGACGATAATGTATTTATATCGGGAAATTCTACGCCTGAACCGTTTTGTCTCATAAATGTTTCGGCCATATACAATCTACCCGTGTACATGCCCGTGAAGCGTGGCAACGGCAAGCGTTCCACGCTTAAAATGTCGCCTTTGATTGATCGCCCAGCGTGGCCGGCCGGCTGCCGCGGGCGAACGCGCACGGAGCCCCTTCTGATGGTTACATCCCCCCACTTGCTGGCTGCCGTCGATCTCGGCTCGAACAGCTTTCGGCTGATCGTCGGGCGCGTCGAGGAAACGCCGGCGGGCAGCCAGATCTATCCCGTCGATGCGCTGCGCGAGCCCGTTCGACTGGCCGCGGGCCTGTCGAGCGACAAGATGCTCGATCGCGCGTCGCAGGAGCGTGGCTGGGAGGCGCTCAAGCGGTTCGGCGAGCGCCTGCGCGATTTCCATCCCGATCATGTGCGCGCGGTGGCGACCAACACGCTGCGCGTCGCGAAGAATGCGGGCGAATTTCTCGGCGAGGCCGAAGCGGCGCTCGGTTTTCCGATCGAAGTGATCGCGGGCCGCGAAGAGGCGCGTCTGATCTACGCGGGCGCCGCACATTCGGTGCCGGCGAGCGCCGGCAAGCGGCTCGTCGTCGACATCGGCGGTGGCTCGACCGAATTCATCATCGGCTCGCACTACACGCCGATCGTGATGGAGAGCCTCTACATCGGCTGCGTGAGCCATAGCCGCGCGTTCTTCCCGGCCGGCAACGTCGACGAATACACGATGCGGCAGGCCGAACTCGCGGCCAAGCGCGAGATCCAGATCATTTCCAGCGAGTACAAGAAGGCCGGATGGGACCAGGCGATCGGTTCGTCCGGCACGGCGCGTGCGCTCGCCGAGCTCGTCGAGGCGAACGGCTTCAACGACGCGGGCATCACGCACGGCATTTCACGCGGCGGGCTCGAACGCCTGAAGCGCGCGCTGATCAAGTCCGAGAACGTGAACCGGCTGAAGCTGATCGCGCTGAAGCCCGATCGCGTGCCGGTGCTCGCCGGCGGCCTCGCGATCATGCTTGCGGTATTCGAGGAGCTGGGGGTCGACTACGTCGATACCACCGACGGCGCGCTGCGTCTCGGCGTGCTGTATGACCTGCTCGGCCGGACCCAGCACGAGGACATGCGCGCGGTGACCGTCGAGGGCTTCACGCGCCGCTACGGCGTCGATCGCGCGCAGGCCGGGCGCATCGGTGCGCTCGCGGTGCGGTTCTACGACGAGCTCGACGAATCCGACGACGAAGAGCGCGAGGAAGGCAGGATGTTCCTCGGTTGGGCCGCCGCGTTGCACGAGATCGGCCTGTCGATCTCGCACAGCTCGTATCACAAGCATTCCGCCTATATCGCGAGCAACGCCGACATGCCGGGTTTCTCGCGCACCGATCAGGCGCGCCTTGCCGCGCTCGTGCTCGGGCATGCGGGCAAGCTCGGCAAGCTATCGCAGGCGCGCGACGTCGAATGGCCGCTGCTGTTCTGCCTGCGGCTCGCGGCGCTGCTGTGCCGGCGCCGGACCGATGCCGGGCTGCCGGACATTTCCGTGTCGCAGATGAAGAAGGGCGGGTATGAAGTGCGCCTGCCGGGCGCATGGGTCGAGCAGAACCCGCTGACCGACTACAGCCTCAGCCAGGAAGCGGCCGAGTGGGAGAAGGTCGGTATTCCGTACCGCGTGGTTTATACGGGCGCGTGACGCGCCGGCACGACGGCGGCGCGCTCGCGCCGCCAGGCTGCCTTGCGATGCGCTCAGTCCGAGCACACGATCGCGGTCAGGAACGGGAATGCCTGCTTGACGGTCGCGTCGCTGCCGGCCTTGCGCACGGCCTGCTCGACCGCGTTCTTCGTGCCGCGCACCACGACGCCGTATGCCCAGTTGCCGATCGGCGTGCCGTCGCCGGGCTGGAAAATCGGATCGTTCGCCTGGTAGCCGAGCACGACATAGACACCGAAGCCGTAGGCGGTCAGCGGACGGTTCGTGCGGAATGCGTTCACCGAATTCGATTCGACGTGCATCGGCTCCGACTGGATGTCGCCTGCCGCGAGCAGCGGCGCGACGAACTTGTGGCCGTTCGAATGGCAGTCGAGCGCGTCATCGAGCGACTTGGCCGATGCGACGCCGGACGCACCGAGGGTGCCGATTGCGAGCAGCACGCCGAGCAGGGCAGTCTTGAAAACGTGGTTTTTCATGCGCGATTGCGGGTTGGTCGCGGACATTATCGCGTGTTCCCGCAATTTTCGTGCGCGGGCTGCGGGCGGTACGGCACCGGTGGCGCAAGCGGGCGGCGGACCAAACGAAAAAGGGCTGCAAGCGCGATGGCTTGCAACCCTTATCGTGTATCTCGTGGTCGGAGCGATAGGATTCGAACCTACGACCCTCTGATCCCAAATCGGGTGTCCCTACTATTTTCAACGTCGCTGGCGATCGATGGAAGTTATAAATCATTGATTTGATGTGGGACTTAAGCTCATTGCGATTTTCTGTTCCGACCCATAACGCTGCACCTAGTAGCAAAATGCTAGCAACGATGAGCGATAGCGAGAAAACGCAGCGGGCGGGCAAGGATGCCTTGAATTTTACGAAAGCGGCGACCGAAGCGTTGCCGATGCCAGAGAAGGGCTGGGAGTATTACTACGACACGAAGGTGTGGCCTAGCGATCGGCATCGGCCCGAGCGGCGTCAAGACGTTCATTCTCGATATGAAAGTAAATCGTAAGAAAGAGCGAATGAAGATTGGGCGCTATCCCGATCTGACAGTCGATAAGGTAAGGACGCAAGCTCTGACCCTTATCGCTGGTTGAGCTGTCGCGCACACGACAGGTGTTTGCTTCACACATAGACTTTCATTGCGGGCGCTTCTCGATGATGCGTTGGAAGCGGTCGAAAAGGTCGTGCTGAACGGCTTAATCGAAAGATTTCGGCGCTCCGTCAGACTCCGCAGATTCGCTCACCCGCAAAGATCACACAAGATGACAGTGTGCTCGTCGATCAAATGACGACGAAATATTCTCGGTTTGAGCACTCAAAGTCCGACGAGTTCGACGCCACTCTTCCCGGAGTCGACGAGCTGGCCGATGACCCGAAACTCATGATCGATTGGATTGGGGAATTTGATAAGCGTGCGGTGGCGTAGGGACGAGGAAAGCTCGGCGACCTGTACCGGCAACGAGAGTGGCGATTCTCCCGCGACTAGCGCCGGGGCCGGTCTTGTTGTCGCTTAGCTGTTCTGCGCCACCTATTGCGCGCACTTCGTCCACGAAGTGACGGAGGGGCGAACCGGCCTGGACTTGTTCCAGGCCGCTGATGAAGCGGCGCTTCACGATTGCGTCGTCTGCGGCAAGGCTGAAGACAAATTCACGACTATGGCCGATGGCATGGCCGCGATCCAGAAGGTACTTGTCCTCCGAAACGAGCAATTGCTGAATTACCCGTCGTACGTCATTGCCAACGCCCAAGCGGAGCTCAGCAAATTTGTGATCAATGACTCGCTGTCGCCGATTGCACCTGAGCGCGAGCCTCAGCTCCGCTAGATGACCGGGGGGCAAACTCAGTCAAGCCGCACCATATTTCTCAGACTTTAGATTAGAATCGCGCGAGAAACTTGCTGTCGGAATGGCTGACCGTCGCCTTTATCACTGGATTGACGGTCGAACCTGAGAGAAATAACGAAAATGGATATCAGACCGTCCGCACTCGGGGACCTGAAGTTGCGCGACCTCTATGAGGCGATCAGCAAGGGCGTTTTGCAGCAGGGGCGACTGCTGATGCTGGATACGCCGCTCGGCAAGAATGCGCTGGTGCCGTTACGGGCCCGCGGATCGGCCAGAATCGGGCGCGACTATTCGTACACGATTGACGTCGCGTCGACGCGCGATGACACTGCGCTGCTGTCGTTGATGCACCAACCCGTTACCCTGCGGATTCAGCAGGTTACGGCTCCTTTTGCGGTTCCCGTCTATCGTCCGGTCCACGGCTTCGTACATCGGGTGGCCTATTTGGGCGGAAACGGCGGCCTTTCGACATACCAGATCGAGTTTTCATCGGCACTGGTCTTTCTTGAGAAGACCCACAACGAAGAAGGCTGGCTCGAGAAAGACGCTCGCGAGATCATCTCCGACGTGCTCGATCGGTACCCGCAATTGCGCGGGCAGTACCGTTTTGCGCTGTCATCCGATCCTGCCAAGCGTTCTTGGTGCAGGCAAAGCGAATCCGATCTTCACTTTGTGAACCGCTTGGCTGAGGCCGAGGGCTGGTATTTCTACTGGGTCCACGAAAACGTTAGCGAAGGTGACGCGCCCAAGACGACGCTCGTCATCGTTGACCGCGTCTCGACCCTTCCCGATGCCAAGTCAGTTGAGTTCATTCGAGCGAACGACAGCAACGAATCTGACGGTTTCGCGCATTGGGCTGCGGTGCAGACGATGCAGAGCACGCGCTACATGTCGCGTGCGTTTGATTACAAGCGGCCCGCGTCCGATTTTCAGGTTGAGAGCGGACTTGCCGCGACGAGCTATGTTATGGAGGAGCGCGGCCAGAAAGCTGAGCATAGCGTTCCTGATGCGCCGATGACGGTCTACGAATCGACGGCTTACGGCTATTCCAGCTCAGACACCGGTGAGGTGCGAGCGCGACGGCGAGTAGAGATGTGGGATGCGCGAGCAAGCCGATATTTCGGCGTAGGCGGTGTGCGGTGGCTGGATGCCGGTTTGCGGTTCGTCTTGAACGGTCATCCCCGCCACGAGGACGGCGATTCGAAGAAGCGAGAGTTTCTGGTGGTCGAGGCACGGTGGTTCATCGAGAACAACGTCCCGATCGGCCCGCAGACGGCCGAGTTTCCGCAAAGTCTTCGCGCAACGCTGGCCGAGCAGCAGGCGATTCACCGTGAGCGATTCAAGACGCTGGGACATGAGGCGGATGGTTCGGCCGGATTTTTCGTGCTCGAAGTCGAGGCGCAACCTACGGCTGTCGAATACCGGAGCCCGCTAGATCATCCGAAGCCGGTCATGTCGATCGAACACGCGCTTGTTGTGACCCCGGATGGCGCGGAGGCGTGGACGAACGACCGGAACCAGATCAGGGTGCATTTCGCATGGGATCGCAAGAATCCACCGGACGCCTTCAATTCCTCACCGCTGCTGTCGACGCTTCAATCCGATACGGGTAACGGCTATGGAGCGGTTCACGTGCCGAGGGCGCGGGAGTGGATCATCGTCGGTTACTGGAACGGGGATTGTGACAAACCGTTCGTGTTGGGGCGGATCAATGGCGGTACGACGCCTTCCCAATGGCATTCGAACGCATTACTGTCCGGCTTCAAGTCGGAAGGGTTCGGCAAAACAGGCGCCTACAACTCGTTCGTTCATGACGATTCTACGAATCAAGGCGGTACGCGGCTGGTCAGCTATACCGGCAAGAGCTATGCGGCGCTGACGCAGGGTTACCTGATCAAGCATGAGGGCAACACGCGCGGGCAGTATCTAGGCGCTGGCTTCATCTTGCACGCCGACGAGTTCGGTGCGGTTCGTGCCAGCAAGGGGTTGTCCATCAGTGCGCACTCGAAATCCTACGACGACGAACAGATGGGCGTGGACGAGGCGCGATCACAGTTGCAGCAGGCAGGAATGCTGGTCGAGTCGCTGTCCAGCGCAAGCACGATCGCTCAGGCGGAATCGTTACAAACTGGACAGGATGCGCTCAAGGCGCTATCGACGGACATCCAGCATCCGGTGTCGGGCGATACGTCGGGCGGCGTGACGGCGGGTGGCGGTACTGGCAGTGCCAACGGATTTGCGCAGCCGAACATATTGGTATCGACGCCGAAGGACATTGCACTGGTCGCAGACAACTCGACGCATATCGTGGCCGAGAAAGAGGTCAACGTCGTCAGTAACGAGAACACGTACGTGGCAACTGGCAAATCGTTCGTCGTGGCGGCCGCGGAAAAGGTGAGCTTCTTCGCGCACAAACTCGGCGCATTCTTTGTGACGGCGAAAGGTCCGATCAAGCTGTCGGCCAACACGGATGACGTGAACGTCAATGCGGGTAAAGACGTGACCGTGAAGGCCAAGCGCATTGTGCTCGACGCCGATGAAATCATCATCAAGGCGGGCGGCTCGTACACCCGTTGGGTGGCGGCCGGCATTGAAGACGGCACGCAAGGCCCGCGCACGATCAAATCGGCATCGCTCAGCCGTCAGGGGCCGAGCTCGATTGCGCAGCATATGAATAGCCTGCCGCAAGCCAAGTTTAACGATCCGTATGTGCTGCGCGATCGCATCACGGGCGAGGTGCTGAAAAATCACCCATACGAATTGATCCGCGGGGACGGCACACGCCTGACCGGGATGACGAACGAGCTGGGGCACGTGGCCGAGCAGAAGAGCGAGGATATCGAGAAGCTGGCGGTGCGCGCATTGCGGCCGAAGCCGAACGGTCCTGCGGCATGAATCCGATAACCGATGGTCGAATCTGAAGAACGACGATGAGCGAAAACACAGATCAATCCGGCGGCGGATCGCCGTTCAATGACGATGCCGAGAACGAAGTCGTCCAGCAGGCCGGTCGCACGGACAAGGACGGGGCCTCGGTCGGGCACTTTACGTTGACACCGGCGAGCGATACACGACAAAAGGAACTGCTTTGCGATGTGCGACCGATCATTCCGGTGATCTTCCTGCCGGGCGTGATGGGCTCGCCGTTGGTGAACGTTGACACCGGTGACGAGCTGTTCTTTGCGCCGGAGACGGACGGCCTATTTGGGAAGGCGGGCGCATTGCCCGCACTGATCGGCCTGTGGTTCAAGGGCGCGTCCACGCGAGAAACGCAGTTCGACCCGACTAAGGCCGCTGTGACACCGTTCGGGCCGGTCAGTGCTGGCAAGCACGAAAAGGATGACGACCCGAACCAGTACGTGGACGAGAAGGAGGCCATTCGGCGGGGTTGGGGCTCGGTGTATCGGTCGAGCTATCAGCCGATGTTGGCGTGGCTACAGGAGCAACTGAACGAGCCGATGCATCTGGGGAAGCATAAAGGGCCGTGGATTCAAGGCGACCCTGAAGGCAAGAAATGGGCGCTCAAGCCACTGCTGGACACCGAGCCTTCCGACTATGGAGCGATCGACGCTGGCGCACTACGCAGGGGGCAGGCGATCACGAAAGATTCGGAGGTGTTCAAGCACTTCATGAAATTCCAGTACCGGGTGTACGCGATCGGCTACAACTGGCTGCAATCGAATGAAAAATCGGCGCAACAGGTGATTGATGGCGCGAATTTCACGGACAAGAAGACCGGCAAGACGGCGCGCCTGATGGGCATCAGGGAGATCATCGAGGAGAACCATAGCGGCAAGGCGATTATCCTCACGCACTCGATGGGTGGGCTAGTTGCACGGATGGCGATCGCCATGCACGGCGGAGCGGACCTAATGCACGGCGTGTTCCACAACGTGCTACCAGCGACCGGGGCGCCAATCGCGGCGAAGCGGTTCCGCACTGGTGGCGGTAGCGAGGGTGGGGTGAACGGTTTTATCAACGGCGCCTTGCTCGGGAGCAATGCAGACGAGTTTGTGGCGGTAGCCGCGAATGCGCCGGGACCGCTTGAGTTGTTACCGATGCCGGATTACCACAACGGGGAGGCATGGTGGATCTTTTCGCGACTCGACGGCACTCCAGTGATGAAGTTTCCGAAGGAAGGAAGTGCATACAAGGAAATCTATGCTAATTCGAGATGGTATGGCTTGGTGCCGAGTGAATCGAATTCATTGCTTGATCCTGCTGGGATCATTAAGAAGCGACTCGACAGTCGACCAATAAAGGCGACCATATCTGAAAATTTCAACGATGTTATGGGTGTTGTGGTGGATAACCAGAAAAACATAATAAATACATACCACGATAGAACGTACGTTGCCTATGGGGACGGGGATTTGAAACCCAAGGGTGCACCCACGTCAGGCGACAATCACGGCGAACCCAAGAGCGACAGACCCGAGATCGAGAAAAGCGAGAAGCTGGAGGATTTGTTGGCATGGGGTACAGTGATTTGGAAGGGTAACGTGCCGCCGGATGTGACGGAGGAAGAGTTGCGCGCCGCACGGTTCTTGAGTGAAAAGGGCGCCGATTCGCACACTGGGACGCTACGCGTGCACCTGGATTCTCGTAACCTCACCATCGAGTTCGAAGTGCAAAAGGTGGCGAAGCTGCCGCCGGGCAGCGACACGCCCGATCCTAAAAAAAATGGCATTGTGCCAGGCGACGGTACAGTACCGGTCTGGTCCGCGGAAGCTCCTGCGTACGGCGCAGAAGGCGGAGCGGCGCACGGCGTACAAATGGTATTTGACCAAGGAGGCTATGTGCACCAGGAAAGCTATAACCACCCGTGGTCCCGATGGGCGCTCCTGTACAGCATCGTACAAATTGCTCAGGATGCGCAGGAGCCATCATGCTGACGCGTATTGGGCGACTCCTGTTTTTAGTGGTGGGCGTTTGCGCCTGCTCGGTAACGTTCTCCGGGGAACCGACCATGACAAATCCCTTGTTGTCCAAGCAGCGCCCGTGGTGCATCGGGCGCTTCGTTTTCCAACGACCTGCTACCAGCGAAATTACGAATCAGCGATACGCATTTTGGGGAGAGAAACTGGAGACGCAGCACAATGTGTCGGCTGCAACGTATCAGACCAAGATTGGTAGCCTCGAAAGAGAATTGAATGCAAAAAAGCGCACTGATCCAGGTAGTAGAGGCAATAAAACATATAATCCGTGGTTGGAAAAAGTGTTGTCGCCAACGGCTGACTCAAAAGTTTTTGCTTATAAAAAATTTTATACTGAAGGGGTCGCTCAGCCGTTTCATACTGAAGGTTATATTTTCGAAAACAACACGTTATTCCATACAACTGGGTCATTTGGCTCAAACGGTTTGGATAAATTTGATCCGGTTTACACGGACCTCTATCGGCGCATCAAGGCACGCGACAATTGGTCGGTACCGACCGAATCGGGATTCTGCTTTGACGGCGGCATTGCCACTGGCTCGTCGACCTACTCCGAGGAGGTCAGCCAGTCGTTCGCATTGATGCCGGGGCGACCGGCGCTGTTCGTCATCCAGATGCGCGAGTCGGTAGACGGGGACCAGAATTCGCCATTGACCAAAACGCTTCCTGATCTTCGTGCGAAGATGGATCAGGTGTCGAGCGGGAGCTACCGCATTCTGCGGCAGGGCAAGCGCACGGTGGCGGGGATGGACGCGGAAGAAGTGCTGTTCGCGTTGAAGGAGGGCGAGATCACGTCGTACCGTTTCTACCTGCTTGCGCCAGGCGATCCGACCACGCTTGCGAAGCCACATACGGCAATTCAATTGCTGTTAGGCGCCCCCAGTCACGACCTGTCGCCCGACCAGGCAAGTTCTCCGGTTGATGAGGCCGGCGCACTGCAAACATGGGACACGCTGCTGAACAGCCTTCGGCTGCGGCCGGGCGCGGTTTGAGCGGGAGGGCTTGCGATGAGGCGCTATGACATCGTGAAAGGTGATGCGACGACGGTTGGAGGCATAGTGCAGGGTGGTGACGGACAAGACATTCTGCACGACCGAGAACAAGCGTATGAACACGATCCGGTGTGGTGCCCGGTGTGCAAGAGGCTCGGCGTGATCGTATGCGACGGCCCACGTCATTCGAGCACTGGGCCGGATGGCCGACAGTCGGCGTTGAGTGACGACCTCTGTCGGTGCGCTTGTCCAACGCCGCCGAAGCTGGTGGCGTCGCAGTCGGTATCGTATGTCGAGGTCTGAACGGCAGGTGATACGAACGGAATATTGAACGGATCAAGTGGCACTCCGTTTGGCACTGGGCCGATATCGAGATGCCGGCTTCTTTTCTACTCTATCGGTAGCGAGACCCTGTTTCAGTGACAACCCGTGACGAGCGTTTCGAAATGCTTCGGGCTTACCTTGCGGACGCGGGTTTTGTATTACTCGACCGCAAGTGGCATACCGTACGTCATCAGTATCGATTCCGTTGTGGGCAAGCACGTTTCGTCGATGTCCGGGGCAAGTTTTATGCTCCGGGTGCGCGGGCGTGGCGGGCCATTAATATGCCATCAGTGCTGGATTAAAAAGACTCTGATTCGTATTTATGACGTCGCCCATCAAGCAGGCGGTCTGTGCCTGAGCAAGCGGTATCGTGGAAAACATGCGAATTACCGCTTCGTCTGTGCCGCAGGCCATAAGTTTGAGGCCACGGCCGCTTCAGTCTTGGGCGGTCACTGGTGCGCAAAGTGCTCGACTGAACGGCGATCCGAGCGTCGTAGATATCAAGGCGGACTGAAGCCGATACAGGATCGTGCGCGAGAGCGGGGCGGCGAATGCTTGTCGACCGTCTACGATGGCCGGATGGCGAAATATCGATTCAGATGCGGCTCAGGACACGAATGGGAGGCCGCGGGCTACGACATCTTGCGCAAGGCGTGGTGCCAAGAATGCTCTTCAGATCGTAAGCGAATGCCAGACGGACTTGCGAAGCTACAAGAGAAGGCGGCAGAGCAAGGCGGCAGATGTCTCGCATCCCGCTATCAACGTATTCAGGCTCGTTACCCATTTCAGTGCGAGCGGGGACACGAGTGGATGGCGTGGGGTACGGAAATCTTGAAGGGGCACTGGTGTCCGACATGTCGCACCGAAGATAGGCAGCGGCAGGCCATCGAATTGATGCGATCGATTGCCGCGGACCGGGGCGGCATCTGCGTATCTGAGCACTATGTCGACAACAACACGAAGCTCGAATGGGAGTGCGCGCGCGGTCATCGATGGTGGGCGAGACCCCGGCAGGTTTCGTCAGCTGGCAACTGGTGCGCTCAATGTCAGTACCTGTCGCAGATTACCCTGGAAAAAACGAGGCGGAAGCGTCGCTACGAGGTAGTTAAGTCGTCAGAACCTTGATTCGGCGTCGCTTGAGCGGATTTGACCGGACTGGAAACCAATATCGAGCCTCGTTTTGGCATTTCAGCGCCCGGTTTGGGTGGGTAATAAAGACATCAGCCTATATTTCGGGGTGCAAAGTACCTGGAATGGCCTACTTTGCTCAAAAAATGAGCAAAGTACCCATTTTTCGCCCCTGCAACGGTTCCATCCTGCGTCTGCCATGTTGCGCAAATATTACAAAATACTTTCTAAGTGAAAATCCGGCCCGTCGCCGCCGCATGGTTGCACCCATGCAACCCCCTATCCGGGGTGAATTGTAGCCCCTGACGGGCCACAAAATGGGGCGGAGGGGCATTTCCGATATGGGCAGAGCATTCGAGACGGATTCGAAGCCACTGATAAGCAAAAAATTACCGATTCAGGGGCTGGCAATCTGTCCCTTTTATGAGTTTTGGCCGGATTGTGATTCATTTCGCTTGCTGAAGTGTCGTTCTAGGGTGTTTTTTGTCGATTTCCAGCAAAAATCCCTAGTTTTGCCTTTCTGCCTCGCGGTTGCCTGCCCGTTTCCGGCTCACCTGAGCATCGCGCCTTCAACGGCTCCGCGATCTCGTTCATCGCATCTCGCTTTCCTGAAACGTCCCTGTATCACCTCGCGTTTCAGTCATTCCCATCCTTGAGCTTGCTCCCGAACATCAGTTCGGCACCTTCGCTCGTCTTAATTGATATGGATACCTAATTATGTATGCATATCGTCGTGAACCTTTGTTCCCTCTCGGCTTGATTGTTGCCACACCGGGCGCGCTCGATCTTCTCGACCGAACCGGCACGAACGCCAATGCATTACTTCGACGGCACGGTAGAGGCGATTGGGGTGCGGTCTGTGCAGACGACGCTCGCTCGAACGATCTCGCCGTGACGAATCGAACGCGGCTGCTGTCTGCATACGAACTTGGCATCCTTCGCGAGCGGCTGTGGATCATCACGGAAGCCGATCGCCGAGCAACAACGCTCTTGTTGCCATGCGAATGCTGACCCGATGGAGTTCACCGTGCAGAAACTTCATCCGGCTCTTCAGTCTGGCGGACGCCTCACGCTTGTCGGCTCGAATAGGCGGGTTATACCCCAGCGTTCGCGAATATGGTCTAGGAGCGGAAGTACAAGGTGGTTGGGATGTTTGGCCCGGTACTGTTCGTAGGTCGTGCCCGATTCAGGTTCTGGGGCGCAAAAATACCCATCCAGGGACATTTTGGGAAACGGGAGCGGGGGAACGTCTGTAACTCGCTGATGCCAATCGGCAAAATCCTGCGCGTACTGATTGTTGCGTCGGAGCAGTTCCCAAGCCCCAATAGACGGGTCCTGAAGTTTGGTGGGCGGGTACTTGGCGTCATCACGCCAGTCTTTACGGGCGATGAACAAGCGGTGTTGAACAGGGACGGGATCGGCTACCATGGGATGTAGTTCCTTATGGGAATCGATCCAGATGGTAGCAAAGGGGTAGCAATGCCCGGGTGATGCCCCAAAGAAAAAGGGGTTAGCATCAGCTAACCCCTTGATTCCTTTGGTCGGAGCGATAGGATTCGAACCTACGACCCTCTGATCCCAAATCAGATGCGCTACCAGGCTGCGCTACGCTCCGACGAGCCAAAGATTCTATCGTCTAATGGGTAACTGGGTCAATCACGTTTTGCATAAGGCGCACGTCATCACGAAACGCTCACGATTGGCGGCAATTCGAGGCGTGATCGTCCGGCCTGCGAGCGTGCGGCCGGATCATTCGTCGAAGCATGGAGAGACATCATGATGAACCTGATCCTGTGGCGCCACGCCGAAGCCGAGGACTACGCGGCAAGCGACCTCGCGCGCCAGTTGACGGCCCGCGGGCGCAAGGAAGCGCAGGCCATGGCCAAATGGCTGCGCGGCCGGCTCGAGTCGAGCAGCGTGATCCTCGCCAGCCCGGCGGCGCGCACCGTGCAGACCGTCGAGGCGCTGACCGACCAATACCGGACCGTCGATGCGCTCGCGCCGGGCGGCAGCGTCGACGACGTGCTGGCGGCCGCCGGGTGGCCCGACGGCATCGCGCCGACGGTCGTGATCGTCGGGCACCAGCCGACGCTCGGCAGCGTCGCGGCGCAGCTGATCGCCGGCAACGGCGACAGTTGGAGCGTCAAGAAGGGCGGTATCGTGTGGCTCGCGAGCCGCACGCGCGACGGCAGCCGTCAGGCCGTGCTGCGCGCGGTATTGACGCCAGACCTTGTCTGACGGGGTTCGAAGGCATTGATCATACGGTTTCGCAGGCTTTCTGCTAAAGTCAATTCGGCGACACGTCATTGAAAGGACACGGTCGTGCCACAGAACGGTAACGACCGGTTACTACATTGGCTGGCATGTCGTCCTATTCCTTACGATCAGGAAAGCCTAATGCGAGAACTGCCGACGCCTACGCTCCCCTTTGCCTCGCTTCCCCTCGACACGTCGCGGCGTCACCTGCCGCGCGCTGCTGAAACCGTCACATCCGAGTTCCGTCTGCGGGCCGCCTGGGCCCGCACGGAAGACGAACTGCGCGAGGCCCAGCGCCTGCGTTACACCGTGTTCGCCGAAGAGATGGGCGCACAGGTCAGCGGTCCATCCGGTCTCGACGTCGATCCGTTCGACGCCTATTGCGATCATCTGCTGGTGCGCGATCTCGATACGCTGAAGGTGGTCGGCACGTACCGTGTGCTGCCGCCGCACCAGGCCGCGCGTGTCGGCCGTCTCTACGCCGAAGGCGAATTCGACCTGTCGCGCCTGACGCACCTGCGCGGCAAGATGGTCGAGGTCGGCCGCTCGTGCGTGCACAGCGACTACCGCAGCGGCGCCGTCATCATGGCGCTCTGGGGCGGTCTCGGCGCGTACATGATGCAGAACGGCTACGAGACGATGCTCGGCTGCGCGAGCGTGTCGATGGCCGACGGCGGGCACTATGCGGCGAACCTGTATCAGTCGCTGCCGGCCAACTCGCTGACGGCGCCGGAATACCGCGCGTTCCCTCATACGGCGCTGCCGGTCGACGAACTGCAGACGGGCACCGTCGTCGCACCGCCGCCCCTGATCAAGGGCTACCTGCGTCTCGGTGCGAAGATTTGCGGTGCGCCGGCGTGGGATCCCGACTTCAACTGCGCGGACTTCCTGACGCTATTCCGGTTGTCGGACATCAACGCCCGCTACGCCCGGCACTTTCTGGGCTGAGCCATTCCGATCGCGGCGCGCTGCTCAGGCGCGCACGCAAGCGAACGCCGTCGCACGGCAGATTGCCGCGCGACGGCGTTTGTTCGTTCCGAGGAAGTTGTTCTATCCGGCCCTGTTAATTTGGGCGGTACACACTGCCCACCGTGCACGCAGGCGCACGTTCGGAGCAGGCCGCGCAAGCGGCGGCCCGGACGACAGGGCGGGCTTGCCTAGTGCTTGCGCCGCCAGTCGAGCAGGTGGTGTTCGGCCATCCAGTGATGGATCATTCCTTCGCCGCCGTGGCTGCGCTTGTATTCGCGCGACTCGAAATAGGACAGGGCGACGAGCACCATCAGACCGATGAACAGACCGATCAGGCCGGCGATCTCTTCAGACGACATGGCAGCCTCCTTTCAACGGCACAGCGCCATGGGTACATGGTAGAACATGCGCGGGACAACCCCTAACCCGGAATTCCGCTAGACTCGGCGCGGTCCTGGCGCGCGATGGGCGCGCCGTTTTCCGGAGCCTCACCGATGACCCGTTTCATGCTGGCCGTGCTGGCCGCGTCCATTCTCGCCGGCTGTTCCGGCGATCCCCGCCAGGCCCGCCGCGGCCACCCGCCGCAAGATCCGGCCGATTACCACGGCGTGCCGACCGACATGACGCCACCGTCGATGCTCGGTGCGCCTGGGCCGTCAGCACCCGCACCCGCATCCGCGCAATAACGAAACCGGCCGGCCTGAGTGGCCGTCAGGTGCCGGCTGCGGGTGCGTCGGCGCCGATTCGCCGCGTCAGCGCCGGCAGGTAGCGCGCGAGCGTCGCGCCGCGCGCCACCATGAACAGCAGCAGCGCGAACCACAGCCCGTGATTGCCGAACGGGCCGACAGCCGCCAGCGTCGCGGCAATGAAGATCGCGAACGACACGACCATCGCGCGCATCAGCGATTGCGTCTGCGTCGCGCCGATGAACACGCCGTCGAGCAGGAACCCCCATACGGACACGATCGGCGAGATCGCCGCCCACGGCAGGTATTGCAGCGCGACCGCGCGGATCCCGGCCTGGTCGGTCAGCTGTGCGACGATCCAGCCGCCGGCCGCCCAGTAGACGAGCGCGAACAGCAGCGCGCCGAGCGCGGACCACAGCAGCGTGACCCGCACGGCCCGCCGGAATGCGGCGCGGTCGCGCGCGCCGGCTGCGGCGCCGACGAGCGCCTCGGCCGCATGCGCGAAGCCGTCGAGCCCGTACGCCATGAAGGTCTGGAAATTCAGCAGCAATGCGTTGGCCGCGAGTGTCGCGTCACCCTGTTTGGCGCCCAGGTGCGCGAACCAGCCGAACGCGCCGAGCAGGCACAGCGTGCGAAGGAAGATGTCGCGATTGAGCGCGATCAGCCGCTTGAGCGCCGCGCGATCCGCCAATGCACCCGCGGCCAGCGGCGCAAGGCCGCGCGGGCGCAGTTGCCATAGCATCCATGCGCCGAGCGCGAAGCCGCACGCGTCCGCGGTCGCGGTCGCCGCACCGATCCCGGCGATACCCCAGCCGAAGCCGTACACGTACAGCAGCACGGCGCCGATGTTCACCGCGTTGATGAAGACCTGCGCGACGAGCGCGAGCCGCACGCGCTGCACGCCGAGCAGATAGCCGAGCACGACGTAGTTCGCGAGCGCGAACGGCGCGCTCCAGATTCGTGCGTGGCCATAGGCCAGCGCCGTCGCGCGAACGGCGTCGCTGCCGCCCAGCGCGGTCAGCGCGAACGACAGCAGCGGCACCTGCAGCGCGAGCACGGCGGCGCCGAGCGCGAACGCGACGATCAGCGCGCGCAGCACGTTGAGCCGGATGCTGGCGGCGTCGCCGGCGCCGTGCGCCTGCGCGACGAGGCCGGTCGTGCCCATGCGCAGGAAGCCGAAGCCCCAGAACACGAAGTTGAAGAACAGCCCGCCGAGCGCGACGCCGCCGAGATACTGCGCGCCGTCGAGGTGGCCGGCGACGGCCGTGTCGACCGCGCCGAGGATCGGCTGCGTCAGGTTCGCAAGGACGATCGGGAAGGCGAGCGCGAGGACGCGCCGGTGCGAGACCGCGGCCGACCCGGTGCCGGCCCCGTGCGGTAATGCGGATTCGGACATGGCGAACGCGTCAGGCGCGTTCCTGCACGCAGACCCACGGCGACACGACTACCGCCCACAGCTCCGGATTGCGCGCCGCGAAGTCGGCGGCGGTTTCCGCGGGCATGCGCGCGACGAGACCGGACGACAGCCAGCGCGTGACCTGTTCGGCGTCGTCGCCGGCGATCGCTTCCGCGACGCTGACGAGATCGAGATCGCGTGCGACCGACAGCAGCTTGCCCTGCGCGAAGAAGCGCTCGAGGTCGCACCAGTCGATCTTGGCGGTTTCGCCGAGGAGTTTGGCGTAGAGCGGGCTGTGCGACGCACCCGCGGCGGATTCGTGTTGGTCGGAGGACATCGGTCGTGTACTGAAAAGACTGCGTGGGCGCCACTATAAACCATCCGGGCGCGCGGCCAGCCACGCGGCGCGGCGGCACGCGCCCGGTTCATGCGTCGCGCAGCGCGCGGCGCACGATCTTGCCGGTTGCCGTCATCGGCAGGCTGTCGACGAACGCGATCGCGCGCGGGTACTCGTGCGCGGCCAGGCGCGTTCGCACGTGGGCCTGCAGTGCCTGCACGAGCGCGTCGTCGCCGACATGGCCGGGGTTCAGCACGACGAACGCCTTGACGATCTCGGTGCGCGTCGGATCGGGCACGCCGACGACGGCCGCCATCCGCACCGCCGGGTGCGTGAGCAGGCAGTCTTCAATCGGCCCCGGCCCGATCCGGTAGCCGGCGCTCGTGATCACGTCGTCGTCGCGGCCGACGAAGCGCACGAAGCCGTCGTCATCGATGGTGCCGGTGTCGCCGGTGAGGAGGTAGTCGCCCGCGAACTTGTCGCGCGTCGCGGCGGGATTGCGCCAGTATTCGAGGAACATCACCGGGTCGGGGCGACGCACCGCGATGCGCCCCTCGACGCCGGGCGGGAGCGGCGTGCCGTGCTCGTCGACGATCGCGACCGCATGGCCGGGCACGGCCTTGCCGATCGCACCGGGCTGCGCGTCGAACAGCGCCGCGCATGACGACAGCACCATGTTGCATTCGGTCTGTCCGTAGAACTCATTGATCGTCACGCCGAGCGCGTCGCGTCCCCAGGCGGTTAGTTCGGTGCCGAGCGATTCTCCGCCGCTCGCGACCGATTTCAGCGCCAGCGCATGGCGCTCGCGCGGCGCGGGCACCGCGCGCATCAGCTTCAACGCGGTCGGCGGCAGGAACGCATGGGTCACGCCGTGCCGCGCCATCAGCGCGAACGCGGCTTCGCCGTCAAACTTCTCGAAGCGGCGCGCGAGCACGGGCACGCCGTGGTGCCATGACGGCAGCAGCACGTCGAGGAGCCCGCCGATCCACGCCCAGTCGGCGGGTGTCCAGAACAGGCGCGCGTCGCGCGGAAAGCATTGCTGCGACATCTCGACGCCCGGCAGGTGGCCCAGCAGCACGCGATGCGCATGGAGTGCGCCTTTCGGCTTCCCGGTCGTCCCGGACGTGTAGATGATTACCGCCGGGTCGTCGGCGGCGGTGTCCGCCAGCACGAAATCCGGCGATTCGGCGGCCAGTGCGGCGTCGAAGCGCAGCACGCCGGGCGCATCGGGCGCATCGTCGCCGATGCAGTAGCACGTGCGCAGCGCCGGCAGTTGCGCGCGCAGCGGCGCGATCTTCGCGTAACCGGCCGCGTCGGTGACGAGCGCGGCGGCTTCGCTGTTCGAGAGCCGGTATTCGAGCGCGTCGGCGCCGAACAGCGTGAACAGCGGCACCGCGATCGCGCCGAGTTTGTACGCGGCGAGATGGGCGATCGCGGTTTCGGGGCCCTGCGCGAGGAAGATGGCGATCCGGTCGCCGCGTTGCAATCCCGCACGCGCAAAGCTGTTCGCGAGCCGGTTAGAAGCATTCCTCAGGTCGTCGAACGTGAGGTGGGACACGTCGCCTTGCGTCGTTTCGTGAATCAGCGCGAGCCGTCCGCTCCCGTCGGCCCACTTGTCGCAGACGTCCACACCAATGTTGTAACGGGCCGGAACGTCCCACGCGAAGCGGGAGAGCAGGTCGTCGTAGCGGTCGGCGGCGGGTAGCATCGTGTGTCTCCTTGGCGTCGATCGTCGGCATTGGTCGATAGATTACATCGGCATTTCACGCGACCGAATTCACAATGGCGCCTGATGGATAGGGAATGTGCGGACTCGTCCAACGGGGGCGGCTCAGTGCACGATTCCGCCATGACGCATAAGATCATGACAAAACAGTGATGAGACCATGGATTTGCTTCTGATAGCTGCGGGGTTCAGCCTGTTCGGAATCGGTGCGCTGGTGGCGTTTGCCAGCCGCGTCGATCCGTTGTCGGGCCGGTTCACCGGCCGTCTGCGCAAGCGCTGACACAACCTTACCGATCTCCCTCGCGACGACATGCGATGCATGCCGGCATCGCGTGTCGTCCTCCTTCGGCGGCGGCGCGCTCAGCGCGCGGGCAGGTAGCGCGCCGGATCGATCGAGCGGCCGCCGTAGCGCAGCTCGAAGTGCAGCGCGACGCGATCGCTGTCGCTGTTGCCCATCTCCGCGATCGTTTGCCCCTGCGTGACCGACTGGCCTTCCTTCACGAGCAGCGCACGGTTGTGCGCGTAGGCCGTCAGGAAGTCGGCATTGTGCTTGAGGATGATCAAGTTGCCGTAGCCGCGCAATCCGTTGCCCGCGTAGACGACGGTGCCCGGTGCGGCGGCCAGAACGGGCGTGCCCGTGGCGTTGGCGATATCGATGCCCTTGGATTTCGAGCCGTCGAAGCTGCGCACCACGTTGCCGGCGGCCGGCCAGATCAGCGCGATGCTGGTGGCCGGCTTGACGGCCGATTCGACCGGCGCCGAAGGCGCGGGGCGGCTGCGGCCCGCACTGCCGGTGCCGGTGGTCGATGCGGTCGTCGTGCCGGGCGGCGGCGCGACGCGCAGCACCTGGCCGACCTCGATCGCGTCGGGATTCGTGATCTGGTTCCAGCGCACGATGTTCGCCATCGACGTGCGATTCTCGCGCGCGATCTTGTAGAGCGTGTCGCCGCGCTCGACGCGGTAGTAACCCGGGCCGACGGGTGCGGAGCCGCACGCGACGAGCAGTGCGGCGCAGGCGGCCGCGAAGAGCCGCTTCGTTGTTGTTCCGAACATTGAACCTCGCAAAACCCCGCCGCGCGCGATGCGGCAGGCGATACAAAACGTCCGATTTTAACGGGTTCGACCCGAGCACCGCAGTTTCGGGCCGCGGGCGCCGCCGGCGCGCACCGATTCGCCGGCGCGCACCGATTCGCCGGTGCGGCCGACGTCAGCCGGCGAGCGGCAGCACGCGAATCCGCAGCGCCGCCGTTTCGGTCGCGCCGGGTGCGAGCGTGCGCAGCCCGAGGCCGTTGTGGATCGCGTCCGGCAGGCCGAGCCACGGCTCGACGCAGTAGAAGTCCGATTCCGGCTTTTCCGTCCAGGTCGTGACCGCGTACCACGGGATCGAGCCCGGGACGTCGAGCGCGATCTCTATCGTGCGGCGGCGGCCCGGCATCACGATGCGCACCGGCTCGGACGGCGCGCCGTCGAGGCAGTGGAAGCGGTCGAGAATGTCCGGATCACCGAGGCTGTACGATGCTTCGCCGGGCTCGAGCGGGCTGATCGAGCCGTCGGCGCGCTGCATGCAGCGGCGCGTCGGCGGCAGCTCGAGCGTGGTTTGCGCGCGCTCGCCGTGCGGCAGTGCGAAGTAGAAATGGTGGCCCGCGTAGTAGGGCAGCGGCGTGTCGCCGCGATTGGTCGTGGTGAGTGCGACGTCGAGCGTGTGGGCATCGGCGAGCCGGTAGGTCGTCTCGAACCGGAAATCGAACGGGTAGCTGTCGCGCAGCGCGTCGTTCGCATCGAGCGTCATCGACAGCGCGGCGCCGTCGGCCGACGGTTGTGCCGCGAACGGGAGGTCGCGCGCGAAACCATGCATCGGCAGGTCGCGGACCACGCCGGCGGCATCGCGCCAGCGGCCCAGTTCGCCGTCGACGCGATGGCGGCCGAGGAACGGGAACAGCAGGGGATTGCCGCCGCGCACGCGCGCGAGGTTGCTCCAGTCGGCGGCTTCCGGCCAGAAGATGACCGGCTCGTTGTCGACGTGCCACGACAGCAGGCGGCCGCCGAATTGCGGGGCGACCCGGACGAGCGACGGGTCGGCGTGAAGTTCATGAATGTCGTGCTGCTGGAAGATCGGCATGGCGAATCGGTATGAACGGGTGGACGGGTGCGCGGTGGTGCGCTCCATTATCGGGCCGCGAGGCGGTCGGGGAAAACCCTTCTCGGGGAAATCGCGAGTTTTTCAGACTGCCGACGGTCTGGATAATGCGGTTAAACCGGTGATGTTGCCGGGTCATGACACTTCGTGGAGGGGGCCATGGATCTGGCAATGGCAATGGGTATCGCACTGTTCGGCATGTTTACCGGCAGCACGGTATTGTTTTTCTATCAGCTCGGCCGCTGACGGCAATTTCTGCCGGAATCGAAAGGCCCGCCATGCAAATGGCGGGCTTTTTGCTTTCTGAGCGCTTACAAGTTGCAAGCGTTTGTGTGCATTGCCGCAATAACCGGCCAAATGCCTTGGCGCAGTAATCCTGGCTGGGCATAATCGGGGCGCGTTTTTTCGGACGCGCGATGCGTCGTCCGCTTTTCTACCCGATTGATCATCACTAAAAGGACCGACGCGTGAGTCTCTGGTTTCTGATATTCCTGAGCGTCCTGCAGGGCGTCACCGAACTCTTCCCCGTCAGCAGTCTCGGCCACACGCTGCTCGTGCCCGCGCTGTTCGGCATGCACATCGACAAGCACGCACCGCAGTTGCTGCCGTTCCTCGTCGCGCTGCACCTCGGCACCGCGCTCGCACTGCTGTGGTACTTCCGCGCACGCTGGATCGCGCTGATCAGCGGCTTCTTCGCGCAGCTCGGCGGCCGCAAGAACGACGACGGGCACCTGATGTGGGCGCTGATCATCGGCACGATCCCGACCGGGATCGTCGGCCTGCTGCTCGAGAAGCGCATCGAGCGCGTGTTCCACGACCTGCGGATCGTCGCGATCGCCCTGATCATCAACGGCGTGCTGCTGTGGGTCGGCGATCGGATCCAGCGCAGCCGTGCACACCAGCCGCCCGAGAAGATGACGTTCAAGCAGGCGTTCTTCGTGGGTCTCGCGCAGATCGGCGCGCTGATCCCGGGTTTTTCGCGCAGCGGGCTGACGATGATTGCCGGTAACGCGGCGGGGCTGACGGCGGAAAAGGCGGCGGAGTTTTCGTTCCTGCTCGGCACGCCGATCATTTTTGCGGCGGGCGTGCTGGAACTGCCGAAGCTGTTCCATGCACGCGACCAGCTCGCGGACGCGCTGCTCGGTGGCGTGCTGACGGCGATTGCCGCTTATCTGAGCGTGCGGTTCTTGATGCGCTATTTCGAAGGGCGCGGGCGGCTGGCTTCGTTCGGCGTGTATTGCGTGATTGCCGGAGTGTTTTGCCTCGGGTGGTTCATGCTGCATCCGCAGCCGGTTTGACGGTTGCGGTGCCGGTTGCGCGTCGCGCATGATATGACGCGATGATCGGGTATAATTTCGGGCTCGGCTTCATGCCGGGCCCGTTTCGTTTCGGGGCTTAGAGTCCGGTTTGTGCCGTGTTGTGCTCGAAGCCTTTCGCGTCAAATGCGGCCCGGGTTGTGTGGCCGTGTCTTTTCCCCTCGACCGCCCTTAGCTCAGTTGGATAGAGCAACGGCCTTCTAAGCCGTAGGTCACACGTTCGAATCGTGTAGGGCGGGCCAGTGAAATCAATGCGTTAGCTGGTATTTTCAAATTCCCCATCCTCTGTTGGCATGCTCGTATAGGCAGCACGTAGGTGTTTGTAGTCAACTCGGATCGTGACCAATCCATGTGACTGGCTGGCCGCACGCGAGACAGTGGTGAGTGTCCAGCATGTTGTCATCGATTGCGCCACCGACAGCGGAACCGGCGTCGCAGCCTGCGACGCTGCCAACTAGCCCGGCGATTACTGCGCCGGCGAGGCCGCCGAACACGGTGTCGATCTGGCCGGCGATCGAGCCGACGACCTCGTCGGTCTTTGTACCCGCGAGCGCGGCGGCTGTACCGCCCGTGGCTCCCGCAACGCTGTTGCTGCGCGCCGGCGGGGGAACGACGGGCGGATGAGGGCGTGTCGGCCGGCGAGCCAGTAGTAGCCTGTCGCGAACATCTCGACGAGCGCGAGGCCCAGCCCGATCAGCATAAACGTCGGGGATCAGAGATCACGGAAACGCCCGAGCGAAGTGCTCCGATGAGGAAATGCATCGACGGAGCGGCCGTAGCTGGCCGGGCTCAGGACGGTGATATGTGATTAAAAATTCTGCCTTCCGGAGGCGAGCATGGCGCCTGGCGAAAGTCCTGTTGCAAATTGGAGACATGCGCCATCGCACGGGCGTCTACCGCTACTAGTCGATGATCAGTGGATTAACGGCGGCGAGAAATGTCAATTGGCTAGATTTTGATTTTTCCTATCTCAATAGCCGGCGTGGCTTTGTTGTGGATCTTCGGAAGAACGATGAAATCTCGCAGGGCTCTTCCACGGAGATGTGTCTGGCGCTCCTTGCTGACGTGCGAGCTGTCGAAATAAATCGATATTTATTGAGTTGATATGGGAGTGGTAGCACCCCCTTTGCCTGATGGTCTCTTGGAGAATTGCTCTATTTTTGATGCGCGATTTTCTATTGGATAACCTTTTCGAAGTGTCAAATTTTTGTTTTTAGAGGGATTGGTTTGCGCGTATTTGATTTGGGTATGCCGTGATCGCGGATCGAGCAGCAACGACGGGCGAGCGCTCACGGCTGGGCATATCGGTGCGGCATTGCAATTTCTGACAATCTGCTTTCGAGTGTTTTGATAAATTGCGGCGCGAGAGACCAATCATTACGCCGCTAACAAGTGAAGAAACGAGAAACTTCGGCAGCGTTGATTTCGGCGTTGGCGAGTGTTTCTGCATTCGCGCAAGGCGTTCCGCCGTCCGAGATCACGTCTGGCCCGCAAATCCAGCGTTTGCAACAACAGCAGTTGGACGCGACGAAGGAATTGAATCCTCGTCCGACAGTCCTGACACCGACGGGCGAGAAGGCATCGACAACTGGCGTCGAAAGCTTGCCGCTCGATAACCCGTGCTTTCCGATCAACGCAATCGCATTGGAAGACAATGCGTTCGCGTGGCTTGCGCGTTTTCTGCAACCGGTCGTCGGCCAGTGCGTCGGCAAGACCGCACTCAAGCAGATTCAGGACGCTGCTAATAACGCATTGATCGACCGTGGCTACGTGACGTCACGTGTGCTCGTGCCGACGCAATCGCTGCAATCCGGAACGTTGACGCTTCGCGTGGTTCCGGGGCGTATCAGCGACATCCGCGCCGACAAACCGACGATTGGCTGGACGCGCGCGGCATTGCCGACATCAGCCGGTGCCTTGCTGAATCAGCGCGACATCGACCAGGGGCTCGAGAACGTGCGCCGGCTTCAGTCGCAGTCCGATGCGACATTCGACATCGCGCCCGGCGTGAATCCGGGGGACTCGGAGCTGGTATTTCATCCCGGCACCGGCAAGCGCTGGCATGCCGTCATCGGCGCGGACAACGCGGGTCTCGATTCGACCGGCAAGTACGAGCTGTCCGGCTCGTTCACGTTCGATTCCCCGTTTCACTTGTACGACCAACTGCAGATCGCGGGCACGACGAACGCAAACATTGGCGCATCCGAGAAAGGGAATCAGTCTGTCTCCGCGAACTACAGCGTGCCGATCGGTTACGCGATGCTGACGCTGAACGCGAGCCGTTCACGGTACAAGCAGACGGTCGCGGGTTTTGGCGAGCCGATCGAGTACAGCGGTGTCCAGTCTCAACTCCAGGCCGGGCTGTCCGGCGTGATCTATCGGAACGCGCATGCGCGTACCGAAATTCACGGCAACCTGTTCCACAAGATCAGCCGTAACTCGATCGACGGTGTCGATATTCCGGTGCAGCACCGCGACATCATCGGTTACGAACTGGGTGTCGCGCATCGCCAGTACATCGGCGATGTGGTGCTCGACGGCTCATTCGCCTGGCGCGCATCGCTGCCGGGCCTGTCCAGCAATTCGGGCACGGTGGTCGGCACCCCCGACTTCGACGGCAAGACGCAGATCGAACTGGCAACCCTCAGCGCTCAAGTCCCTTTCAAGATCGGCAGTCAGACGTTCTCGTACCAGTTCGGCTGGAACATGCAGAACGCACGTACACCACTGACCCCTTCTGACTATTTCACGATCGGCACGCGTTACGCCGTGCGCGGCTTCGATCAGCAACTGACGCTCGCCGCCGAGAGCGGCTGGGTGGTCTCCAACGAACTCGACTGGTACGTGCCGACGCCTGTCGGTACGCAGGCGCTCTATGCCGGCGTCGATGCCGGGCGCGTGCGAGGGCCCGCTGCACAGTACCTCCTCGGCGAAACACTGGTCGGCGCCGTCGTCGGTGTGCGCGGCAATCTCGCCCCGAAGAACGTGCTCGGTGCCGCACTGAATTACGACGTGTCGCTTGGGTTCCCGTTGTCGAAGCCGCAGGGCTTCAAGACGAGTTCGCCGACGTTGCTGTTCCAGGTCAGCACATTGTTCTAAGCGTAGCTGGGGTGAACCGAGCGGGGTGTCGATCTCGACTCGGTGTCTTGTTGATCGTCAATCAGAAGAAGGAAGAACTATGCAGCACCTGTACGAGAAGCATCGGCTTTTGCAAGCTGCGACGGCAACGTTTGCGGTGGTGGCAGCGCTTGGCCTGAGCGCATGTGGCGGTGGTGACGACGGTGGTAGCGGTGGCAGCGCGGCATCGAGTGGCGCGTCGTCGAACGGAGCGCCGTCGGGTAGTGCGTCGTCTTCGACGGGGATTCGCGTGGAAGGGCAATCCCAATCGATCTCGAGCCAGGTTTCGACGGTCCGCATTCTGATGCCGCCCGCATCGTGGAACGGTGGACAGATGCCGAACGGGAATTACACGCTCAGAGCCCTGTCCCAGCCGACCGCGTCGCTCAAGGAGCAGGCGCCGGGTGCCTATGTCGCGATTCCGTACGACTCCTCGGGCACGATCAAGACCCTGACCAAAGGCATCGTGACCGACATCGCCGGCAATGGCGACATCGCCATCGGTCGCTGGGCGGATGGCGCCGATTCGGCAGGCGCGACGTACAACGCCAACCAGGGGCAAGTATGGGCAATCGGTGTGCCGGTTGCGATCGACACGACGTCGCCCGTGCAAATGCAATGCTCGCTGGCCTTCGCAACGCGTCCGACGTCGACGGACGGCAATACGGCGCCGGGTTCGCTGAATGGCGCCACGGCGACGCTGACGAGCGGTACCGATACCTTTGGTAATTCGACCATCAACTACACGCTGAATCTGCAGTACTCGATCGGTAGCGACCAGAACCAGTCGTTCGTCGGAAGCTCTGCGATTGGTCTGACGGAGCTGAGCTCGAAAACCAAATCGACGCTGATGAGCACGGTCATGGGCCCGGACGCGAAGCAACCGTATCTGGTGGTGTCGTACGGCATCCCGGCCGCGACGACGGGCAACATCAACGGCCTGGTGGCACTGAGCTGCAAGTAACGTGAGTAGGGGCCGGGCATTCACGCGATGCGTGGAAGGCCGGCCTGACATGCATTCAAGAATAAAACGATCATGAATTCCGGAATCTTTCGTTTGGTCTTCAGTGCCGTTCGCGGCATGCTGGTAGCGGTTGACGAATACGCATCGGCGCACGGGGGCGGTGAACGCGCTCGCGTGCGGCCAGCCACTCGACCTATGTCGGTGGATTCCGGAATCTCGATCTGGTTTGCGGCACGCGCAACCGCGTTTGCCGCACTCTGTACGTTCGGCATGCAGCCGCTCGTTGCCGAAGCGCAGGCAACGCTGCCGATCACACCCGATCGAAGCGGTCCGACTCATCCGGTCGTCGGGGTGTCGGCATCGGGCGTACCGCTCGTCAACATTACTGCACCGAAGAACGGCGTCTCGCTGAACAACTTTACGCAGTACAACGTCGGGACGAAGGGAGCAGTGCTGGTCAACAGCGGCCAGAATTCGCAGACGCAGCTCGCCGGCTGGGTGCAAGGCAATCCATTCCTCGGCAACAACGCTGCGCGTGTGATCGTCAACCAGGTCACGTCGGGTAACCCCAGTCAACTGCTCGGGCCGACCGAGATCGCGGGCAATCGCGCGAATCTCGTGATCGCCAACCCGGCCGGCATCACCTGTGCCGGTTGCGGCTTTCTGAATGTTCCGCGTGTCACGCTGACGACTGGCGTGCCGACTTTCAATCCGGACGGCACGTTGGCAGGTTTCAACGTGACGCAGGGGCAGATAGGCATTGCCGGTGCCGGGCTCGATGCGCATGGCAGTGCGATCGACCTGATCGCTCGCGCGATGACGATCAACGGCCAGGTGTGGGCGGATTCGATCAACGCAGTGGCGGGGGCGAACCGGGTCGACTATGCGAGCAACACCGCGCAGGCACAGACCGGTACCGGTGCCGCGCCGGGCGTCGCGATCGACGTGCAAGCGTTGGGAAGCATGTTTGCCAATAGCGTCCGGATGATCGGGACGGAGGCCGGCGTGGGTGTGCGAGACGCCGGTTCCGTCACTTCACTGACTGGCGATATTCAAGTGTCGAACAATGGCGATGTGACGATTGCGCCGACGGCGCGTATTCAGTCGGCCGCGAACACTCGGATCGATGGCGCCAACGTCGCCCAGCAAGGCACGATTGTCAGTACGCAGGCCACCGATCTGAACGCGTCCCAGGCACTCTCTAACGCCGGAACGATATCGTCGGGCGGCAACACGAACCTCACAGCCGCCACATCGTTCAACAACAGCGGGCAGGCATACGCGGGTGTGGATTCCGCAGGCAATCTCGTTGGCGGTGGCTCCGTCACGGCACGCGCCGCGAATGTGACGAGCAGCGGCACGCTGGCAGCGGGCGATAACGTCAATCTGTTCGCAAACGACGTTACGCTCGATCAGGGAATCGTGAACGCGGCCAGCGCGGTCAACGTCACGACGAACGGCACGTTGTCGAATGTCGCCGGCACGATGAGCGGACAGAACGTGACGCTGAGTGCGGGACAACTGATCAACAATTCCGGCACCATCAGTTCGCACAGCCTCGCGAACGTGGCCGCGCAATCGGTTTCGAACCGGTCCGGGACGTTGGCGGCGGACGCGCTGTCCCTGAACTCGGCTGGCGCGCTTGACAATACGCAGGGGCAAATGACTGCGCGCACAGCGCAGATCGCTGCAACCGACCTCACGAACGTGGCGGGCGAGATCGGCACGTCGACGGGCGCGTTGACATTGACGGCGACAGGGAACGTGTCGAACGCCAACGGGAAGATCGCCGGTGGCAATGGTCTCACGCTGACGGCGAATGCGGTTTCCAACGCACAGGGCCAGATCGGCTCCGTGGCGGGCAATACCTCGCTCGACGTCACGCAATCGCTGAACAACGCAAACGGCAAGGTTGCGTCCAGGAACGATCTGTCGATTCACACGACCCATCTGGACAACTCGGCTGGATCGGTTAGCGCACACGCCGCACAGATCACGGCGACCGATATCGTCAATGCGGGAGGCAAGATCGGCACCACCGATATGCTGACCGTGACGGCGGCAGGCGCCGTCTCGAATCAGTCCGGCGCGATAGTCGGCGGCAATGGTCTGTTGATGACGGCAAACAGCGTTGGCAATGCGGCAGGCGCGATCGGATCGGCCGCCGGCGACACGACGCTGCGTGTGACGAAGTCTCTGACGAACACCGGCGGTACGGTGAGTTCGGCCAATGCGCTCGTCGTTGCAAGCGACACGATCGACAACTCGAACGGCAGTATGACGGCCGTGCGCGGTGCGCAAATCCAGACGGGGGATCTCGTCAATGCGGGCGGCCAGATCGGGTCATCGTCGGATGCGTTGTCGTTGACCGCAACGCGCACGGTGTCGAACGATGGCGGCAAGCTGGTTGGGGCGACCGGGCTGTCGGCGACAGCCGCCACGCTCAGTAACCGAGCAGGCCAGATCGGCACATCCAGCGGCGACATGGCGCTGACCGTCTCGCAGGCACTCGACAATACCCAGGGCAAGATTGCCGCGGCTGGCGCGCTGAATATGCAGGCCGGTGCGTTCGACAATTCGCAAGGCGCGGTCTCAGCGGATGCAGCGAAGCTCAATGTTGCAGGCGCATTGACGAATGCAGGCGGCACGATCGCGACGACACACGACACGACCGTGGCCGCGCAGACCGTTACGAACCACGGTGGCACCATCGGCTCCGTCTCCGGTGCATTGTCGGTGGCGACATCCGGTACGACGGACAATGCAGGGGGCAAGCTGCTGGCGTCGGGTGACACGACCCTGACCAATTCGGGCCTGCTGAACTCGGGCGGTACGATCACGGGGGCGAACGTCACGCTCGCGTCCGGACACGGGGCGATCGACAACACGCTCGGCAACGTGGCGGCAAGCCAATCGCTGTCGAGTCGATCGGGGGCGTTCGATAACCGGTCGGGGTTGGTGCAGGCAACGGGAGCGGTTGACATCGATACGCACGGCCAGACGTTCGACAACGGCGTACTGGCAGGGCAATCCACGGGTGGCCAGGTTCTCGGTAAAGGCGTCACGCTGACGACGGGGGCGCTGAGCAACGCAGGTGGTGCGATTTCGTCGAGCGGTGCGGCAACCGTCAACGCCGCATCCGTGACGAACGATGCAGGTTCGCTCGTGGCGAACGGCGCACTGACCATACGAAGCGCCGGGACGGTGTCGAACGTTGCCGGCCAGATCGGCGGCAACAGCGATGTAACGGTGTCCGGTACGACGGTCGACAACACGCGTGGGGCCATGCACGCGAGCGGCGCGCTGTCGGTGACGGGCGATACGATCCGCAACGCGCAGACTGCCAATTCAACGCTGCCGACGACCGCAGGCGTGCCGGGATTGACTGCAGGAATGGAAGGCGCAAGCGTCACCCTTGACGCCAACCAGGCGATCGACAATACGTCCGGATCGATTCGAGCAGACAAGGGTGCGAAGCTCACCGCACCGATCATCGACAACACGTCGGGCAGCATCCAGTCGAAAGGCTCGGCAACGTTGACGGCATCGAATACGCTGGTCAACAGCCGGGGCGACATCAATGGCGGTCAGCAACTGACGGTCTCGACCGGTACGCTGAACAACGACGGCAAGCTCCAATCGGCGGGCGACGTCAACGTAACGACGCAAGGCGATCTGACCAACACCGGCCAGATCGTAGCGGGTCACGATCTGACGACCATGGCCGGCCGCACGCTCGACAACAGCGGCACACTGTCGGCCGGCAATGTTGCCAATGTGAGCGCCAATTCGATCCAGAACCGTGCGACGGGCGAGATTTTCGGTGGCAACGCGACCAACGTTCACGCGAACCAGTCGATGACGAACGAAGGTCTGATCGATGGTGGCACAACGATGGTGACGGCAGGTGACACGATCACGAATGCCGGTGGCCGGATTTACGGCGACGCGGTCGCGGTGGGCGCGAACACGGTTGTCAATGACCAGAATACTCAGGGCGTCGGTGGCGTGATCGCTTCTCGCGGAGATCTCGACATCGGGGCGCAGACGTTCAAGAACCAGAACAACGCGCTGATTTATGCGAGCAGCGACATTCGTGTTGGCGGCGCGCTGGACGCGAACCATCAGGCAACCGGTGCTGCGCAGACCGTGACGAACAACGGCGCGCAGATCGACGCCGGTCGCGACATCACGATCAGCGCAAACCGGTTCGAGAATCTGAATTCGAACTTCCAGACCTCGACGGTCACGACCGACAGCGGCAACCAGTTGTGGTACCAGGTGCCGGGTTCGACCGAAAAGATCGACCCGTCGACCGTTTACCTGTACCAGAAGAACAGCCAGGAAATCCATCCGGGCACGGATTACCAGTGGGCGCTGGACGACGACCAGAAATTCATTCTGCTGCCGTCGACGAAATATCCATTTGCCGAGTACGCGAAGTACACGATGAACGGGGTGGCGGGCAAGATCGATAACACGGCGTATCCCGCAAGCAATTTCGGTACGGGAGCTTGGGCGTCTCAGACTGGCGCGTATCGAACTGTGCCGGCTGACATCTGGACGACGTTCGGTGTGACGCCGCCGCCCGACGCAAATCCGGCATGGACCACATCCGGACCGTTCTGGATGTCCGCGATGGCAGGTTCGTTTGCCGGTAGAAACAACGTCGGTAGTGACTGGTTTGCCATCAAGCCCCCCACTGAAGCTGACGTAACGGGGGCAAAACCGGATCCCTTCGGTCGGCCGAGCCCTTCGTGCCTGACGTCAACGAATGCAGCATGCGCCCCGTTCCAGCAGTGGTACAACGCCACGGTCGCCGCTTACCAGAAGCTGGATCAGGTGCTCGTCGGCTATAACGCGGACGTCCGGAGCCGGCTTGTACAGACCTACACCGTCTACACGGTCGACGTGAAATCGACCAAGGACGTGGTAACGGCGTCGCAACCCGGCACGATCACCGCTGGCCGTCATATCGCGATCAACACGCCCTCCGGCGTCAACGACAAGAGCCAGATTGTGGCCGGTGACGGCAACAATCCGATGAACGTGCAGAACATCGGTGCGACCGGTACCGAAACGTTCACGGGATCGGGCAAGGCGATCTATACATGGGTCCAGTCCGGCGGCGCCTTCAGCGGTGACGAACGCGCGACCTCGACGACCAACTACTCGCCGGCTATTCCGTCACAAACGATCGATCTGCCGGTCGTGCTGACCGATCCGGGCAAACCGTCCAATCCGATCAAGAGCGTGGCGGCGGCGACGTCCGCTGCGCAAGGTGCGAGCGGTACCGGCGTGACGCCAGTAGCGGGCAAGGACGTTGGCGGGCAAGTGCTGGTCGGCTCGGGTGTGTCGGGCGTCGGCGTCGGGACCGTATCGGCCGTGAAGGCCAATGTCGGCGATGTCGTCGTGCGCACGGTCACGCCGAACACGCGTTTGCCCAATAACGCGCTATATCAGGTGGCGAGCGACCCGGGCAGCCACTTCCTGATCGAGACAGACCCGCGCTTTACCGATTACAAGAAGTGGTTGTCCAGCGATACGATGCTGGATGCGCTCAAGGTCGACCCCAATATGGTCCTCAAGCGCATCGGCGATGGCTTCTACGAGCAGCAACTGATTCAGCAACAGATCATTCAGACGACCGGCCAGCGTTTCATTGGCGACTATACGGACAACCAGAGCGAATACGAAGCGCTGATGGCGAATGGCGTGAAGGCGTCGCAGCAGTTCGGGCTGAACGTCGGTACGGCGCTGACCGACGCGCAGATGGCCGCGCTGACGAGCGACATCGTGTGGCTCGTGAATCAGACGGTGACATTGCCGAACGGTAGTCAGCAGACGGTGTTGGTGCCGCAGGTGTATCTGCACGCGAACGCGGCGGACGTGACTGGCGAAGGCACGATCATCTCCGGCAAGAACGTCACGGTCGATGCCGACGGCGCGTACAAGAACTCGGGCACGATCGCTAGCCGCAACGTCACGATCATTCATGCCGATTCGATCGACAACAGCGGCACGGTGTCGGGTGGCACTGTGCTCGCCAGTGCGAACCAGGACCTCAATAATCTCGGCGGGTTGATTCAAGGCAATACCGTAGCGCTGTCGGCTGGCCGCGACCTCAACCTGACGAGCACGACCAGTTCGGCGAAGGCGGCGAATGGCAGCGCGACCGGCATCGACCGTGTATCGACGGTCAATGCGGGTACGCTTCAGGCTGCTGCCGGTCGAGACCTGAACGCCAACGCGGCTGTAATTGCGACGACCGGCGATGCAGTGCTGGCCGCGAACAACGACGTCAATCTGAATGCGATTCGCCAGAGCAGTCAGGACGCGGTGAAGTGGGACGCCCGCAATCACGCCGAACACTCGGCGTCGAGCGATACGGGCACGCAGATCGCGACGGGCGGCAAATTGGCAATTGCAGCTGGCCATGACGTGAATGCGACGGCAGCTTACGCGAATGCGCAGGGTGCGATTGGCATCAGCGCCGGGCACGATGTGAATCTGAGTGCCGGTGAACAGAGCGCGAGCGCGAACGACGAGCACTATCACAAGGAAATCGGCTTCCTGTCGTCGAAATCGACGCACACGATCGATTCGAGCAGTTACACCAATGCGGTGGGCACGACGTTGTCGGGTAACAGTGTCTCGGTGCAAGCAGGCAATGACCTGACGGCAAAGGCGGCAACGATTGCGGCGACTAACGACGTCAGCCTGACGGCCGGTCACGATCTGACGGTGACGACGGCGGACACGGCGTCGAGCGAATATCACTACAAGGACGTGAAGAAGTCGGGCCTCGGCAGCGCGGGCGCCGGGATCTCGTACGGCACGAACCAGGCCATCGATACCAGCCGCGACACGGTGAAGGGTTCGCAGGGCAGCCTGATCGGCAGCACCGACGGCAGCGTGTCGATGGTAGCGGGCAACAAACTCCACGTGACGGGCTCCGACATTGTCGCGAGCAAGGACGTGACGGGCATCGCGAAGGAAGTGACGATCGATGCGTCGCAGACGGATCGCCATCACGAAGAAACCCACGAGGTGAAGAGTTCGGGTTTCACGCTGGCAGTGAAGTCTCCGGTGATCGATGCAATTCAGAACGTGAACCAGCAGGCGCAGGGCGCGGGCGGTAGTCAGGACGGATGGGCGGCAGCGCTGCATGCGATTGCCGCGGCCGGCGGCATGGCTGATCTGGTCGGCGCGACCGGCAATATGACCAAGGCGCTGAACGATCCGAAGGGCAAGGTCGAGGCGAAGGTGGAGTTGAGTTTCGGTTCTTCGCACAGCAAGACGACGTTCACCGAGGACGGCAGGCAGAACAACGGCAGCGGCGTGAAGTCGGGCGGCACGGCGGCATTCGTCGCGACGGGTGACAAGAACGCGGGCCAAGGGAACGTGACGATTCAGGGATCGGACGTGAACGCGAAGGACGTGCTGCTGCAGGCGACGAACAAGGTCAATCTGGTCAACAGCACGGATACCGACAGCACGCGGAGCTCGAACGAGTCGAAGAGCGCGAGCGTGGGCGTGTCGTATGGCACTGGCGGATTCGGTGTCTCGGCGTCGATGTCGCGCGCGCACGGCGATGCGAATTCGGATGCGGCGACGCAGAACAATACACACATCAACGCAAGCAACACCGCGACGATCATCAGCGGCGGAGACACTAATATCGTCGGTGCGAACGTCAATGCGAACAAAGTGATCGCGGACGTGGGCGGCAATTTGAATCTCGCGTCGGTGCAGGATACGAGCCGTAGCGAGGCCCACCAGAGCAGTTCGGGCGGCGGGTTCAGCGTCAGCCAGGGCGGTGCGAGCGCCAGCGTCAGCATGCAGAATGGCCATGCGAGCGGCAACTACGCGGGTGTGAACGAGCAGGCGGGTATTCAGGCCGGGGACGGTGGTTTCGGCATCAACGTGAAGGGCAATACGGACCTGAAGGGGGCGTATATCGCGAGCACGGCGACGCCGGACAAGAATCAGCTGACGACCGGGACGTTGTCGTTCTCGGATATTCAGAATAGCTCGAGCTACAACGCGAGCAGTTTCGGGATCAGTGCGGGCGGCGGTGTGGGTGATGGGGGCAACAACTATGCGACGCACGGCCAGACTAGCGGGAAGAATACGGGCGGTGCGTTACCGCTGTATGTGAGCGAAAGCGACGGCAGCAGCGCGAGCACGAAGAGCGCGATCAGTGCCGGTACCGTCACGATTACGGATCAGGCGAACCAGAAGCAGGACGTGGCGACGCTCAATCGCGACACGTCGAATCTGAATGGGACGGTCAGCAAGACGCCGGATCTGCAGCAGGTGTTGAGCAATCAAGCGGATCTGATCAACGCAGCGCAGGCGGCGGCGGAGACGATTGCGAAGCAGATTGGCAGCTATGCCGATAAGAAGCGGGAGGAGGCACAGACGAACGCGAACAACGCGACCGATCCGACGCTCAAGGCACAGTACCAGCAGGAGGCCAACAGTTGGGCCGAGGGTGGTGAAAATCGTGTTGCGCTGCACATTGCCGGCGGTGCGTTGACGGGCGGGTTGACCGGCGGTGGGTTGGGCGCGGTTGGTGGCGCTGCGGGTGCGGGTGTGTCAGCCAAGCTTGCCCCGCAACTGAGTGAGATTGCGCAGTCGATCAAGGATGCGGGGCTGACTGGTAACGCGAACGTCGATGAGCTCCTGGGAAATCTGACATCGAATGTGCTGGCAGGCGGAGCCGGTGTGATGGTCGGTGGTGGGACTGGGGCGTTGACTGGGGCGAGTGCTGATCGGTTCAATCGGCAGTTGCATCCGGGTTCGCAGTTCGACGAGCGGGCACTGGCGAAGGCTTTGGCGGAAAAGAGCGAGGGCAAATACACACAGACGGAGATTGAGGATCAGATGCGCATCATGGGCGCGACGGTGGGCGCCACGCATGAATCGGGCGCGCCGGCGACATTGGTCGGTGAAGTGCCGACGGACATGGGGGCGCGGTGGGAAGGTGCGAAGCCATCGGCGGACGGGCAGATGGTGCTGACTCAGAAGACCGCGCAGCCGGATCCACAGATTCAGGCGTATATCCTCGATAACTATATGCAGATGACGAAGGATGGCCTGCCGAGCATGATTAGCTATGATCGATCGGCAAGCAATGAATGGGGATTCACTGTGACCGGGCCGTTCACGAAGTTCGACCAGTCGGATGTGAACTATGTGAGGAACACGACGGCGGATGCGGGTTCGATGATTTCGACAAATGCAGGGCGCGTCAGTGCAATCGCCGGTGCAATGTCGTCGATCCCTGGCCCTGGTCAGGCAGCCGCGGCTGCAGTGGGAACTACCGCGTCAGCGATTGGCCTAGGTGCAAGCGCAATTGAGCAGGCTCTTCGACCAAACCTTGGAGAATTTACTTTAGGTTTTGCGACTGATATGGCTGCAAAGCCTGTTATGGATCGGCTGCCTTTTTACAGCCCACTCATTAATGAGGTCCTTGAGCTTTGGAAGAATTCGGCTGCGGCCGATCAGATGAAGAACCAGATCAATAGGTGAGTTAGGTGAAGCTAATCGAAGATGGGAATTTAAAGGAATGGGTCCGGGGGATGCTCGTAGTTGCGGGCATCGGAATGACTGTCGGTTCGGCGCTACATGGCCTTGATGCGGCTATATCTAAATGTATCTTCATGCTAGGCATCGTTGTGGCGGCGCTAGGTGGATACGCCTCTCAGGCACACATGTTGAAGATCAAGCCGTTCGACAACAGCTACAAGAAGGCGCGTGAAAGCTACGAATCCGACAAAGAAGACGAAGGGGCGCGGAAATGAGCGAAGTATGGTCGAACGAAAGCGTGGCCAAAGACCATTTCGCGGTCGCTCAAGTTGCACTTTGCATTTTCGCGGTCCTCCAGGTGGTTGTTGCGCTGATGACGAAAAGCGGTGCTGTTCTACACGCAATGGTTTATGCTCAGAACAGACAAATAGGAGAAAGTGTGGCTATAACCAAAGATCAGGCGCTGCAACGTGTCCGAGAGTATCTTGATCGGATGGGTTCAACCGAGTTCGCTGGTGGATATGTGGTGGTTGAGAGCAAGACGATCGAAAAGCGGTATGGGTGGGTGTTCGTATTTAATTCGAAAAAGTATCTGGAAACTGGGAATATCATATTTTCTCTTGGAGGAAATGGGCCGATTGTTGTAGAGCGGGAGAGCGGGCGGCTACATCAACTGGGGTCAGCTTTGTCTCTGCAAGATTCTGTCAAGCAGTTCGAGAAGGCTAACGGTTTCGATTACCAGTGACGGAAGATGAATGGCCAGCTGTCTCGGGTATATATTTCATTAATGATAGATCGAATAAATTTTGGCGCTGGCTTCCCTAAGGTGCTCGACACGAGGAGACTATTCATTGGCTATTGACGGGTCATGATAATTTAGTGCTCGATTAAAAAAAGCGGCGACGCCATCAAGAACGATCCGGTTGGTGTGGCAAAATATACGACCAAAATCGCCCTTGGTGGAATGACGGCGAAAACTGGAGTAGCACTGTGTACAAGTGGTATTGGATGTGCCGTCGGTCGCTGGATGACCACGTTTGGATTGAGTGAAGTCGTAGAAGGCGGTGGCGGCTTGTATAATCGGTACAGCGGAATCAGCGAGCCGGGAGATAACCCGTTGCGCTGGGGATTTAACCAACTTTCTCCACAATGGGGAAGTGCCGTGTATGACGGAATTAATTTTGGAGTGGCCATTCTCGCCTTGAAGGCACCGGTACCTTTGAATGTGGGCGTTGCTGATGGATTTAATCGACCGGTTTCTATGTTTGGCGTAACCGTTCCGCGCATTAATAATGGAAATTTACTTCCTTTTCTTAAGCAATCGTGGCCATATGGTACGACGCAGGGGTTTTTGCTTTACGGCGTTGGCTCGAAGGGTGTAGCCGTTATCAACGACACTCGAGGCGGAGGTGGAAAGTGAACTGGCGTAGATTATATGCAGCGTCCCAAATTTTTTTCACCGTATGCCTCGCCTCTTCAGTCGGTGCTGGCTGTTGGTCATTCCTTGTATCCGGACTATGCCGCATTGCATTCAAAATGGATGACGCTATAGCGCTACTTTCAATTGGGTTGCCGTTATTCATTATCTTGTTCTTCGTTTTTGCGAGGCACCTGCCAAAGCCGCTGCGCAAGGCAGGACTGTTGAGTGATGACCCGGAGAGGTTCGGACCTTGGTTCAAGTCATGACCACTGTGGCGAGGTTATGCGAGTAGCGTAGTTGGATAGAGTTCAATGCATTCTGGCTAAAATAACTATCATTTCCATAATCTGCTTGAGGAAATTCTTATCGTGGCCGTGCTGAATATGTTCGAATATTTGGCGAGCGCGATTATTTGATCCATCAGTCGAAGCGCGGGTTTCAATCTATACGGGTGGCGGTAAGCCAATGTATGTGAGCGCGAGCGACAGCAGTAGCGCGACCCGCGTAGACACGATCACGATCACGGATCAGGCGAACCAGAAGCAGGATGTGGCGACGCTCAATCGTGATACGTCGAACCTAAACGGCACGGTCAGCAAGACGCCCGATCTGCAAAACGTGCTGAACAAGCAGTCGGATTTGATGAACGCCGCGACGGCGGCATCCGAGACGATCGCCAAGCAGATCGGCAATTATGCGGACAAGAAGGAACAAGCCGCACGCGACGCGGCCGCCGCGACCGATGATCCGGCGCTCAAGGCGCAATACATGCAGGATGCGAAGAACTGGGCCGAAGGTGGTGACAACCGCGTTGCCTTGCATATCGCCGGCGGTGCGCTGACGGGTGGCTTGACTGCGGGCGGTTTGGGTGCGGCGGGCGGCGCGGCAGGCACAGGCGTGTCGGCGAAGGTCGCGCCGGAGTTGACCGAGATTGCGCAGTCGATCAAGGATGCGGGGCTGACCGGCAACAAGGACGTCGACGAGCTGCTGGGTAACGTAACCTCGAATCTGCTGGCGGGCGGCGCCGGTGCGCTCGCCGGTGGCGGCACGGGTGCGTTGACGTCGGCGGCCGTGGATCGGTTCAATCGGCAGTTGCATCAGGAAGAAAAGACGTTGGCGAAACAGCTGGCCGACAGGAGCGGCGGAAAATATACGCAGGCGCAGATTGAAGACCAGATGCGCGTCATGGGCATTAGCGTCAATGGGGCGAGCGAATCGGGCGCACCGGCAACGCTGGTCGGTCAGATGCCGACCGACTCCGGGGCACGCTGGATTTCGGGAGGGACCACGGCTGACGGGAAGCCGATCCTGACGCAGATCACCGCGCAGGCGAACCCCGAATTGCAGTCGTATATTCTCGCGAACTACAACATAGCTTCCCCGGGGGGAGTGCCGAGCCAATTCACCTATGCACTCACTGGCGGCGGCGGGTCATACAACATAACGGGGCCGTTTACGAAGTTTGACCAGTCAGATGTAAATTCGATTCAATCAACGTCTTCTAGCTTGGCCCCGGCCACGTCGTTGACGGCGGGATGGATTGCATCATCCGCGAGTACATTTGCCGCAGCACCTTCACCATACGCGCCGGCATTTGGAACTGTTGCGCTTGTGGCAACGGCGACTGGAGTTGCGGCAGATGGGGTGTCGCAACTGGTTAGCCCCAACATTGGGGGGTATCTGACGTACAACGTGGCGAATGTGGTTGGGAATAAAGTGTTGACCGATAAATATCCTCTGTTGGCTCCGGCGTTTAACGCAACGGTTAATTATTTTTCGAATAGTGGTGCTTATACTGCTATTCAGGATTTTGTGAACTCATCGTGGGGTCGTTTGATTGGCGGAGATAAATCAAAATGAAGATTATTGTAGATGGGAATTTTTCGCGCCCCGTGAGTGTGGCGATGGTGTTAATTGGTGTTGCGATCATGTTCGGTTTCTTGAAGTACGGCTCTCCATCAATTTTTAGCGTTCTGATGGTGTGTTTTGGTTTTGGGCTGGCGATAGTTGGTGGAATGACTAGCCAGGCAAGACTGCTTAAAATCAAACCGTTCGATAACAGCTACAAAAAGGCGCGCAAGAGCTACGAAGTGAAGGACGACACGCAGGACAAGTCCTAACAGCAATGAAGCACTGGGAGAGTGAATCGGTTCAATCGCCAGTTGCATCCGCAAGAAAAAGCGCTCGCAAAGCAGTTGGCCGAGAAAAGCAAGGGAAAATATACGCAGGCGCAGATCGAAGATCACATGCGTATCATGGGTGTATCGGTAAACGGCAGCCATGAGTCGGAAGCGCCAGTTACCCTCGTAGGAGAGACGCCAACTGACTTGGGCGCACAGTGGATTGGAGGAAAGCCGACGGCAGATGGCCAAATGGTTCTGACGCATAAAACGGCTCCCAATAATCCTGAATTGCAATCGTATATCTTGGCAAACACAGACTCAGCGACGCCCGGCCAAGTGCCTAGCCAGTTCAGGTACGATCGGTCAGCGAACTCTGATTACAATTTCACGTTGACTGGTCCTTTCACTCGACTACCGAACCAATCAGATTGGAACTACATAAGGTCGACGACAGGCGACTTGGCCTCGGCTACGTCGATAACCGCTGGATGGCTCGGAGCTACCACTGGTGCTTTAGTCTCGGCACCTACACCACTCGCCCCGACATTTGCAGGGATATCGTATGCGACCACTGTGGTTGGGGTGGGTGCGGACGCTGTAGGGCAGGCACTGAGTCCAAATATCGGGCAGTATCGGGTCGGTGGTGGGGTTAATATCCTGTCTAATTACGTTTCAGGGAAATATCCTATTATTGGGCCTGTCGTTAATGCGAATGGAAACACGTTAAATAATGATCATGGCGTGGCAAAAGTCCAAAGTTGGATAAACTCATATTGGCAAGCCGTGTCAAATAGCATCTCGACCAATGGAGGCAAGGGTGCGAAAAATTAAAATCATCGAAGATGGGAATTTTCCTGATTGGGTGAGATTGGCATTCATCGTCGTGGGGTTTGCGTTGATGTTCTGTGTGTTCAAATTTATTCCCCCTACGATCTTAGGCGGAGCGGTTGCCATCATGGGATTTGGTCTAGCGCTTATCGGAGGGTTTGCAAGTCGTGCACATATGCTAAAAATAAAACCATTTGGCGGCTCGGCTTGGCGTAAGGCAAAGAAAACATACGAAAAGGATGACCACTCCTGATCTTGAGTATTAGTTGAAAGCGATGTGCGCAATATGCCGAACCGTCCGCTCCCGCCAGTTTCCGCGTTGTCGCCGGCAGCGTTATTTTTCGACGTCGACGGCATTCCCGTTTCGCTTGGCGAGCCACTGGCCGGCAAATTCTCGGCGGCGTGGGCCCAAGACCCGCCGCGTCGATTTGCCCCCGAACTCGGCGTGGCGAAGCGGCCGGCCGGTTTCGCGCGATGAACTCTTGGAAGTTGTTCGCGCTGCCCGCACCGAATGGTTGCGATGCGTCGCTACTGAGCCGCTATCGATCGCGCATCTTCGGCATACGCTGGTTCCCGCGTACAACAACGTTAAGCTGCTTCCACTCGCAAAAATGCCCTGTCCGGGAGTAAATTTGTCATTGATGCTGTCCGGGGTTGGGGCAAGTGGAGTTGCGGTTTACAGTGATGTACCTAAAGAGATCGAGTCTAGTCGTCAATGAATGAAAGCGTTTTCGGAAAAATTTGCCACTGGCTCGCGACTGTATTGATTGCCTTTGGGACTGGTGTATTTTGGACATTTTTGATCTCGGAGTTGATTCGGCATTTATTTGAGTTGAATGAAGACATGGTGCTGATTTACTTTGGCGGTCCATTATTTGTAATTTATTTCGTATGGTGCTGTCGCGTGTTGTCTCGTATTTTTTCGAGAAGGGGCGAAATATAGAAGATGGCGAAGATGGCAACGATTGCGGCGACCAACAACGTCAGCCTGATCGACGGTCACGATCTGACGGTCACCACGGCGGATATGCGGACGATCTCTTCGCCGGTACGCCTGTCTACAAGCCGTCGGGGTTTCCGATCGCGCGAGTGACGCTTGGTTTTCAGGTGACTGCTCAGTTCTGAAGACAATGAGTCAAGGTACTTCTCCGACACGTACACGTCGCAAGCCCGATGTTGCGTATGCCCGTCTGGTCGAGATTGCCACCGAACGGGGGCTTACGCTTCTGACTCGCATCAATTGCCGGGACAGCCCCGCATCGACCGACCGTCGCACGCCGCCATCGCCTCCGGTCGCCGTCGGGGTGACTCGCCATTGTCGTTTTAGAACGACCGTGCTAAATTCCCGCCAGCATTTGCAGTCACCGACCTAATCATCCGGTTCCGGCAACCGGCGCCAACGGGCGCGCCGGCGCGTCGCCCGACAGGAGACAGACGTGATGGAGCATGCATCGATCGAGCACCCGAGGACCAAGCGGGGCGTGCCGGCCGCATGGAGGGCGTCGCGATGAGCCTGCTGATGTCGCGACGCGATCTCGCGTTTCTGCTGTACGACTGGCTCGATGCGAATGCGCTCGCCGCGCTGCCGCGCTATGCGGAGCACAGCCGCGAGACGTTCGATGCGGTGCTCGACACCAGCGAGCGGATCGCGGCGGACCTGTTCGCGCCGCACGCGGCGCGCGGCGACCGCGAGGAGCCGCGGTTCGACGGCGAGCGCGTGACGCTGATTCCCGAGGTCGAGCCGGCGGTGCGTGCCTTCGCCGACGCCGGCCTGATCGCCGCGGGCCAGGACGAAGCATTCGGCGGGATGCGGCTGCCGAAACTCCTCGAAGCCGCATCGTTCCTGTTCTTCCAGGCCGCGAACATCGCGACCGCCGCGTATCCGTTCCTCACCGTCGCGAACGCGAACCTGCTGCTCGCGCACGGCAGCCCCGCGCAGATCGACGCGTTCGCGCGTCCCGAACTGGAAGGGCGCTTCTTCGGCACGATGTGCCTGTCCGAGCCGCAGGCCGGTTCGTCGCTGTCGGACATCGTCACGCGTGCCGACTTCGAGCGTGCGTCGCCGCTCGGCCCGCGCTACCGGATCACCGGCAACAAGATGTGGATTTCGGGCGGCGAGCATGAACTGGCGGAGAACATCGTTCACCTCGTGCTCGCGAAGATTCCCGACGAACAAGGGCGGCTGCTGCCCGGCACGCGCGGCATCTCGCTGTTCATCGTCCCCAGGTATCTGCCGGCCGAGGACGGCGCCGCTCAAGGCGAGCACAACGACGTGGTGCTTGCGGGCCTGAATCACAAGATGGGCTATCGCGGCACGACGAACTGCCTGCTGAACTTCGGCGAAGGCACGCGCCATCGTCCGCAGGGGCGCGCCGGTGCGATCGGCTATCTGGTCGGCGAGCCCAATCACGGTCTCGCTTACATGTTCCACATGATGAACGAGGCGCGCATCGGCGTCGGCGCGGGTGCGGTGGCGCTCGGCTACACCGGTTACCTGCATGCGCTCGACTATGCGCGCAACCGGCCGCAGGGGCGTCCGCTGGGACCGGCCGGCAAGGACGCGGCGGCGCCGCAGACACCGATCGTCGCGCACCCGGACGTGCGGCGCATGCTGCTCGCGCAGAAGGCGTACGTCGAAGGCGGGCTCGCGCTGATCCTGTACTGCGCGCGGCTCGTCGACGAAGCGCGTGCGCACGGCGATGCAACGGTGCGCGCCGAGGCCGCGCGCCTGCTCGACATCCTGACGCCGATCGCGAAAAGCTGGCCGTCGCAGTGGTGTCTCGCGGCCAACGATCTCGCGATCCAGGTGCACGGCGGATATGGCTATACGCGCGACTATCCGGTCGAGCGGCTCTATCGCGACAACCGCCTGAACCCGATCCACGAAGGCACGCACGGCATCCAGGCACTCGACCTGCTGGGCCGCAAGGTCGGTCAGGACGACGGCGCGCTGCTGCGCACGCTCGATGCACGTGTCGAAACGACGCTCGAACGCGCGCGGGCGGCGGATGGCGATACGCGCGTGCATGCCGATGCGCTGGCGCCGCGCTGGGCACGGCTCGTCGACGTCACGCGCGCATTGGCCGCGCTCGGCGATCCGCAGGTGCGGCTCGCGAATGCGAGCGTCTATCTGGAGGCGTTCGGTCATCTGGTTGTCGCGTGGCTGTGGCTCGACGTGACGCTCGCCGCGCGCGGACGCGATGACGATTTTCACGACGGCAAGCGAGCCGCCGCGCGATACTTCTTTCGCTGGGAACTGCCGAAGGTGGATGCGCAGCTCGACCTGCTGGCGAGCGTCGATACGACGACGCTCGACATGCGCGACGCGTGGTTCTGAGCGTCGCGCCGCACGGATGAAGGTGCCGCGGTGCGGGCCGTCTGGCCTGCGCCGCGCGCCGGTCGCGCGGGCGCGTCCCGCTGCCGTATCGATGCGCGGCGATGTCGCGCAAGGAGAATGGAGAGCATGAAAGCGCTGTTGTGTACCGCATTCGGCCCGATCGACCGCTTGCGTATCGAGGACGTCGCGATTCCTGAACCGGCCGCTGGTCAGGTGCGGATTCGCGTGAAGGCGGCGTCGCTCAATTTCCCCGATGCGCTGATCGTCCAGGGGCTGTATCAGGTGAAGCCGGCATTGCCGTTCTCGCCCGGCGCCGAATTCGCCGGCGTGATCGACGCGGTCGGCGACGGCGTGAGCGCCTGGCGGCCGGGCGACGAGGTGGTCGCGTTCACCGGCCACGGCGGCTTCGCCGCGCAGTGCGTGGCCGACGTGCACCAGATCGCGGCGCTGCCGCCGGGGATGACGTTCGAGCAGGGCGCGGCGCTGGTGCTGGCGTATGGCACGTCGCTGCATGCGCTGCAGCAGCGCGCGCGCCTGCAGCAGGGCGAGACGCTGCTGGTGCTGGGCGCGGGCGGCGGTGTCGGGCTCGCCGCGATCGAGATCGCGAAGGCGCTGGGCGCGCGCGTGATCGCGGCCGCGTCGAGCGCGGACAAACTGGCGCTATGCCGCGAAGCCGGCGCCGACGACACGATCGACTATGCGACCGAGGACCTGCGGCGCCGCGTCGACGAACTGACCGGCGGACGCGGCGCGGACGTCGTCTACGATCCGGTCGGCGGCGCGTACAGCGAGGCCGCGCTGCGCGCGACCGCGTGGCGCGGCCGGTTCCTCGTGGTCGGTTTCGCAGCCGGCGAAATTCCGAAGATCGCGCTGAACCTTGCACTGCTCAAGGAGCGCGACATCCTGGGCGTGTTCTGGGGCGATGCGGTGCGGCGCGACCCGGCGCAGCATGCGGCGAACATGCGCCAGCTCGCGCAATGGTTCGCGGCCGGCAAGGTGCGGCCCGCGATCACCGAGCGCGTGCCGCTCGCGGGTGCGGCCGACGCCATTGCGCGCATGGCGAACCGGCAGGTCAAGGGCAAGGTCGTGATCCTGCCGGACGCGTGATCACGCCGGTGCCGGTTCACACGGCGGTGGCCCGACCGGGCATCGCCTTCGATCGAGGACCTTTCCTGTAACGTTACCGGAGTCGCTGACCATGCAATCCCTGTCGAATCTGCAGCCCGCCGTCGCGGCCTCGCTTGCTGCGTGGCACGCGATGCTCGCGCGCAAGGATTTCAGCGCGCTCGACACGATCGTCCATCCGGATGCCGTATTCCGTTCGCCGATGGCGTTCAAGCCGTACGGGCCGGCGCCCGCACTGTTGCTCGCGCTGCGCACGGTGCTCACGATCCTCGAGAACTTCGAATATCACCGCGCGTTCGCCGACGACGACGGCACGAGCGTCGTGCTGGAATTCAGTGCGACGGTCGGCGACAAGCGGCTGAAGGGGATCGACATGATCCGCTTCGACGCCGACGGACGGATCGTCGAATTCGAGGTGATGATCCGTCCGTTCAACGCGCTGCAGGCGCTCGGCGCGGAGATGGGCGCGCGGCTCGGGCAGCAGCTGCCGGCGTTCAGGAGCGGCGGGTGAGGGGGCGGCAACGCCCCGCTTGCATTCATTGACGCAGTGATATGGACGATGCGTGGCCGGCCCGGCCACGTGCCGTATTCTCCGGTGCGTCGCCGAGGAAGTCCGGCAACGCCCGCGGCGGCAGAGTAATCACGAAGCGTGCGCCGCCGAGCGGCGAATCCTCGAGCCGCACGTCGCCGCCGTGCACGAGCGCGACGCGTCGCACGATCGCGAGCCCGAGCCCGAATCCGCCGGTCTGCCGGTCGCGGCTCGAGTCGAGCCGCTGGAACGGTTCGAACACGCGCGCGCGTTCGGCGACCGGAATGCCGGGACCGTCGTCGTCGACGCTCAGCACCAGCGCGCCGGACGCATCGTGCGTCGCGGACAGCAGGACGGTGCGCGACGCATAACGCGCGCCGTTGCGGATCAGGTTCAGCAGCGCGCGTGCGACGAGCTTCGGATCGCACACGTGCGAGGCAGGGGCGCCGCTCGTCGACACGCCGAGCGTGAGGCCGCGGTCGGCGACGTCGTTCGCGACGTTGCCGGCCACGCTGTCGATCAGCGCATCGACGACGACGTCCATCGGCGCGAGCTCGCTTGCGCCTTGTTCGAGCCGCCCGATCGTCAGCAGCTCGGTCACGAGACCGTCGAGTTCGCGCACGTCGCGTCGAAGTTCGTCGCGGCGTTCGCGCATCCGCCCGCTCTCGTCGGATTCGGCGAGCAGCGCGAGCCCGAATTCGAGGCGCGCGAGCGGCGTCTTCAGCTCATGCGAGATGCCATGCATCATTTCGCGCTGCTGCTTGATCGACGCCTCGATCCGCTCGGCCATGTCGTTGAACTGCTGCGACAGCTCGTAGATGTTCGATCGCCCGGACAGCTTCACGCGCGTCGACAGGTTGCCCGCACCGAACGCGTGCGCGGCGGCCTGCAGCTTGCGCAGGTCGCGCCAGTGATACGAGATCCACAGCACCACGGCCAACAGCGCGGCGAGCGCGAGCAGCAGGTACGCGTAGATCTTGATGTCGAGATCGGCCGCCTCGGTCGGGCGCGCATGCAGCACGGACCCGTCCGCGAGCGGCATGTAGTAATCCTTGGCGTCGTAGCTGATCGCGATCCGGCCCGCGTCGAGATCGCGCAGCGGTGTGCCGCTCAACTGCGCGCGGGCGTCGGCCATCGTCATGAAGCCGAATCCTTCGTTGCCGTGCTTCGCGAGTTCGCGCAGCGCGAGCATGCGCTGCGCGCCCGGATGACGCTCCAGATAATCGTTCAGCACGAACGCGTAGGTCGTCAGCGAATCGCGCTGCGCCTGCGCGACGCGATCATAGAAGATCCGGTCGAACGAGAACTGGATGAACGCGATCGATCCGGCGACGCACAGGATCACGATGAGGTACAGCCTGATCAACGGGCGCAGCATTTATTCGTCCCACGCGGAAGGGCTGAACAGGTAGCCGCGGCCCCAGATCGTCTTGATCTTGTGCGGCTCCGACGACGCATCCTCGAAGCGGCGGCGCAGCTTCGAGATGCCGGAATCGACCGAGCGGTCGAGCCCGTCGAACTCGATCCCGCGCAACTGCTTCAGGATGTCGTCGCGGCTCAGCACGGTGCCGGCCGCGCGCGCGAGGATCAGCAGCAGGTTGAACTCGGCCGTCTTCAGGTCGACAGGATCGCCGCGCCATGTGACGGTGCGGTTCGGCGGCGAGATCGTCAGTTCTCCGAATACCAGCGCTTCGGGCGCGGTAGCGGGCCTGTCCGTCGCGGCCGGCTGCGCGCGGCGCAGCAGCGCGCGGGCGCGCGCCACCAGCACCCGCGGCTCGATCGGCTTCGTCACGTAGTCGTCGGCGCCGGTTTCGAGGCCCGCGACCTGATCGTAGACGTCCGCGCGCGCGGTGAGAATCAGCACCGGGACGTTGGTGAATGCGCGAATGCGCCGGCACACTTCCATCCCGTCGAGGTTCGGCAGCATCAGGTCGAGGATCACGAGCGCGGGCTGGTGTTCGCGCACCGCCGCGACCGCCAGGTCGCCGCGTCGCACGACCGTCACCGCGAATTCGTAGTTGTCGAGGTATTCGCGCACGAGCTGCGCGAGGCGGTCGTCGTCCTCGATCAGCAGTACACGGTATTTGAGCGGATTGTCGTACATGGTCTCCTCGATGCGCGCGCGTCGTCCCGCATCCCGGCAGGCGGGCGCGCGGCGCGGCACGCGAATTCTATCCGGCGTTCCGGCGGCCTGGGCAGCAAGGCGACAATCGCGAACAATCGAACACAATTGAGCACAGATTCCCCGCAGATTCCGGACAGTCCCGGCGCACGGCGGCACCTAGACTTCGGGCTCCGTCACTCTTATTTCAATATTGTGCGCCTAACCCTTCGCCGCTCCCGTTATTGCGTGCCGCTTGCCGGCCTGACTGCCGGCCTGACCCTTGCCGCCGCCGCCCATGCGGAAAACCAGTATTCGCTTTCGCTCGGCGGCGGGTTCGCGCCACGCTACCAGGGGAGCAACCAGTATCGCGGCGTCGTCGCGCCGGGGTTTTCCGCGAAGTTCGGCAACGGCTTCTTCATCGACAACACCGCGGGCGCCGGCTATCGGCTGGACCTCCCGCACGGCGCGTTCGTGTCGGCGGCGGTGAGCTACGACGCGGGCCGCGCGGACGAGAACCGCTTCGACCTGCCCGGTTCGGACTACCTGAAGGGGATGGGCCGGATTCCCGGCTCGGTGCTCGTCGGTGTGCGGGCAGGGCTGACGCTGTTCGATGCGGCGGAGCTGAGCGTGTCGGTCGACACCCCGGTGACGCATACGTCGCGCGGTGTGTCGGGGCATGTCGACCTCGCGGTGCCGGTGTTCAAGACCGCGCGGCACGAGATCGTCGTGACGGGCAGCGTGCATGCCGGGACCGGACGCTACACGCAGACGTTCTACGGCGTGACCGACGCGCAGTCGATGGCGAGCCGCTTCCGGCCATATTCGACGAGCGGCGGGATCGACAGCGCGACGATGTCGGTCGCGTGGCACTGGAACCTGTCGCGGCACTGGTCGGTACTCGCGACGGGCGGCGTGACGCGCCTGCTCGGGCGCTATGGCGACAGCCCGATCGTCCAGTCGCGCAGCAACTACTACGGGATGGCCGGCGCGACCTACAGGTTTTGAACGGGTGGCCGGCGCGCGCGTGCCGGACATGACGCGCCGATGTCGGGCCGTCGCCGCGAACCGCGTGCGGTAACATGCGGGCGGGTCCGGCGTCGCGCCGGGCCTGCGACGCCGGTGCGCCTGAACGGCTCGACCGCGTCGTGCATCGCCGCCATTCGCCGGCTGCCATCCGTCAGGATAGGGCCGGCGGCGCGCGGCGCCGATCACGCAAGCGATACCCGGCCTTGCACGCATGCCGCACGTGAATCGCCGGGCCGCGACAGGGAGATACCGATGAAGAGAACGATCGCGATGCTCGTGGCACTCGTTGCGAGCGCAACCTTCGCAGGATGTGCGGACATGAACACGAAACACCGCAATGCCACCGCCGGCGGCGCAGTGACGAACCCGGCTCCGTCGGGCGCCGTGAACGCATGCAAGGCGGATGCCGCGCCGGACGATGCGCTGATCGGCAAGACGGAGGGCGAGGCGGCCGCGCTGCTCGACGGCTGCCTGTGGCGCGTGCTCGAGCGCGACGGCCAGTCGTTGCCGGGCACGATGGACTATCGCCCGGAGCGCCGCGACCTTGGCATTCGCGACGGCAAGGTGATCTGGGTGCGGCGCGGGTGATGCGGCTGGGCGGTGCGTGCGTTACTTCGAGATATACCAGAGCGCGTCGGTGCTGACGCGTGCAGCCGGCTTCGTCGCGGCCGGCGCCTGAGGTGTCGCGACGGGGGGCGGCGTGTTCGACGTCACTGCGGTGGGCCACGTCGCGGGCGTCTGCGACGTGGTCGATGCCGTCGAGGTATTTGCCGTACTCGAGGTCGCCGCCGATCCTGACGTCGACGCCGTATCGATATACCAGAGCGCATTGGCAGTGTGCTTCACCGTCGGCGCCGCGGCAGCTGTTGCCGCCGTCGCGCCTGAACGCGGCGTTCCCGCTGCCGCTCCCGCCCCAGCCTGCGCAGTGGCCCCTGCCGCACCGCGCTGCGCGCGCGCCTCGAACGGCCCGAGCTGGAAGATTAACGTTTGCGCGGGACGCGTCAGAACGGCATACGGGAACTGCAGCTCCCACGACATCAGCACGCGGCCCGACGACGTCTCGGTGAAGATTGCCGGCACGTGCTTCATGTCGCTGAATTGCACGTAGATTCGCGCGCCGTCGTCGAACACCTGGGTCGGCTTGGCCTGGTCGGCACCCGTGATCGTCCAGCCGAAGTTGTACGTGCCGGCCGGGCCGGCGGGCCCGCCTTGCGGCTGCGGCGGCGGGGCGGCCGGCGCGAGCGTGCGGGCACGCGCGACCGGCGGTGCCGACACGCTCAGGCTCGCGAACGGGTTGTACGCCTGCACCTGCTGCGGCGGCGTGAAAGAGGGGGGCAGGATGGGCATGGGAGTATCCGGCGAATCCGGCATGGTCCGGATTGCATCATAGACCTTGCGGGCATACGTGAGGCGCTTGTCGGGCGACGCGGAGTTGTACGCGCCGATCGCGTTCCAGTTGGCGCCGAGCTGGCGGATGTTCTGCGACAGGATCCACGCGCCGACGTACGCGTTGGTGCACGCATCGAACAGGCTTTCCCGCGAGATGCCTTCGCGCGCGAGCGTCGGCAGCCACGTGCTGTTGATCTGCATCAGCCCGATGTCGACGGTGCCGTTCGTGTTGGTGTTGACGGCATTCGGGTTCATTCCCGATTCGACCTGCGCGATGCCGCGCAGCAGGCTCACACTCACCTTCTGGAACGTGGCCGCGTCGTCGAGGCAGTCGGCACGCGCGAATCCGTGCAGCGCGCACGACAGCGCGATCGTCGCGGCGATCTTCGGCGTGGCGTGGCTGATCGAACGGGCAGTCTGACGCGGCATGGCAGGATGGGGCGGAATCCGGCCGCCCGGTGCAAGGAAATTACGCAGACGCGAAGTGTGCCATAGCGCGCAGTCAAATGGCTCGCGTCAAACTTTCCTTTGCATTTGCCGGCGCATGTGTCGCGCATTTTCGTTGGCGCCGGTATCGACGCGCGGCAGGACGGAATCGGTAAAAAAGACTGCAATCGTGCGCATGCCGGCAGGCGCGCGCAGTCGCAATACTGACGCCACGCGTCAGATGCGCCGCGAAGGCGGCAGTGAATGGCGCAGCGAAGCGGAGACGAGAGGCGCATCCGGCGCTGCGCGGGCCGTAGAAGCGACGACGGCGGCCGCAGCCGCCGTGTCGGTGATTTCTCGATCCCCGATTCGGTACCGATCGACCGGCCACGCGATGCCGCGCAACCGGCCATCGTCGATCAGAAGCGGTGACGCAGGCCCAGGTTGACCATCGTCTGCGAGCTGGTGCCCGCATAGCCGTACGAACCGATCGACGCCTGCGCGGCCATCGCCCCGCCGTTGCCGTCGCCCGTCTGGCCGCTCGCGTGCTGGTACGCGGCGGTCAGGTACACGTCCGTGCGCTTCGACAGGTTGTAGTCCGCGCCGGCGGACACCTGGTGATAGGTCGCCGACGTATCGCCGCCCGAGCGCGTATAGCTGTAGCCGACGCCGACGAGCAGCGAATTGGTCGCCTGGTAGTTCACGAAGCCCTGGCCGGTGTTGTAGTGCTCGTTCGAGTTGAACACCGAGCTCGCGTCGCGGCGGTATTGCGCGTTGCTGTAGCCGAGGCCGAACGTGAACGGGCCGGCGACGTACTGGCCCGCGATGCGGGCGATGCCGATCGAGTGCGCGCTCGCATAGCCGGTGTTGATCGGGCCGTCGAAGGTGCCGTCCGACGAGCTTGTCCAGCCGTTGCGCAGCCCGTTCGACGCGGGGCTGTTGGTCGCGTGGAAGTAGCCGCCCGCGACGCTGAACGGGCCGTTGTTGTACGACACGGCAGCCGAATACGACTGCGCGGCGCCGGTGCTGCCGGCGATGCCTCCGAACGAGTACATCGCCGAGAACTGCAGGCCCGAATACACGGCCGACGTGTACTTCACCGCGTTGTCGACGCGGAAGCTGTTGTCGTAGTTGTCGACGTCGCCCGGCGTCGCGAACACGCTGCCGAGATAGTTGTCGGCGGTGATGCCTTGCACGAGGTCGACGAGCGGATCGTACTGGCGGCCGAACGTGAGCGTGCCGTAGCGGTCGCTCGAGAGCCCGACGAACGCCTGCCGGCCGAACAGGCGGCCGCCCTGGCCCTGCCGGCCGCTGCTCGGGTCGAAGCCGCTCTCGAGCTGGAATAGCGCCTTCAGCCCGCCGCCGAGATCCTCGGTGCCCTTCACGCCCCAGCGGCTGCCGGCAAGATTGCCCGCGCTGCTGTTGCCGAGCATCCATGCATTGTCCTTACCCTGCGCGTGATTCACGTACGTGATCGACGTGTCGATCACGCCGTACAGCGTGACGCTCGACTGCGCATGCGCGGCGGGCATCGCCGCGAACGATGCGAGCGAAATCAGCGAGAGGGTCGTGCGTTTCATTTCATCTCCTTGCGATTGGCTTGCTTGAACCGGATGGGCAGGAGACTACCGAGCCGCCGAAGAACGGCAAAAATGAAATTCTTCGATGTGACGTAAAGCAGACATGCACATGCTGCGGCAAGGTCCATTGAGAGATTCACATTATTGAGAACTGTGCATCAATCGATCTGAATTTCAGGGTGGGGCGATTGGTGCATTGCCGGATTCGTGATAATTCCGCGCGATTTTCGGTCGAATTTCGATGGCGACGCATTCGTCGTCGATTCATCAATTGATTATTTAATGAATTGAATCGCGTGATGCGGGCCGGGGTGTGTTATGGCGCGCATCGCGCGAGCGTGATGCGGCGCGCTGACCGTCAGCGGCAATTGGCATCGGGTGCGAGAATGCGGCCTTCGGCCGGCACGCGTCGTGCCGCTCACCAGGGAACCCGCATGGACACTCACATCGCTCCGGTGGAGCTGAAGAAAGCCTACCGTCTTCTCAACCATGGCCCGACCGTGCTCGTATCGGCCCGTCATGACGGCGTCGACAACGTGATGGCCGCCGCATGGGCCTGCGCGCTCGACTTCCTGCCGCCGAAGCTGACGGTCGTGCTCGACAAGTCGGCGAAGACGCGCGAGCTCGTCGAGCGCAGCGGGACGTTCGTCATCCAGGTGCCGACGGCCGCGCAGCTGCAGCTCACGCATGCGGTGGGCAGCCACAGTCTCGCGGAGCGGCCGGACAAGCTGCGCGAGGCGGGCGTCACGCTGTTCGACGTCGAAGGCCACGACCTGCCGTTCGTCGCCGGCTGCTCGGGCTGGCTCGCGTGCAGGCTGGTTCCCGAGCCGCACAACCAGCAGACCTACGACCTGTTCATCGGGGAGGTGGTCGCGGCGTGGTCCGACACGCGGGTGTTCCGCGACGGGCACTGGTATTTCGAATCGGCCGATCCGGCGCTGCGCAGCCTGCACTACATCGCGGGCGGCAACTTTTATGCGATCGGCGAATCGCTGCACGTCGATCCGGCCGCTGAGTAGGCGTCGGGCGGGCAGCCGGCCGCGTCCAGCGCGGCGTCGACGACGTCGTGCGCGAGATCGAGCGTGCAGCAATCGGAACCGGGCGGCGTGGCGCCGCCCGCGCATCACACGTACGCGTAGCGCACGAGGTGGAAGAACACCGGCGCGGCGAAGCAGATCGAATCGACGCGATCGAGCATCCCGCCATGGCCCGCGATCATCGAGCCCCAGTCCTTGGTGCCGAGCGAGCGCTTCACGGCCGACAGCACCAGCCCGCCGACGAAGCCCGCGATCACGATCGCGAGCGAGATTCCGAACGCCGCGCCGAAGCTGAACGGCGTCACGCGATACAGCGATGCACCGCACAGCGTGGCCAGCAGCCCGCCGCCGATGAAGCCCTCGATCGTCTTCGACGGCGACAGCTGCGGCGCGATCTTGCGGCGTCCGAACAGCTTGCCGACCACGTATTGCAGCACGTCGCTGATCTGCACGACGAACAGGAAGAAGAACAGCAGCAGCGCGTTCTGCCCGGCGTAGCGCGGGATGTCGAGGATCAGCACGGCCGGCGCATGGCTCAACCCGTACACGCACACCATCAGCGCCCAGTTGATCTTCGCGTTGCGGCTCAGGAATTCCCGCGTGTCCTGCGTGAGTGCCGACACCAGCGACATCGCGAAGAACAGGTGCACCGGCACGAAGATCGAATACATCCCGTACCAGTTGATCCCGAGCAGCAGGTACTGCACCGGAATCGCGATGAAGAACGCGATGAAGAGCGTCGTGTGGTCGCTTGCGGTCGTCGGCGTGAGCGTGATGAATTCGCGCAGCGTCAGGTACGACAGCAGCGCGAACACCAGATACGTGACGTTGTTGCCGAGGCTGATCGCGATGACCATGATCGCGATCATCGCCCACCACGCGCGGATGCGCTGGTTCAGGTTGACGATGGTTGCGCTGGTGCCGCCGCTGCGCGCGCCGAGGATCGCGCCGATCACGGTCGCGAGCACCAGCACGCCGGTGACGCCTGCGACCAGTTCCCAGAAGAGAGTTCGCATGGAGAGGTCCGGAAGAGGGAGAGAGGGGCGCCGCGTTCAGCCGGCCGGCCGCTGCGGCGGCGCGAGCGCGACGATCGCGTCGCGCATGCGGGCGAGGAAGGTCGGCTTGTCTTCGCCGGCGCCGAGCGCCTCGTTCGCACCGAAGTGCACCTTGCAGATCAGCGGCACGGGCCAGATCGCGCCCTTCGGCATGATGCGTTGCAGGTTCTCGAGATAGACCGGCGCGAGCGCGACCTCCGCAAACTCGGTCGCGAGATGGAACAGGCCGCTCTTGAACGGCTGCGGCAAGACTTCGGCGCCGCGCGTGCCTTCCGGAAAGATGATGATCGAGTGGCCTTGCCGTAGTGCATCGCGCACCGGGTCCAGCGGGTCGCCGCCGCTTTCGCGGTGACGGTCGATCAGCACGACATTCAGCAGCTTCTGCGCGATGTGACGCTTCACGTTGCTGCTGTCCCAGTAGTCGCGCGCGGCGACGGGGCGCACGACCGCGCGCACGTCGCGCGGCAGCGCGGCGAGGATCGCGAGCGTGTCGATGTGGCTCGTATGGTTCGAGAAGTAGATCTTCTGCGTCGGGGAAGGCGGCGCCTGATGCCAGACCGGATACGCGCCGGCGACGAGCCGCACGATCGACAGCAGGAAATCGCGCTGCCAGACGTTCAGGATGTTCATCGGCGCCGCGCCTCCTGCATGCATGCCCGCGCGGCCGCGCACGCGCGGCGGGCGGAATCCCGGAATGCCGGTGCGGCAGGATGCGCGCCGGTCGGCCCTTGTTTAAGTTTTTTCAAATTCGTGGCTGCCTGTTGCAGGGCCGCGATAATCGGACGATGCACCGGCGGGTATTGCGTCGCGGCGAATTCGCCGTTCGACGGCGTGATAATCGGCTGTTGCACGCGCGCCCGGCCACAGTTCGAATGAATTGCTGCGCTCGCGGGCCAGCGGATTATCGCGAGTTTCCGTCGAAAACGCCAGATTGCCCGGCGTGGCACGGAGCGGGGTGCGGCTTGACGCGTGGGGACCGCTCGGCGACGATTACGCCCACCTGTCGAAAGCCGCCGCCGACGGGTGCGCTGCCCGGGGCCGGGCCGCAAACGTGTCCGAACGCAAAGAACCAATAAAACGATGAGCCTCTACGCACTCAAACCGAAATTCCAGAATCGTCTGCGTCCGTTCGCGGATTCGCTTGCCGAACGCGGCGTCACGGCCAACCAGGTCACGCTGTTCGCGGCCGGCGGCTCGATCGTCGTCGGCGCGCTCGCGGGGCTTGGCGTGTTCGCTCGCGTGCTGTTCCTGCTGATCCCGATCTGGCTGTTCGTGCGGATGGCGCTCAACGCGATCGACGGCATGCTCGCCCGCGAGCACGGGCAGAAGAGCACGCTCGGTGCGTACCTGAACGAGCTCGGCGACGTCGTGTCCGACGTCGCGCTCGTGCTGCCGTTTCTCGCGATTCCGGCGTTCGCTGCGGCGGACGTCTGGCTGTTCGCGCTGACGGCGGTCATCGTCGAATGCGTGGGGCTGATCGGCCCGCTCGCCGGCGCGACCCGCCGCTACGACGGCCCGTTCGGCAAGAGCGACCGCGCGCTCGCGGTCGGCGCGTTCGCGCTGTGGATCGGTTTCGGTCTGCCGGTCGGCAGCGTCGCCGCGTGGCTGTGGCGCGTGCTGATCGTGCTGTCGATCGTGACGGTGGTGCGGCGCGTGCAGGCCGGGATCGCCGAAGCGGGCGGCTGACGGCGGTAGTGGGACCGGCGCCGGAGGGCGCCGCCGCATGATTCGAATAACGAAACGAGCGAGACCGCATGAACGCAAGCGCGGCCCGCGAGGCCGACTTCATCACGCGCGACGGCGAAACGCCGTTCTATCGTCACGGGCCCGCGACGGGTCCGCGCTGCCGTGGTGCGATCGTGCTGCTGCATCGCGGCCATGAACATTCTGCGCGCGTCGCGCACGTCGTCGACGAGCTCGACCTGCCGGACTTCGCGTTCTTCGCGTGAGATGCGCGCGGCCACGGCCGCTCGCCCGGCGCGCGCAGTGCGCTTGATGCCGGCGCGCGTCGGTCAGCCATCCGTGACCGGCCCGGACGGCCGCGGCTCGCGGTGGCCAAGCGGGTCATGTGTGCGTCGCCCGCTGCGTCCGCGTGCGCTTCACCGCGTACATCGCCTGGTCCGCGTGCTCGATCAGCGCGTTCATGTCGGTGCCGTCGTCAGGCAGTATCGCGACGCCGACACTGACGCCGAGCCGCAGCGGATGCCCCTCGAATTCGAACGGCTCGCCGACCTGCCGGGCGAGCCGTGCGCGTTGCGCATCGACGTCGTCGCGGCTGCCGATGTCCGGCAGGATCACCGCGAACTCGTCGCCGCCCACGCGCGCGACCGTGTCCGAGCGCCGCACGGCGCGCTGCATCCGCGTGGCGATCGCACGCAGCGCGGCGTCGCCCGCGCGGTGGCCGTAGCCGTCGTTGATCGGCTTGAGCCCGTCCATGTCGATGTTGAGGATGCCGAGCCGGCCGTTCGCGCGCAGCGCCGTATGCATCGACTGGCGCAGGCGGTCGTAGAACAGCGCGCGGTTCGGCAGGCCGGTGAGCGCGTCGTGCGTCGCGCGCAGGTACAACTCGTTGGCCTCGTTGCGCGCGGCATGGAACATCGCGGCGGCGATCAGGTCGGCCGTGAGCCGCAGCGTCCCGGCATCGGCGGCCGAAAAACCGTCGAGGTCCGGCGACATCACCTTCAGCACGCCGACCGTCGTGTCCGCATGGGTGAGCGGCATCACCAGCATCGAGCGCAGCCCCACGCGGCGGCACGCATCGCGGTCGACGCGCGGGTCGGATTCCGAATCCTTGCAGTGCAGCAGTTCGCCGCGCGTCACGCACAGGCCGGACAGGCTGCCCGAGCGGCGCAGCCGCAGCCCGAGCATCCCGGCGGCGGAGCCTGACGCGGCGCGGTACACCATGTCGTCGCCTTCGGCGAATTCGACCGCCGCGCCGCTCGCGCCCGTGAGCTGCGGCACCTGCTCGGTCACGTAAGCCATCACACTGCCGAGGTCGAGGCCGAGTTTCGCGATCTCGGTTTGCGCGGCGATGATGCGCAGCAGCGTGTCGGGGGACGGAGTGGCGGTGTCGACGATTTGATCCAAGTCAGTTTTCCAGGAAGAAAGCACAGCGCGCGGCCCGAGCTTGCGGTAGCATACGCGCCGCTCACGCGGCAGCGCGTTCCGGGCGGCCCGCAACGGGCCGCCGCCGGCATCCGGCCGGTTACCGGGGGCGCCGGGCCGTCGGTTCGGCAGCGCCGGCAGTATGCCGGTCGGTCCGGCCGGCAGCAACGGTGTAACTCTTGCCATTCCATCGCGACGCGCAGCATTTCCGACCGGATTGAGTTGTTTTTCGCTTCGTCAGCACGAATCAGGGCGAGTTTTGTCTTGATTTTGAGATAGTGTGACGAATGTGCGAGCGCCGGTGCCAGGTGCGCGCTGTCCGACGAGTCGGCAGCGAAATGATTCGCCGCGTTGTTTCGATAAATGCATTCAGGCCAGACTTTGAGGGGAAGCAGTGGGGATGTGCACTCACGGGCATAGCTGCTTTGCGCGCGTCGGTTGCGGCGCGCTTGATGACCGGACGATCGTGACGATGCGGGGCTGCGCATGAAGCCGGCCGCGTCGCTGTTCGTCCTGTCGGTCGCCACGTTCGGCGCGTTCCATGCGGCCGCGCTGGCGGCCGCGCCCATGCCGGCTGCGGCCGCTTCGGCGTCAGCCGGCAGTCAGGCCGTGCCGGTGCTCGCCAGCGGCGCGGCCGTGCCGCCGCTCGCGGCCATGCCGAGCGCCGCCAGCGCGGCGTCCGCCGGCCTGCCCGCGACGACCGTGCACCTGCCGTTCGCGTCGCTCGGCGCGTTCGATCCGGTCCACCTGCGCGGCGCCGACGACGCGCGCACGATCAATGCGGGCGTGCGGCTCGACCGCGTGGTCACCGGCGCGCGGCTGCGCCTGACCTACGCGTATTCGCCGTCGCTGGTCTTCCCAATGTCGCACCTGAAGGTGTCGATGAACGGCGAGGTGGTCGCGACCGTCCCGTTCGACGCGACGCGCGCGGGCCGCACGGTCACGCAGGACATCCCGATCGATCCGCGCTACTTCTCCGATTTCAACCAGATCGGCCTGCGCCTGATCGCGCATTACACACTCGACCACTGCGAGGATCCGTCGAGCTCGGCGCTGTGGGCCGACGTGAGCCCAACGAGCGAACTGATCCTCGACGAGTCGCCAGTGCGCTTGCCGAACGATCTCGCGCTCTTGCCCGCGCCGTTCTTCGACCGGCGTGACAACGGGCTCCTGCGGCTGCCGTTCGTGCTGCCTGCGTCGCCCGACTCGGCGACGCTGCGCAGCGCCGGCGTGCTCGCGTCGTGGTTCGGCGCGCAGGCCGACTACCGGCAGGCGCGCTTCCCGGTTGCAGCGACGCTCCCGGCCGACGACCAGGCGGTGGTGGTCGGCACGGCCGCGACGTTGCCGGCCGGCCTCGCGCTGCCGTCGGTCAACGGGCCGTTGCTCGCCGTCGCCGACAACCCGGCCGCGCCGGGCCGCAAGCTGCTGGTCGTGACGGGCCGCACGGCCGCCGAGGTCGACGACGCGGTCGCGGCGCTCGTGCTCGGCCGCGCGGCGCTGTCCGGCCCGGCGGCGACGGTCGCGCACGTGGATCTCGGCGCGCCGCGCAAGCCGTACGACGCACCGCGCTGGCTGCCGGTGAACCGGCCGATCGCGTTCCGCGAATTGGTGTCGGATCCGCGCGAACTCGAAGTGCGCGGCACGTCGCCCGACGCGATCCGGCTGAACCTGCGCGTGCCGGCCGATCTGCATTCGTGGAACGGCTCGGGCGTGCCGATCACGCTGCGCTACCGCTACACGGCGCCGACCGTGCAGGACAACTCGACGCTCGCCGTCGAGATCAACGAACAACTCGTGAAGTCGTACCGGCTCGGGCCGGCCCACGCGGAAGACGCGCGCGGGCGCATGCAACTGCCGCTGCTGTCGGTGCCGGAAGGGCGCGTGACGAGCGATGTCGACATCCCGGCGTTCCGCGTCGGCAGCGGCAACCAGCTGCAGTTCCGCTTCACGCTCGATTCGCAGAAGACGGGGCTCTGCTCGAGCACCGCGACCGAGCCGCAGCGCGCGGCGATCGATCCGGATTCGACGATCGACTTCTCGCACTTCGTCCATTACGCGCAATTGCCGAACCTGGCGTTCTTCGCGAACAGCGGTTTCCCGTTCACGCGCTTCGCCGACCTGTCGCAGACGGCGGTCGTGATGCCGGACCGGCCGTCGCCGCAGGAACTGGAAGCCTACCTGACGATGCTCGGCCACATGGGGCAGTGGACCGGCTTCCCGGCGCTGCGCGTGCAGGTCGCGCGACCCGGCGACGTCGCCGCGCTCGCGGGCCGCAAGGACCTGCTCGTGATCGACGGCTCGCCCGCGTCGCCGCTGCTGTCGCACTGGCGCGCGGCGTTGCCGCTGTCGATCGACCAGCAGGCCGGCACGGGCGCGACGCGTGTCGCGTTTTCGGTAAAGGAGCGCTGGCGCAACGGCGTCGGCATGGCCGACGGCGGCGCGCATATCGAACAGACGGGCTCGCTCGCGGCGCTGGCCGGGTTCGAGCTGCCGGGCAGCCATGGCCGCAGCGTCGTGGCGCTGACGGCCACCGACCAGACGCGTCTTGCCGACCTGCTCGACGTGTTCGAGAAGCCGGGCCTCGTGTCGCAGCTGCAGGGCGACCTCGCGCTGGTGCGGCCGGGGCAGGTCGACAGCCTGCGCGTCGGCGAGCCTTACGTGGTCGGCTTCGTGCCGTGGTACGCGCGCGTCTGGACGCACGCGGCGCAGCACCCGGTGGTGCTCGGCGTGGTCGGCGTCGTCGCGGGGCTGCTGCTCGCGCTCGGCGTGTTCAGCGTGCTGCAGAGAATCGCCGCGCGCCGACGGGGGATGTAACGGATGGCGTGGGCATTCGCAAGGCGACGGGCAACGCAGCCGGCGCGGCGGGTCGGCACGACGCTCGTGCTGGCCGTCGCGGCAGCGTGCGCGGCGACCGGCGCCGCCGGGCGCGCGCAGGCCGCGCAAAGCGGCGCGGCCGACGTGCGGTGCGGCGCGGCGTGGCCGCGCTGGGACGCGTTCAAGCGCGATTTCGTGTCGGCCGACGGCCGGGTGATCGACGTCGGCTCGGCGGATTCGCGCACGGTATCGGAGGGGCAGGCGTATGGACTGTTCTTCGCGCTCGTCGCGAACGACCGGCACACGTTCGACACGATCCTCGCATGGACCGAGAACAACCTTGCACAGGGCGACCTGAGCGCCCGTCTGCCGGCGTGGCTGTGGGGCCGCGCGCCGGACGGCGCGTGGCGCGTGCTCGACGCGAACGCGGCGTCGGATGCCGACCTGTGGATCGCGTACACGCTCGTCGAAGCCGGACGGCTGTGGCACGAGCGCAGCTACACCGCGCGCGGCGCGCTGCTCGCGAAGCGCGTGCTCGACGACGAGACGGCCAGCGTGCCGGGCCTCGGCCTCACGCTGCTGCCCGGGCCGACCGGCTTCAGGCTGGCCGACGGTCGATGGCGCGTGAACCCGAGCTATTCCCCGCCGCAGGTGATCCGCGGGCTCGCCGCGCGCCTGCCGGACGATCGCCGCTGGTCCGCGCTCGCGGCCAGCACCGGCCGCGTGCTGCTCGACACCGCGCCGAAGGGCTTTGCGCCGGACTGGGCGTTGTATCGCGCCGGTGCCGGCTTCGCGCCCGATCCGCAGACCCACGCGGAAAGCGCCTATAACGCGATTCGCGTGTATTTGTGGGCCGGCATGCTCGATCGCGCCGATCCGCTCGCGGCACCGCTGCTCGCGCGCTTCGCGCCGTTCGCCGATCACATCGCCGCGCATGGCGCGCCGCCGGAGAAGGTCGACACGACAACCGGCGTCGCGGGGCCGAACGACGGCAATGGCGGCTTCTCGGCGGCGGCCGTGCCGTTCCTCGACGCGCGCGGCCAGCATGCGCTCGCCGATGCGCAGGCGGCCCGTGTCGACGCGCTTGCGCGCCAGTCGGCGCCCGGCTACTACACGAGTGTGCTGACGCTGTTCGGCCTCGGATGGCGCGATGGCCGCTACCGGTTCGGCGCGGACGGGTCGCTCGATGCGCGCTGGGAGGGCCCGTCATGCGCAGGCCGATGAAGTACACCGCGCGGCGTGTCGCGGGGCTTGCGTGGCTCGCGTCGTCGGTCTCTGCGGGGGTGCCGGCCGCCGTTGCCGTCGCGGCGACGAAACCCGTCGCGCCGAAAGCCGCGTCGGCGCCGGCTTCGGCCGCTGCGTCCGCTTCGTCCGCTTCGTCCGATGCACGGCTTCAGCTCGCGACCGCCCGCATGTGGGGCGCCAAGCATCGCGACGACCTCGCGCGGGACGCACTGCGCAAGGGGCTCCTGATCGCGCCGGACGATCCCGAACTGCTCGCGGAACAGGTGCGCGTGCTGCTGCGGCTCGGCGACGCGCAAGGTGCGCAGGCCACGCTGGCACGCCTGCAGGCGCGCGCCCCCGCGGCGCCCGACACGCGCCGCGCGGCCGACGAATACCGCGTCGCGACGAGCGGCCGCGGCGAGATGGCGCAGATCCGCCTGCTCGCGCGCAGCGGCCGCGCCGACGAGGCGGCCCGGCGGATCGTCGCGCTGTTTCCGAACGGTGCGCCGTCCGGTGCGCTGGGCGCCGAGTACTACCAGATCGTCGCGAACGCGCCGGGCGGCCGCGAACCGGCGATCGCCGCGCTGCGCCGCGCGGTCGCGGCCGACCCACAGGATTCGAGCGCGGCGCTCGCGCTCGCGCGGCTCCTGAACCAGCGCGACGACACGCGTGCGGAGGCGAACCGCATCGCGTGGTCGCTCGCGAAGCGGGGCGAAGCCGATCATACGGAAGCGATGGCCGTGTGGCGGCGCGTGCTGCAGTCCGCCGGCACCGATCCCGCCTATCTCGACGCATTGCATGTATATCTCGCGCTCGTGCCGGACGACACCGAATTCCGCGATCGTGTCGCCGCACTCGACCGGCAGCGCGACGCGCAGCGGCTGCTTGAGCGCGATCCGGGCTACATCGCGCAACAGCGTGGCTTGCAGGCGCTCGCGCGCGGCGACCTGGCCGGCGCCGATCCGCTGCTCGCGCGCGCCGCGCAGGCGCGTGCGGGCGACGCCGATGCGGTCGGCGGGCTCGGCCTGCTGCGTCTGCGCGAAGGCCGGCACGACGAAGCGCGCGCGCTGTTTACGCGCGCCGCGGCGCTGTCGACCGACCAGCGCGGCAAGTGGCAGAGCCTCGCACGCACCGCGCAGTTCTGGGGGCTGATCGCGCAGGGGCGCGCGGCGGCGTCGGCCGGACGGCCGCAGGATGCCGAGCGCGCGGCGCGCGCCGCGCTCGCGATGCAGCCCGACAGCCCGGACGCGAAGCTGCAGCTTGCCGATGCGCTGCTCGCGCAGCGCGACTGGGCGCGCGCGGAGCCGTTGCTGCGCGAGTTGCTCGCCGCACGTTCGCCGAATCTGTCGGCGGTGCGCGGCACGGCGACGCTGTACGAGAACACCGGCCGCGCGGATCGAATCGGCCCGCTGCTCGACGCGCTGCAGAGCCGCGTGACGGGCCGCGACGACCGCCGCGCGCTCGACGGCTTGCGCGCCGACCTGCTCGCGAGCGAGGCCCGCGCGCTTGCGGACAAGGGCGAACGCGGGCCAGCCGCGCAACGCTACGAAGCGGCGGTGCGCGCGGCGCCCGATGCGCCGTGGACGCGTTTCGCGCTCGCCCGGTTGTATCGCGACATGGGGCTGCCGCAGCTCGGCCGCACGGTGATGGACGACGGGCTCGCGCAAAGCGACACGCCCGAGATGCGCTATGCGACCGCGCTGTATCGCAACTCGCTCGACGACATCGCGGGCGCCCAGGCCGCGCTTGCGGGCATCGATGACGCGCAACGCTCGGACGGCATGCGTGCGCTCGCGCGCAAGCTCGACGCGGAAAGTTCGCTGGCCGGCGCGCGCGGCGCGCTCGGCCGTGGCGATCGTGCGGCCTTCGCCGCGTCGCTCGCACATGCGCAGGCGAGCGCGCCGGACGATCCCGACATGCTGGCCGCGATCGGCGCGCAGTGGATCGACGCGGGCGAACCCGAGCGCGGCCTCGCGCCGCTGCGCGACTGGATCGCCGCGCATCCGCACGAGGCCGATCCCGACGTGCGGCTGCGCTACGGCGACCTGCTCGGCAGCGCGGGGCGCGACGACGCGCTCGCCGCGTGGCTCGACGCGCTGCGCCGCGAGCCGGCGCTGACGCCGGCACAGACCGCGCGGATCGAGGACCAGTCGCTGCGGCGCGTGCTGCGGCGGACGGACGACGCGATCGCGCAACGCGACTATGCACGCGCCCGCATGCTGCTCGAGCAGGCGAGTCCGGCGGGACGCGCGGACAAGCGCTACGCACTTGAACTGGCCGACCTCGAACGCGCGCAGGGCCATTACGACGCGGCACGCGACGCGCTTGCGCCGGTCGTCGCGCGCACGCCGGACGATGCCGATACGCAGCTCGCGCTCGCGCGCATCGACGAGGACAGCGGCCACCGCGCGGCCGCGCTCGCACGCGTGCAGGCCGTGCTTGCGCGCACGCCGGACGACGACGTCGACACGCGGCTGTCGGTCGTGCGCCGCCTGAACGCGCTGCGCCGCGCGGACGAAGCCGCGCAGGTGATCGACCCGCTGCAGGCCGCGTACCCTGCGCGTGCCGACGTGACGGTCGCGGCGGGGCGCGTGGCCGAGGCGCAGGGCCGCTACGACGATGCCGCATCGCTGTACCGGCTGTCGCTGTCGCAGGAGCGCACGAGCGGCGTGAGCCCGGGCCGCGACGGCCGCACGCCCGCGCAGGCCGCATTCGCGGATCTCGCACAGCGGCGCGATCCCGAGATCGAGATGGGCTGGCTGCCCGCGTACAAGTCGGGCGACGAGGGGATTTCCGCGTACCGCGCGCAGCAGGTGCCGATCTACATGCAGCTGCCGGTGCGCTACGACGGGCATGCGTTCCTGCAACTCGACACCGTGCATCTGGACGCCGGCACGCTCGATACGAGCGACCCGAACGCGTATTCGCTGAAGACGTTCGGGACCTACGCGGCGCTCAACACGCCGATCGGGCTGCCCGCGCCGTTCGCCGCGAATCCGTCGGCCGCCGCGTTGATCGCGCATCCGCCGGGCGACCTGCATCAGCCGATGACGGGCGTCGCGCTCGGCGCCGGCTATCTCACGGACGCATGGCGCGTCGATCTCGGCACGTCGCCGCTTGGCTTCCCGGTGCATTACCTGGTCGGCGGCGTGCGCTATCGCTTCGACGCGGGGCCGGCGAGCCTCAGCGTGAACGCGTCGCGCCGGCCGGAGACGAGCAGCGTGCTGTCGTATGCGGGGATGCGCGATCCGTGGACCGGGGCGGTATGGGGCGGCGTGCGTCGCGATGGCGTGAACCTGCGCGGGTCGGTCGACGTCGGGCGCGTGAACCTGTTCGCCGAACTCGGCGCGGGCGTGCTGTCCGGCCGCAACGTCGAGCGCAACGCGGAAGTGACGCTGCGCTCGGGCTTCACGGTGCCCGTGTACGAACGCGCGACGATGAAGGTGAGCACCGGGCTCGTCGGCAATGCGTGGCACTACGCGCAGAACCTGCGTTACTACACGTATGGGCAGGGCGGTTACTACAGCCCGCAGCGCTACCTGTCGCTCGGCGTGCCGATCGAGTGGGCAGGGCGGCGCGACGCGCTGTCGTGGGACCTGACCGTCACGGCCGGGATCTCGAACAGCTACGAAAAGGATTCGCTGTTCTACCCGACCCTCGCGAACCAGCGCGCCGCGCAGGAGGCGGCGGGGCTCGTCTACGCGAGCAGTTCGACACGTGGCGTGTCGTTCTCGTACGGCGTGAACGGCATCGTCGAATATCGCGTGAATCCGCACCTGAGCGTCGGCGCGCAACTGCACGTCGACCGGTCGCACGACTATGCGCCAAGTTCGGCGCTCGTGTACCTGCGCTATGCATTCGACGCACGCGCGGAGCGCAGCTGGCTCGTCACGCCGACGCCGGTGCGGCTTTATTCGGATTACTAGGGGAAGCGCGTGAATACGGAAATCGATGCAACCCGTCCCGCGCTCGGCGCCGCCGGCCTGCTGGGCCGCCTGCGCGCGCTGCTGCGCACCGGGCGGCCCGGCGGCCGCACCGGCCCGCTGAGCCGGCTCGCGATCGACGGGCTGCCCGATGCGTGGACGCAGCTGGAAGCGGGCGGCCTGTACACGATCTATGCCGCTGCCGGCACGCCGGCGTGCGACGCGCTGGTGTGGGAAAGCGCGCGTCAGTCGCGCACGCGCGACGTGACGGTCGTGCTGTCGCGCGACGCGGCGCGCGTTGCCGCGCAGATGGCGTCGCGCGGTTTCGCGGGCGGCGCGCAGCCGGCCGGCTGGCCGCGTAACCTGAACGTGCTGGCGATGCCGCCCGCGCATGAGCCGGCCGGCGGCGATGCCGCGCGCGAACCGGGTGCGCCGCGCCGTGCGGCGCCCGCTCCGTTCGCACGGCTCACCGGCGGCTTGCGCGCGATGAAGCGCTACGGCTTTCGTGCGCGCTCGCTGTATTTCATCGAAGGCGCGCAGCGCTGGTTCAGCTGGGACGATCCGGCGGCGCTCGCGGAAGAGGCACACGCGCTCGCCGACTGGTGCCGCACGCACCGGATCGCGCTGGTGCTGCTGGTCGATCCCGAGATCGTGCGCACCGGCGCGGACCCGGATACCGACGATCCGCCGCTCGTGCGCGATGCGAATCGCGCGCCGCGCAGCGGCTTTCACGCGGTGTGCTCGGGCGTCTCGCAACTGCAGCGCACGCATGGCGAGCTGCTGTGGGTCGTCGATTTCTGGCGTGCCGGCGACACGCTCGCGGCCGGTGAAGTGCGGCCGCTGCGTTTCGCGCCGAGCGGTCGGCTCGCGGCGATCGTCGACGGCGGCGCCGCCGAGCCGTCGCGCCGGATGAAGCTCGCGATCGACGAGGATCGCGTCGTCGTCAGCCGCGCAGCGCTCGACGAAGCGAGTCGCGTGCCCGCCGGCTGGGAAATCGTCGACGACAACGCGGCAGTCGTCGCCGCCTGTGCGCATGCGCAGGCCGCGACCGCGGTTCTGGCGTTCCGCACGCACGCGCAGCTCGAGGCGCTGTGCGCGGCCGTTCACACGCTGCGCCGGCAATCCGGCGGTGCATTGAAGATCGCCGTCGTCGAACGCGGGGAGGTGCTGCGCCAGCAGTTCGAGATGCTCGTGCTGAGCGTCGGCGCGAACCGCGTCGTCGCGCGCGACCTGCCGGTGTCGCGGATGCACGCGGCCGTGAACGCGCTGCGCGGGCAGCTCTATGCGCGGCCCGTCGCGGCCGACTATCGTGCGGCGCTCGCGGCCGCGCTCGGCGATTCGGTGCTGGGCTACCTGCCGGTCGGCGCCTTCTGCCTGCGAATTCGCGCGGTGCTCGATCGCGGCGCCGTGCTCGCGTTGCCGCATACGCTCGCGAAGATCGCGCTGCTGCCCGGCGTGTCGCACGTCGATGCGCTGCGGCACTGCCGGCCGCGCCGCGCGGGCGATGTCGTGACCGCCGATGCCGGACACCTGTACGTGTTCCTGTTCGCGTGCGAGCCGGCCGATGCCGATGACGCGCTTGCACGGATCTTCGACGTGCCGGTCGATACGCTGTCCGATCGCGTCGTGTGTCTCGGGCAGGGCAGCATCGACACCGAGCTCGATGCGCTGAAGACCGAGAACCGGCGCGCGCCGATCGCCGACTACAGCGACCTGTTCGCGACGGTGAAGCCGGCCGGTGCGGCGCGCGCGCCGGTCGAACGCGCCGGGGATGTCGCGACGCCCGCTGAACCGGACGCCGAAGTCGCAGCGGCCGGGACGGTCGACGAGCATGCCGATGCGCTGCCGCACGCCGACGACGCGACGCCGGCCGCCGATGCGCGGGCACCGTCCGCCGAATTTCCCGTCGCGCGCACGCGCGGCGCCACCCGCAGTGCGATGCCGCTGCGCAAGCCGGAGGGCGCATGATCGCCGAACTCGTCATCGGATTCGTTGTCGGCATCGCGATCGCGGTGCCGGTGTGGATCATCGCGCAGCACCTGGGCCTCGGCCGCGGCTTTCATGCGCCGCGCGGGCTGCACCGGCGCGACGCGGTGCCGTGCGAACTCGTGCCGGTCGCGCTGCGCGGGCGCCTGTTGCCCGAAGCCGGTCGTACCGACGAGGCCGCGCCATGAAGACGATCGCCGTCACGTCGACGACCGGCGGCGCGGGCCGCACGACGCTCGCGGGCGCGCTCGCGGTGCTGCTCGCGCGCCGCGGCCGGCCCGTCGTCGCGGTCGAGTTCGACGCGCAGAACCTGATGGGCGCGACGCTCGGTCTCGATACGCTGGCCGAGCACGGGCTCGCGCACAGCCTGCTCGGTGACGCGGGCGACGCCGCGCCGTGGCACGCGCATACGTGGCGCAATGCCGATGGCGTGCTGTTCGTGCCGTACGGGCAGGTCGACGCGGCGGGCGCCGCCGCCTGCGATGCGCGGCTCGCGGCCGATCCGGCCTGGCTGTCGCGCGCGCTCGACGAGATCGCGCTGCCGGCCGACGGTGTCGTGCTGGTCGACACCGCGCGCTATCCGTCGCCGCAGGCCGAGCAGGCGATTCGCCGTGCCGACCTGACGCTCGTCGTCGTGCCGCCCGAACCGGCCGCGTGCGCGACGGTCGCCGCGCGCCTCGATGCGTTGCGGGCCGGCGGCGGCGACCTGCAGATCGTCGTGAACCGGCTGAACCCGGCGCGCGACATGCAGCGCGATGCGCTCGCGATGCTGCGCGCGGTCGCGGGGCCCGCGTCGATGCTCGAACAGCGGATTCACGTCGATGCGGCCGTGCCCGAGACGCTTGCGCGCGGCACCTGGATCTTCGACGACGCGCCGTATTCGCAGGCGTCGCACGACCTGAACGGCGTCGCGAACTGGGTCGACACGTGGCTCGTGGCAGCCGCGGCCGGCCGCACGGGAGCGCTGCGATGAAGGCCGCGTTCGTGTCGCGCTGGCGCGCCGCGACCCGGCGTGCGACCGACTGGTGCGCGCGCGGGATCGGGCTGCCGGCCCAGCGCACACTGCTCGACTGGCTCGTGCGGCTGTTCTTCCATGCGCCGCCGCACGGCCGGGCCGATCCCGTGGGCCGCCGGGCGCGCGTCGTCTTCCTGCGGCTCGCGCAGGAGTGGGGCGTACTGCAGCCGCTGAGCCCGCGCGAGTGGCTGTGGCGCGCGATCGTGCGCGCGCCGCGCGCGGCCGACGAGCGGCCCGCGCGCGATCCGCTCGCATGGTTCGACACGTTCGTCGTGCCGGTCTACGTCGCGGCGCGCGCGCTCGGCGCCCGCCTCGACGCGCTCCTCGGGCGCCTGCCGTGGGCGCGCTGGGGCGGCTGGCTCGACGCGCGCGCGCACGGCGTCGGCCGGTACCGCTGGCTTGCGCCGCTGCTGCTGATTGCCGGTGCGCTGATGTGGGCCGCGGCCGGGATGTCGCCGCTGATGCCCGGCGCGCAGTTCGCGTTTTTCGCGATCGTCGCGGTGCTGGCGCTGGCGCTGCGCCGCCTGCCGGGCCATCTGCCGACCCTCGCGCTCGCGTCGCTCGCGCTGCTCGCCACGCTCCGCTATATATGGTGGCGCACGACCCAGACGCTCGATTTCCGCAGCCCCGTCGAGGCGTTCGCCGGCTACCTGTTGTACGGTGCCGAAGCCTACACGTGGATGATCCTGCTGCTCGGCTTCATACAGACCGCATGGCCGCTCGATCGGCCGATCGTGCCGTTGCCCGACGATCCCGACAGCTGGCCGAGCGTCGACATCTATATCCCGACCTACAACGAGCCGCTGTCGGTCGTGAAGCCGACCGTGTTCGCGTCGCAGAGCATCGACTGGCCGACGGCCAAGCTGCGCGTGTACCTGCTCGACGACGGCCGCCGCCCCGAGTTCGAGGCGTTCGCGCGGGAAGCGGGAATCGGCTACCTGACGCGCGACGACAATCGCCACGCGAAGGCCGGCAACATCAACCGCGCGCTGCCGAAGACGCACGGCGAATACATCGCGATCTTCGACTGCGATCACGTGCCGACGCGCTCGTTCCTGCAGACCACGATGGGCGTGTTCCTGCGCGATCCGAAGTGCGCGCTGGTGCAGACGCCGCACCATTTCTTCTCGCCCGATCCGTTCGAGCGCAACCTCGGCACGTTCCGCGAGATCCCGAACGAGGGCAACCTGTTCTACGGGCTCGTGCAGTCGGGCAACGACCTGTGGAACGCGACGTTCTTCTGCGGATCGTGCGCGGTGCTCAAGCGCAGCGCGCTGGAGGAGGTGGGCGGCGTCGCCGTCGAGACCGTGACGGAGGACGCGCACACCGCGCTCAAGCTGCATCGCCGCGGCTACACGTCGGCATACTTGCCGACCGTGCAGGCGGCCGGCCTCGCGACCGAGAGCCTTGCGGGCCACGTGAAGCAGCGTACGCGCTGGGCGCGCGGGATGGCGCAGATCTTCCGTATCGACAATCCGTTCCTCGGGCGCGGGCTCGGCCTCATCCAGCGGATCTGCTACGGCAATGCGATGCTGCATTTCTTCTACGGGATCCCGCGGCTCGTGTTCCTGACGATCCCGCTCGCATACCTGTTCTTCCACCTGTACTTCATCAATGCGTCGTCGATCGCGCTCGCGAGCTACGTGATCCCGTACCTGGTGCTCGCGAACGTCGCCAACTCGCGGATGCAGGGGCGCTATCGCCACTCGTTCTGGGCCGAAGTCTACGAATCCGTGCTCGCGTGGTACATCGCGCTGCCGACCACCGTCGCGTTCTTCAGCCCGAAGCACGGCAAGTTCAACGTGACCGACAAGGGCGGCAAGATCGACGAAGGCTACGTCGACTGGTCGACGTCGAAGCCGTACCTCGTGCTGTTCGCGCTGAACGTGCTGGCGATCGTGGCCGGCGTGTGGCGGCTCGTGGCCGACCAGGGTGACGAGGCGTCGACGATCCTGATCACGCTCGGCTGGACCGTCTACAACCTCGCGATGCTCGGCGCCGCGCTGGCCGTCGCGCGCGAGACCAAGCAGGTGCGCGTCACGCACCGGATCGCGATGCGTGTGCCGGCGACGCTGCTGCTCGCCGACGGGTCGACGGCGGCTTGTTTCACCAGCGACTACTCGACCGGCGGGCTCGGCCTCGAAGCGGTGCCGGGGCTGCCGCTCGCGGTCGGCGACACGCTGACGGTGTGCGTGACGCGTGGCGACCGGCCGTTCCCGTTCCCGGTGCGCGTGAGCCGCGTGACGCCGACACATGTCGGCGTGAGCTTCGAGGCGCTGACGCTCGAGCAGGAGCGCCAGCTCGTGCAGTGCACGTTCGGCCGCGCGGACGCGTGGCTCGACTGGCACGCGGGCGCGCGCACGGACACGCCGCTGCGCGGGCTGAAGGAAGTGCTGCGCGTGGGCCTGGACGGTTACGTACGAATGTGGAAGGGCGCGGCGCGCGGCGTGCAGTCGATGCTGGCGCCGAAGCTCGATCGGGCGCGCGACTGACGCGGCGCCCATCACGGAGTGGTTTAGATGACGTTCTGGAATCTGTATTTCATCCTGAAGTTCGCGCTGTTCGCGACCGGCCACCTGCAGCCGGTGTGGCTCGCGAACCTCGCGTTCGCGCTGGCGCTCGCGGTGAGCGCGCCGATTCGGCGGCGCGCGTGGCGCATCGTGCGACAGCTCGTCGCGATCGCGATCGCGGTGCCGCTTCTCGCGCGCGAAATGCATGCGCCGCCGCTCGCGCGCCTCGCCGAAGCCGCACGCGAGGTCGCCACGTTCCGCCTCGACTACTGGATGGAGCTGCTGCCGCGCCTGTTGCCGCCGGTGCTGGTGCTGACGGTCGCGGGCGTGCTGATCGTCTATTTCGTCGTCAACCGCTGGGTGCGTGTCGCGACCTTCGTGCTGGCCGCGCTGATCGTGATGCCGCTCTGGCAGGCCGGCAACGGGCTGATGGCGCGCGTCGTCGCGCCGCTTCCGCAGCAGGCCGATGCGACGGGCGCGCGCGCCGGCCAGCCCGAGGATCACAACGCGGCGCTCGCGACGTTCCGGGCGCAGGAATCTCAGCGCCAGGTCGCGTTCGGTCATCTCGGCAACGACTCGGCCGCGCAGTTCGACGTGATCGTGCTGCATGTCTGCTCGCTGTCGTGGGACGACCTCGACGCCGCGAAGGTGCGCAACCACCCGATGCTGAGTCACTTCGACTACCTGTTCAACAACTTCAGCACGGCCGCGAGCTACAGCGGCCCGGCCGCGATCCGCGTGCTGCGCGCAAGCTGCGGGCAGGAAGCGCATGCGGACCTCTACAAGGCCGCCCCCCAGCAGTGCTATCTGTTTTCGCAGCTCGCGTCCGCCGGCTACACGGTGCAGTCGCTGCTGAACCACGACGGCCACTTCGACAACTTCCTGCAGGTCATTCGCGACAATATCGGCGTGCCCGACGCGCCGATGATCTCGAACGCCGCCGCCCCGGTCGCGATGCATGCGTTCGACGGTTCGCCGATCAAGGACGATTACGGCACGCTCGCGAACTGGCACGCGCAGCGCGCGTCGGTGCCGGGCCCGGTCGCGCTGTACTACAACACGATCAGCCTGCACGACGGCAACCGCGTGGCGGGTAGCGCGCTGACCAGCATCGATTCGTATCCGCAGCGCGCGACCAAGCTGATGAACGACTTCGACCGGCTCGCCGACCTGATCGCGCAATCGGGCCGGCGCGCGGTGATCGTGTTCGTGCCCGAGCACGGCGCCGCGCTGCGCGGCGACAAGAACCAGGTTGCGGGCCTGCGCGAGATTCCGACGCCGCGCATCGTTCACGGGCCGGTCGGCGTGCGGCTCGTCGGTTTCGCCGGCAATCACGGCACGACGACCGTGATCGACCAGCCGACGAGCTTTCTCGCGCTCGCGCAGCTGCTGTCGAACCTCGTGTCGAACAGCCCGTTCAAGCCGGGCGCGACGCTCGCGCAATACGCTGCCGACCTGCCGCGCACGCGGATGGTCGGCGAGAACGAAGGCACGGTGACGATACAGACGAGCGCCGGCTATGCGGTCAAGACTCCGGACGGCGTATGGATCGACGAACAGTAAACATCGGCGAAGGCGACGACGATCGCCTGTCGCAACCGAACGACGTGCTCGGCCTCGCGCGGCACTTGCCCGCGCTGGACCCGGCACGCTACGTCGACGAGCAGGCGCGGCGCGCGTTCGTCGAATCGCTCGACCGCTGGCCGGTGCTGGCGAAGCTGATGGGATTGAAGCGGTAAACGCGACGCGGCCGGCGTGAAAGCCGGCCGCGTCGCATCGATGAGCCGACTGCTGCCGGCCTACTGCGCGCGGCGCGCCGGCTGGCGCGTCCACTCGTTTTCCTCACCGGGCACCTTGCCGAAGGTCTGCTCGGCCCACGCGTTGCGGGCCGCCTCGATTTTCGCGCGCTCGCTCGACACGAAATTCCATTCGATGAACCGCTCGCCCGGCAGGTGCGCACCGCCGAGCAGCATGACGCGCGCGCCGTTCCCGCTGGCGAGCGTGACGTTCGCGCCGGGTTCGAGCACGGCCATCGTCGCGGCTGCGAGCGGCGTGCCGTCGATCGTGAGGTCGCCGTCGACGAGATACACGCCGCGCTCGTCGTGTTCCGCATCGAGCACGAGTTGCCCGCCCGCGGCGAATTCCGCATACGCATACAGCGTCGGCGAGAACACGGCGACGGGCGACGTGAGCCCGAATGCAGTGCCCGCGATCACGCGCACGCTCGCGCCGTCGCGCGTGAACGACGGCAGCGTGTCGGCCGCGTGATGCACGAACGCGGGCGCCGTGTCCTCGTGCTCGACCGGCAGCGCGACCCAGGTCTGGATCCCGTGCACGGGCTGTTCATGCGGGCGGTCCTCGTCGGGCGAGCGCTCCGAGTGGACGATGCCGCGCCCGGCCGTCATCCAGTTCACGTCGCCGGGCACGATCTTTTGCCGGAAGCCGAGGCTGTCGTGATGCATCAGCGTGCCGTCGAACAGGTAGGTGACGGTCGCGAGGCCGATGTGCGGATGCGGCAACACGTCGATCCCGCTGCCGGCCGGCAGCACGGCCGGCCCCATTTCGTCGAAGAAGATGAACGGACCGACAAGGCGCGCGGCGCGCGCGGGCAGCACGCGCCGCACGACGAGGTTGCCGATGTCGCTCTCGCGCGGCGTGAGCAGGGTCTTGATCGATGCGGACATGGTGGGTCTCCCGGTTTCGGTGAGTCAGGCGATGGCCGTATCGATCGTGATCGGGTGCGTGAGGATCTTGTGCACCGGGCACGCGTTCGCGATCTGCAGCAGGCGCTCGCGCTGCTCGTCGGTCAGGTCGCCGTCGAGCGTGATGCGGCGCATGATCGTGCTGCCCGCGCTGCCCGCTTCGTGGGCGAGCTTCACGTGGACCTCGGCGAGCGGCCAGCCCTTGCGTTGCGCGTACATCTTCAGGGTGATCGCGGTGCAGGCGCCGAGGCTCGACAGCAGCAGCGCGACGGGTGTCGGTGCGGTGTCGCCGCCGCCGAGCGACACGGGTTCGTCGGCGCGCCACTGATGCACGCCGTCGGTGAAATGGACCAGGTAATCGACGGAGCCGATGCTCGCTTCGACGGACAGTTCGCTCATTGCAATTCCATGTGGGGAAAGGGGAGACGGGCCGGCCAGGCATGGCCGGGCGTCACGGTTCGAGCAGGCGCTGCAGCCGCAGTTCCTCGAAATCCAGCTCGGATTCTATGCGGTGCAGCACCGCGTCGTCGACCCGGCCGTCGCGATGCAGGTCGAGCAGCGCGTCGCGCGACACGCCGACCAGCTCGAGCTCGACGCGCAGCATCCGCGCGCGTACGTCCGCCGGTTGCGCGCCGTCGCGGTGCGCGTGCTCGTTGAACGCGACGCGGCTGCGGTATTCGGTCAGCAGCCGGTCGAGCGATGCACGTTCGAGGCCCGGGCCGCGCTGTTCGCGAGCATCGAGTTCGGCGAGCGCCGCGCCGAACGTGTACGCGCGCGCCGCATGCTCGGACATCGTGTGCCGCGCGGCCGGGCGCAGCTTCAGCACGCGGATCAGCGGCGCGAGCGTGCCGCCTTGCACCACCAGCGTCGCGATGATCAGCAGGAACGTGCTGAACAGGATCAGGTCGCGCCCGGGGAAGTCGTTCGGCAGCGCGATCGCGGCCGCGAGGCTCACGACCCCGCGCATGCCGGACCAGCCGAGCACGACGGCCTCGCGCCACGACCACGGCGCGTGGCCCGCGCGCGGCGCGCGCAGGCGGCCCGGCAGCCACATCGCGACGAACACCCACACGACGCGCGCGGCGATCGCGGCGGCCGTCGCCGGCAGCGCGACGCGCAGGCCGGCCATCAGCACCGCGCCTTCGTGGTTCACGCGCGCGAGGATCGCGTGCAGCGCGAGGCCGATCAGGATGAACACGAGCGCGTCGAGCACGAAGACGATCGCTTCCCAGGTCGCCTTCGCCTTGATCCGCATGTCGGCGTCGAACACGCGATGTTGGCGCACGCCGAGCACGAGGCCGCAGGTCACGACCGACAGCACCCCCGAGCCATGTACGGCTTCCGCGATCCCGTAGCTGCCCCACGCTATCGCAAACGTCACGACGATGCCGAGCATCGGCTCGCGCAGGCGCTGCAACACCCAGCACATCGCATGACCGCATGCGAGACCGACCGCGATGCCGATCAGCGTGAGCGAGAAGAACAGGCCGGTGGCGCTCGCAGTCGTGATGGTGACGGCGAGCGCGGCGGACACGGCCATCTGATACAGCAGCAGGCCCGACGCATCGTTGACGAGGCTTTCGCCTTCGAGCACCGCGACGAGCCGGGCGGGCAGCGGATGGCGCTGCAGGATCGCCTTCGCGGCGACGGCGTCGGGCGGCGACACGATCGCGCCGAGCGTGAAACACGCGGCCCACGGCAGCGCCGGATTGACCGCATGCACGGCGAGCGCGACCGCAACCGTCGTGAACGCCACCGCACCGAGCGCGAGCGACGCGATCGATCCGAGCTCGTGCCGGAATTCCTTCCATGCCGTATAGAAGCCGCTCGACATCAGCAGCGGCGGCAACACGGCCGCAAGCAGCAGCGCCGGGTCCATGTCGGGCACGCGCTTGCCGGCGACGGCCACCACGCAGCCGCCGAGCAGCAGCACGACGGCCGGTGGAATCGAGATCCGCTCCGCGAGCCACGTGAGCGCGCCGGCGCCGCAGATCAACAGCAGCAGGTAATGAAACAGTTCGACGTTGGTCATGAGCCTTGCATCACGACGGTTTGCGGTCGTTCGCGGCGCCGCCCGGCAGCGCGCCGAACATGTGCTGGCTGCATTGCGCATCGCGCCACGCGGTATTCAGCCGGTAGCCGGACAGCATCCGGCGCGCGAGCGGCAGGATCTGCTCACCGGCCAGCATGCCGAGCAGGCCGAGGAGCGCGATGATCGGCGGCGCCGGCGAATTCACGCCGAGCGCGCCGTAGATGACGCCGGCGAGGATGCCTGCGAACAGCGACAGAAAATACGGTTTCGTGATGAAAATCGTTCGTGATAGGCTGATCGGGGGGCGAAGGGCGCGTCTTCAACGTGCTGGAAGCGTATCGGGTTTACGTGTGGAACAAAAGGGCGGATAGCCCTTGAAGAGCCCCTTCTTTCGGAATTCGATCGATTCCATTTCTTGGATGTTCGAGCCGCGGCTTTTCCGATTAAATGCCTGCAACCGGAAGACGCAGATCCGGGGTAACGCACAGCCGGCTCCTCTCGGTTTCCGATCGAGGCGAGCCTCACACGATTCCTGTTCAAAGGATGATTCGCGCCATGCGCAACCCGAAGCTTGAAGTCCTCACCCCCCAGAACAGCCAGTTGATCTTCATCGACCAGCAGCCGCAGATGGCATTCGGCGTGCAGTCGATCGATCGTCAGACGTTGAAGAACAACGTCGTCGGGCTCGCCAAGGCCGCGAAGGCATTCAACATCCCGACCACGATCACGACCGTCGAAAGCGACAGCTTCTCGGGTTACACCTATCCCGAACTGCTCGACGTGTTCCCGAACCAGAAGACGCTCGAACGCACGTCGATGAACTCGTGGGACGACCAGAAGGTCCGCGATGCACTGGCCGCGAATGGTCGCAAGAAGGTGGTCGTCTCGGGGCTGTGGACGGAAGTCTGCAATACGACGTTCGCGCTCTGCGCGATGCTCGAAGGCGACTACGAGATCTACATGGTGGTCGATGCATCGGGCGGCACGTCGAAGGACGCGCACGACTTCGCGATGCAACGGATGATCCAGGCCGGCGTGGTGCCGGTGACGTGGCAGCAGGTCCTGCTCGAGTGGCAGCGCGACTGGGCACACCGCGAGACGTATGACGCCGTGATGGCAATCGCGAAGGAACACTCGGGCGCGTACGGCATGGGCGTCGACTACGCGTACACGATGGTCCACAAGGCCGCGCAGCGCACCGCGACGCCACACGAGTCGATCCCGGCCGTGCCGGCGAAGTAACGGGCGCGGGCCGCCCGTTCAGACGGGCGGCAGTGCCCACGGCGCGTGCGACAGATGTTCGACGAGGAAGTCGAGCAGTGCCGTCACGCGCGCGGCACGCAGCATGCCGGGTGGCGTGACGAGATTGACGTTGATGTCGGCGATTTTCCAGTCGTGCATGACTTCCTCGAGCTCGCCGCTTTGCAGCGCATCCCACACCAGGAACGTCGGCTGCAGCGCGAGACCGTGGCCTGCAAGCAGCGCGGGGCCAATGACGTCGGCGTTGTTGGTGCGGATGCGGCCGCGCACGGGTATGCCGATTTCGTCGTTCGACGCGGCGTGGCGAAAGCGCCAGTAGTCGGGCGTCGGGATGTTCGTGTAGGTCAGGCACACGTGCTGGTCGAGTTCGCTCGGATGGGTCGGCCGGCCATGCCGGTCGAGATACGCAGGCGATGCGACGAGCGGCCGGCGCACCGCGCAGAGACGACGCGCCCGCAGCGAGGAATCGTTCAGCTCGGCGATCCGGATCGCGACGTCGAAACCGCCCGACACGATGTCGACGAAGTGGTCGGTCAGCACGAGGTCGATGTCGACGCGCGGGTAGCGTTCGAGAAACGTGGGCAGCACCGGTGCCAGGTGGTGCAGCCCGAACGACATCGGCGCGTTCACGCGCACGAGGCCGTGCGGTTCGAGCGCGTGCGCGGATGCCTCGCCCTCGATCAGCTCGGCGTCGGCGAGCAACCGGATCGCGCGATCGCGCAGCAGTTCGCCGGTCGGCGTGAGCGACAGCTTGCGCGACGTGCGGTACAGCAGCATCGCGCCGAGGCGCTTTTCGAGGCGTGCGATCGCTTTCGACACGGTCGGTTGCGAGATGCCGAGCAGGTCGGCGGCCTTGGCGAACGAACCGGTCTCGGCGACGCGCGCGAAGATGGCCCAGGCTTCGAGATCGGGAAGATGTTGCATGGCTGGAGAGCGTGGCGGCGAAGTGAAGCGGACGGGGCGGCAACGGTTCGTGCAGCCGGCGCACCGCGCCCGGGCGGCAATGCGGCACATTCTAATTCAGTCGGGAAGGGCGTATGGAATCGTATCTGGCTTCATTGGGCGCGGGCGTGCTGGTCGGCGTCATATACAGCGTGATCAAGGTGCGCTCGCCCGCACCGCCGTTGATCGCGCTGGTCGGGCTGGCCGGCATGCTGATCGGCGTGGCGGTCGTCGCACCGGTCCGTCACTGGCTCGGTTTCTGATTGCATCGAGGACATATTGATGAGCGCAACCGAGTCCCAACGGGATCTGATCCTTCACGACGGAAGGTTCACGACGCTCGACCGCGCAAACCCGTCTGCAGCCGCAGTGGCGATCACCGCTGACCGCTTCGTCGCGATGGTCGTGGCGAACGATTTCTGGAACCGCTAGGGAGCCGAACATTTCATGGCGCTCAACAGCTTTTTCGAGCATCTTGGGCTGATCGCGGCACTCGTGATCGAGACCGTGCTCGCCGATGCTCGGCAACCGGCCGGCGACGGCCTCGGGTGACCGGGATCGCCCGAGCCGCTGCACCATTTGATGAAACAACAAGGACATCCGTCATGAAAATCCTTCGTTCCGCGTTGCTGGCGCTTGCGGTTGCCAGCGGCCTCGTCGCCGCGCCTGCCGCGTTCGCGAAACCGCCCGTGCCGCCCGCCGTCGCGCCCACGGTTGCCGTCGGTCCGCAGTACGATACGACGCACGTGTGCGTGGCACCGGAAGACTTCGACCGCTTCACCGACAGCTTGGTCGCGACGTTCGGCGGCAAGAAGTCGAAGCAGGGCGTGTTCCAGGTCACGCCGACACCGAGCCAGACGATGTCGCAGCTCGTGTTGACGCCCGTCGGCACGATCTCGGTGTTCGGCTTCAAGACGCCGATCCCGTATCCGTTCTGCGCGGAGCGCACCGGCTATCTCGTCACGGACATGGATGTCGCCGTGAAGTCGGCGCGCGAGCATGGCGCCGACGTGATCGTCGACACGTTCCCGGATCCCATCGGCCGCGATGCGGTCATTGCGTGGGCGGGCCGCGTGAAGATGCAGCTCTACTGGCATACGCAGGCGCCGAACTACGACGCGTTGCAGACGATCCCCGAGAACCGCGTCTACGTGTCGCCGCAAAGCGTACGCAAGTTCGTGCACGACTTCGTCAGGTTCTCGAAGGGCAAGGTGGTGTCGGACAACCTGAAGGCGCCGGGCATCGAGATCGGCCGGCCGAACGACACGTACCGCCGCATCCGCATCGAGTCGGGCTTCGGCAAGATGACCGTGCTCGTGACCGACGGCCATCTGCCTTACCCGTTCGGGCGCGAGATGACCGGCTACGACGTGCCCGATCTCGCCGCGACGCTGAAGAAGGCCGAAGCCGCGGGCGCGACCGTGCTCGTGCCGCCGTTCACGGCGGATGGGCGCGACGCAGCACTCGTGCAGTTCCCGGGCGGCTATGTCGCCGAGATCCATGCGAGCGCCGCGCGATGAAGCACGAAGACACGCTCCTTGCCGCGGTGGCCGGCTTCGTCGACACGCTGAGCTTCGTCGCGCTATTCGGGCTGTTCACCGCACACGTGACCGGCAACTTCGTGCTGATCGGCGCGGGCATCGCGGGCTTCGGCCAGGGTGTCGTGCTGAAGCTCAGCGTGTTTCCCGCGTTCGTGTGCGGCGTGATCGCGAGCAGCCTGATCGCGCGGTCGATGTCCGGGCGGCCCGCCTGGCAGGGTGCGCGCGCGCTGCACGCGGTGCAGGCCGTGCTGCTGCTCGGCTTCTGCGCGGCCGGCGTGTGGGCGACGCCCGTCACGCAGCCCGACGCGTTGCCGGCACTCGTGGCCGGCATTGTCGGTACGTTCGCGATGGGGGTGCAGAACGCGCATCCGCGCGTGATTCCGCGTGCGGGCGGCGTGCCGAATACGGTGATGACGGGCAACGTGACGCAGGCGATCCTCGATGTCGTCGACCTGCTGTCGGCCGGCACCGCAGACACCGCGCGCGCGGCGGCGCGGGCGCGCTTCGGCAAGATGCTGCCGGCGATCGTCGCGTTCGCGCTCGGCGCGGCGGGCGGTGCGCTCGGGTTCCGCCATGTCGGATTCCTGGCGCTGCTCGTACCCGTCGGCGTGCTTGCGATGCTCGCACTGTGTGCGGCGCAAGCGGCCGGACCGGCCACGCAGGAGCGCGCATGATCGCGCGGGAGCGGGGGAGTCAAGGGAGGCGCCACGGCCGCCGCTTCGAGCAGGCCGCGCGCTTGTCCATCGTCGCGGGCCTGCTGTTCGCGGGCGCCGACGCGGCGTTCGCGGAAACGGCGGCGACATCCACGTCGACATCCACGTCGACATCGACACCCGGTGACGCAACCGCTTCGACATGCACGGCGAAGCGGCCGACGGTGCTGTTCAACCGCTGGCAGGAAGACTGGTCGGTGCTGGCGAATCCGTGCGTGCCGCGCGCGCCGCTCGACGGGCTCAAATACATTCCGCTCGGCAATGATCCGGCGTCCTATCTGTCGCTCGGCGTGAACCTGCGCGAGCGGCTGGAGACCAACGACGCGCCGCTGTTCGGGATCGGCTCCGCGCAATCGGATACGTACCTGATCCAGCGCGTCGAAGTGCATGCCGATGCGCATCTGGGCCAGCACTGGCAGTTCTTCGTGCAGTTGCAGGACGACCGCGCATTCGGCAAGAACACGATCTCGCCGGTCGACAGGAACCCGCTCGATCTCGAACAGGCGTTCGCGACCTATACGGGCGCGCTCGGCGGTGGCACGTTCAAGTTCCGCGTCGGCCGGCAGGAAATGGCGTTCGACCTGCAGCGCTTCATTGCCACGCGCGACGGCCCGAACGTGAGGCAGGCGTTCGATGCAGTGTGGGCCGACTACGAATATCAGAAGTGGCGCTTCATCGGGTATGCGACGCAGCCCGTGCAGAACCGCACGGTGTCCGCGTTCGATGACGTGTCGAACCGCGACCTCACGTTCAGCGGCGTGCGCTTCGAGCGGCAGTCGGTCGGGCCGGGGGATCTGTCCGGCTACTGGTCGCGCTACAACCGCAGCAACGCGCGTTTCCTCGATGCGAGCGGCCCCGAGCATCGCGACGTATGGGACTTGCGCTACACCGGCACGCAGGGCCGCTTCGACTGGGATCTCGAGACGATGCTGCAGACGGGGACGGTCGGTAACAACACGATCGGTGCGTGGGCCGTCGGCTCGATCGCCGGCTACAAGCTCGATGCGCCGTGGTCGCCGCGCATCGCGCTGCAAGTCGATGCGGCATCGGGCGACCGGCATCCGCACGATGGCCGCGTCGGCACCTTCAACCCGCTCTTTCCGAACGGTTATTACTTCACGCTGGCCGGCTACACGGGCTACTCGAACCTGATCCACGTGAAGCCGTCGGTGACGCTGAAGCCGTCGCCGAACCTGTCGCTGCTCGGTGCGCTCGGCTTCCAGTGGCGCGAGACCACCGGCGACGCCGTCTATCAGCAGCCGAACGTCGCGGTGCCCGGCACGGCAGGCAAGGGCGGCCTGTGGACGGGGATGTACGTGCAGCTGCGTGCGGACTGGACGATCGCCGCGAACCTGATCGGCGCGGTCGAGGCCGTGCACTTCCAGGTCGGCGACGCGATCCGGCAGGCGGGCGGGCACAACGCGGACTACGCCGGCATCGAGCTGAAGTACGGCTGGTGACGCGGCCGCGCGGCACCGCGCGCGCATGAAAAAAGGGCGGCCCCGCGGGGCCGCCCTTCGTGCGTCCGGGCCGGCACCGCGGCCGGCCCGTTCGCCGCGATGCCGTTACAGGTTCGGCGACAGCGCGAGCGCGTTCGTCAGGTCGCCCATCGGCTGCGCGCCGTTCGCCTTCAGCGCGTCGTCGCGCTGCTGCAGGCCCGCGAGGCGCGGCAGCGAGAAGCGACGCGTGATGAAGCGCAGGATCGAACCCGTGTCGTACTGCGTATGGTCCACGAAACCCTTCTTCGCGAACGGCGACACGATCAGCGCCGGAATGCGGGTGCCGGGGCCCCAGCGATCGCCGCTCGGCGGCGCTGCGTGATCCCAGAAGCCGCCGTTTTCGTCGTACGTGACGACCACGACCATGTTCTTCCACTGCGGGCTGGCCTGCAGGTGCGCGATCACGTCCGCGATGTGCTGATCGCCGGAGGTGACGTCCGTGTACCCCGGGTGCTCGTTCAGGTTGCCCTGCGGCTTGTAGAACGTGACTTGCGGCAGCGTGCCCGCGTCGATCGCCTTGATGAAGTCCGCGCCGTTCGCGCCGCCGTCGAGCAGGTGCTGCGCGCGGCTCGCGGTGCCCGGTGCCTGGTTCGCGTAGTAGTTGAACGGCTGATGGTGCGGCTGGAAGTTCGGCGTCGAGAGGTCGGCGCCGTAGATCACGTTCGACGTGCCGTTCTGGCTCGCCTGCAGCGCCTGGCCCCATGCGCCGCTATACCATGCCCACGACACGTTTGCGTTGGTCATCAGGTCGCCGATGTTGGTCGCCGTCTGCGGCGGCATCGTCGAAGGATTGGCCGGGTCGGCGAGCAGCGGGTCGCCGCCCGTGGCGGCCTTGTTACCGCTCGGCTGGTACGCCGGCTGCATCGTGTTGACACCGTAGAAGTCCGGCGTCAGTGCGCCGTCGTTGACGAACTTCGGCGGGCCGCTCAGCGCCGAGGCCGGCGAGTTCGAGGCGACTGCGAGCGACTTGCCGTCGGCGTTCAGGACTGCGATCTTGCCGGCCGCCGGACTCTTGTCGGCGTTCGCGTAGAACGGCGCGCATGCGCAGATCAGGTACTGGTGGTTCAGGAACGAGCCGCCGAACGCGCCCATGAAGAAGTTGTCGGCCAGCACGTATTGCTGCGCGATCTTCCACAGCGGAAGCTTCGACGGATCCGGTGTGTAGTGACCCATCGTCAGGCCGCCCGCATCGGTCCATGCGGCATACATGTCGTTCTTGCCGCCGTCGATCTGCATCTGGTCCTGGTAGAAGCGGTGCACGATGTCGCGCGTCGCGATGCTCATCGACTGGTTGAAGCCGTTGGGATCGTCGATCGCGAACGGTGCGTTCGGCAGGTTCGCCGTCATCGCTTCGGTGACCGCGGGCGTGATGCCGGTTGCGGTCAGGCCACCCCAGACCTTCGGCAGCGTCGCCATCGTCGAGCCGTCGCGATCCTTCTGCACCGAGTTCGCAGCCGTTGCGTTCTGCAGACCGTTCGCGCCCGGGAAGTTGCCGTAGAGGTTGTCGAAGCTGCGGTTTTCCGCGTAGATCACGACGACGTTCTTGACGGCCGACAGGCCTTGCTGCGTGACATCGTCGCCGCCGCAGGCGGTCAGGCTGAGCGCGGCCGCGAGGGCGATCGGCGTGTAGCGAATCCAGGCGTGCTTCTTCATGCGATGTTCTCTCTCTTTCGTCGTTTGTCGCGTGTGGGAACCGGGTTGGCGTCGGGCCGGCGCAGGAACCAGGGGGCACCAACCGGCTGCGCGCATTATCTGGAACCCGTTTGACAGCCGGGTGTAGGGGCGCTTTCAATTGACTGTCGGTCGAACGTCATGCACCGGTCACGGAACTGACATAAGCTCCGGCCGATTGCCCACCGCTACAAGAAGAACGACGATGCACAGCCTTCTGAAATCCTTCGCGTTCGCGCGATCGTTGATCCCCGCCGCGGCGACGCTCGCGCTGATGGGCGGGCTCGCGCCGCTCGCCGGCTGCGATGCGCGGCCCGGTGCGAACGCGCAGGCGGTCTCCGTCGTGTCTGCGGCACAAGCCGCCCCGGCCGCCCCGGCGGTCGCGCCGGCCAGCCAGCCGCAGACACGCGCGCAGGTATTCGAGGGCGTGAAGCAGATGACTGCGCTCGGCAAGCAGTTGTTCTTCGATCCGTCGCTGTCCGGCTCCGGCAAGCTCGCATGCGCGTCGTGTCATAGCGCCGAGCATGCGTTCGGCCCGCCGAACGCGCTGTCGGTGCAGCTCGGCGGCGACGACATGCATCGCATGGGCTTTCGCGCGGTGCCGTCGCTGAAGTACGTGCGCGGCATTCCGCCATTCACCGAGCACTTCCACGATTCGCCCGACGAAGGCGACGAAAGCATCGATGCAGGCCCGACCGGTGGATTGACCTGGGACGGTCGCGTCGACACGCGCGATGCGCAGGCGCGTATTCCCCTCACGTCGCCATTCGAGATGAGCAGCTCGCCGGCGCGGGTCGCGAAGGCGGTGCGTGCCGCGCCCTATGCCGAGGCGTTCCGCAAGGCATTCGGCGATCGTGTCCTCGGCGACGACCAGGCGACGTTCGGCGCGGTGCTGCGTGCGCTCGACGCATTCCAGCAGCAACCGGCATTGTTCGATCCGTACACGAGCAAGTACGACGCGTATCTGGCCGGCCACGCGCAACTCACGCCCGCCGAGTTGCACGGGCTGCAGCTGTTCAACGACGAGAAGAAGGGCAACTGCGCGAGCTGTCACGTGAGCCAGCGCACGCTCGAAGGGGGGCCGCCGCAGTTCAGCGATTTCGGCCTGATCGCGATCGCGGTGCCGCGCAACCGCGCGCTGCCGGTCAATCGCGATCCGCGCTTCCACGATCTCGGCGCGTGCGGCCCCGAACGCACCGACCTGAAGGGCCGCGACGAATTCTGCGGGCTGTTCCGCACACCGTCGCTGCGCAACGTCGCGTTGCGCAAGACGTTCTTCCACAACGGCGTGTACCACTCGCTCGAGGACGTGATGCGCTTCTACGTCGAGCGCGATATCCATCCTGAGAAGTTCTATCCGGTCGTGCACGGCAAGGTGCAGGTGTATGACGACCTGCCGAAGCGCTACTGGCCGAACATCAACCGCGAGCCGCCGTTCGACCGCAAGCGCGGCGACGCCCCCGCGCTGAACGCGGCCGAGATCAAGGACGTGATCGCGTTCCTGAACACGCTGACCGACGGATATCAACCGTCGGCCACGTCGGCCGCGCGCTAGAACACGGGCCTTGCGGCACGCATGCTATGCTCGCTGGCTGACGGGCGTGGCGCGTGCCGGGTCGCCGGCCGCGCGCCACGCCGTTCGATCGAACATCCAAGGAGAACAACACATGTCGATGCGTGCATCCCTTTCCGTCGTCACGCGCGTGCTGGCCGGCGCCGCGTGCGCAGCCGCGATGCTGCCCGCCCACGCGCAAAGCAACCTGGGCTTCCTGAACGACACGCCGCTGACCTACTTCAGCAAGACCGACCGCGCGTCGCTGGCCAAGGCCGTCGTGCAGGTGCGCGACGAAGGCAAGGACGGCGAGACCACGACGTGGCAGAGCAGCGGCCGCGGCACGCAGATCGACGCGAAGCTCACGCCGTCGACGTCCGAGAACGACGGCAAGACCTGCCGCGAAATCGCCACCGACATTACCGCGAAGGGCCAGACGATGACGCTCAAGCCCGTCTACTGCAAGACCGCCGCGGGCAAGTGGCAGCTGCAGAAGCGCTGAGCGCGCGAGCAATGAAGCGCAGCGGTGCGCGGCGCACGGTATCGTGCGGCGTCGTGATTCTCGACGGGGCCGGCCGCGTGTTCCTCGCGCACGCGACGGATACCACGCACTGGGACATCCCGAAGGGGCAGGGCGAGCCCGGCGAGTCACCGGCCGACGCGGCGCTGCGGGAGCTGCGCGAGGAAACCGGCATCGAACTCGCGGCGGCGCGGCTGCTCGATCTCGGCCGCTTCGCATATCGTCACGACAAGGACCTGCACCTGTTCGCGGTGCAGGTCGCGGACGACGAGATCGATCCCGCGCACTGCACGTGCACGTCGATGTTCCCGAGCCGTCGCGACGGCTCGCCGATTCCCGAGATGGACGCGTATCGCTGGACCGCGCCCGGCGACGTCGACGCATATGCGAGCCGGAGCCTCGCGCGGTTGTTTCGCACGACGCTGTCGCTCGCGGATCTGCACCGGCGACTGGCGGGCGCGTGAGCGCTGCCGCGTCGATTCCGACGATCCCGCGCGCGCAATAAAAAACCGGCCCGAAGGCCGGTTTTTTTTATCGTCACGCGACGCCGGCCCGGAGCCGCGCGCCGCGCATGGAGCAGGTCGTCAGGCCGGCTTGCCCCAGCTGTCGCGCAGCCCGACGATCCGGTTGAACACGGGCTTGCCCGGTTTCGAATCGACGCGGTCGGCGACGAAATAGCCGTGACGCTCGAACTGGAGGCGCGTTTCCGGCGCAACGTCGCCGGCGCCCGGTTCGACGTAGGCCTGCGTGACCTTCTTCGAATCCGGATTCAGCGCCTCGAGGAAGTTCGCGCCGCCCGCGTCCGGATGCGGCTCCTTGAACAGCCGGTCGTAGATCCGGACTTCGGCCGCCTGCGCATGCTTCACGCTGACCCAGTGGATGTTGCCCTTGACCTTGTAGGTGTTCGCGCCTTCGGTGCCCGACTTGCTGTCCGGGAAATAGTTGCAGTGCACGGCCGTCACGTTGCCGTCGGCGTCCTTGTCGAAGCCCGTGCACTCGATCACGTAGCCGTAGCGCAGGCGCACCTTGTTGCCCGGGAACAGGCGGAAATAACCCTTCGGCGGGTTCTCGACGAAGTCCTCGCGTTCGATCCACAGCTCGCGCGAGATCGGGAACGTGCGCACGCCGCGCTCCGGGTGATGCGGATGCACGGGCGCCGTGCACGCTTCTTCCTGGTCTTCCGGATAGTTGTCGATCACGAGCTTCAGCGGATCGAGCACCGCGACCGTACGCGCCGCCTTGTCGTCGAGGTCGTCGCGCAGCGCGCCTTCGAAGATGCTCATGTCGATCCACGAATCGATCTTCGTTACGCCGATCCGCTCGCAGAACAAGTGGATGCTCTCCGGCGTGAAGCCGCGGCGTCGCACGCCGACGATCGTCGGCATCCGCGGGTCGTCCCAGCCGTCGACGTGGCCTTCGGTGACGAGCTGCAGCAGCTTGCGCTTGCTGGTGATCGCGTACGTGAGGTTCAGCCGCGAGAATTCGATTTGCTGCGGCAGCGGGCGCGTGAACACGCCGGCTTCCGCGAGTTCGTTCAGCACCCAGTCGTACAGCGGGCGGTGATCCTCGAACTCGAGCGTGCACAGCGAATGCGTGATGCCTTCGAGCGCATCCGAGATGCAGTGCGTGTAGTCGTACATCGGATACACGCACCACGCGTCGCCGGTGCGGTAGTGGTGCGCATAGCGGATCCGGTAGATCACCGGATCGCGCATGTTCATGTTCGGCGAAGCCATGTCGATCTTCGCGCGCAGCACGTGCTCGCCTTCCTTGAACTCGCCGGCCTTCATGCGGCGGAACAGGTCGAGGTTTTCCTCGGGCGAACGGTCGCGGGACGGCGACGGCTTGCCGCCTTCGGTCAGCGAGCCGCGGTTCGCGCGCATTTCCTCGGCGCTCTGGCTGTCGACGTATGCCTTGCCGCGCTGGATCAGCAACTCGGCGAATTCGTACAGCTTGTCGTAGTAGTCGCTCGCGAAATACTGGTGATCGACCGCATCCTTGCGCCAGTCGAAGCCGAGCCAGCGGACCGCGTCGACGATCGAGTCGACGTACTCGACGCTTTCCTTTTCCGGGTTCGTGTCGTCGAAGCGCAGGTGGCACACGCCGCCGTAGTCGCGCGCGACGCTGAAGTTCAGGCAGATGCTCTTGGCATGGCCGATGTGCAGATAGCCGTTCGGCTCGGGCGGAAAGCGCGTCTCGACGCGGCCGCCCCATTTGCCGGTGCGGTTGTCGTCGTCGATGATGTTGCGGATGAAATTGGAAGCCGCGGGGGCGTCGTTGCGTTCGGTGCTCATGCGGTTGGCGTCAGGTTGTGTCGGCGCGTCGCGCCGGGGTAATCCCGCAATTCTACCTGACCGGGGTCCGTCCCGCGCGGGTTGCGCCACCGGGCGGGCGGTTCGCGGCGCGGAACCGCAATATCTCGATTGTGTGTCGGCTGTAACACGACGTAAATCGGATTGCCCGCCGCATTCGGCTTTTCCTATGATGGCTTTTACCGATTCAATGCCGCCATTCGTATTTTTTGCTGGCGGGAGGACACCAACAATCATGATGAAGAAGACCACTTTTCTCGTTCGTACCGCGGTAATCGTCGCGGCCCTGTCGCAACTCGGCGCATGCGCGATGACGCATACGCAACGTAATGCCGGTATCGGCGCGGCCGCGGGCGGCGCGCTGGGCTACCTGATCACGGGCGGCCCGGTCGGCACGGTTGCCGGCGCCGCGGCGGGTGGCCTGGTCGGCGCCGGCGTGCGCTGATCGAAGCCGGCGCGCATGAGCGCCGGCTGGTCGTGACGGTATTGCCGCAGCGTCACGGCCCGTTTCTGCTTCGCACATCCATTCCGCGATTCGACAGGCAGCATCAGGGAGGAGCGGGTGTGCGACACTTCGTCGACGTTACATAACGACTTCATTCGTCGACGAACCATCCATGAGCGATTCTCTCGTTTTCGTGCTGCCGGGCTACGGCAACTCCGGTCCGCTCCACTGGCAAAGCCGTTGGGAGCGCGCCGACGCGCGTTTCGTGCGCGTCGCGATGCCCGACTGGAACAGTGCGTTCCGCAACGCCTGGTGTCTCGCGCTCGACCGCGCGGTCGAGACCGCACCGGGCCCCGTGACGATCGCCGCGCACAGCCTCGGCACGTTGACCACCGCGTGGTGGGCGACGCGCTACGCGCGGCCGGCCGCGCTCGCGAAGGTGCGCGGTGCGTTGCTCGTCGCGTTGCCCGATCCGGCCGGGCGGGCGTTTCCGGCCGACGCGCACGGCTTCGGACCGGTGCCGCACGAGCGGCTGCCGTTTCCGACCTGCGTGGTTGCAAGCAGCGACGATCCGTACGGCTCGATCGCGTTCGCGCGCGGCTGCGCGGATGCGTGGGGCAGCGCCTTCCATGACCTCGGCCCGCGCGGCCACATCAACGCGGACAGCGGACTCGGCGACTGGCCCGACGCGCGAGGCTGGCTCGATGCGCTCGCGCGCTAGTGGCTAGCTGCTAAGCGCTAACCGCCGGTCCATCGATCCGTCAGCGTCCGCCGGCGCCCGGGCACGCCGCCGCGTGTCTCCGGAGGCGCCGCGGCACACTCGTCCGGGTCGGTTCAGATCGCCTGCTTCGCCTTCAGCGCCGCAACGCGCGCCGCGTCGTAGCCGAGCATGTCGCGCAGTACGTCTTCCGTCTGCGCGCCGAGCAGCGGCGGGGCGGTGCGCGCATCGGGCGGCGTCGCGCTCATCCGGATCGGATTGCGCACGAGCTTCACGTCCGCGCCGCACGGGTGCGGCAGCGACACCTGCATCCCGCGCGCGACCACCTGCTCGTTGTCGAACACCTCGTCGAGTTCGTTGATCGGCCCGCACGGCACGCCGGCCGCTTCGAGCGCGCCGATCCAGTCGGCCTTGCCGCGCGTCTTCACCATCTCGGCGAGGATCGGCACCAGCGTATCGCGATGGCGCACGCGCGACGGGTTGGTCGCGAACCGTTCGTCGTCGGCCAGCTCGGGCCGGCCGCCGGCCTCGACGAACTTGCGGAACTGCCCGTCGTTGCCGACCGCGACGATGATCCAGCCGTCGCTCGTCTGGAACGTCTGGTACGGCACGATGTTCGGGTGCGCGTTGCCCCAGCGCACCGGCGGCTTGCCGCTTGCGAGGAAGTTGGTGTTCATGTTCGCGAGCAGCGCGACCTGCACGTCGAGCAGCGCCATGTCGATGTACTGGCCTTCGCCCGTCCGGTCGCGGTGCGCAAGCGCGGCGAGTACCGCGATCGTCGAGTAGAGGCCCGTCGCGAGATCGGCGATCGCGACGCCGGCCTTCTGCGGGCCGCCGCCCGGCTCGCTGTCGCGCTCGCCGGTGATGCTCATGAATCCGCCGATTCCCTGGACGATGAAGTCGTAGCCTGCGCGGTGCGCGTACGGGCCCGTCTGGCCAAAGCCCGTGACCGAGCAGTAGACGAGATCGGGTTTCACCGCGCGCAGCGATTCGTAATCGAGCCCGTACTTCTTCAACTGCCCGACCTTGTAGTTCTCGAGCACGACGTCGCTCTGCGCGGCGAGCTCGCGCACGATCTGCTGGCCTTCCGGCGTCGCGATGTCGACCGTCACCGAGCGCTTGTTGCGGTTCGCCGCGAGATAGTACGCGGCCTCCGCCGTATCGTCGCCGTTCGCGTCCTTCAGGTACGGCGGCCCCCAGTGGCGCGTGTCGTCGCCGGCGCCGGGGCGCTCGACCTTGATTACGTCCGCGCCGAAGTCGGCGAGCGTCTGCGCGCACCACGGGCCCGCGAGTACGCGGGTCAGGTCAAGCACGCGGATATGGCTCAAGGCACCCATCGTCGAATCGTCTCCTTTCATGGCTCGCCTGGCCGGGGCAAGGCGGATTGGCATGCCGAGCATCTTAAGGCGAATCGGCCGCACGGGTGGCCCAGGCCGGTCGTCCGCCGCGCCGGGCCGCTGCCGTCTGGGGCGCCGGTCTGTATCGTATAATCGACCGTTTACGATATTTGCCCGCCGTGCGTCCGCGAGGACGGCCGGCGTTTGAAGCCGTCTCAGCCAGACATTCCCCGCACGCCATGAAAGCTGCCGAAATCCGCGAGAAATTCCTCAAATTCTTCGAATCGAAGGGCCACACGATCGTCCGCTCGTCGAGCCTCGTGCCCGGTAACGACCCCACGCTGATGTTCACGAACTCGGGCATGGTCCAGTTCAAGGACGTCTTCCTCGGCACGGACCCGCGCCCGTACTCGCGCGCCACGACGGCGCAGCGCAGCGTGCGCGCGGGCGGCAAGCACAACGACCTCGAGAACGTCGGCTACACGGCGCGCCACCACACGTTCTTCGAGATGCTCGGCAACTTCTCGTTCGGCGACTACTTCAAGCACGACGCGATCAAGTTCGCGTGGGAGCTGCTGACCACGGTCTACCAGCTGCCGAAGGACAAGCTGTGGGTGACCGTCTACCAGGAAGACGACGAGGCCTACGACATCTGGGCGAAGGAAGTCGGCGTGCCGACCGAGCGGATCATCCGGATCGGCGACAACAAGGGCGCGCGTTACGCATCCGACAACTTCTGGACGATGGGCGACACCGGCCCGTGCGGCCCGTGTACCGAAATCTTCTACGACCACGGCCCGGACGTGTGGGGCGGCCCGCCGGGGTCGCCTGAAGAAGACGGCGACCGCTACATCGAGATCTGGAACCTCGTGTTCATGCAGTTCAACCGCGACGCGCAGGGCAACATGACGCGCCTGCCGAAGCAGTCGGTCGACACCGGCATGGGCCTCGAGCGTCTCGCCGCGGTGCTGCAGCACGTGCATAGCAACTACGAGATCGACCTGTTCCAGAACCTGATCAAGGCCGCCGCGCGCGTGACCGAGATCAGCGACCTGAACAACAACTCGCTGAAGGTGATCGCCGATCACATCCGCGCGTGCTCGTTCCTGATCGTCGACGGCGTGATCCCCGGCAACGAAGGCCGCGGCTACGTGCTGCGCCGCATCGTGCGCCGCGCGATCCGCCACGGCTACAAGCTCGGCCGCAAGGGCTCGTTCTTCCACAAGCTGGTGGCCGACCTCGTCGCCGAGATGGGCGCCGCGTATCCGGAACTGAAGGAAGCCGAACAGCGCGTGACGGACGTGCTGCGTCAGGAAGAAGAGCGCTTCTTCGAGACGATCGAACACGGGATGTCGATCCTCGAGGCCGCGCTGGCGGACGTCGAGGCGAAGGGCGGCAAGGTGCTCGACGGCGAACTCGCGTTCAAGCTGCACGACACCTACGGCTTCCCGCTCGACCTCACGGCCGACGTGTGCCGCGAGCGCGGGATGACGGTCGACGAGCCGGCGTTCGACGACGCGATGGCGCGCCAGCGCGAGCAGGCGCGCGCGGCCGGCAAGTTCAAGGCCACGCAGGGCCTCGAATACTCGGGCGCGAAGACCACCTTCCACGGCTATGAGGAAATCGCGTTCGACGACGCGAAGGTCGTCGCGCTGTACGTCGACGGCTCGGCCGTCAACGAAGTGAAGCACGGCCAGGATGCGGTCGTCGTGCTCGACCACACGCCGTTCTACGCGGAATCGGGCGGCCAGGTCGGCGACCAGGGCGTGCTCGCGAACGCCGCGACGCGCTTCGCGGTGGCCGACACGCTGAAGGTGCAGGCCGACGTGATCGGCCACCACGGCACGCTCGAACAGGGCACGCTGAAGATCGGCGACGTGCTGCGCGCGGAAATCGACGCGCACCGCCGCGCGCGCACCCAGCGCAACCACTCGGCCACCCACCTGATGCACAAGGCGCTGCGTGAAGTGCTCGGCGCGCACGTGCAGCAGAAGGGTTCGCTCGTCGACGCGGAGAAAACCCGCTTCGACTTCGCGCACAACGCGCCGATGACCGACGACGAAATCCGTCGCGTCGAGCAGATCGTCAACAACGAAATCCTCGCGAACGCGCCGGGCATCGTGCGCGTGATGCCGTATGACGAAGCGGTGAAGGGGGGCGCGATGGCGCTGTTCGGCGAGAAGTACGGCGACGAAGTGCGCGTGCTCGACCTCGGCTTCTCGCGCGAACTGTGCGGCGGCACGCACGTGCACCGCACCGGCGATATCGGCTTCTTCAAGATCGTCGTCGAAGGCGGCGTCGCGGCCGGCATCCGCCGCGTCGAGGCGATCACCGGTGACAACGCGGTGCGCTATGTGCAGGAGCTCGACGCCCGCGTGAACCAGGCGGCGGCGGCGCTGAAGGCACAGCCGTCGGAGCTCACGCAGCGCATCGCGCAGGTGCAGGACCAGGTGAAGTCGCTCGAGAAGGAACTGGGCGCGCTGAAGTCGAAGCTCGCATCGAGCCAGGGTGATGAACTCGCGCAGCAGGCCGTCGAAATTGGCGGTGTGTACGTGCTCGCGGCGACGCTCGACGGTGCCGACGCGAAGACGCTGCGCGAAACGGTCGACAAGCTGAAGGACAAGCTGAAGAGCGCGGCGATCGTGCTCGCGGCCGTCGAAGGCGGCAAGGTCAGCCTGATCGCGGGCGTCACGCCGGACGCGAGCAAGAAGGTCAAGGCCGGCGAGCTCGTGAACTTCGTCGCGCAGCAGGTGGGCGGCAAGGGCGGTGGCCGTCCGGACATGGCGCAGGCAGGCGGCACGGAACCGGCGAACCTGCCGGGCGCGCTGGCAGGCGTCAAGGGCTGGGTTGAAGAGCGTCTTTGATCGGCATGGCTGATGCGATGCGGTCTTGTTGACCTCGTCGCAGCGCACGAGAAAACGACCCGATCGGCGGTGGCCGGTCGGGTCGTTTTGTTTTTGCCGGTGCGCAGGATGAGCGCATGCCGGCGCGTCGGCGCGGCGGAATCAGGCCGGTAGTGCCGTTGCCGGCAACGAGGGCGAATCTCCCGACTGCCGCGCGGCATCGCCGAGCGCATCGCGCAACGCGGCGAGTGCCGCCGACGCGTAACCGTGCCGCCACGCGAGCAGCGTGTCGATCGCTTCGAGTTCCGCGATCCTGTGGGCGGCGACGTTGCCGGTCTCGGGCTGAAGCTCGAGCACCGAGCGCGGCGCGACCGCGACGCCCGCACCGGCCGCGACGCACGCGACGATCGCGTGATACGAACCCAGTTCGAGCACGCGCGCGGGTTTCATCCCGTGCGCCGCATACCATCGCTCGACATACTTACGGTACGTGCAGCCGCGCTCGAACGCGATCAGCGTCGGCAGGATCACGTCGCGCGGCGTGCGCACCGGCGGATGGCCGCGCGGCGTCAGCAGCACCAGGTCCTCGCGGAAGATGGGCACCGTCTCGAACGTGTCGGGCAGCGTGTCCGGCTCGGGCGGCCGCGCGAACAGCGCCGCGTCGACCTCGAAGTCGCGCACCTTGTCGATCAGCCAGCCGGTCGTGCCGGTCACGAGTTCCAGCGACACGTCGGGCCACGCATGGTGATAGCGCGCGAGCACGGCCGGCAGCCGGCTCGCGGCCGTGCTTTCCATCGTGCCGAGCCGCAGCCGCCCGCGCGGCGTGTCCTCGCGCACGGCGTCGCGCGCCTCGTCGGCAAGCTCGAGCAGCCGCTCCGCATACGGCAGCAGCGTATGCCCGGCCGGCGTCAGCACGAGCCGGCGGCCGTCGCGCACGAACAGCGCCGCGCCGAGTTCCTCCTCGAGCTGCTTGATGCGCGTCGTGACGTTCGACTGCACGCGATTGAGCTTCGCCGCCGCGCGCGTGATGCCGTTCTCGCGCACGACGGCCCTGAAAATCGCCAGCGCCGCCAGGTCCATGATTCTCTCCGTGAGATTGCTGGATTCTCAATTATTCGTTTTTAGAGAACGTTCGGTCAAGCTACGATACAAGCAATCCGATTCTCGTTCCGGCCGTTGCGCAACCCGCGCGGCCCATGCCGCCATGTCCCGTTCCGATGCTCCGAGCGCCGCCGGCGTACCCCTTTCCGATGACGCCGACCGTTGCGCCCGCGCGGTCGCGCTTGCCTGCATGATCGGGCTTGCCGTCGCGCTCGGCATCGGCCGCTTCGCGTTCACGCCGCTGCTGCCGCTGATGCTCGCCGACGGCTCGATCGGCCTGAAAGCCGGCAGCTGGCTCGCGTCGGCGAACTACGCGGGCTATTTCGTCGGTGCGGTCAGTTGCGCGGCGATGCGCGTCGCGCCCGCGCGAATGGTGCGCTTCGGGCTTGCCGCCACCGTGCTGCTGACCGCCGCGATGGGCATCGGCCATGTGCTGCCGGTGTGGCTCGTGGTGCGCTTCGTCGCGGGCGTCGTCAGCGCATGGACGTTCGTGTTCGTGTCGCAATGGGGGCTGCGGCGGCTCGCCGAACTGCACGCGCCCGAGTGGAGCGGGGTGATCTACGCGGGGCCCGGCGTCGGCATCGTGCTGACGGGCCTGATCGGCAGCGCACTGGCCGGCCATCGCGCGGCGCCCGGCTGGCTCGGCTTCGCGGCGTTGTCGGCGGTGTTGTCGATCGCGATCTGGCGCACGTTCGGCAGCGCGCCGGTGTCGGCTGCGGCAGGCGCCACGTCAGCCGCGCCCGTCCTGCATGCGGCGACGGACGCGGCACCGCACGACGCGCGGCGCCATCGGGCCGACGCCGCATGGCTCGTCGTCCTGTACGGGATGCCGGGTTTCGGCTACATCATCACCGCGACGTTCCTGCCAGTGATCGCGCGCGCCGCGCTGCCGGCCGGCTCGCCGTGGCCGGACCTGTTCTGGCCGATGTTCGGCGCGGCGCTGATCGTCGGCGCGATCGCGGCCGCGCGGCTGCCCGGCCATTGGGACAACCGGCTGCTGCTCGCCGCCGGTTGCGCGACGCAGGCGCTCGGGATCGCGGCGGGGATCGTGTGGCCGAATGCGGTGGGCTTCTCGATCGGGAGCGCGCTGCTCGGCCTGCCGTTCACCGCCATCACGCTGTTCGCGATGCGCGAGGCCCGGCGGCTGCACGGCGAACGCGCGGCCGGGCTGATGGGCTATGCGACCGCGTCCTACGGGGTCGGGCAGATTCTCGGCCCGCTCGTCGCGGCGCCGCTGACCGCGCGTTTCGGGTCGTTCTCGCCGGCGCTGTGGGTCGCGGCGGGTGCCTTGCTCGTCGGTGCCGCCGGCTTCGCGGCGACGACCGCACGCGGGCGTGCGCAACCGAGCATGCAACCCTGACATCATCGGGGCCGGATCGTCAGCGACGCGGGCAAACTCGCTAGAATGAAGCCTTTCCCGCGCCGAGCGGGCGTGCGAGGCGGCTTGCCGGCCGCCGTCGGCGCCTGCCAGATCCCCATCGATGACCATCGCCGACTACCGTTTTTGCCCGCGCTGCGCGCGTCCGCTGACCGAGCGCGTCGATCCCGAACACGAGGGCGGGCGCGTCCGCCAGGCCTGCCCGGATGACGAGTGTGGCTACGTGCACTGGAACAACCCGCTGCCGGTGGTGGCCGCGATCGTCGAGCTCGACGGCAAGATCCTGCTCGCGCGCAATGCGGCCTGGCCGGAGGGGATGTTCGCGCTGATCACCGGTTTCCTCGAGAACGGCGAGACGCCCGAGGACGGCATCGCGCGCGAGGTGTTCGAGGAAACCGCGCTGAAGGCCGAGCAGGTCACGCTGGTCGGCGTCTATGAATTCATGCGCAAGAACGAGCTGATCATCGCGTACCACGTGCGCGCGTCGGGCACCGTCGCGCTGTCGCCGGAGCTGCTCGAATACCGGCTCGTCGAGCCGCCGTTGCTGCGCCCGTGGCGCGCCGGCACCGGCTACGCGCTGGCCGACTGGATGCGCGCGCGCGGCCTCGATTTCGAATTCGTCGATCGAGCGGGGCAGTGACGGGCCGCGCCGCTCCCGGAATGTCATCCGCCGCGCCGCGCGCGATCGCGACGCGGCATCCCGCCGTTGGCCGGCGCGCCGTCGCGAACGGCCATCGCGCGCCGTCCGCTGCGCCTTCTTCATCCTGACCGCCATCGCCATGTCCGACAAGCCGCAGCCGCGTTCCCGCGACGCCTATCGCCACTTCCTGCCGATCACGACCCGCTGGATGGACAACGACGTCTACGGGCACGTGAACAACGTCGTCTACTACAGCTACTTCGACACCGTCGTGAACGAATACCTGATCCGCGCGGGTGTGCTCGACGTCGAGCACGGGCAGACGATCGGGCTCGTGGTCGAGACGCAGTGCAACTACTTCGCGCCGCTCGTGTTTCCGCAGTCGGTCGATGCGGGGCTGCGCGTCGCGAAGCTCGGCACGTCGAGTGTGCGCTACGAGATCGGACTGTTCGCGGCTGGGGAGGCCGCGCCGGCCGCGCAAGGGCATTTCGTGCACGTGTACGTCGATCGCGGCACGCGCCGCCCGGTGCCGCTGCCCGACGCGCTGCGCGCGGCGCTCGAACCCCTCGCCGGCTGACGGGCGCGCGGCGGTGCACGCGTTCGCGCTCCAGGCGTTCAATGGCCTCAGCTACGGGTTGCTGCTGTTCATGCTGTCGGCTGGCCTCACGCTGATCTTCAGCGTGCAGGGCGTGCTCAACTTCGCGCACGCGAGCTTCTACATGCTCGGCGCATACATTGGATACAGCATCGCGGCCCGCGCGGGTTTCTGGGCCGCGCTCGCGCTCGCGCCGCTCGCGGTCGGGTTGCTCGGCGCCGGCTGCGAGCGCTGGCTGCTGCGTCGCGTACAGCCGCATGGACACACGAGCGAACTGCTGCTGACCGTCGGGCTCGCGTACCTGATCGGCGAGGGCGCGAAACTCCTGTGGGGCCTCGCGCCGCTGCCCGCGCCGGTGCCGCCGCTGTTCGACGGCGCGCCCGTGGCCGTGTTCGGCCTCGCGCTGCCGCGCTACCGGCTCTTCATGATGGCGATTGCCGCGGCGATGCTGGTCGCGCTCGGCGCGCTGCTGCGCGCGTCGCGCATCGGGCTCGTCGTGCGCGCCGCGCTCACGCACCGCGCGGCTGTCGAGGCGCTCGGCTACGACGTGCCGGGCGTGATGACGGGCCTGTTCGGCGCCGGCACCGCGCTCGCGGCGCTGGCCGGCGTGATCGGCGCGCCGCTTGCGGTGATCGAACCGGCGCTGGCCGAGACCGTCGGGTCGGTGGTGTTCGCGGTCGTCGTGATCGGCGGGCTCGGCTCGCTCGGCGGCGCGTTCGTCGCGTCGCTTGCGGTCGGCTTCGCGCAGACCTTCGCGGCGGCCAGCGACACGTCGCTGCGCGACCTCGCGCAATGGTCGGGTGTCGCGCTGCCCGACAGCGTCGCTGCCGTGTCGATCGCGCAGCTCGCACCGCTGGTCCCGTACCTGCTGCTCGTCGCGGTGCTGGTCGCCCGCCCGCGCGGACTGTTCGGCGAGCGTGTCGATGGCTAGCCGCGCACGGGCCGGCGCGCTGCGCTGGGTGCTGTTCGCCGCGTGCGTCGCGCTGCCCGCGTGGCTGTGGCCGCATGGCGCGGTGCTTGGCTATCTCGCACAGACGGCCGCACTCGTCGTGCTCGCGCTGTCGTACAACCTGCAGCTCGGTACGACGGGGCTGCTGTCGTTCGGTCATGCAGCCTTCGCGGGCCTTGGCGCATTCGCCGCCGCGCATTGGTTCAATCATGTCGGCGGCCCGCTGCCGCTGTTGCCGCTCGTCGGCGGCGTGGCCGGCGCGGGCTTCGGGTTCATCGCCGGACTGCTCGCGACACGCCGCGCGGGCACCGTGTTCGCGATGATCACGCTCGGCCTCGGCGAGTGCGTCGCGGCTGCGGCGTGGAGCGTGCCGGCGTGGTTCGGCGGCCTCGGCGGCGTACCGATCGACCGCGCGAGCGGCACGCCTTTGGGCGGCTGGCATTTCGGCGCGCAAACGCAGGCCTACGCCGTGATTGCCGCATGGTGCATCGTCTCCGCGGTGGCGATGCACGCGCTGACGCGCACGCCGCTCGCGCGGCTCGCGAACGCGGTGCGCGACAACCCCGCGCGCGTTGCCGCGCTCGGCACCGAGCCGCGTCGCGTGCGGCTTGCGATGGTGACCTGCGCGTCGTTCTTCGCGGGCATTGCCGGCACGTTGACGCTGATCGACGTCGAGATCGCGACACCCGACAGCGTGTCGATGGCGCGTTCGGCGACCGTGCTGATTGCAGCGGTGATCGGCGGCACGGGCACATTCTTCGGGCCGGCGGCCGGCGCGGTGGTGCTGACCGCGCTGAGCGTCGTCGTCGCGGGCGTATCGCGCGCATGGGCGCTGTATCTCGGCCTCCTGTTCGTCGCGGTCGTCGTCGCGGCGCCGCGCGGGATCGCGGGCATCGCGCAGACGCTGGCGCATGCGTTGCGCGGCGACGCACCTCCCGCCGAGCGCTGGCGCGTGCTGTGTGGCGTCGGCGCATGTGCGTTCTGGGCCGTCGCGATCGTCTGCGCGGCCGAGCTCGGCTATGCATGGCGCTTCGCACAGGACGACGGCACGGGCATCGCGTTCGGCGCGTGGGGCATCGACGCCGATGCGCCGGCGGGCTGGGCCGTCGCATGCTCGGCGGCCGGCATCGGCACGTTGCTGTGGGGCTGGCGTGCACGGTTCCAGAGCCACGGGCACGGCAAGCGGGGGGACGGGCGATGAGCGGCAGCGCGATCGAGTTGCACGGGATCGTGCAGCGCTTCGGTGTGCAGACCGTGCTCGACGGCGTCGAGCTGAACGTCCCGGCCGACGAGCGTCACGCGCTGATCGGGCCGAACGGCGCAGGCAAGTCGACGCTGTTCGGCGTGATCGCCGGCGCGACGCGGCCGACGCGCGGGCGCGTCCTGCTGCACGGCGTCGAGCTGCGCGGGCGCGGGCCGATCGTGGCGAGCCGGCTCGGCATCGGCCGCAGTTTTCAGCAGACGAGCGTGTTCGCACGATTGAGCGTGTTCGACAACCTGCGCTGCGCGGCGCTGCATGCGCCGGCCGAGCGGCGGCGCTGGTGGAACCGGCTGCGCGAATCCGCGTCGGTCGATCGCGTGGCCGCGCGTGTGCTGAGCGACATCGGTCTCGATGAGCGGCGCGACACGCCGGCCGGCGAACTCGGCTATGCGGAACAGCGCGCGCTCGATCTCGGCATCGCGCTCGCGAGCGGCGCGCGCACGCTGCTGCTCGACGAACCGACGGCCGGCATGAACCGCGACCAGGCGGCGCGGATGATCGCGCTGATCCGTGCGACGACGCAGGGCCGCACGGTGTTGATGATCGAGCACGACATGGATGCGGTGTTCGGCTTCGCCGAGCGCATCACGGTGCTCGTGCGCGGCGCGGTGGTCGCAACCGGCGCGCCCGACGCGATCCGCGCGGACCGGGCCGTGCGCGCTGCCTATCTTGGCGAGGGCGCATGAGCGTGCTGCTCGACATTCGCGGCCTGCGCGCGTGGTACGGGATGCAACCCGTGCTCGACGGTGTCGATCTCGCGCTCGCGCCTGGCGAGACGCTCGCGCTGCTCGGCCGCAACGGCTCGGGCCGCTCGACGCTCGCGAAGGCCGTGATGGGACTCGTGCGCACGGCGGGTTCGGTGCGCGTCGCCGGCGCCGAATGCGCGGGCGCGCGCACCTTCGAGATCGCGCGGCGCGGTGTCGCTTACGTCGCCGAAAGCCGCGACGTGTTTCCGCTACTGAGCGTGCGCGACAACCTGCGGCTCGGGCTGCGCGGCGTGCACGGCACGGCCGAACGCGCGGCGCTCGACCGGTTGCTCGCGCGCTTTCCGTTGCTGGCCGCGCGGGCGGACGTGAAGGCCGGACGGCTGTCGGGCGGCGAACAGCAGGTGCTCGCGCTGGTGCGCGCGCTCGCGGGCCGCCCGAGCGTGCTGATCGTCGACGAACCGGCCGAAGGGCTCGCGCCGCTCGCGGTCGACGAGGTGGGCGCCTGTCTCGCCGCGCTGCAGGCCGACGGCGTCGCGATCCTGCTGATCGAGCAGCGGCTGCAACTCGCGCCGCGGCTCGCGCGGCGCGTCGCGGTGATGGGGCGGGGACGGATCGTGTACGACGGCGCGCTCGACGGGCTCGGCGCCGACGTCGTCAGTGCGTGGCTGAGTGCCGGTTGAGCGCAAGCGCGCCGATTGTTCGGCAAACCCCGCCAGTCAATTCGTGTCGAGCCGCTTTATCGCCGTCGCGCGAACCGCGAATATTGCCAGCAAGGCCGGCGCGCCGCGCACGCGGCAACCGGCCCTCATCCATCGAATGTCTTCCGACTGAGGAATGAAATCATGAGCAAGCTGACAGGCAAGGTAGCGATCGTCACGGGCGGGTCCAAGGGAATCGGCGCCGCGATCGCGAAGGCGCTGGCCGCCGAAGGCGCGTCGGTCGTCGTGAACTACGCGAGCAGCAAGGCCGGTGCCGACGCCGTCGTGAGCGCGATCGTCGAAGCGGGCGGCCGTGCGGTCGCGGTGGGCGGCGACGTGTCGAAGGCAACGGACGCGCAGCGCATCGTCGATGCCGCTATCGAAAACTATGGCCGTCTCGACGTGCTGGTCAACAACTCCGGCGTCTACGAGTTCGCGCCGATCGAGGCGATCACCGAAGAGCACTACCGCCGGCAGTTCGACACGAACGTGTTCGGCGTGCTGCTGACGACGCAGGCCGCCGTCAAGCATCTCGGCGAAGGCGCGAGCATCATCAACATCAGCTCGGTCGTGACGAGCATCACGCCGCCCGCGAGCGCCGTGTACAGCGGCACCAAGGGCGCCGTCGACGCCATCACCGGCGTGCTCGCGCTCGAGCTCGGCCCGCGCAAGATCCGCGTGAACGCGATCAACCCGGGCATGATCGTGACCGAAGGCACGCACAGCGCGGGCATCATCGGCTCGGATCTCGACAAGCAGGTGCGCAGCCAGACGCCGCTCGGCCGCCTCGGCGAGCCGGACGACATCGCCTCGGTCGCCGTGTTCCTCGCATCGGACGACTCCCGCTGGCTGACCGGCGAGCGCCTCGTCGCGAGCGGCGGGCTGCACTGATCGCGCGAGTCGGCGCGCGCGGCTACGCGATCATCGCGAGCGCGTTCGCGCCGACATGCCAGCGCAGGCTCTCGATGACGAGTGCGTGATCGCGTGCGTCGTCGAGCCCTGCGATGGTCATCGCGCCGACGATGCCACCGCCGGCAAGCCACAACGGCACGCCGCCGCCATCGAGCGCATAGTCGGCGTCCGACAATCCCTGCGACTGCAACGACCAGCCGGCGCGGCGAAAGCGCGCGCCGACCTCGAACGAACTGACGCCGAAACGGAACACCGTGTTCTGTCGTCGGCGGATCGCGTCGCTGTCGTTGGCGCGGCTGCCGTCCAGCGCGCAATAGAACAGCGGCGCGGCTTCACCGACGATGCCGACCGCGATTGGCAGCCCGCGGCGCGCCGCGAGATTGATGGCGATGTCGCCGAGCCGGCGCGCGACGTCGGCATCGAAGTGCGACAGCATCGGCGTCGACGCGGTGTCGCAGAAGGGCGCGGGTGCGAAGCGGGGGAAGGTGGTCGCCATGGCAACTCCGTGTCGTCGCAAATGCGGCTCACGCACGCGTTTTCATCCTGCGTCTCGCGCGCCGGCCGTCGATCGTTCAGCGCATCGATGCGTCAGCGCCTGGGTGCCGCGTCGAGCATCCATTCGTGCGCGGGGTCGTTCTTGAATGCCCACGCGCGGCTCGGCCCGGCCATCACGTTCAGGTAGTACAGGTTGTAGCCATGCGGCGCGACCACCGGGTGATAGCCGCGCGGCACCAGCACGACGTCGTGGTTCTCGACCGCGCACGCCTCGTCGAGACTGCGGTCGTCCGTGTAGACCCGCTGAAACGCGAAGCCCTGCGGCGGATCGATCCGGTGGTAATAGGTTTCCTCGAGCGACGTCTCGTCCGGCGCCGCGTCGCGATCGTGCTTGTGCGGCGGATAGCTGCTCGAGTGGCTCGCGGGCGTGATCACTTCGACGACGAGCAGCCGGTCGGCGGCCGGATTGTCGCCCATCAGGATGTCGCACACGTAGCGCGTGTTGGTGCCGTGCCCGCGCACCGCGCGCCGCATCCGTTCGCCGTCGAGGCGCTGCACGCGCTTGTCGCCGCTCGCGTAAGGCGCGGTGCACAGCGCGACTTCCGCATCGCGCGTCGCGACCAGCGTGACGGTCTTGCCGCCCGGCACGTACAGCGCGTCCGGCGACACTTCCTCGAACACGCTGTCGCGCTTGCCGAGCGCATCGTACGTCTCGCCGTCGACTTGCGCGCGCAGCGTACCGGTGAGCACGACGACGCACAGTTCGCGCGCGCCGGTATCGAGCGTTTCGGTGTCGCCGGCCTTCAGGCGCAGCGCGCGAAAGCCGACATGTTTCCAGCCGGCCGACTCGGGCGTCACGTTGCAGATTTCGCGGTCGGCGGATGCTTTGACCAGCAGGGGAGAAATCGTCATGGAACGGGGCTCCGCAATGGGGTGACAGCGAGGTGACAGGGCTTACGCGCTCAACCGGTCGACGATCGCGCGCAGCGATTCGTAGCCCTTCTTCGCATACTGATAGCTCGGCGCGACGGCCGGGTCCTGCTCGGCTTCGACCACGAGCCAGCCTTCGTAGCCGGCGTCCTTCAGCGTGCGCAGCGTCGCTTCGTAATCGAGCGCGCCGTCGCCCGGCACCGTGAAGGTGCCGTTGATCACGCCGTTCAGGAAGCTCCAGCCGCCGTTGCGCGCCTGCGTGACGACCTGCGGCCGCACGTCCTTGCAGTGCACGTGCACGACGCGCGACACGTGTTTCTTCAGCAGTGCGACGGGATCGGCCGCGCCGCCGAAATACGCGTGACCGGTGTCGAACAGCAGGAACACCTTCGCCGGATCGGTCAGCGCCATCAGCCGGTCGACGTCGGCGGGCGATTCGACGTAAGCGCCCATGTGGTGATGGTAGGCGAGCTTGATCCCGTAGGTCTCGAGCAGGTGCGCGCCGAATGCGTCGAGGCGTGCCGCATAGCGTCGCCAGGCTTCATCGTCGACGAAACGCGGACGCTTCGCGACCGGCGTGTCGATGCGGCCCTGGATCGTGCCCGCGCATTCGCCGTACACCGCGACCTTCACGTCGTTGAACTGCAGCTTCGTCATGTGCGCGCGGCAGCGCTCGATTTCGGCGGCGACCGCATCGGCATCGCTCATGCCCGGTTCGACTTCCGCAAGGAAGCCCGAATACCAGCCCGACACGCATACGAGCCCGAATTCGGCGAGCTTCGCCTTCAGCTCGGGGCCCGTCTTCGGAAACTTGTTGCCAAGCTCGAAGCCCGCATAGCCGATTTCGGCGCCTTCCTTCAGCGCCGTCTCGAGCGGCGTCTCGCCGCCGAGCGACGGCAGGTCGTCGTTCATCCACGACAGGGGATTGATACCGATGCGAACGTTCCAGCTCATGACTTGCTTCCTTGGTTCGAATGTTGTTGTCGCGGAGCGGCGGATTGAAACGGAAAGCGTGTCAGCGCCGCTGCCGGGTCTTCGCGTCGAGATACGTGCGATGCGCATCGTCGACGCCGGCGCGCGCGGACACTTGCGGCACCGCGACTTCCCACCACGCGCCGCCGTCCGCGGTCGTGCGCTCGTGCGTCGTGTCGATCACGATGACCTGGCTCGTCTTCGCCGCGCGCGCACGCTTCATTTCGCCGCGCAGCTCGCCGACGTCGCGCACGTGCACGGCTTCGGCGCCCATCGCGCGCGCATGCATCGCGAAGTCGATCGTCGAGCGTTCGCCGCCCTCGGGCACGCAGTCGTCGAGCATGTTGTTGAAGCTCGCGCCGCCGCAGTTCAGTTGCAGCCGCTCGATGCAGCCGTAGCCGCGGTTGTCGAGGATCACGACGATGATCTTGCGGCCGAGCATCACGGACGTCGCGAGCTCCGCGTTGAGCATCATGTACGAGCCGTCGCCGACGATCACGATCACTTCGCGCTCGGGCCGCGCGAGCTTCGCGCCGAGGCCGCCCGCGACCTCGTAGCCCATGCACGAGTACGCGTAGTCCATGTGATAGTTGCCCGGCACGCCGCTGCGCCACAGCTTGTGCAGCTCGGCTGGCAGCGTGCCGGCCGCGCACACGACGAGATCGTCGCGCGCGCTGTCGTGCCCCGCGTCGGCCGCGGAGTCGCGCACCGCGCCGATCACTTCCGCGTCGTACGGCAGCGTGTCCTTCGGCACGCGCGTGGTCAGCTCGGTCACGCGCGCGTTCCACGCGGCGGCCTGGTCGCGGTTCGCGGCGGTCCACGCCGCATCCGCCTGCCAGCCCGCGAGCGCGGCCGACAGCTGGCCGAGGCCGGTGCGCGCGTCGGCGATCAATTGCCGGCTGCGTTTCTTGCCCGCGTCGAACGGCTGCACGTTCAGGCTCAGCAGCGTCGCGTTGCCGAACAGCGCGTGCGAGCCGGTCGTGAAGTCCTGCAGGCGCGTGCCGACCGCGAACACCACGTCGGCCTGTGCGGCCGCGCGGTTCGCGGCAGGCGAGCCCGTCACGCCGATCGAGCCGAGGTTCAGCGGGTGGTCCCACGCGAGGCTGCCCTTGCCGGCCTGCGATTCGGCGACCGGCACGCCGTGCGTGTCGGCGAACGTGCGCAGCGCGTCCCATGCCTGGCTGTACAGCACGCCGCCGCCGGCGACGATCAGCGGCTTCTTCGCGGCCTTCAGCACGTCCAGCGCATCCGCGAGTTCGAGCGAGTCCGCGGGCGGCCGGCGCGTCCGGATCACTGGCGGCGCGAAGAAATCCTCCGGCCAGTCGTACGCGAAGGTCTGCACGTCCTGCGGCAGCGCGAGACACACGGGTCCGCACTGTGCGGGATCGGTCATCACCTGGATCGCACGCGGCAGCGCCACGAGCAGCTGTTCCGGCGACGTGATCCGGTCGAAGTAGCGCGTCACCGGCCGGAAGCAGTCGTTCGCGCTGACGTCGCCCTGTTCGAAATCCTCGACCTGCTGCAGCACCGGGTCGGGCAAGCGCGACACGAACACGTCGCCGGGCAGCAGCAACAGCGGCAGCCGGCCGACGTGCGCGAGCGCGGCGGAGGTCAGCATGTTGGTCGCGCCGGGGCCGATGCTCGACGTCGCCGCCATCATCCGCTGGCGGAAATTCGCTTTCGCGAACGCGACGGCCGCATTCGCCATGCCTTGCTCGTTGTGCGCGCGGAACGTCGGCAGCCGGTCCTTTTCGGCGTGCAGCGCTTCGCCGAGCCCGGCCACGTTGCCGTGTCCGAAGATCGCGAAGACGCCGCCGCAGTACGGCAGGATCTCGGTGCGGCCGTCCGGCTGGACGACTTCGGCGCGCAGGGCGGCCAGGTAGCGCACGAGCGCCTGGCTGACGGTCAGTCTCACGGTGGTGGTCATCGTCTGTCGATCAAGAGGAGTCGGGTGGTCGTCACGGACATCTGCATCAGGCTGCTGCCGCGGTGCGCGCGGCGGCACGGCGGCCGAGCCAGGCGTCGACCAGCTGCGCGAAATTGCCGGCCACTTCGTCGATCAGCGCCTGGTCGTCGATCCGGCCGGCGAGCCAGTGCAGCGACGCGTCGGCCCACAGCGTACGGCCGACCATGAAGCCCTTGACGATCGGGTTGGTCGCCGAGCGGAAGCTGTCGACGAGATACTGCAGCGGCTGGTTCAGCCCGAGGATCACCGCGCCGCGGCAGTACGGGTCGCGCTCGGCAACCAGCGTCTCGAGCCGCGCCCAGCCGTCGGCGCTCATCGGCGCGAGCTTCCACCACTCGGGCATCACGCCGAGGTTGTAGAAGCGCGCGACCGTGCGCAGCACCGCGTCGTCCTCGGTGCCGGCCGGCGTGACCGCGCGCGGCGGAATGATTTCCAGCAGCAACTCGTTGCCGCTCGCGCGCGTGGCTTCCCACAGTTCCAGCACGCGCTGCTCCTGCGCGACGCGCAGGTCGACGTCGTCATCGGGGTGGTAGTGGACGAGGCACTTCACGACCTGCTCGGTCGGCCAGTGCGTGAGCGACGAGCCGACGGAGCGCGTGTCGTCGAAACACAGCGGCCGCGAGCCGGGCAGTTCGACCGGGCGGCCGACCCACCAGCCGCGGCCGGTGGCCGACGCGAGCGCGTCGCTGCCGTACGCGCCGCCGTCGATCAGCACGCCGACATGGCCTTCGATATGGCGATCGCGCTCGACCTGTTCGGCCGCGCGCACGAGCAGGCGCTTCAGCGTCTTGATCCGCGCCTCGTCCGCGCCGGCCTGCACCGCGAGTTCGTAGAACTGGCTGCGATGGTCGAACGCCATCACGCACAGGTCGTCCCATTCGCGGCGCGGCACCGTCACGCGATGCAGGTGCGCGAGCGTGCGATCGGCGTCCACCCGCGGATTGCGGCTGCCGCCGAACCAGTGCGCGAGCTCGGCCGGCGTCGGCATCGCGGCCGAACACGCGTGGCGCGACACGACGATCGCGCCGCACGCATTCGCGATGCGCGTCGATTCGGCCCAGTCGCGCCCGCGCAGCAGCCCGGACAGCAGGCCCGACAGGAACGCGTCGCCCGCGCCGAGCACGTTGAGCACTTCGACGCGTTCGCCGTGGAAGGTCGGCGCATCCTCGATGCGTGCGGGGATGTCGCCCTCGATCACGCAGCAGCCGAGCGCACCGCGCTTGACCACCAGCGCCGCGCCGCTCGCGCGGCGCACGGCCTGCAGCGACGCGATCAGGTCGTGCGGCACGCCGCCCGCGATCAGGAATTCTTCCTCGGTGCCGACCAGCAGATCGAATTCGCCGAGCACCTGCTGCAACTGCCGTGTGACCTGCGCGTCCGGCACGTAACGGTTCTCGCCCGCGCCGCGCGCGGTCAGCCCCCACAGCACCGGCCGGTAATCGATGTCGAGGATCCGCACGACGCCGTGGCGGCGCGCGTAGCCGAGCGCGGTCAGCGATGCCTCGCGGGTGCCCGGCGTCGACAGATGGGTGCCCGTGATCGCGAGCGCGCGGCAACCGGCGATGAAGTCCTCGCGGATCTCGTCGGCGCGCACGGCCATGTCCGCGCAGTTCTCGCGCACGAACAGCAGCGGGAACGTGTCGCGATCCTTCAGACCGAGCAGCACAAGCGCGGTCAGCCGTTCCGGATCCGTCTGCAGCTGGCTCGTGTCGCAGCCTTCGCGCTCGAGCGTCTCGCGCACGAAGCGGCCCATCTGCTCGTCGCCGACACGCGAGATCATCGCGGTCTTCAGCCCGAGCCGGGCGACGCCGAATGCGACGTTGCCCGACGAGCCGCCGAGATACATCTGGAAGCTGCGCGCGTCTTCCAGGCGGCTGCCGTACTGTTGCGCGTAAAGGTCCACGGCGACGCGGCCGAGGCAGGCGAGATCGACGGGGCGGTCAGTCGGAAAGTTCAACGGGCTCATATCACGTATCACGCTCGCGGCCGGCGTTCGACCATGCCGGCGGATTGGGGACCGATCCAGCGACGGATCTTCGTCGCATGTCGCGACGCGACGCGAATGCGCCTGCCGCAACGACTCGGGCTACGGAACGGAGTCTAGACTTTTTGGAAATCCAGTTCCCTAGGTGAAATCACGTAGAAATAAATTTCCAAATGTTCGAGGAAGTGATCTACAGTTTCATCCGGATGCTTCAGTCCGTTATCGGACTCGGCCCGGCGGCGCGCAACGCGCCGTTTTCCGCCCCCCGGAGATGAGGAGACAGAGTGATCATGAAGACCAAGCTGATGGCCGCCGCGGCCGCCGCGATCCTGGCCATGCCGCTCGCGCATGCCGAGAAGATCGGCGTGACGATGGCATCGTTCGACGACACGTTCCTGACGATCCTGCGCAACAGCATCGCCGATTCGGCGACGAAGGACGGCGCGACCGTACAGATCGAGGACGGCGGCAACGACGTCGGCAAGCAGTTGAGCCAGGTCCAGAACATGATCGCGCAGAAGGTCGACGCGATCATCGTGAATGCGGTCGACACCGACGCGACGCCGAAGATCACGAAGATGGTGACCGCCGCGAAGATTCCGCTCGTCTACGTGAACCGCAAGCCGGTCGATTTCGACAAGTTGCCGGCCGGCGTCGCGGTGGTCGCGTCCGACGAGAAACAGTCGGGCACGCTGCAGGCGCGCCAGGTGTGCAAGCTGCTCGGCGGCAAGGGCGACATCCTCGTGCTGATGGGCGAGCTGTCCAACGAGTCGGCCCGCGCCCGCACCAAGGACATCGAGGACGTGATCGCGACCAAGGACTGTTCCGGCATGAAGATCGTCGACAAGCGCGAAGGCAAGTGGAGCCGCACGCAGGGCCAGGACATCACGATGAACTGGCTGAGCTCCGGGACGAAGTTCGACGCGATCGTGTCGAACAACGACGAAATGGCGATCGGCGCGATCAACGCGCTGAAGGCCGCGCGCAAGCTGACGCCGAAGACGGTCGTCGCGGGCATCGACGCGACGCCGGACGGGCTCGCGGCGATGAAGAGCGGCGACCTGAAGGTGTCCGTGTACCAGAACGCGGCCGGGCAGGGTGCGCAGGCCGTCGCGACCGCGCTGAAGCTCGCGAAGAAGCAGCCGGTCGACCGTTACGTGAACGTGCCGTTCGAGCTCGTCACGCCCGAGAACATGAACCAGTACGCGAAGCACTGACCGGTTTTTCCGCTGAACTGCGCGGGCCCGGCGCGTCCGGGTTCGCGTGTGAATTTCGAGGAACGTCCATGTTTACAGCCAGGATGGCGCGCTCGATGGCCAGCGAAAGCGCGCCGGCCGCCTCGTTCGCCGCATCGGGTTCGTCCGCTGCGCCCGTCGACGATTGCCTGCTGGAGGTGCGCGGCGTCGGCAAGTCGTTTCCCGGCGTCGTCGCGCTCGACGGCGTGCAGTTCCGCGTGCGCCGCGGCACCGTGCATGCGCTGATGGGCGAGAACGGCGCCGGCAAGTCGACGCTGATGAAGATCATCGCCGGCGTCTACACGCCCGACCAGGGCGAGATCCTGATCAACGGCGAGCCGGTCGTGCTGAGCGGCCCGCTCGACGCCCTCGATCGCGGGATCGCGATGATCCACCAGGAACTCAACCTGATGCCGTACATGACCGTCGCGGAGAACATCTGGATCCGCCGCGAACCGAAGAACCGCTTCGGCCTGATCGATCACGCCGAGCTGCGCCGCCGCACCGCCGCGCTGTTCGAGCGGCTGTCGATCGACATCGACCCTGAAGCCGACGTGCGCACGTTGACGGTCGCGAGCCGCCAGATGGTCGAGATCGCGAAGGCCGTGTCGTTCGACTCGGACGTGCTGATCATGGACGAGCCGACTTCCGCGCTGACCGACAAGGAGGTCACACACCTGTTCCGGATCATTCGCCAGCTGCGCGAGCAGGGCAAGGGCATCGTCTACATCACGCACAAGATGAACGAGCTATTCGAGATCGCCGACGAATTCTCGGTGTTCCGCGACGGCAAGTACATCGGCACGCATGCGTCGACCGACGTCACGCGCGACGACATCATCCGGATGATGGTCGGCCGCGAGATCACGCAGATGTTCCCGAAGGAGGAGGTGCCGATCGGCGACGTCGTGCTGGCCGTGAAGAACCTCGGCGTCGACGGCGTGTTCCGCGATGTCAGCTTCGAGCTGCGCGCGGGCGAGATCCTCGGTGTGGCGGGCCTCGTCGGCTCGGGGCGCTCGAACGTCGCGGAGGCGCTGTTCGGCGTCGTGCCGGCGACCACGGGCGAGATCCGGATCGACGGCAAGCCGGTGCGAATTTCCACGCCCGCGCAGGCGATGAAGCACGGGATGGCGTTCCTCACCGAGGACCGCAAGGACACCGGCTGCTTCCTGAATCTCGACCTGCTCGCGAACATGGAAGCGGCGGTGCTCAGCAATCGCTACGTGAAGTTCAACTTCGTGCGGCAGGCGCAGTTGAAGCGCGACTGCGAGGAAATGAGCCGGATGTTGCGCGTGAAGACGCCGGGGCTGCACGAGGAAATCCAGAACCTGTCGGGCGGCAACCAGCAGAAGGTGCTGATCGGCCGGTGGTTGCTGACGCAACCGCGCATCCTGATCCTCGACGAGCCGACGCGCGGGATCGACGTCGGCGCGAAGGCCGAGATCCACCGGCTCGTCAGCGCGCTCGCCGGCAAGGGCGTCGCGGTTCTGATGATCTCGTCGGAAATGCCGGAAGTGCTCGGCATGAGCGACCGCGTGATGGTGATGCACGAAGGCCGGATGACCGGCATCGTCGAGCGCAAGGACGCCGACCAGGTCCGCATCATGGACCTGGCCTCGCGCTGAGCCGCAACAAGCATGGAGACAACTGAAATGGGCAACCTGAATCCGGTCGCGGACGCGCAGTCCATGACGATCAAGACGCGGCACGCGAAGTGGCCGCCCGAGCTGAGCATCTTCCTGGTGCTGGTGGGCATCAGCCTGTTCTTCGAGGTGATCGGCTGGCTCGTCGTCGGCCAGAGCTTCCTGTTCAACGCCGAGCGGCTCGAGATCATCGTGTTGCAGATGGCCGTGATCGGCATCATCGCGGTCGGCGTGAACCTCGTGATCATCACCAGCGGGATCGACTTGTCGTCGGGGTCGGTTGTTGCCGCGGCGGCCGTCGTGTCGGCCAGTCTCGCACAGGTCTCCGATTTTCCGCGCGCGGTGTTCCCGCACCTGACCGACCTGCCGATCATCTGGCCGGTGCTGGCCGGCGTGTGCGTCGGCCTGCTGGTCGGCCTCCTGAACGGCTCGCTGATCGCGCTGACGGGAATCCCGCCGTTCATCGCGACGCTCGGCACGATGGTTGCCGCGCGCGGCTTCGCGAAGTGGTTCACCAACGGGATGCCGGTGTCGATGCTGACCGACCAGTTCGCGGCGATCGGCGCGGGGGCGAACCCGGTCATCATCTTCGTCGTGGTGGCCGCCATCTTCCACGTCGTGCTGCGCTACACGCGCTTCGGCAAGTACACGTACGCGATCGGCGCGAACCGTCACGCGGCCGTCGTGTCGGGCATCAACGTCACGCGTCACCTGGTGTTCGTCTATGCGATCGCGGGCCTCTTGAGCGGGATCGCCGGCACCGTGACGGCCGCGCGTGCGATCTCCGGCCAGTCGGGCATGGGCGTGATGTACGAGCTCGACGCGATCGCGGCCGTCGTGATCGGCGGCACGTCGCTGTCGGGCGGTCTCGGGCGCGTGACGGGCACCGTGATCGGCGTGCTGATCCTCGGCGTGATGACGTCGGGCTTCACGTTCATCCGGATCGACGCGTATTACCAGGAGATGGTCAAGGGCGCGATCATCGTCGCGGCCGTGATCGCCGACCAGTATCGCAACAAGAAGAAGCGCCGCTGAGCGCACGTCTGCGCTCGCGTCAGCCACCCCCATTCGCGAAGGAAGCCCGATGAAGATTGCGCTGGATCCCTACATGATTCGCCACCTGCCGCTCGACCGGCTGCCGCACGCGGTGGCCGAGCTCGGCTACGACCAGATCGAGTTGTCGCCGCGCAGCGACTTTCTCGACTGGTGGGTGATGCCGCGTGCGACCCGCGAGCGCATGGCCGCGTTCCGCCAGGCGATGCGCGCAAGCGGCGTCGGCCTCGCGTCGCTGCAGCCGATGTACCGCTGGGCGAGCCCGTTCGACGACGAGCGGCAATGGGCCGTGCGGTGCTGGAAGAAGGCGATCGAGGTGGCGGTCGAGATGGAGTGCGCGCTGATGGTGTCGGAGTTCGGGCGCGGCGCGTCGCCCGAGCGCTCGGTCGGCGAGCGGCCGGGGGCGAACCCGAAGGAGCTGTGCGAGGCCGCATGGTTCCGGTCGATGGACGAACTGCTGCCGATTCTGGAGCGCGAACGCATCGTGCTGTCTGTCGAGCCGCATCCGGAGGACTGGATCGAGCAGCTGCAGCCGGCGATCGACATCGTCACGAACCTCGGCTCGCCGTCGCTGAAGCTGTCGTACATCGCGCCGCACACGTTCTACTACGGCGACGACATGGCCGCGATGATCGCGCAGGCCGCGCCGATCCTCGCGCACGCGCGCGTGGCCGATACGTTCGACCACCGCAAGAGCAGCCAGCTGCGCTACATCGTGAACCCGCCCGGTTCGAACCAGATCCGTGTGCACCAGCATCTCGACATCGGGCAGGGCGAGATCGACTGGGACGTGTTTTTCCGCGCGCTCGGCACCGCCGGCTTCGACGGCGTGATGTCGTCGTGCGTGTTCGCGTGGGAGGACCGCGCGGAAGCATCGTCGCGCTACATGCGCGACACCATCCAGCGCTACGTCGATCGCCATTTCGACCGCACCGCGCGCTGACCGATTGTTGACCGGCGCGGCACGGGCCGCGCCGCTGATGAACGACTGGAGACTCGTAGATGACCTTGCAAATCGGCGTGATCGGCTGCGGCGCGATCGGCCAGGACCATATCCGCAGACTGACCTGCACGCTGTCCGGCGCGCGCGTCGTGGCCGTCAACGACATCGATCCGCAGCAGGCGCGCGACGCGGTGACGAAGTACGGGCTCGATGCGGAGATCTACGGCGACGGCCACGAGGTCGTCGCGGCCGCCGACGTGCAGGCCGTGCTCGTCACGTCGTGGGGGCCGACGCACGAAGCGTTCGTGCTCGACGCGATCGCGCACGGCAAGCCGGTGTTCTGCGAGAAGCCGCTGGCCGTCACGGCCGACGGCTGCATGCGGATCGTCGAAGCCGAAGTCGCGCACGGCAAGCGGCTCGTGCAGGTCGGCTTCATGCGGCCGTACGACGAAGGCTACCGCGCGCTGAAGCGCGTGATCGACAGCGGCGAAATCGGCGCACCGTTGATGCTGCATTGCGCGCACCGCAACCAGTCGGTCGGCGAGCGCTACACGACCGACATGGCGATCACCGACACGCTGATCCACGAACTCGACGTGTTGCGCTGGCTGCTCGGCGAGGATTACACGAGCGCGCAGGTCGTCTATCCGAAGAAGACGCGCCATGCGTTAGCGCATCTCGCCGATCCGCAGATCGTGCTGCTCGAAACCGCGAGCGGCGTGCGCATCGACGTCGAGGTCTTCGTGAACTGCCAGTACGGCTACGACATCCAGTGCGAGGTGGTCGGCGAGCAGGGCATCGCAAAGCTGCCCGATCCGCCGGCCGTCGGGCTCAAGCATGCGGCACGGCGGTCGGTCGAGATCATGACCGACTGGAAGGAGCGCTTCATCGCGTCGTACGACGTCGAGCTGCAGGCGTTCATCGACGGCGTGCGGCAGGGCGCGCTGACCGGGCCGTCCGCGTGGGACGGCTACGCAGCGGCGGTCGCGGCCGATGCGTGCGTGCGCGCACAGAAGAGCGGCGCGGTCGAACCGATCGCGATGGCCGACCGTCCCGCGTTCTATCGCGGCTGATCCGCGGCCACCCGCCGCTTGTCTAACGGACCGACCGACATGACGATGAAGATTGGCTGCGCACCGTGCTGCTGGGGTGTCGACGACGTGAAGAACCCGCACCTGCCGCCGTGGCGGCAGGTGCTCGCCGAGGCCGCGCAGGCCGGTTACTCGGGCATCGAGCTGGGGCCCTACGGCTACATCCCGCTCGAACTGGACGTGGTGAGCGCCGAGCTCGAGCAGCAACGCCTGAGCATCACCGCCGGCACGATCTTCGACGATCTCGTGTCGCCGGAGAACCTGCCGAACCTGCTGCGCCAGACCCGCGACATCTGCGCGCTGATCACGCGGCTGCCCAGGCTGCCGACGCAGGACGGCCAGCGCCATGCGGCGCCGTACCTGGTCGTGATGGACTGGGGCCACGAGGAACGCGACTACGCGGCCGGCCACGGCGATCGTGCGCCGCGGCTGTCGGACGAGCGCTGGTCGACGATGGTCGACCATATCCGGCAGATCGCGACGATCGCGCGCGACGAGTTCGGCGTGCGCGCGGTGATTCATCCGCACGCGGGCGGCTACATCGAGTTCGCGGACGAGATCGACCGGATCGTCGCGGACATTCCGGCCGACACGGCCGGCCTCTGTCTCGACACGGGCCACCTGTACTACTCGGGCATGGAGCCGGAAGCCTGGCTGCGCCGTCACGCGGCGCGCGTCGACTACGTGCATTTCAAGGATATCGACGCGGCGGTGTACGACGCGGTGATGGGCGAGCACATCGCGTTCTTCGCCGCGTGCGCGCGCGGCGTGATGTGCCCGATCGGCACCGGCGTGCTCGACTACCGCGCGATCCGCCAGGCGCTCGACGAGATCGGCTACGCCGGTTACATCACGATCGAGCAGGAGCGCGACCCGCGCAACGCCGGCACGAGCCTGCGCGACGTCGCCGCGAGCCGCGCGTTTCTCGCGTCGGCCGGTTTTGCATGATCTTATGAACACGTACCAGGAACACCACCATCATGATTGACGGACAGATTCTGCTCGGGCATTCGATTCCCTGGGGCATGGTCGGCGGCGGCCTCGGCAGCCAGATCGGCTACAGCCACCGATCGGCCGCGTTGCGCGACGGCAGTTTCCAGCTGGTCGCCGGCGCGTTCGACATCGATGCCGAGCGCGGCCGGCAATTCGGCGTGAAGCTCGGTGTCGACGCGCAACGCTGCTATTCCGACTACCGGACGATGTTCGAAGCCGAGGCGAAGCGCGCCGACGGCATCCGCGCGGTGTCGATCGCGACGCCGAACAACACGCACTTCGAGATCTGCCGCGCGGCGCTGAGCGCCGGGCTGCACGTTGTCTGCGAGAAGCCGCTGTGCTTCACGACCGAGGAGGCCGAGGCGCTGCGGCGGCTGTCGGTCGAGAAGAATCGCATCGTCGGCGTCGCGTACGGTTATTCCGGACACCAGATGATCGAGCAGGCGCGCGAAATGATCGCGCGCGGCGATCTCGGCGAAATCCGCATCGTGCAGATGCAGTTCGCGCACGGCTTCCACAGCGAGGGCGTCGAGGCCGCGAGCGCGGCTGCACGCTGGCGCGTCGACCCGAAGTTCGCGGGCCCGAGCTACGTGCTCGGCGACATCGGCACCCATCCGCTGTACATCTCGGAAGTGATGGCGCCGGAACTGAAGATCAAGCGGCTGATGTGTTCGAGGCAGAGCTTCGTGAAGAGCCGCGCGCCGCTCGAGGACAACGCGTTCACGATCATGGAATACGACACCGGCGCGATCGGCTACGTCTGGTCGAGCGCGGTGAACGCGGGGTCGATGCACGGACAGAAGGTGCGCGTGATCGGGTCGAAGGCGAGCGTCGAATGGTGGGACGAGCATCCGAACCAGTTGCGCTACGAAATCCAGGGGCAGCCCGCGCAGGTGCTCGATCGCGGGATGGGGTATCTGCATCCGCAGGCATTGCGCGAGGATCGCATCGGCGCCGGGCATCCGGAAGGGCTGTTCGAAGCGTGGTCGAACCTGTACGCGCGCTTCGCGCTCGCGATGGACGCCGCCGATCGCGGCGACGGGCAGGCGTTGGAGGGCATCCATTTTCCGGACGTCCGCGCGGGTGTCGAGGGCGTGCGATGGGTCGAGAACTGCGTGCGCTCCGCCGATGCGGGCGGCGTGTGGGTCGACTATCGTTGAGCGATGGAGGGGCGATGCCGGCATCGGCGTCGGTGAACGCCCTAGTCTTTACGCCGGGGCAAGCACGTTGGAAAATCGTTTCCAGCCAAGCCGTGGAGCGTGTGCAGGTGATGATCGAGCGCGTGGGAGCGAGCGTGCGGCGCGGTCCGTGCCGCAAACGTGATTAAATTCGCCCTTCATGCATGTGTACAGGTGAGTCCCGGGCGGCGTGCGTCGGTATCGCGCGCGCATCGGGGCCGTCAATTTCGCGCTATCCGATGAGTTCATCCGAGAAACCTCCCGCCACCGTCGAGCAGTTCCTGCAGCATCTGACGCAGGAGTACGACGGCCTCAGCAATCGCCTGAAGGTGATCGCGCGTCACGTGGAAACGAATCGGGATCAGCTTGGCCTGGAAGGCATCCAGTCGCTCGCGGAGGCGTGTGGGGTCCAGCCGTCGGCCGTCGTGCGATTCGCGAAGCATTTCGGCTTTTCCGGCTTCTCCGAGATGCAGCGATTGTTCCGCGAGGGCCTGGCCCAGCAGATCGCGCCGGGCCGCGCGTACAACCTGCGATTGCGCGACGTCATCGAATCGGGCTCGTCGAGCCTGCAGCCCGAGCAGATCGCCGACGAATTCATCAAGGGCAGCATTGCCGGGATGCAGCAGCTGCGGCAGACGCTCGACCCGCAGGCGCTCGCGCAGGCCGTCGACCTGCTCGCCGACACGCAGGCAATCTGGATCGCCGGCTCGCGCCGCGCGTTTCCGATCGCCGTCTATCTCGACTACGCGCTGCAGCATACCGACAAGCGCATCGGCCTGTTCAGCGCGCTAGGCAGCATGCATCTCGGGCAGATCCGGTCGGTGCGCGAAGGCGACGTGATGATCGTGATCTCGTTCATGCCGTACGCGGAAGAGACTGTGCAGGTCGCGCAGCAGGCCGTGCAGCGCGGCGCGCGCCTGATCGCGATCACTGACAGCCGGATGAGCCCGCTGGCGCGGGATGCCGAGGTGACGCTGATGGTGCAGGACAGCGCGACGTTCGGGTTCCGTGCGCTGACCGCGACGATGGGCCTCGCGCAGAGCCTGTTCGTGGCGCTCGCATACCGGCTCGAGTTGTCGTACCTGCCGACCGCCGACGGAGCGCACGGCACGAAGGCCGGCTGACACCGGCCTTCCGCATGCCTGCCGCCCGCGGGCACATCCGGCGGGCGGCATACCCATCGCGCTTACTTCGCGGTCGGCATCGCGAACTCGGCACCCTTGCCGATGCTCGATGACCAGCGCTGCATCACCGACTTCTGGCGCGTGTAGAAGCGCACGCCTTCCTCGCCGTATGCATGCATGTCGCCGAACAGGCTCTTCTTCCAGCCGCCGAAGCCGTGCCATGCCATCGGCACCGGAATCGGCACGTTGATGCCGACCATGCCGACCTGGATGCGCCGCGCGAATTCGCGCGCGATGCCGCCGTCGCTCGTGAAGCACGACACGCCATTGCCGAACTCGTGCGCGTTGATCAGGTCGACCGCTTCGCCGAAGTCCTTCACGCGCACGCAGCCGAGCACGGGCCCGAAGATTTCTTCCTTGTAGATGCGCATGTCGGGCGTCACATGATCGAACAGCGTGCCGCCGGTGAAGAAGCCTGCCTCGCGGCCCGGCACGCGCAGCCCGCGCCCGTCGACCACCAGTTGCGCGCCTTCGCTCACGCCTTGCTCGATATAGCCTTCGATGCGCTTCAGCGCTTCGCCGGTGACGATCGGGCCCATCTCGACTTCCGGCGACATCCCGTCGCCGATCACCAGCTTGCGCGCGCGCTCGGCGACCGCCGGCACGATCTTGTCGGCCACGTCGCCGACCAGCACCGCGATGCTGATCGCCATGCAGCGTTCGCCCGCCGAGCCGTACGCGGCGCCGATCAGCGCGTCGACCGCCTGCTCGATGTTCGCGTCGGGCATCACGACGAGGTGGTTCTTCGCGCCGCCGAGCGCCTGCACGCGCTTGCCCGACTGCACCGCACGCTGCTGCACGTAGGCCGCGATCGGCGTCGAGCCGACGAAGCTGACGGCTTGCACATCCGGATGGTCGAGCAGCGCGTCGACCGCGCCCTTGTCGCCCTGCACGACGTTGAACACGCCGGCGGGCAGGCCGGCCTGCGTCAGCAGGTCGGCCATGAACAGCGCCGCCGACGGGTCGCGTTCGCTCGGCTTCAGCACGAACGTGTTGCCCGTCGCGAGCGCGACCGGGAACATCCAGCACGGCACCATGCAGGGGAAGTTGAACGGCGTGATCCCGGCGACAACGCCGAGCGGCTGGCGCATCGTCCAGTTGTCGATGCCGGTGCTGACCTGATCGGTGAAGTCGCCCTTCAGAAGCTGCGGCACGCCGCATGCGAATTCGATGATGTCGATGCCGCGCGCGACTTCGCCCTGCGCGTCGGAGAACACCTTGCCGTGCTCGGCCGTGATGATCGCGGCGAGCGCGTCGCGGTGTTCATTCATCAACTGCAGGAAGCGGTGCAGCACGCGTGCGCGGCGGATCGGCGGTGTCTCGGCCCAGGCCGGGAACGCGGCGTGGGCGGACGCGACGGCTTTCTGCACCTCGTCGTCGCCGGCGAGCGCGACGCGGCGCACCGCGCGGCCGAGCGCCGGATTGAGGACGTCCTGGAAGCGGCCGCTGCGGCCGGCAACGGGCGCGCCGTCGACATAGTGGCCGACGTCGGCGTCGGACGTGTAGGCGGGAACCGGGTTCATCGTGTCTCCAGAGGATGGGGGTGGACGGAACCTAGTCTAGGCAAAGCGGCGGGGCGGGAGAAGGCCGCGCAGCTTGATTCACTGTTCAGAATTCTGAATAATCGGTGAATGAATCAGCAAAATGTCCAGGCGCTCTGGCCGCATATCCATTCGCTGACCGTGCTGGCGGCGGCAGGCAGTTTCACGGCCGCCGCGCAGCGGCTCGGCATCAGCAAGGCCGCGATGAGCCAGCGCATCGCCGATCTCGAGAAGGCGGCCGGCGTGCCGCTGGTGCGGCGCACGACGCGCAGCGTTCGGCTCACCGACGCGGGGCAGACGCTGGTCGACAGCACGCGCGACGCGTTCGAATCGATCGGCCAGCACTTCGCGCGCGTGAAGGACCTGGCCGGCGAACCGCGCGGGCTGCTGCGCGTGACGGTGCCCGTCGCGCTGGGGCGCCAGCAGGTCGTGCCGCACTTGCCCGATTTCCTGCGGCAGCATCCGGGCGTGCATATCGAACTCGACCTGTCCGACCGGCTGCATTCGCTGACGCAGGAGGGTTTCGACCTCGCGATCCGCCATACGACGATCGCGCCGCAAACGCACGTCGCGTGGAAGCTGTGCGACACGCGTTCGTTGCTCGTCGCGAGCCGAGACTACCTCGACGCGCGCGGCACGCCGCGCCACCCGAGCGAACTCGTCGACCACAGCTGCCTGTGCTACCTGCGCGACAACGAACCGGCGGCCTGGAGCTTCGAGCCGGACGGCCGCCGGCGCCAGCGCGTGAGCGTGCCCGTGCGCGGCAGCTTTGCGGCGAACAACAGCGAGGCGATGCGCGAGGCCGCGCTCGGCGGGCTCGGCATCGCGCTGCTGCCGGATTTCAGCGCGCGGCGCGATCTCGACGCCGGCCGGCTCGTCGCGCTGCTCGATGGCTGGCGACCGTCGGGCGCGTTCGGCGACCACATCTTCGCGATCCGGCCGTACAGCCCGGTCGTGCCGAGTGCCGTGCGCGCGCTCGTGCGGCACCTGCGCGAGCGGCTCGCGGGCGGTTTCACGGGCGCCTGACGGGCGAGGTCTCGCGAGGGCGGGCGCGCCGCGCCGCATGACCGGGCCCCGGCCGCGCGGGCAGGGGGGCGCTGCGGTAAAATTGCCGTTTCCTCCCGCGCCCGTGTGGCGCGTCATTCGAAGGTCGACAACCGATGCAGATTCACAAGGAAGTGGATGCGCGCGGGCTCAATTGCCCGTTGCCGATCCTGCGCGCCAAGAAAGCGCTCGCCGATATGGAGAGTGGGCAGATCCTCAAGGTGCTCGCGACCGATCCGGGCTCGCAGCGCGATTTCGCCGCGTTCGCGAAGCAGACGGGCAACGAGATCGTCGAAGTGACGACCCAGGACAAGACGTTCGTATTCCTGATGCGCCGCCGCTGACGGTCCGCATCACGCGCCGCTTGCGGCACCCGCACGGGCAGCGCTCGTTGCGGCCTGGCCGCGCCTCTGACACCTCTGACAATTCTTAAACCTCGTCACACGGCCGGCTGCGTATACTGACCCGGCCGGTCGTCCGTCTCGGATGGATGCGCCGGCCACGGTACGTCATATGAGGCTGGCACGGGGGCCATGCCTGACGCTACCGTCGTACAAACGGGGAGAGGACATGTCCTTCAGACCAGGGACCATTCGAAGTCCGTCCGCAGCGGAATGCATCGCGCCCGCACGCGCGGCGGGGTTGAGCCGGATCGAGCTCGACCCGGGACAGGATCGCCACGCGCGCGCCGCGCTGGAAGCGTATGCCGATTCGGCGGCGGCCGAGATGCCGTGGCTGGCCGAATCGCTCGATGAAAGGCTGCGCGGCGCCGCGCAGGACGACGGCGCAGGCTTCACGTATTGCGGCGCAACGGTCGAGCGCGTGTTCGATATCGCGCAGACGTGGGCGGCGAGCCAGCCCGACTACGCGGCGCCGGCGTGGGAGCGCGTGCGCGGCCAGCTGGAGCGGCTGCTGCGGCAGCCGGAAGATCTCCCGGCCGCGCGGCTGCGGCGCCTGTCGACCGACGATCTGGCCGAGCCGGTGGCCGGCAAGGCGGGCCCCGACTAGGCGCGCGATCGCGCGACGGGAAGGATTATTCGAATAAAGGACCGTAGTTCGCGCAATTTCTTGGCGAATTTCATACTACTATGGTGAAATCGCCGGTTCGTCCGTGCCCCGTTTTCGAGATATTTTTCCGGGGTGCCGTGTCGCGCAGGTTGCGCGCTCGGCAAACGACGGCTCGCCGGCCGGCGTCGGCGGCTGCGCGGGGTGAGCGCGGGGAGCTGAACTGGACGAATCGATTTCGATTTGCGGGGTGCTATGAGAATTGCTGTACTGGATGACGATCCGGCCCAGACGGATTTCGTCAGTCAAACGCTGACGGCCGCCGGCCACACATGCTATGCGTTCAAGGAAGGCAAGGCCCTGAAGAAGCGTCTGCAGCGCGAGACGTTCGATCTGCTCGTGCTCGACTGGAATGTGCCGGACATGTCCGGCGAGGAAGTGCTCAAGTGGGTGCGTGCGAACCAGACCGAGCACAGCCTGCCGATCATCTTCATGACGAGCCGCGACGACGAGGCGGGGATCACGCAGATCCTCAATGCCGGCGCCGACGATTACGTGGTCAAGCCCGTGTCGGGCCCGATCCTGCGCGCGCGCATCGGCTCGCTGCTGCGGCGCGCGTATCCGGTCAACGCGGAGGCGACCGTTCGCGAGTTCGACCAGTTCCGCTTCGACGTGAACCTGAAGCAGGCGTACGTCGGCGACAAGGCCGTGAGCCTCACGCAGAAGGAATTCGAGCTCGCACTGCTGCTGTTCCAGCACCTCGACCGACCGCTGTCGCGCGCGCACATTCTCGATCTCGTGTGGAAGCAGGCGACCGACATTCCGTCGCGCACGATGGACACGCACATCTCGATGCTGCGCACGAAGCTCGGCCTGCGGCCGGAAAACGGCTATCGCCTCGCGCCGATCTACGGCTACGGCTACCGGCTCGAGCGGGTCGGCCAGGGAGAACCGGAGTGACCCAGCGAATCACGCAGCGCACGGCGCGCTTGCGCACGGCGGTACTGCACGCGGCGTGCGCGGTCGCGTTCGCGTTCGCGGCACAGCAGGCCGTTGCGCAGCCGCCCGCTGCCGTGGGCAAGACGGTCGTCTACCGCACGCATGCCGGCGACACGCTGTACGACGTCGCCGCGCGCTACCTGCAGGGGCCGGACGACTGGCAACTCCTGCAGCAGATCAACGGCGTGCCCGCGCCGACGCGCCTGCAGCCGGGCGTTGCGCTGAAGCTGCCTGTCGCGCGCTTGCGCAAGGAAAAGCTGACCGCGCGCGTCGTCGCAGTGCAGGGCACGGCCGAGCGCGCGTCCGGCGCCGCTTACGCGCCGCTCGTGAGCGATGCGACGCTCACCGAGGGCGACCGCGTGCGCACGGGCGCGAACGGCTTCCTGACGCTTGAACTGGCCGACGGCACGCACATGAGCCTGCCGCCCGACAGTCAGCTCGACCTGAAGACCTTGCGCCGCACCGTGCTGACCGGCACGCTCGATCGCGAATTCGAACTCACGCGCGGCTCGGTCGACAGCGAGGTCACGCATCTGAAGAAGCGCGACGACCGCTTCCAGATCCGCTCGCCGTCGGTCGTGGCCGGCGTGCGCGGCACGCGGTTCCGCGTGAACTACGACGCCGCCGGCAACGCGGCGACGCGCGTCGAGGTGCTCGACGGCACCGTCGGCGTCGCGGGCAAGCAGCAGTCGGCCGATCCGACGCTCGTGCATGCGAACTTCGGCAGCGTCTCGACGTCGTCCGGCGCGGTCGGCGCACCCGTGCCACTGCTGCCGGCGCCCGCGCTCATGCATCCCGACAAGGTGCAGGACGAGTCCGACCTCACCTTCGACATCGTGCCGCTCGAGCGTGCGCATGCCTATCACCTGCAGCTCGCGCGCGACGCGGGCATGCTCGAGCTGTTCAGCGAAACGCGTACGGTCTCGTCACGTGCGGTGTTCCGCGAGGTGCCGAACGGTACGTACTTCGTCCGGATCGCCGCGATTGACGACAACGGCCTCGAAGGCATGCCGCACATTTACGCGTTCGAGCGGCGCCTGATGGGGCTCGACGCGACCGCGTCGCCCGGCCCGAACGGCTATGAGTTCCGCTGGTCGCCGGACGGCGCGAGCAAGGATGCGCGTTATCGGTTCGTGCTGTCGCGCTCGAAGGACCTGAGCGCGCCGGTCGTCGACCAGATGGGCCTGCAGGCGCGCAGGATCACGGTCGCGCACCTGCCGCCCGGCGACTACTACTGGGCGGTGACGGTCGAGGAGTTCGACGGCGGCAAGTTCTATCAGAAGACGAGTCCGGTCAGCGCGTTCACGTTGTCGCGCTGACCCGCGGCGCATGAAAACCGACTCTGTTTCCCCGCGGCGGCGCCTCGGCCGCCGCTTCCTGATCGAGTGGATCGCGATCGGCTGCCTCGGGATCGCGGTGATCCTCGCGTGCGCGTTCGGCCGATTCTCGTCCAGCGTCGACGGGCTCATCTACGACCGGCTGCTGATGCTGCGCAGCCTGCCGTTGTCGCCCGATGTCGTCGTCGTCGACATCGACAACCAGAGCGTGTCCGCACTCGGTCGCTGGCCGTGGCCGCGCAGCGTGCACGCGCGGCTGCTCGACACGCTGGCGCGTGCGCAGCCGGCTGCCGTCGTCTACGACGTGCTGTTTACCGAGCCGTCGCCGGAAGATCGCGCGTTCGCGGACGCAATGACCCGTGTGCCGACCTTCCTGCCTGTCTTGCTGAGTCCCGAGCAGGCGGACGGCACGCGCACCATCGATCCGCCGGTGGCCGAGCTGTCGGCACGCACGACGGGGCTTGGCCACATCAATCTCGAAGTCGACCCCGACGGTATCGTGCGCAGCGTCGCGCTGTTCGAAAGCGACGGACGCGTGCGCTGGCCGCAACTGATGGTGCCCGTCTATCGTGCGATCCAGGCCGGCCGGCTGCATCCGGTCGGCGGTGTGCCCGGCGCGAATGCGCACGACCTGTCGCGCGACGCGACCGGCGAGGGCCGCTACCTGATCCCGTTCAGCCGCAACACACCCGCCTATCCGACGCTGTCGTTCGACGACGTGCTCGAAGGGCGCGTGAAACCCGACGCGCTGCGCGGCAAGATCGTTGTCGTCGGCGTGACCGCATCGGGCCTCTACGACCGCTTCGCGACCCCGGTGTCGGGTGACTTCGGCCCGCTCGCCGGCGTGTACATTCATGCGAACGTGCTCGACATGCTGACCACCGGCAGCGCGATCCTGCCCGCGTCTCGTATCTGGCTCTTCGCCGCATCGCTGCTGCCGCTCGCCGTGCTGCTGGGCGGATTCCTGATGCTGTCGCCGTGGCGCGCGCTGCTGCTGACGCTGAGCCTGGCCGCGCTGTCCGTCGTCGCGAGCCTGGCGCTGCTGTTCGAGGCGCGCGTGTGGCTGTCGCCCGCGCCGGCGATCTTCGGGCTGATCGCCGTCTACCCGATCTGGAACTGGCGGCGCCTGGAAATGACGATGTCGTACCTGCGCCGCGAGCTGCAGCGGCTGGCCGACGAGCCGCATCTGCTGCCCGAGGCGCCGCGCACGCGCAGCGTCGGCGGCGACGTGCTCGAACGGCAGATGGCGTTGATGGCGCAGGCCGCGCAGCGCGTCCAGGACATGAAGCGCTTCGTGTGGGACAGCCTCGACAGCATGCCGGAGCCGATCTTCGTCACCGACCTGGCCGGGACCGTGCTGATCGCGAACCATGCGGCGAAGCGCTACGGGGAACGCCTCGCGCTGCCGCTGCCGGAAGGGCGGCCGCTGCGCGCCGCGCTCGGCGAGCTGACCTTCATGAAGACCGTCGACGGCAACGCCGAACACGACGTCACGATCCGCGAACACTGGCCGGCCGCGCTCGACCCGACGCTCGGGGCCGAAGACGAAGCGATGGCGCGCGGCATCGAGGTGCGCGATCGCGACGGGCTCGACCATCTGTTACGCTACGCCCCGTGTACGAATGCGCAGGGCCACGTGACGGGCTGGATCGCCGGCCTCGTCGACGTGACCGAACTGCACGCGGCCGAGCGGCAGCGCGAGGAGGCGCTGCACCTGCTGTCGCACGACATGCGCTCGCCGCAGTCGTCGATCCTCGCGCTCGTCGAGATCGAGCGCGATCGCGTCGAAACCGACGCGATGCGCGGGTTGCTCGCGCGGATCGAGCGGTATGCGCACCGCGCGCTGTCACTCGCCGACGAGTTCGTGCAGCTGGCGCGCGCGGAGTCGCAGGCATATCAGCTCGAACCGACCAGCCTCGTCGACGTGCTGATCGACGCGAGCGACGAAGTCTGGCCGCAGGCGCAGGCGAAGCGCATCCGCATCGAGACCGACGTCGGCACCGACATGTGCTGGGCGCGTGCCGACCGCTCGCTGATCACGCGCGCGTTCGTCAACTTGCTGAACAATGCGGTCAAATACAGTCCGTCCGACACGGTGATCACGTGTACGCTGACGGTCGAGCATGCGTCGAAGCGGATGTTCTGTACGATTCGCGATCAGGGGTACGGCATTGCGCCGGAAGATCAGCGGCATCTGTTCGAGCGTTTCAAGCGATTCCACGCGGGCGAGCGGCCTGAAATCTCGGGCTCGGGGCTCGGCATGGCATTCGTGAAGACGGTCGTCACGCGCCACGGCGGCAGCGTGACGGTCGACAGCGAAGTGGGTGTCGGCACCGCGGTGACGGTGTCGCTGCCCGCGATCGACGAGCCGTCCGCCTGACAGGGCCGGGCACGACGGCAGGCATTTGGGGGAAGTCATGAGAAAGGAATGGGCAGCGACCGCGGTGGCGGTGGCGCTGTTGACGGGTTGCGCCGGCGTCACGACCGGCGTGAGCGCGCTCGGGCAGCCGACCGCGTTCGAATCCGGGGCGCACGACTACGATTTCGTTCGCACGGCCGCGCAGGCGGACGACGCCGAATACCGGCAGATCGAGACGCTCGTGCGCGACGAACTCGCGCACCGCGGCTTCGACGCGCAGTCCGGCCAGGCCGCGCGCTACCGGCTGTCGATCGCGTACGCGACGCAGCCGGCGTCGGTCGCGGCGACGGCCGACCAGTGCGGTGCGGCAAGCAGCGCGTGCGTGACCGTCGACGGGCCGGCACCGTTGGCGCTGCCGTTCGCCGGCAAGGTGTACCGCCACGTGCTGACGCTGCGTTTCGTCGACGCGAAGTCGGGCGCCGACGTCTATCGCGTGTCGGCGTCGATGCGCGATCGCGATGCGGGCACGCAGCGGGCCGCGCCGACGCTCGTGAAGAGCGCGCTCGCGAAGCTGCCGTTCGAGCAGGGTGACGGCTGGCTCGTGAAGACGAAAAAAGACGACGCGGGCGCAATGCCAAGCGTCGTCTCGGTGAAGTCGGCCGCCATGCGCTGACGCGCCGGCCGTGAGGTGAGGGCGGGCCCGCCGCGCAGGCGAGGCCGGCCCGTGCCGCGTTCAGGCAGCCGGGTGCCCGTTGCCGCGCGCGCGCAGGTACGCGTCGAACTCTGCGCCGACTTCCGGGTGGCGCAGTGCGAATTCGACCGTCGCCTTCAGGTAGCCGAGCTTGCTGCCGCAGTCGTAGCGCGTGCCCTGGTACTTGTACGCCAGCACCTGTTCATCGGCGAGCAGCGCCTGGATCGCGTCGGTGAGCTGCAACTCGCCGCCCGCACCCGGCTTCAGCGCGCGCAGGTGTTGGAAGATCCGCGGCTTCAGGATGTAGCGGCCGACCACGCCGAGGTTCGACGGCGCGACTTCCGGCGCCGGCTTCTCGACGATCGCCGACATCTTGACGATCGACTCTTCCCATTCCTTGCCGTCGACGATGCCGTACGACTTCGTCTCCGACGGCGGGATCTCTTCCACGCCGATCACCGAGCTGTGATAGTGGTCGAACACATCGACCATCTGCTTCATCACGGGCGGGTTGCCGTCGAGCAGGTCGTCGGCGAGGATCACCGCGAACGGGTTGTCGGCGACGAGCTTCTCCGCGCACAGCACCGCATGGCCGAGGCCGAGTGCTTCCGGCTGGCGCACGTAGAAGCAGTCGACGTGGCTCGGCTTGATGCTGCGCACGAGTTCGAGCAGTTTCTCCTTGCCGCGCGCCTCGAGTTCGGCCTCGACTTCGTACGACTTGTCGAAGTGATCCTCGATCGCGCGCTTGCTGCGCCCGGTCACGAAGATCATCTCGGTGATGCCCGCGGCGATCGCTTCCTCGACGGCGTACTGGATCAGCGGCTTGTCGACGACCGGCAGCATTTCCTTCGGGCTCGCCTTCGTTGCCGGGAGGAACCGCGTGCCGAGACCGGCAACGGGGAATACCGCCTTGGTGACTTTCAACATGATCGAACCTTTATTCCTGTAATCGACTTGTCAGACAGTCTATGTTCACGTTCCGATTATAGTGAACGCAAACGACCTTACTGTTTGTTACGCAGGCAACCGATCGAGCTGAGCGCGCAGTTTTTCCAGCGTGCTCTGGAATTCCGCGACGCGCTTCTGCTCCTGTTCGACCACGGCCGGCGGCGCTTTCGCGACGAACGCCTCGTTGCCGAGCTTCGCGTTGCACTTCGCGATTTCGCCCGTCAGACGCGCGATTTCCTTCGACAGGCGCTCGCGTTCGGCCGCGACGTCGATTTCCACCTTCAGCACCAGCTTGTTCGGGCCCACGATCGCGATCGGCGCGCCGTGCGCCGCCTGGTCGAGCGTGGCTTCGTCGGCCAGGATCTGCACTTCCGACAGGCGGGCGAGGGCCTGGACGTACGGCGCGAACGAGCGCAGGCGCTCGGCATCGCCGGCCGCGAGCAGCGGCACCTTGGTCGCCGGCGACAGGTTCATCTCGCCGCGCAGGTTGCGGCACGCGTCGACGATCGCCTTCAGGTCGGCCGTCCATTGCTCCGATGCCTCGTCGATCTTCTGCAGGTTCGCAATCGGATACGCCTGCGTCATCAGCGACGCTTCGCCCTCGGCCTTGCCTTGCGGATAACGGCCGGCGAGCGGCGCGACCTTCTGCCAGAGCGCTTCGGTGATGAACGGAATGATCGGGTGCGCGAGGCGCAGCACCGTTTCCAGCACGCGCAGCAGTGTGCGGCGCGTCGCGCGCTGCTGTTCCGGCGTGCCGTTCTGGATCTGCACCTTCGCGAGTTCGAGGTACCAGTCGCAGTACTCGTCCCACACGAACTTGTAGATGCTGGTGGCGATGTTGTCGAAGCGGTAGTCGGCGAAGCCCTTCGCGATGTCGGCCTCGGTGCGCTGCAGGAGCGACACGATCCAGCGGTCGGCCGCCGAGAAGTCGAGGTAGCCGCCGGGGCCGCAGTCGCCCGCGCCGCACACTTCCGGCTTGTCGGCGCCGCAGTCGTGGCCTTCGCAGTTCATCAGCACGAAGCGCGTGGCGTTCCACAGCTTGTTGCAGAAGTTGCGATAGCCTTCGCAGCGCGCGAGGTCGAAATTCACGTTGCGGCCGAGCGTCGCCATCGACGCCATCGTGAAGCGCAGCGCGTCGGTGCCGAACGCGGCGATGCCGTCCGGGAATTCCTTGCGCGTCTTCTTCTCGATGGTGGCGGCCTGTTTCGGGTTCATCAGGCCCGTCGTGCGCTTCGCGACCAGCGTCTCGAGGTCGATGCCGTCGACGATGTCGATCGGGTCGAGCGTGTTGCCCTTGCTCTTCGACATCTTCTGGCCTTCCGCGTCGCGCACGAGACCGTGCACGTAGACGGTGTGGAACGGCACCTTGCCGGTGAAGTGCGTCGTCATCATCACCATCCGGGCGACCCAGAAGAAGATGATGTCGAAACCCGTGACGAGTACCGACGACGGCAGGAAGTGCTTCAGTTCAGGCGTTTCGTTCGGCCAGCCGAGCGACGAGAACGGCACGAGCGCCGACGAGAACCACGTGTCGAGCACGTCTTCATCGCGCTTCAGCGCGCCCGTGTAGCCTTGCGCGGCGGCCTCCGCGCGCGCGTCTGCCTCGTTGCGTGCGACGAACACCTCGCCGTTCTCGCCGTACCATGCGGGAATCTGGTGGCCCCACCACAGCTGGCGCGAGATGCACCAGTCCTGGATGTTCTCGAGCCACTGGTAGTAGGTGGTCGTCCAGTTTTCCGGCACGAACTTGATCTGGCCGTTGCGCACGACGTCGAGCGACGTTTCGGTGATCGACTTGCCCGGGTTGAACGTGCCTTCCGGCGCCGGCTTCGTCATCGCGACGAACCACTGGTCGGTCAGCATCGGCTCGATCACGACGCCCGTGCGGTCGCCGCGCGGCACCATCAGCTTGTGCGGCTTCACGGAGTCGAGGAAGCCTTCCGCATCGAGGTCGGCGACGATCGCCTTGCGCGCGTCGAAGCGGTCGAGGCCGCGATACTGCTCGGGGCCGTTGTCGTTGATCTTGGCGTCGAGCGTCAGGATCTCGATCGGCGTGAGGTTGTGGCGCAGGCCGACCTGGTAGTCGTTGAAGTCGTGCGCGGGCGTGACCTTCACGACACCCGTGCCGAACTCGCGGTCGACGTAGTCGTCGGCGATCACCGGGATCTCGCGGCCCGTCAGCGGCAGCGTGACGAGCTTGCCGATCAGGTGCGCGTAGCGTTCGTCTTCCGGATGGACCATCAGCGCGACGTCGCCGAGCATCGTCTCGGGACGCGTCGTCGCGACGGTCAGCGAGCCCGAACCGTCGACGAGCGGGTAGCGGATGTGCCACAGGTGGCCGTTTTCCTCTTCGCTCGCGACCTCGAGATCCGACACCGCGGTGAGCAGCACCGGATCCCAGTTGACGAGGCGCTTGCCGCGGTAGATCAGGCCCTGTTCGTAGAGCGTGACGAACACGTCGCGCACGGCGGCGGACATCTTGTCGTCCATCGTGAAGTATTCGCGCGACCAGTCGGGCGACGCGCCGAGGCGGCGCACCTGGCCGGTGATCGTCGAACCGGACTTTTCCTTCCATTCCCACACGCGCTCGACGAACTTCTCACGGCCGAGGTCGTGTCGCGACACGCCCTGTGCGTCGAGCTGGCGCTCGACGACGATCTGGGTCGCGATCCCCGCGTGGTCGGTGCCGGGCAGCCACAGTGTGTTCTCGCCGAGCATCCGGTGGTAGCGGGTGAGGCCGTCCATGATCGTCTGGTTGAACGCGTGGCCCATGTGCAGCGTGCCCGTCACGTTCGGCGGCGGCAACTGGATCGAGAAATCGGGGCGGGCCGGATCGAAGGCCGGGGCCGCATAGCCGCGCTTTTCCCACTCCGGCCCCCATTGGGACTCGATGGTGCGGGGCTCGAAACTCTTCGCAAGCGTGTTGTCGCTCATGGTGGAAATCTGCCGAAAAATGCGTGAATTGGATGCCGAATCTGACAATTATAAATGGATGCACATCGGCCAGCCATCGCTGGCCCGTGCGGGCGGGTCGCGGGGGCGCCGCAACGCGGGCGACGGCATGCGGCGGAACGGATCGAAAACGGCATCGCGCGGCCGACTTATAATGGCGGGTCCGCACTTTTCTCGCACGTCCGCTGCCGCTCCATGCCCGATCTGCTCGCCAATCTGAACCCTGAACAATACGCCGCCGTCACGCTGCCGAACGAACCGGCGCTGATCCTCGCGGGGGCGGGCAGCGGCAAGACCCGCGTGCTGATCACGCGCATCGCGTGGCTGATTCAGCAGGGCTACGCGTCGCCGGCCACCGTGCTTGCCGTCACCTTCACGAACAAGGCCGCGCGCGAAATGATGGCGCGGCTGTCGGCGATGATGCCGATCGACACGCGCGGCATGTGGATCGGCACGTTCCACGGGCTGTGCAACCGGATGCTGCGCACGCACTGGCGCGACGCCGGCCTGCCGCAGACCTTCCAGATCCTCGACACGGCCGACCAGTTGTCCGCGATCAAGCGGCTGATGAAGGCGGCGAATGTCGACGACGAAAAATATCCGCCGAAGAACGTCCAGTACTTCATCAACAACGCGAAGGAGCAGGGGCTGCGTCCCGACAAGGTCGACGCGTCCGACAACTTCAACCGCAAGTTCGTCGAGCTCTACCAGGCGTACGACCAGCAGTGCCAGCGCGAGGGCGTCGTCGACTTCCCCGAGCTGCTGCTGCGCTGCTACGAGCTGCTCGCGTACAACGCGCCGCTGCGCGCGCACTACCAGGCGCGCTTCAAGCATATTCTCGTCGACGAGTTCCAGGACACCAACAAGCTGCAGTACGCGTGGCTCAAGATGCTCGCGGGCGGCGAGAACGCGATCTTCGCTGTCGGCGACGACGACCAGTCGATCTACGCGTTCCGCGGTGCGAACGTCGGCAACATGCGCGACTTCGAAGACGAATTCCGCGTGCGCAACCTGATCAAGCTCGAGCAGAACTACCGGTCGCACGGCAACATCCTCGACGCGGCGAACCAGCTGATCTCGAACAACTCGCATCGCCTCGGCAAGAATCTGCGCACCGACGCCGGCCATGGCGAGCCCGTGCGCGTGTACGAGGCGAGCACCGATGCGCAGGAAGCCGGCTGGATCGTCGAGGAGATCCGCTCGCTGATCAACACCGGGATGTCGCGCAGCGAGGTGGCCGTCCTGTATCGCAGCAATGCGCAGTCGCGTGCGATCGAGCACACGCTGATGACGTCGGGCATCCCGTATCGCGTGTACGGCGGCCTGCGCTTCTTCGAGCGCCAGGAAGTGAAGCACGCGCTCGCCTACCTGCGCCTGATCGACAACCCGAACGACGACACCGCGTTCGTGCGCGTCGTGAATTTCCCGACGCGCGGGATCGGCGCGCGCTCGATCGAGCAGCTCGCGGACGCCGCGCGCCTGTACGACTGCTCGATGGCCGCGGCGATCCCGTACGTCACCGGCAAGGCCGGCACGAGCCTCGGCGCGTTCGCGAACCTCGTCGCGAAGATGCGCGCCGAGACGCAGCAGATGAGCCTGCCGGAAACGGTCGAATACGTCGTGCGCGCGAGTGGCCTCGCCGATTTCTACCAGGGCGAGCGTGAAGGCCAGGACCGCCTCGAGAACTTGCAGGAACTCGTGAACGCGGCCACCGCGTTCGTGAGCGAGGAAGGCTACGGGCTCGATGCGCCGGCCCGCTCGATTCCGCTGCGCGCGGGCGCGATCGCGGCGCCGGAGCTTGGCGTGGACGCGGACGATCCGACCGTCGACGTGCTCGATCCGGCGCCGCTCGGCGACCCCGCGCAGAACCCCGACACGATGACGCCGCTCGCGGGCTTCCTGTCGCACGCGTCGCTGGAAGCCGGAGACAACCAGGCGCAGGCCGGCCAGGACGCGGTGCAGCTGATGACGGTGCACGCGGCGAAGGGTCTCGAATTCTCGGCCGTGTTCATCACCGGCCTCGAGGAAGGGCTGTTCCCGCACGAGAACAGCGTGCTCGAATCGGATGGTCTCGAGGAAGAGCGGCGGCTGATGTACGTCGCGATCACGCGCGCGAAGGAGCGGCTCTACCTGTCGTTCGCGCAGAGCCGGATGCTGCACGGCCAGACGCGATACAACGTGCGCTCGCGCTTTTTCGACGAATTGCCGGAGCACGTGCTGAAGTGGCTCACACCGAAGGTCGAGGCGGGTTCGCGCTGGGGCGGCCGCTCGGACAACGCCGGCTGGGGGCGCGACTGGTTCGCGCGGCCGGGCGGCGGCAGTCGCGAGCAGGTCGTCGACGCGGCGGTCTCCGCGCCGCTGCCGGCGTTCGCGAACAAGCAGCGCGCGGCCGACACCGGCTTCCGCATCGGCCAGCAGGTATTCCATACCAAGTTCGGCGAGGGGACGGTCACTGCGCTCGAAGGCAACGGCGCCGATGCGAAGGCGCAGGTGAAGTTCAAACGGCACGGCGAGAAGTGGCTCGCGCTGGCGGTCGCGAAACTGCAGGCGGTGGAATGATGAGCATCGCCATGACTGAAACGGTTTCGACGCGCCCGCTCGGCATTCTGGCAGCGCTGCCCGAGGAACTCGGCGACCTGATCGCCGCGATGCGTGCCGAAGGCGCGATGAAGACGATCACGCTCGGTCGCCGCGATTATCACGTCGGCACCGTGCACGGCGCGGCCTGCGTCGTCACGCTCGCGCGGGTCGGCAAGGTTGCGGCCGCCGCGACGGTCAGCGCACTGATTCATGTGTTCGGCGTGTCCGGCATCGTATTCACCGGCGTCGCCGGTGGCGTGTCGCGCACGGTACGCGTCGGCGACGTCGTCGTCGCCGATCTGCTGCTGCAGCACGATCTCGACGCGTCGCCGCTGTTTCCGCGCTACGAGGTGCCGCTGCTCGGCATCACGCGGTTCGCGACCGATGCGGCGCTGACGGCTCGTCTGAAGGCCGCGTGCACGCTGTTCGTCGCCGAGGAGGGCGCGCGGTTCGCCGAGCGTTTCGGGCTGGCGGGTGCGACGTTGCACGGCGGGCTGATCATCAGCGGCGACCGCTTCGTGTCGAGCGAGCGGGAAGTCGTCGCGCTGCGCGACGCGCTGCCGGACGCGCTCGCGGTCGAGATGGAAGGTGCGGCGATCGCGCAGGTGTGCGCCGAGCACGACGTGCCGTTCGCCATCGTGCGCACGATCTCCGATACGGCCGACGATCACGCGACGCAGTCGTTCTCGCATTTCCTGTCGGCGATCGCGAGCAGCTATTCGTCCGGCATCCTCAAGCGTTTCCTTTCGCTGCATGCGACGACGGCGGCCTGAAGCCGCCGTCGCATTTTCCCTTCGAATCGCTCGGCCGGCCGCGGCACACATGCCGCGGCCGGTTCGTCACGTCTTCTTGCGCCGGCTGCTTTCGAGGTTCGGCAGGAACACCGTCAGCACGCCGATCAGCGGCAGGAACGAGCACACCTTGTAGACGAACGTGATGCTCGTCGCGTCCGCGAGCTGGCCGAGCACGGCGGCACCCACGCCGCCCAGGCCGAACGCGAAGCCGAAGAACAGGCCCGCGACCATCCCGACCTTGCCGGGCATCAGCTCCGTCGCATAGACGAGGATCGCGGCGAACGCCGACGCCAGCACGACGCCGATGATCACGCTCAGCACGCTTGTCCAGAACAGGTTCGCATACGGCAGCAGCAGCGTGAACGGCGCGACACCGAGGATCGACACCCAGATCACGTACTTGCGGCCGATCCGGTCGCCAACCGGGCCGCCGATCAGCGTGCCGGCCGCGACCGCCGCGAGGAACACGAACAGGTGGATCTGCGCGGCCTGCACCGACAGGTGGAACTTGTCGATCAGGTAGAACGTGAAATAGCTGTTGATGCTTGCGAGGTAGAAGTACTTCGAGAAGACCAGCAGCACCAGCACGCCGATCGCGGCGAGCACGCGGCCCTGCGACAGCGTCGGATGGCCGGCCGCCGCGGCCTTCTTCTTCATCGACGGATGCTTCTTGTACCAGTGGCCGATCTGCGTGAGGACGACCATCGCGACGAGCGCGGCCGCCGAGAACCACGCAATGCTGCGCTGGCCGTGCGGAATGATCACCAGCGCGGCGAGCAGCGGCCCGAGTGCCGAACCTGCGTTGCCGCCGACCTGGAACAGCGACTGTGCGAGCCCATGCTGGCCGCCCGATGCCATCCGCGCGACGCGCGACGATTCCGGATGGAACACCGATGAGCCGCAGCCGACCAGCGCCGCCGCCGCCAGCAGCGTCGGGAAGTTCTGCGCGGCCGACATCAGCAGCAGCCCCGCGAGGGTGAAGCCCATCCCGACCGGCAGCGAATACGGTTTCGGCCGCTTGTCCGTGTACAGGCCGACAAGCGGCTGCAGCAGCGACGCGGTGATCTGGTAGGTCAGCGTGATCAGGCCGATCTGCGCGAACGACAGCGCGAACTGGCTCTTGAGCATCGGATAGATCGCGAGGATCAACGACTGGATCATGTCGTTGAGCATGTGCGAGAAGCTGATCGCGCCGAGCACGGGGTAAACGGTACGCGGAGCGGGTGGGGCAGACGGCTGGGCTGCGGCTGTTGCGCCGGCGCCCGTATCGAGGCTGGTTTCCATGTGAGCTGAGCGAGTTGAGGTGGCGGGACGCGCTCTGATGGGGATCGGCGCGTTCGAATCGTTGTTGCGTCAAAGAAGTCTAATGTGGCGCATCGAGAATGTCAGGACAAGTTTTGTCGCGATTCGGACATTGCTGTGACGATTCGGCCATGACGCGTTTTTTGGCCATGTATAACGCTGCGACGCTGCGGCGGGTCCGCCTTTCATCGGGCCGCGCGGGACCGGATCGGTGTTTGCCCGGACTCAAGGCGCGCCGATGGCGGCCGTAGAACGACGCAGCGACATCACAAGTGCGCCACGTGCGGCACCGGCCACGAGCCGGGCGAGCGCAGGGCGCGCGGCATGGCGGGCCATCGCGGCAATGCCGGCCGCCGGAACCGACCTTTCCGGCGGCATGATCAATACGGGGAAATATCGATGAAAGCAGCTTCATTGCATCCGAGGCCGGTTGCGGCCGCCGCCGCATCCGACGCAGCCGTCAGGCCCGCCGCATGGCGCGCGCGCTCAGCCGGGCGCGAACGCCGGTCGTGGACGGTCAAGGCGACGTTGCGCGCGGCCTTCGCGATCCTGCTGGCCGGCACGCTCGCGATCGGCGTGTTTTCGTTGTGGCAGATCAGCCGGCTGAACGCGTCGATTGCGTCGGTCTATGAGCAGGGGCACGTCGCGAGCCGGGCGGCGGAGGAGGTGCGCGCCGAGGTGCTGCGCGCGAGCCGCGCGCAGAAGATGCTGCTGACCGCGACCACCGCGAAGGAGCGCGACGACCTGGGCGCCGAGGTTGGCGCGGGGCTCGCGTCGATCGGCCAGGCGCTCGCGACGCTGCAGCGATACGCTGATCCGTCCGATGCGGACGATTCCGCGCGACTGCGCGCGTTCTCGATGGCGGTCGGCACGTGGAGCGGCCATCTGCGCGATTTCGTCGCGCTCGTGCAGGCGCAGCCGCTCGACCTGTCGCAGATGAACTGGCAAGTCGGCACGCAGGACGTGTCGCTGCTGGTCGAGACCGGCAAGCTCGAGAAGCTCGTCGCGATGCTGGTGAAGACGCGCGGCGCGAAGTCGAAGGCGACGCTCGATGCGTCCGCAACGATCTTCTCGTCGTCGTTCGCGATGATCGCGGCGATGACGGCCGCGCTGATCGTGCTGGCGATCGCGATCGCCGAAGGGGTCGTGCGCCGCCTCGCGTCGCAGCTCGGCGGCGAGCCCGCGGAGGCGAAGGCGATCGCCGCCGACATCGCGCGCGGCGACCTCACACGGCATATACCGCTCGGCCGGCACGACCGCGACAGCATGGTGCGTGCGCTGTCCGACATGCAGACCGGGCTCGCGGCGACCGTCGGCGAGATCGCCGTCAGCGCCGAGGCGATCGCGGCCGCGTCCGGCGAGATCTCGACCGGCAACCTCGACCTGTCGCGGCGCACCGAGCAGCAGGCCGTCGCGCTGGAGCGCACCGCGGCCAGCATGGAGGAACTCACGTCGACGGTGCGGCAGAATGCCGAGAACGCGCGGCAAGCGAGCACGCTCGCGGCCAATGCGTCGGCCGTCGCGGAGGCGGGCGGCGAAGTCGTCGGGCGCGTGGTCGCGACGATGAGCGAGATCGACGACAGCGCGAAGAACATTCGCGACATCATCGGCACGATCGAGGGGATCGCGTTCCAGACCAACATTCTCGCGTTGAACGCCGCGGTCGAGGCGGCGCGCGCGGGTGAGCAGGGACGCGGTTTTTCGGTGGTCGCAGGTGAGGTGCGGCTGCTCGCGCAGCGCGCGGCGACCGCGGCGAAGGAGATCCGTGCGCTGATCGGCGCGTCGGTCGAGCGCGTCGCGAACGGCGCGGCGCTCGCGCACGATGCGGGCCGCACGATGAACGACGTGGTGCGGGCGGTCAAGCGCGTGACCGACATCATCGGCGAGATCTCCGCGGCGTCGGACGAGCAGAGCGCGGGAATCGACGAGATCGGCCGCGCCGTCACGCAGATGGATGCGGGCACGCAGCAGAACGCGGCGCTCGTCGAACAGGCAGCCGCAGCAGCGAACGCGCTCGACGAGCAGGCGCAGGCCCTCAAGTCGCTGGTCGGACGCTTTCGCATCGCGGCCTGAGCGTCGCTTCGTCCCACGCCGGCGCGAGCCGTCCGTGGGCGACGCGCAGGCTGGCGGGCTGCTGTCGATCGGTGACAGTCCGTGCAGTCGGCCCGCACGCAATCCCTTACAATGCGCCTCCACATAGCTGGGGGCCAGATCCGCTCGGCGTGCGGTCGCACCGACTCCGGGGCGACCGCACGCCGAGCGGGTCGTAACAATGACGATGACGATTTACCTGACGGGATACGTGTGGATGCTCGCGTCCGCCGCGATCGGAATGCGCACGCGCACGGCCGCGTGGCGATGGCTCGCGGCGGGCATCGCGCCGGCCGCCGCGTTCGCCGTGCTGCGGGGCCGGACGGGCACCGACACGGCGATCTACCACGACATCATTTCCGGCATCTGGAGCGGTAACCTGAAGGTCGTGCCGCGCACGCTCGAACCGGGCTTCGTCTGGCTCGTGCGCGCGCTTGGGTGGCTCGGGCACGATCCGCACATCGCGATGGCGATCCTGTCGCTGCTGGTCGTCGTCGCCTGCGTGGCCGCGTTCGGCCGGAGCGCCGAGGACGCATGTGTGTTCGCCACGCTGATCTTTCCGCTGTTCTTCTACGACATGGCGATGAGCGGCTTGCGCTACGGCGTCGCGTTCTGTGTCGCGAAGCTTGCTTCGGACGCGTGGGCGCGCAGGCGGCACGGCGCGTCGCTCGCGTTGGCGGCCGCGGCGACCAGCATGCACGTGTCGGCGGCGCTGCTTGTCGTGCTGCTGCAGATCCGACGGTTGCGCCTGCTGCGCTATGCGGGGCTGGCGGTCGCGATCGGCGGCGTGCTGTTCGCGATGCGTCACGACGCGCTGCTCGCGAAGGTCGGCCTGTATGCGGCGTTCACGCCGCCCGCGCAGACATCGGGCGGCGCACCGCTCGGCCTTGCGATGCTGACGCTCGCTGCCGGCTGGGTGCTGCTGGCGCGCATGCCGCGCACGCTCGTGTTCCTGTTCGTCTGCGAGATCGCGAGCTTCGCGCTCGCGCGGGTCAGCTATGCGGGGCTGCGTTTCCAGTGGCTCGTGCTGTTCGCGATGGGCTGTCAGTTCGTGCCGATACAGCACGTGCCGGGGATCCGGCGCCGGCACGTCATCGTTGCGCTGGCCCTGATCGGCGCCGTCGGCTTCGCGATGCGAATGCGCAACATGCTCGGCGAATATGGGCTCGGCCCGTCGCCGTTCCTGCCTTACCGGTTCTTCTGGGAATGACGCGGCCGGGTGCGGTGGCGCCCGGCCGGAGTGCCGTCACGACTTCTTCTGCTTGTCCGGATCGATGATGACCGTGCAGGTCGTGCCCGCCGACAGCACCACGTCGGCCGGCACTTCGTCGATGCGGATGCGCACCGGCACGCGCTGCGCGAGGCGCACCCAGTTGAAGGTCGGGTTCACGTCCGCGACGAGGTCGCGGCTTTGCGGGTTGTCGCGATCGTAGATGCCGCGCGAGATGCTCTCGACATGGCCCTTCATCACGCCGCCGCTCATCAGCCGCATCTCGGCCGGTGCGCCGACCTTCACGCGCGGCAGCTTGGTTTCCTCGAAGTAGCCGTAGACCCAGAACGAATGGCTGTCGACGATCGCGAGCTTCGCCTGGCCGGCCACCGCGTAGTTGCCCTTGAACGTCTGCAGGTTCGTGATGTAGCCGTCGACCGGCGCGACCACGCGCGTGCGTTCGAGATTGAGCTTCGCGGCATCGAGCGCGGCGATTGCCTGCTGGTACTGCGCGTCGGCGCTCGATGCGCTGTGCGCCGCGTTCTCGCGGTTTTCCTTCGACACGACGAGCGCGTCGAGGTCGGCACGACGGGCCGCGTCGTCGCGGCGCATCTGCAGTTCCGCGCGGCGGGCGGCGACGGCCGCCTGCGCCTGCTCGACCGCGATCTGATAGTGCGACGGGTCGATCTGCATGATCAGGTCGCCCTTTTTCACGAGCTGGTTGTCATGCACCGGCAGCTCGACGATCGCGCCCGACACGTCCGGCGCGACGTTGACGATCTCGGCACGGACGCGCCCGTCGCGCGTCCAGGGATCGTCCATGTAGTGCACCCACAGCGAGCGCCCGATCAGGATCGCGACGAGAAGGATGACGGCGGTCGCGACGAAGCCGAAGAGTTTTCTGAGAATCATGATGGTTCGGAATCAACGGTAAACGGCAAGACTCAGTCCGCCGCAAATGCAGACGAGAAGGCACGCACGGAACAGCGACGGGTGCCAGACGAGACGGTAGAGGCCCGTGTAGGCAAGCAGGCGGTCGACGGCCCAGGTCGCCAGCGCGCCCAGGACGAACATCAGGACCACCGTGGGCATGTAGGCATCGAGAATGGCGATTTCACGCGGCATCATGACGAGGCTCCTTGTTGGGGACGCACGGGGCGATTGCGGTTGAGCGGCTCGAGGGGCGATTCCGGATCGAGCAGCGCCGTGCGTACGAAATGCAGATGACTCAGGATGCGCTGCAGCCGATGACGCTCCTCGCGCGACGGCGTGAACGCATCGAGCGTCTGCCGGGTCGCGTCGATCGCGGCGTTGACCGCGTCGAGCGTCGCGTCGAAGCGCGCTGCGTTCGGCTTGCGGAACAGCGCGGACAGCGCGGTGCGCATCGTCTCGATCGCGCGTCGCCACGGCGTCGTCGGCGCATAGCGCGGGTCGGACGGCAGCATCGCCAGTTCGGTGCGCAGGTCGAGCGCCGCGTTGCCCGTCTCCAGCACCGCGAACATCCAGCGCAGCGCGTCGCGCTGCACGTCGGGCTGGTCGGCCGATAGCGTGTGCGCCTGGAACATCAGGTCGCGCGCGCCGCTCTCGAAGCGCGTGCGCAGTCCGGCCAGACGTGCGTGGCATGCGGCGACCACCTGGTGGCGCAGGTCGGCGAACAGCCGCTTCTTGAGCCACGGCGCGGTCGGCGGAAACAGCACCGCGAACGCGATCGCCGAGACCAGCATCGACAGCACCAGCGCGAGCGCGTCGTTCATGAAGCTCATCGGGTCGTAGTGCGTGATGTTGTCGGGGCCGGCGAGGAAGCTGAAGAAGATCAGGTAGCCCATCCCGTAGCCCGCGAGCTTCGGCTTCAACGTCATGAAGATGCCGATCGCGAGCAGCGGCGCGAGGGCCGCGCACAGCAGCGGGAAGCCGTCGATGTGCGGGTAGATGCCGAATGTCAGCAGGAAGCCCGTGCATACGGCCAGCGCCGTACCCATGCCCATCTGGGCGGACATCGCGGTCGGGCGCGGCGTCGACGACGCGAGCGCGCAGGTGGCCGCGGCCGTCAGCGTCATCGTCACGCCGCTCGGCCACGCGGTTTCGATCCAGAACCAGCCGAGCACCAGGATCACGGTCGCGGTCCGAATCGCCGCGATCACCATCGCCGTCACGTTGGTGCGCGGCTCGTAGCGCTCGATCCAGCGTTCGCGCTCGTGCGTCGGGGTCGACAGCGACGCATAGGTCGCCGCGTATTCGTGCAGGTCCGTGATGAAGCGGTACAGCAGCTCGGTGGCCGTGTCGAAGTCGAGCAGTGGAAAATCCGGTTGCGTCTCGAGCGCGGCGCGCGTCACGCGGATGCGGCGCGGCAGCGCGTCGCGCCACGCGAGCAGCTGTTCAGCCGCGAGCGCGGCGTCGGCCGACGAGCGTACCGGTTCGCCATTGCGCGTCAGAAGTGGCGCGATTTCGCGGAAGTACGGCTCGATCGCATCGATCGCGGCCTGCGCGCCGGCCGCGCGCAACCGGTTCATCAACTGGTGCAGTGCGTGGAAGCGGCTCGATACGCTCATGAACTCGCTGTTCAGCCGCGCGAGGCGGCCGCTGCGCATCCGCGTGTCCGGATCCTCGAACACGGCCATGCTGCGCGCCGCTTCGAAGCCGACCACATCCGCGACGAAGCGCGCATGGATGGTTTCGATGTGCGCGCGGTCGAGCTGGCCCGACAGCGCCGCCGCGACGTAGTCGACGAAGCTGCTGAAGCGCTTGCGCACGGTCGTGCGCATCTGCTCGCCGGTGTACTGCGGAAACACCAGCGCGCTGACGACGCCTGCGGACACGATCCCGACCATGATCTCGGCGACCCGCGTCATCGCGCTCATGAACGCGCCGTCCGGATGTTGCGATGCCGGCAGCCCGATCAGCGCGGTCGTGTAACCGGCGAGCAGGAAGCCGTAGCTGCGGAAGTTGCGGTTGCGCGCGGCGCCGGCCGTGCACAGGGCGACCCACAGCGCGACGGCCAGCAGGAACAGCTGCGGCTGCTGCGGGAACAACCCGACGAACGTGAGCGTCGCGATCAGCCCGAAGATCGTGCCGGCGACCCGGTAGAAGCTCTTCGCGAGCACCGCGCCGCTTTGCGGCTGCATTACGATGAACACCGTGGTCATCGCCGTCTTCGGCGCCGGCAGGTCGAGCCGCATCGACACGCCGGTCGCGATGAACGCGGCGAGCAGTGCCTTGAACAGATAGAGCCACGCGGCGCCGTCGCTGCGGGCCCAGTCGCCGAACGCGGCGGACCAGGCCGCGAGCGGGCCGGCGGCGTGCGTGGAAGCGGGGGAGGAGGCGGACATGACGGTTGCTCCGCGTTACCGTGCGGCCGACGCGGCACTCGCGGCGGATTCGTCATGCGGCGGATGGCCGCCCTGAACGTCTGTTTCCGTCTCGACGCCGCCGCCGAGCGCGGCCATCAGCTGCGCGTGCGCGGCGAGGCGCTCGGCGTCAATGCGGGCCGCCGTCTCCTGCGCGCGCAGCAGCTGCTGTTGCGCGACCAGCACGTTCACGTAATCGGTTAGCCCGCGGCGGAAGCCTTCGCGCGACAGCTGGTAGCTGCGGTCGTTGGCGGCGACCGAGCGCGCGGCGTCCTTCTTCTGCGTATCGAGCGAGCGGATCCGCACGACCTGGTCGGCGATGTCCTTGAGCGCGCCGACGACCGTCTGGTTGTAGCGCTCGACCGCCTGGTCGTAGCCGGCATCAGCCGCACCGAGTTGCGCGCGCAGGCGGCCGCCTTCGAAGATCGGCAGCGACAGCGCGGGGCCGGCGGTCCAGCCGCCGTTCATCGCCCGCAGGAAGTCGGCGAACGGCGCGGTCACGCCGAAGCCGCCGACCGTCGCGAGCAGATCGATGTTCGGGTAGAACGCGGCTTTCGCGACATCGATGCCCCGTGCCTGCGCGTCGACCATCCAGCGGGCCGCGACGACGTCCGGGCGGCGGCCGAGCAGGTCGGCCGGCATGGCGGACGGCAAGCCGGCCGGCGCGTCGAGCGTCAGGCTCGGCCGCTTGATCGCATCGCCGGCGCCCGGGCCCTTGCCCGCGAGCGCGGCGAGCTGGTGGCGCGCGAGCTGGATCGCTTCTTCATAGCTGTCGATCTGGCGCTCGTAGTCGGGCAGCGTCGATTCGGCCTGGCTGACTTCGAGCTGCGTGCCGAGGCCCGCCTGCAGGCGCTTGCGCGCGAGATCGGCCAGCGAGCGCTGGCGTTCGAACGTTTCGTGCGCGAGGTCGAGCAGCGCGTAGTTCATCGACATGCCGACATACGCGCGTACGACGTTGACCTCGAGCTCGAGCTTCGCCGCCCGTGCGTCGGCTGCGGTCGCATGCGCGGTGTCGAGCGCGCGCTCGGTCGCGTTCTTGTCCTTGCCCCACAGGTCGAGGTGGTACGACAGGCCGAGCGTGCCGGTGTTGTTCCACGTGTCGGTGTTGGCGAGCGGCCCCGGGCCGTAGTAGACGTTATCGGGCCAGTGCTGGCGCATCAGCGACAGGTTGCCGTTGATCTGCGGCAATTCCGCGGAACGGGCCACGCGTGCCATCGCCTGCGCTTCGCGAACGCGGGCCTCGGCGGCCGCGAGGGTCGGGTTGCCGGCCTGCGCGGCGGCGATCCACGCGTCGAGTTGCGGGTCGCGGTACGCGCGCCACCAGTCGGACGCGGGCCAGCCCGCGTCGCGGTTCGCCGCGCGGATGGCGGCACCGGCATCGAGCGTGTTCGCTTCGATGCGGGCGGACTGCGGCTTGTTGTCGCCCATGCTCGCGCACCCGGCCATTATTAATGAGACTGCAAGAACCGCCAGTGCCAGCGTCCCTTTTGTTGCCGGAGACCGCACGATTTTCTCCCTTTCGGATATAGATGAGTCGGATGCGATTATATTTTTCAGTGATTCCTGAATAAATGGACAAGGATGCAAGTCATTTTTACGAATCCTGAGATAATATTTGTTCGACCCTGTGCAACAATCCATCCGGATTCAAACGGGTAATGCGATGGATACGCTACAAAACATGCGGGTATTCGTCCGCGTGGTCGACGCGGGAAGCTTTACCGCGGCCGCCCAGCAGATGAATTCGACTACTGCCTACGCGTCGCGCGCCGTGTCGGATCTCGAGGCGCATCTGCGCACGCGCCTCCTGAACCGGACGACACGCCGGATCGCGCTGACCGAGGCAGGCGAGCGCTACCTGCAGCGCTGCGAGCAGATCCTCGCGTACGTCGACCAGGCCGAGGCCGAAGCGGGCGACGCGCACGCGCGCCCGTCGGGCAAGCTGAAGGTCCATTGCTTCACCAGCCTCGGGCAGCACTACCTGGTGCCGGCCATCGCGCGCTATCGGCAGCGCTATCCGGACGTGCACGTCGAACTGACGCTTGCGCAGCGGATGCCCGACCTGCTCGACGAGGGGTACGACGTCGCGATCGTCGTCGGCCGCGACCTGCCCGATTCGGGGCTCGTGTCGCAGCGGCTCGGCGAGAGCTACAGCGTCGTGTGCGCGTCGCCCGGCTATGTCGACGCGCACGGCGTGCCGCGGACTCCCGCGGATCTCGAGCATCACGTCTGTCTCGGGATGGTCGCGCCGGGATTTCACTTCGACGAGTGGTCGCTGTCGGGGCCGCGCGGCGACGAGGTGATTCCGATCACGGCGCCGCCGTTCCGCGTGAACGTCGCAGAGGCGCTCGCGGTGGCCGTGCGGGAAGGGATGGGGATCGGCGGGTTGCCGCTCTATTCGGCGATCGGCGGGCTGCGCAGCGGACACATCGTGCGCGTGATGCCCGAATACCGGTCGCACGTGATGAACATTTACGCGCTGTATCCGTCGCGCCAGTACCTCGACGCGAAAATCCGCACCTGGGTCGATTTTTTGCGCGACGAGTTGCCGGCCACGCTCGAAGCCGACGAAGCCGCGCTCGCGCAGTTCACGGCTGCGACATGAGCGCGCGGTCGACCCCGATCTGACGAGATTTGTCCTTCGCGCAACATTTTTTTACCCTCGGACGGCGGACAGTTTGATACTGTTCAAATCAGAGAGATTTGGATCTGCCCATACCCGGAGTCGCAATGGATACGCAACTGATGATCGGCCTTGGAGTTCTGCTTGGTGCGGCTGCTGCCGCCGCGGCGACGCGCGATCTGCTGCGCGCGATGAAGGCACGGATGAAGCCGGTGCCGGTGCGGGTGCGCCCGTCGTCGAACGGATCGCGCCGCGCCGATCGCTGATCGGGCGGCCTTTCGGATCGGGAAGGGCCGCATCACGCGCCCCGACGGCGGGGCGCTCAGCCGAGTTCGACCACTCTGTCCCACGCAAACGCGGGATTTTCCAGTTCGCCGGTGCGCCGGTGGATATAGCCGCGCGGGTTGCACACCACGCGCGTGCCGCTGTCGGTCACGTAATCGAATGATGTATGCGTGTGGCCGTGGATCCACAGGTCCACGGGCGGCCGCACGAGTTCAGCCATGTCCGTGACGAATCCCGCAGATGCGAGGTCTTCCGCGTAACGCTCGGCCAGCGAACGCAGGTGCGGCGCATGATGGGTGACGACGATCGTGCGGCCGTCGAACGGCGTCGCGAGCCGTGCTTCCAGCCACGCACGGCCTTGCCGGTGCAGCGCGATCGCGTCGGCCGGCGTGAAATCCCGCTCCGGCGCCACCGTCGCATGCAGTGCCGCATCGTGCGGCCACGTCACCTGGATCAAGCCCTTGAAATCGAGCATCACACGCATGCCGGCATCGATCGCGCGTGCGATGCTCGTCTCGTCGGCGCCGAACAGCGAGAAATCGGACCACAGCGTCGTACCCAGCACGCGGAAGCGCTGCGCCGGATCGACGTACACGCCGTTGTTCAGGTAATGCACGTTGTCGATCGCCTGCGCGGCGTCGCGCATCGCGGTTTCGAGCGCGCCGAATTCCCCGTCGTAGTACTCGTGGTTGCCCGGCACGTAGATCACCGGCACGTCCGTGTCGAACGTTTCGGCGGCCCAGCGCAGGCCTTCCGCGTGATTGTGGATGTCGCCGGCCAGCACGACGAGATCCGCATCGGCATGCGCGATCGTGTCGGGCTGGTTGCTTTCGAGATGCAGGTCGGAAAGGACGCGAACTCTCATGGACATCGCTCCGGGTTGGGGGCTTCAGCGCAGGACCTTGCCGGGATTCATCAGCCCGCGCGGGTCGAGCGCGTTCTTCAGCGTGCGCATGAGTGCCGTTTCGACCGGCGACTTGTAGCGCTGCGCATCGTCGATCTTCAACTGGCCGATCCCGTGCTCCGCGCTGATCGTGCCGTGGTGGCGGTGCACGTTGTCGTAGACGATGCGATTGATCGGCTTCTGGAATTCTGCGAGGAACGCCTTCGGGTCGCCGCCTTCGGGCGTCTGCACGTTGTAGTGCAGGTTGCCGTCGCCGAGGTGGCCGAACGTGACCATCCGTGCGCCGGGCGCGGCCTGCTGGATTGCCGCGTCGGTTTCGTCGATGAAGCGCGCGATCGACGAGATCGGCACCGCGATGTCGTGCTTGATGTTCAGTCCCTCGTCGGCCTGCGCGAGCGGGATGTGTTCGCGCAGATCCCAGAACGCGCGCGACTGCGCGAGATTTTCCGCGACCACCGCGTCGACCACGAGCCCGGCCTCGAACGCCTCTTCCATCAGCTTCTCGAACAGCGCGCGGGCGTGCGTTTCGCTTTCGTTGTCCGACAGTTCGAGCAGCACCGTCTGCGCATGCGTGCGGTCGAACGGATAGCGCAGTTGCGGATAGTGCTTGCCGACGAGCTGCATGCAGAAGTCGGACATCAGCTCGAAGCCGGTCAACAGCGGGCCGGCCGCGCGCTGCGCGAGCGCGAGGAAGTCGAGCGCCGCGTGCGGCGACTCGAGCGCGGCCAGCGCGGTGACCTGCGCGGCCGGCAGCGGATGCAGCTTCATCACGGCGGCCGTGATGATCCCGAGCGTGCCCTCCGCACCGATGAACAAATCGCGCAGGTCGTAGCCCGTGTTGTCCTTGCGCAAGCCGCGCAGGCCGTCCCAGGTCTCACCCTGCGGCGTCACGATCTCGAGCCCGAGGCACAGCTCGCGCGCGTTGCCATAGCGCAGCACCGCGGTGCCGCCTGCGTTGGTCGACAGGTTGCCGCCGATCGTGCAGCTGCCTTCGGCGGCGAGGCTCAGCGCGAACAGGCGGCCGCCTTCGCGGGCGCGCGCCTGCACGTCGGCGAGGATCACGCCGGCTTCGACCGTGATCGTGTTGTTGTGCGGGTCGAGCGCGCGCACGCGGTTCAGGCGCGCGAGGCTCAGCACGGCCTGGCCGCCGCTCGCGTCAGGCGTCGCGCCGCCGGCGAGGCCCGTGTTGCCGCCCTGCGGCACGAGCGCGACGCCATGCGTGTTCGCGAGCCGGACGAGCGAGGCGACTTCGGCCGTATCGGCCGGTTTCAGCACCGCGCACGCGCGGCCTTTGTAGCGGCGGCGCCAGTCGATCAGGAACGGCTCGGTGTCGTGCGGATCGGTCAGAACGTAGGTGGCGCCGATCGCGTCGCGGCAGGCGGAAACGAAGGCTTCGGAAGAATTCATCACGTTCGGTCGCGTAAGGGTCAGGACGCGGCGCGCTGCCGCTTCGCCGCGCGCTTGAACGGCGCGACGTATGCAAGCGCTGCCACGAAGAAGCCGACGGCGAGCGCGGTCTCGCACCAGCCGAGCGTCGCGGACAACCCGCGGTCGGACATGCCGCGCACGATGCCTTCGGCGAAATAGACGAGGATCAGCATGCTCGCCCACTGCATCGTATAGATGTTACGCCGCCAGACGCCGGGCAGCGCGAGCGCGAGCGGCACGGCCTTGAGCATCAGCGCCGAGCCGCCCGGGCGCAGCGGCGCGAGCCACAGTTCCCACGCGAGCGACAGCGCGATCAGTGCGACGAGGCACGCGGCCGCGGCCAGCGCGTAGCGCGGCCGGGCGGCGACGGCGGGGCGGGCGGGCGCATTCACGCGGCTTCGGCCGCCTGGGCGGCGGACAGGGCCGACGCCGCGCGGGCGAGCCGCGCGCCGAGCGCGGCCGCGAGTGCTTTTTCGTCGGCCGACAGCCCTTCGGGCGCGCTGCGATCGTGCTGCGACACGTGCGATGCGCCGTACGGCGTACCGCCGGTGCGCGTCGTGCTGAGCGCGGCTTCCGTGTACGGGATCCCGACGATCATCATCCCGTGATGCAGCAGCGGCAGCATCATCGACAGCAGCGTCGATTCCTGGCCGCCGTGCAGGCTGCCGGTCGACGTGAACACGCAGGCCGGCTTGCCGGTCAGCGCACCCGACAGCCATTGCGGGGTCGTGCCGTCGAGGAAATACTTGAGCGAGGCGGCCATGTTGCCGAAGCGGGTCGGCGAGCCGAGCGCGAGGCCCGCGCATTCCTCGAGGTCGCGGAGTTCCGCATAGGGCGGGCCGTCGTCGGGGATGTCGGGGGCGGTGGCTTCGCAGACAGTCGAGACGGGCGGCACGGTGCGGATGCGGGCCTGCATGCCGGGCACGCTGTCGATGCCGTTCGCGATAGCTAGCGCGAGATCGCGCGTGGCGCCGTGGCGGCTGTAATAGAGGACGAGAATGTCTTTCATGGGCGACGGGGCCGCGTGCGGCCGCGCGCATGCCCGGTGCAGTCGGCCCCTGCTGGATCGAGCGGCTATTATAGGGGCTGAAGTCGTCGCGCAGCGCGGCGGCGGCGCGCCGTCGCGCACGCGCCATCGAGAAGGAGAAGCCGTTTGCCGAAGTTGAGCGTCGATCTCGACACCCTCAAGCGCCTCGCGCAGTTCGCGGCCCGGCGTAGCGCCGAGGATCGCATCCCGCAAGTGGCGGGCAGCCTCACGTTCACGACGATGCTGGCACTCGTGCCGCTCGTGACGGTCGCGTTCGCGCTGTTCACCGCGTTCCCGATGTTCGCATCGTTTCAGATCTCGCTGCAGGGGTTCCTCGCGGATCACCTGATGCCCGCGCAGTTCAACGTCCAGATCTTCAAGTACCTGAACCAGTTCGCGTCGAAGGCCAAGGGGCTGACGACGGCCGGCCTGATCGTGCTCGTCGTCACGTCGGTGATGACGATGATGACGATCGAGTCCGCGTTCAACCTGATCTGGCGGGTGCGCAAGCCGCGGCCGTTCGCGCAGCGCGTGCTCGCGTACTGGGCGCTGATCACGCTTGGCCCCTTGCTGTTCGGCGTGAGCCTGTCGATCTCGTCGTACCTATTCACGCAGTCGCTGGCGTTCACCGGCGCCGGGCCGTCGACGTCGATCGTCGAATGGCTGCTCGCGTTCGTGTCGCTGCCGCTGACCGTGCTCGCGTTCACGTTGCTGTACGTGTACCTGCCGAACTGCACGGTCGCATGGCGCGACGCGGTGATCGGCGGGCTGTTCGCGGCTATCGCGTTCGAGCTCGCGAAGCGCGGCTTCGGCTATTACGTGCGGCGTATTCCGACCTATACGGCCGTCTACGGTGCGTTCGCGGCGCTGCCGGTGTTCCTGCTGTGGGTGTACCTGAGCTGGTTCATCGCGCTGCTCGGCGCGATGGTGGCGTCCGCGCTGCCGGCGATTCGCGTCGGCCAGTTCCATCGCATCCACTATCCGGGCAGCGATCTGCTCGACGCACTCGAATTGCTCGCGCGACTCGCCGAGGCGCGCGCGGTCGGCAAGGCGGGCTATACCGCGATGCGGCTCGCGACCATGTTGCGCTGCGACATGGAAACCGCGCAGCGGCTGCTGCTGACGATGGAGGAGCGGGAATGGATCGCGCGGCTGGACAGCGGCGAACTCGCGCCGCGCTACATCCTGCTGGCGAATCCGGAGCAACTGACGCTGGCGCAGCTGTTCGACGTGCTGGTGATCGACCGCACGGAACTGACCTACCAGCTGCAGCGACGCCGCAGCCACGTCGAAGGTGCGGCATTGCTGGAGGTGCTGTCGAACGACCGGTTCGACGTATCGCTTGCGTCGCTGATCGCCGAGCACCGGCTCGCCGGCGTGCAGCCGGCGGAGACCGTGCCGGGGTCCGTGCCCGGCGCGGCGCCCGACCCGCACGCGCGGCCGCCGAAAACGGCGTGACGCGCCGCCGGGCGGGCGTTACAGCGGGATCTTCCCGGTGCAGATGTCCTTGAACATCACCCAGTCGCCCATCAGGCTGTAGATCGGGTGCCGGAACGTGGCGGGGCGGTTCTTCTCGAAGAAGAAGTGTCCGACCCACGCGAATCCGTAGCCGCACACGACCGCCGCCGGCAGCCACGGCCAGTGGCCCGTCGCGATCGCCATCGCGACGCAGCCGATCACGCCGAGCGAGCCGATGAAGTGCAGCCGCCGCGACGTGAGGTTCTGGTGCTCGTTCAGATAGTACGGGTAGAAATCAGCGAAGCTGGCGAATTGCTCCGTATGCGTATGCGCCATGGCCGTCTCCTCGGGCCGCTGTCGATGGAGTCATTGTGCGGCGGGCGGCCCGCGTCCGCAAGCGGGGGCGGCCGCGCCGCGCGGGCCCGCGCTTTCCTTTTGACAGGCTTTCCGATAGGATCGAAAGCGGATTTGCATTCAAGCATGAGGGGACTACGATGCGCGTCAGCGATATTCTGAAAGTGAAGGGCAACACGCTGTTTACGGTGACGCCCGATAAGCCGCTGCGCGAAGCGGTCGATACGATGGCCGAACACGATATCGGTTCGCTCGTCGTGATGGAGTACGGCGATCTCGTCGGGATGCTGACGTTCCGCGAGATCATCCTGCGTCTCCACGTGAACGGCGGCGCGATCGGCGACGTGCAGGTGCGCAAGGTGATGGACGAGCCGCTCACGTGCACGCCGGAAACCGATGTCAACGAAGTGCGCCGGATGATGCTCGAGCGCCACGCGCGCTACATGCCGGTGCTCGACAAGAAGGTGCTGATGGGCGTCATCTCGTTCTACGACGTCGCGAAGACGGTCGTCGAGGCGCAAAGCTTCGAGAACCGGATGCTGAAGGCGTACATTCGCGACTGGCCGGAATCGGAAGCCGAAGCGCAGAAGCCGTGAAGCACGTCGCGCCCTGTGCCATGACGCGCGGGCGCTGCCACTCGGCGCACGGCGGCGCAGGTTCAGCCTGCGCCGCCGTTTTTTCGACAACCACACAAGGCCCGCGCAGCTTCGCCTAGACGATGCGCGCGTATTCCGCATGAGCGATCACACGCAAGTCTCTTCCGCGTCGCGCGGCGAACGGCGCGCCCACGCGTCGCAATTCGACCTGTTGCGCCAGCGCCGTTTCGCGCCGTTCTTCACGACCCAGTTCCTCGGGGCGCTGAACGACAACGTGTTCAAGATCGGATTCACATCGCTCGTCACCTATCACACCACGCGGTTCTCGGGCGTCGACGCGAAGACGGCCGCATTCCTGATTTCCGCGATCTTCATTCTGCCGTTCGTGCTGTTTTCGGCCACCTCCGGCCAGATCGCCGACAAATACGACAAGGCGACGCTCACGCGCTTCGTGAAGACTTTCGAGATCGTGCTGATGTTGGTCGGCGCGGCCGGCTTCGTCACGCACAGCGCGACGCTGCTGTACCTGTGCACGTTCATGATGGGGATGCACTCGACGCTGTTCGGCCCCGTCAAGTATTCGTACCTGCCGCAGCATCTCGGCGACCACGAACTGGTCGGCGGCAATGGTCTCGTCGAGATGGGCACGTTCATCGCGATCCTGATCGGGACGATCATCGGCGGTGCGGCCGCGGGCATCGAAGGCAGCGGTGAGCGCGTGCTCGCCGTCAGCGTCGTCGTCATCGCGCTCGCGGGGCGGCTCGTCGCGCAGCGCGTGCCGCCGACGCCGGCGCCGCAGCCCGATCTCGTGATCAACTGGAACCCGTTCAGCGAGACGTGGCGCAACCTCGGGCTCGCGCGACAGAATCGCACCGTGTTCCTGAGCCTGCTCGGCATCTCGTGGCTGTGGTTCGTCGGCGCGACCTTCCTGACGTCATTCTTCAATTTTGCGAAGGATGTGCTGTCCGCGAGCCCCGATGTCGTCACGGTCCTGCTCGCGACGTTCTCCGTCGGGATCGGCCTCGGCTCGCTGCTGTGCGAGCGGCTGTCGCAGCGGCGCGTCGAGATCGGCCTCGTGCCGCTCGGCTCGATCGGCATCAGCGTGTTCGCGATCGAGCTGTATTTCGCGAGCCACTCGCTGCCGTCGCCCGGGCATTTGCTGTCGGTCGGGGAATTCCTGGCCGGTGCGCGCCACTGGCGCATCCTGGCCGACCTGTTCCTGCTCGCGATGTTCGGCGGCTTCTACAGCGTGCCGCTGTATGCGTTGATCCAGAGTCGCAGCGCGCCGACCCATCGTGCGCGGATCATCGCCGCGAACAACATCCTGAACGCGCTGTTCATGATCCTGTCGGCCCTGATGGCGATGGGGCTGACCAAGGCCGGCGTCGACATCCCGGGCCTGTTCCTCGTCACCGCGCTGCTGAACGTCGTGGTCGCGACGTACATCTACCTGCTCGTTCCGGAGTTCCTGCTGCGCTTCGTCGCGTGGGTGCTGGTGCACACGTTCTACCGGATTCGCCTCGTGCATGCGGAGCGGATCCCGGAAGAGGGCGCGGCCGTGCTCGTATGCAACCACGTGAGCTACGTCGACGCGCTCGTGCTGGCGGCGGCGAGCCCGCGGCCGATCCGGTTCGTGATGGATCACCGGATATTCAAGACACGCTTCGCGAGCTGGGTGTTCCGGCATGCGAAGGCGATTCCGATCGCGCCGCGCCATGAGGATCCCGACATGCTCGCACGCGCGTACGACGCGTGCGAGGCCGCGCTGAAGGATGGTGAACTCGTGTGCATCTTCCCGGAAGGCAAGCTGACCAAGACGGGGGACATCAACATGTTCCACCACGGCATCACCGAAATCCTGGGCCGTACGCCGGCGCCCGTGATTCCGATGGCGTTGCGCGGGCTGTGGGGCAGCTATTTCTCCCGTCATGCCGATGCGCGCATGCCGCGACCCATCAAGCGCGGCGTGATGAGCCGGCTGACGCTCGCGGTCGGCGAGCCGATCCCGGCCCCGGTCGCGACGCCCGAGGCGCTGCAGGCCGCGGTGACCGAGTTACGCGGCGCGCGAAAGTGAGCAGGGGCGGGCCCGGCGCGATGCCGCCGGGCCGTGCCGACGGCGGCGAACCGGCCCGTGGACCGGAACGGCGCGGGTCGACGGCCCTTGCGCCCGGCCGTCTGCGTGACAGGTCCGTGTGGTCTGAACGGTTCACGCGGCCCGCGGGCACGGGACGGCTGGCATAATAGCGGTTTACTTCTTTTTCTCGACCGGCAAACGATCGGCCTGCCAGCGGTCCCGGCAGCGCATCGGTTTGTCCAATTCTCTTTGGGCGGTTCCATCATGTCCGGCAATACCCTCGGCACGCTTTTCACTGTCACGACCTTCGGCGAATCGCACGGTCCCGCGATCGGCTGCGTGATCGACGGCTGCCCGCCGGGAATGGGGCTGACCGAAGCCGACATCCAGGTCGAACTCGATCGCCGCAAGCCCGGCACGTCGCGGCACGTGACGCAGCGCCAGGAGGCGGACGAGGTCGAGATCCTGTCCGGCGTGTTCGAAGGCGTGACGACCGGCACGCCGATCGCGCTGCTGATCCGCAACACCGACCAGCGCAGCAAGGACTACGGCAACATCGTCGAGACGTTCCGGCCCGGCCATGCCGACTACACCTACTGGCAGAAATATGGCATCCGCGACTACCGCGGCGGCGGCCGCTCGTCCGCGCGCCTGACCGCGCCGATCGTCGGCGCGGGCGCGGTTGCGAAGAAATGGTTGCGCGAGCGTTTCGGCGTCGAGGTGCGCGGCTACATGAGCGGTCTCGGCGAGATCGACGTGCCGTTCGTCGACTGGTCGCACGTTCGCGAGAATCCGTTCTTCTCGCCGAACGCGGCGGTCGTTCCGGAGCTGGAAGCCTACATGGACGCGTTGCGCAAGGACGGTGACTCGATCGGCGCGCGCATCGACGTCGTTGCGTCGGGCGTGCCGGTCGGCTGGGGCGAGCCGGTGTTCGATCGGCTCGACGCGGACATCGCGAAGGCGATGATGAGCATCAACGCGGTGAAGGGCGTCGAGATCGGCGCGGGCTTCGACAGCGTCGCGCAGCGCGGCTCGGTGCACGGTGACGAACTGACGCCGGCCGGCTTCGTTGGGAACCATGCGGGCGGCGTGCTCGGCGGGATCTCAACGGGGCAGGACATCACCGTGTCGATCGCGATCAAGCCGACATCGAGCATCCGCACGTCGCGCCGTTCGATCACGAAGTCCGGCGAAGAGGCGACGGTCGAAACCTTCGGCCGCCACGACCCGTGCGTCGGCATTCGCGCGACCCCGATCGCCGAGTCGATGCTCGCGCTGGTGCTGATCGACCATGCGCTGCGCCATCGTGCGCAGTGCGGCGACGTCGAGACGCCGACGCCGAAGATCGCGGGCAGCGCGACCTGATGCACCGGGGCCGGCACGCGCCGGCTCGACCGATTCGATGCGAAACGGGGCGCCTGGGGCGCCCCGTTTTCATTGGGCCGCCGAATTCGGCGGCGCGGCCGATTCGCGCACCCGCAACTCCGGCAGGATCGCGCAACCGGGCCCGGCTTCTCCGTGCTCGAGTGCGTCGAGCAACGCGCGGGCGGCCTTGCGGCCGATCGCATCGGTGTCGACCCACATCGTCGTCAGCGCAGGCCGGATTTCGCGAGCCAGCGCGACATCGTCGAAGCCGGTGATCGACAATTGCGACGGCACCTCGAGGCCGATTGCCTGCGCTTCCAGTAGGGCACCGAGCGCGAGCGCGTCGTTGCCGCAGATCACGGCCGTCGGGCGCGTCGCCCCGCTGTCGGCGATCGCGCGCAGGCTCGCACGGCCGAACGCGATCGTGGCCGGGCCTTCATGCTGGTGGATCGGCCGGACCGCGAGCCCACGCGCGGCGAGCGTGTCGTGGATGCCGCGCAGGCGAGCCTGCACACGATCGTTGTCCGCCGAAGGCTGCATGATGATCGCGAAATCGCGATGCCCGAGGTCGAGCAGGTGCGTGGTCAGTCGCGCGAATGCCGCGCGGTTGTCGAAACCGATGCAGCAATGCGGGCTGTCGTCGCGGTAGGCATAGGTGACGACATACGGCACCCGATGCAGGTCGAGCAGTTCGAATACTTCCGCCGGATAGGCTTCGCCGACCAGCGACACGGCTTCGACGCCGCGCGACAGCATCGCCCGCACCTGCGCGAGCGCCTGTGCCGGGTCGTAATTCGAGCAGCCGAGGAACAGGGTGATGCCGTGCTCGGCCATGACCGCCTGCATGCCCGCTACCTGCGACGCAAACACCTGGTCGTCGAGCGTCGGGATGATCGCACCGGTGATGTGGGTTCGCGTGGATGCGAGTGCTCGGCCGGCCGCGTTGGGAATCCAGTTCAGTGCGCGTGCCGCATCGCGCACGCGCTGCTGCACGTCGGCAGAGACCTTGCCGGGGTCGTTGTAGACACGCGAAACGGTCGCGGTCGACACGCCGGCGAGTTTCGCGACATCCCCGAGCACCGATCGGCCGCTGCCGCGGCGTGCGCGAGCCGCGCCGCCGCTGGATGGGGGCGTACTCATTGGTCATCCCCGGGCGCGGCTGCCCCGCAGGCGCCGCGCGTGGTCAAAAACGCCATCGTTTACCCTCGATTCATCGTGGTCCCGCTTGCATTCCCGGTCGTGCCTGTGCGAATGTAAGCGCTATCTTGATGCTACTCCGTATTATGTCAGACACAGATTGCAGCCGCATTGTGAAATTTTCGTCGACGACGGCCGTTCCGGCTATTTTGTTTGCCGTAAATGTAAGCGATTACATTGAATGAAACTCCACGCAAAGCCCCCTCGAATCGCGGTCGTCGGCAGTATCAACGTCGACCTCGTCACGCATGCGCCACGGCTGCCCGTGCCGGGCGAAACGCTGCTCGGCACGACGTTCCAGACCGTTCACGGCGGCAAGGGTGCGAACCAGGCGGTGGCGGCGGCCCGTCTGGGGGCGTCGGTCGCGATGATCGGCTGCGTTGGCGACGACGCGTTCGGGGCGCGCGTGCACGACGCGCTGGCGGCCGAACGTATCGACGTGACGCACCTGCACCGGATCGACGGCGAGGCAACCGGCGTGGCGACGATCACGGTCGATGCGCACGGGGCGAACAGCATCGTGGTCGTGCCCGGTGCAAACGCACGCCTCGATGCCGAATTGATCGATGAGGCGCGCGAGGCGATCGCCGGCGCGGCGCTGATGGTGTGCCAGCTCGAGGTGCCGATCGAGAGCGTCGCGCGCGCAATCGGCAGTGCGATCGCACATCGCACGCCGGTGCTGCTCAATCCAGCGCCTGCACGGCCGCTGTTCGACGCGTTGCTGGCCCAGATCGACTACCTCGTCGTCAACGAAACGGAAGCGGAGTCGCTGACCGGCATCGCCGTCGGCGACGACGCCTCGGCGGTGCGCGCCGCCGAGGCGCTGCGCGCGAAAGGCGTCGGCAACGTGCTGGTCACGCTGGGTGCGCGCGGCGTCTGCTGGCGCGGCAGCGCAGGGAACGGCCGCCATCGGGCAATGGCGGTGGTCGCCGTCGATACCACGGCGGCCGGCGACACCTTCGTCGGCGGATTCGCGGCCGCCCGGACGAGTGGTGCGTCGATGGACGACGCGATCGCGTTCGGCCAGCGCGCGGCTGCAATCAGCGTCACGCGCCACGGCGCGCAGACGTCGATTCCGACACGCGAGGAAGTGGAGAGCATGGCGGTATAGATTCCGCGACGACGGAAAGCGCGGGCAGGCACCCGCCTATGACATGGAGACAATCGAAATGAACGAAGACCAGGCTGTTCCGACTGCGCCGCCACGTATCCGGCGCGGACAACGTATCGCGCTTGCGCTGCTGATGGCGAGCGGAATCGTCAACTATCTCGATCGCGGCACGCTGGCCGTCGCGAGTTCGGCAATCCGGAGCGATCTCGGGCTGTCGCTCTCGCAGATGGGGTTGCTGCTGTCGGCATTCTCGTGGAGCTATGCGCTGTGCCAGTTTCCGGTCGGCGGACTCGTCGATCGCATCGGGCCGCGACGACTGCTCGGCATCGGGCTGATCGTCTGGTCGTTCGCGCAGGCAGCGGGCGGCCTCGTCTCCACCTTCGGCTGGTTCATCGTCGCGCGCATCGTGCTCGGCATCGGCGAGGCGCCGCAGTTCCCGTCGGCGGCGCGGGTGGTGAGCAACTGGTTTCCGTTGCGTGCACGCGGTACGCCGACCGGGATCTTCAACGCGGCGTCGCCGCTCGGTACCGCGCTCGCGCCGTTGCTGCTGTCGGTACTCGTCGCTTCGTTCGACTGGCGCTGGGCATTCGTCGTCACGGGGGCACTCGGTCTCGTTGTCGCCGTCGTCTGGTTTGCGTCGTATCGCGATCCGGCGCGTGCGCAATTGACCGCGGCGGAACGAGCGTATCTCGATGCCGATGCGCAGACGGCCGTCGCGGCACCCAAGCTGACCTTCGCCGACTGGCGCAGTCTGTTTTCGCACGGCACGACCTGGGGCATGCTGATCGGATTCTTCGGTTCGGTGTATCTGAACTGGGTCTACCTGACCTGGCTGCCGGGATATCTGACGATGGAGCGTCACATGAGCCTCATTCGCACCGGGTTTGCGGCATCCGTGCCGTTCCTGTGCGGGTTCGTCGGTTCGCTCGTTGCCGGCTGGCTGTCGGATCTGGTGACGCGCCGTAGCCGCTCGCCAGTCGTGAGCCGGCGCAATGCGGTGGTCGTCGCGATGCTCGGGATGGTCGCGTTCACGATTCCGGCCGCGCTCGTGCAGAGCAACACGGTGGCGCTCGCATGCATTTCGGTCGTGATCTTTCTCGCCAATGCGGCATCGGCATGTTCGTGGGCGCTCGCGACGGCGGCCGCACCGCCGAGCCGTGTCGCATCGCTCGGCGCGATCCAGAATTTCGGTGGTTTCATCGGCGGTGCGCTCGCGCCGATCCTGACGGGTGTGATCGCGCAGAAGTGGTCGTTCGTGCCGGCGCTGCTGACGGCGGCGGCAATCGCCTTCGCCGGCGCAATGGCTTACCTGCTGCTGGTGCGCAAGCCGATTCCCGAGCAGTCCGCGAGTGCGGCGCCTGGCGCGCTTCCGGCCTGAGGCCGCCGGCTACCCCCTGTATTCATTGAAGGAAGGAGAAACAGATGCAATCACATCAGCAGGCGAGCACGACCATCGAAGGGATCGTGCCGGTGATGCTGACGCCGTTCGACGATACCGGCTCGATCGACTACGCGGGCCTCGAGCGACTCATCGAATGGTATCTGGCGCACGGCTCGGATGCGCTGTTCGCGGTCGCGCAATCGAGCGAGATGCAATTCCTGAGTCTTGCAGAACGTGGGGAGCTTGCGCGTTTCGTGGTCGAGCGGGTGGCCGGGCGCGTGCCTGTCGTCGCGTCCGGGCACGTCAGCGAAGATCTGGACGCGCAGGTCGCCGAGCTGTGTGCCGCGGCGGAATCGGGTGCGCAGGGCGTCGTGCTCGTGACCAACCGCCTCGATCCACAGCGCAAGGGCAGCGCCGCGTTTCTCGATCATCTTCACAAGCTGCTCGCCCGATTGCCGGCGGATCTGCCGCTTGGCTTGTATGAATGTCCGGCGCCTTATCGGCGATTGCTGTCCGATGACGAACTGCGCGCGTGCATCGACACGGGCCGCTTCGTGATGTTGAAGGACGTGAGCTGCGACCTGGAGACGGTGAAGCGACGCGTTGCGCTGGCCGCGGGCTCGCCGATGAAGATCCTGAATGCGAACGCCGCGATCGCATGGGATGCGATGAAGGCGGGCTCCGCCGGTTTCAACGGCGTGTTCACCAACTTCCATCCCGATCTGTATCGGTGGCTGCGCACGCAGGGCGACTCGGATCCGGCGCTTGCCGAAGAATTGTCGGCGTTCCTGGTGCTCTCGGCGGTGTCGGAAGCGCTTGGCTACCCGGCGCTCGCGAAGATCTATCATCAACGGATCGGCACGTTCGGATCGATTCGCTGCCGCTCGATCGACTACGACGTGCGGGAGCGGTTCTGGGCGCTCGATGCGGTGCTCGACAAGATCGTGTCCGGTACGGAGCATTTCCGTCGACGGATAGCGGCGCGCTAGCGCAGCCGGTGCAGGGCGCGGTGGATGAATCGCGCGACCGATGGCGGGCAGGGCAGCGTCGAATGCCGATCGGACGAAAAAAACGCCGCGCAAGGCGGCGTTTTCCGGCAGGTTACATGTTCGGGTAATTCGGCCCGCCACCGCCTTCCGGCGTGACCCACACGATGTTCTGCGTCGGGTCCTTGATGTCGCACGTCTTGCAGTGCACGCAGTTCTGCGCGTTGATCACCAGCCGGTCGCTGCCGTCGTCGTTCTTCACGAACTCGTACACCGCCGCCGGGCAGAAGCGCCCCTCCGGCCCCGCGTAGGTCCGCAGGTTCA